>Ga0207650_10000010_pt1 | contig 454110 bp, 337 predicted proteins | sample KBSS63metaG_FD_184325 | JGI IMG/M metagenome (GOLD analysis project Ga0207650, IMG submission 184325) | Switchgrass rhizosphere microbial communities from Kellogg Biological Station, Michigan, USA - KBS S6-3 metaG (SPAdes) (version 2) | ecosystem: Host-associated > Plants > Roots >...
CAACCTCAGTGTCCTCTGTGTCTCTGTGGTGTAGTTTTACTCGGAATTCATCAACCACAGAGACACAGAGGACACTGAGGTTGCACAGAGAAGAGAGCGATCGAGACTTTTTGTGCAAAGCCCTTCTGCTCTGAACCTTGGACCATCAGCGCTCCCGTAACGGCCGCAAAAGCCGTGAACTTTTCACCAACACGGATTAGCTGACCTCGGGTAGCCACGTCACGGTTCCCGTTTCGATTGAGTAGACCGCACCTACAATTTTTAATTTGCCATGCGCTACCAAGTCCGAAAGTATTGGGGTTGACGAGCGCAGTTGCTTTACGACGAGCTCGACGTTCATGCGAACCGCGTTGGACACTGGGTCACCCGGCATACCACGGGTTTTCTCCACGGCAGGTTTTACAAGATCGATGAGTGAGGCAATGTGACCTTCAGGTGGACCACCCTGGACTGCCGCAGTCACGGCGCCACAGCTTTCATGTCCCAGGACCACGATCAAGGGGACGTGGAGATGCTTGGCGCCATATTCGAGGCTTCCTATTTCTGTGTCTGAAGCCACATTTCCTGCTACACGGATTATGAACAAGTCTCCGAGTCCCTGATCAAAAACGATCTCCGGCGGAACGCGAGAATCTGAGCAACTCAGAATTTCTGCGTGTGGATGCTGTCCTGACACCAATTGCCGCTGGCGCTCCGAAGTTTCGTGCGGATGCTGATAACGATGCGCCACATGGTGTTTGTTGCCCGTTTTCAACTCTGCCAAAACAGAATCCGCGGTGACTTTTTCCTCAGCATTTTGTCCGGTCGATCGGTTTGCCGGCGAGAAAAGTATTAAGAGAACCAAGGTGATTGCACTAACGAGTCTGATTGCGTTGTAAGTCATAAATGCGAGCTAGCCTACTTGCGCCATCGACACAAGAACACTGTCACTTTTGACAGCATTTCCCAGAACAAATGAACTTCAAAGACGCCATCATCGTTAAGGCTCGATAACAAGACGTTCAATTAGACAGCCAATCATTGCTGGGAGGTATGCGATGTATTGTCCTCGATGTGGCCATCAGTCGACCTCTGATGCGTTGCGCTTCTGTTCTTACTGTGGCTTCAAGCTGGGTGTGGTGAAGGCATCTCTCGCCGATGAGGATGAGACCGCAACGGGTTCGTCATTCATGATTTGGGAAATTCCCAAAGAACCGCGCCAGCGAGACATGAACATCGGCGTCATTCTCATGTTTGCTGGCGCCATGCTGGCTACCCTTCTGGCCGGTCGAGATCTAGGCCGTGACGGAGGAGCTCTGATACTGGCGATTTCCTTCGCGTCGCTCCTTGTGCTCTCCCGGCCCATTCTGAAAATTATTTACAAACTGCTTTCGTGGGAAGAGCCGCCCGCCCGCTTTATCTCCTCGAACCAAAGAGGAATGGTATTCGGCGCGATACTAATGTTCGCAAGCACGATTGTTCTGGCCATTAGTTCCCTGCTGATGTTTGGCCGGATGCAAACCTCGCAGTTGTTCTTTGGCCTGGTAGCAGCTTTCGGATTGCTGCTTGTTCTAACCAAACACCTGTTGCGAGCAGTCCGTTATCTTGTCGCGGGCGACGTGGTCTTTCCGCAAACTGATGTGACGCACGATCCGATCGCTGCGGGTACGAGCCCCGCTCTCACAGGAGGACAAAACGTGCCGGCCTCCCTGTTTACCGCGCAGCGTGTGACTACTGCGGAGCTCGCCTCGCCCGCGAGCATTACTGAACAGACGACGAACCTGCTCGAGAATAAGTGAAATTCGACCTTCACTCGATCAGCAACGCAAGCTTGCCCAGATGGTGTTCATTCAGAGCATCGTGCGCCGCGCTCGCTTCTTCGAGGCGAAACGTCTTGTCCACGTGAACTTCAAATGGACCAGAATTGATCAGAGCGTTGAGTCGATCGATGAGTGCCGGATCAAATTCTCCATCGTACGCTTCGATGGCGACATTTTCCGGAGCAGCCGGCTCAGGCATCACGCCATGTGGATACGCGATACGTCCGCCTTTGCGAATCGCTAACAAGGCTCTATCAGTTCGCTCGCCTCCCGCTGTAACAAGTGCAGCATCGATTCCATTAGGCGCGAACTCCTCGGCTGCGTTCAGAACGTTATCACTTCGTCCGTCGACTACACTGTCAGCTCCCAGCTTTTTGGCAAACTGCACACCGTCGTCACCAGAGGCTATGGCGAACACTTTAGCACCAAGACGCTTCGCGAGTTGTAGGGCAAGGTGTCCAATGCCGCCGCTTGCGCCGAATACCATCAACGACTCGCCCGTTTTCAAACCAAGTACTTTTTCCAAACCTGTCAGTGCAGTCAACGCGTCGGTTGGCAACACCGCGGCTTGTTCGACAGTCAAGTTTCCCGGAATCAGCGAAACGTTATCGGCCTTAACCGCAACGTACTGCGCGTAGAAGCCGCCTTTAGGATTCGCGAGCTCTGCGGCGTAAACACGGTCGCCTTCTTTGAAGCGATTTACGTCTTTACCGACCGCTGCAATCGTGCCTGCTCCATCAGTACCAAGCACGTATGGGAATTCGGGTTTGACTCCCATTATTTCGACGAATCGCCCTTCACGCTCGTACGGATCCCACGCGCCTACGCCGGCCGCTTCGACCCGAATCAAAACCTCGGTTGCTTCAATTTGCGGTACCGGCAAGTTTTGTATTTTCAGTGTCTCGGGGCCGCCAAACTTATCGAGAGCTACGGCCCGCATTGTTTGCGTTTTTGCTTGTGATGTTTGTGCCATGATTTTACGTACACCGCCTGTCTGTTAATCGTTCAAGGCATTGCGCCAATCTATGTATCTTTCGGGAATGATCAAATCATGTCAGCAAAAGCGATGCCTGTCGGGATGCAATGTTGAACAGAGTTTCCGACTTTGAGGCGAAGCCCGGTTGCGTGCAGAATACTTCGGTCGCGCGTTGGAGGAGCTAATGGTCGAATATACACGTCATCGATTTCGGAAGAACGTACCGGGTCCTTTTTATACGACCGGCGACTGCCTCGCGTGCGATGCTCCTGAGTATGAAGCTCCTGATTTGCTTGCACCTTTGACGTATGCCAACAGCGATACCTATTTTGTCCGCCAGCCGTCGACGCCTGATGAAGTTGAAAGAGCTTGCCGTGCGCTCGAAGTCTGTTGCGTTGCCGCACTCCGTTATGGCGGCACTGACCCAAATATAATTCGCCGGCTTGGCAACGAGCCGGATTACTGCGATCGTCTGTTGCCGGGTGGACCAATCCCTCGTCCCGAGTGGATGTTGAAACAGTTGCCGCCGAGCGACGCGGACGAACAAAAGCCGGCTGTGACCGTGTTTTATCCGTATAGCCATTGGTATGACGGATTCCCGCTTGTCGAGGAGACGCGGACAGATGGTTGGTGTTACGCGGCTATCACTGAGTTCAACGAGCCCGAGTGTCACCCGAACGGCTGCGAGTCTGGCAATGGCTACGTCGTAGCTCCAGATGGTTCGCGGCCAGGATTATACTGGTCCACGGGCACCTTTCCCGCAAAGTGGACTTCCCTCAGGGATGAGAGTTCAGGATTGTATGAAGTCGCGTTTCCCAAACCTGTGAAGAACCTTCACGACCTGGTCGAGTGTTTCCGGAGTATCGTGCCGCAACTACAAAAGATCCATGCCGCAAAAGCAAATGAGAAGAACAAGTGAAAATACGCCGAAGGCGTTCGCTAATTTCAGCCCGGGGTTCGACGAACGAGAACCCTGGGATCACGATACAGGAGCAATGGAACCCTCAAAGGGTTCGTCGGTTAGCGAACCCTTCAGGGTAGAACGCTTGTTGATTTAATGGTCCCCCAGGGTTCTCGTTCCTCGAACCCTGGGCTGAAATTAGCGAACGCCTTCGGCGTTCATCCAATTGAAAATCACACAGATGAAACGAATTCCGCGAAAAAAGCGTTATCGATGAAAATCCGCTCCAACTGAGGAGAATCCGACATGTATTGCGCAAACTGCGGCACGCCTCGCACTCAGGGTCTGAGTTATTGCAACCGTTGCGGAACTGATTTGAGAGAGCGAGTCGAATCCACCAATACCAAAGCAATTGCTGCTTTTCTTACCGCCATCACCGTACTCGGCGTGAGCGGTCTGGTCGTCATGCTCGCCGGCGCGCTGATGTTACGGAAGGAAGCTAACCTGAGTCAGGAGTTGATTGGCGTTTTCATGTTGTTCACGTTTCTCATCGTGAGCATAGCGGAGGTCATGCTTTTCAGAAGTCTTTCGAAGCTCTCCGGCTCAACCGAACGCAAAAAATCCTTTCCCGCCCCATCCCCAACGCAGCACGATTTGCGATTGCCGCAGGGAACGCCACTCGGCGAACCTGTCGGAAGCGTCACTGACAACACGACTCGCACGCTCGAGTATGCGCCGCGCGAACACTAGGCGTTGAAGATTTTGCGACCCGTGTTATCACTCTGGAACAGACTGAGAAGTTTGAATACGGCCGGTATGCCGGTCGTTGCCGCGGTCACGAAAGTCCACGATGAGTTGGCCAGATCTTTTTGAGTTAAGAACAGGAATAGTACCGCGGCGACAAACCCGACGAGGATGGGAATCTTGAAAGGTTCCAACGAGCTGGATCTTCGAGCTTTAGTCTCAGCGTCCTGCATTGCCGCGGATTCATCGACATCGATGAAGCATTGCGCAAGGACGTAAGCTCTGAAGGTCTCATTCATCAGACGAATATCCGGCGCAAACTTAATCAGTCTCCTTTGCAGCAATGGTTTGATTTCAGGATCGTTATGACTGAGTAGCCGATCTTGCGCCAAGTGCAACAGGGTTAATTTCTCGTTTTTAGTGCAACTACACCAGAGCTTTCGGTAGACCAGTTCAGTTCGGTCAATTAACTGGCCGGCTATGTTATTACGATCGAGCTCTTTTGTCGTCGCAAGAGACTCGATTATTTCCTTGCCTGTCTGTGTTAACCACGGGCCAACTGAGCATTCGCTTTTGGTGAACTTGGCGAGGTCCAGAATTTTCTTTCTGTCCTGTTTTGGGAGTGTCTCATTCTTTTCTAGTTCATCAAACGCGTCTTCTAAAACTTTGCAATTTGGCCTGGCCTCATAAACTCTTCGAAAACGCGTCATCATCTTTGCCCAGGTATCACTCAATTCATCCACCTCACCGTTGCCGTTAGTTCTTGCGGGGCTGTTAAAAGAAAACTCCGAAGGTAGATGTGATGACTTAATAATAATAGACTTGTTGGCGTCCTGTAGACTTTCTATCAACTGCAACTTCTGACTATTGTAAGCGCGATCGTTCATGCGAAATTCAAAATGATCGATGAAGACCCAAACCGGTATGTCTTTGACAGTTGCTGCTGATACAACGTTGTGAGCCCAATTATCCTGTGAGGCCACGGCAGCTAAGTCGATGTAATGATATTTCTTTGAGTCAAAGGCGCCGTTGCTCGTTACATAAGGCGAGGCCTGGACCAGGAAAGTACTTTCTTTCATCTCGGTCATCGAAAATGTCGGAAGATATAGTCCCTCCACGACGTCGAGGAGAAAGATTCTGCGCACTACAAATCGCGCCAGGGCTAAAAGGATATAGAAAATCAGGAAAAGTCCGATGGTCATAGCTACCCACGCGCGATGCCAGCTATAACCGAAACGTTCCAACTGAGTGACAATATGCAGGTTCTCAATTCCCGGAAGTGTGGGGTGCAGTATCGAGCTCCCTGCCCCTGATGATTCCCAGGTCCATAAACGATCAGCCGCTTTCCCGTACGTGAGTCCGCCAATTTCCAGACTCGTCTCATTAGACCAGGGCACAACTTTACTGAACCCCGTCAAAAAACCATCAAGATCCGTATCGCATGTCACCTGTTTGTGATTCTCAACCTGAAAAGAACGTGTAGTTCCAAAGAAGAAGTCTGTATAAACGTCGCGACCTTCCCTCAACCGGCGCTCAATAAACTCCTGATCGGTCGAGTACTGCGCGCTCACGAGCCGGTGGCGTTCTGCCAGACTATGGGCCATAGTGAGCTGCGCGTGCTTAACAAACAATTTCATCTCTTCGTTATACGCGACTTTATAAATGACGATGGCAGGCAACACTCCCGCCAATATCAGCACGAGTACGAGATTGCAGATATAAGCATCGCCACGATCGATGAGCCTGTTTATTCTCGAGGTGTTTGCAGTCAAATTGGACAGCCAATCGAGCTTGCGCCATTTCATGAGAACGAGAATTCCAGCGATTGCGAAGAGACTCACCAGAATGATTGGCATCCACCGATCATAATGAACGCCAAGCCAGCCCGGCACGCCGAGGATCACGGCAAGCGATAAGGTGCCAAGGAACAGATTCACATAAAGTGTTTCCCGATAGACGTCGGCCAATATCTGCGTCGGCCAAATCCATTCGGTGTTAGTGTTCTTCCTGATCTTTTTTATGTAAATAATGGTGAAAGGAAGCAATAGAACAACTGCGTAACCAAGCAGGATGGATCCAGCGATAGTCAGTATTTCCACATAGACAGTGCGGAGCGGTTGCTCATTTCTAAACACTATGAGTGACCAGTTTGGAAAACCGTCGAGAGGCTGGATGAAGAGCCGGTGAGTTTCGCCCTTGTAATTCACGTTGGCAAAATCTGCGGCACGCCCGAAGACGAGGGACCTGAGTGAACCGTTGTTATCACATTCCTCGAAGAAGTTTTCTTTTAACTGGTGCGACTCGGATGATTGAAAGAGCACCTTTCCCGGTTCGTTCCACCCATCGTCAGAGGGATCGGTGCCGCTGTTGTCGATGATTCTGTAACCAAAGCCGGGTGGCACGACAGTATTCACCAGCGACGTCATAGCCACGTCTCTTAACACTACGACTCGGGCCTTATCATCAGCTTTAGGTGTCTCGCTGAAAGGTGTGGAGACAATAACCATCTTTTCAGCCGTCAATCTCGAGGTGACCGGTTCCAGCCAGAACTTCTGCTCCGGCTTTGAATCCGGTGGCTGGGGAAGATTAAGCACACGCGAATCACCTTCTATGATTCTTTTGAAATAATCTCTGTCTGGAAAGCCTCCTTTGCTCGCTTTAGCATCGACGGTCCATTCAAGTTTGCGGTGGCCGGTTTTATCCATCCAGACTGCTGTACGAAAGTACGGGTAAGTTCCGGATCTAACATCATCTCTCTGGAGAATGTGAGTTTGAGTGAAGTCGGGAAAATTGTCAGACTCAGCTTTAGAGTAGTTCTTCTCTTTGTCCTTACCTGATTGACTCTTATTGAGATCGCTCGCCGCTGTGCTTTTTAGAGAATCGATCTCGGTCAGTATGTCTTGTATTTCATTATGGAAGTTATCGTTTACTTGAGCAGAAAATTGTTTGAGTTGATTGTCTAACAGGTGTTCACTTCTCGTATAACCGACCGCAAAGAGCATAAAGAGCGTCAATATCGCGCTGCCAACCAGCATGGAAAAACCAAGCCAGTAAACATCAGCCAGCTTCAGGCGATCTTTGGGCCCGATAAAATGCAATTTCAGGAACGGCCAGCTCAAAGCGACCGCTACGGTCAGGAATACAAAAACGATGAGCCACGTATACGGAAACGCCCAGGCCTCCCGGCGAAAATGGCTGCCTTGGACCAATCCGCAAACCACCCAATGCGTGTCTGAGAGCTTTTCTGCGACTGATCTGCCCTCTCCTGTGTTTTGTTTCTTCTCAGTGTGATCGTGCGCTGTGTCAGATTCATCATCCTTTGCGGAAATATCGATCGGCTGCGAAAACGTGATGGTCTTTAGCGGAATTGGGATTGGCTGCGAATAGATCTTGTAGGTTGTATCTGCAAGCCGCACTTCTGCTGTCGTGGTGTTCTCGCTCAAGGTGGCAGGCTTTACGGTGTTGTCGGGAACATCCGCACGCACAAGATTGTCCAGCGAATCAATGTGGAGGTCGGAAGAACCTTGCTGAAAAATTACCTTCGAGCTGCGAGCAGGCTTTGTCTCACCTTCTGATTTTTGTTCAGTGGTCGTGTTTTCCTTCGTGACTGAAGCGATCAGAATGGAGTCAAAACCTTCTCTATGTTCAGAGTCTTTACGACTTTCGAGATTCTGTTTGCCGGTGAATGGAGAGACGATGTCGTCCAGGTTTGTACGGGCTTCCGCTCGCAGCGAACAGTCACTGGAAGCACACCAAACAAAGTAGAGAATTGAGGTTTTACCGCCGGTGACCAGTCTCATGCTCACCATTGCATCGCCTTCGTCTAAACGATGGTTAATAAACTGTTTGTCAGAGTTCGGAGACAGAACAGGCGCAATGACAGATTCCAAACTCGATCCAAGATTGTGTTGAAACACTCCCTTGAGTAAGTTTGCTGTTAGTTCTTCGTCCGGGCGGCGACTAAGAAATTCGTTTAAGCTGCGCTTCTGACTCTCATCAGTTTGCGGCTGTACGGTCTGCTTAACGGATCTAAAGAAGAGATCCTTCAATTGCTCGATCCGATCTTCGAGCTGGTTGCTAATGCCGGCGAGTTGTCGGAAATCTCTACTAGTTAGATATGTGGTTCGATTGCGGATATAGACGGTGTAGTAAAAGAGTATTGGCGCCACCAAAAGCATGACTGTTATGAACAAAACAGTCCAACGCTTGGGCACGGCAATTCTTCGCTGGTTGTTTTTCTGCTTTTTCATAGGGAGAGAGCAGAATCAGGTTCAACGTTCCTTTCGGCAGTGAAATATTTGCTCCGGCGACGATCTCTAATCTATATGTCAGCAATACATAGAAACGTTTCATCTCGGAATCTCCAGAAGAACGTCGATCCGCGCCCTGGCTTGGAAATTAGCGAACACCTTCGGCGTTTACTTCAAACTGAATCCTATCGCCATTCGACTGCCAATTCTTTGATGAAACCAACTCAAAAACGCTGCCGTACTATCCTCGACTAAAGCAGATCTCCACAAGCTCGTCCGCAATTTTGAATTCCACGTATTTCTGAATTCACAATCGCGTTTCGGAATTTCACAAACAATTTATTGAAGAGTCTACGAGGACAATCATAATGATCCGAATATTAGTTCTGTTGCTTATAACTGCACCCACCACGATGGCCCAGGCGACCTTTCACGGCGACGCCGCTCGCACCGGAGTTTATCCAACGCCCGGGCCGCAGCAACTGAATGGAACAAAATGGACGTTCAAAACTGACGGTCCAATCATTGGCTCTCCCGCAATTGCCAACGGTGTGGTCTACATCGGCAGCACTGACGGAAATGTATACGCAGTAGACCAGGAAACCGGAAAGCAGAAGTGGAAGTTCAAAACATTCGCCTCGCGACAGGTTACTTCGTCACCAACGATCGCCAATGGTCTGGTCTACTTTGGCGGCTTCGATGGAATTCTTTACGCGGTCGAGGCCGAAACAGGCACGGTGAAATGGACCTTTGTGTCCGAGTATGAGCGACGTTTCGAAGGCAAACGCCTGCACGGGTATCCGTCTGGCTTCCAAACCATTCCTGATTCATGGGACATCTACACATCCTCGCCGGCAGTCTTTAACGGACGAGTTTATATCGGCAGCGGCGATGGAAATGTTTACTGTGTGGATGCTGTCACTGGAATTCTGCAATGGAAGTTTGCAACGGGTGACGTCGTTCATGCCTCCCCGGCAATTGCGAGCAATACCGTCTACATCGGTAGCTGGGACAGTTATCTTTACGCGCTTGATGCGGAGACGGGACAGGAGAAGTGGCGCTTCAAAACCGGTGAAGATACGTACATCCATAATCAACAGGGCTTTCAATCTTCACCCGCGATCGTGGACGGAACCATTTATGTTGGTTGTCGAGATGGACATCTCTATGCAGTCGACGCCGCGACCGGTCGTAAACGCTGGGACTATCCAACGAATAAAGGGTGGGTCAATAGCACTCCGGCGATCCGTAGTGGCGTGGTCTACGCCGGCACGTCGGATGGCTACCGCTTCTTCGCGCTTGATGCGAAAACGGGACGGTTGAAATTCACGCTCGATGTCAAAGGCGCCGTGTTCTCATCTCCTGCACTTGCTGGCGAGATGGTTTACGTCGGCGTATCGAATGGCCGGTTGCTGGCGGTTGATTCAAAGTCGGGTAAGCTGATGTGGTATTTTCAGACTGAAGGATCGAAGCGTGACCCGATGAAGATGCTGAAGCCGGATGGCAGTTTGAACAACGAAGCGATCTATGCACGTTATTTTGGTGACTACCAGGACATGGTGCTGGCGTTTTATCGAGTGTTCTCCGTGGGCGCCATCTGGTCTTCACCAGTCATTGATAAAGGCGTGGTCTATTTTGGCAGTACGGACGGGTTGTTGTATGCCGTTCACTGATCCTATTTCAACGGCAGATGCTTCTCGCGGGCCTTTTGGGCCTCTTCGATAGTGCGGAACTTGAACACACCACGTGGATAGTATTTTGGTGCAATGGCCCACCAGTTGGCACAGTGTCGTAGGAACCGTTCGAAGTCTGGCACTCGTGACTCAGGAACAGGCGCTTTGTTCATCTCCTCAATCGAACGGAACTTCTGTACCGGCATATCAATCCTTTAGGCTAAAGCGTTCACGTAGCGCTGCTGCGTCCGCGTGGTCCTGTAAACGAACTGTTCCCTTCTTCATTCGGTAGAGCGCCGCTGGAGTCGCAACCCTGATTTGCGTACCCTCCACCTTCTTAACCTCAGCTTCGACCGTTTCCAAACTTGCTACTTCACCAATCCGCGTCATCACATCGAAGTATAGATCACCGGTCGGAGGAACGTAACGCACGGATGGGTATTCGCCGAGCAAATCGTCGGATGAAATCTCATTGATGTTTGGGTCACCATAGGCGGCAAATAATGCCGAACGCAGCTTCTCGATATTTTCCGGGGTTGCGCGGATGAACAGATCAAGATCTTCGGTGGCTCTTACGACGCCATGAAATCCCATAGCTGCGGCGCCAATGAGCACATATTCGAGACCCGCTGACTCAAAGGCTCGTAACACTCGCAAAACTTCATCTCGGTCCATGCAGGTAGCATAACGCGTCAGCAACGACGCGTCACGTCAATCGGATCTAATGTCAAATCAGAGTGGCAGGCGGAAGGTAAGATCCTGGCAGGGTTTTAGTTCGATTTCCGTCTTCATCCCTTCAGCAACATGACGCAGCGACGAGCGGGTTTCTGCTCCGTCGGGTAATCGTACTTTGGTCACTTCGTATCGAGTATCATCGGTCCCGGGTTGGGCCAGGATCCGATAACGTCCCGGCGCCACACTATCAAACCAAAACCGTCCGTCCGAATTCACTGGAGCCGCGAAGTAGCGTAAAACGTCGTCTGCTCTCTCAGGCTCGGCCGGAACAAGGAACGCCACTAATTTCTGTGGAAGCTTTTGTCCTTCGGCGAGCGAGATTTCACCGCGAACATAGGCCGCGCCTTGCGCGAGGATAAACGTTAAGGTTGATAGCTGATCTCCAGGTTTGATTTTGGTCCATGTGCGCGTGACGTCGACCGGCTTAACGTTGGTCGCCGGTGACGCCAAAGCAATAGATTGCAGAAACCACTGTTGAGCTGAGAACCCGGCCGAAAAGTAATACTCACCAGCAGCAACGTCTGAAATTTTCAGATTCCCTTGCGCGTTCGCAGTCACCGTCCCACCTGCTCTCCGAACGAATTGCGGCTTTTTCTTCACGCCTTCTATTACCCTGTGCCATGCAGTGACGGACACTTCTGAGAACTGTGGTTGACGCTTATCGTAGCAATCAGGTGGAGGCGCACTTAATGGTTCCAGAATTACGCGACCGTTAATCGAAGCTAACGGAAGAACGGTGAGATCGAGTCCTTGTATATCAGCGCCCCGAACATGCAAAAGCATCGATTCGGACTGTCTGCGGGTGCGATCGCTCCAATACGCCATACCCTCGAGGGTGTAATCGCCGTCGGGTATGCCGTCGAAAGCAAACTCACCGCCATCGCCTCGAAACTGGTTGTCCCACCAACGTCCACCCTCCACGAGGGACATCAACCTTACGCTGAATCCCCTGTTTTCCTCGGGCAGGCCACGCAGAATTCCGCTGATCGTACTGCCGCGCTCACCGCGATAGCGAATGTTGACGTTGCTTACTTCCTCACCTGTTCGCACGCTGATTTCGTTTGCGTCTTCACGGCTCGACGAAGGCGCATAGGTAGGCAGGTCGTTAGCAAATCCATTCACGAACATGCGTGAAGAAAAACGGTTTTCGACGCCGCCATCGGCCGATACGACGTAAGCTCCTGACGGCAGCCCGTAAACTCGATAGACTCCTCGATCGTCAGTCATGTTGTCGTAGTATCGACCCATGTCACCGTAGCTTCGGCCGCTCTCGTCACGTGCTAAGCGAACGCGGATACCAATCCCGACGACTGGCTCCCCTTTGACACCTGTAACGGTTCCGGTAATAACCCCGCCCTTTAACAACACCAATGTAACGAGGTTTTCATCCTTATAAACTGGACGGGTATCAGGAGACTTTGGTATGTGGGCAGGCACTGCGGCTGATACCGTATACGAACCGCGCTCCAGGCCACTCAACTTAAAAACTCCATCGCGGTTTGTGGTTGCTTGTGTAACGGGTAGTCCTTCCGGAGTGTCCGGACGCACCAAAACGCTGGCATTCACATGAGGTTCCCCATTTTCATTCACTACTCGACCAGTGATCACGCCCGTCTTCGTGTCTACCTTAGCGGTTGTCGGTTGGCCCGTTTGAGCGCACACGCAGAGCGCGAACAAGAGGATCAGTAACGCTCCCGCACTGCGATGAAATTTGATCATTCGGCTACTCGTCTATGGACCAGTCTTAGGTAACTGAAGTGTGATGGTGACGTCAGCTATAGCACCATTGGTAACCACGACCGTCTGCACCGGTCGCGGTATTCTCGGCCTTTGATCGCCTGGTACACCAACAACAATAACGTTGAATTCATACGTTCCCGCAATCAGGTTTTCTACAAGGAACTGGCCGCGAGCATCCGCTTCAACAGGCGAATTGAACCCTGTTTGATCCTCAATCCTCCTGACATGAACGAGCAGCCGAGCCGGCGCCGGAAGAGTCACGCCTTCTGGTAATTTTAGGACGCCGCGAATTATTCCATTTGCCTGGCTGACGACAACTCGCAAACCTGTAATCTGCTCTCGTTCTTTAATCTCGATGTCACTGCGGTAAACAACTCCGTCGCGTTCAATGCGCATGAGCCGCAGGTGATCTCGATTTACTGGAAGGGCGAGCATGAGTTGTCCGGCCGGCAACCCAGTTATACGAAAGCCTCCATTCTGATCGACAGTCGCGGGAGGCATTGGTCGTTCGTTGCTCTGGCCTGAGAGCATTACCACAATCCGGTGTCCAGCGAGATTTAGTTTTGGCTCACGCGCACCCTCGAGAACAACTACGCCCGCAATAGATCCACCTCGCGACGTTTTAATTAAGAGTCCGTCAATATCCTGATCGATCACTTCAAAACGAACAGTCTCGGAGACCGATTCGGAATCTGTTTGCGAATCCAAATAAACAGCGTATTTTCCGGGTGGAAGATTCTCGATCTTGAATTCGCCATCCTTCGTTGACTCTGCTGCTGCGCTGCGTGAAGTACTTCCATTAGTGAAGAAGAGTTGAATTCCGATGCGTGCATTCGGCAACGGCTGAGATGTATCACCATCGATAATCCGACCACGTGCGGTATACCGGCTCACCTGCCGGCCCAGCGTGATATCGACATCGGTTGCCTCGCTTCCTTCGTTAATTTCGATCGCGGTGGCGTCTGAAGCGTTAAGCGCATTGGGGTGATACGTCCGCTGTGGCCCAACTCCGTTTCTCCCAAAAGAAGAAACTGAGTCTGTTCCTGCGGAGACGGTGTAGCGTCCAGGTGGCAGACCAAATGCCCTGTAAATGCCCCGATCGTCTGTACGAATAATTCGAAAGTAAGGGAGGCTTGACCCGGTTGCGGAGAAAAAGATCTGTTCTTCTACTACCGGACGGCCATCGGCATCGGTAACTTTCCCTGTAATTACTCCGCCGCGATTTAATGTGATGTCGACATTTTCGACGGCTTCGTTTGGACCGACAACTATAGATTTACGTTCGCTTTGAACATAGGCAGGTGCGGCTACCAACACCTGATAGGTGTCGGGTGGCAAGTTCTTGATTCGATAGTTTCCGTCTTCGTCGGTGACGCCTCTGAAACGAGTAACCTGAGTGCTGCTGGAAGGTGTCGCGATAGCTAACCCCACCACCACTCCCGAGACCCCTTTGCCGCCAATCGTCACCTTGCCGCTAATCGTTGCGCGCGGAGCTTTATCGGCTGCCGGTTGTGCGTTCGCACTGACAATGGCGCTTAGGAGAAAAAGGAGTGGGACGATCTTACGGCCCGAGGAAACCATAGCTTTGTGACTTCTGTGTTTATTGCAACTGTAAGTGAAAGTCAAACCGTCTCTGCGACCTCTGCGTATCTTTGCGTTCTCTGCGTTAAAGAACTATCTCAACGCAGAGGGCCGGAGAGATACGCAGAGAATTTAGGGACCTTCGCCTGCAAACTCTTTTCGGTATTCTTCCCAATGGGCCTTTTCTTCAGCCATGAATTCAATGAAAGCCCGCGATTGGCGAATCCGATTTAAGAAGGGATCGCGTTCGAAGAGCGGGTAGTTGGGGAAGCCGGTGGCCGCAGTTTCTCTTAACCACTTCACAGCATCAGTACTGTTGCCCGCGAGCGCATAAATACACGCGGCATGATAGGTCACATGATGCCGGCTCTGATTATTCAACTGAAAAGTCGCCAGTAGTTTTGGCACTCTTGATTCAGCTTTTTGAAACTTACCCGTAAGCGCCGACTGCAGAAGTTCAAGAACCTCGCGGTTGTAATCCCGAGAGGGTTCTCGTAATTGCTGATCAATTATTCTTTGCGCCTCATCAAGTTTGCCTTTCCGCAGGAAGTAATAAACGTCGGTCCCAGAGCCAAGCTTTTGGCGCGCGGTTAAATAAGCCTCCGCGTCCGCGCGCAGGTAGGGCAGAATGGTCGTCAACTCTTTCAGACTCTGGCTCGTCGGATTGATCTCCAACGCGCGTTTCAACTCTTGCTCGGCAAGATCGTCAAGACCAACGTGCCCATAGAGCGCCGCCAGATCCGGACTGCTTATGTTCGGATTGAGTTGCTTTGCAAGACGTAATTCCCGAATCGCCGCCGCATTTTGATAGCCCTCGTATGAACTCCATAGCAACAACGCATGAGCAAAATGGGTCTCAGCCAGATTAGGATCGAGGTCAGTTGCCTGTTTGATCTCTGATCGCGCCAGCTCCGCCCACCTCGTTTCACCGGGCCGGATAAACAAAGCTGTCCAGGCATACGCAAATGCCAACTGAGCGTGAGCCGGTGCGTACTGAGGATCAATCTCGATCGCTTTCCGCAAAAAATCGATAGTAATTTGCATGTGCGGCAGCGACGCTTCGCCATAGCCGCGCTCATCGAGACCGACGGTGCCCCTGATGTACGCCTCGTAGGCTTTCGGTGTGGTTGGATACTTTTCAGCGTGTGCGGTTTTAGGATTGATCTGTAACCGGACCGCGACTTGCTGGGCCACTTGGTCCTGGATCGCAAACACGTCTTCAGTCGACAGATCGAAGTTGTCGCTATAAATCGAGGCGCCGTCGCTCGTTCGCAAAAGATTTATACTGACGCGCAACCGATCGCCCGCGCGCTGCACGGTTCCTTCCAAAACAGCATCCGTACTTAGCTGGCGAGCCGCTGTTAAACTGTCCGTATCTTCTTTTTGATACTTCAGTACAGCGCTGGTGGGTCTTACTGTTAGTTGACCAGTTTGACTAATCTTTCTGATCACGGCGTCAGCGATTCCCACGCCGAGATATTCCTCGCTTGAATCGAGTGACTTAAGCGGCAGGACTGCTAAAGATTTGATTGGTGGAGACGCAATCGTCGCGGCTGCCGCCGTATGTTTCGTTCGCCAGGTGTAAACGAACACGCCCGTCGCGATCATTAATAGGATTGCGACAACCATCGCTATTGGGCGATGCACGTGCGTCTTAGCATTAGCGACGCTCGCATGCACAGGTTGTAGCGCCAATGCTTTCAGGTCTACGAGCATCTGTTCACTTGTTTGGTAACGCTCTTCCCTCTTCTTAGCCAGCGCCTGCGCCACGATCTGCTCCAGGCGTTTCGGTACGTCGGGCGCGTGTTGACTGAGCAGCGGCGCCGGGGCTTTGGCCAAAATCGCCGCCATAATTTCATGTGCTGTCGGAGCAATAAATGGAGAAGCGCCGGCGACCATTTCGTAGAGCGTGACACCGAGACTCCAAATGTCTGTGCGTTCGTCAACCGCATCTCCGCGAGCTTGTTCCGGCGACATGTACGCCACAGTGCCGATGATTACTCCCGGCGCCGTATTTGAGCGCGTGACCGCCGCATCGATTGCAACGCGCGGAGTGGATGTCTTCGCTAAACCGAAGTCGAGCACTTTCACCAGTCCGTCAGCGCGACGAATCATGATGTTTTCAGGCTTGATGTCGCGATGGACGATGTTTGCCTGATGAGCTGCTACCAGTGCTGACGCGATCTGGTTTGCGATCGCAAGGGCCTCATCGAGGTCCAGTTCAGACTGCATGCGTTCGCGCAATGTCTGGCCTTCTATATATTCGGCAGCGATAAACTTATGGCCATCGGCTTCACTAATCTCGTGGATGGTAACGATGTTTGGTTGGTTGAGGGCTGAAGCAGCGCGAGCTTCATGTTCAAACCTACTTAGGCTTTCCCGGTTCTTTAGGAAGCCAGCGGAAAGAAACTTGAGCGCGACCTTGCGATGCAGCTTTGTATCTTCAGCGAGATAGACGCTACCCATTCCTCCTTCCCCAAGCAGCGAAATGATTTCGTAGTGACCGACGATCTGGCCCGGCCGGAAGACGCGTCCGTCAGCTAACATATCCGCCGCCGCAACATAGGCCGGTGAGTCTACAAAGCTCTCCGCTTGCTCGTGAGATCTGAGGAGAGACTCGATCGCCTGGCGCAGTGAGAAGTCTCCGCTAGTTGCTTGTTCGAGGTAAGCGGGCCGATCTTCCGGGGCACGATCGAGTGCTCCATGAAAAATCTCCTTCAGATTTTCCCAGTACGGGTCGGGCATGACTTTCAACTCTGCGTCCTCTACGTCTCGGCGGTTACGTTTTCTTTTTACCGCAGAGGCGCAGAGGACGCAGAGATTACGCAGAGAAATCTCGACTTCAGCGGCCGTTCATTTCGTTTCGCAGCCAGGCACGTGCGAAGGTCCAATCGCGCATTACTGTCCCCGGCGAGACTTTCAAAACTTCGGCCGTCTCCTCAATACTCAGACCACCAAAAAAACGCAGCTCTACGATTTCACTCTGGCGTTTATCAATCGCTTCGAGTCTTGTTAATGCGTCATCCAAGGCGATCACATTAGTGGCCTGCTGTTCCACTACGTTACCAGCTTCATCAAGCGGGATTTTGATCGCGTTGCCACCGCGCTTGTCTGACTTTCGCTTGCGTGCCTCATCAACCAGAATCTGTCGCATCAGGCGTGCTGCGATACCCAGGAAGTGGCCGCGATTCTCCCAATGTATTCTGGGCCGCTCAACCAGCCGCAGGTAAGCCTCATTGATCAGCGCCGAGGTTTGCAGGATGTGGCCGGGTTCTTCCCGGCGAATGTATTTATGCGCGAGCTGGTGCAACTCGTCATAAATGATTGGCATTAACTCGTCGAGAGCCTGTTCGTCGCCGTTACTCCACTGGCGCAAAAGTTCTGTGACCTGATGGTCCTTCATTAGAGGTTTTGCCGGCGCTTCACGCAGTAATAAATAGGCCCAAAGCATATCAGCACGAACACGAAAGGAACAAAAGAACCATGCTCAAAACGGTCCGCCTGGCTACCTGCCTGTTACTTTCCATCTTCATTCCGGTCGCCGGGTCTCGGGCGTCGGCACAAACCGACGTGTCTGGATCAAACGATCAATACCTCGTGGAATTTAAGGGGAATACGGTGCCGAAAGACCTACTGGTGCGCATAGCGGAACTGGGCGGCAGAGTGGTTAGCAGCTTCCCGGAAATTGGAGTCGCCCTCGTTGCCGGTCTGACACCAACTGCAGCAACCTCCCTCGCGAAACAAATTGACGTAAATAACGTCACGTTCGATGAGTTTGTAAGCTATTCGGATAGATTTCAGAATCCACTCTATGTTGGTCCACGTCCTGCCTCCGCCATTGACCCGACGTCAGCCGTGTTTTATCCGTTTCAGTGGGACAAGCGTGCGATTCATGCGGACCGGGCGTGGCAAGCAGGATTTCATGGCAGCCCTGATGTCCGTCTCGCGATAATTGATACCGGCATCGATCCAACTCACCCGGAACTCGTTGGGTTGATCGACACCGCCAGCTCAATCTCCCTCTGCGCAAACGAAACGCCACTTGTCGAGCAGCAGTTCCCGGGTTATCCGGCATGGACCGATCTTTACGGACATGGCACAGCCACAGCCGCCATCGCTTCCAGCAATTCGAATCTGCTGGCCGGCGTCACCTCTCGAACAACTCTGATAGCTATCAAGGCTCTTGGAATCGTACCGTGCCGAGCTTCGAGTATTTTTCTTGGCATCATCTACGCCGCTCAGCATGGTGCCGACGTTATTAACATCAGCGCGGGCAACTCGCCATTTCTTCGGTCGGAATCAAAGAACTTCGTCCACTTTGATCATCTCGCCGTGCAGTATGCGCTTCAGAAGGGCGTTGCTGCCGTTGTGGTCGCAGCCGGAAACGACGCTTTCGACTTCGATCATGGAGGCAATCTGACAGAAGAATTCTGCGACGTGCCCGGAGTTATCTGCGTGTCAGCCACTGGTCCAACAAATTCCGGACCAGACTACGTTGGACCATTCGCAGGGGTCGACTCGCCGGCTTTCTATACAAACTTCGGTGTCTCTGCGATTGATGTTGCTGCTCCTGGCGGAAATCTCTCTTTCGACGCGGCGGGCAATATCATCGGCGACAGTTACATCTTCACGGCTTGTGCAACCACGGATCGACAGTTCGACAGCGGTGGCAATCTCGTGCCTGGTTTTTGTACGAGCAACGGCATAACGACCGCGGGAGGTATAGGGACCAGTTTTGCAGCACCCGAGGTCTCCGGCTTAGCCGCGTTGCTCGTAAGCCAACTTGGTCATGGAAAAAGTGCTCAGGTGCGTGCCGCAATCGAGAATTCCGCGGATGATCTGGGGAAACCCGGAGTCGATCCGTTCTATGGTAAGGGACGCATAAACGTGGCGAGAGCCCTGGGTCTTCCCTGACTCGGGAAGCATTAGGAAGAGTAGATCATCGACGAGAATTAAAAATAATTTCATTGACAAGAACTTCTACAAGGCGTTTAATGCGGCCTCTCCCCAAACTTCTGGTTCACATGCTTCCTCGACAAACGTTGCGTGAACGAAGCTGTTCAAAACAATCAAGTTGTCTCAGGCCAATGCCGAACGCACGTTCTGCACTAGAGTTCGCGTTCAACTGTCCCTGATCCAACTTAACCTGCCAATCAAGGGGCGCCATCCCGAAGTCGCCTTAAACATTAGATCTTGAGCCCGACCTCAAGCGGGTTGCCGATCTAACTACGAGTGTAAGGCAACACCAAGTCCTAACCACAAGGAGTAAAAACAATGCAGCGCCTTAGGATTTTTGCAATCTCGATTGCCATTCTCGCTCTCGTCGCATTGCCCTCAGCCACTTCAAGCCACAACCAAAGAAATTCTAACCGTTCCGAAGCCAAGTTGAGGAAGGTTAAAAACAAAATTCTTAATCGATACATTGTCGTACTCAACGACGATGTAGCCAGCGATGACAGCCCGCCTGAAGCTCGACTGGAACGCGTGCGTGAAATCGCGAATGACCATGCTCAGACTCACCTCGGAAGAGTTGATTACCTTTACGAAACTGCATTGAAGGGATATGCGATCGAACTGCCTAACGAAGCTGCGGCTGTTGCGATCAGTAACAGGCCGGAGGTTCAGTGGGTGGAAGAAGATGACGCCCTCGAACTCGGACAGGCCCCGGCCTCACCCCAACCAAGTCCTCCGTGGGGGCTGGATTCGATTGACGGTAACATACCCTCACCTACACCAGACGCTACCGGAAGGACGACCGGTACTTACACTTTCAGTGCAACTGGGGCAGGAGTCGTTGCTTATGTTCTTGATAGCGGCATCAATACGGCGCATCAGGACTTTCAGTTTCCGGCCCGTGCGACGCAGGCTGCTGACTGCATTCGTTTTAACGATTGCCGATCGGGAGCAGCATCTCCATTCCTTGACGGGGCATGCGGCTCTGGTTTGCCCAATTCGGTCCATAATGATTGCCTGGGACACGGCACGCACGTGGCCGCCATCCTCGGCGGTAACAGATATGGCGTGGCCAAAGCCGTCACGATCAGATCTGTCAAAGTCTGTCGGAGCGCAGCGAGTCCGCAGTGCCCCGCCTCCGCCATAATTGCTGGAGTTAACTGGGTCACCAACGACCACCTGGCGAATTCAGGCACTCCCACGGTCGCGAATATGAGTATCTGGGGCAGCAAGTTTGACCCAGTTAATCCCCCGTTCTCGGATCCCGGGGGCATCATTTCGGCGGTGAACAATTCAATCAACAGTGGAACAACCTACGTCGTTATCGCAGGCAATGCCGGCCTCAATGCTGCCAATTATGTTCCTGCTGATGTTGACAACGCCATCACGGTCGGGGCCGTTGACTTCAGGGGTGCTCGATGGGGTCTCTCAAACTGGGGTCCCCGAGTTGATATTTGGGCTCCCGGTGTGCAGGTTTTATCTGCTCAAGCCAGCACTCTAATGTTCGGCAATTGTGCTATCTGGAACGGCAGCAACACGAGTGAGTGCTATGCCGATGGAACATCGATGGCCGCGCCCCACGTCGCTGGCGCAGTGGCGCAGTACCTGCAAGGGCGGACGGGTTTGGGTGGGAATGTTTGCGCGATTTTCCCGATCAATGTATCTGTGCTGAATGCATCGGCAAATGCGAACCTCTCAACCTGCCCTGATAGAGTGGCTCGCTTCATCAAGGCGACTTCAAACCTGAGCCGCCTAACCGGTGTCACTGTAGATCCGGCCTTTCCATCACCGAATAAGTTTCTTTGGAATGTATGGGCTCCAACGAATGCCAATCCGATTGACAATCAACGCTTCTTTGTCTGGACGCATTACCGGGATTTTCTAGGCCGTGATGAACCGGATGAACCAGGGCTTAACTTTTGGACCAACAATATTACAGGGCACTGCGGCACAAACATCAATCAGAACAATGCATGCACGCGTGAGTGGCGGATTCATACATCGCGTGCGTTCTGGGTTGCTCAATTTCCTACCCTGTTCAATTCCCAAACGGGTGGTACGACGGACAATGCTCTGTTTGTGCATCGGGTGTACGAGATGTACCTGCGCCGCTTCGTATCGGACACTGATTCTGGTTTCCAATTCTGGCTCGGTGATTTGAACCAGTATGGCAATCCCGCAAGTCAAGACGGCGTGAACCATCTTATCGATGCGTTCCTTGTCTCAGGGGAGTTCCGCCGGCGATTTGGTCCATCGTAGTTGGTCGACATTTTTGAGGCAGTATTTGAAAGATGGTGGGGCATCTCAATCCGTGTTCATTCGACGTGACTGAGAAGTTCCCACCATCTTCGATTCGCTAAGTCTCGTTTGCAAGCGAAGCGAACACCCGGTTTCTCTTTTCTGATCCCAGGTCTTCCGCGACCCACGGCTTATCAAGGTAGTCGAGAATAATTCTGCGAAGTTCTGCGGCGGCAGTTGGATTCAGTTTACGCGTTTCTGAAACAAGCATGGCCAAAGAACTCTCATCGACTTGAGGGTAATTGTGTACAAAAACCGGAACGCAATACTCTGTTCGGTGAATCCCATCGGCTGTCGATAGCTCATTAGCAAAAAAGCCGGCCGAGATATCCAGTGAGGAAGCCGGACTTACGCGGTACAGGTGTGCAAGTTCCGCGCACACCGGTTGGTGCTGAGCAATAAGTGACTGAATATGAGGAAGGTAAAGATCCAGTGCCTCATGTCCCATGCGAAGCAACGCCCGTATCAGTTGTTGTTTAAAAGGTAGAGCCTGCGTCGAACGCGCTAACTTTTCCAGTCTTTGCGCAATTTCCCGGTTGCTGTGCCGGGTCAACACTTCGAGCGCAACTCCCCATAGTTCGGAGTCCTCGTGCTCTACCTTTTCCAACAGATAATCGCGAAGCTGGGCCTGGTCCGTTTCGCTGAGGCGTTGATAAAGATCCGATACAGCAGCGACCGAATAATATCCAGCGTCCTTATCGGATTTATGATCCGCAACTATCTGACGCACCAGCGATGCCAATTCGTCTTTTGTCATCAACGTATTTGCTTGAATCCTCCCATTACCGGGCCACCGAATACAAACTCAAAGCCTCCTCCGGCCCGATTGAAAACATTACCCGTGACGCGCCCGGACCGAAGTAATGTTGGCAATGCCTGGGCATCCACCGCGAAAACCGCAGTAGCAGTGTTCTTAGCGGGCAAAGCGAGCTCGATCTGAGCTTGAAGAGGCGAAAGGTTTCCCTTGTTCGTAAGAAAGACTTCCTTCGCTCCAGGTGCTCCAATCTGACCTGATTCCCTGATCATCGCAGCGGTGGTTTGGTCAGTATAATAAAAGAGCGTCTTGCCTTCCGCTTCTCCGAGTTTGAGTATGCCTTGCTCTGCGGCTTGCGCTGCCCCTCTTTTACTTACTGCAGATAGAACCCCTCCGTTCGTTCCAATCTCCGCTGCTGCCGTGCCGAAGTTAATGAACGACTTCTCGTAGTTTCCAACAGTGTAATTAAAAAGAAACTCCCGCGTCGCTCGGCCACCGGGTAACCAATCCAAAAGAGATGGTGGCAGGCCGGTAAACTTCCAGTATTCTTTTTGGGCTTCACGGAAGCTGTACTGTCTCGCAGATTTCTGGAAAGCATCCGGGTTTAAGGCCACATAGGTGCCATCAAGCATGTCAACAATGAAGTTGGTGACAACAGTGGCGCCTTTCTTTTCCAACTCCTCTTTGCTTCCGTACCACTCATAATAGATCGTGTCACCTTTCACGTAGCTGCCCCAGATTAGACCCTCGGGATCAATCAAGGTCAGCGGCTTGTTCAAGCAATAGGCGTAACGATTCCAGCTCTGAGGATGGTGCGGCTTACCACTCGAGAGTAAAGGATCAGACGACGTAAAGCGTCCCTGGGAGCTTGCATAATATCTGGCACCAAAGTAGTCGAGACCGTTTTCAGTATCGCGTTCTTTACCGGTAAATTTCTGTCGCACGCCGTCGCCTGTAACAACGAAGCCCATGCCAGTGGTTCGGCCACCGACGCCTGAGCCGAGCTCGTCGCCGAAAGGCATGTAGTCGTGACGACTGACAACCCCGGCGCTGGAGTTCGTTACTACGCGAGGTGAGCCGAGGTGGTCGGAAGTGATGTACCGATTGCCTGTGGCTGGTTCAACGGTTGCAATCAGTCCCGTGGCTCCGTAGACATATTCCTTTTTCAAACTGCCATTTGCCAGATCATATTCCGCCAGCAACCGGCTGCTGCTGTAAACCATCCGCAATGTGTCGCCGCCTGAGAAGTTCTTGCGGATGCGATTGCCATCGCCGTCGTAGCGGTATACATCCGTCGCGCCGTTCACAGTCCTCAGCTTGTTCTCGGCGTCATAACCAAATGACCGCACGCCGTCATTCGTCAGATTGCCTACCGCGTCGTAACTGTAGCCGGCGTTGGTGATACGGTTCGCAGTGTTGAAGTAAAGACTCTGGTTACCACCACCAAGATCCACAGCACGATTTCCGTAGCGATCGTATTTGTTGGTTTGTGACCATGCACCGCCGCTTTCAGATGAGGTGGTCAGACGATTCATTTCGTCGTAACCAAAACTCTGCGTATAGCTCAGACCTCCACCCAGGTAGCTTATGGTCTGTAAAGTGCCATTGTTGTTTGTGGAGCCGTAGGTGTACGTCAGTCGCAGCGTGCTCGAATCAGTGCTTGAAGTGCCGAGGCCAATTTCCGTCGATTGCTGTCTGCTGTTGAAATCAGTGTGCTCCCATAAATTGTTTCCGAGCTTCATCACTGAAATACCACCGTGCGCCGCATACTTCATGCGGTTGGTGCTGTCTGTACCAGCGGCGCCGACGTAATACGCTCCGCTTTGCTGGTCGCGCACACCTGCCATCCGGCCGGCAGGATCGTATTCCATCGAGATCACACGACCCGACGGATAGGTGATCGAGACGTGTGCGCCGGCGCGGTTGTAGCCGTAACCGAGCGAATATGTTTGCCCATCAGTGACCTGATTCCCTGCCGTTACTCTCCCGAGCGCGTCATAAGCAGTGTTGTTGTTTACCGAGACACTCGAACTCACAGACGTCAAACGCCCTTTTGAGTTTGCAACGCCAGCAGCGTCGTACGTGTACGTGACAGTCGGTGTGCCATCCGAATAACTTCGTGAAGTGATGCGGTTCAGTGAGTCGTATGCAAAGGTAGTCGTAATGCTGCGGGCATCAACTCTGCTCGTTACGTTGCCGTTGTTGTCATAGCTGAAAGTTGATGTTCCACTCTCGGGATGGTTGACTGAACTCAATCGCTTCAATGAGTCGTAGACAAATGTGCGCGTTTGAGCGCCCTGCGAAACAGTTGTCAGATTATCCAGTGCATCGTAGGAATAGCTTGTGGGTTGATTCGGGGAACTTATGGAACCCAGCGCTCCACTTGGATTAGGCTCATCGACCCGGCTTAGTCTCCCGAGGCTATCCATAATGCTGCGCCGGACTTTGCCGACCTGATCGCTGGCCGTCGTCGCGTTGGCGTCGTAAGAAGTGAGGACCGCACCAGTAGTCGATGAGTTAGTACCCCAGGGCGCAGGCAAACTTGCGCCGGCCAGTGTTTCGACTGCAATTGTGCGCCCGGCTTTATCAGTACGCGCACGCGTCCACCCCATTGTTGTTTCGGAACCAGCGGCGGATGAGGTACTCGCGCGATAAGGATTCGATGTCAGTTTATAACTGCCCAGAACGGAATTATTGGCAGCCAGACATTCTATAGTGCTCGCCGGCTGACAGGGATTGCTCACCAGATAACGACTTTGCACCTTGATGCCGGTTGTTTCGTCAGTCGCACTCTGGGTTGAGGCATCCTCCAACTGCCGCGCCAAACGAAGTCTGCCGAGTTGATCATAATGCTGAATCGTTACGAGCTTGCCATCGCCGAGACTATTGAGGTCGGCCCGCACGATGACACGTCTATTGACGTCCGAGTACTCCGTAGCAGTGCGTGTCTCCTCGGTTTTTCCTTCGGCTGCTTTGACTAATGTCGGCCGCCCGAAAACATCGTAAGTGGTCGCTGTCGCCACGTTGTTGTCAACGTCAGTGACACGCGTAACGGCGCCGGTGGTAAAGTCGTATTCACGAGTTTCAGTCCGTTGGATCGCTGTTTGATATGCGGTCTTAATCTGGGTTGGATAAAGATCAGTGAAGCCACCGATGCTGCCGTAAACAATCTGAGTTTGCGTCCCGCGCGCATCCGTTGTCAGCGTGGGACTCCCGTACTGGTTATATTGCGTCGATGTTGAAATCGAATTGCCTGAGGTTAGCGGATTGCTGTACGCGCCCTTGGTCGAGTCCCACTGTTTTTGTTGCGTGAGATTGCCGGTCGTAGCGGCATTGTCGTAGAAAAATTCAGTCCGCGTCAGGTTCGTCGACCCATTGCTGGTTACAGTCGAGGCCGGTATGTTTTTGAGAGCCGGCGACGTCGGTATCCAGTAACTATCCGGGTCGTTCGAAGTACTATCAGAGGCGTCAGGCGTAGCGGCGACATAGTTGTTGGTTGTCACCCGCTTTATGACCGCACTAGCGGGTATGATCGGATTGCCATTCGCGTCGCGAGATATCGAAGCGTAATCTACCCAGTCATATTCCCTGACACTGGTGACGTTACCATTCTTGTCGTAGCTGTAGTCCTTGATTGCAGTCTTCGAACAGGTACCATTGGCATCTCGAATGGTTGTGAATTCGGTCTTGACGTACATGTTAATGCGCGCCGGATTGTAAGGATCGATGCCGGTGTAAGGGTCGTAGGCGGACGATGAGAAGAAATTCTGCGGTCGATTTCCCTGCCAGATCTTTTCGCTTACTGTGCCATCTGCACTTTGACTGGAAAAGGTCGGTTGTCCGAGTTGTGTGACTACCCCACCATCAGGCGACGTAATTTTTGCGTAGCCAGGACTGATTTCGTAGTTCCAGCTTTCGGTAACGGGAGTTGACGCACCATCGTATTGCTGCTGGTACGTTACACTCTTGCGCGTTATGTTGTTGTTCAGGACGTTGGTCCACAAATAGCCCCAGCCCGGACCGTTTTGCCCATCCAGTAGATATTGATATTGTGCCTGGGCGCCCGAAGGCAGAGTTACAGAACTTAGTTCTCCCCAGCCGTAAGAAGGCGTGCAGCAGGGACTACTGCCACTATCGGCGGCGTTGTAACCAAACAGATATTGCAGGCCACCCGTCGCGGCAGGTAGATCGATCCTCGATACCACATACAGAGATCCGAGCATGTCCGGATAGCCATCGGGATCGTGCCCATGCTGGCCCAGTTCTTCCGTTGAGTACATCTTGAAGACCTGGACGCTTTTCCAGTACACCTGATACGTCAGGTCAGCCCCCCCGACGCCCGGCACATGAATCACATCTCCACCGCTGAACCCGCCATGTTCGAGGATGACCTTACGACCAAGTTGATCCATCAACTGCGTGGCCGCATGACCGTTGTAGGTGACATTGGACCACTCGACGTAGTTGCCGTTGCGATCCGTTATTCTGGTGCCGAAGTTGGTAACCGTCGTGCCGTCAGGGAAATATAGTGTCCAGGGATTGTTCCACCAGTTAGCATCGGAATCGTGTTGTACATCGAGCCTGATGTAGCTGCCGTCAAACGTGTAGTAAGTTACGTTGTTCGTGAAATAAGGAACGTCAGAGACATATGCGCCGTTGAATCTCGATTGATAGCCATCCGGACGAATGTCGGAATAGCCCTGATCGATCGTTGAACCAACGCGCGGAAAGAATTCGCGTAAGCTACCGTCCGGGAAAGCAACTTTCACTTTATAGTGATAAATAGTTTCCTGCGCTGGGTACTGCGGCGCGATCTCGGGAGGAAACTGGTACATGCGGTCGATCAGTTGTATTTGGTAGCCGGTGCCGTAATGCCAGCCACCCTGATCGCTGGTCGTCAGCAGGTTGCGAATGATGATCTGCGGGTTGCCAAAAACCAGATGGTCCCAGTCTTCATAGTACTCAGTGCGACTGTCGTATAACTTGGTGTTGTAATGCAGGTTGAGCTGGCCCGACATCCCGCCGCGCGCCGGGGACAGCTTTCCCAGCGACAGATTCAACATCACGTTGCCATTGCTGGTATCTATCGTCTCGATATCCGATAAAGCGAAGGAGCCTCCCGGCTGAAAACCGCGATTTGGCGTGGAGTCCTGACCCAACGCAAGCAATGGAAGCAAAAGAATTATTATCGTTGTAATCAACAATGAAATAAGTTTGCCGTGCTTTGAGAGTAAGAGTGCTCTGGTCATGATATTTGTTCCTATGAAGTTTTAAGCGGATTCCGTTTGCGTTCCCGTTTGCGTTCCCGTTTGCGTTACTGTTGGAAAACGCCGTCATCAGCGCGGCGTCCAAATTGCGCCGATCGAACATTCAACTCAAAAACTGATTTGCCGTTCTCGAGACGTTCAATGCGACGCGCCATCTTTTGGCCATCTTCATCACGCCAGTCACTAAGCCTCGTCTCAACGTTTATTTCCGAACCGTTGCGGTTAATGACATAAGTCACACGCTCGAGCAGTAAGGTCTCGGAATTGAAGTAATAGAGTTTTGCCGGTCGTTCTTCGCCTGATACGTCTATCCGATCGGCAATCTTATAGATCTCGAAGTATGGGCCACTGTAATCAGGATTTGAGCCATCATCTGTTCGGAAGCGCGAGCCCAGGAAACGCATGGCGGTGCCCTGCATCCGAGTGCTAAAGAAGTGCTCTGCGCTGTCGTAATTGAGTGATTCGATCAGATCAAGTTCATCGGGAGCGGGTTGTCCTTTAATTTCCTGATTGTCAAAGGTGATGAGACGGTTTTGATGACCATTCTGAATATCGAGACGCAGCTTGTCAGGAAACTCCAGAGTGGCCGTGACTTCGCGCGCCTGCGAATCAGTCGATGAACGCAGTTTACCGGTGATTGTAAGACGCTCTTTTCCGGATGTTTCCAAGCGATTGCCGAGTGCGTTCAGATGCATTGCCAGTTTCGACGAGAGGCGACTACGCCTTACATAATCTTTATCTTTATCTCGCTGTCGTTTTTCGAGCGTTGGACCACCCGCGCTGGTATGGCGCATCACACGGGTAGCAGCAAACCCGGCCGCACTCAGACTTACCACAACTATCAAGAACCACCACAGATTCACTTTGATCTTCTTTGACATAGAGTTCTCCTGGTCCATCACTCTGGTTTTTACTAAACAGAGTGATAGACAGATATTCGAGTAGAGCCAAACGCTCACAGTAAGGCTCAACGCAGTTATAGATTCACAACCCTAATTTGGAAGATTTGCCGCGGGTTTGGGCCACGGACGTACTGCCAGGCAGTACTCGAAAGTGCTGAATCACTCTGGGTAGGCCGAGAAGAGTGTCGGGGGAATCAACGCCGCACAATCTACTCTTGGCATAGACCACTGTCAACAGAAATTTTTGTCGTGTGTGGATCGAACTGCGAGAACTCCAATGCCTCGGAACAATGGTGAACTGCGTTGCACAAAAAGTCTAAATCCCGCCCACGGCAGTAGGTGGATTGGTTCAGGTCCTTTCTACAAAATATTCCTGAACTGTAAGTTAATCCCACCCATGGCAATGGGTGGATACTTCAAATCCTTTCTTAGAACGGACGTGAACAATCCACCAACTGCCGTTGGTGGGATTCAACGCTGCTCGGTAAGTTTCGGTAGAAAGCATCTGAAAGAACCACCCACTGCCGTGGGCGGGATTTAGGACTTTCGTGCAACCTTGCTGAGCCTGAGTTGTGACTGACCTACTGCTGCGGGAGCAAGTGCTGAGAGACGCGATTGAATAAAACAACACCTCGCAATATGTTGTTGAAGTTTTAGGAGTGGAAGTAATGGGAAAGAACGGAGGACTGCGGCGAAGATGGTCTTACGATTATGTCTTTCCACTTGTCACACATCGAACTCAAAGACTACATCAGCCATTGCTTAATCTGATCGGCAGTCAGGTTCCCGCCACAGATAACCGTCGCGATCAGTTTATTTCTAAAGCGTTCTTGATCTTCCAGGATCGCGGCGAGGCCGACTGCGCCCGAAGGCTCTACTACCAATCCCAGATGTTCGTGTAACAGTTTCATCGCCTGCAACATCGAACCATCACTTACCAATACCACGTCATCGACTACGCCCTGCATATCATGGATCACTTCGGGGACTGGCAACCTGACACCAATGCCATCTGCGATGGTATCAATCGCCGGGTATTCGACGACGTGTCCCGTACGCCATGACTCGTACATCGCCGGCGCGCCTCGAGCCGCAACGCCGATAACCTGTGTACGCGGGGAGTGGGCCTTCACCCATCTCCCAATTCCCGTGAGCAGCGCGCCATTGCCGAGCGCGATCAGCATGACATCAAACTCTTGCTTCCAGCGCAGTAATTCGAGTCCTATCGTCCCGGCGCCCTCGCCAGTAGCCGGCTCAAGACTGTCTTCCACCATCAGCATTCCGGAGCTCATTGCACTGCGCTTCGCTTCGAGCTTCGACGAATCAAAATCCCCGCCTTCCAGCCGCACTTCGGCGCCCAACGCCCGCATCTTTTCAACCTTGAGCGGATTAGCATTGATACTGGCGTACACAACCAGCGGCACTCCTCTCGCACGGCACGCATAGGCCATCGCTTGACCGAAGTTGCCGGCACTGGCACAGACCAGAGGCTGATCAGTTTCAAGTTGTGAGACGAAGTAAGACGCGCCGCGCCCTTTGAATGAGCGAATCGGATTAAGTGTTTCAACCTTTACAACCAGTTGGCATCCGATGATCGGATCAAGCGCTTCGGCTCTGTACTGCGGCGTGTTCAGAAAGACAGGTTCGATCAGCTCCATCGCACGTTCGATGTTCGCGAGCTTAAGCCGATGTTCAAACATAGTCTTGATTCTACACCCGAACGCCGAATGTTATTCTCCATACACAAACGGCGGGGGTGTCTTAATTTACTGCTTCTCTGTGCAACCTCTGTGTTCTCTGTGTCTCGGTGGTGTTTCCGGATACAACCACAGAGACACAGAGAATACAGAGGTGGCACAGAGAAAACTCAAACTATTGACCTCCAAAAACTCCTCCCTTATCTTATCCGCACTAAACAGAGCCCTCCTCACGATCGTGAAATACAATTGAAGTTACAAGCGTACGAACAATGCATTCACCAACTCTTCGAGTCCAGGGTTGAGATTGCGCCCGGGGCTATCGCAACGGTCTTCAAGCAAGAACAATTGTCCTACCAGTCTCTGAACCGCCGCGCAAATCAGTTGGCACATTATCTTCGACGGTTGGGTGTCGGGCCGGAGGTGATAGTCGGATTAGACGCCGAGCGATCGCTCGAGATACTGATCGGAAAGTTAGCCATTCTCAAAGCTGGCGGAGCCTACGTTCCACTCAGCACGCAATATCCGTCCTCGCGCTTGTCACAAATATTGACCGAGACGCAGGCGCCGATCTTGTTAACGCGTGCGCAGTCGAGTTGGCGATTGTCCAACATTGAAGTGATCAGACTGGACGCTGACTGGCAATTGATTTCAGGCGAAAGTGATAAGAACCCTGACAACGTTACTGAAATCGACAATCTCGCCTATGTAATCTACACGTCTGGCACAACAGGCACGCCTAAGGGTGTGATGATTACTCATCGAGGACTGACGAACCACAGTCTTGACATCGGACTGCGTTATGAACTGCATCCTGACGATCGCGTGTTGCAATTTGCTCCTCTGACTTTCGATGCGGCTGCTGAAGAAATATTTCCCACGCTGCTTAGCGGTGGCGCCGTCATCCTGAGAACCGACGAGATGCTCATCTCAAACTTCGGAGGCAAGGCCGAAGCAATGGGCATTACCGTTATGAACCTGCCACCCTCTTACTGGCGCGAATGGATCGATCAGCTTTTACTCGCTCGCGATCGTGTACCATCCTCTCTCCGTCTACTCGTCGTCGGCAGCGAAAAAGTTCCCGGCGCAATTTATTCAGCCTGGCGCAAGTTTGCGAGAGACGATATCAAATGCCTCAACGCCTATGGCCTCACCGAAACCACTATTACTTCCACGATTCATGATTGCGGCCTGTCAGCCGCAACAGTCGAAGACCAAGATTGTCTGCCAATCGGGCGCCCCATTACTGACACGCAGCTTTATGTGCTCGATGAAAGTTTGCAGCCGGTCAACTCCGGAACTGCCGGAGAACTATACGTCGGAGGCGCAGGCCTGGCGCGCGGCTATCTCGGACTCCCGGCATTAACCGCGGAGAAGTTTATTCCCAATACATTTAGTGGCAACGCGGGTGAACGAATTTATAAGACGGGCGACCGTGCTTGTTTCATGCCCGATAACAACCTGGAGTTTTTGGGTCGATTGGACCGTCAGGTAAAGGTCAGAGGTTTTCGCGTCGAGCTGCAGGAAATTGAGTCAGTGCTTGCTCGACATCCAGCCGTAAAGACGGTCGTGGTCACGGCTCACGAGGACTCTTCCGGCAACACACGACTTATCGGCTACGTTATATCGTCAAGTGATGGACCAGATGCGATCGAGTCTGAACAGCTTTCGCAATGGCAATTGGTCCACGACGATGAAGTCTTTAATCAAACCTCTGCCAGTCATGACCCGACCTTTAACATTAGCGGGTGGAACAGCAGTTACGATGGTCTACCTATCTCCGAAGAAGAGATGCGTGAATGGGTCAGCGAAGCCGTGGCACGGATTCTTCCGCTGCGGCCAAAAAGGATATTGGAAATCGGCTGTGGCACAGGATTGCTTCTCTTCAAGTTGGCCCCGCAATGCTCGCGCTACATCGGCGCGGACTTCTCTAGTGCCGCTTTAAACTACATCAGGCAGCAATTGCAAAAGCGACCGCTGGACCACGTTACGCTGCTCGAGCGAACCGCTGACAACTTTGACGACATAGAGGAAAACTCATTGGACGCGGTCGTACTCAATTCAGTTACTCAGTATTTTCCGACTGCCGATTACCTCGCACGTGTTCTCGAGGGTGCAGCTCATGTTATTGCGCCGGGCGGGTTTATCTTCGCCGGCGACATCCGCAGTCTTCCAATGCTGGAGGCTTTTCATGCTTCAGTCGAATTACAGAAGGCTGGCCCACAACTTCCCGGCGAACTGCTACACCAATACATTCGCATGCGCGTGACGCAGGAGGAAGAACTGACCGTAGACCCGCAGTTCTTCTTCGCACTGAAGCGACGCCTGCCCAAAATCAGTCACGTCGAAATCATGCCCAAGCGAGCACTCCACTTGAACGAGATGTCGAAGTTTCGTTACGACGCAATAATTCATGTGGACGCGCCGGTGTCTTTCGCTGCTGTTGATGAGTGGCTCGACTGGGACGATCAGCGTCTGAATTTTTCTGAAATCCGCAGGCTGCTCGACGAACATAGACCTGAGACGCTCGGGATCACACGCGTGCCCAATGCCAGAATCACAAAAGAGGTGAAGCTGGTTGAGTGGCTCAGGAGCTCCGAGTGTCCAGCTACTGTCGAGGAACTCCGCGAAGGTTTGTCACGGCTCGAAGAGACTGGCGTAGATCCGGAAGACTTTTGGGCGCTGCAGGACCAGTTGCCTTACGCTGTCGAACTGAGCTTTGCACGCCATGCGGCAGACGGCCGCTATGATGTTGCATTCCGGCGGCGCGCGAATACGCGAGAAGTGTTCTCCTTTCCATTGCTGCACGTGGAAGCAGAGCCACGCAGCTATACGAACAACCCTCTGCTTGATAAGCAGGCGAGGCAGATCGTGCCGGAGCTAATGAGCTTCGCGAAAGCCGAATTGCCCGCTTACATGGTTCCTTCCACTTTCGTCTTACTGGATAAGTTGCCTCTAACCTCAAGCGGTAAGATCGACTACCGCGCTCTGCCCGTACCGGAAAATCTCAGGCCGGAGACGGCTGGCGAGTTCCTCGCTCCCCGCACGCGAACGGAAAAACTTCTGGCTACGGCCTGGGAAGAAGTACTGGATGTCGAACGGGTTGGCTTCAACGATCACTTCTTCGACTGTGGCGGTCATTCGCTGCGTGCACTCCGCGTACTGTCCCGAGTCCAGCAGTGTTTTAAAGTTGAGTTGTCATTGACCGACGTTTTCACTACTCCGACCGTTGCCGGTCTCGCCGAAGTTATCGAGCGCAAACAACTCGAGTTGATGAATGATGACGAGGCCAGGCGGCTGCGCGCAGAATTGGGCCATCTCTCTGAAGAGGATACGAAGCGCGCGTTACTTGCAGAAAATGAAGAGAACGTTTCGAGTGACGGTTATCGCGAGCGGTTCCCTTCTCTTTCAACGGCAAAACTCCGGCTTCTGATTATTCGCTGGGGTGAACAACTTGCCGCACGAGAAGATTCAGTATCGTGTACGTCAGGAGTGCCGCCACTCAAACACGTAGCACGCAACGAGTGTCCACTTTCTTTCGCGCAGGAAGCGCTGTGGCCTCTACACCAGTCGGAAACGACCCATCTCTACCACTTCCGCGTCGCCTGGCGCCTGGAAGGACCGCTCAATTCTGCCGCACTAAAACAAGCGCTGGATCAAGTTATCAATCGTCACGAAATATTACGCATGCGATTCGTATCGCGTGCGGAGCAAGTGGTCCAGGTTCCGGAGACAGATGCAAGTCTGCAGTTGGCTTACGATGATCTGCGCGACCTGGCTGCCGAAGATCGCCGCGTGCGCGTGGACCAAGCGCGCGAAGCTGAAGCCCGCAAGCCGTTCGACCTCGAACGTGGGCCAGTAATCCGTGGGCGCCTGCTGCGTCTCGACGAAGAGGACCATGTGCTGTTGCTGACTGTTCATAATCTTGTCAGTGATTCCGCATCGATGGCGGTACTGAAGACGGAAGCAGCGATACTTTATCAATCGTTTGTTACGGGCCAGCCCTCCCCATTACCGGAACTTCCAGTGCAGTATGCCGACTATGCAGCGTGGCAGCGCGGGTGGTTGCAGGGTAAGGCGCTCGAAGAGCAAGTCTCATACTGGCGGAAACACCTGGGCGAGCCTCCGCCAGTGCTGGAATTTCCCGCCGACAAAATATTGCCGGCTGACGGAAGATATCTCGGCGCGAATCATCGTTACCTGGCAGGTGAGGAACCGATGACACTCGGCGCCAGCCTCGTGGCAGCGCTCAACGCATTGAGTCACAGAGAGAACGTGACGCTTTATATGACATTGCTCGCTGCCTTCAAAGCGCTTCTCTTCCGATACACACAACAGTCAGCGATCGTTGTGGGGACGCCGATCTCCGGCCGCACGCGAAAAGAGACAGAGAGGCTGATCGGACTTTTTGTAAACAACCTTGCGATCCGTTCAGATCTTTCGGGCGATCAAACTTTTAGCGACCTGTTGGGCCATGTGAGAGAGGCAACGCTGGGAGCCTTCGCGCACCAGGATTTACCGTGCGAGAAGTTGATTGATGAGTTGCACCTTGAGTCGAGCCGCAGTCACATTCCTCTCATTCAAGTTATGTTTATTCTTCAGAACGCGCGGCCTGCCGCGCTGCGCGCCTCGAAAGGTATCAACCTCAAGTTGAGCTCACTTTATTACATGAGCAAACTCACGAAGTATGACTTATCGGTAACGGTAGTGGAGATGCCGGGGGATTACAACGGCTGGATTGAGTATCGCACTGACTTGTTTGACGCCACGACCATCACTCAACTAGGTGACAACTACCGTGCGCTGCTGGCGGATGTAGCAGCCAACCCGGAGCAGCGCATCGCCGAGTTACTCCCCTGCTTGGATCGGGTCAGTACAGGGAGCGGTAGCGACCTGGTTAGTGATCAGCATTCTTGACTCTTATGGACCAGGTCGCTATCGCTCCCTGTACTGACCCGATCCGCTAAAACGACGCGTGACACCAGCGGGTATAAATGATGCGCTCATCGTCCAGAAGTTGGCGGCGGCCGTGCAACATGCGTGTGTTGTCAAACATTAGCAAGTCGTCTTTCTGCCAACTCACCTCCGCTGTTAGACCAGCGGCGACGCGGCTGAGTTCCTCAACCAGAGGGTCAGAGAGTTGGTCGTCCTCTTCAAACACCGCCATCGTCTTTTCATTCCTGTCAAAGTAGAAGATGACATTGTTTACAAAGGCTGATTGATCGCTGAATCTAGGTGGCTTGAGAGCCGCCTCGCGATGATCGAGATACAAGATGCGATCCGTCATCGTGAACGAATCCTCAATCGAGTGCTCCTTCAAAAACTTCAGCACTTCTTCAACGGAGCTGGTCTGGAAAAACCGCTCCCAGATCACCTCCTGGAACCGCATCCTGAATCTCAATCGCTTACTTTCCAAAAGCTGCCGCACTTCAGCGGAGACATGCTGCGGGATTTGAGTGCCGTCGCAAATCGTAGTGCACCCACCCGTCTGAGTCGGTCTGATGCAGTAGAACCAACCCATTTCCGGTCGCAACGGATAAGGCAGATACGAGAACTCACCGTGGATCGTGATGGCGTCTGCTCCATAGTCAACCGTCTGCACGGTGTCGTCGCCCACCATCGTCCGGTTGACGGACGGATGGATGAAAAAGTTTCTTCCGAATCTCTCGGTAAACACGCGAAAGCCATTCTCACCGCCAAAGTTGAAGCCACGAAAGAGAATGGCGCCGTACTGTTTGTAGAGCCGAATTACTTCATCGCGATCGAGAGCCATCGGGTCTCCATCGCCACGATTTACCATAATGCAGGCACTCTCGACACTACTCGGAGTATCAAGATGGTCTAGATCAAATTTCTTATTCATAACGTAATGCATCAAGTGGATCAACCCTCGTAGCTCGCAGCGCCGGGATATAACAAGCCAACAGCGCCACCATCATCAACAACAACGACACGGTCACAAGCGTCAAGGGATCAGTTGCACTTATGCCGTGCATCTGACTCAGCAACAATTTTCGCAGCGGGATCGTCGCGATTAGCCCGATTACTACGCCGATCACTGCCAGAATTAGCCCCTGTTTAAGCACCATCTTCAGCACGTCGCGTTGTTGCGCGCCGACTGCCATCAGTATTCCAAATTCCTTCGTGCGCTCAGTGACTGAGTAAGACATCACACCATAGATACCGACTGTCGCCAGGATCAGCGCGACCACGGCGAAGATTATCAACAACGTGGTCATGAAACGCGGCTGCGACAACGTGTCAGCAATCACCTGGTCCATCGATCTGATCTTGGCTACCGGCTGCTCCTTATCCACAGCCTGCACCTGACGACGCACTTCCCCCGAAAGGCTGAGCGGATCCGCGCTGGAGCCGCGCACGACCAACATCATGCGTGGCACGGTTCTTTGCGGATAGGGTACATACATTTCCTCGCTGGCCTGCGTTTGGACCACAGATGTTTTGGCGTCACGAACGACGCCAACAACTTCGCACGTCAAACGATCGAGTGTGTAAGTGATTCTCTTACCGAGTGGATTCTGGTTTGGAAAGTAGCGCCGCGCCATGCTCTCGTTGATTAACATGACGCGCGGACCTGCCGCCGTATCGCGTTCGTTGAACATTCGTCCCTGAACGAGCGGGATCCCCATGGTGTCAAAATACTGCGGGCTTACAATGCGCAGCCGGCCTTGCGGGTTCTGAGCTCCCTGGTCTACCTGGCCTTCGGGAAAGAACAGAATGGTGCTGCCAGGCTCGTCGAGGTGCAACCGTGTTGTCATACCGGCGGAAGTTACCCCGGGTAAGCTCTTAACCTTCTCGAGAAGCTGATCGTAGAAGATCGCTTGCTGCGCAGGAGTGCCATAGCGTGAAGCCGGAAGAACGAGTTGCATCGTCAAGACGCCACGCGGATTGAGACCTGTGTCGACGTTGCGCAAGCGAAGGAAGCTACGAATCAACAGGCCGGCGCCAATAAGCAGGACCAATGTCAGAGCGACCTCCGCGATTACGAGCGCCTGATGCAAACGGTGCCGGCGGACGCCGCCTGACTCGCCGCGTGCGCCTTCTTTGAGAGACTCATTTGAGTTGGTCCGAGCCTGGAGTAGTGCCGGGGCTACTCCAAACACTACACCCGTCAAAACAGAGATGAGCAAAGTGAAGATCAGCACCCAGCGGTCAAGCTGGATCTCACCTGCGCGTGGTATCACCTCCGAACCCATACCAAGCACGAGTTTCAGTCCCAGAAACGCCAGTAGTAATCCGACCACTCCGCCGACGACAGAAAGCAGAATGCTTTCCGTTAACGTCTGCCGGATCAAGCGCCAAAAAGTAGCGCCTAACGACATGCGGACGGCAATCTCCCGCTGTCGCGTCGCCACTCGCGCCAGCAGAAGACTGGCGACATTAGCGCACGCGATGAGCAACACAAACGCGACTGCACCCAACAGAATCCACAGTGTCGAACTAATGTCGCCGACCAGATATTCACGGAGCGAGCCCGCACCCATACCATTCGCGGCGTCGCCGTTTCCGGAAAACGCTTGTTGATACTGTTCGCTCGTAACATTCAGAGCCGCGCGAGCCTGCTCCAAAGTGACCCCTGACTTCAGCCGTCCGAAAACCGCGAGGTAAATCCCGCCGCGCTGAATCTGTTGCGGAGTCAGGAAGTTTGTCTCAAAGACTCTCGGGACCCACAGATCGATTTTTTCCTCGAAGAGCTTGAAACCGGCGGGCATGATGCCGATAACAGTCAACGACTGTCCGTCAGCCGTGATGCTCTGGCCAATCATGTTCTGGTTCCCGCCAAACTGACTCTGCCAGAGCTCATAGCCGAGAATGGCGACTGGAGCAGCGCCGGGTTGATCTTCTTCAGGAGCGAAAGTGCGTCCATACGCTGGGCCAATCCCGGTGACGCGGAAGAAGTCCTCCGAGATATGTGCGCCCGGCACGAGCATCGGCCCTTCCGGTCCCATGACACTAAAGTTGCGCGTGGTGTAAGCAGCAACCGCGTCGAACGACTGTTGCTGATTGCGCAGGAAGTTAAAACGCGGATACGAGAATCCTGTCGGACTGCCGCCGCGCTTCGGATCCGTTTCCCAGAGCATCATCAACCGCGCTGAGTCTTTGTAAGGTAACTGTCGCAATAAGACCGCGTTGACGATTGAGAAGATCGCCGTGTTGGCTCCGATGCCGAGCGCGAGCGCCGTAATTGCAACCAGCGCAAACGACGGGTGTTTCAGCAACATGCGCGCTCCGAAACGCAGGTCTTGCCATAATGAGTTCATTGTTTATTCTCCAGCCGTTGCAATTACGCTAACTGTCCATCGAGCATATGAACTGTGCGATCGGCGAAGCGCGCATAGCGCGGGTCGTGAGTGACCATGCAGACGGTGGCCCCTCCTTGATGCAACTCACGCAAAAGATCCATCACCTTCTCTCCGTTTGCTGAATCGAGGTTACCGGTTGGCTCGTCTGCCAGGAGCAAAGAAGGGCTGCCGGCAACAGCACGAGCGACCGCCACACGTTGTTGCTGTCCGCCCGAAAGTTGCGACGGATAATGCTTGGCACGGTGGCTCATCCCCACACGATCGAGAGCCTCAGCGGCGCGGCGGCGGCGCTCGTCTGCCGGCATCTTGCGAAAGGTCATCGGACGCTCAACGTTCGCCTGGACCGTTAGACTGCCGATAAGGTTGAATGCTTGAAAGATGAAGCCGATGTGCTGGCCACGTAGGCGCGCGCGCTCATTGCGCGACAGTTCGTTGACTAACTCGCCAGCCAGCAAATACTCGCCCTCCGTCGGAGTGTCGAGCAGTCCGATAATCGACAACAAGGTTGACTTGCCGGAGCCTGAGGGACCGGAAATCGCGACATACTCGCCACGATCTATATTGAGATCAAGATCGGAAACAGCGCGAGTTTCCAAGTCATCTGAGTAGAAAATCTTTGACAGATTTCGGATGCATACCAAAGGCTGCGTTGAAACCACCTCAGGCGCTGAGGGTGCGGTTAAGGTCGTGACGTTTTCCATCTCTAAATCTTTACAGAGTTTTGTTAGCTAAATTGAGTTTCGCCAAAAGAAACACAAAGTGTCAGGGTTGGGAGGGGAGACAGTTTATCATCAGAGGTGATGTTGTCAATGAACCCCTGCTCTTCTCTGTGCAACCTCTGTGTTCTCCGTGACTCTGTGGTTAAGTATCATTTACAAACACTCACCACAGAGACACAGAGAACACAGAGGTTGCACAGAGAAAACCAAATGCATAAGATGAGTCGCCGCATACTCCAGTGAAACGGTTATCCGCCGGAAAGAACAAGGAATACCGTGATTACTAATCCTGCATCCTCAGATTCGCCAGCTCCGATTTTCATACTCTCAACGCCGCGCAGTGGTTCAACGCTGCTTCGCTACATCATCGACACGCATCCGGAGGTGTGTTGCCCCAGCGAAGTTATGTTAGGCGTGCTCTGTGAAGATCTGTATCTCGTGTTATCACTAACTCTGGGACAGACCCTGCCTGGGCCCGGTTCGCCTGAGAGTGAGCGTGTTGTCATCGCCGAAGTGAGGCGAATCGTATCGGAGATAATGGGTTCTTACGCGACCGCAAAGAACAAGCGTATCTGGTGTGACAAGTCGCCGCGGAACGTCAATCATCTCGAGTATTTGAACGCTGTCTTTCCTGACGCCAAATTCATTTGTCTTTATCGCCACGGCATGGACGTTCTTCATTCCTTCATGGAAAGAGTTCAAGAGGGATGGATGATCGATCTCAAGTACTACGCCAGGAATCACGGGTTTCGTAATCACTACGGCGTCTATCTTGATAGCTGGCTGGAGAAGACCGTGACGATGATGGAATTCGAGCGGGACAATCCCGGCCGGACCTTCCGTTTGAAATACGAGGACCTCGTGCTGAATCCGGCCGGCACGCTGAGCCCGATGTTTTCTTTCCTTGGACTAAACTGGGACGAACGTATCCTTGAGTCTGTCTTTTCCACGCGTCACGACTCCGGTCCTGGTGATCCTAACGTCGCCTTCTCGAAAAAGATTCACGCTGATTCTATTGGGTTGGGTTCCTCCATCCCACGTCGCTACATTAACGACAGCATGGTCGATCGGATTAATCCGGTGCTCGACAAATTGGGATATGAAATTGTCGGACCTGACTGGGGAGTCAACGCCCGGCCTCGTGTAAAGCAACGAGACGACGGAGATGCAATCGTATCTTCGATCGACGACGTCTTTAACACATACATTCCCGAATGCTTGCGGGAGAATCGCCAGATCTTTCAAGGTGTTGATGCGGTTTACAAGCTCGTTCTTCCCGAAGACGACGGCAAGGTTCTTCATTGGATCGTCGACACGCAGGAGTTGACTTGCCGGCCCGGATCGGATGACGTTGAAGCGCAGTGTACGATCGTTGTCACTCCGGATGATTTGATCGACATGGTCAATGGAAAGCTCAATTCGGCGAAGGCCCTTCGCCAGGGTCGTCTACAAATCAGTGGTGAGGTCAGTCTTGCAAATCTGCTGGGTCAGGTTCTCTTCACCCGTTAGGTTTATGTTTCAACGGATCTTTTTCATCTTGTTAGCGACGATGATCGCAATGGCATGTTTGCAACCGGCCAGCCCTCAGACCAGACAAGTTAACAAACACACCGCAACGATTCCGCAACGCATCGACGCCACGTCACGGTATTTGTTCTATTTGCATGGAGCGATTCTCGAAGGCACAAACGGACACGCTGTTAGTCAGAAGTTCGGGGTTTATGAGTATGACAAAATTCTCGCAGCATTTGTCCGCGAGGGATTCACTGTCATCAGCGAAGTGAGACGCAAAGGGACGTCTCCACAAAAATACGCCGCGAAAGTCGCATCGCAGGTTAACGAACTGCTGAAAGCAGGCGTGCCGCCGGAGAGAGTAACCATCGTGGGCGCGTCACGCGGTGGAGGCATTGCATTGATTGCCTCTTCGCTCATCAAAAATCGCGACGTGAATTTTGTAATCGTCGCCTCTTGCGCTGAATCTCGCTACTTTAAAAACTTAGATCCGGATCTCTACGGTAACGTTCTCTCGATTTACGATCGTGACGACGACACCGGTGCAGGTAGTTGCAAGAGATTTGTGCAGCAATCATCCGGGATCAATCGACATCAGGAGATCGTACTCACCACCGGTTTGGGGCACGGCATCGTGTATCACCCGGTGAAAAACTGGCTCGACCCTCTTTTCAACTGGGTGCTGCAGCGATAGTGCCTTTACACAAAAGTCCAATCCCACCCACGGCAGTGGGTGGTTCATTTCAGATCCTTTCTACCCGAAACTTGCACAGCAGCGTTCGACTGGGTGGGATTGAGAACTTTCTGCGCAAAGCCAGAGATAGTAGTGTTGTATTCTCACGACATTCTCTGTACATCGCTGCGATCCTCTGCGTCTCCAGTGCGTAAAAAGCAGCAAGCGCATTAACCGCAGCGCCACCGCGGATACCGTCATATTGTCAAAAGATAATTCTTGGTTTAGAGTACTCTCCCATTTTTCGTAGTACCGGGTTGCCCCACCCCGCAAACTCTCCTCTGACCTCCTCGACGGTATATGCGGTAGCTCTGTCTAAGAGACATCACGCGCAAATTAAAGTGCTAACGAAAGCTGTCCCAACCTGCCGTAGCACTTAAAAAAATCCAGGAAATTGAACGGATAAAGTTTTACCGACAATGCAGTACGAGAGTATTCAAGAGTTATTTGAGCAGGCCGCGGTGCGCTTCAGCCAACTGCCTGCGATCGAGCGCGGCGCAGTTTCACTCAGCTATCGCGAGTTAGCTAACCGGTCAAACCGGCTCGCTAACTCTTTGCTCGCTTCACGCCCGACACCGGGGACAAGAGTTGTAATCCTCACTGAAGACGTGATCGACATCATCACTGCAATCATTGCCACGTTGAAGGCACATTGCGTCTTCGTCCCACTCGATCCGACTTTGCCCGAGAAAAGACTGGCGGCCCTTGTGGCCGACGTCACTCCCGAAATCTTTATCTCTGAAACACGCTTCATCGATCGCATCAACGGTTGGACTAACGGTGCTCGAATCGTCAGCCTGAACAGCAATGAGTTTGCTCAATTCACCGACAGCACCAATCCCGCTCTGGAAACCGCCCCCGACGATATGTGCCATATCTACTTCACCTCGGGTTCGACCGGAAAACCGAAGGGTATCAGCGGCAGGCTCAAAGGCATCTCGCACTACATCAAGTGGGAAACGCGGACCCTGGATTTGCACGTCGGCACGCGCGTCAGCCAACTGATCACTCCGACTTTTGACGCCTTCATGCGCGACATTTTCGTGCCCTTGTCAATTGGCGGCACCATCTGTGTACCGCCCGATCGAGAGTTGCAGCTCGATCCAGCGGCACTCATCCAGTGGCTGGACCAGCAGCGCGTTAACCTGATTCACACGATCCCTTCTCAGTTCCGCGCCATCATGCACGGCGGCATCGAACCGCAACTGTTCGAAGCACTGCGCTACGTGTTGTTGTCAGGCGAGCCGTTGCTCCCCGCTGATGTCAAAAAGTGGATGAGTGTTTTCGGTGAACGCATACAGTTAGTCAATCTCTACGGCACAACAGAAACTACGATGACGAAGTTTTTCTACTTCGTTAAGCCATCAGATCAGCAGCGCCCTTTCATTCCGATCGGCCAGCCGATGCCGGGAGCGCGTTCGCTTTTGCTGGACGAGCGCGGTCGAATTTGCCCGCCCGGCGCAGTCGGCGAAATCTACATCCGTACTCCATTCAGATCTCTCGGCTATTGGAATCAACCCGAGCAGACGCGTGAAGCTTTCATCCAGAATCCGTTCAGCGACGATCCGCAAGACACCATTTACAAGACTGGTGACCTGGCGCGTCTGTTAGAGGATGGCAATTTTCAAATCCTCGGACGCAAAGATCAGCAGGTGAAGATCCGCGGTATACGCGTCGAGTTGGAAGAGATTGAGAACTTGTTGCGCACACACTCAGCCGTTAAGGATGTAGCGGTTACTGCACTGCGGGACGATCATGGTTTCGATTATCTCTGCGCCTATCTGGTCACCAGCGAGGCCGTCGAGACCAGGAAGTTGCGCGAATTTGTGGCCCAACAACTGCCGCCACACAGCGTCCCGTCTTCATTTGTCTTTCTGCCCGACCTGCCGCGCACTGCGAATGGCAAACTGAACCGGCAGGCACTCGCCGGCATGAATGGCGCGCGCGACGCGAAGTGCGTTGCGCCACGAAATAAGCTCGAGCAGCAATTGGTGGAGATCTGGCAGGAAGTACTCGGCCACAAAGATGTTGGTATCAGAAACAACTTCTTCGAGATCGGCGGCCACTCGCTGATCGCCACCCGCGCCGTATCAAGAATTCATAAAGCACTGAATACAAGAGTCGAACTGAGGGAGTTCTTCACACACCCGACGATAGAAGAATTGGCCCAGTTCGTTGCGGCATCGCAACCTGCACAATACGTTGAGATCCCGCCGGCGCCGCCACGCGCTTTATATGAAGTCTCCAACGCGCAGCGCCGGCTCTGGGTGTTGAGTCAACTTGAGGATGACCTGAAGGCTTACAACATGTGTGGCGCCTACATGCTCGAGGGAACACTCAACGTGCCGGCCTTCACGCGCGCTTTTGCGGCTCTGGTCGCCCGAAATGAAAGTCTCCGCACCACCTTCGAGCAAGTCGATGGCGAACCGATGCAACGCATTCACGCAGTCGAAGATTTTCCATTTGCCGTCGAGTACACCGACCTCCGCAATCACGGCGACAGGAGTACTACCGCGCGGGACATCGCCAATCGTGAGGCCGCGATGATCTTCGATCTCGCGCGCGGGCCGTTGCTCAACGCGCGCTTGTTGCGTCTCGAAGATAACCAGCATTTGTTCGTGCTCACCATGCATCACATCATCAGCGACGGCTGGTCCATGACCATACTCGTGGACCAGGTGCTCACCTGCTATCAGGCCTTCCGCCGCGGTGAGGAGAATCCACTGCCACCGCTGCGTATTCAATATAAAGACTACGCCGTCTGGCAGCGCCAGCAACTCAGCGGTGCACAACTGGAGACGCATCAGAATTACTGGTGGCAGCAGCTTGGTGGTGAGATACCGGTGCTGGCAATGCCCACTGATTTCCCACGTCCTCCGGTAAAGACTTACAGCGGTGACCGGATGACGAGCGTGCTTGCGCACGCGGCCGTCCAGGACGCCTTGCGCCTCGGACAACAGCACGGAGCAAGTCTCTTCATGGTGCTGCTGGCGACCGTCAATGCCCTGCTCTATCGCTACACGATGCAGCAAGACATCATTGTGGGTTCGCCGCTGGCAGGCAGAGAGCGTCAGGAACTGGAAGGACAGATCGGCTTTTACGTCAACACGCTCGCCCTCCGGACGCGCCCATCTGCTGACGACAGCTTCAGCGCCCTGCTCGACAAGGTGAAGACCACGACGCTCGAAGCCTACGAGCACCAGATCTATCCGTTTGATCGCCTCGTTGATGAGTTGCATCTGCGCCGTGATGCCAGTCGCTCACCACTGTTCGACGTGCTGGTAGTACTGCAAAACCTTGAGTCAGGTAGCGAGTCGCCCACGATCGAAGATCTCAAAGCCGGCAATTTCGAGCTCGATAATCCCGTCAGTAAATTCGATCTCAGCTTCAGGTTCTGGGAGGTTCGAAACGAGCTGCACGTTCAGATCGAGTACAACACCGATCTCTTTAAGCGCGCGACGATTGAGCGCATGCTCGGTCACCTTCAGAGGCTGTTCCGCAGCGCGATGGCCCATCCGGAACAACGTATCGCCAATCTACCCATGCTCACTGAGGCTGAGCATCAGCAGCTAATTACCTGGAATGCCACTGAGGTCAAACGTCCAGAAGGTGAATCGCTTCATCGCCTCTTTGAGGAACAAACAGAACGAAGCCCGGGCGCGGTCGCCGTCGTCGATCAAGATCGATCGCTGACTTACCTCGAGCTTAACCAGCGCGCCAACCAACTCGCACACTACCTGCGTACGCGTGGTGTTTCTCGCGATGTCCGCGTGGGCGTCTGTATTGAACGTTCGCTCGAAATAGTGATTGCGCTGCTGGGAATCTTGAAGGCTGGCGGTTGTTACGTGCCGCTTGACCCGGAATATCCCACTGAGCGTTTGGTATTCATGCTGGAAGATGCTGGCGTTTCGATGTTGTTGACCTCGGCTGGTCTACGTGAACAGTTACCTTTCCTCGTCAACAACTCGCTCTGTCTCGACTCAGATTGGGAAGCAACTATCAGCGAGCACGGGTCCAGCAACCCGAGCTGTGGCACTGCCGGCGACGATCTCGCTTACGTCATCTACACTTCCGGCTCCACAGGCCAGCCGAAGGGCGCAATGAACACGCACCGGGCCATCTGCAATCGTCTTCGGTGGATGCAGGAAACCTACAACCTCAACGCCAGTGATCGCGTGCTTCAGAAAACTCCGTTCAGTTTCGACGTTTCGGTCTGGGAGTTTTTCTGGCCTCTCATCACTGGCGCCAGACTGGTTATGGCTCGTCCCGAAGGACACAAAGATGTCGCCTATCTGGTGAACGTAATTAACGACGAGTCGATCTCGACACTTCACTTCGTGCCCTCGATGCTGCAAGTCTTCGTCGAGCACGGAGCGTTGCGACAGTGCCCGTATGTTCGTCGCGTGATCTGTAGTGGCGAAGCATTGCCGTATCAACTTCAGCAGCGTTTCTTTGAAGACTCTCGAGCCGAGTTATACAACTTGTATGGTCCAACAGAGGCCGCGGTGGACGTTACCGCCTGGCCGTGCACGCCCGAAGGCGAGAGAGGCTTCGTCCCCATCGGTAAGCCTATCGCGAACACGAACATTCATCTCCTCGATCCGAACGGTGAACTCGTGCCGGTGGGAGTGCCGGGCGAGTTGCATATCGGCGGCGTCGGGCTGGCCCGGGGATATATCAACCGGCCCGGCCTGACAGCCGAGAAATTTGTTCCGCATTCCCATAGCGTTGGACCAGGCGAACGAGTTTATAGAACTGGAGATTTAGCTCGCTATCACCCCAGCGGTGAGATCGAGTTCCTCGGGCGACTCGATTTTCAGGTTAAGGTCCGCGGCTTTCGTATCGAGTTGGAGGAAGTTGAAGGCGCGCTGCGTGAATATCCCGCAGTCCGCGAAGCTGTCGTTACTACACTGGATGACGAACATGGCGCAGCTCGCCTGGTTGCGTACGTCACGTTCGACAAGAGCACGGCGACGAGCGAGTTGCGGACGCATCTTCAGCAGCGGCTGCCTGAACACATGGTGCCGTCAGTCTTCATGATCCTCGACCAGATGCCGCTGACCCCGAACGGAAAGATAGATCGTAGTAGTCTGCCGCAACCAAACACCACACCGCTTGCCACCGAGTATGTGGAACCGGCTAACGATCTAGAGAGCAATCTCGTAGCAGCATGGGAACAGGTGCTTAACCTGAAGAAAGTCGGCGTCCGTGACAATTATTTCGAATTAGGCGGCGACTCGATTCGCGCTATTCAGATCGCGGCACTCCTGCACCAGCAAGGCCTGGGAATTAAAGTGCGTGACTTGTTCCAGTTTCCAACCATCGCGGCTATTGCTCCTCAGGTTAAGCGTCTAAGGCGTGTGGCTGACCAGTCGCTGGTGGTTGGACCAGTTATGCCGACGCCGTTTCAAATGGATTTCCTCGCGACGGTTTCACCAAAGCACCGTCACCATTTCAACCACGGAGTGATGCTCCATTCCCGGACTGGATTTGACACTGACGCTCTCGCAGCGGCATTCGCAAAAATACTCGAGCATCACGACGCACTGCGTCTGACGCTGAGATCCGAGAGTCTTACACTCTTCAATGAAGATGCGAAAACATCAGCGACTATTGTCGAGTATGACTTGCGGGAGAGCGACAATCCCTTCCAAGCGCTCGCGGAGAAAGCTGACAAGATCCAGGCATCGATAAACCTCGAGACGGGACCGCTGATGAAGCTTGGGCTCATTCACATGCCCGATGGCGACCGGCTCGTGCTCGCTGTTCATCACCTCGCAGTCGATGGCGTGTCATGGCGCATCTTGTTTGAAGATCTCCAAACGCTTTACCAGCAGCACGTACAGGGCGTCGCGCTCGCGCTGCCGCGGAAAACAGATTCGTTCAAATCGTGGTCCGAATTTCTCGCGGTCCATGCGAACAGCGAGCAGTTTCTCGTGGAGTCAGATTACTGGGCAGGCATCGAAGAGACATCGGTGCCGTTAATCGAACGAGACGCAGAGAGAAGCTACGTCTGCGATGAAGACCGAGTGTCGTTTAGTCTGAGTTTGGATGAAACCGATGTACTGCTGACACGTGTTAACAAAGCATTCAATACCGAGGTCCATCACATCCTGCTCGCGGCGCTGGGCCTGGCTGTGAAGAGTTGTTTCGATCACTCTCGTGTAGCGATCGCCATTGAGGGACACGGGCGCGAGCCGTTACAACCGGATCTGAATGTCAGCCGCACGGTTGGTTGGTTTACTTCCGTTTATCCGGTGGTGCTCGACCTCAGACACGCTGCGGATCTGTCGCGCTTCATTAAGAATGTAAAAGAAACTCTTCGTCGTGTCCCACACAATGGCATTGGTCATGGTTTGCTCAAACATCTGACGAAACCAGAACTCAAAAAACACGTGCGGTTCAACCTCGCTCCGCAAATTACTTTCAACTATCACGGTCAGTTTGATGCAGACCTGAGCAAACTCTCAATTGATGTCGTTTTCCAGTCACCCGGTAAGCTGCGTAGTCAACATGCAGAACGGATGGAAGAACTCGGAGTGAGTTGCAGTATCGAGGGGAAACGCCTCAAGGTTTCAATCAGCTTTAGCCGGAACCAACACGGTGCTGAAAAGATCGAGAAGTTGTGTCAATGCTACCAGGCCGCATTACGCGACCTCCTCGCTCACTGCTCGAACCAAACTACGGCCGAACTTACCCCGAGCGACTTAACCTATAAAGGCCTGTCAATCGAAGCGCTCGATCAGTTGTTCATGGACCATTCATAGTCAAAGCTTTGTTTCAAAAATCGAAAATCATTCTTGGATCGGGTCAGTACAGCGAGCGGTAGCGACCTGGTCAGTGATCAGCATTCTTGACTCTTAAGGACCAGGTCGCTACCGCTCGCTGTACTGACCCGATCCAAGCGCGACTCTTGAGACAAAGACATAAATCAAACGAATTACGGTAAGCCTCGGCTTTGCACAAAAGTTCTAAAACCCACCCACGGCAGTGGGTGGATTAATTCAGATCCTTATCTACAAAAATATTCCCGAACTCTATGTTAATCCCACCCACGGCAGTGGGTTGGATACTTCAAATCACTTCTTAGACAGTATTGAACAATCCACCAACTTCCGTTGGTGGGATTGAAAGCGGTTTTAGGTTTTGGGGTAGAAAGGATCTGAAATGGACCACCCACTGCCGTGGGTGGGTTTTTAAGACCTTTTGTGAATAACCGAGCAGGCCGGTTATTGATTTGAGTTTGCCCTTCCTCCGAAGTATGTCAAAGCCACACGCAACTGAATTGGACCAGGATCTCAACACGTGGGACCTCTCCGAGCTGGCGAGCCTCTATCCAACTAGAGGACACAGCTTGTCCGTGTCACATCACGGAGAAATTCTTCAGGGTGCGGTGGAAGGCGCCGATGGTCGCCTGCGCTACGGGCTGGTTACGCTGCGCTGCAAAATATTTTCTTCGGAAGCTGTCTTTCTTCCCGATGGCGACAGCAAGAAGATCGTGGTCGCGCCAACCTGGAAAGTCAAAGCACAGCGCGCCGCTGAATTGGCGCTCGCGCGACTCGACGGCAAGTGCCGCGGCGGTCGTCTGCTGATCCGAAGCAACATACCTCCCCGCTGGGGCCTCGGTTCTTCAACAAGCGACGTGGTCGCAGTAATCCAGGCAGTCGCCAACACCTTCGGCGTGAATATCTCGAGGGAATTAACGGCCGAGCTCGCGGTGCAAGCGGAAATTGCGTCCGACTCGACAATGTTCGGTGACCGTGCAGTATTTTTTGGCTTCCGGGATGGACACGTCATTGAAGATTTCGGCGGCCGTTTTCCTCCGCTAGAGGTCGTTGGCTTTAACACAGATAAAGGCGCAGGCGTAGACACCTTAAGCCAGCCGCTCGCACGTTACTCTGCAGAAGAAATCGAAGCCCATCGATCGTTGGTGGAATCGCTCCGCCTGGCTGTGCAACTACAAGACGCAAGTCTCGTTGGCAAGGTGGCCTCGGCAAGCGCTCACATCAATCAACGACACCTGCCAAAGTGTCATTACAACTACTTCGAAAAACTCGTGGAGCGTGTCGGAGCTTTGGGCTTGCAGGTCGCACATAGTGGCACCGTCGTCGGCTTGCTCTTCGACCCGCAGGCTTCCGAACTCGAGGAAAAGATTGAAGAGACACGCGCCCTTCTGGCTGAAGTGGGGATAGCGTCAGTCTGGCGCTTTCATACCGGCAATGATTTTTAGGAAACTCGGAATGAACAATCATCATATAAACCGCACGATTGTCGATGCTCTGGCGCTGCCTCGCATCGTCCAGATCGAAGATCGTTTGTACGCGGCGTGCTTTCCGTTGATGAAACTGCTTCCAGCACGTCAAATCCTGGAGCAAGCACAGCAGGAGGGACTCATCCATCGTGGCTCCGTTATCATCGAGACGACCTCCGGCACGTTTGGAATTGCGTTGGCGATGATCTGCGCACTCAAGGATTATCGTCTCATTCTCGTCAGCGATCCGGCGATCGATCCTTCACTCAAACGCCGTCTCGAAGATCTCGGTACGCGCGTCGAGATCGTCAAAGAGCCCGCTGCCGTCGGTGGGTATCAGCGATCTCGACTGGACCGCATGGCGGAAGTGCAACGCGAATTCCCTGATCACTTCTGTCCTTCGCAGTATGCCAATCCGCTCAATCCAAGCGCCTATGCGCTGCTTGCTGAGTTTCTGGCGGACGCCATCGGCCACATTGATTATCTGGTCGGTACAGTAGGATCGGGCGGTTCGATGTGCGGCACGAGCAGGAACCTGCGACAATTCAATCCTGATCTGAAAGCGGTTGGCGTAGACACACATCGCAGCGTTCTATTTGGCCAGCCCGACGGCAAACGGCTCTTGCGCGGACTCGGAAATAGCCTCTTGCCGAAGAACGTGAATCACACGGTCTTTGACGAGGTGCATTGGGTAACGGCCGCCGAAGCGTTTCTCGCGACGCGAGTGCTACATCGTACGACTTCTCTGTTTATGGGCGGCACAAGTGGAGCAGCGTATCTGGTAGGACGCTGGCAAGCGCGACGCCTTCCGGATGCAAACGTCGTCATTATTCTCCCAGACGAGGGATATCGTTATCAGGACACGATCTACAATGACGAATGGTTGAAGGAAAACAATGTGTGGCTGAGTGAGTTACCCGATGAGCCGGCCCTTGTTAGCCATCCCTGGGAAGTGACTCAAGGCTGGTCGCGAATGTTCTGGGGACGTTGCTCGTACGATGAACAGATGAATTCGGCGGCGGTAGTGGAAGCCTGAAGAGAGTATGGCAGTTCTGGCTTTTATCGAAAGCAACACCAGTGGGACTGGACGCCTGTTCGCACGCGTTTCGGCAGAAAACGGAGTGCAGCCGATCTTATTGACCGCCGACGCCGCACGCTATCCGTATGTGGTCCAGGACCAGGTCGAAGTGCTTCAGGTGAACACTCAGGACGAAGAGGCGATCCTCAGCACGTGCCGGCGTCTCAACGCTGAGAGAGGTATCGCAGGGGTTACTTCCAGCTCGGAATACTTTGTAGCGGCGGCTGCAAAAATTGCTGCTCAACTTGGTCTGCCCGCGCCGCAGTCCGAAGCCATCGCCGCCTGCCGAGACAAGCACATGCAGAGGTTGCGACTTGCCGCAGAAGGAATCGGCTCGCCGTTGTTTCGTCTGGTGACATCTACTGACGAAGCCATCACAGCAGCGGAAGAGATCGGATTCCCGGTAGTGCTCAAGCCCGTCTACGGTTCGGGCAGCATTGGCGTCAAATTATGTGACAACGCCGCAGCGGTGGCGGCTCACGCCGGCGAGCTACTCGCGCAACGTGAAAACGAACGCGGACAACCGATTCCACAACGCATCCTCGTGGAAGAACTGGTCATGGGCCAGGAGTATTCCGTCGAGACTTTCAATATGGTTGCAATCGGTGTCACTAGAAAGTATCTCGGATCTCTGCCTGCTTTCGTCGAAGTTGGACACGACTACCCAGCGGTACTGAACGTAGAGTTGGAGCGCGGCATCTCTCAATTTGCATTACGCGCGCTCGAGGTACTGGGTTTGGGATGGGGACCAGCGCATGTAGAAATCCGCGTGACGGAGGATGGGCCAAAGGTCATTGAAGTCAACCCGCGCCTGGCGGGTGGATTCATTCCCGAGTTGGTTCGTCTCGCTTCAGGTGTAGACCTCATCTCCGCGACAGTCAGACAGGTAATAGGGCGAGAACCGTTTTTAACGCCGCAGCGAAACCAGTATGCCTCAATACGTTTCATCGTCGCGCAACGTGAAGGAAGGCTGGAGGCAATCAATGGATTGGAAAAAGCGCGTCGAGTGCCCGGTGTGATTCGCGTTGAAACTTATAACGGAAATGGTCTGGCGCGTTTGCGGGGGGATTTTCGTGACCGCCTCGGTCACGTGATCGCTGTCGCTGAGACGAACGAGGCCGCTCGCGACGCAGCCGAGACTGCTCACGCGGAGTTGGCTTTGGTGTACCAGTGATCTTTGCACAAAATTTTTGTTCTGGGATTTCTCTGTGCAACCTCGGTGTCCTCTGTGTCTCTGTGGTGCGATTTTACTCGGAATTCATCAACCACGGAGACGCAGAGGACACAGAGGTTGCACAGAGAAGAGCGTGGAGATGAGGATGGATAACACCGGACGAATAACCCGTACGCTCACCCCGACGGCGCGTCGCATCATCTTTGGTTCGAACGCCGATGCGAGTCTCGATGCCGAAATGGACCACGCCGCACAGGTTGATATCGCACACCTGTTGACGCTGGCGGAGCGCGGCATCGTAGACCGCACCAAAGCATGCAAACTGATACGGACCATCGTCGAACTTCGTCAGAATAATTTCGCGCCCCTGCGGCAACAGGCTGCGCCGCGAGGTCTCTACCTGCTCTATGAGAATTACCTGATCGATGCCCTCTCGCCGGAAGTCGGTGGCATCATTCAAACGGCTCGTTCACGCAACGATCTCAACGCTACCGTGGTGCGACTGCGTTTGCGTGCGCCGTTCCTGCGCCTACTCCGCGAAGCGTTGCGGCTCCAGACAGTTCTCCTCCGCCGGGCGCGACGGTATGCGGACGTCGTGATGCCGGCCTACACGCACTACCAGGCAGCAGTGCCTGTAACTTACGGACACTACCTCGCTGGCGTGGCGGAAGCGCTGGGACGCGATATCGCCGCGTGTTTCGACGCCGGGACTGATATCGATCGCAGCCCGCTCGGTGCCGGCGCGGTGGGCGGCACCTCGCTCCCGATCGATCAAGAGCGGACTGCTTCGCTGCTTGGCTTTACGCGACCAGCATTGAACTCTATCGATGCCGTCGCTTCGCGTGATCTCATCCTCCGTCTGCTCGCGAGTGCTGCGATCCTCGGCGTCACCCTCAGCCGCCTGTCAGGAGACTTGCTGATCTGGACCACGTCCGAATTCGATTTTCTGTCATTGCCGGATGAGCTCGTAGGATCGAGTTCGATGATGCCGCAGAAACGAAATCCGTTCCTGCTCGAGCACGTGCACGGGCGGAGCAGCTTTGCGCTCGGCAGTTTTGTAGCTGCCGCTTCAGCTATGCACGCGACGCCTTTCAGTAACTCAGTCGCAGTCTCGAGCGAAGGGGTGGTCCACGTTTGGCCGGCGCTGCAAAAAACGACCGAGGCCATCACCTTGCTGCGATTGGTTGTGGCAGGCGCTACACCACACCCGCAGGCGATGCTTGAAAGAGCAAAAAGCGGCTACACGGGCGCGACGGAGCTGGTCAACCGTCTTGTGACTGAAGCGGGTGAGCCGTTTCGAAGTGCGCATCGAACTGTGGGTGGGATTATTCGTGATGCAGTCGCCGGTGGAGTGGGACTTGAAGAGGCGACGAAGCAGTTATTGGCGGAACGGAGGATCGATTCATCCAACGGACTGGATCCGGAGTCGGTCGTGCGCGCATCGATTTACGGCGGAGGTCCGGGGCCAGCTTCCATCGACAACTGTTTACGCTCCGCTAAGGCTGACTGGACGCGATTGGCCCAACGAAGTCAGGAGCTGGCGCACCGTTGGCGCGCAGCGGAAATGAAATTGTTAGAAGCAGCGGAGCAGCTTTGCCATTGAATACCTTTACCTCAAAAGTATAAATCCCACCCACGGCAGTGGGTGGATACAGCCTTGCCTCAAAAGTCAGAAGCTCATTGTTGGATCGGGTCAGTACAGGGAGCGGTAGCGACCTGGTGGGTGATCAGCATGGGATACTCCCAATGATTTTTTGACTTTGATGGTTTGACCAGGTCGCTACCGCTCCCTGTACTGACCCGATCCAAGTGCGATTCCTACTTTTGAGGCAAAGCCAGTGGATACTTCAAATCCTTTCTTAGACATTATTTAAACGATCCACCAACTTCTGTTGCTGGGATTCAGGACTTTTTGAGGCAAAGCGCCGTTGAAGGGTTCATAGGAGGTCGGGCAGTAATTTATGACGAATGCCAAGCTCTTAACTAAGGAAAACATTAAAGACGTTTACACGCTCTCACCAGTACAGGAAGGAATTCTTTTTCACTCTCTGCTCGAAGAAGACTCCACTTATTTCCAGCAGGCCGCTTTTCGTTTTCGCGGCGAGTTGAACGTCAAGCGCGTCCAGGAAACGCTGCAAGAGTTGGTAGACCGGCACGAAGTGTTGCGAACTGCTTTCAAGTACAAGGGACTGGATGTGCCATTGCAGATCGTGTTGAAGGAATGGAGCGCCGATTTCGTCTACCATGACTTACGCCACACTACCGAGCAGCAGGAATTCATTCGCGAGTTCAGAAAGGCCGATCGCGAACACCTCTTCGATCTCAGTAAAGACGCACTCATGCGACTCGCCGTGCTGCAACTGGACGACGATGAGTATGAACTCCTCTGGAGTCATCACCACATCATCATGGATGGCTGGTGTTTGAACATCCTCCTCTCCGAGTTTTTCGAGATCTATAACAGCAAGCAGGAGCACAGGCCGTCACGTTTGCCTGAGGCCGAACCGTACAGTCGCTACATCAAGTGGCTCGAAAGCCGCGATAAAGAGGAAGCTCGCGAATACTGGCAGACTTATTTGAAGGGCTACAGCGAGGCAGCGCGTCTCGCGCCGCAAAAGCCCGGCCGCGAATACTTGCGCGAGAAGGTTCTCCACACCGTGGGAGCTGAGAAGTTGAGCGCGCTGCAAACGCTGGCAGCGAGCAATCATGCCACAGTCCCTCACTTGTTGCGTGCGATTTGGGGTCTCATCGTGGCGAGGTATACAGGCACGCGCGACGTCGTGTTTGGTGAGGTCATCACGGGAAGGCCGCCTGAGCTCGACAAGGTGGAGACGATGATCGGCCTTTTCGTCGACACGGTTCCGGTGAGGGTTAAGCTCGACGAGAAAGAGCGGTTTACAGATCTACTCGCGCTCGTCAGGCACGATTCTCTCGCTCGCGAAGAGTACAGCCATTTTCCGCTGAACGAGGTTCAGTCTCTCTCTGAAATCGAAGGTAGTCTGTTTGATCACCTGATCAGCTTCCACAATCATTCAGGAGCTCCAACTCAGAGCAACAACGGCGCCGGCAACTTATCGATCGTCGACTCTTTTGAACAAACAAATTACGACCTCGTGGTCGACGTGCACCTGAGCGAGACTCTGGTTCTTTCTTTCGCTTACAACGCACACGTGCATGATCGATCGTTTATCGAGCGCCTGGCGAGAGTCTTCGAGACTGTTATGGACCAGGTATTGGCGGAGCCGTCAATCTCTGTCAACAACATCGGACTGATGCCGCCGGGAGACCGCGTGCTGTTGGACCAGTTTAACGCAACCGACCGGGAGTTTTCGGTGGAGCGCTCGGTAGCGCAGATCATTGAAGATATTGCCGCGGCCACACCCGAGAGAACGGCGATCGTCTTTCGTGACCAGACTATGAGTTACGGTGAGTTGAATGAGAAGGCCAACCGCGTAGGCCACTTTCTCAACTCCCAGGTGTCACTCGCGCCGGACCAGCGCGTCGCGCTGCTGATGGAGCGCTCCGACCTGATGGTGGCCTGCATTCTGGCTGTCTGGAAACTCGGCGCTGCTTACGTGCCTATCGATGTCAATTATCCGGCGGACCGCATCCGCACCCTGATCACCGATGCTGAAGCGCGGCTGGTAATAACTGACAGCGCTGTCGCCAGCTTGCCGGCAGACACCACTGGCCTCATCCGCCTGGACCAGCACACCGCTGAGATTGCTGCCCAACCAGCAACTAACTTAACGCTTCCCTTTGCCCCCGGGAGTCTGGCCTATGTGATCTACACCTCCGGCTCCACGGGTAAACCCAAAGGCGTGATGATCGAGCACATCGGTATGCTCAACCATCTCTTCGCCAAGATTGCGGAGTTTGAGCTGGACGCCGAGAGCGTGGTGGCCCAGAACGCTTCTCACTGTTTTGATATCTCCATCTGGCAATGGTTCGCAGCGCTGCTGGTGGGTGGCCGCACCGTCATCTACGACAACGAGACGGTCCTGAATCCCGAAGCGCAACTGCAACGCTTCGCCATCGACGGCGTCACCGTCTTCGAAACGGTTCCTTCCTATCTGGAGGTCATGCTCAGTGTGGTGGAAGAGAAACAGTTGGCCCGGCAGTTCGCCAGTCTGCGCTACATGATCGTCAATGGTGAAGTCTTCAAACCCGCCCTCGTGCGCAAGTGGTTCGAGCTAGTCCCGGCCGTCAAACTGGTCAACGCCTACGGCGCCACTGAAGTCTCGGACGACTCGAACCATTACATCATGAGCGAAGCGCCGCCTTACGACATCATCCCGCTCGGCGCGACCTTGCCGAATCTGCGTATCTATATCGCCGATGAGCATATGAACCTTTGTCCCATCGGGGTCAAAGGCGAGATTCTGATTGCCGGGATTGGCGTGGGCCGCGGTTATCTCAACGATGAAGAAAGGACGCGCCGCGCGTTTACTGAAGATCCTTTCCGGACTGAGCGCGGCGTGCGGCTCTATCACACGGGTGACCTGGGCCGTTATCTCGACGATGGACGGCTCGAGTTTGCCGGTCGCAAAGACTACCAGGTGAAGGTGCGTGGTTATCGCATTGAGTTGGAAGAGATAGAAGCGGTAGTGATGCAACACGCGCGCGTGCGCGAAGCGATGGTGATTGACAAGCAGGATGCGGCGGGCGACAGCTATCTCAGTTGTTATTTAGCGGCTGACGATGGCTTTGAGGTCGAGGAACTGCGCAGCTTTGTGGGCGAGAAACTGCCGCACTACATGGTGCCCTCGTATTTCACGGTGCTGCCCAGCCTGCCACTCAATGAGAATGGCAAACACGATCGCAAGGCCCTGATGCAGTTGAACGACGCGATGGAGCACCAGGACCACACTACCTACCTTGCGCCGCGCGATGAGGTGGAAGAGAAGCTCGCACGCGTGTGGCAGGAAGTGCTGCGGCTGGAAAGAGTGGGCGTGAAGGACGACTTCTTCGCCCTCGGTGGCGACTCGTTCAAGGCCATTCGCGTGGTCTCGAAGTTTGGGCGTGGCTTTCTGGTGCCGGATCTCTTCAACAATCCCACTGTGGAAGGGCTGGCCGAGATCGTGCGGCGCAATGGCGACGCGAATATGTCGTTACTCTACGAGTTGTCGCCGAAGGGTAGCGAGAAGAAATTCGCGGTGGTGGCGGTGCCACACTCGGCCGGCGATCCGCTCGTCTATCAGCGCACGTGTGATGCGTTGCTGCAACTGAGCGATCAGTATCAATTCTTCGGTGTCGCGCAGCCTCGTCCTGAGCCGGCACCGGGCGAGACGTTCGAAACTACGCTGCAACAACTCGCCGCGCAAATAATCGAAGAGGCCAGGAAGATCCCTATTCCGATCATTCTCTACGGCCAATCAAACGGAACCGGACTGACGCTAGAACTCGCGCGCGCGATGGAAAGAGAGAAGTTTGATCTGAGAGCTGTTTGCATGGGCGGCGCGTTGCCGCGACTCAGCGTTGACCCGAGCACGCTCGGTATCGACACACGCTCGGACGACGACATTCTCGGATTTGTGAAGGGACTGGGATCAATCGTGCCCGAAGACCCGGCTGATCTCGCCATCTTCATCCGCAATTTCAAGTACGACTCAATCATCGCTGTGATTACTTATTACAACGCGTTGCGCGATATGCAAAACGGCACGTACGTGAAACTCGAAGCGCCGCTTTTCCTTGTCACGGGCGATCGCGATCCGCTCACGCGCAATTATCAGACGCGATACAAAGACTGGTTCAAATTCGCTCGTCGCGTCGGGTTGGTCGTCGTTAATAACGTGGGCCATTACCTGCTCCGCGACACACCCGAAGACGTTGCCCGGCTGCTGCATCGCATCGGCACTGGAAACTTTGAAGGCGTAACTGACGATGAGGGCACACCCACCGGCGTGCTCACGAAGTTGCGCGCTGTCTTCGCACGCAGTTGAGCTTTGCATCAAAAATAAAAATCGCGCTTGGATCGGGTCAGTACAGAGAGCGGTAGCGACCTGGTCAAAATAGGAGTCCAGAATCGTTTAGGAATCACGGACCAGGTCGCTACCGCTCTCTGTACTGACCCGATCCAAGAATGATCTTGGGCTTTAAGACAAAGCTGATGAAGCACGAGAGTATTCAAGAGTTATTCGATCAGGCGGCCGCGCGCTTCAGCCACCTGCCTGCCCTCGAGCGCGGTGCGTTCTCACTCAGCTACGGCGAGTTGGCGGACAGGTCGAACAGGTTGGCTAACTTCCTGCTCGCTTCAGGTCTGACGGCGGGATCGAGGGTCGCAATCCTCAGCGAAGATGTAGTCGACATCGTGACTGCGATTATCGCTTCGCTGAAGGCGCGATGTGTCTTCGTCCCGCTCGACCCGGCGCTATCGGAAAAAACACTCGAGTCGCTCATAGCCGAAGTCGAACCACAACTATTCATTTCTGAGCCGCGCTTTATCGATCGCATCAGCAAGTTCGCACGTGTCGTCTGCCTGACGGGCGATGAGTTTGAGGAGTTCAGCGATAACTGTAATCCAGGTCTCGCAATGGGGCCTGACGATATGTGCCACATCTACTTCACGTCGGATACGACGAGTAGACCAAAAGGCATTACCGGCAGGCTTAAGGGCATCGCGCATTTCATCAACTGGGAGACGCGCACCTTGCATTTGGCAGCAGGGACGCGAGTCAGCCAACTCAACCATCCCACTTTCGACGCGTTCCTTCGCGACATCTTCGTGCCCTTGTCCACCGGCGGCACGATCTGCGTACCACCGGATCGAGAGTTGGAAACGACAGCACTGATTCAATGGCTTGATCGGCAGCATATTAACCTGATTCACACAACACCCTCACAATTCCGCGCCATCATCAACGCAGACATTGAGCCGCGACTGTTTGAAGCGCTGCAATACGTACTGTTGTCGGGTGAGTCGTTACTCCCTGCGGATGTTAAGAAGTGGATGAGCGTATTTGGCAAAAGCGTGCAGTTGATCAACCTCTATGGACCGACCGAAACTACGATGGCGAAGTTTTTCTACTTCGTTAAGCCGTCAGACCAAAATCGTCCGTTCATTCCTGTGGGCCAGCCGATGCCCGGGGCACGCGCTCTACTGCTCGACGAGCGGGGGCGACTTTGCCCTCCGGGTGCAGTCGGGGAAATTTACATTCGCACACCTTACCGCTCGCTGGGCTATTGGAATCAGCCACAAGAGACGCGCGAAGTATTCATCCAGAATCCCTTCAGCGACGATCCGCACGACATCATTTATAAAACCGGTGACCTGGGCCGCGTGCTGGAAGACGGCGTGTATCAGATCCTCGGCCGTCGCGATCGGCAGGTGAGTCAGGCCCTTGAACGCGAGCATGTCGCTCCACGCAACCAACTGGAAAAGGAACTGGTCGAGATCTGGCGGGAAGTCCTCGGCGTCAAGGATCTCGGAGTTGACGATAACTTCTTCGAGATGGGTGGCCATTCGGTGATCGCTACGCGCGCCGTCTCACGAATCCATAAACAGCTCAAGGTGAGGGTCGAGTTGAGAGAGTTCTTCGCACACCCGACGATCGCAGAACTGGCCCAACTCATTACTGAGCTGAAACCTGCGGAATACGTCGAGATCAGCGCCGCGCCGTCCCGCGCTTTCTATGAAGTTTCAAACGCGCAGCGCCGTCTTTGGGTGCTGCATCAACTCGAGAATGAATTCACGGCTTACAATATTTGTGGCGCCTACATCATCGAGGGAACGCTCAACGTCGTCGCCTTCAACCGCGCGTTTGCGGCGCTCGTCGCGCGCAATGAAAGTCTTCGCACCACCTTCGTTCAAGTTAACGGGGAGCCGATGCAACGCATTCACTCAGCGGAAGAATTCTCCTTTGCAATCGAGCATACCGACCTCCGCAATCACGCTGACAGGATGACAACCGCCAGGGACATGGCCAATCGTGATGCGGTTACGGTATTCGATCTCGCGCGTGGTCCATTGCTCAAGGCAAACTTGTTGCGCCTCGAAGATAGGCAGTACTTGTTCGTCCTCACGATGCATCACATCATCAGCGACGGCTGGTCTATGGCCGTTCTCGTGGACCAGGTGCTCACCTGCTACAAAGCATTCAGCAAGGGAGCTGAAAACCCACTGGCGCCGCTTCGCATTCAGTATAAAGACTACGCTGTGTGGCAACTGGCGCAACTCACCGGCGCGCAAATGGAAGCTCATCAGAGCTATTGGTGGAAACAGTTCTCGGGTGAAATTCCGGTGCTGGCGCTGCCCAACGATTTCCCGCGTCCTCCGGTTAAGACTTATCACGGTGATCGCGTGACCGGCGTGCTGGATCACGACGCGGCTCAAACGGCTTTTAAGCTTGGACAGCAACAGGGGGCAAGTCTCTTCATGGTGCTGCTCGCCGCCATCAATGCCCTGCTCTACCGCTACACGATGCAGCATGACATCGTGATCGGCTCGCCGCTCGCCGGCAGAGACCACCATGAGTTGGAAGAACAGATTGGCTATTACATCAACACGCTCGCCCTCCGCACGCGCCCATCTGGTGACGATAGCTTCAGCGCTTTGCTCGAGAAAGTGAAGACCACGACGCTCGAAGCTTACGAGCATCAGATCTACCCGTTCGATCGCCTCGTTGACGAGTTGCATCTTCGTCGCGACACCAGTCGTTTGCCGCTTTTCGATGTTTTGATAGAGGTGCAAAACACGGACTTGGCCGGCAGGCAAATCCCGGTCGTTGAAGGTCTCACGGTACGCAATTTCGAGCTTGATAACCCGATCAGTAAATTCGATCTCAATTTTAGATTCTGGGAAGCTCAGGACGAACTGCACGCTCAGATCGAGTACAACACCGATCTTTTCAAACGCACGACGATTGAACGCATGCTCAGTCATCTGCAGAATCTGTTCCGCAGCGCGATGGCCCATCCGGAACAACGCATCGGCAAGCTACCGATGCTCACTGAGGTGGAAGAGCAGCAGTTAATCACGTGGAATGACACGAAGGTCAAACTTCCTGAGGTGGCGCGCTCGGTAGCGCAGATCATTGAAGATATTGCCGCGGCCACACCCGAGAGCACGGCGATCGTCTTTCGTGACCGGACTGTGAGTTACGGTGAGTTGAACGACGAGGCCAACCGCGTAGGCCACTTTCTCAACTCCCAGGTGTCACTCGCGCCGGACCAGCGCGTCGCGCTGCTGATGGAGCGCTCCGACCTGATGGTGGCCTGCATTCTGGCTGTCTGGAAACTCGGCGCTGCTTACGTGCCCATCGATGTCAATTATCCGGCGGACCGCATCCGCACCCTGATCACTGACGCTGAAGCGAGGCTGGTGCTTACCGACAGCGCTGCCGCGGCTGCCAGCTTGCCAGCAGAAACCACTGGCCTCATCCGCCTGGACCAGCACACCGCTGAGATTGCTGCCCAACCAGCAACTAACTTAACGCTTCCCTTTGCCCCCGAGAGTCTGGCCTATGTGATCTACACCTCCGGCTCCACGGGTAAACCCAAAGGCGTGATGATCGAGCACATCGGCATGCTCAACCATCTCTTCGCCAAGATTGCGGAGTTTGAGCTGGACTCTAATAGCGTGGTGGCCCAGAACGCTTCTCACTGTTTTGATATCTCCATCTGGCAGTGGTTCGCCGCGCTGCTGGTGGGTGGCCGCACCGTCATCTACGACAACGAGACGGTCCTGAATCCCGAAGCGCAACTGCAACGCTTCGCCGCTGATGGCGTCACCGTCTTCGAAACTGTTCCTTCCTATCTGGAGGTCATGCTCAGTGTGGTGGAAGAGAAACAGTTGGCCCGGCAGTTCGCTACCCTGCGCTACATGATCGTCAATGGTGAGGTCTTCAAACCCGCCCTCGTGCGCAAGTGGTTCGAGTTAGTCCCGGCCGTCAAACTGGTCAACGCTTACGGCGCCACCGAAGTCTCGGACGACTCCAATCATTACATCATGAGCGAAGCGCCGCCTTACGACATCATCCCGCTCGGCGCGACCTTGCCGAATCTGCGTATCTATATCGCCGATGAGCATATGAATCTTTGTCCCATCGGGGTCAAAGGCGAGATCCTGATTGCCGGGATTGGCGTGGGTCGCGGTTATCTCAACGACGAAGAAAGGACACGGCGCGCGTTTACTGAAGATCCTTTCCGGACTGAGCGCGGCGTGCGGCTCTATCACACGGGTGACCTGGGCCGGTATCTCGACGATGGACGGCTCGAGTTTGCCGGTCGCAAAGACTACCAGGTGAAGGTGCGTGGTTATCGCATCGAGTTGGAGGAGATAGAGGCGGTCGTCATGCAACACGCGCGCGTGCGCGAAGCGATGGTGATTGACAAGCAGGATGCGGCGGGCGACAGCTATCTCAGTTGTTATCTGGCCGCTGACGATGGCTTTGAGGTCGAGGAACTGCGCAGCTTTGTGGGCGAGAAGCTGCCGCACTACATGGTGCCCTCGTATTTCACGGTGTTGCCCAGCCTGCCACTCAATGAGAATGGCAAACACGATCGCAAGGCCCTGATGCAATTGAACGACGCGATGGAGCACCAGGACCACACTACCTACGTTGCGCCGCGCGATGAAGTGGAAGAGAAGCTCGCACGCGTGTGGCAGGAAGTGCTGCGGCTGGAACGAGTGGGCGTGAAGGACGACTTCTTCGCCCTCGGTGGCGACTCGTTCAAGGCCATTCGCGTGGTCTCGAAGTTTGGGCGTGGCTTTCTGGTGCCGGACCTTTTCAACAATCCCACTGTGGAACGGCTGGCCGAGATCGTACGGCGCAATGGCGACGCGAATATGTCGTTACTCTACGAGTTGTCGCCGAAGGGTGGTGATAAAAAATTCGCGGTGGTGGCGGTGCCACACTCGGCCGGCGATCCGCTCGTCTATCAGCGCACGTGTGATGCGTTGATGCAACTGAGCGATGATTATCAATTCTTTGGCGTCGCGCAGCCCCGTCCCGAGCCGGACCGCGGCGAGACATTCCAGGGTCTCTTACTGCAACTCACCGAAGAACTACTCCGCGAGATCAGGAAGATCCCTATTCCGATCATTCTCTACGGGCAGTCAAACGGTTCGGGGTTGACACTCGAACTCGCACGCGCGATGGAGCGTGAGCAACTCGATCTGAGAGCTGTTTGCATGGGCGGTGCTTTGGCGCGGCTCTATATTGATCCCAGCACTCTGGGTATCGACACACGCTCGGAAGAATCCATTCTGAGATTCGTGAACCGGCTGGGATCAACCGTGCCGGACGATCCGGCTGATCTCGCGATGTTCGTACGTAACTTCAAGTACGACGCAATCATTGCGGTGATCGCTTACTACAACGCTTTGCACGACATGCAAAACGGTTCGTACGTTAAGCTCGAAGCGCCGCTTTTCTGCGTGACAGGCAATCGCGATCCGCTCACGCACAACTATCAGACGCGATACAGAGATTGGTTCAAATACGCCCGCCGCGTTGGACTGGTCGTGATTGATAACGTGGGCCATTACCTGCTCCGTGACACACCCGAAGACGTTGCCCGGCTGCTGCATCGCATCGGCGCAGAAAATTTCGAAGGCGTGACTGACGACGAGGGCACACCAACCGGCGTCCTCACGAAGCTGCGCGCTGTGTTCGCACGCAGTTGAGCTTTGCACAAAAAATTCTTGTTCTGGATTTCTCTGTGCAACCCTCTGTGTCCTCTGTGTCTCCGTGGTTGATGAATTCCGAGTAAAAACCACACCACGGAGACACAGAGGACACAGAGGTTGCACAGAGGGTGCACGGAGAAGAGCGCGGTGGAAGAGATGTCAAACGGTTTCGATCAGTTTCCGATCATCTTTACGCACGTGCCGCGCAGTGCCGGTACGACGCTGATCACGATCCTGGAACGGCAATACAGGCCCGACGAGCAATTCTATTTTTACGTGCGAGAGAAGTTCGGGACTACCAGCGAGGCCCTCGAAGAATTCATGCAGCTTCCCGAAGAGAAACGTAAGCAACTCAAAGTCTTGCAGGGACACATGAGCTATGGTCTTCATCGATACTACGACCGCTACACCTACATCGCTCTGTTTCGGGATCCAGTCGAAAGGGTCGTGTCATATTATTATTACATCATCAAGCAGCCCGGCCATTATCTACACAACATCGTGCTCACTAACCGGATGCGTCTCGAAGAGTTTGTCAGCGCCGGGCTAAGCACGGAGTTTGACAACATCCAGACGCGGCAAATTTCCGGTGTCGAAGGCGTGCCTTATGGTAAGTGTACTGAGAAGATGTTGGAGACGGCCAAGCTCAACCTGATACGACAATACGCAGTCGCAGGGTTAACTGAGCGCTTCGACGAAACGATCATTCTCATGAAGCGCTATTTCGGCTGGAGCTATCCGCTTTACAGCAGGCGCAACGTGCAAAAGAATAAACCAGTGAAAGAGAAGATTCCTGAGGCCACGATAAAGCTCATCGAGCAGAAGAACGCACTGGACGTGGAGTTATATCGTTTCGCCAAAAAGAAATTTGAGCGGCTTTTGTCCGAGCAGGATGAGTCGTTTAATGAGGAATTGAAAAAGCTCAAAAAATATAATGCCTGGGTGCAAGGGCTCAGCTCTCCGCGCGTAGGCGATGCCGGGCTCGCTCTCTGGAGTTTGTACTTAAAACTCAACCGTCAGATCCGCAATTAATACAGGAGTTTTGTGAACGATATGAACGACCACAACACCAGCTTGATTCCGCCTTATGGTGGCAAGTTGGTAAACCTACAGTCTTCCCCGGAAGAACAGGCGGAATTGCGCGCGCATGCCGCAACTCTGCCGCGGCTTCAACTCTCGCCGCGCAGCGTCTGCGATTTGGAACTGCTCAGCACGGGCGCTTTTTCGCCGCTCGATCGCTTTATGAGGAAGGCTGATTATGACCGCGTCATTAAAGAGATGCGTCTCGCGGACGGCACTCTCTTTCCATTACCAATCACGCTTCCCGTCAGAGACGAAGACGCAATCAAACTCGACGGCGAAGTCGCGCTCGTCGATCAGCATAACAACACGCTTGCGGTCATGCGCGTGGAAGAACTCTTCCGGTGGAACCTTGAAACTGAAGCACAGTTGACCTACGGCACACTCGACTCACGCCATCCGCTCGTGGCCGAGATGAATTCGTGGGGCGAGTTCTACGTTTCCGGACAGTTACGCGTGATCAGTTTGCCGCGTCATTATGATTTCCGCGCGCATCGATTGACGCCCGCGCAGGTTCGTGAGGAGCTCAACAACCTGGGCCATGCGAACGTCGTAGCCTTTCAAACGCGCAACCCGTTACATCGAGCGCATGAAGAATTGACAAGATGGGCCGCTGCTGAAGTTGACGGTACGCTGCTGTTGCATCCGGTAGTCGGGTTGACGAAGCCCGGAGACATTGACCATTTCACTCGCGTTCGTTCCTACAAGGTACTGGCCGAGCGTTACTACGATCCGGATCGCATGATTCTGGCATTGCTGCCTCTCGCGATGCGCATGGCCGGCCCACGCGAAGCGCTGTGGCATGCGATCATTCGTCGCAATTTCGGTGCTAATCACCTGATCGTTGGACGCGACCACGCCAGTCCCGGATCAGACTCAAAAGGCCAACCGTTCTACGGCACTTTCGACGCACAGGAACTCGTCACGCAGCACAGTGAAGAAACTGGTGTCCGTGCGGTGCGGTTCTCCGAGTTGCTCTACATGCCGGATGAAGATCGCTTTGAGGAGCGCGATCGAATTCCCAGTGGGAAACGATCCTATTCGCTGTCAGGAACGAAAGTGCGGGAACAATATCTGCAGCGCGGTCGCCAACTGCCGTCGTGGTTCACGCGTCCCGAAGTGGCTGACATCCTCGCGCAGGCGCACCCGCCGCGACACCGGATGGGATTCTGCCTGTGGTTTACGGGCTTGAGCGGTGCCGGTAAATCCACGACCGCAGACATCCTCGCGATCAGGCTGCTCGAACATGGCCGGCAAATGACACTGCTTGACGGCGACGTGGTGCGCACTCATCTCTCGAAAGGACTCAGCTTCAGTAAAGAGGATCGCGATACCAATATCCGCCGTATCGGCTTCGTCGCCGCGGAGCTTGTTCGTCATCATGGCGGCGTTATCTGTGCGGCAATCAGTCCGTACCGTGCGACGCGCAATGAGTGCCGTTCAATGGTCGGTGCCGATCAATTCATCGAGATCTTCGTCAACACTCCACTCGAGGTGTGTGAGCAGCGTGATGAAAAAGGCATGTACAAGAAAGCGCGCGCTGGACATCTCAAACAGTTCACCGGCGTTGACGATCCTTACGAGTCACCCTTGAACCCGGAAATCGAGCTCGACACGGTTAACTATTCGGCTGATGAAAACGTAGAGCGGATTATCCGCTATCTCATCGAAAAGGGTTTTATTCAGACGCACGAAGTTGTTGACGATGAGCAGGAGGCGCTCGCTTTTCAAACGGATCATTAAGTATTTCTCTGCGTGGCTTTGCCTCAAAAGTAAGATTCGCAGTTGGATCGGGTCAGTACAGGGAGCGGTAGCGACCTGGTCAAACCATCAAAGTCAAAAAAATCATTGGGAGTACCCCATGCTGATCACCCACCAGGTCGCTACCGCTCCCTGTACTGACCCGATCCAACAATGAGCTCCTGGCCTTTGAGGCAAAGCTTCTCTGCCTCCTCGCAGAGATGAAATCACATGAAACTGCTCCTGATCCAAAATATGCTTTACGTGCCTTCGCTCGGCGGTGCGAACACCACTACGCGCCTGCTGATGGAAGGATTGGCGCAGCGCGGACACACGTGTCGCATGATCGTACCGGCATTGGGTAGCTACGGTCCGCAAGATCACGATGCGTTTCGCAAAGAACTCGCTAAACACCAAATCAGCGTCAGTCATTCATCGCCTGACGCAGATGTTTTTCAACGCCGAGGCGTGGAAATACACGCGGTCACCGACATTACGCGGATGCGATCCTACGCGGTCGAACAAATCCGCGAATTCGAGCCGGCGTGGATCATCGTGCCGTCACAGGATCCCGGACAGCTTCAGCTCGAAACTGCTCTGCGCGAAGCACCGGGACGCGTCATCTATCTCGTAGTCGCAGCGTGGGACTTGCCGTTTGGTCCCGGCTGTATCTTCGCCAGTGAAGCTAGTACCGAGCTCGTCCGGCGCACGAGTTACATCATCAGCATCAGTGATTTTCTCCGACGGTACATACAGCAGTGGGCGGATCTCGATTCGGATGTCATTCACTTTCCAGTCTACGGCTCGGCTCCCTTCCCCTATCTCGGCTCTTTTGAAAATGAATTCGTTACCCTCGTGAACCCGTCAGCCATAAAGGGGATCGACATCCTTTTAGAACTCGCACGGCGTCTTCCGTCGATCAAATTCGCCGCCGTGCCGACGTGGGCCACGAACAATTCTGATAGAGCCGCACTGGCGGCGTTGCCTAACATCACGCTCCTTGATCCGGTAGATAATATCGATGAGATCTTCGCCCGGACTCGCGTGCTTCTTACACCATCAATGTGTAATGAAGCGTTCTGCAATATCGTGATCGAAGCCATGCTGCGTGGTATTCCGGTCATGGCCAGTAAGGTCGGTGGTCTGCCCGAATCGAAACTCGGTGTAGATTATGTGCTGCCTGTCCGTCCATTCGTTCGTTATGAAGAGCGTTTTGATGAACGCAACTGTCCGATAGCCGTAATTCCCCCGCAAGATATCGATCCGTGGGTGGACGCTTTAGTCGCACTTACTTCAGATCGACAACACTACGAAGATACGTCGAACGCCTCGCGCGCTGCGGCGCTGAAATTTGTGTCTGAAATCGGAAGCGTCCCCTGGGACGATTTCCTGCTCAAGCTCGTACCGCCTGCTGACGGAGTCAATGAAGTTTTGCCGCAGACTGAGGCAGTGGCGAGGTTAGATAATCTTTCCCCCCAAAAGCGCTCGATCCTGGCGTTGCGCGCCTTACAACTCAAGAATCGCAGACCTGAGACGGCCTCGTAAATTCAGATCGCTCTTCTCTGTGCAATCTCTGTGTTTCTCTGTGTCTCTGTGGTGAGTTATTGCTGTGAATTTACCTAACCACAGAGACACAGAGAACGCAGAGGTTGCACAGAGAAATCAATAAGCAGTCTGGGAGTTTTCAGATTTCAATGAGTGCTTTACTTACTAACGAATCAATACCGGATGTTGACGCCGAATACCTTCTGGGTGTCCTGGGAGGCCTCGGACCGCTTGCGTCGGCTGAGTTTGTAAAAACGATTTACGAATACAGCGTTGGCACGGGTGAACAGCGGTCGCCCGCAGTCATTATGTATTCCGACCCCGCCTTCCCGGACCGCACCGAAACGCTGCTCAGTGGTTCTTACGAAAACTTACTGACGCGACTCATCGATGCTTTGGAGTTATTGTCCGAAAGAAACGTGTCTGAAGTAGTCATCTGCTGCGTCACGATCCACTACTTACTGCCAGAGCTTCCATCACACCTCAGAGAGAAAGTGTCGTCGCTGTTGGATCCGATCATGGAGTCCGTGAGTGAGATGGGGACGAAGCAGTTGATGCTTTGCTCAAACGGAGTGCGGCAGCTCGGACTCTTCGAGCGTCACCCCGTGTGGCAGCGTGCTGGTCAATACATCGTGATGCCCGAAGCAGACGATCAACAACGCATTCATACTCTGATTTACGACATCAAGAGAAATCGCGACCTTGATTCCGTCTCCGCAGCGCTGGAAGAACTATTCGTGAAATACCGCGTTGACGGCTTCATCGCCGGCTGTACTGAGATTCACTTACTCTCCAAATATTTCATGTCAGCAACCGAAAAGCACAGGCGATATCAATGTACTGATCCGTTGTTGATTATGGCCCAGCGAGTGGCCAACCGCAGACTCAAACACGTGGCAGGAGGAAGACGATAGCGATGAAACTTCGATTTCCACTGCGGGCTTATAAGACACTCGACCGGCTCTATCTTCACTACGACAAGAAGATGATTCGCAGGACGAGAAACCTCGGGCTTATGCCGGGTTTAAGCGAAAGGTCCGCGCCCGGCAGACCTTCTTATGGAGAGTGGTGTTATCTGGTAGGTATTTTTCAGACCGTGCTGCGCACCAATCTGAAAAAGGACACTGACAACGACGTTCTGGATGTGGGCTGCGGAACCGGCATCATGGCTATTGCCAGCCAGCCGTTTCTCGGCGACAAGGGCCACTACACCGGCATAGACGTCAAGCGATCAGATATTGAATTCTGCCGGCAACATTATCCGAACAAAAACTTTTCATTCATCCACCTCGACGCAAGCAATCAAGTGTTCGCGCCCGATCAAAGTGCAGGCAAAGTGAAATGGCAGGTTGCGGATGCAAGCGCAGACGTCGTCACCGCTCTCTCCGTGTGGACTCACATGAATGAGGAGGATGCGATCTTCTATTTCCGTGAGATCGATCGTGTGTTGAAGCCGGGCGGAAAAGCCATCGTAACTTTTTATCTCCTCGACGACCTTTACCATTCTTCCGTAAACACCTGGGCCGATAAGATGGGAAGGTATAACAACAGTTACCAGAACTCGCGCATTTTCAACACGCCATCTTCCCAATCCAAAAACTGGTTTCATCCTGACTGGGCCGCGAAGCCCGAGGAAACCATTGGCGTAACGCCCGCAGGAATTCAAACGATGCTCGACACCACGCGACTCTCGCTGGTTGAAACCTATGTGGGTAATTGGAAAGAAGTCCCGGGCGTTTTTTACCAGGACATACTCGTGTTTGAAAAACACTAACGGAGCGAGCTAAGACACAGACTTGGATCGGGTCAGTACAGAGAGCGGTAGCGACCTGGTCCGTTTCCTACGTCTCTTGACTCCCATGGTTGACCAGGTCGCTACCGCTCCCTGTACTGACCCGACTTCCAAGCAGAAGATCACAGAGATACGCAGAGATCGCAGAGCCGAGCAGAAGCAGCGAGAAATCAGATGAGTGAGTTGATTGATGCTATTACCGGATTGTCTCCGGCCCAGCTTGAGTTACTTAAACAGCACCTGGAGAAGTTGAAGCCCGCGACCGGCTCTTCCACGACCGCGCGGATTCGTCCACGCGATCGTAGCGAGTCTGATCCGATCCCGCTTTCGCTGGCCCAACAAGGATACTGGTTCCAGGAGCAGCTCGATCCAACGCGCACCCGTTCAAACCTGACAGCCGCGGTCCGCATTGACGGGCTGTTCGATGCTAACGCCCTGGCGCGAGCGGTCAACGAGATCGTCCGTCGTCACGAGACTCTGCGCACAACCTTTAAGCTCGTTGAAGGACAGCCGGCCCAGTTCGTGTCGTCTACTCAAACCACGAAGTTACAGTTGCTCGATCTGTCGCACCTGCCCGACGCAGAGCGAGAAGCAGAGGCGCTTCAACTTGCCGCAGCAGAGCCGCTTCGACATTTTGAACTCGCGAAAGAGTCGCTGTTGCGCGCCACCTTAGTCAAACTCCGCTCGGATGCACACGTCCTGCTCCTTACGATTCATCACATCATCTGCGACAGATGGTCGCAGGGACTGCTCATCGGCGAACTCCTCACGCTTTACCAGGCTTTCGCCGCGGACCAGCCTTCGTCCTTACCTGATCTACCGGTTCAATATCCCGACTTCGCTTTGTGGCAGCACGACTGGCTGCAGAGCGAAGAGATGAAGAAGCAGCTTTCTTACTGGAAAAAACAGTTGGACGGTGCGCCTGTTGTTCTCGACATCCCAACTGACAGGCCGCGGACACCGGGAGTGCGTGGAAAAAGCAGGAAGTTCCGTTTCACTGTCTCCAGAGAGCTGATGGAGAAGATCAAAAAACTCAGCCGCGATGAAGACACAACGCTTTTCGTCGTATTGCTCGCGACACTCAATACCCTGCTCTATCGTTACACCGCTCAGCCGGACATTGTCGTCGGCTCGGTTATCGCGAATCGCAACCGTCCTGAAATCGTGAACCTCATCGGCTTGTTCGCAAATACTGTGTTGCTGCGGACGAAGCTCGCCGGCGATCTTAGCTTCCGCGGTCTATTGAAACAGGTCGCCGAAATGTCGCTCGACTCGCAAACATACCAAGACCTTCCTTTCGAAAAGTTGGCCCAGGAATTACAAACGGAAGGCACAGGCGTGCCGCGCTTTCAAGTGGTGTTCAATCTTCAAAAGAGTCCCGCGCCCTTCAGACCATTGCCCGGTTTGACGCTTAGCCAGATCGACGTGTCTCAGGAGCTCGCGAGCTTCGATTTATTCTGGCTGCTGGAAGAAACTGACGACGGACTCTCAGGCCTGTTGGAATACAATTCGGCTCTTTTTGACGACAGCACAATCGATCAGTTTTCTGAAGCATTCATTCAAATACTGCAGACGGCGGTCCAGCAGCCGGATACATTACTTTCCGCTTTTGCACTTCCGCATGACCTCGAAGCTAAAAGACTAGCTGCAAGAATGCGTGAGCAACAGCAAACGATTGCGGTGTCAGCCACGTTCACGGCCGAGCCACTCGAGCAGGCGCTGAATTTCTGGATGCAGGAGTTGGATACTCCGTCGCACGTAACCTTCGCACCTCATAATCAGGTATTCCAGCAGTTGCTCCTTCCCGGCAGTCTGCTTTCGACAAACGAGCGCGGGATTAACGTGCTGCTCGTGCGTCTCGAAGACTGGCAGGGATTTGAAGAAGACGGAGACTGGACCGGCGCCAAAGAAAACATCGAGCGTAATGTAAACGACTTCGCCGGGGCGCTCGCCGGTGCGACGCAGCGCAACAGTGTGCCCTATCTGGTCTGCCTCTGTTCGGCGTCTCCCTCAATTCTCAACGATCCTGAACGTGAGTCGTTCTTCCGGCGCATGCAGGGTTTGCTTGCCTCGAAGTTGGCGGAGATAAAACAGGTGTACGTCGTGTCGCCAAACGAGATTGACACGTTGTATCCGGTCAGCGACTACTTCGACGCAGTAAGAAACAAATTGGGCCATGTTAGCTATACGCCAGTCTTCTTCACCGCCCTTGGAACAATGATCGCCCGCAAGATTCATGCGATCCAAAGCCGGCCCTATAAATGTGTGGTGACGGATTGCGATCAAACTTTATGGAAGGGCGTTTCCGCCGAAGATGGAATAGCCGGAATTGAGGTCGACGCCGCGCGCAGAGAGCTGCAGGAGTTTCTCGTTGCTCGTCATGAGGCGGGAATGCTGATCTGCGTTTGCAGCAAGAACAATGAGCGCGATGTTGTCGAAGTGTTCGAGCAAGGTCGCGGGATGGTCTTGCGGCGCGATCAGGTAGTTTCATGGCGAATCAACTGGGAGTCAAAGTCAGACAACATTCGCTCACTCGCTCGCGAACTTAATCTTGGCCTCGATAGTTTCATCTTCATCGACGATAACCCGGTGGAGTGCGCGGAAGTAGCGGCCAACTGTCCGGGCGTGCTGTCGCTTCAACTCCCGTCTGACGCCGCAGCTATTCCGAAGTTCCTGAAACACGTTTGGGCCTTCGATCAGTTGCAGACCACTGAAGAAGATCGGCAACGGACCACGCTCTACAAGCAAAACCGCGAGCGCGAACAGTTTCGTCAGGAGTCTCTAAGCCTCGAGACTTTCTTTGCAGGACTTGGTCTGCAAATTCAAATTTCCGAGACTGACGCCGACGAGATCGAGCGCGTGTCGCAGCTTACCTGGCGAACTAATCAATTCAACACAACTTCAATCCGGCGTTCGGAAAACGAGGTTCGGGAGTTGTTGCAGTCAAATGATTGGAGCTGCCTGAGCGTACGAGTCAAAGATCGCTTCGGCGACTATGGTCTCGTCGGCGCGATCATGTTCAAGGAGGCCTCGGAGTCACTCTACGTTGACACGTTCCTGCTGAGCTGTCGCGCGCTGGGAAAAGGTGTCGAGCACCGCATGCTGGCGGAGCTCGGACGGATTGCACTGGCGCGTGAGTTATCGCGCGTCGACATCCCTTGCGGCCGCACAGAGAGAAATCAACCGGTTCGCGATTTTCTTGAATCTGTCGCTGGCGAGAGCGATGTGTACAGATTGCCGGCTACGGTTGCCGCTGCCTGCACTTTCAAACCATCGCAAGTAGCTGAGCCGCACGAGTCACGCATTGAAGGAAACGCTCGTCCCGCGGCGCGTGCCGAGTCAGGCTTGATGAGTCGCATCGCGAACGAGTTGTCCGACCCGGAGGAAGTGACGCGCTTGATCGCATCTCGCAGCCTGCGCGCGCGTAATGAAGTGGAAGTGGTTTACACAGCGCCGAGCACGCCCGTTGAGGAGATGCTGGCGGACATTTGGACGTCGATACTCAATCTCGATAGCGTCGGAACAAAGGACAACTTTTTCAAAATTGGTGGTCATTCATTATTGGGCACTTTGCTCATCTCGCGTATCCGCGACAACTTCCAGGTGGAGTTGCCTTTGCTCGTACTGTTTGAACGGCCCACCATTGCCGGACTAGCGGAAGTCATCGAGCAGGACTTAATCAAACAGGTAGACAGCGGCCTGATGGCCGAGATGATGGAAGGACTGGACCAGTTGACGGACGAAGAGGTGAAGGCCCTGCTGACGGACGAAACCTCGCAACTGGCACGTGCTCGCTCTGCGGATTAACAAGCTTCGCACTTGGGTCGGGTCAGTACAGGGAGCGGTAGCGACCTGGTGCTGATCACTGACCCGGTCGCTATCGCTCCCTGTACTGACCCGACCCAAGAAGACGCAAGAAGATTTTAGATATGTCCGAACAACGTTCTATTCCGAGTAACCTCTCACCGGAGCGACGGGCGCTGCTGGCGCTCAAGGCGCTACGGTTGAAGGAGCAGAGTGAGACTCCGGAACATTCGATCCCGCAGCTCCCCAGAGGTGAAGGCACCAACATCTTTCCGCTCTCTCCGGCTCAGGAAAGGTTGTGGTTTCTCGATCAGCTCGTACCAGGCAGTTCGGCTTTCAACTTAAACATCTCGATGCGCGTGCAGGGTCCGCTCGATGTGAGTGCGCTCAAAAAGAGTTTCATAGAACTTGCTCGACGCCACGAAGTGCTGCGAACAAACCTGAAAAGCGACAATGGGCGGCCAGCGCAAGTGATCCCACCAGCGCCCGACGTGCGGCTGAAAGTGGTCCATCTGAGCGACGGCGAGGCCGAGGCACGACGTCTCGCTGCCGCAGAAGCAAACGAACCGTTCGACCTGGCCCAGGATCCGCTACTCCGCGCTGTCCTTTTCCAACTCGGCGAACGTGACCACGTTGTGCTCGTGATCTTTCACCACGTCGTCTTCGATATGTGGTCGGCTGGCATCTTCATCCGCGAACTGGCGGCACTCTACGAATCATTTGTTAGCGGACAACCGCCACGATTGAAACCTCTGCCGCTACAGTATGCCGACTTCTCTGTCTGGCAGCGGCAATGGCTCGAAAGTGATGACTACCAAAACCAGCTCGACTACTGGAAGCGCCAGCTCGGAGGCGAGCTGCCTAAGTTTGAACTACCGATCGATCACCCGCGCCCGCCAAGCCAAACTTCGAATGGCGCACAACAACACTGGAACGCACCGAAGTCACTCGCTGACAAACTCAACGCACTCAGCTCCGCGGAAGGCGTGACTCTTTTTATCACTCTGCTGACGGCTTTCAAGACGCTTATCTATCGTTACACGGGCCAGCCCGATATTTTGGTAGGCTCGCTAAGCGCCGGCCGAAACCGCAGCGAGCTCGAAGGACTCATCGGTTTCTTCATCAACCTGCAGGCGTTGCGCACGAATCTCAAGGGAGCCGCCAGCTTCCGCGAAGCACTCGCGCGCGTGCGCGACGTGGTTCTCAACGCCCACGCGAATCAGGACGTTCCGTTCAACAAATTGATTCAAGAGTTACAGCCAGAGCGCGATCTGAGCGTGGGCCAACCACTCTTTCAAGTCAGCTTCTCGTTACAGAACACCCCGGTCCCAAGTATTCGTCTCGCGAAGTCGGATCTCCTGTTGACCCAATTTCCAATCGCCAAGCCCATCCAGACTTTTGAAGATCTGAATTTCTTTGTAACCGAGACAGCCGACGGTATCACCGGCACGGTCGAATACAACACCGATCTTTTTGAACCGGAAACAATAAGCCGGATGATTGGCCACTACCGGAACCTTCTCGAAGGCATCGTTGCCGACCCGAATCAGAGTCTTTCCGCTCTGAATATCCTCACGTCAGAAGAGCGGCGCCAACTGCTGGTCGGATGGAATGAAACCGCCACGGACTATCCACGCACAGCATGCTTGCACGAACTGTTTGAGGCGCAGGTGCAGCGCACGCCTGATGCGATCGCGGTCGTCTGCGGCGAGCAACAACAGACATACGCCGAGATCGATGCTAAAGCAAACCAGTTAGCGCGCTACTTAAGAAAGCTCGGAGCAAAGCCGGATGCGGTGGTCGGGATCTGTGTCGAGCGATCGGCGGATGTCGTAGTCGCGGTTCTCGGTGTGCTGAAAGCCGGCTGTGCTTACGTAATGCTCGATCCAGCGTACCCTCCTGAGCGACTCTCGCTAATGCTGGAGGACAGCGAGGTCATAGTTCTGCTAACGCACGCTGCGTTGCGCGACCGGGAATTCGCACAGCGCACGCGGACTCTCGCGCTTGATCAGGATTGGGAAGTTATCGCTCGCGAGAGCAGCGAAGCGTTCAGCAGCGGCGCGATTGCAGATAACCTCGCATACGTCATCTACACTTCCGGCTCAACTGGACGGCCCAAAGGAAGTGGACTTCCTCATCGCGTTCTGACGAATCTGATCTCGTGGAGCATGGAGTCAATCTCTCGCGGTTTGCGCACTATCCAGTTTTCGTCGCTCAGCTTCGACGTGAGTCTTTACGAGATATTCTCGACGTGCTGCTCGGGTGGAACTCTCTTCATCATTCCTGAGTCGCTGCGCACAGACTTCGCCGGATTGACGCGTTACGTCGCGGACCACGAAATCGAAAAACTCTTCCTTCCCGTAGTCGCCCTGCAACAGATCGCCGAAGTGTACTGCGAACAGCCTGAGTTATTCGCGAGCCTCAAAATGGTGATCGTCGCCGGCGAGCAACCGACCATCACCCGGCCCATTGCCAGATTATTCGACCAGTTAAAAGGCTGCATCTTTCATAATCTTTACGGTCCATCAGAAACGCATGTCGCAACGGGCTTCATGGCAAAACATCCACCCCATGACTGGCCCACGTTGCCTCCGATCGGACGGCCCATCGCCAATACAGAAATCTATGTTCTCGACGCTGAAATGCAACCGGCGCCAATCGGAGTGGTGGGCGAGGTGTACATCGGCGGCGACTGCCTGGCGCGTGGCTATCTGAACCGGCCGAGTGCGACCGCGGAAAAGTTTATTCCCAATCCGTTCGGCGCTCGTGGAACGCGTCTTTATAAGACTGGCGATCTCGCACGATACCTGAATGACGGCAATATCAATTTTTTAGGCAGGGCCGATCATCAGGTAAAGATCCGCGGTCACCGCATCGAGCTTAGCGAGATCGAGATCGCCCTGGGGCGTCACTCTTGTGTGCGCGATGCGGTTGTCATGGCCCGCGAAGATATGCCGGGAGAGAAGCGTTTGGTGGCTTACGTAATCGCGGATCCCGAGCAGCCCGTACCCACAGTCAGAGAGTTGCGGCAGTTTGTACAAGATCGGGTGCCGGATTACATGGTGCCTGCAGTCTTCGTCACGCTCGAAGCCTTTCCGCAACTTCCTAACGGCAAGGTCGATCGCCGTGCGTTGCCTCTACCAGATGCAGGAAGAGCCGCACTCGACAGCAATTATTTGGCGCCAACTACAACGGCGGAAAAAACGTTGGCCGAAATCTGGCAGCATGCGCTCCGGCTTGACAGCGTCGGAGTGAACGACAACTTCATCGAGTTGGGTGGTGACTCGATCATGAGTTTTCAGGTCGTCGCGCGGGCTAATCGTGCCGGACTAAAACTCAATCTGAAACAATTCTACGAACATCCCACTATTGCAGAGCTGGCCCGGCTAGCGGAAACGCTCAGCGTGGACGGCGATGCGACGAGTGTGAACACGTCAGCCACGGACGATCTTCAACAACTCGAGCATCTCCGCAAAAGGCCGGAAATAGCAGACGCATATTTTCTATCTCCATTGCAACAGGGGATGCTTTTCCATGACCTTTCGAATCCCGCAGCCAGCGAATATGTTGAGGTGGTCAGCTTCAAAGCCTCCGAAAAGCTGGATCCGCAGATGTTCGAGCGTGCCTGGCAGTTAGTCTTCCAGCAGCATCCGATTCTGCGGACCGCCTTGATCTGGGATGAGTTTGACGAACCGGTCCAGGTGGTCCACCGGAACGCGCAATTAAAGATCGAGCGACACGATTGGAGCGATCTGCCAGTAAGTAAACAACAGGAGCAGTTGGATGCTTATATAAAGGACGAGCAGCGACGCACCTTCAATCTCTCCGAAGCGCCGCTGATGCATCTGTCTCTGATCAAACTCGCTGACGACTCGTACCAGTTTGTCTGGAGCTACAAACATTTAATTCTCGATGGCTGGTCGCAGGGCCTGGTACTCAGAGACCTCGGCGAGGCATACAACGCTTTCACTGCCGGAAGAGAGCCGCAACTGGAAGAAGCTCCCTCTTATCGCGATTACATCCAGTGGATACGGAAAAAAGATCTCGGCTCCGCGGAAGTCTTCTGGCGTCGCACGCTCAAGGATGTGACCGCAGCTACAGCATTTAGGATTGAACCTTCGCATAATCGTCAAGCCACCGAATCTTATGGCGAGCAACGACTCACACTCTCGCTCGAGGCATCCACTTCGCTACGGCAACTCGCGCGACAGCACGGGTTGACACTCAACATCCTTACTCAGGGAGCCTGGGCGCTGTTGCTGAGTCGCTACACAGGGGAACGTCAGGTCGTTTTCGGTAACACGGTCAGTGGCCGAGCCATCGATCTGGCTGGTGTCGAGGAGATGGTTGGAGTCTTCATCAACACTTTGCCGGTGCGCGTCGACGTAAACGAGTCTGAAGAAGTGTTGAGCTGGCTGAAGCGCTTGCAGGCGGAGCAGGCGGAGGCGCGCCAGTATGAGTACACCCCTGTGGCCGAGGTCCAAAAGTGGAGCGGAACCGGAAAGGGTATGCCGCTGTTCGAAAGCATTCTGGTCTTCGGCAATCAGCCTGACCAGGGTGATGGTCCATGGGCCTTTGCGGATCGGTCGTTGCAACGAACCGGCTATCCGATTCAGATCCTATTTGAGCCGGGCGAGAAGCTGTCGCTAAGACTCACTTACCAAACTCATCTTTTCGACGAAGCCAGTATCGAGCGGCTGCTCAGTCATTACCGAACTGTGCTTGAAGATCTGCTGGGCCAGCCACGGCAGCGTCTGGCCCAACTCTCTATTCTCAGCGATCAGGAACGGCGCGAGCTTCTTTTCGACTTTAACGACACGGAGACACATTTTCCCCTCGATCGTTGTTTCCACGAGCTCTTTGAAGAACAGGTGAAGCAAACGCCAAACGCGCCGGCTGCCGTCTGTGGCAATGAAGAAGTTAGCTACGCGGAATTGAATGCAAGAGCTAACGGCGTCGCGATGTTCCTTGCAGAACGTTGCGTTGGACCTGACGTATTGGTGGCACTGCTCGCGAATCGCGGCATTGCATTTCTTACGAGTGTGCTTGGCATCCTGAAGGCAGGAGGCGCTTATCTACCACTCGACCCGCAACATCCGGCACGGCGAATTTCTGAAGTGCTGAAACAGAGCGGTGTGTCGCTGGTTCTGTCAGCGCCCGAGTTCGCGTCGACAGTTTCGGCTGCGATCGCAGAGATCGATCGCCGAAGTCAACCGCAAGTGATCCTGTTGGACGAGGCATTTGCCAACGGGTCGATCTCTGAAAACCTCTCTTCGCGTAGTGGACGAGGCAATCTCGCGTACGTGATTTACACCTCCGGATCCACTGGACAGCCTAAGGGAGCAATGGTTGAACAGGCAGGAATGTTGAACCACCTGTACGCGAAGATCACGGACCTGGACCTCACCCCTGCGGACACAGTGGCGCAAACAGCGTCACAGTGTTTCGACATCTCTGTCTGGCAGTTCTTCGCTGCGTTGCTCACCGGCGGGTGCACACAGATCTTCAACGATGAGATCGTCCGCGATCCATCACAAATGCTCGCGCGCCTGAAAGACAGTGGCGTCTCCGTGCTCGAAACCGTTCCCTCGCTGTTACGAATGATGGTTGACGAAGTGGAGAGTAATAAAGCCACCGCTTCACCGATGGCTGAATTGCGCTGGATGATTCCGACCGGCGAAGCGCTACCACCGGCATTATGCCGGCGCTGGTTTGACTCTCACCCGCAAGTCCCAATGCTTAACGCTTATGGCCCAACCGAGTGCTCGGACGATGTGTCTCACTATCTCATTCGTAACGCGCCACCTGAAGACACAGTGAACATGCCGATAGGCAGGCCCATCGCGAACATGCGCCTTTACATTCTGCGCGGCTGGTTGCAACCCGTTCCGATTGGTTTGAGTGGAGAGCTGTACGTAGGAGGCGTTGGAGTAGGGCGCGGCTACCTGAACGATCCGGCGCGGACGGCAGAGGTTTTCGTTCCCGATCCGTTCTCGGGGGAACCGGGAGCTCGGCTTTACAAGACGGGCGACCAGGCGCGGCACCTGGCTGATAACAATATAGAGTTCATGGGCCGTGTCGATACGCAGGTCAAAGTTCGCGGTTTCCGCATTGAGTTGGGTGATATCGAGTTTGCACTGAGCCAGCATCCTGACGTCGGCGAGGTCGTTGTTATCGTCAGGGAAGAACAGCCGGGCGATAAACGTTTGGTCGCATACCTGAGGCCGCGGCAAGAGAAATTGCCGTCAGTGGACGAATTAGAGAAATACCTGCACGAACGCCTGCCTGACTACATGAAACCGGCAGCCTTCGTCCCGCTCAAAGCGATGCCACTAACTCCGAACGGCAAAATTGATCGGCGCAGGCTACCAGCCGTCCAGTACACCGAACACACGCGAGAAGAAGCTTTCACGCTCCCACGCAATCCGGTGGAACAAGCGTTGGCACGTGTCTGGTCGGAAGTTTTGGGTGTAAGAAGCATTAGCGTTCGCGATAACTTTTTCAGATTGGGTGGCGACTCGATCCTCAGCATCCAGGTAGTGGCGAAGGCCAAGCAAGCCGGTCTGCGTCTCACGCCCGCACAATTGTTCAGTCATCAGACCATCGCCGAACTAGCCGAAGTCGCGGCGACCATAACTGAAGGCGAGGTCGCAGACACCTCGTCGCCCACGATAGCGACGCTGACTCCGATCCAGGAGTGGTTCTTTGAACAGGATTATCCGACACCACACCACTGGAACCAGTCAGTTTTACTGCAATCACGGGAACCGATTGTTTCGGAGCTAATGAAACGAGCGGTAGAAGCGTTGATTTCCCATCACGACGCACTGCGGCTTCGTTTTATAAAAGGAAATGCGGGATGGGAACAACGCATCGATGTCAACGGACCGGCGGCGTTCACGTCTACGGACTTGTCTGGCCTTGCTTCCGAAGCCGAGCAGCTCGAAACACTGCAACGGGAGATAGCAGGACTGCAGTCCAGTCTTAACTTCACCCATGGACCACTCTTAAGCGTAGGCCATTTTAGTCTCGGTGAGAAGCATCACGATCGGCTGTTGATTACGGTTCATCATTTGGTAGTCGACGGCGTGTCGTGGCGAATCCTGCTGGAAGATTTACGAACTGCTTACCAGCAACTGGCACGCGGCGAAGAAATCAGCCTGCCGTCGCGAACGACATCCTACACGCGTTGGGCGACTCGTCTGACTGAGTATGCAAAGTCAGAAGAGGTGCGTGCCGAAGCTGCCTATTGGACCACTCTCGTAGAGCAGACTCACGAGCCATTGCCTCGTGATTTTGCAACCGGTGAGAACACGGTGAGCTCGACAAAGCTCTTGTCCGTAGAACTCGGCGAGGATGAAACCCAAAGCCTGCTGCGCAACGTGTTCGGTGTTTCACATACGGGGATAATCGATGTCCTGCTCGCGGCTTTGCTGAAAACAATCGCGCAATGGACTGGGGGAAACTCGTTGTTCGCTTATCTCGAAGGTCACGGTCGCGAAGAGATTGGCGGCGGCGTGGACGTCTCGCGCACGGTCGGCTGGTTTACAACTTTATATCCCCTGCACATGTACGCGCCCGGTTTTGATGACGTTGCGCTCTTAACGTCGGTTAAAGAGCAGTTACGGCGGCTACCAAATAAAGGTCTAGGCTATGGACTGCTGCGTTACCTGAACCAAAACACAGAAACAGCGGCGCGATTGCGCTCAGCTCCGGAACCCGAGATCAGTTTCAATTATCTGGGACAGTTCGATCAGACAATATCCAGCACGTCTGTCTTAACGCCAGCACCGGAATCAGCCGGGCCGCTGCGAAGCCAGGAAGGGCTGCGCGGATCTTTGCTGGATATCACCTCGCTTGTAACAAACGGAAAACTGCGCATCGATTGGCACTTCAGCGAAAATGTGCATCGCAGAGAAACGATCGAGAGGTTGGCCCATGACTATATCGTAGTGTTGAAAGACTTAATAACCCTTTCGGGCAGTGGCTACACGCTCGAAGATTTCACGCATGCTTCACTAAGCCGGGACGAATTGGACGGGCTGCTGCAGACGCAGGACGCAGTCGAAGATATCTACCGGTTATCGCCGTTGCAGCAGGGAATACTCTTCGATCTTCGTTTCACACCGCAATCGGGCGCTTATGCGATGCAACTCACACAGACGTTGAAAGGCCGCCTGAACGCCGGCGCCCTCAAACAAGCGCTACAGCAGGTCGTCGAGCGGCACTCTATTCTAAGGACTTCCTTTCACTGGGAAGGATTGGACGAGGCCGTGCAAGTGGTCCACCGGCACGCGCAACTTGATATTGTGGAGTTCGACTACACAGAAAAGACAGAGCGCACAGAAGACTATCTACAAGCCGACCGGCAACGCGGCTTCGATCTATCCAAAGCGCCACTGATGCGAGCATCGTTATTGCGCACGGCTGAAGATAGTCATGAGTTTGTCTGGAGCTGGCACCATTTAATTCTCGACGGCTGGTCGTTCTCAATCCTGCTGAAAGAGATCATCACCATCTATAACAATCTCTGCGATGAGCGAGTTGCGCCACTGCGCCCGGCGCGCCAGTACGTCGACTATATCAAGTGGCTTGAGCAGCAAGAGCTTTCGGAAGCTGAATCGTACTGGCGCGGTGTCTTGCGCGGCATTTCCCGCACGACTGTGCTCGCACAGCATTCTGGTGGCGATACGCTTCAGGTTGAGAAAATCCGCGAGCTTTCTTTGGAGACGAGTGGCTCGATGCAGCAACTCGCGCACAACCACGGACTGACACTTAACACCTTGGCCCAGGGAGCATGGGCGCTGCTGTTGAGTCGCTACACAGGCGAACACCGCGTTGTTTTCGGCAGTCCAGTCAGTGGACGAGGTATCGATCTGGCTGGAGTCGAGGAGATGGTTGGAGTCTTCATCAACACTTTGCCGGTGCGTGTGGACGTAGACGAATCCGAAGAAGTATTGAGTTGGCTAAAACGTCTGCAAGCGGAGCAGGCTGAGGCGCGGCAGTATGAGTACACACCATTGACCGACGTGCAACGGTGGAGTGAGACGGAAAAGGGTATGCCGTTGTTCGAAAGTCTCCTCGTGTTTAAGAACACCTTCACGGGAAATTTGATCAAAGGTCCAAAAGGCGGCATCGAGGTAACAAATGCACGAGCCGAACATAAAACCTCATTGCCGCTCCGGCTCGAGGCAGAGCCTGGCGAGCGATTTGTTTTCAGGATGGTTTATGACACGGGGAAATTCAGTGACGTGTTCATCGAGCAGATTCTTCAACATCTCGAGAGACTGCTAACAGGCATGGTCTCCAATCCGCACCAGCCCTTATCTGAGTTGTCGTTGATGACTGAAAAAGAAGAACAGCAACAACAGGCGTTCACTGACTTGGCCAGTCTGGAAGAAGAATAGCTTCACCTTAAAAGGCCTTGTTCTGGGATTTCTCTGTGCAACCTCTGTGTCCTCTGTGTCTCAGTGGTTAATGAATTTTATGTAAAAACCACACCACAGAAACACAGAGGACACGGAGGTTGCACAGAGAAGAGCGCGAGGAAGAATGAAAAAAATTCTAATCACAGGCGGAGGTGGATTTATCGGCAGTGCGCTGCTGAAACACCTCGCGCGCGATCACAGTTGCATTTGCTTTGGACATGGTCGCAATTATGCCGACTTGCGCGCATCGATCGGCGGCGATGTCGAGTTCATTGAAGGAGATTTAAGCGACGCAAAACTTCTCCGCGAAGTGGTTGGTGCTTCGCAGGCGGTGATGCACGTCGCGGGCAGTGGCGGCGAAGTGCCGTGTCTCTCCGATTCAGTGACCGCAGTATTGACTCACGTTCAAGGGACGCATCGGCTTTTGCAGGAAGTTATGCGTCACCGGATCGAGAGTTTCATCTTTGCTTCAACGATAGCAGTGTACGGAACCTATAAAGCGCGAGTGATGCCGCTCAAAGAAGACATGGAGCCCCGTCCCGATGATTTTTACGCAGCACTCAAAGCTACAGCCGAACAGTTGCTGATAGATGCCGGGCACGCGCAGATTCTGAGACTGGCGAACGTCTACGGTTACGGCACGGGCCTTCATTTGAAATCGAGCGGCGTCATCGGCAGGTTTGTCGAAGCTGCACTGAACGACGAGTCGCTACAGATTTACGGCGATGGCATTCAGAGCATCGATTACGTTCACATCGATGATGTGTGTACCGCCTTCGAAGCCGCGCTGAAACGACCTGGCCAACAATTCGTCTACAACATTGGTGGTGGCCAGCCTGCCACGATCAAGAGTCTGGCTGAACTGACCGTCCGCCTCGCTGCTGAATTCAAATACCCGCCGGAAGTGATCTATGCCGAGGCGCCTCCCAACAAGATTTGGCCTGACAGATGGCTTTCGATAGCGAAAGCAGAAGCGGAGCTGGGGTGGAGTCCGCGCGTCAGTTTACAGGCCGGGATTCAAGAACTGCTGGAGCACTCTTCACCGCGCGCCAGATCGGAAGGAGCGTCTGTTTGAAAGCACAATTAACAAGAGTGGTTACGGGTGCGCGTCCGTTCTTCCATGAAGCAGACATGCCAGAGATGCTTGGCCGGGTCGAGGCAGTACTGCGTGGCGGCCGGCTCATCTTCGGAAACAACACGCGCGAATTCGAGGAGAGCTTTCGCAATTACGTCGGCACTGCCCACGCTGTCTCAGTGAACTCCTGTACGACGGCGCTCGAGATCACTCTTCGCTTCTATCAATTGTCTGGACGTGAAGTAATCGTGCCGACGAATACTTTCGCCTCTGACGTGAAAGCGATCATGTATGCCGGCGGAACTCCGGTGCTTGCCGACATGGATGCCCGGACGTTTGGCCTCGATATCGAAGATGCTTTACGCCGGATCAACTCCCGGACGGCGGGCATCATTGCGGTTCACATCGGCGGATTGATCGACCCCCAGTTTGATCGATTGCGTCAACTCTGCCGTGAGCGTGGTCTATTCCTGATCGAGGATGTCTCTCATGCGCATGGAGCGATGTTAGATGGAAGAAAGGCCGGCAGTCTCGCCGATGTCGCCTGCATCTCTTTTTATCCAACGAAGGTTATGACGACGGGGACCGGCGGCATGATCACAACTGATAACGCCGAACTCGCCGATTACGCCCGTTCGCTGCGGCACCACGGCCAGGGCGAGGGCGGTCTTGAAGACATCATCAATCTCGGCAACGACTGGTGCATGGACGAGTTAAGCGCCGTCCTCGGCATCTACCAGTTGAAACGTTTGGGCCAAAATGTCGAACACCGCCGGCAAGTAGTGGAGTGGTATCGCGAGGAACTTTCAGGCGACTCGTGGATAACGATTCCGAGTTATTCTGCAAACGTTTATCACGCTTACTACAAATTGCCGGTGCTGCTCGAAGCCGGAATTGACAAGAATCGTCTACGCCACATTCTTCAGGATGAATACCGGATAGAGATCGGATCACTCTACGATCCGCCGTGTCACCTCCAGCCGGTATTTCAAAAACACCTCGGCTGTCACCACGGAATGTTTCCCAAAGCCGAAGAGATCCTTTCGCGTCAGACGTGTCTTCCGATGCATGCAACAGTCACCCGCGAAGATGTCGCAATCGTCGCTTCAGCGCTGAGGCAGGTGGTCGCTCGTTGTCGAGGTTAACAATGCTCGTTGCGATCCATCAGCCCGAATATCTGCCCTGGTTGGGATACTTCGAAAAGATGTTACGAGCCGACGTTTTTGTCTTGCTGGATAACGTGCAGTTTTCGAAAGGGGATTTTCACAATCGCACTCGAATTAAAGGTAGTGCCGGCGTTCAATGGTTGAGCATACCGGTTCACGGTTCGATATCCGCGAAGATTAATGAGCTCAGAGTCGCGGGCCACAAATGGGAAATGAAGCACTGGCATTCGCTCGTTAGCTGCTATTCGCGGGCTCCGTTTTTCGAGAATTTGAAAGATGTGTTTGAAGGTTTCTACCGGCAGAGTTCGGAGCGGTTGCTTGACTACGACCTTCGCGCGCTGGAGTTGATGGCAGGCGTGCTTGGTATTGAGAAGAATTGGGTGCTGGCGTCGGACTTAAATGCAGGCGGTAAAAAATCGGACCTCGTGCTGAACATCTGCCGTGAGTTAGGCGCTACTACCTACTACTCTGGTAGGTCAGGCAGCACTTACTTACGCAAAGACGATTTTGATCGTGCGGGTATAAAGATCGAGGTGCAGAACGTGGCCCATCCTGTTTACCCGCAACTCTTCGGTGAATTCGCGCCAAGCCTGTCCGTGCTGGATTTGCTCTTTAACTGCGGTCCGGCGGCGAGCCGCGATCTGATACGCGACGCAGCCTTGGATCGGGTCAGTACAGGGAGCGGTAGCGACCTGGTCCGTGATCAGCATGCGATTTGACCAGGTCGCTACCGCTCCCTGTACTGACCCGATCCAAGCACGCGACGCAGGTGAGCATAAATGATTGTGAGTAGAGAACGACAAAACATTCTTGTTGTAGCTGCACATCCTGACGACGAAGTGATTGGGGTGGGCGGCACGATTGCCCAGCATGCAGCCGCAGGCCACGCTGTCTACGTCGTTGTATTAACCGAAGGGACGAGTGCGCAATACCGTGATGACTGGGAGAAAATCGCGGCGCGGAAGAAGGAACAGACTATCAGGGTTGCGGAGCTACTCGGCGTCACCGAAGTGTTCACCGGAGACTTCCCTGAGATGCGACTCGATGCACTCCCCATTTATGAGATCACACGCTTTCTCGAAAAGGTAGTGGCCCAGGTAAAGCCGAACATCGTTTATACGCATCACTTCGCCGAGTTGAATCGCGACCATCGTACAGCCTATGAGGCCACCACCGTTTCGGTTCGTCCATATGTGCTTCCCTCTTTGAAAAGGCTGCTCTGCTATCAAGTGGACACGCTGGAGCATTGGGGTCATGGCCCGGCGCAATACAACGTCTACACCGACATCACGAAGCACCTCGAGATCAAACTGGAAGCTATGTCGATCTACGAAACCGAAATAAGAGAATACCCTCACCCACGCTCACTCGAAGCCATGCGGCAGATCGCTTACCGCAACGGCGCGGCTGTCGGCCTCCGTGCGGCCGAGATATTTCAACTAGTTTTGGAAGTGCAGCGTTGAACAACAACTCACGAGATCGCTCTTCTCTGTGCAACCTCTGTGTTCTCTGTGTCTCTGTGGTTGATGAATTCCGAGTAAAACAACACCACAGAGACACAGAGAACACAGAGGTTGCACAGAGAAATCAATGAACATGATCACGATGTCTGCCAGTCAAATCGATGACGAGGATGTGCAGGCCGTACTCGACGTACTGCGCTCCGGTCGACTCGCACTCGGTCCGAAGGCGATTGAATTCGAACGCCTGATGTCCGAATACATCGGCGTCAAGCATGCAATTGCCCTCAGTTCCGGGACGGCTGCGCTCCATTTGATCGTGCGGGCGCTCGGCCTCGGACCGGGCGACGAAGTGCTCGTTCCCTCATTCACCTTCGCTGCGAGTGTAAACGCGATTCTTTATGAAGGAGCCACACCTGTCTTCGTAGACATCGAGCCGGTCACCTATAACCTCAGCATCGCCGACCTCGAGCGAAAGATCACTTCACGGACCAGGGCCATCATGGCGGTTGATGTGTATGGACACCCGGTCGACTGGGACGAGCTTTTGCGGATTGCTCGTGAGCACAATCTGAAGATCATCGACGACTCGTGCGAAGCGTTAGGAGCGGAATATAAAGGGCGCAAGATTGGTCAGTTTGGCGATGCGGCCGCTTTCGCTTTCTACCCAAACAAACAGATCACCACCGGCGAAGGTGGGATGATCGTCACGAATTCAGACGAGCTTGCCGAGCTCTTTCGCAGCCTGCGCAATCAGGGGCGCGGTGCAATGGGAAGTTGGCTCGAACATGAACAGCTTGGTTACAACTACCGGCTGAATGAGATGTCTGCCGCGCTCGGCTGTTCTCAGCTCAAGCGCATCGAACATTTCCTTCAAAGGCGAGAAGCTGTTGCCGCCGCCTACACTGAACGCCTCGAAAAGTACTCGTGGGTCAGGCCGCAAGTCGTCATGCCTCACGTGCGGATGAGCTGGTTCGTCTATGTTGTGACTCTTGCTGAAGGCATCGATCGAAACCGCTTGATTCGTGAGCTGGAGAGCGCGGGCGTTCCGACTCGCGCGTATTTCTCGCCAGTACACTTGCAAAAATACATTCAGGATCGCGTCACGGTGAGCGTGGAGCTGCCGGTTACGGAATCGGTGGCAAAACGCACTCTTGCACTCCCCTTTCACCAGGAACTCACGCCGGTACAGTTGGACCACATTGTTGCGTCTCTGCGAAAAGCCGTGGAATAACAAGGAAGTTAACACTCATGCAGGAAGTCACTCAGCATCCTGCCGCTCCAGACAAAGAACATAAGACAGCAGAACCGGCCTGGCTCAACGCCATGGTTCGCCGGCTCGCGCCTCTTTCTGACTTACTGATCCTGACGTTTGCCTTTGCTCTCGCTTATTTGCTTCGGTTTGATTTTCGCGTCACGACAGATGATCTGTCCCGCCTGGTCTATCAACTGCCCATCGTGGTGCTGATTCAGTTCGGCGCATTAGTGCTAACAGACGGACACAGATTTCTGTGGCGCTACGTCGGAATGTTGGAGTTGAAGACCTTCGTGAAGGCTTTTCTGTATTCCACGCTCGCGCTGTTGGTGTTGTGGATCCTGGTGCCATATGAGGGCCGCATCCCACTTTCAGTTCTGATAATGGACGTGTTACTCGCCTTCAGTGGAACATTTGGGCCACGCGTACTCTGGCGCGCGGCCCACGAGCATAACGAAGAAATGATGCGGGCTGCGCGTGTCACTAATGGACCACGAAAGCGTGTGCTGTTAATCGGTGCGGGAAGCGCGGGGGTATTAGCGGCCCGGGAGATCAGACGGAATCTGGATTTCGACGTCCGCGGTTTTGTTGATGATGATCCCAGGAAACAAATGACCGTGATCCAGAAGTTCAAAGTCCTGGGCACGTCACAACATCTGCCGCAGCTAGTCAGAGAGCTGGAAATCGATGAAGTCATTATTTCCATCGCGCATGCGTCACGTGAGAATTTCAGACGGCTCGTTAACATCTGCAACTCTATACCCGTGCAGGTCCAGGTGATTCCCAGCCTTTACGAGATTCTTCAGGGCGTGGTCCAGGTAACGCGCGTTCGCAACGTTCAGATCGAAGACTTGCTGGGCCGCGATCCGGTAGATCTCGGCGAAGAGTTTATCGGAGAGTTTCTGGCCGGCAAGGTGATTATGGTGACAGGTGCAGGCGGATCGATCGGTGGAGAGTTGGCGCGGCAGGTCGCTCGTTATCATCCAGCGAAGCTGCTCTTGGTTGAGCGCGCTGAGGGTGCGCTCTTCGAGATCGAACAGCAGTTGCGCGCCGAACTTCCTTCCCTTCCCTACGTGCCGTGTTTAGCGGACGTGGGCGAAGAGAGCCGCATGCGCTCCATCTTCGAGAGGCACGCCCCGGAGGTAGTCATTCATGCAGCCGCACACAAACACGTACCATTGATGGAAGCCAACGCACTCGAGGCGATCAAAAACAACGTCTTCGCCACTCACCTACTCGGCAGGCTGGCGGGAGAGTTCAAGGCTGAGACGTTCATCCTGATCTCCACCGACAAAGCGGTGCGGCCCACTTCGATCATGGGAGCCACCAAACGGATCGGGGAGCTGCTGGTGCAACATCTCAACCGCCAGTTTGCGACGCGCTACGTGGCGGTGCGTTTTGGAAATGTGATTGGGTCAAACGGCTCCGTGATTCCTCTCTTCCGCAAACAGATCAGCGAAGGTGGTCCAGTTACCGTAACTCATCAGGACATGGTTCGATATTTCATGACCATTCCGGAGGCCGCGCAGCTCGTGCTGCAGGCAGGGACGATGGGTAGCGGCGGAGAGATCTTCATTTTGGACATGGGTAAGCCAGTAAAAATTCTGGAACTGGCAAGAGACCTCATTACGCTTTCCGGGTTCAAACCCGGCAGGGACATTGAAATCGTTATAACCGGGATTCGTCCGGGTGAAAAGCTGTGCGAAGAGTTGCAGATAACTGAGGAGGATATGTCAAAAACGCGGCACCCGAAGATATTTATCGGCAGCTTGCTCGCGTATCCGGAGGATGAAATACAACAGTTGCTGACGCGCCTCGGCGCACTCGTAAACGAGGGCAAAGAGGAAGAGATTCGTTCTTACATCAACGAGTTTCTGCCGGAAGCGCAACTCGCACAAAGGGGAAGCTCACATGCTTAACATTCCAAATCCTGGCTACGAGATCGAGATCAGGGGACTACTTAGCGCCGCTGATCGGATCCGTGTCGAAGAACTTCTCGAGTCGGAGGGCGCAGAGACATCGGGCGAACAGGATCGCGAGAGTTACGTGTTTGAGTTGCAAGAGGGCAGTTTGGATTTGCGCGTGCGCAAGGTTGGTAAGTCTCCGGAGTTGGTGCTCAAGTGCGGGCGCGAGCGTCTCGCGATTATTCGCTGGAAGCACACGCTTCGGCTTCATGACGATCTCGCACTGGGCGAGGTGCTCGATTTTGTCAGTTACTATGGTTATACAAAAGGAAGAATCATCAGCCGGCGCTACAAGACATATGCGTATCGAGGCTACAAGATTGTTCTGGCTACAGTTCCCCAGGCACCGCAATTCAACTATTTCGAAATCGAAGCGTCGACGACGGATTATGCGCAGGCTTGCAGGTTCGCGGAAAGCATTGACGGCATCGCTCGCGAGCTGGGCGTCACACCTTTCTCATCATCTGACGAATACCGGGCTTATCTCAAAGCGATGGACAAAGCCAACGTCGATCCCGAATACCGGCACGACCTTGCGCGCAAGGCGGCAGTGTAAAGCTTTGCCCTAAAAGTGGGAGTCGCACTTGGGTCGGGTCAGTACAGGGAGCGGTAGCGACCTGGTGCTGATCACGGACCAGGTCGCTACCGCTCCCTGTACTGACCCGACCCAAGAAGAATTAATCGATGTCAAAAATCATAGGAAGTTCATGTTTACGCCTCACACATTGATAGAACTACTTGCACGCCGAGCCATGCAGCAGGCACAACGGTGTGCCTACACGTTCCTGCCTGAAGGCGAGTCGGAACAAGTATGCATAACTTACGGCGAGTTGGAAGAGCGTGTGCGCTCTGCCGGCGCAGCGCTTGCCAGGATGGGTGCCTCCGGAGAGCGCGTCATGCTGCTCTTTCCTCCCGGACTAGACTACATCACCGCTTTTTTCGGATGTCTTTATGCCGGAGCGGTGGCCGTACCCGCTTACCCGCCGCGTCCTAATCGTTCGCTCGACCGGATCGAGTCGATAGCTGACGATTCACAAGCCGTCATCGCGCTCACGACTTCGCAGTTGCTCTCAAAGGCAAAGACCTTCGTCTCCGAATCGCCAGTTCTAAGCAAGCTGCAATGGCTATCACTCGAGGAACTCGAAGCCGAGAAGCCTCCTAACTGGGAGCCCACTCATTCGGATCCAAATGCCCTTGCCTATCTTCAATACACTTCGGGATCAACCGCGCAGCCGAAGGGTGTGATGATTAGCCATGCCAATGTGCTCCACAACGCGGCCTACATTCACCACGGTTTCGAACACACACCCGACAGTATCTCGCTCTCGTGGCTTCCACACTTCCACGATATGGGCCTGATTGACGGCATCATCGTCCCACTCTTCGGCAGCTTTCACGGTTACTTGATGCCGCCCGCAGCCTTTCTTCAAAAACCGCTGCGCTGGCTCCAGGCGGTGACTCGCCTTTCCATCACACACACTGGCGGACCAAACTTCGCTTACGAATTGTGTATGAGACGGATCGGCCATGAAGACTTGAATGAACTCGACTTGCGCACGTGGTCGGTCGCATACAACGGCGCCGAGCCCGTACGCTCGCAAACCCTCGAGCGTTTCGCTTCAACCTTTGCATCATGCGGCTTTCGGCCGGAAGTCTTTTATCCTGCCTACGGACTCGCCGAAGCAACGTTGAAAGTTACCGGCGGGAGCAAGTCGTCTGTGCCTGCGCGTTGTGCGCTGAGCGCCGAGGCACTTCAGCATCACCGTTTGCTTGAGGTTGCGGAAAACGATCCTGACGCTCGCGTGCTGGTGGGTAGCGGCTACGTTGATGCTGGTACGCGTGTGGAGATTGTCGATCCCGAATCTCACACTATGTGCGGTGAGCCAAACGTAGGTGAGATATGGGTGTCGAGCCCCAGTGTTGCCGGTGGATACTGGAACCGTCCCGACGAGACTGAGCAAACCTTTCACGCATATCTCGCCGACACTGGCGACGGGCCGTTTCTGCGCACGGGTGATCTCGGATTCGTGCGCGGTGGTGAACTCTTCATCACCGGACGACTCAAAGACGTGATCATCACTCGCGGCCTCAATCACTACCCGCAGGATATTGAACGATCGATGGAGGAAAGCCATCCGGCATTGCGTCCGGGCTGCGGTGCGGCGTTCTCGATCGAGTCTGGAGGTGAAGAGCGCCTCGTGCTGGTCCAGGAAGTTGACCGGTCACCAGAAGCTTCGCCTGAAGACGTCATCATGTCCGTGTTACGGGCGGTGGGCCAGGACCACGAAGTTCAGGCGCACGCGATCGTGCTTGTCAAACCTCACAGCGTCCCGAAAACCTCAAGCGGTAAGATCCAGCGACACCTGTGCCGTCAGAGATATCTGGAAGGAAGTCTTGAAGTTGTCGCTGAATGGCGTGAGGCCACTCCCGAGGATCGATCGGTTCAGGCAGGCACACCGCGGCGCGAACCTGCTGAGATTGAGAGCTGGCTGGCTGCACGTATTGCCACACGACTTGGCCTGCGATATGCCGAGCTGGACGTAGACACACCTATCGCGCGCTTCGGACTCGACTCGCTCACGGCAATCGAGCTAACACACGAACTTGAAACGGAACTGAGCCTGAGGCTGCCGATGGCGAGCTTGCTTCAGGATTTCAGTATCGCGCAACTTGCAGCACGCCTCGCGACCGATGCGGGAGTCGATGGGCAGCTTGCTTATGAACCGTTAGCTGAACCGGCTGACGAGTACCCGCTGTCTTATGGTCAGCGCGCGATGTGGTTTCTGTACCGGCTCGCGCCCGAGAGTCCGGCCTATAACATTCCGGTCGCAGTGCGTATCCCGGGCGAGCTGGACTCGGCAGCGTTCCGCCACGCCTTCGAGTCGTTGATCGCTCGCCATGCCAGTTTGCGCGCAACCTTCCACGAATCTCCTGATGGTGGTGGGCCAGTCCAGCGGATCAGCGAGCAAGCAGCTTTCGACTTCGTCGAGCTTGATGCCTCAGATTGGACTGAAGAGCAGTTGCGAGCGCACCTTCTCTCTGAAGCGCATAAACACTTCGATCTCGGCACCGGACCGGTATTGCGCGTTACGCTCCTGCAACGCTCTGCACACGAACGCGTGCTGCTGCTAGTGGTCCATCACATCGTCGCCGACTTTTGGTCGCTGGCGACGATGATGCGCGAATTGGCTGCTTTCTACGACGCTGCAAGAGACGGACAGACGCCATCTCTTCCAGCGCTCGCGCTCGAATACACTGATTATGTTCGTTTGCAAGCCAGGGCGATCGAAGGTCAACAAGGCGAGCGACTCGCAGCTTTTTGGGAGCAGCAGTTCGAGAGCGAACCGCCAAAGCTTGATCTCCCTACCGACCACCCACGGCCACCCGTCCAGACTTTTGTTGGCAGGTCTCACACAATCAAACTCGACGCGGATCTAACACAGTCGCTAAAGAACTTCGGACGCGCTCACGGTGCGACGCTTTACATGACTTTGCTCGCAGCCTTCCAGGTTTTGCTTCATCGCTACACCGGACAGACCGACTTTGCTATCGGGTCGCCCAGCTCCGGCCGCAATCATCACAAGCTGACTGACGTGGTGGGTTACTTTGTCAATCCTTTAGTGCTGCGAGCAGATCTGGCAGGCAATCCCACGTTCGAGGACTTGCTGGACCAGGTGCGTCGCCGTGTATTAGCCGCTTTCGAGCATCAGGACTTTCCCTTTCCGGTTCTGGTCGAACGACTGCGGCCCACGCGCGATGCGAGTTACTCGCCGCTCTTCCAGGCAATGTTCATCCTCCAGAAAGCACACTCGCGCTCGGTTGCGGGTATGGCCTCGTTGGCTTTGGGTGAAGCAGGTTCACGTGTTGAGCTCGGGGGTCTCACTCTGGAATCGCTCTCGTTGGACCAACGTGTAGCCCAGTTTGACCTGACACTGATGATGGTCGAGGAAGACGAAGGCCTCGCTGCGTCGTGGCAATACAACACCGACCTCTTTGAGGCGCCGACCATCGCGCGGATGGCCGCTCATTTCAAAACAACGTTAGCGAAACTCATTAACGATCCATCTTTGCCGGTGTCGCAACTGCCACTCCTGAGCGCCGCTGAGCAGCAACAACTACTCGTCGACTGGAACGAAACAACAGCTCCCTTCCCTGACGAATCGTGCATCCACGAGTTGATCGAGCAGCAAGCTCGTCGCACGCCCGGCGCTGTGGCGCTCGTTTTCGAAGGCGAGCAGTTGACTTACAACGAACTCGATGAAAAGGCCAATCAACTCGCGCGCTATCTGCGCGCGCGTGGCGTCGGAGCAGAGACGCGGGTCGGAGTTTTGCTCGAGCGATCGATTCAACTCGTTGTCGCTTTGCTCGGTGTGCTCAAGGCCGGTGGAGCTTATGTCCCGCTTGATTCGGAATATCCCGAAGAGCGACTCTCATTTATGGCTGAAGATGCAAGCCTCGCGCTCGTTATTACCGGGGAGCGGTTGGCAGAGCGTGCGAGAGAGTGGGGCGTAGCGGTAGTGAACCTCGACGAGCAGGGGGCCGAAGTTGCACGTGAGTCACGCGATCAACTCACACCGTTGGCAGGGCCTGACAATCTCGCTTACGTCATCTACACGTCCGGCTCAACCGGCAAGCCGAAAGGAGCAATGCTCGCACATCGCGGCATCGTCAACCGCTTGCAGTGGATGCAGGACACCTACAAGCTGACGCCGCAAGACAGGGTTTTGCAAAAGACGCCATACAGCTTCGATGTGTCAGTGTGGGAGTTTTTCTGGCCGCTGATGTATGGCGCAACACTCGTCGTTGCCCGTCCTCGGGGTCATCAGGACAGCGCCTATCTCGTTAAGATCATCTCCGATCAGCGCATCACCACGATGCACTTCGTTCCCTCGATGCTGCAAGTTTTCCTGCGGGAAAAAGGGTTGGAAAATTGTCGCAGCTTGCGGCAAGTGATCTGTAGTGGCGAGGCACTGCCGTCAGAAACCGAGTCACGTTTCTACGCTGCGCTCAAAGCAGACCTGCATAACCTGTATGGACCAACCGAAGCCTCGATAGATGTAACTTACTGGGCTTGCGAGCGTGAGAGCAAGAGACGCCTCGTTCCGATCGGGCGACCGATTGCGAACACGCGCGTTTATATTCTCGATCAGCAAATGCAGCCCGTTCCCATCGGCGTGCCGGGCGAACTTTATCTCGGCGGCGTCGCGCTCGCACGTGGCTACCACGCCCGCCCGGACCTGACTGCGGACCGTTTCGTCCCAGATCCATTCTCGATTGCTCAGGGTGCGCGGCTTTACCGGACCGGAGATCTGACACGTTATCTCGCCGGCGGTGAGATTGAATTTCTCGGGCGCACCGATCATCAGGTGAAGGTGCGTGGTTTCCGGGTCGAACTGGGTGAGATCGAAGCCGCGCTTGGCAATCAGACTGGCGTGCGCGATTGCGTCGTGGTTGCGCGAGAAGTTACGACTGCCGATCAACGGCTGGTTGCTTACATAGCCGGCGACAAAGAATCAATCAAACTCGCAGAGCTGCGGCAGAAGCTACGGGAACAATTGCCGGAATACATGGTGCCGTCCTCTTTCGTGCTGCTCGAAGAGTTGCCGTTGACGCCAAACGGTAAAGTTGATCGAAAACAACTTCCGGCCCCTGAGCAGATTGCAATCGAAGAGCATCATGTTTCTGAACAGCCGCGCTCGCCAGTCACGGAAGTGCTTGCGGGCATCTGCGAGCAGTTGCTCGGCATTCAGGACATAAACATCCACGCTAACTTCTTCGACCTTGGCGGTCACTCGCTACTGGCGATGCAGGTTATTTCCCGCCTGAATGACGCCTTCGATCTCGAAGTGCCGCTGTACGTCCTGTTTGAATCGCCAACCGTTGCGGCGCTGGCCCAACACGTCGAGGTGTTGCTGGCGGGCAGTCAAGCCGCTCCCGCGATTCCGCTTGTGCCTGCGCCGCGAGAAGGAGCATTGCCACTTTCCGATCAGCAACGGCGGCTTTGGTTTCTCAGCCAGTTAGAGCCAGACAATCCTTTCTATAACATGGCCGGCACACTGCGTTTGCGAGGTCCCCTGGATGTGGACGCGTTGGAGTGGAGCTTTGGCGAGCTCGTTCAGCGTCACGAAGTTCTGCGCACTACGTTCCCGGAAGTCGACGGTGACCCCGTGCAAGTGGTCGCATCAATTTGCCTCAAAAATCGAGAGTCCTGGTTGGATCGGGTCAGTACGGGGAGCGGTAGCGACCTGGTCGGTGATCAGCATGCGATAGTTCCTGACGATCATGACACTCATGGGTTTGACCAGGTTGCTACCGCTCCCTGTACTGACCCGATCCAAACGCGATTCCTAGCGTCGACAGACGTGACGCTGCCGTTGATTGATCTGGCGACACTTCCTAACGACGAGAAAGAGAAAACGCTGGAGTCTCTGCTGCGTGAAGAAGCGCAACGTCCATTTGATCTAAAACGTGGACCGCTGCTCCGTTTGCGCTTACTGCGTCTCAGTGAAGATGAGCATGTGTTGCTGCTCGCGATGCATCACATCATCTCGGATGGCTGGTCCACTGGAGTGCTGTTGCGCGATCTGAAGTCGTTCTATGAATCGCGAGTTAAAGGCACGCCCGCTGACCTCCCCTCGTTGCCAGTGCAATACGCTGACTATGCTGCCTGGCAAGAACGTCGTGCTGCCGACCACACTGAGCAACTTGAGTACTGGGTAGACCGGCTCGCCGATGTTCCCGATGTGCTGGCCCTGCCCACTGACTACTCGCGTTCAGCAGCAAGTAACCATCGCGCCGGCGCCGTCAGCTTTGCGATACCTGCAGAGGTGAGCGCTGAACTCAAAGCCCTCGGCCGTCGCGAGGGCGCCACTTTATTCATGACTCTTATGGCAGGCTTTCAAGCCCTGCTCTTTCGTCACTCAGGTCAAGCGCGCTTCGCCGTCGGCACGCCAGTCGCTGGACGTCAGCGCCCCGAGTTACAAGACCTGATTGGTTTCTTCGTCAACACGCTCGCGCTGCCGGCAGACCTGAGCGGCGATCCATCGTTTGTGGAATTGCTACAACGTGTACGTGCTGAAGCGCTCGCCGCGTATACGCACCAGGAAGCTCCTTTTGAGCGCGTGGTGGAACGGCTACAGCCGACTCGCACGCTCGATCGCGCTCCACTCTTCCAGGTGATGCTGGCACTCGACAACACACCGCAGCAGTCGCTGACGCTCGCTGATCTTGACGTCCAGCGTTCACCACTGCGCGGCACTGCCGCCAAGTATGACTTGACCTTCTCGCTTGAAGAGAGTGCGGCAGGCTTGCGCGGCGTGGTCGAGTTTCGCTCCGATCTTTTTGCCGAACACACGGCACGCTGTCTCGCTGATCGTTATCTGCAACTGTTGCAGGGAGCGATGGCTAATCCGGCGGCTGCCATCTCGCAGTTACCATTGCTCACGACCACCGAGCGGCAGCAAATGCTGGTCGAGTGGAACCAGACCGAGCGTCCGTATCCGGCCACCGCCACGCTCCCACAGTTGTTCGCAGAACAAGTCCGGCGTACGCCACACGCCGTGGCTCTCGTCTTTGAAGATCAGTCACTCACTTATGCGGAGTTGGACGCCGGGGCGACGCAGCTAGCGCATCGTTTGCGCGGGCTCGGCGTCGGACCGGAAAGTCGCGTTGGCATCTTACTGGACCGTTCGCTGGAGTTAGTGGTGGCCTTGCTCGGTGTGTTGAAGGCGGGCGCAGCTTATGTTCCTTTAGACGCTGAGTATCCGGCTGAGCGACTGGCTTTCATGGCTCAGGACGCAGGCCTTTCACTGGTGCTCACCAGTGAGGCGCGGGCCGCATTGGCCACTTGGAATGTGCCGGTGCTGACAGTGTCGCCATTGCCTGATGCAATCGAGACAGACAGTCTGCCGCACATCGATCCTGACAACCTGGCCTACGTCATCTACACCTCTGGTTCCACTGGCATCCCCAAAGGTGTCTGCGTCTCTCACCGTGCCATCTGTAATCACCTGCTTTGGAGACAGGAAACTTATCCGCTTGGCTCTTCGGATCGCTTCCTGCAAAAAGCAACAGTCAGTTTTGACATTGCCGTCTGGGAAATCTTTGCCCCGCTGATTTCAGGCGCCCAATTGATCCTCGCCAAGCCTGGCGGACAACAGGACAGTGCCTACCTGGTCCAACTAATAACAGCCGCACAAATCACGACAGTCCATTTTGGCCCGGCGATGCTTTGGGCGCTGCTGGACGAACCGGACGTGGAGACCTGCGTCAGCTTGCGACAGGTATTCTGCGGTGGCGAACCGTTAACGCCCGAGTTACAGACGCGCTTTTTCGAACGATTGAATGCGAACCTGGCCCACCAGTATGGACCAACAGAAACAACTGTCGATGTGACTATCTGGAACTGCCATGAGAATGACCAGTCGCAGCGCATCCCGATCGGGCGACCGATTGCGAACACGCGAGTCTACATCCTCGATCAACAAATGCAGCCTGTCCCGATCGGTGTACCGGGCGAGCTTTACCTCAGTGGCGTTGCCCTCGCTCGCGGCTATCACGCCCGCGCTGATCTGACTGCGGAACGATTCGTCCCCGACCCATTCTCGCTTGCGGGCGGCGAGCGGCTTTACAGGACCGGAGATCTGGCCCGCTATCTTGCCGGTGGTGAGATTGAATTTCTGGGCCGCACTGATCATCAGGTGAAGGTTCGCGGTTTCAGAGTCGAGCTCGGAGAGATCGAAGCCGTGCTTGCAAGTCAGACTGATGTGGGCCACTGCGTTGTTGAGAAACGAGATGATCGATTAATCGCTTACGTCGTTGGTAAAGAGGGCAAGACCCTCGTGATCAGAGAATTGCGGCAAAGGCTGAAAGAGCGATTGCCGGAATACATGGTGCCATCATCTTTAGTGCTCCTCGAAGAGTTACCACTGACACCGTCGATTAAGGTCGATCGCAACCGGCTTCCGTCGCCCGACGCGTTGGACGAAGCGATCGGTAGCGTTAAAGCGCCCGAGACCCCGACAGAGGAACTTTTGGCGGGGATTTACGAAGAGCTTTTGGGCCTTGGACGGGTGAGCGTCGTCGACGACTTCTTCGAGTTGGGCGGTCACTCGTTGTTGGCGCTCAGGCTGATGTCACGCGTGCGCCAACACTTCGGAGTAGAGTTGCCAGTTCGGAAAGTGTTCGAGACCTCAACTGTGCGTGACCTTGCTGCGCAGATTGACGAGGCGATGGGTTTGGGACGAACGTCCGGTGAACACATTCCGCGGCGTTCGACTACAGACAAATCACCGCTCTCACCAGCTCAGCAACGGCTCTGGTTTCTTGACCAACTCGAACCCGGAAATCCAGCCTACAACATGTCAGCAGCGGTGCGCATGACCGGCGTGCTCAACCTCGAAGCTTTGGAACGATCGCTGAGTGAAATAGTCAGACGACATGAAGTCTTGCGCGTCAGCTTTCAGATGAATGGTGACGAGCCGGTGCAGGTCGTGGGCGACCCTATGCCCTTTAAGATCCCTGTATCTGATCTCAGTGGATTAACAAACGAAGCTCGTGAAGCAGAGGTCTTGCACAATATTAAGGAGCAGGCCGAACTGCCGTTTGATCTCGCCCGCGGGCCGCTTCTGCGTGCCATGCTGCTGCGGATCGCGCCTGAAGAGCAAGTTCTACTCTTCACCATGCACCACATTGTCTCGGATGGCTGGTCGGTGGACGTGCTCGTTCGAGAACTCGTCGCGCTCTATGAAGGCAACGTGACAAATCAACCTGCACAGTTACCTCAATTGCCGATCCAATACACGGACTTTGCAGCGTGGCAGCGCGAGTGGCTGACTGGCGAGATCCTGAACCAGCAGTTGCTTTACTGGAAGGATGCTCTTGGCGCCGCGACTGCCTTAGCGCTACCTACTGATAAACCACGTCCTCCGATAAAGAGCTACCGCGGGAAACGCGAAGCGTTCCGGCTTTCGCCGCACCTGTTGCATAAATTGAAAACCGTAAGTCGTCAACACGGTGTGACACTGTTTATGACTTTGCTCGCCGGATTGAAGACGCTACTAAGCCGTTACACAAATCAGAACGATCTGGTTGTCGGCACTCCAATCGCCGGGCGCAATCATCCAGAGGTCGAGCCGCTTATCGGTTTCTTCGTCAACACACTCGCGCTGCGTTCAGATCTCTCCGGCGATCCAAGCTTCGCGGAGTTGCTCGTGCGAGTGCGCGAAGTGGCTTTGGCGGCGTACGCAAATCAAGACGTGCCGTTTGAAATGCTGGTTGAGGAGTTGAGCCCCGAGCGGGACTTGAGTCGTCCGCCACTGTTTCAGGTAATGCTCACACTGCAACATGTGCGCGACGCTGAATTGCGGTTACCCGGTTTGGAGTGCACGCTGTTGCGAACGGCAAGTGAGACTTCAAAGTTTGACTTGCTGATGTCGCTCGAAGAGTCTGAAGAAGGATTGTTTGGTGTGCTTGAGTACAGCACAGACCTCTTCGAAGCCGGCACAGTTCAACGGATGACGCGACACTTTGAGACGCTGCTCGAGGCCGCGACGGAGAATCCGGAACTGCGCCTCTCGGAACTGCCGCTGCTAAATGCTGACGAGCGCGAAGCTCTGATTGCGATGTGCAACGAGGCCGGTCCGTCAAGTGACTCTCGCGGGTGTCTCCATAAAGTCTTTGAACAGAAGGCGGCGACACGACCTGACGCGACGGCTGTCGTATACGGATCTGAGCAAATCACTTACGGAGAGCTCAACCGGCGCGCAAACCGTCTCGCACATCACTTACGCTCGCTCGGTGTTGGACCAGACTCGCGCGTCGGTCTCTGCCTGGAGCGCTCGATCGAGATGGTGATCGGATTGCTCGGCGTGCTTAAAGCGGGCGCAGCCTACGTACCGCTCGATCCACAGTATCCCGCACAACGGCTGTCGTTCATGCTTGACGACTCGGCTGTAGCCGTCGTCTTAACGCAGAACCAGATCGCCGCGCGGCTTTCCGAATACACCGGGACTGTTATCTTTCCCGCTGAGGTGGAACTTCAGCCGGGACTCAGCGAAGCAAATCCCGAGAGCGGCGTTACCCTCGACAATCTTGTTTACGTGCTCTACACGTCCGGTTCGACAGGCGTGCCTAAGGGCACCGCTCTCAAACACGGCGCGCTCACCAATCTGATCTCGTGGCAACACGGGCGATCGCCGGTGCCGGAAGGCGCGCGCACACTCCAATTCGCCTCACTAAGCTTTGACGTATCGTTTCAGGAAATCTTCTCGACACTCTGCGAAGGCGGAACGTTGGTCCTCATCTCGGAGGATGATCGTCGTGATCCAGTTAAACTGCTATCACTACTCGAGAATGAGAGGATTCAGCGTCTCTATCTTCCCTTTGTGGCGCTGCGCCAGCTAGCCGAGGCTGCCGGTTCAAGCGTAACGCTTCCGGATTTGCAACAAGTAATTACCGCCGGCGAGCAGTTGCAAATCACACCGGCGGTTGCGCAATTCTTTAGTCGTCTTGATGGCTGCACTCTCCACAATCACTATGGACCATCCGAAAGCCATGTCGTTACAACTTACGATTTAGCTGGCGACCCATCTCTTTGGCCATTGCTGCCTCCGATCGGCCGGCCGGTTGCGAACACAAGCATTTACGTTCTCGACCGTCGACTTGAGCCGGCGCCGTTGGGAGTCGCTGGTGAGCTCTACATCGGCGGTGTAGCCATCGCTCGCGGTTATCATGCGCGTCCCTCGCTGACTGCGGAGCGTTTCATTCCAGATCCATTTTCCAGCGAGCCTGGAGCGAGGCTTTACCGCACCGGCGATCAAGCGCGTTATCTCGCCAATGGCCAGGTGGAGTATTTAGGACGCGTGGACCAGCAGGTGAAGGTGCGAGGCTTTCGTGTCGAGTTGGGAGAGGTTGAAGCCGCGCTTGCCGAGTGTGATGGCGTGCGACAGGCTGTGGTACTGGCGAAAGAGCACCGGCTGGCTGCGTACGTGATACCTGACGAAGGTCGACCGGCGCCAACGATCAGCGCACTACGTGAGGAGTTGCGGCAGCGTCTACCGGAGTACATGTTGCCGTCGGCATTCATCTTTCTTAGCGAGTGGCCTCTGACGCCGAGCGGCAAGGTTGATCGGCTGCGGTTACCCGCACCTGATCCTGCCAGCATCGAGTCGGGTGTTTCAGAGCCGGCCTCCACACCAACAGAAGAGTTGCTGGCAGGTACGTGGCACGAGCTGCTGGGCGTTAGTCGTGTCGGAGTTAACGAAAACTTTTTCGAGCTTGGCGGGCACTCGCTGTTGGCCGCGCGGCTGGTAGCTCGTGTGCGCGAGTTGTTCCGCGTTGACGTCGCGCTTCGCAAGGTGTTTGAGCGCCCGACAGTAAAGGGACTGGCTGCAACGATTGATGAATTGTTGCGCGAGGGTGGCACGGTATCCCAGCCCATCGAGCGGCGTAGCAAAGCGGAAGGGGCGGAAGCCGTGCTTTCGCCTTCCCAACAGCGTCTCTGGTTCCTCGATCAGCTCGACCCGCAACAGTCCACTTACAACATAGCTTCAGCAACACGTTTGCAAGGCCAGTTAAACGTGCTCGCCCTCGAACAAAGTTTTAACGAGGTCGCGCGCCGGCACGACGTGATGCGAACGACCTTCCCGAATGTCGCAGGCGAACCTGTCGCGGTTATCCATGCGCCGCATGATTCCACATCGATTGAAATGCAGGACCTTACCGGGTTGAGTGATGACGCACGTGACGCCGCAACCACGAAGCTCATTGATGAAGAGTCGCAGAAGCCCTTCGATCTTGCGCATGGACCACTATGGCGGGCTGCGCTCGTAAAGCTTGACGACGACCACCACATTCTTCTTTTTACCACCCATCACATCATTTCGGACGGCTGGTCGCTGGGCGTGCTGGTGCGTGAGTTAGCCACATGCTACGAAGCCTTTAGTGAAGGTTCTACTCCGGCACTTCCTGAGTTACCCGTGCAATTTGCCGATTATGCGGAATGGCTACACGAGCGGCTAGATGACGACGAATTGGAACGCCAGCTTGGATACTGCGAACAACGGCTCGTCGATGTGGCCGAGGCGCTGGAGTTTCCGACAGACAGGCCGCGACTGCCTTCACGGTCGCGCCGCGCCGGTATCGTTCAGTTTATGTTCCCGCCCGACGTGCTCTCGGCCGTCAAGTCTCTATCGCTGCGTCATGAAGTGACACTGTACATGACGCTGCTCGCCGTTTTCGAAGTCCTGCTGTACAGACACACAGGACAGAAGCTGTTCGCCGTCGGCTCACCCATGGCCGGGCGCAACAGGGAGGAATTACTCGGGCTCATCGGCTTCTTCGTTAACACCCTCGCGTTGCGCTCAGACCTTTCCGGGGATCCGACCTTCGCCGAACTTCTGCTGCGTGTGCGCGCCGAAGTTTTGGGTGCTCATGCACATTCGGATGTACCGTTTGAGCGATTGGTGGAGCGTTTGCAGCCGTCGCGATCTGTCGATCGCTCACCGCTATTCCAGGCAGTGTTAGCTTTAGACAACACGCCGCACGCCGAGTTCAAACTCAAGGGTCTCGAGGTTGAGCGCCTCCCGCTCCATGTCGGCTCAGCGAAATACGATCTCTCACTTTCATTGCGTGACGAGCACGACGGGCTCAGCGCAACCCTCAGCTATGACGCTGATATCTTCGATGAAACCACGGCGCGCCGCTTCATTGATCATTACGTGAAACTGATCGAGAGCGCCGTAGCCGAGCCCGCAGAGCGCGTCTCAAAACTTCCGTTACTGACTGAAGAAGAGCAACAACTCATCGATGAGTGGAACGAGACGCAGCGTGCATACGAATCAGAAACCACTGTTCACGCGCTTGTCGAACAAATTGCGCAACTCAATCCGGATGCTTTAGCTGTTGCCTTCGAGGGCAATTTAATTAGTTACGCGGAATTGAACGCAAGGGCTAACAAACTTGCTCGTTACCTTCGGCGGTTGGGTGCAGGCCTTGAGTCTCGTATCGGCATCATGATGGGCCGTTCCACTGAATTAGTCGTGACATTGTTGGGCGTGCTCAAGGCAGGTGCTGTTTACGTTCCGTTAGATCCTGATTATCCGGCTGAGCGACTCGCCTTCATGGCAAGGGATGCAGGCCTCGAGTTGGTGTTAACTGACAAGCCTGTTGTGTCATCGAGCAGTTTGCGAGTGATCAACCTTGAGGACACATGGGCGGAGATAGAGAAAGAAGACGCGGACGCACCGGAAGCTTTGGCGGGACCGGACAACCTGGCCTACATCATTTACACCTCTGGTTCCACTGGCGTTCCGAAGGGCGTCTGTATTTCTCACCGCAGCCTGCTCAATCTGGTCCACTGGCACCACGAGGCATTCGCTGTCACTCCACACGATCGAGCGACGCAGATCGCCAGTCTGTCATTTGACGCTTCGGTCTGGGAAATCTGGCCGTATCTTACGGCGGGCGCAAGCGTGCACCTGCCCAACGAGGAAACGCGGGTAACGCCTGAGCGGCTCCGCGACTGGCTCGTGTCAGAAGCTATTACGATTTCGTTTCTGCCCACGCCTCTCGCCGAACAAGTATTGTCACTGCAATGGCCGCATGAGGTGACGCTGCGAACACTGTTGACCGGCGGTGACAAGTTACAAAAGTGGCCATCGCAAAGTCTGCCGTTTGCAGTAATAAATAACTATGGACCAACGGAATTTACCGTAGTAGCTACGTCGGGCCGCGTTCATAGCGACCCCTCGAACAGTGTGGCTCCGTCGATCGGCCGGCCCATCGCGAACACAGCTATTCATATTCTCGACGACCACTTCGAGCGTGTTGCTGTCGGTGTCGCCGGCGAGATCTACGCCGGCGGTGCGAATCTCGCGCGCGGCTATCACGCACGCCCGGAATTGACGGCGGAAAGATTCATCCCCGATCCGTTCTCAGACAAAGCCGGAGCGCGTCTTTACCGCACTGGTGATCGCGCACGCTACCTGGCGAATGGCGAGATTGAGTTTCTCGGGCGAGTCGATAATCAGATCAAACTACGCGGCTACCGCATCGAGTTGGGCGAGATCGAGAATGTGGTGTCCGGAGCTCCGCAAGTCAACGGTTGCGCTGTGATTGCACATGACGATCCGGCAGGCCGTCGTACCCTCGTGGCCTATGTTGCCAGTCATGCGGATGCTTCGACTCTCGACGCTGAGCTGCGCGCGCTACTCAAAGCACGGGTGCCCGATTACATGATTCCTTCCGTGTTGGTTGTCCTCGATGTTCTTCCGATCACTCCAAACGGCAAGATTGATCGAGACGCACTCGCTGCGCTCGCTCCGCAGTTTGAAGCTACTGAACCTTATGTCGCACCGCGCAATGCAACTGAAGAGTTACTGGCGAAGCTGTGGTCGGACGTGCTGGCCATCGAGCGCGTGGGAGTCAATGACAATTTCTTCGCGTTGGGCGGTCACTCTCTGATCGCTACACAGCTCATCTGGAAAATACACGAATCTTTTGGCATCGACCTTCCCGTGCGCTCGCTTTTTGAACATTCAACTGTTGCTGCTCTTTCGGAGTTGATTGAAAGCGAACAGATGAACACGTCGCGAATGACTGCCCGCGCGATAGTCCCCGTCGCAAGGGAACGGTTCCGTGTACCTCCACCGTCTCAAGACGAGCCCGAAGTTTTACGAAAGGGTTAACTGGCTTTACCCCAAAAGTAGAAATCGCACTTGGATCGGGTCAGTACAGGGAGCGGTAGCGACCTGGTCAAACCGTGGGAGTCAAGAACCATTGGAATATCCGATGCTGATCACTGACCAGGTCGCTACCGCTCCCTGTACTGACCCGATCCAAGATTGATTCTGACTTTTGAGGCAAAGCTGGACTAACTCGCTTTGCACAAAAAGTCTCGATCGCTCTCTTCTCTGTGCAACCTCAGTGTCCTCTGTGTCCCTGTGGTTGATGAATTCCGAGTAAAACCACACCACAGAGACACAGAGGACACTGAGGTTGCACAGAGAAATCCCAGAACAAGGTCTTTTTGTGCAAAGCTGGACTAACTCGCTTTTAGAAAGTTATGGCCAAGGAATTATTTCTAATACCTACATCTTTTGCGCAGCAGCGTCTTTGGTTCCTCGATCAACTGGAGCCTGGTAGTTCCGTTTTCAACATCCCTGCCGCGTTGCGCATTTCCGGCCGTCTCGACATTGACGTGTTGAGACGCAGCGTGGAAGAGGTTGTGAACCGCCACGAGACACTGCGCACGAGATTCGTCGTCACTGAAGAGGGCGAGCCGGCGCAGATTATCGAGTCGTCGGCAGTCGTCGAGCTCTCTTTGCTTGACCTGCGGTCTCTTGCTGAAACCGCACGCCGCGAGCGCGTACGGGAACTGATGGACGCGGAGGCACGACGCGGCTTCGACTTATCTCGTGGACCACTGCTGCGAACTTCTCTGCTTCGCATCGACGAAGAAGAGTACTTACTGCTCTTCACAATGCACCACATTATCTCAGACGCCTGGTCCATGGGCGTGCTCGTTCGTGAAATCAGCGTGCTCTACGAGGCATTCTCTCGCGATGCTGCTTCGCCCCTCCCGCCACTTTCCATACAGTACGCCGACTACGCGGTTTGGCAGCGTGAGCGGCTCGAGTCTGGCGAGTTGGAACCACAACTGGATTACTGGGTAGACCATCTCGCCGATCTTCCCGATGTGCTGGCCCTGCCCACTGACTACTCGCGTTCAGCAGCAAGTAACCACCGCGGCGGCACCGTCAGCTTTGCCATACCGGCCGAGCTGAGCGCTGAACTCAAAGCCCTCGGTCGCCGCGAAGGCGCATCTTTATTTATAACTCTCATGGCAGGCTTTCAAGCTCTGCTATTCCGTCACTCCGGCCAAACACGCTTCGCCGTCGGCACGCCCGTGGCCGGACGTCAGCGTCCCGAGTTACAGGACCTGATCGGCTTCTTCGTCAACACCCTTGCGCTGCCGGCAGATCTCAGCGGCGATCCATCATTTGTGGAATTGCTACAACGAGTGCGTGCTGAAGCGCTCGCCGCTTATGCGCATCAGGAAGCTCCCTTTGAGCGTATGGTGGAACGACTGCAGCCGGCACGCACGCTCGATCGCGCGCCAATCTTCCAGGTGATGCTGGCACTCGACAACACGCCGCAGCAGTCCCTTACGCTCGCAGAGCTGAAGATCGATCACGAACCTGTCTCCACTGGTGCGGCGAAGTATGACCTGTCCTTATTAATAGAGGAACGAGAGAAAGGCGTCGCTGGAGTTTGGTTCTATGACGCCGATCTGTTTGACGAAGCGAGCGTCAAGCGCCTGGGCGAACGATTCAATATTTTGCTGGCGGGGTTTGTAGCGAATCCATCGCTGCCGGTCTCGCGCGTTCCGCTTTTAGCTAAAGAAGAGGAGCAACTGCTGCTCGTTAAGGGCAACGACACAACTGTGCCCTTCCCTTCGGAGATCTGCATACACGAGCTCTTTGAACAACAAGTGCAGCGTACGCCGGATGCCGATGCTGTCGTTTTCGAAGTTGAGCGACTGACTTACGCAGAACTTAACGCGAAAGCTAATCAGATTGCTTCACACCTGCGGGGTTTGGGTGTCAAACCCGAGTCGCGAGTGGGAATCCTGATGGAGCGATCAACTGAATTGGTGGCAGCGATTCTGGGCACGCTCAAAGCTGGAGGCGCTTACGTGCCTTTGGATCCCGAGTACCCGCGCGACCGGCTCGCCTTCATGATTAAGGACTCCGGCGTCGCGGTGCTCATGACGCAATCCGAACTCGCCGGAGAGTTGCCTTCGTGCGATGCTCCGGTTGTATTCGTAAACGAGGAGTTGTCGCCTGCCGAAAGCATCGCGCCGAAAAGCGAAGCCAGTTCTGACAATCTCGCTTACATCATCTACACGTCGGGCTCCACTGGTACTCCCAAAGGCGTCTGCGTTTCGCATCGCAGTCTGGTTAACTACACACTCGGCGTCACCGATGCGCTTGGCCTCAATGGCGGGCTGACGTTTGCAATGGTGTCGACACCAGCCGCCGATCTTGGCAACACCGTTCTCTACCCCTCACTCTGCACGGGCGGATGTCTTCATGTGATCTCACGCGAGCGGGCTGCGGACGCAGCAGCACTTGCCGCCTACATTGAACAGCGTGCTGTCGATTGTCTGAAGATCGTGCCCTCACATCTTTCGGCGCTCCTGGCAGGTGAGGAAGCGCAGAAGATTTTGCCGCGCCGTTGTCTCGCGCTTGGTGGCGAAGCATCGAGTTCGAGTCTTATCGACAGAGTCAAATCGCTGTCCGACTGCGCCATCTTTAACCACTATGGTCCAACAGAGACAACCGTTGGAGTCTTGACTCATGCGATTAGCGAGGATCGCGCCAGACGTTTGCCGTTGGGCCGTCCGCTTCCAAATATAAAAGTTTACATACTCGATATGTTCTTCAATCCTGCGCCCACGGGTGTGATCGGAGAACTGTACATCGGAGGCGAGGCTCTCGCACGTGGCTATCACGAGCGGCCTGCGGCAACTGCGGAGAAGTTCATCCCCGATCCGTTCTCAGGCAAGTCGGGTGGCCGGCTCTACCGGACAGGCGATCTGGCGCGTTACTTTGCGGATGGCACGATTGAGTTTCTGGGGCGGGCCGACAGTCAGGTGAAGGTGCGCGGCTACCGCATCGAGTTGGGAGAGATCGAGACTGCGTTACGCGAGCATCCACTCGTGCGTGATGCGGCAGTCGTTGCCTGGGAGGAAACTTCGAGCGACGTTTCGTTAGCTGCGTACGTAGCTGGGTCAGTGATCAAGCGCGGCGAACTCCGGCAGTTCCTGAGCGACAAACTGCCTCGGCACATGCTTCCCGGCAGCTTTACAGTTCTCGACGAAATACCGCTGACTCCAAACGGTAAAGTTAATCGACAGGCACTGCCAAAGCCCGAACGCGAAAGCCAAACGAGCCTCGAAGTTTTCCAAACGGCGACAGAAGAACTTTTAGCGGGGATATACGAGGAGCTCTTGGGATCTGGACGAGTTAACGTCCTCGACGACTTCTTCGAGTTGGGCGGTCACTCGTTACTGGCGACTCGACTCTTGTCACGCGTGCGCCAACGCTTCGGCGTCGAAGTTGCGCTGCGCAAAGTATTTGAGAAGCCGGCCGTGCGTGGACTGGCCGCGCAGATCGACGTAGCGATGGGATTGGGACAAGCGCCGCATGAACACATTCAGCGACGTTCAGATACGGAGAGTTCACCGCTCTCACCGGCACAGCAGCGGCTCTGGTTCCTCGATCAACTGGAACCCGGCAGCGCTTTTTACAACCTTCCAGGCGCGGTTCGATTGCGTGGCGCGCTCGATCTGAAAGCGTTTGAGCGAAGTCTTAACGAAGTAGTGCGCCGTCACGAAATCCTGCGTGCTACTTTCCAAATGATCGGAGGTCAGCCGCTACAAAGAGTCAGGCCAAACTTCTATTTGCCTTTGCCTGTAACCAACCTCACGTCAGTGCCGGACGATGAACGCGAGTCTGAGGCGCTACGTCTCTGCGCTGAAGAAGCGGCCCGCCCATTCACCCTGTCGAGTGGTCCACAGATACGCGCACAGCTACTGCGTTTAGGAGAGCAAGATCACATCTTTCTATTGACGATGCATCACATCGTCGCGGACGGGTGGGCCATGGGCATCTTCATCCGTGAGGTCGATGCGCTCTACCAGGCATTCACGCGCGGGCTGCCGTCGACGCTTGCCGAGCTCCCGATTCAGTATGGTGACTTTGCAAACTGGCAACAGCAACGTTTAGCCGGTGGCGTCCTCGAAAGAGACCTCGAGTATTGGAGTGAGCGACTCGCTGGTGCGCCGGATTTACTTGCCCTCCCGACTGATTGGTCGCGCCCGCCTGTCCAATCCTATAAAGGTGCGACGTTTGAATTCGCGCTCTCGCTGGAGTTGACGGAGGCGCTAAAGGATTTGAGCCGTCGCGAAGGCGCGACTTTGTTCATGACTCTCCTCGCGGGTTTCGCGGTGCTCCTGCAACGCCACGCTGGACAGGACGACATCGTGGTAGGCACGCCAGTCGCTGGACGACAGCAACCGGAAACAGAGAACCTCATCGGCATCTTCATCAACATGCTCGTAATGCGAGTGGACCTCAGCGGTGATCCATCGTTTGTGGAATTGCTACAACGTGTGCGCGCTGAAGCGCTCGCCGCTTATGCACATCAGGAAGCTCCCTTTGAGCGCGTGGTGGAACGACTGCAGCCCACCCGCGCGCTCGACCGCGCGCCACTCTTCCAAGTAATGCTGGCACTCGACAACACGCCGCAGCAGTCGGTGACCCTCGCTGGTCTCGATGCCGAGCGTCTGCCACTGCGCGGTACTGCCGCCAAGTATGACCTGACCTTCTCGCTTGAAGAGAGTCCGGCAGGGTTGCGTGGCGTGGTCGAATTTCGCTCCGATCTCTTTGCCGAACATACAGCACGGCGTCTGGCCGATCGTTATCTGCAACTGTTGCGGGGAGCGGTGGCCAATCCGGCGGCCGCCATCTCACAGTTGCCGTTGCTGACCGAGACCGAACGGCAACAACTGTTAGTCGAGTGGAACCAGACCGAACGCCCGTATCCAGACACCGCCACACTCCCACAGTTGTTCGCAGAACAAGTCTGGCGCACGCCCCACGCCGTGGCCCTCGTCTTCGAAGATCAGTCACTCACTTATGCGGAGTTGGACGCCCACGCGACGCAGCTAGCGCATCGTTTGCGCGGGCTCGGCGTCGGACCCGAAAGCCGCGTCGGCATCTTACTGGACCGTTCACTGGAGTTAGTGGTGGCCTTGCTCGGTGTGCTAAAGGCAGGCGCTGCTTATGTTCCTTTAGACGCTGAGTATCCGGCTGAGCGACTGGCTTTCATGGCCCAGGACGCAGGTCTTTCACTGGTGATTACCAGTGAGGCGCGGGCGCCGCTGGCCGCTACCTGGAATGTGGCGACGCTAAATGTCTCTGAGCCAGTGCCAGACGCAATCGAGACAGAGAGTCTGCCACACATCGATCCTGACAACCTGGCCTACGTCATCTACACCTCTGGTTCCACTGGTATCCCCAAAGGTGTCTGCATCTCTCATCGCAACGTTGTCAATCTGTTTACGGCGCTGGACGGAAAGCTCGGCGGCGAGGAGCCGGGAGTCTGGCTTGCCCTCACAAGCATCTCGTTCGACATCTCCGTGCTCGAACTGTTCTGGACGCTCTCGCGCGGATTCAAAGTAGTGTTGCAGGGCAAAATAGATCTAATCGATCAGGCGCGGCATCTGGCAGACGAAGTTACCACCAGGCCAATGGACTTTAGCCTCTTCTACTTTGCAAGTGACGACAACATAGGCGGCGACGACACCTACCAACTGCTGTTAGAAGGCGCCAAATTCGCCGACCAACACGGCTTCTCAGCGGTTTGGACACCGGAGAGGCACTTCCACGCATTCGGTGGTACTTATCCGAACCCATCGGTCACGAGTGCAGCCATCGCGGCCATTACCAGCCGAATCGAGATCAGGGCCGGCAGCGTGGTGATCCCGCTACATGATCCACTGCGCGTGGCGGAGGAGTGGGCCGTGGTCGATAAATTGTCGAAGGGCCGCGTAGCAATCTCCTTCGCATCCGGCTGGCATGCAAACGACTTCGTGCTTGCCCCTGATAGCTACGAAAACCGGCACGAGGTGATGTATCGCAATATCGAGCTGGTGCGGCGTCTCTGGCGTGGCGAGCCGATCATGCGGCGCACGGGCGCAGGTAACGAAATCGAAGTGCGCATTCATCCGCGCCCGGTACAGCCCGAGTTAAGGTTCTGGATCACAGCCGCCGGCAACCCCGAAACCTTTCGCACCGCCGGACGATTGGGTGCAAACCTGCTGACACATCTCCTGGGCCAGACGGTCGCAGAGTTGACCGAGAAGATCGCGATCTATCGCGAGGCGTGGCTGGCGCACGGACATGGACCAGGCGACGGCCACGTCACGTTAATGCTACACACCTTCATCGGAGAGGATCTCGAGACAGTCAGGGATGTTGTTAGGACACCTTTCTCAAACTACCTGCGGAGCTCGATCAGCCTGCTCAGGAATTCAGCGCGCAGCCTCGGTCGCGATCTCGATTCAGGTCAAATTACCGAGACCGACATGCAAGCCGTCCTGGCCCATGCCTTTGACCGCTATTTCGGAACGGCTGCGCTGCTGGGGACACCTGAAAGCTGTTTGCCGATGATCGAGCGACTGAAGAAAGCGGACGTTGATGAAGTCGGGTGTCTGATCGATTTCGGAGTGGACCAGAAGCAGGTGCTGGCGAGCCTTCCCAGCCTGACCACTCTCAAAGAACGCAGCAACCGCGCGCAGCGTGCCGGCGGTGACTACTCGCTCCCGGCGCAAATTCGCAGACACGGCGTCACACACCTGCAACTCACTCCCTCGATGGCGCGACTGTTACTTGCTGACGAAGAAACGCGCGCCGCACTACGAGGAGTGCAAAAGCTTCTAATCGGAGGCGAGATCTTTACTGCGTCGCTCGCGCGTCAACTGCGCGAATCCGCGCCAGGCGAAGTTCACAACATGTATGGTCCAACTGAAACCACTGTCTGGTCAACGACGCACCAGCTCGACGTAGTTGGAGACAGTATCCCGATTGGATCACCTATCGCCAATACGGTCGTGCGTATTCTGGACCGCTCAATGAGGCTGTCGCCCCCAGGCGTGCCGGGCGAGATTTACATCGGTGGCGAGGGTTTGGCGCGTGGTTATTTGAACCGGCCTTCCCTCACGGCTGAGCGCTTCATTCCTGATCCCTTCTCACTTGCGGCTGGAGCACGACTTTACCGGACAGGCGACCTCGCACGTTATTCGATAAACGGCGAAATTGAGATTTTGGGACGGCTCGACAATCAGGTGAAGATCCGAGGTTTCAGGATCGAGCTCGGCGAGATTGAGGCAGTGCTCAGAAGTTGTCCAGGCGTCAAGGAAGCCGTGGTTATCGCTCGCGAACACGGGTCCGGTGACAAGCGCCTGCTGGCCTACCTTGTGCCGTCTGCCGATGTTCAAGTTGCTGCTATCCGGAGTTTCTTACATGAGAAGTTACCTTCGCATCAGATTCCATCGACCTTTACCTTCCTCAAAGAGTTGCCGCTTACGCCAAACAAGAAGGTGAACGTACACGCGCTACCTGACCCGGCAGGTACCGAGCCGGGCGCGGTTGGCGAGACTCCGGAATCAGAAACGGAGAAGAATATCGCGGCGATCTGGAGTGAAGTCCTGGATGTCGCCGGCGTCGGTGCTCACGACAACTTTTTTGAGATTGGCGGAACTTCGTTACTGGTGGTCCAGGTCAATGCCCGGCTGCGCGAGGTTTTTAATCGCGAGATTCCGATTGTCGAGATGTTCCGCAACCCGACGGTGAGCACCCTCGCACGGTTCCTTGAAGGTGGTGCCGAGGATAAACCTTCATTTGACCAGGCGCAGAGTCGAGCGGCTCAGCAGGCGAACGCTATGAGTCGTCAAAAACGGATGGCGCAGGCGCGCTCGGCCGGACGATCATCAGGACCTGCGCGCACGTAATTTTTCGTTTTTCCCTGAGAGGCTTCTTGGATCGCGGTAGCGACCTGTGCTGTGATCACCATGCGATTCGTGACTCTCATAGTTTGACCAGGTCGCTACCGCTCCCTGTACTGACCCGATTCAAGTGCGATTTCTACTGTTGAGGCAAAACATGCCGGAGATGTTGATGACAAATCAAGTGGTTGGCGTGATTGGAGCGGGTGTGATGGGCGCAGGTGTGGCGCAGAATCTTGCCATGACCGGACAGCGTGCCATCCTGATTGATATTTCAGAAGCGATCCTGGAGCGCGCTCGGACTGAGATATTCCAAAACCTGCGTTTCCAGGGACTCTTTAATAAAGGCGAAAAGAGAGTCGATACAAAGGAAATCATGTCGCTCATCGAGTTCACAACAGATCAGCGGCTGCTCTCCGAAGCAGATTTTGTCATCGAGAACGTGACCGAGAAGTGGGAGATCAAGAAGCAAGTTTACGAGCAGATAGATTCCATCTGCCCGCAGCACTGCGTCTTTGCGGCAAACACTTCTGCAATCCCGATCACTCGTATTGCTTCAGCTACGCGCCGCGCTCCGCAGGTGCTCGGCATCCACTTCATGAATCCAGTGCCGCTAAAGTCAACCGTCGAAGTCATCCGTGGTTATCACACGTCGGAGCAGACACTCGAGACTGCACTCGCACTGCTGGCGCGCATGGGGAAAACGGGCATCGTCGTTAACGACTCCCCGGGGTTTGTGTCTAACCGCGTCTTAATGTTGACCATTAACGAAGCCATATTTCTGCTACAGGACGGAGTGGCCTCGGCTGAGGACATCGACACGATCTTCAAGAACTGCTTCGGTCACAAGATGGGACCACTCGAGACCGCCGATCTGATCGGCCTCGACACTATTCTCTATTCGATCGAGGTGTTGTACGAGGCCTTCAACGACAGCAAATACCGTCCATGTCCGCTGCTCAAAAAGATGGTTGACGCGGGGCTGCACGGGCGCAAGACCGGTACTGGTTTCTATAAATACTAAGCACGGAGGGAGCCTTGCACAAAAAGTCGTTGTTCTGGGATTTCTCCGTGCAACCTCTGTGTCCTCTGTGTCTCTGTGGTGTGGTTTTACTCCGAATTCATTAACCACAGAGAACACAGAGGTTGCACGGAGAAGAGCGCGATCGAGACTTTTTGTGCAAAGCGACGGAGGAAAACTGCATGAACGATGTACCGGTGAGGCAACGAATCAGAGAATTTATTGAACGCCACGTGCGTCAGCGGAATTTTGACGACGACGTCGATATCTTCGCAGTCGGCTTTGTTAACTCGATGTTTGCAATGCAACTGGTCCTCTTCGTCGAAGGCGACTTCGGTATCAAAGTCGAAGATGAAGATCTGGAAATAGACAACTTCAAATCCGTGAACGCAATCGGCGATCTGGTCGAGCGCAAATGGAGAGAGGCGTGATCGAACTGAACGATGACCAGGTGCGGCAGCGCGAAGCTTTCAGGAGTTTCGTGAATACCCGCGTTGCGCCTTTTGCTGACGACTACGACCGCGAGGAGCGTTTGCCGCGTGCGCTAATTGAGGAGACGGCGAAGCAAGGCTACCTCGGAGCGGTACTTCCGGAAGAGCACGGCGGCGGTGGCATGAGCATGCTGGTTTACGGCCTTTTGAATGAAGAGATCGCGCGTGGCTGCTCCTCTTTGCGTAGCCTGCTCACCGTTCATGGAATGGTCGCGCACGTCGTTCTCAAGTGGGGATCCAAGGACTTGCGCGCACGATGGCTTCCCCGGCTGGCTACTGGAGAAAAGATCGCGGCGTTTGCACTCACCGAACCCGATGTCGGCAGCGATGCGCGCGCTATCGAGACCAGTGCTGTCGCGTCGTCAAATTCATATGTCTTGAATGGCCGCAAGCGCTGGATCACTTTTGGACAAATTGCAGATGTGTTCCTCGTGTTCGCGCAGTGTGAGGGCCGTCCGACGGCGCTCCTTGTTGAGCGTAACACTCCCGGTCTGAGTATAGAGCCAATCACGGGGATGCTCGGAGTCAGGGCTTCGATGTTGGCCGAGCTGCGATTTGAAAACTGTCGCGTGCCGCGCGAAAACATCGTGGGTCGCGAAGGCTTCGGCTTCTCACATGTGGCCTCGATGGCATTGGACCTCGGCCGTTACACGGTCGCGTGGGGATGTGTGGGCATTGGACAGGCGTGCCTGGAAGCCAGTTTGAATTATGCAGGCGAGCGTCGACAGTTTGGCGCATTCCTTAAGGACCACCAGCTCGTCCGGCGCATGTTGACAGGCATGATCACTAACGTAAAGGCGGCACGGCTCCTGTGCCTGCACGCCGGGTATCTCAAAGATCGGGGCGCCACCGAAGCAATTATGGAAACCTCTGTGGCGAAGTATTTCGCCTCAACCATGGCCACGAAGGTGGCGAGCGATGCCGTACAGATCCACGGAGCGCGTGGATGCAGCAGCGAATCGTCAGTCCAGCGCTATCTGCGGGACGCCAAGATCATGGAGATCATCGAAGGCAGCACTCAGATGCAGGAGATTCTTATCGCCGAACATGGTTACCAGGGGGAATATGGCGGTCGATAAACACGTCATCAAGTGCGTGGTGTGGGACCTCGACAACACGCTCTGGGAAGGAACGTTGCTCGAAGGCGATGACGTGTGCCTGCGGGAAGATGTGCTCGAGATCATTAAGGCGTTGGACCAACGCGGCATCCTGCAATCAGTCGCCAGCAAAAACGACTACGACGTGGCGTTCGAGAAGCTGCGTCAGTTCGGACTCGACGAGTATTTCCTTTATCCGCAGATCAACTGGAACTCGAAGGCCGCGTCAATCTCAAAGATCGTTGACGCGCTCAACATCAGCGCTGACGCGATCGCTTTCATTGACGATCAGGCATTTGAGCGCGCCGAGGTAGCCCACTCACTACCGCAGGTAACGCTCTTCGATGTAACCGATCTCAATGGTCTGCTCGATCTTCCGCTCATGAATCCGCGCTTCGTCACTGAAGACTCGAGGATGCGACGGCGGATGTATCTGGCTGACATAGATCGAAATTCTGTAGAGGAAAAGTTTGTCGGACCCAAAGAGGAGTTTTTGGCCAGTCTCGGGATGATGATGAAGGTGGCGCCCGCAGCAGAGGAAGATTTGATGCGTGCAGAGGAATTGACAGTGCGCACCAATCAGCTCAACACGACCGGCCGGCCCTACTCCTACGACGAACTGGACCACTTTCGTCGCTCAAAGCAGCACCAACTCCTGATTGCGGAGCTGACCGACAAGTTCGGCAGTTACGGGAAGATCGGATTGTCGCTGGTTGAGTATGGTGAGGAGGCATGGACCATCAAATTGCTGCTGATGTCGTGTCGCGTCATGTCGCGTGGAGTGGGTACGGTGCTCTTAAGCCTCATCGCGCAGCGGGCCAAAGAGGCTGGTGTCGCTTTGCGCGCTGAGTTCGTTCCAAACAAGCGCAATCGGATGATGTACGTAACCTACAAGTTTGCGGGTTTCCGGGAAATTGGTCGCGAGGGCGACATCACGTTGCTGGAGAGCGACCTATCACAAGTTCAGCCCTTCCCCGATTACGTCACGCTCGGTGTCGCTAACAAATGAAAACGTCAGTACCACCTGCGGTAGCGGGTGGGTGCGACAGCACTCTACAACCGCAGGGCTAAATGGCTGCGCACCCACCCGCTACCGCAGGTGGTACTGACTGTGTCCAACAGCAGTCCGTGAGTTTTTACTAATGAGCCGCGTGCTTGGATCGGGTCAGTACAGGGAGCGGTAGCGACCTGGTCAATGGCTGACCACCAGGTCGCTACCGCTCCCTGTACTGACCCGATCCAAGGATGATTTTGGGACTTTTTGAAGCAAAGCGATGATTGAGAAAGAAACAATGACAGGTCCGCACTACGTCCTGCCAAACGGTATGGAGATCGCTTATCAGAGCCGGGCCGAAGTCGAATTTTTCTTTCACGACATATTCGAGAAGCAGATCTATATCAAGCATGGCATCGATCTAAAAAACGGCGACTGCGTTTTCGATATCGGAGCCAACATCGGTTTCTTCACCCTTTTTGCACACCTCAGAGCAAGGAACATTCGCATCTACGCCTTTGAACCTGCACCGCCGCTGTTCGAAATCCTGAGTGAGAATGTCGCGCGCCACGGAGTCAACGCGCGGCTCTTCAATTCAGGCATCTCCGACCGCAGCCGGATGGCCAGTTTCACTTTTTACCCGAACAGCTCCGGCATGTCCTCTTTCTATGCCGACGAGCACGAAGAGAGAGAGGCGTTGACGGCCATCATGCGAAATCAGTTGCAAAAAGGTGTGACCGGCATGGATCGCATCATGCGTCACGCCGGTGCGCTACTCGACGAACGCCTCAAGGCAGTGACCTACGAATGTCGACTACGCACCATCTCCGAGATCATCCGCGAAGAAAACGTTGGCGTCATAGACTTTCTGAAGATCGACGTGCAGAAGAGCGAGCTCGACGTGTTACGCGGAATCGCAACTGACGACTGGCCGAAGATTCGACAAATCGTCATTGAGGTTCACGACGTAGACGGCCGCCTCAACGAAATCAGCGGGATGTTGGAACGCAACGGATACACAGTCGCAATCGAACAGGACGATCATTACGAAAACTCCATCCTGTACAACTTATTCGCACGGCGTTTGGACGCACCACTCAAGACCGCACAACTCGACGAAGACTTGCGCCGGCAGATGGAAGAACGAGCTAAAAGACAGGGAGCGGCGATGAGTCGCCGCCAGGTTACGAACAAGAGGAAAAGTTAGATGAGCAGCATTGAAGAAAATTTGGATGACATAGAACGAATCGCCATTATCGGAATGGCCGGGCGTTTCCCCGGCGCCGAGGATCTGGACCAGTTCTGGGGAAATTTGCGCGACGGCTTTGAAGCAATCAGTTCCTTCACTGACGACGAGCTGATCGCGAGCGGAGTTGATCCCGAACTGCTGAAGTCGCCGAATTACGTCAGGGCGCGCGGAGTGCTGTCGCACCCGGAATTTTTTGACGCATCTTTTTTCGGTTTTAGTTCCCGCGACGCGGAGATCATTGATCCGCAGTTACGCGCGTACCTCGAGAACTGTTGGGAAACACTCGAGAATGCCGGCTACGACCCTGATATATATAAAGGACTGATTGGCGTCTTCGGCGGCATGAGCGCCGGACAGTACGTGCTTTACAACCTCCTGCCCGATCGGGAATTAGTCGCTGCCATCGGTGCGGTCCAACTTCGCCTTTTTAATGACAAGGATTTCCTGACTCCACTCGTCGCCTATCGACTCAATCTCAAAGGGCCAACAGTCACAGTCCAGACCGCGTGCTCGACTTCACTGGTGGCCGTACACCTCGCGTGTCAGAGTCTGCTCAGTTACCAATGCGACCTGGCCCTTGCCGGCGGCGTGTCAGTGAACGTTCCTCCTAAATCCGGCTACGTCCCGGTTGAAGGAGTTTTTGCGCCCGATGGTCACTGCCGCTCATTCGACGCAGGCGCGCAGGGCACGGTGAGTGGCGCCGGAGTCGGCAGTGTTCTTTTGAAGCGACTATCGGAAGCAATCGCAGATGGTGACACTATTCATGCCGTCATTCGCGGCTCCGCCATCAACAACGATGGGGCTTTGCGCATGGGCTACAGTGCGCCGAGCGTTGAGGGGCAGTCTGAAGTTATTGCAATGGCCCAGGCTGTTGCCGGGGTAACACCCGATACGATTACTTATGTTGAAGCACACGGCACAGCGACACCGCTGGGCGATCCGATAGAGGTGGCTGCGTTGTCGCGTGTATTCCGTGCCGCAACAGAGAAGAAGAACTTTTGTGCGATCGGATCCGTGAAGAGCAATATCGGCCACGCCGACGCAGCCGCTGGTATCGCGAGCCTCCTCAAGACCGTACTCGCACTCAAGCACCGGCAAATACCACCGACGCTTAACTTCAATCAGCCCAACCCGGAGATCGATTTCGTCAACAGTCCTTTCTTTGTTAACCCACACCTGCATGAGTGGGAAACCGAAGGTGGAGTGCGTCGTGCGGGCGTTAGCTCGTTCGCGATGGGTGGAACAAACGCGCATGTCATAGTTCAGGAAGCGCCGGCTCCAACGCCGTCGTCAGCTTCACGTCCGCTTCAACTGCTACTGCTCTCTGCAAAAACTGAGTCAGCGCTCGAGGCTGCGACCGAGCGTCTCGCGAGTCATTTGCGGCAACAACCGGAATTAGATCTCGCCGACGTGGCCTACACTTTACAGGTCGGTCGCCGCGCATTTCGGCACCGGAGAGCCATCGTCGGACGTGATGCAGAAGACGTCGCTAACGCTCTGGAACAGAGAGATCCGCGCAGGGTGTTTACGGCTGAAGCCAGCTCCGGACAGACCAACGTTGCCTTCATGTTTTCCGGTCTCGGCAATCACTATGTCGGTATGGGCCAGGAGCTTTATCGCCACGAGCCTCTCTTCCGTAAAGAGGTTGACTACTGTTGCGACTTTCTCAAGAGCCATCTCGGAGCTGACCTCAGGGAAATTATGTTCGCCGAGAAAAATACGACTGGCGATGGAGAAACTGGCGGGCGCGGACTCGACCTGCGACAAATGCTGCGCGGTGAGACAAGAGAAGACGAGGCTTCGCAGCGACTCAACCAGACAATCTATAGCCAACCCGCGCTCTTCGTCATCGAGTATGCGCTCGCTCGTTTGTGGATGCACTGGGGCATTGTCCCTAAAGCGATGATCGGCTACAGCATCGGTGAATATACGGCGGCTTGTCTCGCGGGCGTCTTCTCGTTGGACGACGCATTGAGACTGGTTGCGCAGCGGGCTCAACTTATTCAGAAGCTTAGTTCAGGCTCGATGTTGGCGGTGTCGCTGCCAGTCTCCGAGGTTGAACCGCTGCTCGGCAGCAGCCTCGATCTCGCAGCCGTCAATGGACCATCGATCTGTGTGGTCTCCGGCCCGACTGAGGCAGTGGATGAATTAAGTGAGAAGCTCAGCGCGCGCGGCGTAGTTGTGCGGCGACTCCAAACAACTCACGCTTTTCACTCGCGCATGATTGCGCCGATTGTCGAACCGTTCACAGCGCTGCTCAAAAACATCAAGCTCAATCCTCCGGCCGTGCCTTTGATCTCAAACGTTACCGGAGACTGGCTTTCGGCAAAACAGGCCACTGACCCGGGCTACTGGGCCACGCATCTCTGTCGTGCGGTGCTCTTCGGCGACGGTATCGAACGCCTCTGGAAGAATCGCAGCTCAGTGTTACTGGAGATTGGACCGGGACAAGCGCTCTGTTCGTGGGCGCTTCAACATCCTGAGAGCCAGAGCGTAGAGGGGCGCGTGGTGCTGTCGTCGCTGCGTCACTCTTATGATCGACAGTCTGACTTAGCCTTCCTGACCAACACGCTGGGCCGTCTGTGGCTGAACGGCGTGGTGGTCGATTGGTCGCAATTCCATGAAGGTTTCGCGCGGCGACGAGTACCTTTGCCAACTTATCGTTTTGAGCGAAAACGTTACTGGATCGAGCCACGCAAACAAACGGCAGCGGTGGCCTCGGCCAAGGCGCCGTTAACAAAACGAACTGACATCGCTGACTGGTTCTACTTGCCCTCGTGGAAGCAAACGGCTCCCGCTGGGACCTTCGCACGCGAAGAACCCTCGGCGAACACTGCGCGCTATTTAATCTTCCTCGACGAGTGTGGAGTTGGTGAGCGTCTTGCGAAACAGCTTGAAGCCGCAGGACGCGAGATCGTGACGGTTAAAGCGGGCGGAAGTTTCCGTAAGCTCGGCGAGCAATCGTACTCCATCTCACCCGATCAGGCGGGCGACTACGATGCGCTGTTCAATGAACTGCGCACTCGCAAACTCATGCCGCAGGTCATCTGCCATCTTTGGGGCGTGACACCGGGCACTGAGAACGAAACGACGGAAGCACACCTGACCAACGGCTTCTACAGCCTGCTCTTCCTCGCACAGGCGCTTGGTAACCGCAACATAAGCGACTCGCTCCGTTTGCTTGCCATAAGCACTGGCATGCAGGCGGTGAGCGGTGCGGAGGTGTTGAGTCCGGCAAAGGCCGCTGCGCTCGGTGTGTGTCGCGTCATCCCGCAGGAGTATCCAAATGTGTTTTGCCAATCCATCGACATCACATTACCTGAAGACCCTGAAGTCGACGCGCTCACTGACCAGCTCTTGAACGAGTTGGGTGCGGAAAGCGCTGACACACTCGTCGCCTATCGTGGTCCACGTCGCTGGGTGCTCGGCTACGATCCCATTCGTCTCGAAGAAACGGGTGGAAAGTCGCTGCTCAAAGAAGGTGGCGTCTATCTAATCACGGGAGGCTTAGGCGGCATTGGCCTGACCATCGCGGATCATCTCGCACGCACGCAGCGCGCACGCCTTGTGCTCACGAGCAGATCGTCTCTGCCCGAGGCTTCTTCCTGGGATACGTGGCTCGCCGAGCATGGCGACGACGATCCAGTCTCGCAAAAGATCAAACGGTTAAGGTCGTTTGAAGCTTACGGCGCTGAAGTGCTGGTCCTAAGTGCGGACGTAACCTCACAAACCGAGATGGAGAATGTCGTAGCGACCGCGCGTGCTCGCTTCGGCCGCATCGATGGTGTGCTTCACGCCGCTGGTGTACCTCCCGGCGGTATGATCCAGTTGAAAACTACGGAGACGGCCGCAACTGTACTTGCACCAAAGATCCAAGGCACGATTGTGCTTGATGCCGTAATGCGAGACGAAAAGCCAGACTTCATCGCACTCTGTTCGTCACTCAACGGCATCTTCGGCGGATTCGGCCTGGTGGACCACTGTGCGGCCAACACCTTCCTCGATGCCTTCGCCGAAGCATGTGCTCCACGCGCAGATACTCATGTCTTCTCGATCAACTGGGATGGTTGGCTCGAAGTTGGGCAAGCAGCCAATGCTGCATTCTCCGCGGGACTTTCGGGAATGCTCAGTGCTTCCCGTCAAGATAGGGAAAGCAAGCATCCGCTGCTCGATCAGGTTCTGCTCGATGAACCGGATAAGCAGATCTATTCGACGCGCATCAGCGACACGTCACATTGGACCGTCGCTGAACACCGTTTGATGGGCAAAGGTGTTATGCCGGGTACCGGTTATCTGGAGATGGTAAGGGGGGCGTTCAACGAACGCGCTGCAGGACAAACCGTTGTCTTCAGAAAAGTCTTATTCATGTCTCCGCTGGTCATTGAGGACGGGGCAGTCAAAGAGGTCCGCGTCACCTTAACGAAGAACGGTGATGTTTACGACTTCTCAGTCGCTAGTGGACCAGCGAACGGGAATGGCCAGTCCTGGCAGGAACACGCGCGAGGGCAAGTGTCGGCTTCGGCGTCAGCGCCCGCTGACCAACACCCACTGATGGAAACGTTGGCGAGGATTGATCCGCAAGACGTGGGCTCGCTGGACCACACGCGGCAAGTCCAGAACGATGACGATTTGCCACACGAGACACCGCGATTCAAGGAGGATGATCGGAACTATGGCCGCAGGTGGCAGAACCTCTTGAAGCGCGTCGGCCTGAAGGATGGCGAAGCGATCGCCGAACTCGAGTTATCGGAAGAGTTCGTCGACGATCTTAAAGACTACGCACTTCATCCAGCTTTGATGGACGCCGCTGTCGGCTTCGCTCAGATCGCAGGTGAGGGCTTCTACCTGCCGCTCGCCTACAAATCCATCAAAGTCTATGCGCCGCTAACGTCGAAACTCTTCAGTTATGCGAAGTATCCTAGTGACGCGCCTGCGGGCGATATTCTCGTGTGCGACCTCCTGCTGATGGACGAATACGGAAATCCGCTCGTTGAAATCGAAGAATACACGCTCAGGAAAATCACAACTGCGGCTGCTATTGAAGGAACGACGAAACCGGAGGCCGCCATTCCAGAGAGAGAGGCCGTAGCTGATGCGGTTGGTGCGAAGCCGACAGCTCTCATCACCGAAGGCATACGACCGGCGGAAGGAGCGGTGGTCTTCGATCGTCTACTCAGCAGCGGACTCAGAGTTTCGCGCTTTGCCGTTGCGACCAGAGACCTGCCTGAGTTGATAAAAGAGAGTCGCGAGCGCACGGGCACAAACCTGCTGGAGCAGATTAATAAGTTACAGACTCGCCAGCAGAAACATCCACGCCCCAATCTGGCTGTCCCTTACGTAGCGCCGCGTAGCGAGACGGAGACGCGCCTCGCTGAACTGTGGCAGGAAGTGGTCGCAGTCAATGAAGTTGGAGTGCACGATAGCTTCTTCGATTTGGGTGGCGACTCGCTGCTTGCCACTCTACTCATAGGTCGCATCGGCGAAGCCTTCGACATCGACCTCTCGCTGCGCACTATGTTCGACGCGCCGACTCCAGCCGAAATGGCGGTCGCCATAATCCAGCAGCAGGCATCTCAGATTGACGAACAAGCGTTGACTGAGATCCTCGGATCAATCAAAAACCTTTCCGCTGAAGAGATTCAGAGACTGGTCGACGCTAACCAGACTGCGCCTTAACCAAAATTTAGCCACAAAAGGCACAAAGCCATCCACAGATTACACAGATTTTCTTAAATGTATCTGTGTAATCTGTGGATGGCTTTGTGCCTTTTTGTGGCTAACTATTTCTCAGGTTGTTGTTGGCTAAGGCAATGAATTGTGCCGAGTCCCCAAACAAGGTCAACGGCATGGATGCCTACCACTTCCCGATCAGGAAAGAGCTCAGCCAGAATCCCCAGGGCGATGCGGTCGTTGGGATCGTTAAAGGTTGGGACCAGAACGCTGGTGTTGCATATATAGAAGTTTGCGTAGCTCGCCGGCACTCTCTGCTTATCAAGGTAAAGTGGCGCTGGCATGGGCAGGCTGATGACCTCTAAACCAGAGTTATCCTCCAGGCGCGCCGTTTGAAGTCGTTCATAATTCTCTTCGAGGATCTCATAGTTCTCGTCATGAGAATTCGTCTCGCGGCAAAGAACTACCTTCTGACGTCCTACAAACCGGCAGAAATCATCGATATGACCATGAGTGTCATCGCCCACGATTCCCTTGCCTAACCAGATGACGTTCTTCGCCCCTAAATAATCGCGCATTGCTCCCTCGATATCTTTTCGGGAGAGCGATGGATTTCTCACTTGGATCTTCGGGTCCAACAAGCATTCCTCAGTGGTCAGTACAGTGCCTGCTCCGTTAACGTCAATGCTGCCACCTTCAAGTACGAACGGGCGCCCATTTACACGCGCATCGAAGAGGTGACATTTAAGCGCTCTCGCTGCCTTCTTTGGCACAGTGGAGTCCTGGCGCCAGTCGTCGTATTTGGCCCACCCGTTAAAGTGAAGGTCGACGATCGCGAGACCGGCTTCACCGCGTTTTCTCTTAACGAAAAGCGGACCTATGTCTCGCATCCAGGATCGGTTTGTAGGAAAACGAAAGAATTCGATTCGTGATAAATCAATACCGACGCGGGTAAGAAGGCGCCGCACTCGAGCTTCATGCAACTCTGAATTAACCAGAAGCCGAACCGTTTCGCCGGGCACGATCTTTCTGATGATTTCTCCGTAAACCCATGGAATTGGTGCCATCTTCCCGGGCCAATCTGTCAACTTGTGAGGCCATGCTAACCACGTAGCATTATGCCTTTCCCACTCGGCCGGCATGATATAACCCAAGGCCGAGGGTTTATCTTTTTCTGTAGGCATCAGCTGGCTTTTCCGTGTCAGTCAATTACCCGTTTGTCAATGTGGCCATAAGCGTCGATTCGCCGGTCGCGCAAATACGGCCAGTGCGTGCGTTGGATTACTAACTTCTTAAAATTACATTCAGTAATCAAGAGCTCTTCTTCAGTGGCGCTGGCTTTCGCAAGCATTCGGCCCATCGGATCCGCGACGAAGCTTTGGCCCCAAAACTCAATCCCATTGCCTGTACGCATCGCCGGGGCATAGTTGATCTTCGGTAGGGGCTCGTAACCCACACGATTAACCGCGGCGACGTAAAGGCCGTTTGCGATGGCGTGGCTGCGCAGAATCGTTTCCCACGCAGAATGCTGCCGAGAACCTTGTTGCTCCTTTTGACCTGGATCCCACCCGATTGCAGTCGGTGTAAACAGAATGTCCGCGCCAGCGAGCGCCGTGATCCTTGCAGCCTCTGGAAACCATTGGTCCCATCCTAACAAGATCCCCAAAGTGCCATGTTGCGTGTCAAAAGATCTGAATCCTAAATCGCCCGGAGTGAAATAGAATCCTTCGTAGGAACGAGCATCATCGAAGATATGCATCTTGCGATACAGGCCCAGCAGCTTACCGTCTGCGTCGATTACTACAGCCGTATTGTGAAAGAGTCCGGCAGATCGCTCCTCAAACAAGCAGGCAATAATGACGATTCCTTTATCCTTAGCAATTGCGCTGAAGGCTTCAGTAGTCGGTCCCGGAATAGGCTCCGCAAGAGCAAAATTGTCGTGTTGCGGAACCTGACAAAAATACGAAGAGCGAAACAGCTCCTGCGTTGAAACGATATGGGCGCCCTGTTTGGCGGCTTCTTCGACATACGCTAAACACTTGGCCAGATTTTCTGCCGGATCGTCGCCGGATTTCATTTGAATCAGGCCAACATTTACCTTTTTCCTTTCCTTCATGGCACTGGATTATAGAGACATTCTCGAAATGACGCGAATCATGTAATGTTAGTTAGTGCTCGTTCAATTACTTGCGACGTCGGGTTCTAATTGCATTCGCGTACAGTTCTTCCAACTCCGTATATTCATCAAAAATTTCCAACTTTGGCAGAGGATATAGTTTGCGAGAATAGATTCGTCCGTGATCTGCGTGGTCCACACCACGCTTCATATCAAAGCTACTGCAAAACGATTCGCCAGCCGGGGAATACGCGTGCGCAAAAATCCTGTTCATGAATACCCCAGCGCGCGCCAGCTCGGTGAAATGGTCGAGGATCGATCTTCTTAACAGAAGCAGGTTCTGCAACTTTTGCCTGAAGCGCGGCAGCAAAAACACTGCGACAAAGTAAATGTCATACCAGCCAGGCATATCCATGTAACAGACTTTGTCTTCCGTAATTTCTCGTTCTCGCAATACCCCCTTCAGCGCCCGGCGTTTTTCGGCAGCAGTTAATGAAATGTAATGCCAATTACCGACAATAGAACCAGGCCGATCGATGATCAAACGCCACGTGTAAGGATGGTTCATCATGATCGGCACCCATTGGGCCACCGTTCCGGTGTAGTTGGGGTCGAAATCGGCGATGGTCGCCTGGTCCAATGCGAAAAGCTCTTCGAGGAGACGCGTTCCATCCCAACCCCAAGCGAGGACTTCATCCAGCCCGACCACTGATAGCGTTGGCTCCGCCTGAGTTTGAGCCGGTTGAGTAGCTTTTTGTATGCGCGGGCCGCAAATAAGATCTTCGATATTTTCGATGAGTATTTTGATATCAATATGAAAGTGAGCTTCTCTGAGTTCGAATGCCTGAATCCTGCCTAGTGCCCTTAGATCATCTGGCAGCTCTTCCTCGCGCGGCATCTCAACGCGGGCGACCAGAACTGGCAGGATGGGAATCTGTTGCTTTAAGGCCATCGAGATTTCCAGCCGCAGATAATCCGCATGCTGTGATTTCTCCCTGTCGGCAAGACTCTTTAACCAGCCCTGGCCGATAACCACGACCATGACGGCACACGATTCGATACTCCTCTTTATGGCTTCGACGAAATCAATTCCCGGCTTAATGGTCGTAACATCGATAAAGACGGAATCTTCTCCGAAGTGGGAAGCCAGACCGTCATGCAATCGACCGGCGTGTCCACCACTGTCTTCGTGGCGATAGTTGAGGAATATCTTAGACATGACTTACCTATTCAGCAGGGCTTTGTCTCAAAAGTCCAAGATCATCTTGGATCGGGTCAGTACAGGGAGCGGTAGCGACCTGGTCAAAACGTCGGAGTCAAGAACCATTAGGAATATCGCATGCTGATCACTGACCAGGTCGCTACCGCTCCCTGTACTGACCCGATCCAAGTGCGATTTCTACTTTTGAGGCAAAGCTATTCAGCAGCGTGAGTAAAAATGCAGCCCGTTGAGAATGGGCCAGTTTTGATTATCGTAAAGATTACACGCCGTAACTAATCTCCAAAGGCTTTGCCTCAAAGTCAGAAATCATTGTGGGATCGGGTCAGTACAAAGGAGCGGTGACCCGATCCAAGTGCGATTCCGACATTTGAGGCAAAGCCATCTCCAAAGATGATCGGCTCTGAAAGTTTGTATTTGACAGATGTCCCAAACGCCTCCAATCCTCAATTGACTTCAACGTTGCTGGGGCGATGATTCTCAGTCGCCCAACTGCGAGACGTATTGACGAAGTAGTTCGCCAGTAGGATAAGGATCGCTCCCAACACCGTTAATGCACCTGGGCGTTGGCTGAACACCACCCAGGCGAGCACGCTGGCAATTACAGGCTCAAGGAGGAGAATTATACCTGCCACCCCTGCCTCTACTCCTTGTAATCCTCTGAAGAAGCATAAATTTGGAATCAGGCCACCAACGATTGTGAATATCAGAAGGTAAAACCAGTGCCGCGCTGGCAGTGATGGACTTAAACCTACCAGCGCTGGATCTTGTATCAGCCACGATAGGATGGGCCAACTCAGAATAAGCCACAAGGTCGTGAAGGCTGCGGCACCGAAAGTTGTCGTTACGAAGTGCAGGTCGGAGATTCCACTCTTTCGTCCCCAAATAACCCAAAGCGAGAAAAGAATTCCTCCGGCAACGCTAATCACCAGACCCGTTGTTGAAGCACTCTTGATGCCGCTCGAGGCGGCGCCTAATAAGATCAATCCCCCCGCCAATGCAAACACAGTTGCTAGCACTTTGCGAATACTAATTGGTTCCTGCAGCATGACACGACCCAATACGATAGTCCAAAGTGGCTGCGTGTAAAACAGAAATGCGATGACGGCCACCGGAACTCCAAAGAACAAACCACCGAATTGGGCCAACTCCGCACCTGCTCCAATCAGACCGTAGATGACAAAGAACCATAAGTACCGTTTGGGCATCAAGTACTCTGGCTTCAACATCACGACTGGCAACATACACGCGAGCAGAAGCAGCATTGAGAATAGTGAGATCTGGAAAAGTGATAACCCAAGCTCGACAAAGTACTGACCGCCAACTATCACGGTGCCGTAGAAGACGGCCCCCAAAATGATGATTCCGTGCTCCTTTTTCATTCGTCGCTAAGTTAAGGATTATCGGGATGGATGAGTAACCAGTTGGTGGCCATCTCCTGATTGGGACAAGTTACACTTCCGTGCTGATCATGGCTTCCACGGCTCCATAATGTAGATCTTCTGCCTTGCCGGCTTATCGCCTTTGGCGGGCCAATCAAGAACGGCGCGCCACGTGTTGTTGGGTTGCCGCTCGAACCTAAAATTGTTTAGCTTGCCAGGAACCGCCGGGACAAACTGAATATGATCGGCCGTGATTTCGCTTGCGGCTGAACGCTGGTCGCCCTCACCTTTTCCAAACTCACCTTCTTTAAGCTCGAATCGCTCCGGTGCGCCGTCAACTGAACCATCCGCCTTTAGCGACTCGACGACCATCGCCGTTTCCTCGATCTTGTAACGCTCGTAGAAAGGCTTGTCGCCATCCATACCTCGCCAGGTGCCTTCGATCCATTTGAGCTTCGCGATGTCAGCAGCAGTGAAGTTTTTCGACGGCGTCGACTGGACTACGGGCGGCGGGGTGTCATTCATTGCAACCTTTGCACCCGAACAGCCAGCGACGATAAATAAAACTCCGACGAGAGCAAGAACTAACGTTTGGTTTCGCATGGTAGGCATTAGTATCTTCGCCGGCACTCATAGGTGCAAGTAAACTCGGTAGAGCTTAAGGCTCGATCTGGCCCAACAACTCCACTGCCCCCGAATCGCGGATCACCCGCACGCGCTGGCCGTCGTTGGTCGAGTCGCTACTCTCGAGCAGAAAAACAGACTCGCCGAATGTCGCCACCGCTGTGACCCGCCAGCCACCGGCGCTCCGGTCGACGACGTGCTGCGAACCGTCGGGATCGATCCGAACAACCTGGCCGATATCAGGTAGCGCCGTATAGACGCGGTTACGTCCGTCGGTCGCAATACTCCAAATTCGCGGTGCTCCAGTCGAGTTCCAGATCTTCGGCTGGATCAGTTCGCCATGGACTCGCGCTACAAGGCGGACCACGCCGTCTGCGCCTACACGCCGAAGATAATTTCCGTCGGAGAGGTACAGAGTTTCATTGGCCGTCCAGTGATAGGCGATAACCTGCTGCAGAGGCGGTTCGCCCTTTGCGATTTCTCCCGAGCCTCGGAAGCGTTTCACGTTTCGGTCCGCAGACCGTTCCATGATTAGCGCACCCTTTTGGAAGATGATCTCGCCGCGTTTGCCGACCGCAAATACCAATGCCTCAATATCCGATTCCTCAGCAACCTTGACGTGCTTGCCGCCGTCGAGCGGGATGCGAAAAAGGGCACCGCCCATCTCCTGAAACGATTCGGAATACACCTCGCCATCGAGCCCGCGCGTGGTCCAATGTGCGTGAAAGTTCTTCACTAAGGCAACCGGCTTCCTGCCCTTCTCCAACCGCCAGACAGCGTTATACATCGAGTCGCCAAAGATCACGGTATTAACATCCATGGCGATAAGCCCTCCGCCTGGGTGAGCTGCCACAGCGACCGGAACGATAAGCAAGAACAACGCCCTGATAGCTCTCATCGAGATCATCCTCATAGTGATTTATGACGAGCGCAACTTAGGATACCAGAGCCACGCCTGCGACTACCGGTGCCGCGCACGATTGAGACTCTATGTGTGTGCCGGCTGATTCAAAGAACCCTTTGCGAAACCACCGTCGGGTTAGCGAGTACTTTATCAGCTCAGTGCTCGCGTCTCATCTACAAGAATGAGTAGCTCTACCAAAACCGCGAAGGATGACATCCAGGCCAAACTTAAAGCTTCATGATCTTCGTTCCGCCCTTACGTCCTGCTTGATATCACTAGGTGACTCCCGCACGTTTCCCCGCACCCTGCGAGACTGTGTTCTTACTTTCCAGATGGCGGCGGATCGCGGCGATCACGCCGCTCTCGGAGTATGAGAAGCGGTCCAAATGGAACAGTTGGTCTATCCAGCCAGCAGCTTGCGCCACGTCTTCGCACGCCTTGATCATGATCGCGATCCGTTGTTCCGACTCGTCGGACGGAAGGACGGAGAGGCCGATTCGGATCGCTTCCAACGCCGTTTGGAAGACTTCGTCCGACGGGCGATGGGCTAGCCAATCGAGAAGCTGATGATAATCGGCAGACCCCGACGCCACGCCGCGTTGCTTCGCAATGTTCAGAATGGTATCGCGCTCGGCATGGCTGACGTCGCCATCGACCCAGGCGACTTCGACCAGCGGCGCCAGAATGAAGGCCGAACCCGTGTCGAGTGTCACGCCGAGCTTCCGGATGCGATCGAGAAGCGCCGGTTCGTCCGCGTGGAGTTTCTCCGCCAGCGCGTGAGCAATCTCGCTCAACTGGGCCTTCTGACGTAGCTTCGCGATCAGCTTGGCATCCTGCTGATGGAAATAGGCGTCCTCCTCGCCCTGCTCACGTTCACGGAATATGTCCTTTGTCATACTACCTCCAGTCGATGTCCAGTGGTTGATGCCGTCGAATGGGATATGTCTTTCAATCTTTGATTGTCATGGTTCCAACTGCTGCGGGTTCAGCCGCAGCAGCGGAGCCATAACTAACCTCGGGACGAGGGCTAGATAATTTCATATTTCTGCATCATCTCGTTGTCTTCATGGTCCAGTATGTGGCAGTGCCATACGTAGCTCCCCGTAAAGGATTTCCCAAACGGTACGCCGCCTGCTGGTATACCTGGGACCTGCGCACCAAACGGCACCAGGATGCGTGTAATTTCACCGGGATTCGCTTGGATCGTGTCTTTCCAGCCCGCCTCGTTTGCGTCTGGAGTTTTCAGGTTGCCAAGTGCATAAGCATCCCCTGATGGAATTGGCCATGGTCCAGTGCCCATTGTCGCCGGATCGAGGACCGGGTAAACCGCTGCGGTGTATCCCGGCACGTCGAATGTCTGACGACCAAGAAGGCGAAACTGAATGAGGTGAATGTGAATCGGATGTGTATCGCCGGTGGTGTTGATGATATTCCACTGCTCGAGCGTGTTGACGGTTGTCTGCTCAATCTGCGGGGTGGTCCAGAATAGATTGTTCAGCAGACCCATGATTGGCTCGCCGGTCGCAGCATCGGGAATCTCTACCAGTGATACATTGCGAATACGACTCGGCGCCGGCAGAGTAGCGATGGGTATAGCGCGTAGAGTCGGAGGAATTTCGCCTGTAAATCCTGTCGTGTTGCTTACCGTGAACTGCATTATCTCGCGCAGGAAGATACCGCCTTGTCTTGGACTCCGCGGCCCATTCGGGAACGGCGCAGGCGCGTTGTTTTTAAGCTGAATCTTAGTACCTGGTGCTATGTTGGTGAAGTCCAACAGAATATCAGCACGCTCACCGGGTGCAAGCAGAAGATGTGTAAGTGGAACTGGAGTATTCAGCATCGCACCATCAGTGCCGATTTGAAACATCGCCTGCTTGTTTGAAAGATATAGGTTGTAGACGCGTGCATTGGAAGCGTTGACCATACGAAAGCGATAGACGCCGCGTGCGACATTCAGATTGGGCCAAACTTTGCCGTTCACTACCGCTGTATCGCCGAAGAACTCAGGTGACCAAATCGTAAGGGGGCCGGGAGGAAACGCCATGGTTCCGTCTGCATTGAACATTTTGTCTTGAATGATTAGCGGTAGTTCGAATGGTCCAGACGGCAGACCAATTGGGTTGCCGGCGAGTCCTGTATCTCGCGAGTCTCGAATCAGGTACATGCCCGCCAGACCCGCATGAACATTCAGACGTGTGATGCCGAGCGAGTGGTCGTGATACCAGAGAGTCGTTGCTTCCTGACTATTGGCATAGTGATAGTCAAACCTTTTGCCGGGGAGAAATGTTGCTTCCGGGTGGCCATCGCTACCGGCTTCGGTATTGCCTCCGTGCAGATGGACAGTCGTGCGTGGTGTGGTTTTATCTGCCTCGACAGCACCGTGCAACGTAGTGTCAATCGCGAAAGCGAGCGGGTGGGCTCCGAGATTATTGCGCGCACTGACAACAATGGGAACGTCTCTCCTGACTTCGAACGTTGGGCCAAGGTATGGCATACCGCCATAGCCCCACGTTGGTGTAAGAGGGAGTGCGCTATGGAATCGTTGGAATCCGGGCGCCATCGGAAGCGAGAAGGTGCCGCCGCTTTTAGCATTGACAATACCAGGAATGGGAAGTTGTTCAGTGTACTTGGACAGCGGAGGACTGGTTTGCGCCTGAGCCACTATCGGGCTCAACGATGGACTTCCGGCGCCAATAATAGCTGCGCCGGTGACGCCGACGCCGATAGTCTTTATGAAGTTTCTTCTATGGATCCCCCGTGATGTGAATGAATCTGTGAAGTAAGTCTTAGTCATTTTTACCTCCTGTCAGGTGGAGGCCGCTGCGAAATGTTGTAAGAGGCAGAGGTCCCACACCTCATCGTTTGAGTGCGTTGTTTTTGGAGAATCTTGATGGTAGTCAAGATTGGAAAAGTCGGGTGCTCGAGCGCGAGGTTAAGACTTAATAGTGGCCCATGGTGAGACACACCGACACTTGAACTTTTCATTTCTAGTACCCCTTATGACGCTAGTGGACTAGCTTGGCTACGTCTGCAGGCAACGGGCGGGCCGAAAAGATTTATGCCTTCAACTCGGTAAAGTCGGAAGTATGACTATGTTTTCTTGAGACAGGATATGGTGTCTTATAACTACACCTGCTGAAAAACACGCACAATGCGTGAATTCTCTTGTTTGATTGGTGAGTTTTCCGCACAAGTGATGGACCACTTGTCGATAAAAAAGGTGAGTAAGGCCCCACCTGGTTGACTGATAACGGCCACCTCTCGGGCACGGCTAATACCGTCAACGGATTGGACCACCAGCCATACTAACTCGATCCGAACCAGCTATGCTTCAAAACTCAGGATCCACTGTTGGACACGGTCCAACGGAATCTCTGACTTTGAGACTTTGAGGCTTTGAGGCAAAGCCATCCGAACCGGCCTTGCACAAAAAGAAATCCCATCCACGGCAGTGGGTGGATTGGTTCAGGTCCTTACTACGAAAATATTCCTGAACTTTACGTTAATCCCACCCATGGCAATGGGTTGATACTTCAAATCATTTCTGAGAAGACTTGAACAATCCACCAACTACCGTTGGTGGGATTCCAACGTTGCGGTGTAAGTTCCAGGTAGAAAACATCTGAAATAAACCACCCACTGCCGTGGGTGGGATTTCGGACTTTTTGTGCAAAGCCATCCGAACCCAAGAATATCCACGCTCAACCAATGATTCCGGTCGCTACTCTTTTACGCCGCCCCTTGAGCGGAAGCACTCGCTGTCGCTGCTGCTGGTACGGGATGCCGGCAGATTGCCTGATAGGTCTTCATTACATCGCCGTAGTCGATCGAATCTCCCGCTGCTGCATTCGGCTCGGCGCGAAGCACGATGTCATTCAAGGACAGGATGCCCTCCAACAGACCTTCAGGATTGATAACCGGTAGCCTTCGAATCTGATGTTCCTGCATTAACTGCAATGCCTGATCGATGTTGTCTTCCGGGCCAACGGCATAAACCTGCCCGGTCATCACTTCCTCAACCGAAATGGCCGAAGGAGTTCTGTCTCTCATCGCGGACGCCATGCAAACGTCACGATCGGTGATCAGCCCGATCACCTTCATGCCATCTTTAATGATCGGTAACACTCCGCAATTGTTTTCCCACATCAGCCGGGCCGCATCAGCCAAGCTCTCAGTGAGCCAAATCGCTTTCGCATTTGGCGTCATTAGTTCTTTTACTTTCATGGACCAATCTCCTTCCGATAACGCGTCCGAGCGCCCCCAAGCAACCTATTCACAACTGAGCAATGAACATGCCGCACAATCGAATGAAGAATCTCGCGCGCACCCGGTTATTGGCCAAAAATTCGTGGGGAAAGTTCCACATAAAGTGCGTGGAAACTCGCGGTAATATCAGCGGATTCAATGCATTTGCTCGCTTCTGCCGGTGAGCTTTCATGGGCACAAGCTTTGCCGTTGACGTGTATAAGCCGAATAGGCAAAACCAGGCGGAGGACATCATGTCAACAGTTCAATCTTATATTGATCAAACGCAGCAACAGCTCAACAGCGCCAGCGCCATCATGACGGACGAGCAGCAGCATGAGGTCCGCTGTGGCATGTGTGCAAGAGAACTCTACGTGGACGACGAGGGCTATCGTCTTTACATGGAGGCGATAAACTCCGGTTTAGACAATCCGTTTCGCTGTGAGGTCTGCAACGAGGAGTATGACGATCTCGCCTACGAAGGATAAACTCAGCGACGCACACCGACCAAGGGACGCGGCGCAACCGAAGCCACTCGAATGCGCGCATCGAGAATAGTTGCACCTGTCTCATGAACCACAAACGGATTACAATCGAGCTCCGCAATCTGTGGAATGTCTTCAACCATCGCGCTAACTCGCAGCAATCCTTCTTCGAGCGCCCCAATATCCGTTGCCACACTGCCACGGAAGCCGGTAAGTAAAGGATAAGTCTTAAGCTCGAGAATCATGTCCGAAGCGTCTTCCTTCGAAAGAGGAGTAATACGCACCGACACGTCTCTCAACAATTCCACCTGGACGCCACCGGCGCCACATGCCACAACCGGACCAAACTGCGGATCGTGTACCACACCGACCAACATCTCGACGCCGCGTTGAGCCATCTGCTGCACCACAAAGCCTGAAGGTGTGTGTCCTCTTGAACTCAGCAGCTCGTGCATCTCGTGTGCTGCGGCGCGAACTGCGTCTGAGCCAGTGAGATGAAGCCTGACTGCGCCTGCTTCAGTTTTGTGGAGCACATCGGGAGCGATCGCCTTAAGCGCCACTTCTCCACCGATCTGTTCTGCTGCTGCACCAGCTTCTTCCGCGTTATTGACGATTCTCTGCTCAATCAACGGCAAGCCATAGCAGGAAAGCAGTCCTGCAACCTCGTCAGGCGTCAACCAACCATCTCCGCGTAGAAGCGCAGCAGCAACTATCGCCGCCGCCTCGTCAGCGCGAATATCTTCGAACCGTGCGGGATAGGTTTCGCGGCGCTCACGCCATTGCTGGTAGCGCGACGCGCGAGCCAAAGCGATCGCTGCGGTTTCCGGAAACGAATACGCGGGAATGCGGATGGCCGATTCTCTCAACTCAACTGGCGCCTGGTTCGCCGAAAGAAAAACACACAGCAGTGGTTTGCTTTTATTAATGTGAGGCACGGCTTCCACGATCGCTTTCGCGACGTCGGCAGCGCGTGTCACGAGTGGTGGAGTGAAGATCACGATGAGCGAATCGACGTTGTCGTCATTGCCTATAATCTCGATGGCTTTCCGGTAATGGTCAGCGGGTGCCGAGGCAATCATGTCTACCGGATTCACCACGCTTGCTCCCGCTGGAAGAAACGCACGCAATCTTGTCTTGCTACTCTCCGATAAAACCGGAACCTCGAGTCCGCGCGCTTCACACGCATCGGCGCAAAGAATCGCAGGACCACCCGCATTGGTAATAATTCCTACTCGATTTCCTTTTGGCAGCGGTTGGTTTGCGAGCAACGATGCGACATCAAACAGCTCCGCTAACGTATCTGTGCGAACGACTCCGGCTTGTCGAAACAACGCATCGACGGTAACGTCGGAAGCGGCAATCAGCGCGCCCGTGTGCGATGAAGTGGCGCGAGCACCGGCAGCAGAGCGCCCACTTTTCACCACCGCGATCGGTTTCTTCCTTCCGACGCGACGCGCAATCTCTGAAAACTTCCGCGGATTTCCAAACGACTCCAGATACAGAAGAATCACATCAGTGTTGTCGTCGGCCTCCCAGTAGCGCAGGAGATCGTTTCCGGAAATATCGGCTTTATTACCAACAGAGACAAAGGTCGATATTCCGAGTCCCAGCGAGCCCGCAAATTCCATGATCGCGAGACCGAGCGCGCCACTCTGCGACGAGAAACCGACTCGTCCACGTGGCGGCACAACCGGAGCAAACGTTGCATCAAGCAACACTGCGGGGTTTGTATTCGCGATGCCCATGCAGTTTGGACCAATCAACCTCATGCCCGCGCCGCGACAAACACTAATTAACTCCGCCTGCAGAGCCTTCCCTTCTTCCCCTGTCTCCGAGAAACCCGCCGAGATCACGACGAGCGCCTTAACACCTTTTCGAGCACACGCCGCCGCAACTTCAACAACCTTTGCAGCCGGCACCACGATGACGGCTAAATCTACCGGACCATGAATCGCTTCGACTGACGAATACGCGGAAACATTTTCGATTTCGGCAGCGGCAGGATTGACCGGATACACCGGACCTTTGAATCCATAACTCAATAGGTTATGAAAGATTTCGCCGCCAATCGTGCCACGCTGACGCGAAGCTCCGATCACCGCAACAGCCGGCGGCTCGAAGAAAAGCTTCAAAGCGTTGACGGATGCGATCGACTCCCGGTATTCGAACTGCGTACGGGCTTCGTCAGTAAAAGAGGTTGGGAAAACAACGCTGAGCTGACCCGCATTCGCGCTCACCTCGATCGGAAACCCTGATGCGCGAAAGACGTGAAGCATCGCATGGTTTGCGGCAACCACGTCCGCCTCGAACACCTTGATTCCGTTTGCCGCCGCCACTTGCGCAAGTTGACCTAACAAAATCGAGCCGAGTCCGCGTCCCTGAAAATCGTTAGCAATGGTAAAAGCCACCTCAGCCCGCTGGTCGTCAATAGCCGCGTAGAACGCGTGACCCACTACCCGCTCCTCATCACCACTGCAGGCGATTAGTCCAAACGTGTGGTCCAGGGTCGCCTCTCGATGTGCTTCCGCAGCCAGGCCCGCGCTATTCTGCAGACAATAAAATCGTAGCCAACGAGAGTCTTCCGACAGTGAATTCAACAAGGCACAGAGGCCGGGCTCATCCGAAGAATGCATCGCACGGATGTGGACGGTTGAACCGTCACGCAAAACGACGTCGCCTTCACGCCAGATATTCACGTTTGTCTGTGCACTTGTTTGCTTGTCAGGCATTCGCTAACGGAGTCTATCCGATGTCTTATCCTTCTGAAACTCCTGTTAGACGCTCGATGCTTATCTTGAAAACGATCACTTCCGGTATCGAACCGTCGCTTACAATCGCTGACTCGACTGGCGTTAACATGGGAAACTTGCGGAGGAGCGCTGAGAGTACATCCGCGCGCTCATTGGATTTGGTAATTTCCTCGTACTTGCCGAAAGCGATTGCGCTGCGCCAACGCAAGTCGCCTTCGATTTCATCCACCTGAACACAAGCACGAGGATTTTCACGGAGGCCGGCGATCTTCAATCCCGAGAGGGAGTGACTGTACAAGTGTTCGCCTTCAAGGTGGCAATTGATCGGGACTATGTAAGGTTCGCCGTTCACAATACAACCTAGTCGTGCAACTCGCGCTCTTTGGAAAAGCTGACGCGCGTCTTCATTGCTCAGCATTTTCATCATGTGCGTCGCCTCCCAAGTCACTATCCAACACCCTTACGAACAACTTCGACCGAGCAGTGCGCACGTGCGGCTACCGCAGCCGAGATGCTCCCCAGCACAAATCTTTCAATACGGTTGCTGAAACCTGCAGAACCAACAAAGATACACCCGGCGTTCCATTCTTCCGCTGCTTTGCAAAGTTCCTGCTTCGGTTCACCTTCTCTGAGTTCGCAGGTAACTTTGATCCCTGACTGGCGCAAGATGTCGAGGGACTGCTTTGAGATCTTTTCAACCCACACCCGTTCCTCTTGTCGATCTTCTTCTATCATCTTTCCGACCGGGGGAATCAATTTTCCCAAAAAGTCAGGCGCTAACGGATCGTCAACCATGATCACTTTGATTTCGCTTCGCGGCGGCCACTGACGCGCTGCCACCGCTCTGAGCGCCGCATCACTCGCCTCCGAACCATCAGTGCCTACAATGATTCGCACCGGTGAATTTGGCTCTTCCACTCGTCCCCGTGCGATTCTCACCGAAGTTCGAGCTTCAGTTAGTACACGCTGCGAAACGCTGCCCAGGACGAACCGGCCGAGTGCAGTGCGTCCGTGAGATCCGACAACAATCAAATCGGGGTTCCACTTATCAGCCTTTTCGACCAGTTCCCAGGCCGGCGAACCACACGATGCATCGGCACTAACTTTCCAGTTTGGAAATTTAGACAGCACTCGATCGCGGGCGCGTTCAGCAAGAACCAACGCCTCCTTCGCGGCCGCACAGTGCCTTGAAAAATCACGCTGCAATTCAGCGGGCGATGTCGCATTTCGCGCCTCCTCAATGATTTCGTAACTTGAAGGGGGTGGTGGCGGAAGCCACACTTCGGCGACAGACATGACATGAAATTCACCCGACCCTGGTAATCCAGCTTGAGTCAAATCATCGAGTGCCGCATCCGCACACTCGGAACCGTCGTAGCCAATCAGAATTTTCATCGTACTTTCCTCGACCCCTTATCCACAGATTACGCAGATTTTTATGGCATCTGTGTAATCTGTGGATGCTGCTTCTTACTTGTATGCCCCAATTGTGATCGTGACAGAAGGCACTGTAGCGGAGCTCTTGTAGTACGACACCCAGAAGCGTTCCGAATCGTACATGACCATCCTGAACAGGGATCCATCAGGTCGCTGCTCCAACGGTCCCTCGCCCACCACGCTTTTGTAGTCGGGCGCGCTCACACCGCCGGTGTAATCGGTGGAAATGACGACTGCTTTTTGCGCCGCATTGTAGGCAATCTGGGTCGTCTCATTTACCGAGAAAACATAGAAATCCTGTTCGTCGCCCTTACTTGCAGGCTCGCCGAGTTTTGCTCTCACTTCTGCGGCTGTCATGCCGAGACGCACACCGCGATACTCCTTGTAGAGCGGTTGTTGGACTTCTGCACGTGCCCTGGCGGTTTTCGCTCCCGCTGCCACGCTTTGACCATTGGCAGCAAGACTCGCCAATAAAAGTAATAAAATCACGCCTACCAGAAAGAACAACACTTCACTGATGCTGATTCTGGGTTTGTCTAAGCTGGTTCTCATTTCAGTCACCTCCTCCGATGACTCCTATTACTAGTTCTGTTTCGCTTCCAAAATGCTTGCCGGTGGCCCAAACGTACCCTCCAGCGCGTACCTGCAAAATAATTTCATCGAGCGGCCGCCGCGGTGGGCCAAACATGACGTAACCCATACGGGCATCAAATGCGCCTCGATGACAAGGACATTTCAGACAGCGGGCGGAAGGGTCAAAATCGACAGAACACCCCGCGTGGGAGCATCGACGGCTGTAAGCTTTGTACTCGCCGTCGCTTGAGCGCAATAAGATGGCCGGATCATTTCTTGTCGGGTAGTTGAAGTAGAGGCTGCCTCCCGGTAGCAGTGTCTCTGCACCTTCGATCTTCCTTGCCGGGTACGCAACCGTTGAGTCCTTTGCTGCTACTCCGGTGATCGGGGCCACCGCCATCAGGCCTGTTGCCAACATCAGATTCGTGCAAAACGCACGCCGGCTGGTGTGTGACGGCTCATCAGATTCATCCTCGCCATGATGTCTCATTTGCGTGCCTCCCCACCTGATTTCAGACTATGGCCTGGATACAAGGCCGCATCTTCCCAAGCGCAATGTTCGTGCCGAGCAATGTGTGAGGAATCGGGTAGAAAACGAGTCTGAAAGCAACGCCGATTGCGGAAAGTTCACCAACTAAAAGCGCGAAACCCCGCAGTAGATTACTCGCTCTTTTAACTACTTCGTCTCTGGACTTTAGCGACGTTAATAAATCCGGCGGTTATTAAATTGCTTAGATAGGTTGGATATGGCCCAGGTATGACAACGAATGAAAAAATCGAATGCTTCTGGAGCGTGCCTTTGGCCGAGCTCTCTGAACGTCTTAATACGAGCCTAAAGGGACTCACTACGGCCGAAGCCAAACGCAGGACTCGGATCTATGGTCCAAATCGCCTAAGGACATCCAAAAGAAGTGGCGTCTTAACACTGCTGCTCGCGCAGTTCAAAAGTCCGCTGATAATAATCCTGCTGGTGGCGGCGGGCCTTTCGTTTTTTTTCAACGAGTCAATCGACGCGATGATAATTATTGCAATCGTTCTGTTGAGCAGTTTTTTGGGATTCTGGCAGGAAAAACGCGCGGCCGATGCAGTCCAGACCCTGTTGTCCATCGTGAAAATGGATGCCAAGGTCCTACGCGACGGCCACCACACCGATGTGCCAGTTGACGAAATTGTCCCCGGAGATGTCTGCGTATTTAATGCCGGTGACATCATTCCGGGTGACGCGGCGATTCTCGAATCCAAAGATCTGTTTGTAGACGAGGCTGCGCTTACTGGCGAGAGTTATCCGGCAGAAAAGGAAACTGGAGTCATTGGAAAAGAAACGCCATTAATGAGGCGCACGAACAGTTTGTTCATGGGCACACACATAATCAGCGGCAATGCCCTCGCTCTGATAGTTCGTACCGGCGCCTCAACAGAATTTGGAAAAGTGTCAGAGGGTTTGAGCCTGGCGCCACCGGAAACTGAGTTCGAACATGGCGTGCGTGGCTTTGGTTACCTGCTAACGAAAGTAACTCTGGTACTGGTGATGGTGATCTTTGGCATTACGGTTTTTCTGAATCGCCCTGTTATCGACTCGTTTCTTTTTGGCCTCGCGATAGCCGTTGGCATCATCCCGGAGCTGCTACCCGCCATCATCAGCATTAACCTGGCGGTCGGTGCGGTGCACATGTCGAAAATGAAAGTGATCGTTAAGCAGCTTGCCTCGATCGAGAACCTGGGCAGCATGAATATCCTTTGTGTCGATAAAACCGGAACGCTAACGGAAGGAAGGATGAAGTTTGAGGGCGTGCGAGATTCAGAAGGCAAAACCAATAAGAAGGGACTGCTATATGCCTATCTGAATTCCTTTTATCAAACCGGCTTTACGAATCCCATCGATGAGGCCATTCGCACTAGTCAGCAATTTCAATTGGACAAGTATAAAAAGCTTGATGAAGTGCCTTACGATTTTGTCCGAAAGCGGTTAAGCGTTCTGGTGGACCATCATGGCAAGCAGATCATGATCACAAAAGGGGCGGTTCGTAATGTCCTCGATGTCTGTTCCTCAGTGGAGATAGCCGGTAACAATCGCTGCATCGCTGATGCCCGCCAGCAGATAGAGCAACAGTTCGCGTCACTCGGCGCCGGCGGCTTTCGTACCTTGGGGCTGGCGTATAAATGCGTCAATGGCGGTCCTCACATTACAAAGACTGATGAAGCCGGAATGACGTTTCTTGCTCTGCTGGTTTTCTTTGATCCACCGAAGGAAGACGTCACTGATGTCATCAATGATCTCAAAACACTGGGTATCACAGTGAAGGTCATAACAGGAGACAATACGCCAGTTGCCAACAGTGTAGCGCGACGAGTTCTCGGCTATGAGCCCACCGTGCTAACCGGTAAAGAGCTGCACTCGATGAGCAATGATAAGCTCCGAGTTCGCGCGAACACGATTGACGTCTTTGCGGAAATCGAGCCCAGCCAAAAAGAACGCATCATTATGGCGCTGCGACATTCGGGAAATACTGTTGGTTTCCTCGGTGATGGGATTAACGACGCTCCGGCGCTTCACGCGTCCGATGTGGGAATATCTGTTAACAGTGCGGTTGATGTTGCTAAAGAAGCGGCTACAGTCGTGCTGCTCGAAAAGGATTTAAGCGTGCTGTCCGGAGGCGTGCGCGAAGGTCGCCGGACGTTCGCGAATACACTCAAATATATTTACATGACTACGAGTGCCAACTTTGGGAACATGTTCAGCATGGCGGGCACTGCACTATTTCTTCCATTTTTACCGCTGCTGCCAAAACAAATCCTCCTGAACAACTTCCTCACCGATTTTCCGGCAATGGCAATCGCGACTGACAGGGTTGATTTGGACCAATTAGAAAAGCCACAGGTTTGGGACATCAAATTTATCCGAAACTTTATGATTGTTTTTGGCATCGTCAGCTCGGTCTTTGATTTTCTCACGTTCGCTACGCTCATGTTTGTGCTCAAAACCGGACCTGAAGAGTTCAGGACTGGTTGGTTTGTGGAGTCGGTGATGACGGAGATTTTGATAATCGCAATTCTGCGCACCTGGAAACCGTTCTACAAAAGCAAAATTAGCCGGCCTTTACTCATCGCGATGATCCTTGTTCTTATCGTTGCTTTTGCCCTGCCCTATAGCCCGCTAAGTGGGCTACTCGGATTAAGACCATTGACAGTCTCCTCGATGGTGCTTCTTAGCCTGATAACGCTTCTCTATGTTGCCGCGTCTGAAGTCGCTAAGCGGATCTTTTTGCGCAAGATAGCGAAAGATTACCCAAAACACCTCGTTACCCCGTCGAAATCAGAGTGGAAATTCCGGCATGGTCCTTGCCCTACGTAAGCATGCGTTGCCTCTTTTCGTATTAGGAATCTAAGCGTAAGTGAGTCCGGAATGCGCCATGCAAAAACTGGTATTTATTTGCATTGTAACCCTCGCGCTGCTCGCGACAACGCCCTGGCAAGTAACGTCAACCCAACAAGACGATAAGATCGTAGTCGGCACCAATCTGGTTACTGTGAATGTGATCGTCACTGACGACAATGGTGGCTACATTAAAGGTCTGTCGAAGGAACAGTTCACAATTTATGACAACAAGGTGAAGCAGCAGATTGCGCATTTTTCAGCCGCAGCCGCACCTGTTTCGCTTGGCATCGTTTGTGAAATTCACGAGGGTGTACCTGAGCAAACACGTGCGGTGCTCACTGCTGTCAAGCAATTCACCGGCACCTTGGGAAGCGAGGATGACTTTTTCTTTGTTGCTTTCAGCAAGCACGGTAGTTTCACAACAGAGTTTATCCCATCGTCAGATCAAGTATTGGATCATCTGCAGTTCGTAAAGCCCGGAGGTCCATCCTCTTTCTACGATTCAGTCTACCTTGCCGCCGCACGCCTCAGGAATTCACGCAATCTCAAGAGAAGCTTGCTCCTGATCTCGGATGGATACGACACCACCAGCACGCACGATTACAACAAATTACGTAGTCGTCTGAGCACCATGGACGCTCAGATTTACGCGATCGGTATCACAGATCCGGCGTTGGACCAATCCGTGCGCCAACGCCGTTGGTTCTTCGAAGATATCACGCGCGACAGTACGCGACGATCGGTCCAGCTAAGTCCCGGGGTCGCCACTGGCAGGGCCGTGCTGGCAGAAATGTCTCGTGCGAGTGGTGGATCAACCTACTTACCTGAAACGGAGAGTGAAGTGGAACTGGCTTATATCTGCTCACAAATTGCTTCGGAATTGCGGCAACAATACACGCTGGCGTTCTATTCCAACGCGAAAGCTAACACTGAGTTGCACAAGTTAAAAGTTCACGTTCGTAATTCTCAATCGCGCTCGGACCTTAGGCTCTCATACCGGAAAGGTTATCAACTCAGTCGTGATCAGTGATTCCACATTGCCTCGCGATGCACGCACCACGCGCCAGACCGGACGCATCGAACACGATCATTCACCTGATGCAATTCGCCGGCGTCTGGAGGGTGGTCCACAACACAACTATCTGCGCGACTGGATCTATGGTGGTATCGATGGAGCAGTGACTACGCTGGCTGTTGTCACCGGGGTTGCCGGCGCGCAGCTTTCAAGCTGGATAATCCTGGCATTAGGGTTTGCTAACCTGTTTGCTGACGGATTCTCGATGGCGGCCAGCAATTATCTCGGTACTAGATCTGAACATGATGATTGGCGACGATTACAGGATATCGAGAATCGTCACATCGATCTCGCGCCTGACGGTGAGCGGGAAGAAGTCAGACAGATCTTTGCACGGAAGGGATTCGAAGGCGACGAGCTCAATCGCATTGTGGAACTCATAACAGCGGATCGCGAACGCTGGGTCCAAACAATGCTGATGGACGAATATGGCTTACCGCACGCCATCCGCTCACCGTGGATCGCAGCACTCTGCACCTTTACTGCGTTTCTGATTTGTGGGTTAGCTCCGTTAGTACCTTACCTGTTTGGCACCGAACACTCGCTTACCCTGTCGATACTGTTGACTGGGATTGTTTTCTTCGTCATCGGCTCAGTAAAGAGCAGATGGTCCACCACCTCGTGGTGGTATTCGGGTTTTACAACGTTAGCAGTGGGGGCCATCGCTGCGTCACTCGCTTACTGCACTGGTGTAATTATTAAGCGGTTATTGGGCTGATGCGGAAGCTTTGAATCCTGTTAAGTCAGTCCTCCAACACTAGTAATGCTGTTTGACCGCCACCCGCAGTAACATTTAACAGCGGCCCGTTTGACAAACGGATTAATGCGCCCTCCACTTTGTTCTCAAAGAGGAATGGATTCAAATCCACATACATCTGATCCAGAAAGACTCGATCTGAATAGGCCGGTATCCTGGTTCTTAGGCCATTCACTCTCTCCTGGACCACATAAGGTTTTTCGAGTGCGGTCTTAAGCCCGGCTTTCCAGTCTTCAGCACTCGTTTCCCAACCGAGCAGCACACCATGACCGCCGTAGTCATCATTCGGCTTCAACACAAACTCTTCTTTATGTGTCTGAATCAATGACAAAAGCTCCCACTCCGCCCCGCGAAAAGTAGTGCTCATTGGCCGGACCAAACGAGTCCAGGGTATGTGCTCGCGGATCAGTTCAAGTTCTCTCTGTTCAAACAGGTGGCGATAAGTTGGATCCGTGAGAACGGCAAAGCTGGATTTCTTATGGACCAGTTTGGAGCGAAACGAGTTTGCCATGCAGACGTTTCCATCTTTATAAGCGCGGATCAGCGGATGACTCCTATCGAACCTGCTGAGAAACTCATGAATCACCACTCGTTTGTAAAGAATGTCTACTCGGAATCCATCTGCTGTAAGTGAGTCGCCATCGTAGGTGAGATCAGTTGGATCGCAAATTACCGTCTCATGGCCGTTAGCTACGAAATAGTCTTTCAGCACCCGAAATTCACTGCTGGTAGGAACGTCGGGCCAATCGACAATCGCAATGTTGGGTTTTTCCACTCCCCCACCCCATTCGCGGTACACATTCAAGAGCGAATTGAGGAGCGCATCCTGCGGTTGCGGCAGCCAGTGGCGATGTTTAGCTAAAAAAGCTTGCATGGACGGCAAAGCAAAGAGCAGTTTTTCAAGCTGCATCTGGTCTCCTACTCCGGCGGGAGTTTCTGCGTTGTATTCCATGAAGCAGAAACCATTCGCGGTGACGTAAGAGTCAAGCCGGCTGGTTACGCAGAGCCGTTTGTATCCGGGATCAATCCTCGCCATCTCCTCCTCGAGAGGTGTCGGGCCAAGCACGTCCATGAGTTGCGAATCAGTGAGTGCGGCGTTCGCAACTTTCTCGAAAGCATTAGCTAACGTTTCAGCGGCGTGTTTGATTTCATCGTATAGCCGGCGATGCAGAATATGCGGACGCAGAAAAGAGCAGGTGGGACGATCACCATGAAGTAACCCAAGCTGTTGTTGAGCTTCGCGCAGTCGATCAAAAACCTCTGGGCCAAGACTTACATCTTTAAGTAGTGATTGATCGAATTCATCTATTCTTGCGTCCACTGAACTCCTTTTGACGTTGGTGAAAACCGCAGAACGACGCCGAAAATCAATGATTGGAACTGCACGGCACGTGCCATTTAGCCATCACTTAGTTTGCGCGTTTTTCATGAATACTTGTCGTAAACGGCTTTGAAATCTTAAGCAATCCCACCAGCGAAAATGCACCGCAGCAAACTGAGGAAAACTTCGCAGCGACATCAGCTGTTTTCCACACTTTTCTTATAATCTTTTCGAAGTCTCCATTTTTGAATGATTCCTCGCTAAAGGCTCGTGTAGTGCAAATGGCCAGGAGGACTCGAACCCACGAGTTGCCTCAACGCCTTTTAATCAGCGCATGAAGAAACTTTGCAAATCCAGCAAAGTTATCGGCGTAAAACTCCGACGGAAATCTTTCCCGAAACACTGGATCGCGAAAACCTTCGCCACCAATGACAACGGATACTCCAAACTTCCCGGTAATTTTACGGAGCTGACTATACTCTGCGGTCGCGCGATCCAGGTCGGATATGCTTCGCGCGGATATGCAGACGAGTTGCGGCCGCTGGCGGGCGACCATGTCACTCAGCGCAAACAGCGGCGTATTTGGTCCAAGACTCTGGACCTCCCAACCTTCCGACTCGAGAACGATCCTGGCAAGCTGAACTGGCAGTTCGTGCAGGTCGCCTTCGATGCCACAACATATCGCTTTCTGACCCGTCGGCTGAACGGGCATCATAGCGGCCCTCAGCGTCTGGAGCGCGCTAAACACAACGCGTGTTGCCAGGTGCTCGTCTGCGACGGTGATGCTTCCCGTAAACCATAACTCCCCAATGTGATGCATCGCCTTTGTAATGGTCTCGTCGAAAAGTGTCGTTAGCGCGGCGCCGCTCAAATAAGCCTGCACCAATACCGCGCCCGCTTCCTTCTCATCTGCACGCAAGAGTGTGCCTGCAAATTGCACGGTTTCAGGCAGGTCGATGCTTGCGCTCTTTTGCGCAGTCCGCCCCGACGGCTTGTCTGCGCCTGGTCCAATGCCGAGCTCGCGGCGCAAGTGGGCGACGGCATTTAGACTAAAACGGCGGTGCCCTCCCACAGTCTTGTCCGATTGCAGTAGACCATTGTCGGCCCAGCGTTTAACTGTGGCCTCGCTCACGCGCAGCAATTTGGCCACCGCTTTCGTGGTCAGACTGTCAGTCATCCCAGGCAAAATACCTCCACCCATAAGGTACCATATTCCGCTTAAATCGCACACGAGACTTATTTAACTGTGGCAGTATTGACAGAGCTTCTCGCTTTTCGTATAGTGAATCCGCTCAAACCGCTCATGCAAAATTTGGTCTTAAGACAACGTCGAGGGACGCACATTGAGGCGGATTGAAAGCTGAACAGATGTTAACGCTAAACCAAAGGGAAGAGGTACCTTCAATGAAGCCGAACAAATTAGTAGGAAATAAACTTGTAGCTCTCGGCTCGATGCTGAGCCTGATCGCGATTCTCATGGTATTCCCGGCAAACGCACGTGTCGCCGGCAATTCAGTTGAAACCAACGATCTCGTAGACACGGCGGTCGCGGCTGGTCAGTTCAAAACGCTCGCCACAGCTCTGGAAGCTGCCGGATTGATTGACGCACTCAAGGGCCCTGGACCGTTCACTGTGTTTGCGCCGACAGATGAGGCCTTTGCAAAGCTTCCGGCGGGGACAGTGGAAACGCTTCTCAAGCCTGAGAACAAAGAGAAGCTTAAGGCTGTTCTTTTGTATCACGTGGTGCCCGGCAACGTGACCGCAGATCAGGTTACGAAACTGAACGGCCGGTCAGTAAAGACTCTCCAGGGCGGTTCGGTCAAAGTAAGAACCGCGCACGGAGTACGAGTGGACGATGCGAAAGTAACCCAGACCGACGTCAAAGCTTCGAATGGCGTGATTCACGTGATCGACACTGTACTGATGCCGAAAATGTGAGGACAACTTGGGAGAGTTATGCACAGAAGATCTGACATAGTTGAGACGGCATTAGCGGCCAACTATTTTTCAACACTGGCCACGGCGTTGAGCGCAGCCGGCTTGCTCGAGACCTTGAAGGGTGATGGACCATTCACTGTGTTTGCGCCGACAAATGCTGCCTTTGCGAAGATGCCGCAGCAAACACTGGATGAGTTGTTACAACCTGAAAACAAGAACAGGCTGGCTGCAATTCTCGCTTATCACGTCGTGCCCGGAAAAGTTACGTCGAATGAAGTGATGGCGAGCAGTTCGGCGACTACGCTTCAGGGTCAGAGAGTAAACATCAGCAAGAAAGATGGAGTGAAAATCAACCAGGCGAAGTTGATCATCACCGACGTAGAAGCAACGAACGGCGTTATTCATATTATCGACAGCGTGTTGATGCCGGCGATGAACTGATTCGAGCAAGGGGGGGGATTCTTTGAGTGCGGCGAGCTTATCGCCGCACTCAAAGGACACACAGGAGCTTTGAGGGAAGAAAAATGACAGGGAGTCCGATTGTTTTGAGTGTGATCACTACGATGGTCCTTGCGGGTATGGCAGCAGTAGACCGCAAGGGCGAGCTCGCGGTCGTTGGCGCTGTTGATCTGTCGCGATACGCCGGGCGCTGGTATGAGATTGCGCGGCTGCCAAATCGATTTGAAAAGACGTGTGCCGATTCAGTTACCGCCACTTATACTCTGCGGTCTGATGGAAAGGTCGCTGTCGTTAATCGTTGCCGAAAAGCGAACGGCGAGTACACGACTGCCAGGGGTAAGGCCAAGATCGTTGACAAGAAGACGAACGCAAAGTTGAAGGTGACGTTCTTTTGGCCCTTCTACGGTGACTACTGGATTCTTGACCTTGGACCAAACTATGAATATGCGGTGGTCGGTGCTCCGAATCGCGATTATCTGTGGATCCTGAGTCGCACGCCTCGACTCGATGAGGAGCTTTATCAGCGCTTGCTTAAAGAGATGGCGACACGCGGTTTCGCAACAGACCGAATGATCCGTACGTCGCACCCAACTGAGTGAGGATTAGTCATTTTCTGGAGGTAATTGATTTAGCAAATGCACAATATCTGCTACGGTACGAACAGGACGGAGGCCTTCGAAAGTTGGCGGTAGCTTCACATGCCAGCGGTTTGCGAGTTCGATCACTGTGTCGTCAACATCCTCATCAACGATGCCAAAGACTTTATACAAGTCGTCGTCCGGAAGAACCGGAAAGTTTTTTACGGACTGCCAATTCTGAAAATAGTTATAGACCTCGGAGAGCTTGTACAGCGGAATATCTTCATCTGAAAAGCAGGAAACAAAATCTTCGAACCCCAGGCCGGTTCGCCTGCTGGCTCTCTGTTTATCCCGGTACCGCAGCAACCCGGTTGCAGCGAGAAAACTAGCCACAATTGCTGTGAATAGAAGAGCGGGCGTCATAACTTTTACTATAGTGAACTTTAAAACCCGCCCAACCTAATTGAGACTGGTTCACCATTCTCACCAAAATTACCGCGGCATCCTTATGATTTCTTCTTGAATGCTTTCTTCTGTTTGAGCGACTTAGTGACAAACGGGACCGGCTACCTCGGCAGCTCAATCACAGGATTGCTCGGAGAGATCGGGGCGTAATACCAGGCGTTGTTAAAGGTAGTGTTATTGCTGAATGGACCGTCCCTTTGCGTATCGCGATCGGCCTGCAGCACCAGATTCCACACCTGTATCCCGGAAAAATAGTGTTTAGTGAATCGGTAGGTTACCGTTTCGAGGGTCCGGTTCTGTGTTGTCAAGAGCCTGCCCCAGCTATCACCGCCGTTTCTTTTGCTCCACGCTTCAATCACACTTTTCTTCGGACTGATAGTGATAGTGTTGCCCCTGATTTCGTAACTTCCGTTCTCTTTAGTCAAAAGAAGTTTATCAAAGGACATCCTGAAGGTTTTGGAAACGAAGGTGTATGTGCCATCTGCGTTGAACGTATATTGATCTTTGCTGTATCCCGCGATGCCCGCCGCTACCGGGTCGCCGTAGCTCATGTGCGCACCGGCACTCTTGCCCCAAGTGCCAAGGATTGAAACAGCGCTGTCGTTATTGGCAGGTGCGGGCTGAGGGCGCGTTTCAGGTTTCGTCAATTTGATCGAGGCGGCGAACGCCTCGATGGTGCGAAGATTATCCTGACTGTTAAAAATCGCCGTTGCGCTGAAGGTCTTTCCGTACCCGGAATAGGTGCTCAGGATAATTGCTGATGTGCCCTGTTCGTTTTGAAAAGTAGTGCCTCCCGTTACGATGCTCCACCCGTCAATGTTCCGCACCGGCTCGATCTGCGGACTGCCCGTTATCCCAAGTTGCCCAACGACGAACTGTTGCCAGTCGCTATTGAAATCACGCGTCGCATTGCCAGAACTTTCGCCACTGCCGTAAAGCGTGATCATGGCGTAAGTGCCTTTCTGCTCGTTCAATGTACTAAAGATGACGACGCCATCTTTCGTTTGCTTTTTCCACCCGGGTGGAGGTTGAAACGTTGCCATGTCGAACGTATCTGAAATTTGAGCTGAAGAGCTGACTAAAAAAGACAAGAAACAGATCGCTAAAAGGAGTAGTTGTCTCATTGGGCTTTGCACAAAAAGTCTCGATCGCTCTCTTCTCTGTGCAACCTCAGTGTCCTCTGTGTCTCTGTGGTTGATGAATTCCGAGTAAAACCACACCACAGAGACACAGAGGACACTGAGGTTGCACAGAGAAATCCCAGAACAAGGACTTTTTGTGCAAAGCCGTCTCATTGAACTCACTTTGTTTTCGATTTCTTCCACCGCTTGAGGTGGCCGCCTCAAGGCAAACGTTACTGACATCACTGACAGGTCAGATCGGAAAGTAACACAGGTACCGGCGGAACCGAATGCCATCCCTGCGGCATTCGTCCTGTACGTTCATAGAAAGACCTAATTGATAATTTCCTTTTTGCTATCCGCCAACTTTTGTCGCCATGCCTGGACTTGCTCTGGTGTTTGTCTCATCCAATTTGTTACTTCGCCGACGATTCTCAATGGTGCTTGACTGCGATACGAGCGTGTTGGATTGCCGGGGAATTTTTTGTTTGTAACATTCGGGTCATTTTCGAAGCCCCCGGTCGGTTCGACGATATAAACACGTTCACGTCCATCGCCCTTAGCTAGCGCTGCGGCAAGTCCTGCCCCATCAGCCAGGGCCGTGAAATAGATGTGATTCATTTTGAGGTCCGGTTTGTAATTAGAACTGCCTCCTGCCGTCAGCAAGTCACCGATCTGCAAATCTGCTTTCGTTCCATGATAGAAGGGATCACTGTCAGACGGATTGCTGGAGTATGAATTCGCCAATTCATAACTCTTTTTTGCGCGTTCACGATCGTTTAAGTCCTCATAGCATTTGGCAATCTTCATGTACAGAGAAGGAAAAGCTCCTCCTACAGTCACGTCATTTATTTTTAATGCGAACTGCAAAGATGTTTCGAGCCATTTCAATTTGTCACGAACAGTCTCCTGATGCCGGGCCACATAGTACGCTGAAGTGAACTTCTCAAAGTCGTTTGTTGATTCGTTCCAGGCTTGCAGAAATATGCTGCGTGCTTGCTCGGGTTTGCCTCTCTCTTCTAACTCCATGCCTTGAATACAGAGTTGAATAATATGATTCGCTGGGTTGAACTCCATGTCTCAAGTATCCCTCCCTTGTCCGGACAGATTATTCCTCGTACGATTTGCTCTAACAAGCCAATGATGTCACTTTCTCGTCATACCACTCGGAATATGAAGACTCTACTTTCGCTCGCTCTGCTCTTCGCGTCATCACTGCCCCTCGTTGCTCAGGAAGGCACGCGGCGGCCAACTGGGCCGGCCCTGTTTCACGTTGAAGAAAAAACCATTGCTCAAATTCATGCCGCGCTGCGTTCTCGACAGGTGACATGCCGAGGACTGGTGGAAGCGTATTTGGCGCGCATTAACGCCTACGATCAGAAAGGCCCGTCGCTCAATGCGGTGGTACTGCTGAGTCCCGAAGCCCTCCAGACAGCGGATGAATTGGATGCCCGTATGAAGTCGGACATCTCTGACAGGGCCATGCGCCCTTTGGAGTGCATCCCAGTCGTCGTCAAGGACAACTACGAAACAAAGGCTCTGCGAACGACTGCCGGTTCTCAGTCGCTTGCCAGGTTTATTCCCACACGCGACGCTTTCGTGGTGCGGAAGATCAGGGAGGCCGGCGCGATCATTCTGTTCAAATCGAACATGGCAGAGTTTGCATTCACGCCACTTGAAACCGTGAGCTCGATTCAGCCTGGATACACATTCAATCCCTATGCGCTCAATCACACGACCGCAGGCTCGAGCGGAGGCACAGCGGCGGCCGTGGCGGCAAACTTTGGCGCCGTCGGATTGGGAACCGACACCGGAAACTCGATCCGTGGTCCCTCGTCACATCAGAGCCTCGTCGGCATTCGCTCCACGATGGGATTAGTCAGTCGCACAGGCGTGGTGCCGCTAAATTTTCTGTCAGACATCGCCGGGCCGATGACTCGCACAGTTGAAGATGCCGCAGTCATGCTCCGGGTGATTGCCGGCCCCGACGCGGCCGACAGCATCACGCTCACGAGCGAAGGGCACATTCCGTCGAGCTATCTTGCGTTTCTGAAAAAGGATGGACTCAAAGGCGTGCGCCTGGGCGTGTTGCATGCTGCGTATGATCGGCCCACCGCGGATCCCGAAGTAATTGAAGTCTTCAAGAAGGCGCTGAGAGAATTGAAAGCCGCGGGGGCAGAGATCCTGGACCCGGCGGACGTGGCGGGATTGCCGGAGCGCCCACAAAACCCTTTGCCGTGTCGCGGTTTTAAATACGATCTGGAACATTACCTCGCCGAGGCCGGTGCGCCGATCACAACGCTCGACGAGATCATCAAAGGCGGAATGTTTCATCCGACGATTCGTCAGCGACTCGAGCGCGCTCAAACGAATGTCTCCGCCGGCGACGACAGCCCGGGTTGTCAGGCCAACCGCGAATATCGCAAGAAGTTTGGTGAGGCGGTGCTGGCAACGATGACGACGCTGAAGCTCGATGCGTTTGTGTATCCCACCTGGAGCAATCCACCGGCGATCATTGGTGATGTGCGCCAGAACCTGGCCGGAGATAACAGTCAGGTCTATTCACCGACAACGGGTTTTCCGGCGATCACCGTGCCGATGGGTTTCACACGCGGCCGCACGCTACCCGCAGGCCTGACGATTTTTGGCCGCCCCTGGGACGAGGGCCACTTGTTTGCATTCGCTTATGCGTACGAACAAGCAACGCACCATCGCAAGCCTCCGCCAACTACGCCGCCACTGAAGGCTTTGCCTCAAAAGTCAGAAATCATTGTTGGATCGGGTCAGTACAGGGAGCGGTAGCGACCTGGTCAGCGATCAGCATGCGATATTCATAGTGATTCTTGACTTCCATACTTAACCAGGTCCCTACCGCTCCCTGTACTGACCCGATCCAAGTCAAATGAGGGGAACTCCAAATCGACAGTCATCGACCGATCGCGTCAACTATTAGATTCTTGTGTGGCCTTCAATCTCGCATCGATGAAACTGGCGAGGCGCGGCTCGATTATGAAACTTCCACGACGATGCAAGCCTGTGCCATACTCCAGCCAAGTTGCAGATGCGATCTCCATTTATCCGAAAACAGAAGCCATTGACCTTTTGCCGCAACAACCCAGGCGTTACTGCGTCGCCTTAGGACCATTAAAGGGTATCCCGATCGTCTGGCGATGAGAGACCGGCTCGTTCAAATGATTACTCAAAAAGTCCTAATCTTGATTTCACGCTGCCGAATACAATTTGCTGTGCACCGAGCTCTCGTCTGTTTGTTCTGCGTGTTTTCGGTTGGGTTGATGCAGGGAGCGATGACCTGCGCTTTCCCGCAGTCGGTTGAGAAAAGCATATTGCTCGAAGAGGGAAAGCCGATCGAGCGAGAGCTAGCGGGCGGAGAGTCGCATTCTTACCAAATCAACGTCGCTACGGGACAATATGCGTACGCGATCGTCGATCAAAAAGGGATTGATGTAGTGGCCAGCCTCTTTGGCCCAGATGGAAAATTGATTACCGCAGTGGACAATCCAAACGGATCAAATGGGGCAGAGCCTGTTCATATCACCGCTGAAGCGACGGGCGTCTACAGGATTGAAGTAACGGCATTCGAAAAAGGCGCACGTCCAGGTCGCTACGAAGTGAAACTTCTAGAACTGCGAGCGGCGACGCAACGAGACCGAGACCGTCTTGCCGCCCGTCGCGCCTTTGATGAAGCCGAAAGGTTGCAGAGCAAGAGCACGCGAGACTCTCTGGAGGCCGCGATTAAAAAGTATCGAGAGGCTCTCGATCTTTATCGCGTAATTCGGGATCGCAGCGAACAGTACACAATGCTGCTTGGAATCGGAAATACAGCGTTGACCATGCAGCAATGGCCGCTTGCGTTAGAACGCTTCGATCAAGCTTTCGTAATCGCACAGGAGCTCAAAGACAAGTTCAGACAGGGACGAGCGCTTGAACGTGGTGAGGCTGTGTATATAGGGTGGGGTGAGTGGGAGAAAGCTCTGCAAAAGAGCAACCAGGCTTTACAGTTCTTTGCAGCAACTGAAGAGAAAAACGAGAAAGCTCTCATGCTTGGAGAGCTCGGTGCTATTTACAACCATTTGGGCGAGTGGGAGAAAGCTCTGCAAAGAAACGACGAGGCTTTACAGATCTATCAAGCGACGGGCGATAAGAACAATCAAGCTGCGATACTGAAAAGAATCGGTAAGATTTACAACGATTTGGGTGAGTACGAGAAAGCGCGAGAATACATTTGGCCGGTAGTACGAATCTACCAGCTACTCAAGGATAGAAATGGAGAGGCCGACGCGCTCGAATCCATAGGCTATACATATCATCTACAAGAAGATAACCAAAAAGTACTCGAGTATTATCTCGAGACGTTACCAATCTGGCAGGCCTTAAAAAACAAGCGGAGGGAAGCGACCAATCAGTCCTTCATCGCCGGCGAATTTGCACGCGCAGGTGACAAGCAGAAAGCGAATGCTTATGCCGCACAAGCCGTGCAACTCGCTCAAGCTGTCGGAAACAAAAACACCGCAGCAACAGTCCTCATTAACGTTGGCCATGCATATTACTTGCTCGGCGAGTTTGAAAAGGCGCTCGGCTTTTATGAAGAGCCTCTGCGGCACTGGCAAACCACAGGTAACAAACTAAACGAAGCAATCACCCATAGCCACATCGCCGCGGCGCTCCGCGATCTGGGACGACTCGACGAAGCGAAAGTTCAAATCGAACAGTCGATTGCTTTGATGGAGTTCATTCGCGAACACGCTGGTAATGCGGAGAGTCAGGCCTCTTTTGTTTCGAACTTTTTCGACTTCTATCAGCTTTATATTGATGTGTTGATGCGTCTTCACGCCGCCAATCTTAAAGCTGGAAATGATGCGACGGCGCTCGCTTTTACCGAGAAAATTAAACTTCGAAGTCTTGTACAACTTCTCGCGCAGGCTAGAGTCGAGTTGCAAAACGGAGCCGATGGCCCACAGCTTGAGCGAGAACGAAAGATCAACGAGCGCATCACTGTGCAGCTCGATAACATCGCGAAACTTGTAAATGGCAGATACACAAAGGATCAAAAAAGCGCAGCCGAGCGCGCGTTGGATGCACTTAAGGGTGAGCAGCTCCAGGTGCAGACCGAGATAGCCGCGCGCAACTCGCGTTATGCCGCTCTCGCCGCGCCACAGCCACTCAGTATCAGTGAGATTCAACAGCAGGTACTCGATGACAACACGATGTTGTTGGAATTTGGGTTGGGCAAAGATCGAAGTTACCTCTGGGCAGTCACGCGCGACGCAATTCGCAGTTATCAACTACCGCCAAAAGAGCAGATCGAAACCCAGGCCCGCCGCGTCTACGAATTATTGACAGCACGACAACCCGCTCCGAAGTTGACGGTCGGTCAGCAGCGTGCGCGCGAGGTTGCAGCGGACCTGGAGTTCAAGAATGACGCACGCGTTCTTAGCAAAATGCTGCTTGCACCTGTGGCCACGCAATTAGGGTCTAAGCGACTAGTGATCGTTGCTGACGGTGCGTTGCAATACCTTCCGTTTGCCGTTCTGCCATCGCCGACAGAAACTGCGGGTGAGCCCAGACCTTTGATCCTCGATCATGAGATCGTTAATTTGCCCTCGGCCTCAGTGCTCGCTGCTTTGCGACGCGACCTGGGTGATCGGAAACCGGCCGCCAAAGGAGTTGCTGTACTAGCCGACCCTGTTTTTGAGGTGAATGATGCGCGCGTTAAGTCGAGTCTTGCCTCGCACAAGAGTTCTGGCGGAGCACAGAATCAAGTGCAAGCTGTCTCCACAACTTCCGCATCAACACTTAAACGTGCACTCAGCAGCGTGAGAGGCGGTGATGGTAGTGTCAAGTTGAAACGCTTGCTTTTCAGCCGCGACGAAGCGGAAGCCATTATTTCTTTGACGTCACAGCAGTCGAACCTGGAAGCGCTCGACTTTCGTGCTAACCGCAAGCTGGCGATGAGTGATGAGCTGAGCCGGTATCGCATAGTTCATTTCAGCACGCATGGCCTGCTCGACAGCCGCCATCCGGAATTGTCCGGACTAGTGCTCTCGCTCATTGATGAACAGGGTCGTCCCCAAGAAGGGTTTCTGCGGTTGCACGAGATTTATACCTTGAGACTCAATGCCGATCTGGTCGTCTTGAGCGCGTGCCAGACCGGGCTTGGCAAAGAGGTAAGAGGCGAAGGCTTGATCGGACTCGTGCGTGGTTTCATGTACGCGGGTGCGCCACGCGTGATGGCGAGTTTGTGGGAAGTTGACGATGCGGCAACCGCCGAGCTGATGAAACTATTTTATAAAGGCGTATTACAAGAGAAGTTAACTCCGGCGGCAGCGCTGAGAGCGGCGCAGATCAAGATGCTCACGAAGAGATATTGGCAAGCGCCGTACTACTGGGGAGCATTCGTGCTTCAGGGCGAATGGCGATAAGCCGAAAGTTGAAGATGAGATTGCGCCGTGATGTTGAGTTGAGCGCATTCAACAGCATGAGTGATCTATGGAACGGGAACTGACGGCGCAAGCGTTCATCAGGCTACTGAAGCGTCTCGGCGAAGACGAAGAGGAGGCCGGGAAAAAATACGAGGACTTGCGCCGCACCTTGATGAGGTACTTTGAATGGCGCGGAGCGCCTTTCCCGGAAGAACACACCGACGAGACTTTCAACCGACTCGCTCGAAAACTTGATTCCGGCGTAGAAATCAGAGACATCGGCGACTACAGCTACGAGGTCGCACGACTGGTTAGCCTGGAGGCACTCAAGAAAGGCCACACCCGCAACGAACAGCTCGATGAAGTCGAGCATGAAACTGTAGCGCCCAACACATCCGAGGAGATGGCAGAGAAGGAAGACCGTCTCACTTGCCTGGATGACTGTCTCAACGCGCTGCAGAGCGAAAGCCGTGATTTGATAATGGAGTATTACCTCGACGAAGCACGCGGACGAATTGATCGCCGGAAAGATTTAGCAGCGCGTCTGGGCCTGCGCCGTGATGCCCTCTCGAACCGTGCGCAACGCCTGCGCGACAAGTTGGAACAATGCGTCACGCGTTGTCTCAGGAAAAAAGCGATATGAAGAAGATGTTTTCGCCACTAAAAACTGAAGGGTACCGCGCCAATCCATACCCCGAAGTTTGGGTCGGGACGAAACTCTTTTCTGGGAACTTTCAGCTAAGCGGCAAGCTAACAACTCTCTTAAATGGATGAACTGGAACAGACCATCACGCGCTATCTGCTCGGCGAATTGACTGAGCAGGAGCAAGCCGCGTTGGAAAAGAGCTATTTCAAGGACCCGCTTGTTTTCAATCAAGTCTTGCAGGTTGAAAGTGCGTTGGTGGATTCGTACGCGCGCGGCCAATTATCAAGCGAGGTGCGGGAACGGTTCGAGCAGTATTACTTGAACCATCCTTCACGACGTGAGCGCGTCGAATTCGCCAGGACCTTAACAACCAGGATCGATGAACGCAAACAGCCAGTGACTCGAGCTTCGTCTGTTTTCTGGTGGCAGAAGTTGCTCGCCTCGTTTGGAAGCCAGCGACCCAGGTTGCGATTTTCAATGGCGCTGGCGTCTGTATTGATCGTTTTAGCTGGTGTCTGGATTTTCATTGCCATTAGGCGGCAACAACAGCAAAGAGAAGCGGCACAAATTCAGGCACAGCGAGAGAATGACGAACGGCGCCAGCACGAACAAACGGCGCAACAGCAACCGACAAACACGCCGCCACAGGTTCCCCAGCCTTCGCCGAGTCCGATTACGAATTCCGCTCGGACTGTCGCCTTTGTGGCTCTCACGGTGAGCGGTGTTAGAGGCAGTGAAAGTGCAGAAACACAAACTCTCATCATTCCGCATGGCACAACTCAAGCGCAGATTCTTTTGAAACTAAAAGATGACAGCTACCCTCGCTACCGCGTTGCATTGCAAAAGATCGGTGGCGGGGAAATTTTTACTCAAGCGAACATCAGACCGCGCAGCACAAAGAGTGGATCGAACTTCATCTTCACAGTGCGAGCCGATCAACTCAGTAGTGGCGACTACGCTTTGACACTCGTCGGCATCACACCGGAAGGCGACGTTGACAACTTAAGCAAGTCGCTTTTTCGCGTCGAAAAGCGGTGAGTTCAATCGCAATATCTATTGCGCCAACCTGATATGCATCACTCTAATCCTCGCATTATTTCCTTATAGAATTCGCCCGTCCTGAACCTGGCAACACAGTCGGCGCAGATCGTCAAAAATTGTGCGATACGTTTGTCGCCTCCGCGCCACCCTTTAATAGGAGAACCTGAAACCCAGCTTTGCACAAAAAGTAGGAATCGCACTTGGATCGGGTCAGTACAGAGAGCGGTAGCGACCTGGTCGAACGATGGGTTAGAAAATATCGCATGCTGATCACTGACCAGGTCGCTACCGCTCTCTGTACTGACCCGATCCAAGAATGATTTTGGACTTTTTGTGCAAAGCCCCTGAAACCATCAATTTCCAAGGAGAATTGTTTATGCGTAGAAAGTCGCTAGCTGTGATTGTCGCTATCGTGATTGGGGCCAACCTCGTCTTTACGTGGAGTACCTCTGCGCACAACATTGATCTGAAAAAGGCCAGGGAACTAGTGCGCGACTATGCCCGGAAGGTACGAGACGAGTCGGGCGGCAAGTACGTGCATTACTCAACAAACTGCGTCGCCGCGTTTCCCAACCACAACCACATAGCGCGCTGCCTGGTCGAGTACAGGAACGAAGCCGACACGAAAAAGGGTGTGTACACCTGTCAGGAGCTTATCGAAATCAATTTGCCGCCTCACGATGGTAATCAGATGGGTTACGACCTCTGGGGCACCCATGTTTCGTTTTCCCAGTGTGGAAAAAGCAGGCTAAAACACCAGTTGATGACGCCCTGATTTAAATTCGTAAGACCCGAAAAGCAGCTGTCTGTGAATGATTCCTAATTGATCGCGCGTCGAAGGGGCGTTTGATTAGCTACAACGGAGTACACGATGAAAAGTCTTCCACTTGCATTGACACTTTCGCTGCTGGCAACGGTCCTGGCAGCTAGTGAGCTAATTTCATCAAAGGATGAAGCATCACTCAATTCTTCAATGCCCATGCAGCAATCGTATGAACTGCGATGTCGGGGAGGCGCATTGAAGTTTAGGTCATCACCGGGCAGTACTTCGTCGAGCGGCGAACAGATGATGAACATGACGGTTAACTTCGCAGCCGGCACGCAGGGCGCTGGCGCTCGAACGCCGATCTTGACTCCAGGTCAGTGCTCCTGGGTCGATCGCGGATTTAGACCAGGTGAACCGACGGAAATCCGTTTGGAGATGGTTTATTTCGCTCAGCAACAACAAGCGCTCCACGGCTCGCCTGTGGACCGAACACCGACTGCCGCCGAGCGTTATCCCGATGCGCAAAATGTGCCGCAGTATCTATCAAGCTCAGACCACTACTGGAGTTTTTGGGTCTACAACACAAGCAACGGCTATCTCCAGTCGACAACTCACCGATATTTCAAGCCTCTCAAGACGCTTCCTGGAGATAAGGTCAGAATTCCTCCGCCCGTTCGGCCGGGGAATGTCAATGAAAGCTTCTGAGGTAATGGAAATGTTAAGTGAGCACGCCGCTTCGCAGAAAAAAGTGTGCAGCATTCTCAATCGTGATGGAGGAACGGAAATCATGAAGAAGGCCGGCGAAACATCGCTCCTGGCTTTGAGTCTTTTACTGCTCGTAAGCGTCAGCGCTGTGGCCCAGGAACGACAAACACCTTATATCTATGCACTGTCCAATCCCGTTTTCATATCGCCCAACCAGACTAGCGGAAGTGTCACTCTCGTTTGGGATGGTGGGAAGGACCATCCATACGCCGAAGTGTGGGTAAGGGTTGATCAGAATGACGAGACCTTCATAGTCGAACAAGGCAAAGGCACGCGTAGGTCCACCGTCGAATTTGGTAAGCACTATGTATTTAAGCTATCCGATGCAAACGTATTACTAGCCCAAGTCTCAGTCACCGTTGAGCGAGGAGATGTGAGTGCTCAACCGACACCGGCTCCCATGACGGCGCCGGACTATCAACCGCTCTATGCAGTGAACGGCAAGATTCGTTGGAAGAAAGCTTTCGGAGTCGTCCCGGTCAGCAGCAGCCTTCAAGACTCAATTGACAATCGTTGCATTTCGTTCTACGTCGCGGCCCTGGACCCTCGCACGAATCAGCCATTGCGAGGCGACCATAGTCAGATGTGGAAAGCAGAGGATGAAGGCGACTACTACGTGTGCCGTTACGCTTTGAAGTTGCCGACAGCCACACAAGTGCGAGTCGTCGCACAAATGGGAGGGGATGGTCTTTTACCAAATCCGGATCCTAATCCGCTGTTCCTCACTAGAGCATGGGTTGGCGGCGACCCGTCTCAATCACGACCACCGCAGGGTGCAATCCGGGCCTTCACCGGTTCTAAATATGCGACGGTGGACCGGAGGACACCACGCGCGACAGTAGATTTCGAATTGTATTACGCGTTGCCAAAAAGCGATGGTCCACATTGAGTTGAGACCAGGTTCAAAGTCAGATGAGAATTTTTTGGAGGATAGAGTGATGAACTATGTGCGGATTTATGTGTGGAGTGTGGTCATCGCCACAGCTTTGTTCTGTGCCTCGATGATTCCGGCCTTCGGGCAAGGAAGGTCAGAGGATCGGGATAATCCCACTCCGGTCACCTCGACCGAGATTAACGACAATCTGGATGGGAGCGGCGACCAGTACTTCTATAAGTTCAGCGCTGGTCCTGGAAAATTAACTGTGACGTTTGAGGTCAAAGCGTCCGGAACCAATGCCGGCGCAACGCTTGAGTTGTTCGACAACAAATCCAGGCCGCTTCTTTCCGATATCCTGGCCCAGGGCGTTGACGGAGGTGTAGAGCGTGTGGTCAACAGTGTACAGATCAGCACGAAGCAAGATGTGGTGCTGAGGATTAAAGGAATCAAGTACGGCGATAGCGGTGGCACAGGAACTTATAAAGTTGCGCTGAGTGGGGCAGTTAACATTGCTCAAGTTGCTGCGCAAGCAGGTGGTGGTGCCCCTGCGCAGGCTGCCGGTGGTGCTGCTGCGCCGGCTGGTAATGGTGCCGCTGCGCCGGGCCCAAAAGATCCTTTGACGGGCGAGTTGGACGGGACTGAACGTACTACGAATTTTCATAAGTTGAATGTGACTGCCCCTGGAACCGTAACTTTCAACTTCAGCATCAAGCCGACAGACAAAAACGCTCAAGCAGCTTTCATGGTGCTGGATTCCAATTCGAAAGTGCTTTTACAGGACATTAGCGTGCAAGGCACTGATTCGGTTTCGAGATCTCTGACCTTCGATAAAGCTCAACTCATCATCATTTTCGTCAAAGGAGTTAAGAATGGTGATACGGTCGGGAAAGGGACGTATACCGTGCAATTCAGCGGTCCTGTCGAGGTAGGCAGGTAAGTCGTGGTTGACGCGGCGCTGAGGCTGCTATAGGGCAAACTTTTTCGGTTTATTAATGAGGACTACCAGGACCAAATACCAAAATGGTCTGGATTTTTTTGAGCCTTAGTTGAGACACGATCTTTCTGTCCCTCCCCTAGGTCTTTATTGGCCACGCTTAATTTTGGGAATGGAACGGTCATCTTTCAAAAGAGGAAAGTTTCCTCAGCGTCCCTTCGCAAAAATTTGAGGCCACCTTTGCGGATGGCCTCTTGCTACTGCTAAGGAATACTCTCCCCAGCTAGGACTCGAACCTACAAACCTCCGTTAACACGCTCGGCCAACAGGCTTCAGTACAAACCTTAATGTTAATGGTCGTCGGTCTTCGTTTCGTGCCAGCCCGACACACCCGCGACCAGCAAATCAGCGGCGGTGGGCCAAGTGCCACATTCGTATTCTATTAAGGAACCAGGATGGTCGAGAATCGGGTCCACCACGCGCCATGCGGCCTCCACACTTGCGTCGCTGGTAAATAGCGAATTGTCACCGCGTAGCGCGTCTCCCAGCAGTCGCTCATAAGGTGAATGTTCGCGCGCGCCCGTGTGGCGCGCCACCAGCTCGACTGTTTCGCCGGACATTTCATCACCCGGCTGCTTTACCTGCGTGCCGACCGAGATTATTACTTCCGGACTCAACTGGAACCGGAAATAATTTCTCTCAGAGAATTCGATCTCATCGAATAGCTCGATCGGCGGTCGTTTCAGTGTCACCACCACCTCGGTGGTAGTTACCGGCAGGCACTTCCCCGCCCTGATGTAAAAGGGCACGTCGGCCCAACGCCATGTGTCAATGTAGAGACAGACAGCCGCGAACGTCTCGACCCGTGAGTCTGAAGCCACGCCTTTTTCAGAGCGGTAGCCGTGGAACTGGCCGCGTATCACATCGTTTGGATTAAGCGGCCTCATCGCATTAAACAACTGAACTTTTTCGCTACTCAATGCATCGTGGTGACGTCCAGCCGGCGCATCCATGGCCAACAACGCAATCACCTGCAAGAGATGGTTTTGGACCACATCGCGGATTGCGCCCACTTCCTCGTAAAATGCGCCGCGACCTTGTACGCCAAAGTTTTCTGCCTGCGTGATCTGTACGTTGTCCACGAAGTTGCGATTCCAGATTGGTTCCAGAAAGGCGTTGGCAAAGCGGAAGTACAAAAGATTCTGCACGGCTTCTTTGCCAAGATAGTGATCGATGCGAAATATAGATGATTCGGGGAAGACTTCATGGAGGACGTTGTTCAGTGCCTGGGCTGATTCAAAGTCACGACCAAACGGTTTCTCCACGACCACTCGAGCATTGTGTGCGCAGCTTGCCTGATCCAATCCTTGCACGACCGCGCCAAACATGCTGGGTGGGATCGCCAGGTAGTGAAGCGGGAGCCTGGCGCCGTTCAACATCTGTCTCAGGCGTTGGAAGGTTGCAGGATCCTGGTAGTCGCCATCGATGTAATTCAGCAGGCTCGAAAGTTTCGCAAACGCGTGTGTGTCGAAATCGCCGGATTGTTCCAAACTCTCGCGGGCTCGCTCTCGCAGTTGGTCCAAAGTCCAGCCCGCGCGCGCTACTCCGATGATCGGAATGTTAAGGTGGCCGCGTTTGATCAGCGCGTGCAGTGCTGGAAAAATCTTTTTATAAGCCAGGTCGCCGGTGGCGCCGAAGAAAACGAATGCGTCCGATCTGGATGTGTTCATCAAAACGATTCCTATCCATAGCCGGTTGCTTGACCATAGAATCAATTGTGAACGTTGTAGTGTGCCGAACTTAATCCTAACCGAAAGTTGACTCAGTCGCATCAAGGTTTACGCGACAAGTAATCTAGTCACCCTTGAGGGCGATACCCTTATTTTGCAAAATCCGGATCTCAACGCGCCGGTTTTTTGCGCGCCCGGCGGCCGTTTTGTTATCGGCGACCGGCTTGGAATCACCATAGCCGAATGGTTGCACCAACCGCCGCAGATCCAGATTGTGCACACCCACCAGGTACTGAATTACGGCCTTTGCGCGTCGTTCGCTGAGGGCGCGGTTTCTCGCCGTGTTGCCGGTCCTATCCGCGAACCCCACTACCACAACGAGCCAACCGTTGGCATTCCCCTTGGCCTTTTCTGCATTTGCCCAGGCTGCGGCTTCATCGATTGTTTGCTTCGCAGCTGCGTTGAGAACACTGCTGTTTACCTTGAAGAGGACCGGGATTGAGCGAAGTTGCTCGTAATCATCGAGTCCGTTGATGCGGTTGTTGGCCAAAGCTGCAGCCTTGTATGCTGCATCGGCTTGCGCTTGGGCCCTGTCGGCTCGGGCTCTGGCGTCGTTAGCGAGCGCAGTGTTTTCTTCGATCTGTCCCATCATTCGCCGCGCATTCTCTTCAGTTTCTTTGATCCTCGCCAGGTTTTCTTCCGCGAGTTCATTGGTTTGCTCGAGAGCCTGCGCCGCTCGCAAATCCTGCTCATCAAACCTCACCCACTCGGCCACCAGGTTGCCTTCAGCATCTCCCTTTCCCTGCGCTTGCAGACGCAGACCGCGCATGATGTAGGTTACCGGATAATCCTTTTTGCCCTTCAGACCTCTGCTATGCGAAGTCACGTCTGTGTCGCTCGTTAAGAGCACCGTAGTCTCAGCGCCGCCCGGCTCCCGCACTTTGAACGAATCGCCGCTACGGAAACTGACCACTCCCTGAACCTTTCGTTTCTCACCCTGTGGAACCTGTACGGGATGGGCATTGCTTGCGTTCTGCGCCGCGACGCCGATTGCGGTAATCAGCGCTATTACAAAGGCGAGAACCATTAGCACTGCGATTGATTTTCTGTTTCTCATGTCAACTTCTCCTTCTCGAGTCTTCAGGTTTGTTTTACGAACTTGCCGCAAGTTGCGACTTCATCTCTAATGCGTATCGCTCCGAGTGTGGACCAACAAGCAGGTGCATCGTCCGATCGGCTACGCGCATCAGGCCCCACGCACCCGCGGCTTGAAGCGCAGAATCATTAACGGCTGACTCATCACGGACTTTTAGACGCAGCCTTGTCTCCGCACACGGCTCAAGCTCTTCGATGTTTGATGGACCACCGAGGGCAGCGATAAACTGACGTCCCTTCTTTTCGATCTCTGGATCAACAACCGCTGACTGGATCACCGCCGAAGATGTCGAGGCGACCGCAACTGGCGGTGCCGCAGTCAAGTCAGCTTCAGGGCCTGCGCTTTCGAGATACTCCGCCATCGCAGTCTTCAGGTTCTCTGCCTGCGTTCCGAAGATCGCCTGCATCGAGTTGCCCACCGTAATAACACCGGCTGCACCCAGGGCTTTCAGTCGCTCTGCATTAGCTAACGATACGTTGCCCAGCTCGACACGAAGCCGCGTGATACAAGCGTCGAGGTTCTTTATGTTGCCGCGACCACCGAAGGCCAGCACCAGTTGACGCGACAACTCATCCCCTTCGACATTTCTTGTCTCGACCGCCTCCTCAACTTCGCGACCGGGCGTTTTGAGATTCAACTTAACGATGAGCCAGCGGAAAGCTCCGTAGTAGACCAGGGCCCAGATTGGGCCAATCACCAGTAACCAGATTGCGTGCGACGATTTTGCATACAGCAGAACAAAATCGATGAAGCCGTGAGAGAACGTCATTCCGTGTTTGATACCGAGTTCTACGCACAGGAAGTAAGCGAGACCGGCAAGCACCGCGTGAATGACATAGAGAACTGGCGCGACAAACATAAAAGCGAATTCAATTGGCTCGGTGATCCCTGTGAGGAACGACGTGAGCGCGGCGGAGATCATGATGCCACCAATCCTGGCCCGATTCTCGGGACGCGCGGTACGCCAGATGGCGATTGCCGCAGCGGGTAGACCGAACATTTTGAACAGGTAACCGCCAGCCATGTTTCCCGCGGCAGGATCTCCGGCAGCGTATCTTTGAATCTCACCGCGAATTATTTCGCCGGTTGCCGGATCATTGTATTGTCCAATGCCAAAGAAGAATGGAACGTTCCAGATGTGATGCAGACCAAACGGGATCAGCAAACGCTCGACAAAGCCGTAAGTCGCGAAGGCGATGGCCGGACTGGTTGAAGCAGCCCAGTTGGCAAAGCCTCGAATTCTGACTCCAACGGGTGGCCACACGACGATTAAAATCATTGCCAGACCGATAGCAGCAAGTGAAGTCACTATCGGAACGAAACGTTTGCCCGCGAAGAAACCCAGGTAAGGCGGGAGTTGAATCTTGTAGTAGCGATTGAAAAGTGTCGCTGCGATTGCGCCAATCAATATGCCGCCGAGCACACCAGTCTCGATCGACTGGATACCCATTACTTCCTTAGTCTCGATTCCCAACATCGTGGCGAACACGCCAAGCGCTGCCTGAAGAACCGCGTAGCCCACGACTGCCGCAAGCGCTGCGACACCATCGTTGTTAGCCAAACCAAGTGCGACGCCAATAGCGAAGATCAGTGGCAGGTTGGAAAAGATCGCGCCGCCCGACTGGGCCATAACGTTTGAGACGGCCTCGGGGAGCCAGCTCAACTTGGCACTGCCGACGCCAAGTAGGATTCCGGCCACCGGCAATACCGACACTGGCAGCATCAGCGACTTGCCGATTTTTTGAAGTGTGGCAAACGCGTTCTTGAAGAATTCCATGGAATGTCTCCTCGAGATCAATCGTCGTCGGTCTGCGGACACAGTGCTCGTACCTCAGCCGCTGACTCGAGTTCGAGGGCGCGCTCCGCGAGCCGTTGGCACTCCGCGAGATTGAGTGTGCGAATCTGAGCCTTGATTGCGGGGATCGTTGGCACACTCACGCTTAACTCGGCGACTCCCAAGCCGACCAATAATGGGACCGCTTGAGGATCACTGGCGATACCACCACACACACCGACCCATTTACCTGCCGCTTGTGCAGCTCGAGTAGCCATTGCGATCAGTTGGAGCACAGAAGGATTTAAACCGTCGATCTTTGCTGCAAGCTTCGGATGACCACGGTCCATCGCTAAGGTGTACTGAGTAAGATCGTTTGAGCCCACGGAGAAGAAGTCCACCTCGCGCGCAAATTGTTGGGCCATCAGTGCTGCGGCCGGAATCTCAATCATGATCCCGACTTCAATCGCAGCTATTCCGAGTCGAGTACTTTCTTCATCGAGCATCTTGCGAGCCTCTCGAAGTTCGTCCAACGTCGCAATCATCGGAAACATCACTCGCACCGATCCATGTTGTGAGGTACGCAAGATCGCACGAAGTTGAGTTCGCAGTAATTCCGGCCGATTTAATCCGACGCGAATGCCTCGCTCACCCAGAAACGGGTTCTCCTCAGGAGGAATCGGTAAGTAGGCAAGCGGTTTATCGCCGCCGACATCGAGTGTGCGGATGATAAGTGGACGCTCGGCGCCTAAGGTTCGGGCAACGGCAGAGTACGCTTCGAACTGTTCGTCCTCATTCGGCGCCTGCGTCCGACTCATAAAAAGAAATTCGGATCTCAGCAGGCCGACACCTTCGCCACCAAGTTGCACCACCTGTGGGGCGTCCGCTGGACCAGCAATATTGGCTACAACCTCGATGCGATGTCCGTCGGTTGTTACAGCCGGCTCATGTGCCGTTTCCAGATCGGCAGCGCGCCGAGAAGCGTGACGTTGCTGACGCTCACGAATGCGCCTCACTTCTCCTTCATCAGGCGCTAACCTCACAGTCCCTTTTGTCCCATCAAGAATGACGGATGTCCCGTTTGGGAGCTCCAACGCCCGTGGATCAACACCAGCGACCGCTGGTATGTCGAACGAGCGCGCGAGAATTGCGACGTGAGAAGTAGCCCCTCCGAGAGTGGTGCAGAAACCAAGTACCCGCGAACGGTCGAGACTTGCCGTGTCGGTCGGACTCAGATCTTCGGCCACCAGGATTGTGTTGGCTGGAACCTCGGGCATAACGCCAGCGTCGTTGCCCGCGAGGCTTTCAAGAACTCGCCTGCCCACGTCGCGAAGATCGCCCGCCCGCGCTACGAAGAGTTCTTGCTTCAACGACTCGAGCACTTTTGCGTGCGTCTCTACCGCCTGACGCCACGCGAACGCCGCACTCTTCCCTTTCGCGATCGCGGATTCGGCAATCGAGTGCAAGTCAGGATCGTCGAGTAGTTCTTCATGAGCGGCAAAGATCTCGGCCTTCGAATTGTCAGCTTTCTCTCTGAGTTTTGTTTGAAGCGCTTCGAGTTGGTTTTTGCTTTTTGCGATGGCAGCTTCGAGACGTCGTTGTTCCTCGCGTGGATCTGAAGCGTCCTCTACAACACCAATCTCCTGATGACGAAGTTGAAAGATATTCCCGACCGCAAGTCCCGACGATGCGGCGACACCACTGAGAAGATTGGGATCACTCGAATCAGCGGCCTTTACCAGCACCGGCTCGACGACCCGGATTTGAGTAGGTGGTGGAGCTGCTCCGTCTTCGTTCAGCCCACCCTCGATCAAAGTAGCGAGGCTCTGTACCGCTTCGCTTGCGTCACTTCCCTGGGCCACAAGTACGACCCGGTCGCCATGGCTCACTTCCATCCCCATGATTGCAACCACACTTTTGGCGTTTGCGTGTTGCTCACCGAGTTGTAGTCGAATGTCGGAAATGAATTTCTTTGCCGCATTCGCGAGCACGGCGGCAGGTCGCGCGTGCAGACCGGCTGGATTGGGGATCAAAATAGCGGGCGAGGTTACCTTTGTTCCCGTAGTTGCAGCGCCGGTAACTCCGGCAAGCTCGAAGACGAGTTTGAGAACAGTGTCTTGTCCAGCCACGACATCGCCTGAGCAGGGTTGAAGCTTTTGGACCAGGCCCATATTCGTGATAACGATCTGAGTCAACAAACTCTTTGCGTGCGTGGCAACAAAGTCAGCGTCAAACTCGATCAGCACATCACCACGCGCAACCGTGTCACCTGTTTTTACTTTCGGAGTAAAGCCTTTTCCTTTTAGCAAGACCGTGTCGAGACCTATGTGAATAAGAACTTCGACGCCACCTGTTGCCGCGACCGTTACGGCATGACCGGCGGAGTGAATCATCGCGATAGTTCCATCGCACGGCGCCAGCAGACTCTGGCTCACGGGATCGAGCGAAATGCCATCGCCCACCATCTTTTGCGCAAAGACTGGATCGGGAACCGCGTCGATCGGCACCAAGTGACCCGACAGAGGAGCGACCAGTTGCAACTGCCCGGTTGTAGCGGTTGCAATTGAGTTTGGTTTGGCTGGAGAAGTAGTGACGGGTTTCATCGGGTCTACCACCAGTTTTCGGCTTGCACGCCGAAGGTAAATCCTCTTCTAGCGTTCGCGTATGGCACTCCGCCGACAAGACCGCGGAAGCTATCGGACCAGCCGCCAAACGTCACGAAAAGTCTCACGACGGGACGACTGAAGAAGTCGCGACCCGCGCTTATCTGCGGGGCGATCGTCAGCTTTCGCACCCAACCCGCTCGGTTATTCACATCGCTGTCCGTGTAGTCAAAGCCCGCTTCAAAAGCTAAGGAGACATGATCAGTGAAGTTCACGACGGGTCGTGCGCCAAATGAAACCCAGGTATCAACGCCAGTCCCTGCAGGGCCGCCGGTTTTTCGGTCGTACACAAAGGCCGGCATTATGGACCAACGGTCGTCTGGTTCGATTAGCAAGTGATCGGTAATTAGAAGATGCGTCGTCTGGCTTTCGCCGACCAAAGGCACGTCAACGGAAGTTGAGAAATTACTCGCGGGACCGCGACCATACATCACTGAGAAGCGGTTGAAGCCTCCGAGAAACTCTGGCCGAGCGTATCCGAGTCCAAACGAGTGGCCCACCTTTGTCGGGATCACTTGGTTGGTTGTGCTGGTGCCACCTTTCGAATAAGCCAGGTTGTACCAGGCGGCCAACCTGCCGCGCCCGGCTTTGATGTCATACAAGCGAACATCTACATTCTGCTTCGAGTAAGAACCACTCTCGATGGTCACATCAGAACGTGCTCCACCCAGAAAAGCGAGCGCGACTCTTCCAATCTTGACGTCCAGGTCTTCAAAGCCACCGCCGTAACCACTCATGTCCAGAAAGAAGAAGTCGTTGATGTGGATGTCGTTGCGACGGTAGTAGCGGTTACCAGCCCAGAACTTGAGCAATGGCTGACTTTTGATGACGTTACCCGCCTGCACAAACGCTTCGCGAAGACGAACACGATCGGTATTCGAAAATGAAGCCGAGTTATCTGTATCGGCCTCGATCAAAAACTCGCTCTTGAGCCAGGCCCTATCCGTATCGTGGTTTGGATTAAGCCAGTTGTTAACGAAGATCAGTTCCGTGTAAGTATCGGCCTCGTTTCCCAGCCGATATTTCGCACTCGCGCCCGGAGCTTTGAAAACGACTTGCTGTCCGCCACGACCATTCAAGCCGTAACCTGAACGGAAGTAGCCGTGAAATTCGAACGACTTGGCCTGGGTTTCTAGTTTGCGGAGCGAGGATTGGAAGTCGCGTAACTCATCATAAAGAGGGGTTGAGGCAATCTCGCTGGCCGCTTTACTTGTCTCAGCGGTTCCGGCCACGACCGCATCGACAGCATCGCGAACGGTCCTCTCAACAGTCTGCTTCGTGGCTGCGACTTCCTGTTTCGTCGCAGTCTGGTCCTTTTCAAGTGAAGCGAGGCGATCTTCGAGCGCTTTGATTCTTGCCTCGTAGTCTTTTTTGAGTTGGTCTATCTCGCGCCTAACGTCATCAACGGTTTGAGAGCGAGCTGGCGCCGCGAAAAGCGCCAAACAAGCGATACAAAGGGCGATGGATGAGACGCTGCGCATAGAGTCATCGAGGGTTTTTTACCGCCTGAACTTTGATTCTAGGGTTGAATGGGATGACGCAATGCTGTCAAAAATTACAGGTTGGATGGGCTTGGCACAAAAAGTCACGATGCCGGTCTTCTCTGTGCAACCTCCGTGTTCTCTGTGTCTCTGTGGTTGATGAATTCTGAGCACAAACACACCACAGAGACACAGAGAACACAGAGGTTGCACAGAGAAATCTCAGAACACGCGACTTACTTCTCCAAAACCGGACTCCAACTCTGATCCGGATTGAAACGCTCAATTCTCCTGGCGATTTCAAGGGTGTTCGGACCGAGGTCCTTTTGATAGACAATTCCGTCCTGGCTGACCAGAAAAGTTTTTACTCCAGTCACCCGATACTGCGCCGGTGCAGCGACGAGTGCGAAGCCACCGATCATCACGCCCTTCACCACATAATCGAGTTGGCCCAACGGCGCTGCCGGACCTTGACCTTTTAAGACTTGGAAGAAGTAACCGCGGTAGGGCTCAGTACGGCTGGTGTAACCACGGGCAATAGCTTTGGCTACATTCTCGCCGATTGGACCATCCCAGGTCCCATCAGAATTTTGCCATGCCAGGCCGTCCTGCGTTCCAGGAGTACTGATAATCCGCTGCGCGTATTGATTGACACCCTCGCGCCGTTTGAGCATCGCGTATTCATATTGCGCTTCGACATAGCCGCGACAGATTTCGATCGCGTCGAGCTCATTTCTTCCTATACGCCGTAAGAGGATCTCTTCCCGCCCGCTATTCGTATCGAAATACCAGTTGCCGGCGAGTTTGACGATCGGTATTGGGAAGGGCCAGTCGTCACTTCCAACGTTCAGAATCATGCGGCCGGGATGCCGTGGATCATTGGTAAGGCTCTGCTTCGTGCGGGCCTGGGTGGCGAACTCGATTGCCATCTCTTTATCACGAACAGGTTCGCCCGTATAAATAATGTCGTAACTATTGGGACCGAGGATCGACGCAAGCGCCTTGTCGTCATATTTCTGGGCGGCGTCTATTAAGGCATCAACTGCTGCTTGCGCAGTTCCAAAGCCGGTTCCTTTTGTCGTTTGCGCCGTCGCCCGCGGTATGCCGGCGAGTAACAGGGCGCATGAAAAGACGATGGTGGCCGCGATTACCAGAACCGTAGAACGTTTGTGCGTGTAGCGGATCGATTTCATCTGGTTTCTCCTCTTTATCAGTCGCTTATCAACGGCGTCCACCGCCTCCGCCGCGACCACCACCACCTCCGCGACCACCGCCACCAAATCCTCCCCCAGATCGACTGCCGCCTCCCATGCTCGATGAACCGCGGCTCACACTGCTGCGTGTACTGCCGCGGCTGTAGCCACCAAACGCTCCGCGATCTGACGAGCGGTTACCGAGGCTGCGGTTGCCCACGCGGTCGCTACCTCCGAGACTACCGCCGCGATTACCGACGCTTCCGCGATCTCCGATACTGCCGCGATTGCCACCGCCAATACCATCACCAATCCCGCTGCGGTTACCAAAGCCGCCACGATCGCCTACTCCGCCGGGTCGTGTCGTGCTGCCAAGGCTGCCGCCTTGTCTGCCAATCTGGTTTCGCGCACCTTGCTGCCGGTTAGCGAGGGAGTCTCCTCTCGTAATACCGCCGAACCTGTCTGCTGTGGCTCGATCTCCGTAAGGGGCGCCGCCGCGATGGGCCGGGTTGTGTTGCCATCTATCTCCACCGCCGCCGAGCGGATTAACCCGGTTACCAGCACCGAGGTTGCCGCGGTTGCCGCTGCCAAGGTTGCCACGATTACCACCGCCAAGCGGGTTTACCCGATTGCCGCCGCCGATATTGGTATTGCGATTGAAGTTGTTATTGCGATTAATGTTGATATCGCCGCCGCCCCAACCACAACCCCAGCCCCAACCGCCGCCCCAGAAGAAGCCCATCGTTATGCCGACTCCAAAAGCGATCGCGCCGGCCGCATACCAGGCTCCGTAGTACGGCGGATAGTAAATTACCGGATATGGATAGACCGCTGGTCCATAGACGTACACCGGGTCATATGAAGGCACATAAATGACTTCCGGGTTTGCTTGTTCTATGACTATCACCGACTTGGTTTCGATCGTTTCTGTCTGCACCCGCTGTTGCTCGTTTGACGTTAACGATCCTTTATCCTGTGCTTTCTTCCGCATGCGCTGGATCGCGTCCATCACATCGGTTTGTTGCGCCAGGAATGCATTACCTAAATCGGTGGTCCATTGAATGTCATCTGCCAGGCGCCTGACGACATCGGGCAAAGCCGCCATTGCCTGAATGCTCGCATCCCACTGCTGTAGCTTGATTGCGTCGGCCAGCTTCTTTTGGTCCGTCGCGAGATCCTGATGCCGGTCCAACCACTGTTGAAGTTGAATGATTTCCAGCGGGTAAGTCGAGGCGACCAGCGTTTGACTGAGCAGGTTGTCGGGATAAAGTGCTATCGGCGCTACGAGAGAATCGAGCTGATCCGGTGCAATCTTAACAACATCCGTTGCGCTCAACGGCGGTGCTGCATGAGCAGGAAAAACCACATTTGTGGTCAACGACGCCGTCGCACACACTACTGCTACCAGATATCGAACGACCTTTGGTTTGGCTTTGACTATTCGACCTATGACACTCATTCCAACCCCCCCAGACGGCCTTATAACGAGCATGCTCATGCGTGTCGATTTTTGGACAGAAATGCCTCGGGAACACCAAGGTTAGGTGCATAGACCATGCCTGATAACTGGCAATTTTTACAGGCTGAAAAGATGTCAGGTTCAGTGAGTCCTAGCGGTTGATTATTGACGAGACGGATAGTGAGTTTAGCGAGGACATCTACGCGGACAGGACCTATTTTGGCTAATGAGCTTCGGCATTACACCTACTAACACCGAACCAAGGCCACCAGAACGAGCTCGATTGTACCTATGAGCGAAATTTTTTGAGCCTTAGTTGAGACACGACTTCCGTGACTCGCCTAATTTTTTTGTCTGTACGCTTAAATGTTAGGTATGGTACCGAAGGGGGGAACAGCAGCCCCTTCTGTTTTACTGGGTTTTTCACATATTTTTGAAACATGCTAACAAAATGACACTTTGTGTCAGTGCTTAAATTGCTCTTGGTGCTTATAGAGCTTTTTCTGTGACTCGGATGTGAGACCAAATTCTTTAGCCTTCTGCCAACCATCTCAATTCTTTCCTGATTAAATAACCCGGCTGCTTTTCGTTAACCCACAAACGCATGCCGCATCCAAAAATCCAAGAGCGGTTCCACATCACGAGTTCGATAAGAGGATCAATGATCTCCTGCTTTCCAAACGCGCTGCAAGATTACCCGGCGGCGTGAACCCTCTCGCCTTGGGCCAAGTGAGCAGATGAATGACCGAGATGCGTCAGCCTGATTCGCCCTTAAATAGTTTAGTGTCCCGATGTCTTCTCCGGGATCTCCGGTAGCTTCTCGAAAGTAAGTATAGTCTTGCGACCTTCCTGATCTTCGAAGCCCAGGCCCTCTTCAAAACCACTAGGACCGATAAGAGGTGCGATGCGTTCGGGCTTCGTGATCAAGTGCTCTACACGTCTCTGGTCTTTGGCTGTTTCGCCGCCTAAAACGACTTCAATACTTCCAGCTGCCGATCCTTTGCCCTCAAAGGTCACACCGAGAAATGGCAGGTATTCCTCCTCTTCCTGCGCGCCAATCTCGCCAACAACCTCCAATCGCGTGGCGCGAAACTGATTTCTTTTCGTGAATTCGTCAAGAAAACTCCCCCACCGCTCTTGTTCGATGAAGCCTTGCATTTTCTCCTCCTCTTGTGGCTAACCACGTGGCTGTTCAGGCTGCGGCGCGAATTCGCCCAGCGTCGCACGCACCTGCTGCTCTCTTCCATCACGTTTGACAGTAAGCGTCACCTCTGTTCCCGGAGCGCTGCCGGCGATGATGTTGCGAAACGTGTTGGGATCGTCGACAGCCGTTCCATTGAGCGCGGTGATAATGTCGCCCCTGCGAAGGCCCGCACGATCGGCGGCACTTCCAGGTTGAACCTGATAGACCACCACGCCAGCACCCTCAGTAACCCCTAACTTCGACGCCTCCTCCGAAGGGATCTTCAGCACTGTGATCCCAAGTTGTCCACGTCTTACTCTGCCCGTATTGATCAATTGCTCCATGACGGTGCGGGCCATGTTTGAGGGAACTGCAAACCCCAACCCGATGCTGCCTCCGGAAGGTGAAAGGATTTGTGAGTTGATTCCGATCAGCTCGTTGTTGGTACTGACTAAGGCGCCTCCTGAATTACCCTGATTGATCGGCGCGTCCGTTTGCAGAAAGTCTTCAAAGGCACCGTTGCTCAGCCCTGTCTGCCGGCCCTTCGCGCTGATGATTCCCATGGTAACCGTTTGACCTACACCCAGGGGATTTCCAATCGCCAGCACTACATCGCCGACTCGAGTGCGATCTGAATCGCCTAATCCCAACACAGGCAAGCCACTCGCCTCAACTTTTAGTACTGCCAGATCGCTTGGAGGATCAGTGCCAATAACTTTAGCCTCGAGCGTGCGATTGTCATTCAAATCCACTTTGATTCGATCGGCCCCATCAATGACGTGATGGTTCGTCAAAACATAACCGTCCTGACCGACGATCACGCCTGAACCTAATCCTTCACGCCGGCGTTCAGGCGCCGGCGGTGGAACGCGATCGCCGAAGAATTCCCGAAAGAACGGATCGTTCTCAAATGGAAACTGCTGCGGCTGCCGCACACGCATTTGCGAATGAATCGTCACCACCGCCGGCGCTGCCTTGCTCACTACATCCGCGTAGGACACGGTCGGCATGATGGCAGTCGGGTTGGTTGAAGCCGGTGCCGGGGCGGACGGGTTGTTGGCTACCTGATCCGAGGCTGAAGTTAAGCGAACGTTATGCCCATCTTGACGATTGCAAGCCACCGCCAAGCAAATCAGGATCGTCACGCTCAATAGAAGACCTGCGCGCGCGCTGTTGTTAGTTATTGACCTCCATACTTTCATCATTCCCCCTTTTACAATCATGAGTCGTCGACGGCAGCCTCACACCGCATGCGGAGACATTCCGTCAGCGGACCTCACCAGGCTGTGCAGTCTTACACCCAGGATTATTAGCAGAACACCGAACACGATCGAGTACGCTCCGATAAGCCACACCAGGGCGAGGGCTCCGGCAGCGGGATTGAAGAGTAAAGCCAGGGCGAACAGCACCGACGCAATCCCGGCTAATGCCAGCAACCACTCTCCTTTTATATATTTGCGCAACTGGATCGCGGCTGCGATTTCGAAAGCGCCGGTTACCATTGCCCAGGCGGCAATCAGGATCAGGAGGACCAGCGCCGTGATGCCCGGTACTAAGAAGGCCACTAATCCCGCAGCCACACCGAGGATTCCTTCCAGTAAGAGAACCCACCAACGTTTGTTCTCGCCGTAAGATTTAACTCCGGCAGCAATTGCGCACGCGCCATCCACCAGTGCGTACGCACCCCAAAGGAACACCAGGGCGGTCAGAGTGATCTGTGGCCACACAAACGCCAGAACCCCAAATGCGATTGCCGCGAGGCCTCGCAACACCAACGCCCACCAACTACTTGTGTATACGACTAACATTGGTTTCCTCCTTGGTCAGATTTTTTAATTGTCCGACTGTCGTGCTACGACACCCGGCGGCTACTGCGCTCGGTTCTGTTTTGGACCAGGCTCTCTACCGGCCAGCGACGGCTGCGTGCCTCTGTTGCTTCGGTTGTTCCTCCGTTTTAGCGTCATTAATTTCCAATTGCCGCACACGACGTTCGCCCTCTGACGTCGGTATCGTTATCTCGAGTACGCCGTCCCGGAAGGTCGCTGTCGCATTGCTTGTATCGACGCCTGAAGGCAGGGGTATTTCTCGATAGAAGCTGCCGTAAGAACGCTCAGTTCGTAAAAACCCTTCACGTTCTTCTTTGCGTTCTTCCTGCCGTTCGCCGCTTAGAACTATCGAGTCGTCTCCGAGTTCGACCTTGACGTTGTCCTTATTAATACCGGGCAAATCGGCACGGATGACAAGTTCCTTATCGCGCTGAAGCACTTCGACCTGAGGCGTCCACGCTGCCATCTGATCAAAGCCCCGCGGCGCGGGGCGACCAAAACCAAATTCGTCGAAGAACTGCTCCATGTCTTCGCCGAAGCGGCGCATCAGGCTAAAAGGATTGAAGAGTCCGGGCACTCCTGAGCGCCGTGACATTCCACGTTGCGGATTGTTCCGAGTTTGCGCGAGGGCGGTCTGTTGACCTGATTCTTCTCGATTTCGAGGTTGCGCCGTCGAGTCTCCATGCTGCTTATCGTCCTTGTTCTTTGCCATGATTCCCTCCCTTTGAAATTCTAAAACGTAAATGAGAACCCCTCACCTTTAGTGGTACACGAGGACCGGAACCGGGCTGTTGCGCACCAGGTAATCCGTAGTTGTCCCCAGCGCCAGGCTGTCGGCGAGCCTATTTTCATAGGCGCCCATCACCATCAGATCGGAGCCGATCTCTTTCGCATGATCGATGATGACTGAGTGGCTGTCGCCCGTCAGGTAATGAGTGCTCAAGTGAACCGGATAATCCTTGAAGTAAGCCGCGACCTCTTTCAACACTGTCGTCGGCTCGCCTTCTTCGACCAATTGCACTGCATCCACGTTCATTTCCAGCGCGACCGCCAGGCGTGCGAGCATTTTCATTGCCCCACGCGCGCCTTCACTGCCGTCGTAAGCCAGCAAAGCGCGTCGAAACTCTCTAAACTCCAACCCGGTCAACAGCACCGGACGATTAACCTTTCGCACAAGCCTCTCGCTAACTGATCCAAGAAAGCCTGACTCGAACTCTTTATCCTCGCCGCGCTCACCAATTACCAACAGATCCGAGTTGACCGCCGCATCGGCAATGACCTTCACAACATTTCCTGTTTGGAGATCGCTTTCGCACGTTACGCGATAGCGTTCGCAGATGGTGACGGCACGCTTGAGTGCTTCTTCTCCTTGCTTGCGGTAATAGTTTCGAACCCGGTCCGTGATTCCTTCTGAAGAAGACGTCTCAAGGATCTCTGAAATGTGTCTAATGAAATGGCCCGCGAGGTGTCGTGCATCGATTACGTAAAGCACCGTAATCCGCGCGCCCAGCCGAGATGCGAGCCAGGCGCCGCACTCCGCTGCGACATCCGCGTAGACCGAACCATCAGTCGCGATTAGCAGCGAAGAGAGTCCTGAATGTTTGCCATTACTATTCATCGATCACCTCTCAGCCGACCCCAGATACTGGTGAATGAACTGCACCGCCGTTGCTCCTTCTCCGACTCCGGCGGCCACGCGTTTGACTGAACCATGCCGCACATCTCCGGCCACAAAAACTCCCGGCTGGCTGGATTCCAACCAGAACGGATCGCGATTAAGTGTCCAGCCCTCAGGCAAATGCCCGCTACCCTGGCCCAGCGAAAGATCAGGTCCGGTAAGTATGAATCCGTGATCATCGAGCTTGACGACATTCTCGAGCCAGTCGGTGTGTGGCAACGCGCCAATGAAAATGAATAGCGCGTTAGTCGGCACTTTTTCTTTCTGATTTTTCGTCGCGTCGGAAATCGTGATCGCTTCGAGCCGGTTTTCACCGTGCGCTTCGACGACAGTCGTTCGCAGACGCACCTTGATGTTCGGAGTTTTTTGGATTTGATCTATCAGATAGCGCGACATGCCTTCGTCGAGCGACTCACCACGCACGAGCATCATCACGGTGCGCGCATAACGCGAGAAGTAAACTGCGGCCTGGCCCGCTGAGTTTGCCCCGCCAACGATGTAGATATCTTCATTGCGACAGAAAAATGCCTCGGCCAGGGTCCCGCCATAATAGACACCGGCGCCGACTAGTCGATCGATCCCCGGCACATCAAGGCGTCGCCATTGAACTCCTGTTGCGAGCAGCACAACATGACTTGTCAGCTCCGTTCCATCACTCAACGTAACGATCGGAGTCGATCCTTCAATTCGCAGACGTGAAACGATCTGGGGACTAACGATCTCGACCTCAAACTTCTTCGCTTGCGCAACCGCACGGCGAGCCAAATCAGCGCCACTCAGTCCTGCGGGAAAGCCCAGATAGTTTTCGATCATCGAACTCAGACCGGCCTGACCACCCGGCGCGTCACGTTCCACCATCACGGTACGCAAACCCTCACTTGCTCCATAAACCGATGCGGCCAGCCCGGATGGACCACCACCGACGATTACGAGGTCGTAGAAGTCGCCTTGCGGACGGACCGTCAGTCCGATCTTATTTGCGATCTCCGCGTTGGTAGGTTGCGTGAGTTTAGTGCCGTCGGGAAAGATCACTATGGGCAACGCTGAAGACTTTGCATCAGTGTCACCCAACAGCCGGCGCGCTTCAGGATCACGATCAACATCAAGCCACTCAAAAGGAACGCAATTGCGAGCCAGGAAATCGCGAATTTTGTGCGCCTCGGGTGAGAAACGCGCTCCGATCACTCGCAGATTGCCGATATCGATACGCGATTCCCAATCCGCGATCAGGTCATTAAATACTGGATAGAGTTTCTGCTCCGGTGGCTGACATGGCTTGACCAGGTAGTCATCGACGCGAAGCTCCTTCAGTGTCTCAATGATTTCTTCGCTCTCGCTGAACCTTGTGAGCAAAGCGCTTTTAGCATCGGGGAATAAGGCCCGTGCCCGCTTCAAAAATCCGGGCCCATCCATATCGGACAGCTTTCGGTCGGCTACTACAACCGCTACTCGCTGCCCCTCTTCCCTCCACCGACGCAGCATCGTTAGCGCCTCGTGACCTGAAGACGCGGTAATAACCTGATAACCGCTTCCATACTTTCGCTCGAGATCTCGCTGAATCTGGTTCAGGAGATCCTCGTTTTCGTCGACGATGACTAGAATCGGCTTTGCCATACTCACGCGTTAGCCCCCACAGCTTCTGAGTGCTCCGCTCCCTTCGTCGAAAATGTGAACTCGCCGTCTTTCCAGTCGACAATCACCTTGTCACCGTCCTTAATCTGGCCGGCCAGTAGTCGCCGGCCAATGGGTGTTTCCAACTCCTTCTGAATGGCGCGTTTCAGTGGTCGAGCTCCGTAAACCGGGTCATAGCCTTCGCGCGCCAGATGTGTTTCCGCTGCCGGTGTTAGTTCGATATCGATGTGCCTTTCAGCCAGCCGGGAGCGCAGGCGTTCGAGTTGGATTTGCAGAATCTTCTTGAGGTGCTCTTCCGTGAGCGAATGGAAGACGACGATCTCATCAACACGATTGAGAAACTCAGGACGGAAGTGATGCCGCATTTCCGTCAAGACGGCTTCCTTCATTCGATCGTACGCAGTTGAATCAGTCTTGCCGCTGAACTCCAGAATCCTCTCCGAACCGATGTTCGAAGTCATGATGATGACTGTGTTCTTAAAGTCGACGATGCGACCCTGGCCATCTGTCAAACGACCATCATCAAGGATCTGCAATAGGACATTAAATGCATCGTGATGAGCCTTTTCGATCTCATCAAACAGAATCACCGAATATGGCCGCCGCCGGACCGCTTCAGTAAGTTGTCCTCCTTCTTCGTAACCAACATATCCGGGAGGTGCGCCAATCAAGCGCGAGACAGCGTGCTTCTCCATATACTCAGACATGTCGATGCGGATCATTGCCCGCTCATCGTCAAACATGAATTCGGCCAGCGCTCGAGCAAGTTCCGTTTTGCCGACACCGGTTGGACCAAGAAAGATGAACGATCCGATTGGACGGTTTGGATCTTTTAAACCTGATCGAGCACGTATTACCGCATCCGCCACAGCCTCGACTGCCTCATCCTGCCCGATCACTCGCCTGTGCAGATGCTCGCCGAGTTGCAGGAGCTTTTCGATCTCGCCTTGCATGAGTTTTGAAACTGGTACGCCGGTCCATCTACTCACCACTTCGGCGATGTCCTCTTCATCGACTTCTTCCTTGAGTAGACGTGTTGCGCCTTGCTTCTTCTGTAGCAGTTCTTCTTCGGACTGAAGCCGTCGCTCGAGATCCGCAAGCTTGCCATAGCGCAGTTCTGCTGCTTTGTTCAGATCGTAAGCGCGCTCAGCTTGCTCGATCTCGATTCGAGTTTGATCAATCTCCTGGCGCAGCTTGCGCAGGCGTTCAACTGCCTGCCGCTCAACTTGCCACTGCGAGCGCAGAGCGTCGGCTCGAGCTTTGAGATCAGCCAAGTCCTTTTCCAACTTCGCCAAACGCTCTTTTGAAGCTTTGTCCTTCTCCTTTTTCAAAGCCTCACGTTCGATCTCGAGCTGCATTACGCGTCGTTGCACCTCATCAAGTTCGACCGGCACGCTTTCAATTTCAGTGCGCAACCGAGCGGCGGCTTCGTCAACGAGATCGATCGCTTTGTCAGGAAGGAAGCGATCTGCGATGTAGCGATGAGAAAGGACTGCGGCGGCAACAACGGCTGAATCCTTGATGCGCACGCCGTGATGGACTTCATAGCGTTCGCGCAGGCCACGCAGGATCGAGATCGTGTCTTCGACCGATGGCTCATCGACAAAGACTGGTTGAAAGCGACGTTCCAGGGCAGCGTCTTTTTCGATGTACTTGCGGTATTCGTTCAGTGTGGTGGCGCCAATGCAATGCAGTTCACCGCGGGCGAGCATCGGCTTCAAAAGATTGCCCGCATCCATCGAGCCCTCGGTCTTACCGGCGCCGACCACAGTGTGCAGTTCATCGATGAAGAGAATGATCTGGCCCTGAGCCTCCTGTACTTCCTTGAGTACAGCTTTGAGTCGTTCTTCAAACTCACCGCGATACTTTGCCCCGGCAATCAATGCACCCATGTCGAGGGCAACAACACGGCGATCCTTCAAACTCTCAGGAACATCTCCACGCACAATGCGCTGGGCCAATCCTTCGACTATGGCCGTCTTGCCAACACCTGGTTCACCGATCAGGACAGGATTGTTCTTCGTTCGTCTTGAGAGCACCTGAACTACGCGCCGGATCTCTTCATCACGCCCGATAACGGGATCGACCTTGCCCTGCGCTGCAAGCTTGGTCAGATCGCGCCCGTATCGTTCAAGCGCTTCATACGTGGCTTCCGGATTTTGTGAAGTTACACGCTGAGAACCGCGCACCTGGCGCAGCGCCTGCATTAGTTTGTCGCGAGTGAGTCCAAGTTCGGTCAGAATACGGCCGGTCGCGCCAGACTTGTCGTCTACCATTGCCAACAACAGGTGCTCAACCGAAACATATTCATCCTTAAGCTGCTTTGCTTCGTCTTCAGCCTGGACCAGGAGACGGTTGAGGCGCTGTGTGATGTAGACATCACCCGGACCACCCGTGCTTGCCGAAACTTTCGGCAGACGAGCCAGTTCAGCCTCGACGCGAGTGCGCACGAGGTCGGGATCCACCGCAGACTTGTCGAGGATCGACTTAGCCAGTCCTCCTTCCTGCTGGAGCATTGCAAGCAGAAGGTGCTCCACATCGATCTGCTGGTGACCCAACCTCGTAGCCTCACTCTGGGCCGCGCGCAAAGCCTCTTGTGCCTTTTCAGTCAGGCGATTGAGATCCATAGACTTTCCTTCCAGGGGAATTGTTAAAAGGGGGGAATGAGCGGGTAAATCCTGTCGTCTGATTGGCAACCAGCAAAGCCTCAGTAGTCCATGTCGCCACCCGGCATCGGCGTGCCTGTACCTTTCTTCTTCTCTTCCGGGATTTCGGCGACGACCGCTTCAGTCGTCAGCAGCAGGCTGGCGATCGAGGAAGCATTCTGCAGAGCTGTGCGCGCTACTTTGGTCGGATCGATCACTCCCGCTTTCACCAGATCTTCGTATCTTTCCGTCTGTGCGTTAAAGCCGAAATTCGGGTTCGTTTCGGCCCGCACTTTCTCGACGACGATCGATCCTTCCTGTCCTGCGTTTTGAGCGATCTGGCGGAGCGGTTCTTCAAGCGCGCGTTTGACTATATTCGCACCGACTTGCTCGTCCTCGTCATCGAGTTTGACTACCTCGAGCGCTTTTTGTGCGCGAATGAACGTAACGCCGCCACCCGGCACAATTCCCTCTTCAACCGCCGCGCGCGTCGCGTGCATTGCATCTTCTACTCGAGCCTTCTTCTCCTTCAGCTCGGTCTCAGTGGCCGCGCCCACTTTTATCACTGCAACACCACCTACGAGTTTGGCCAGACGCTCCTGCAGCTTTTCGCGGTCATAGTCTGACGTCGTCTCTTCAATCTGCGCGCGAATCTGCTTCACGCGGGCTTCGATGTCGCTCTTTTTACCGGCGCCTTCGATGATCGTTGTAGTGTCCTTATCAACCACAACTCTTTTAGCGCGTCCCAGATCTTCGATATGGATGTTCTCAAGCTTGATACCAAGGTCTTCGCTAATAATGCGTCCACCGGTCAGATTTGCGATGTCTTCGAGCATTGCCTTCCGCCGATCTCCGAAACCGGGAGCCTTGACCGCGCAAGTATTGAGGGTGCCGCGGAGTTTGTTCACGACCAGAGTTGCCAGGGCTTCGCCTTCAATGTCTTCAGCGATTATCAAAAGCGGCTTCCCTTCGCGCGCCACTGATTCCAGCAGCGGAAGCAGATCGCGCAGGGCGCTAATCTTTTTTTCGTGGATCAGAATCACCGGATCTTCAAGCACTACTTCCATGCGGTCGGGATTAGTGACAAAGTACGGTGAGAGATATCCGCGATCGAATTGCATTCCTTCGACGACGTCCAGTTCAGTTTGCATCGTCCTGGATTCTTCCACCGTGATCACACCATCTTTTCCGACTCTATCCATCGCCTGTGCGATCAGTTCGCCGATGGTCCGATCGCCGTTTGCCGAAATAGTTCCCACCTGCGCAATCGCATCTCCCTTGACTGGCTTTGAAAAGCTCTTAACCTCTTCGACAACCCGTTCAGTTGCCTTTTGAATCCCTCGCTGCAGGGCCATTGGATTCGCTCCGGCCACCACCATTCGCAAACCTTCACGAAAGATCGCCTGGGCCAGGACCGTAGCTGTCGTCGTTCCATCGCCGGCTACGTCAGAAGTCTTCGAGGCTACTTCTTTGACCATTTGTGCCCCTACGTTTTCGAGTTTGTCAGCCAGTTCGATCTCCTTCGCAACGGTGACACCGTCTTTGGTGATCGTCGGTGAGCCAAACTTTTTGTCGAGGACAACATTACGCCCGCGAGGACCGAGCGTTACTTTCACTGCATCGGCGAGTTTATTGACGCCTGCGAGAATCGCATGACGCGACTCATCACCGTGCACCACCATTTTTGCCGCCATGTTAGCCTCCTTAATTCAACCCCTTCGCATCGTCAATTATCGGCCCGCGGATGTTGATTTCTTCGCGCTCACAAAAACACCGAGAATTTCATCCTCGCGCATGATCAAGTATTCCTGATCATCGATTTTTACCTCGGAGCCGCTGTACTTACCGAAAAGAACCCGATCCCCCGGTTTGACGTCGAGCGGCCTGCGCGTCCCGTCTTCGTTGATCTTTCCGTCTCCCACGGCCATCACCTCACCCTGTTGCGGTTTTTCTTTCGCAGTATCAGGAATGATGATTCCGCCTCTAACTTGTTCCTCTTCATCGATGCGCTGAATGAGAACGCGATCGTGTAATGGACGAATAGTTGCTGCCATACCTTGTTCTCCCCTCTCTCTGCATATCTCAGAGCCACTTAGACGGCTTTGCACAAAAAGTCTCGATCGCGCTCTTCTCTGTGCAGCCTCTGTGTTCTCTGTGTCTCTGTGGTTGATGAATTCCGAGTAAAATCACACCACAGAGACACAGAGGACACAGAGGTTGCACTGAGAAATCCCAGAACAAGGACTCTTAGTGCAAAGCCCACTTAGACGGGATTACAGGCAAATCTGGGTGATCCGTGTAATCCTTGGCTCACCGATGCTTCATTGCAATCTCCGGTGCATTTCCGCCAACTCGCGATTCAATTGTTCGATCCTTCCGACTAGGTCGAGAATGATCGCGGCCCCTGCAAAGTTGACGCCCAGGTCTCGCCGCAGTCTTTGCATGCGACGAAGCTGAACCACCGCGCGTCGCGGCACCATTGGTTCCTCGGTTCCGCTGTCGAGCGTTTCAATCAACCCTTTTTGCACCAGTCGCGCGATGAGCGAACGTCTTGCGCCGACGGTCTCGGCCACGACATCGAAGGTCAACGGTTCATCAAGATCAAAATCACTTGCCCACATGATTACCCTTATTCTTCTCACTCAATTCGGTTCACCCGCTTGCAACGTTCGAACCCCGGCGTATCGAAGCACAACTCCCAGCGTAAGAATGAATGCGCAGAGCACCAACATCTGCAGCCAATGCACTTCTAATGCGCCTCTTAACAGAACCTCCCGCAGGGTCGCGACAATGCCCACCTCCACCATGGTCGCGACCGAAATTCGATGCTCTTCCAGATAGATGAGCAACAGGCGAAACAACTCCATCAAAACCAGAATAAACATGATGTCGGCCACCACCGGGGAAAAATCCGTGCCCCTCAGTAGCGCTTGGCCCAGATGGACCAGCTTGATCACCATGGCTACGAAAAGCCCAACACACAGACCGAGCACGATCAAATCCTGAACGAAATCCAGCACGGAACGCACCGCGTGACGATGGTAGTGCAACCCTGTCGACTCCGAATGATTGTGGCCAAACGTCATTTTTCACGACACCTGTTATCAACTCCGTGGATCGAATCGCGAGATACGCTTCAACTCTTCGTACAAGCGACGTTCTTCAGCGCTGACCTGTTTCGGAACCACGATCTTCAGGCGTACATATTCATCGCCTCGACCGCCCTTGCGCTTATTCAGACCCTGTCCGCGCAAACGCAAGCGCTGTCCGCTTTTTGCGCCGGGTGGAATTGTCAACTCAACCTTTCCATCAATCGTCGGCGCCGCTACCTTGGCACCGAGTACTGCTTCCCAGGGCGTGATGGGCAATTCCACTTCGAGATCGTCGCCCTTTACCGTGAAGACCGGATGCGGACGAAGTCGAATATGTAAATAAAGATCGCCCGGTTCGCTGCCATTACTGCCGGTCCCACCTTGTCCTGCCAGCCGGACTGTCGAACCATCTCGCACGCCGGCGGGTATGTTCACTTCAATCCTCTTCGGCTTTAGAACCTCTCCCGCACCTCCACAAGTCTCACAAGGCTTTCCGTCTTCTAAACCGCTGCCACCACAGGTCGGGCAAGTCTCAGCCACCTCCATCTGTATTGTGCGTCGCACGCCCCGGTGCGCTTCCTCGATTGACAACTCGAGTTCAGCTTCAACGTCACGGCCGCGACCAGATCGGCGACCTCGGCCTCTGCCCGACCCGCCAAACATCTCTTCGAAGATGTCAAAACCACCAGCACCACCCGCGGAGCGAAAGTCACTGAAGTCAAAATCACCAAAGTCGAACCCGCCCGCGCTTGGTCCTGCTCCTCGCGAAGATCGTTGCGCTCCTTCCCATCCCGGCGGTGGCGCGCCTGCACCTGATTTGACTGCGCGCCAGTTGTCGCCGTACTGGTCATAAAGCTTTCGATTCTCCGGGTCGGAAAGTACGTCATAAGCCTCTTGCAATCCTTTGAACTGTTCTTCGGCATTCTTGTCACCGGGGTTCAAGTCAGGGTGAAATTTGCGGGCCAATTTCCGATAAGCCTGCTTGATCTGATCTTGAGACGCGTCCCGCTTTATGCCGAGGACCTCGTAGTAATCTTTCGTTTTCGCAGCCATCGATAAGGTCTATTCAGGCCCTGGCGACCTGTCCTTTCCTTACTTCGGCGTGTATTCGGCGTCGATGACATCGTCATCTGCGCCCTGGGTTCCTCCACTCTGACCAGAGCCTCCGCCACTACCTGCACCCGCACCGGCACCCGCCGCACTTGCCTGGCTGTAAGCAGCACTGGCCAACGAATGCGACACCTGCTGTAAGTCGCTGGTCAGTTGCCTGAAACGCTCCAGCGGCGTGCTTTCATCCTTCAACGCGCTGCGAATTTCGTTTATCAGAGACTCAGCCCGAGCGCGCTCGTGCGCCGGCACCCGATCACCCAAATCTTTGATCGAGCGCTCGACACTGTAAGCCAGCGAATCTGCCATGTTTCGCGCTTCGACCAGTGCGCGGCGCGCCTTGTCTTCTGCCGAGTGTTGTTCAGCATCGCGAACCATTCGATCGATCTCATTCTTGTCGAGCGAAGTCGAACCGCTGATCGTAATCTTCTGCTCTTTCGCCGTGGCCATGTCCTTGGCCGTTACATTCAGGATACCGTTCGCGTCGATATCGAATGTGACTTCGACCTGCGGTAGTCCGCGCGGCGCCGGTGCGATGCCTTCGAGTCGAAACTGGCCCAAAGTGCGGTTGTCACGAGCCAACTCGCGCTCGCCCTGCAACACGTGAATGTCTACGGCTGATTGATTGTCTTCGGCGGTGGAAAAGACCTCTGTCTTACGTGTTGGAATCGTTGAGTTGCGTTCGATCAGCCTGGTCATCACTCCGCCGAGTGTTTCAACACCAAGGCTGAGCGGTGTCACGTCGAGCAACAGCACGTCCTTCACTTCACCGGTCAGCACACCGGCTTGAATAGCCGCGCCGATAGCGACCACTTCATCCGGGTTAACCGATTGGTTTGGTTCCTTCCCGCCCGTTAACTTCTTCACGAGTTCTTTTACGGCGGGCATGCGCGTAGCGCCGCCGACGAGTATCACTTCGTCGAGATCCTTTTCACTCAACTTTGCATCCGCAATTGCCTGCTTGACCGGGTTCATGCATCGTTCGACAAGATCGTGGGTCAATTGCTCAAACTTCGCGCGGGTGAGCTTGATCAGCAAGTGCCTTGGTCCGGTTGCATCCGCGGTAATGAACGGAAGATTGATCTCCGTCTCCAACGCTGACGAAAGTTCAATCTTTGCTTTTTCTGCTGCTTCGGTAAGCCGCTGCAACGCTTGACGGTCCTTACTCAAATCGATTCCCTGGTCCTTTTTGAACTCTTCGACCAGCCAATCAACGATGCGCTTGTCGAAATCATCTCCGCCCAGGTGTGTGTCACCAGCCGTACTCCTAACTTCAAAAACGCCGTCGCCAACGTCAAGAATGGAAACGTCAAACGTGCCGCCACCGAGATCGAAAACCAGAATGGTTTCGTGTTTCTTCTTTTCCAATCCATAGGCGAGCGACGCGGCCGTAGGTTCATTGATGATGCGCAGCACATTCAGTCCCGCGATCTGTCCTGCATCTTTTGTCGCCTGGCGCTGAGCATCATTAAAATATGCCGGCACGGTGATAACCGCATCTTTGACTTTTTCGCCGGTATACCGAGCCGCGTCGTCCGCCAACTTGCGCAGGATGAACGAAGATATTTCCTCCGGAGAGTAGAGCTTGCCGTCGATGTCGATCCGCACCGCATCGTTGGGACCGGGAACTACTTTGTATGTGACGTTCTTGAGCTCTTCGGTTACTTCTGAAAACTTGCGACCCATGAAACGCTTCACCGAATAGATCGTTCGTTCCGGATTGAGAGCGGCCTGACGTTTTGCAACCTGGCCCACCAGGCGCTCCCCCGTTTTCGTAAATGCGACTACTGAAGGTGTGACGCGCCCGCCCTCCGCGTTGACGATCACAGTCGGGGCATCGCCTTCCATAGTTGCTACTGCTGAATTGGTTGTACCGAGATCGACACCGATAGCTTTCGGCATGGCTCTTTCTCCTTGTGGTGAACTCTGTGCGAATCAGATTTGTGTCTTTGAGCAGAGCGTGTCATCGCGGCACTTCGCTCTCGATCGTCAATTCATTCTTCACCTCGAACAGACCGGGTACACTTCGCGCTCGCATGTAAGCGATCTGCGCGTCAGAGCTATTAGCTACGATGCCCTTTAATGTGGCTCGGCCGCGATCGACGATGATGTGAATCGAAGGAATCGCCTGCGTTGCATAACGAAATAGCGGTGAATCCCAGTTATAGAGCTGTCGATACAGCGCGATCCGTAAGCGATCATCATTAGGAGAAACAGGTAGCACCTGAATCTCATTGACCACACCTTTAACGCCTTCAATGTCTTTGACGCGGGCTTCCGCGTCCGATTTAGTCGTAGGACGCGTCACGTATCCGCGCAACACCACTGTGTTGTCAGGTTTCATCTCAAACTCGAGCCAGTCGAATACGCCGTAATAAGGCAGCGTCGCAAGTTCATGACGAATCTGCTTTACCACGCGGGGATTCACTTGTGGCGTGTTGGCAGATGCGCTCAGCACGGGCGCCAGCAGGAACATAAGTGCCATCAGAATGACGACTCGTACTACGAAGTTTGTCTTTCGCATCTTTCTCAGCTCCTCCAAGGGACGATTAATTCAGTGGTACTCCCTATCTTTTCTGTGCTACCGCGGTGTCACCGAGCCTTACATCTCCAAGGCTAAGCGCGGACTGGGGTCGTTTTAACTTTTTAGGGGAATCGGAAATTGATAGTGCACACAGCATGCCACCGGTAACAACAACGCATTCAACTTCAACTGTTGCTGTTGGGTTTGCGCGGCTTTGCACAAAAAGTCATGAAAGCCTTCTTCTCTGTGCAACCTCGGTGTTCTCTGTTTCTCTGCGGTTAATGAATCCCGACCAAAAACGCACCACAGAGACACAGAGGTTGCACAGAGAAAACCCAATATCCAGGACTTTTGTGCAAAGCCGGGTTGGCGCGTTCCTTGCGGTTCGATGAAGTTTTGTGAAGACCGAATTTTGATGGCTGAAACAGCCCAAAGGCGGGTGAAATAACCCAATTGAAAAGTTCACCACTGGGTTGTGTGATACCGCGTCGAGGAGTACATTACACATCAGTTCCGTTAAAACATCTTCACGTGGCAGCGGATGCTTTGCGCTCTTGCCCGGCACTCTCGGTGGGTGGCGCACGGGGGAAGAGCAAACCCTCCTTTATCGTCCCCGACTACCCAGAAAAACCGGAGTCTAAGCGTGCGATCTAGACTCATCGGTCGGATGGCTTCTTGTATAACAAGAGAGCCAGGGCAGTGTTTGCATCACCGCATTTGTGCTAACAGTCAGATGTGCGGAAAAGACTGGATTGGCCATGAACGAGATCGATGACACTGACTCGGAATTGACACTCCTGAAGGACGAACTGGAGGCGGACTTGAAAAACATGATCCGCCTTCATGAGTTGAGCACCCGCTTACTGGCAAGCACAGAACTCCAACCGCTGTTGGAGGAGATCCTCGAGGCAACCATCGAATTGCTCAACGCCGACTTTGGCACTGTCCAGCTTTTCAATGAACAATCAAAGGCCCTGGAGATTGTGGCCCAGCGTGGCTTCAAGCAAGACTTTCTCGATCATTTCAGCAATGTAAACGAAGAAAGCGCAGCCTGTGGTCGTGCAATGGCCCAGGGCGGGCGTGTCATCATTGAGGACGTCAAATCCGATCCAAGCTTTGCGCCGCACTGGCACATAGCGGCGTCAGCCGGCTTTCGTGCGGTGCAATCCACCCCCCTTTTCAGTCGTAACGACGAAGTGCTGGGAATGATCTCGAGTCACTTTCGCCAACCGCACCGCCCTTCTGAACACGAACTGCGGTTTATCGATCTTTACGCCCACCTGGCCGCCGAATTCATCGAGCGTCAGCGGGCCTCCGACGCGCTGAGCGCTAGTGAGAACCGCTTCCGGCGTTACTTCGAACTCGGATTGATCGGGATGGCAATCACTTCGCCGGCCAAGCGCTTTCTTGAAGTCAATGATGAACTCTGTCGCATTCTTGGATACAAACGCGAGGAGTTGCTGCAGAAGAATTGGGCCGAGCTGACGCATCCTGACGATCTGGCGGATGACGTTAAGCAATGCAACCGCATGATTGCGGGCGAAACTGATGGGTATACGCTGGACAAACGATGGCTTCGCAAAGATTGCCGGATCATTCATTCGATCGTCTCAGCCAAATCTGTACGAGGCGCTGACGGTTCGGTTGACTCCGTAGTGAAACTGGTTCAGGACATCACTAAACGCAAATGTGCCGAAGAGAAGTTACAGCGCAATGAGATGTACCTGGCAGAGGGGCAGCGGCTCAGTCACACCGCGAGTTGGGCCTGGAATGTTTCGACGGGTGAGGTGTACTGGTCGGCGGAATTGTTTCGCATTTTTGGCTTGGATTCTAACGAAGTAAGACCGGGCTATCCCGACGTTCTCGAATATATTCACCCGGAAGATCGAGCGCGGGCGCAGCAGACTTTTGAGGACGCGGTGCGGGAAGAGAAAGAATTTGAACTGGCCTATCGCGTGCTATTGCCAAACGGAACGATCAGGCATGTCAAAAATCTGGCCCACCCGGTTTTCGACGGCAGCGGAACTGTCGTTGAATTTGTTGGAACCACGATTGACACTACCGAACGGATGCAGGCAGAAGAGCGGGTACGGCTGGCCTACGAGCGAGTCGACATGTTGCTCGACAGTATCTCGGACAACTTCTTCGGCCTCGATAAAGAAGGGCGATTCACGTATTTCAACGAGCACGCTGCCGAACAAATGAGAAGCCTCGGAAGAGATCCTGATGCTCTCATCGGAAGGGTGTCCTGGGAGGAATTCCCGGACATGCCTAATAAAGAAGATGTCATGCGCGTCTTGTCCGACCGCGTTGTGATCGTTGATGAATTGTATTATGCGCCTCTGGAAGAGTGGGTCGAGAATCATATGTATCCGACTAACGACGGTGGCCTGGTCACCTTTCAAAGATACATCACTCAGCGTAAACGTACAGAAGAAGAACTTCGGCAGACGCAGGCTGAACTGGCGCACGTTACGCGCGTTACCACTCTGGGAGAGCTGACCGCTTCAATCGCGCATGAAGTCAACCAACCGCTCGGCGCCATTGTGACCAACGGGCATGCCTGTTTGCATCTGCTATCACGCAACAATCCCGACCTGAAGGAAGTGCGCGAGGCTGTCGAGTGCATGATCGCTGACGGCATTCGCGCCAGCGAAGTAATCAAGCGAATTCGCAGCTTGCTGAAAAAATCAAAAGGGGGGAAATCCTCGTACAGCATCAACGATATTATTCGAGAAGTCCTTGCGCTTACCGCCGGCGAACTAAACAAAAACGGAGTTAACGTCCGAATTGAATTGACTCAAGGCCTGCCCTGTGTAATTGCGGATCGGGTACAGATCCAACAAGTAGTGCTGAATTTGATCCTCAACAGTAAAGAGGCGATGAGCGGCGTCGGTTGGCAGCCCCGCGAGTTGCTGATCGGATCCGAACAAGCCGAACACGGGGTTCTGGTGACCGTAACAGACACCGGCGTTGGCATTCCCCCCGAAAATCGGGAACAGGTATTTGATCCTTTTGTTACCAGCAAGGAAGGAGGTTTGGGCCTTGGACTGTCAATCAGCCAGACGATTATTGAATCCCATGGCGGCAGACTTTGGACCACGCGCGGCCACAAAGGTCAAGGAACGACCTTTCAGTTTACGTTACCAACAGGTGAGAATCTTTGACGATCACCAAGGCCCCGACTCAACTTGTCTTCGTTATCGATGATGATGCGTCGATGCGGGAGGCCATTGCCCGTTTGTTGCACGCAATTGGGCTCACGGTTCGGACATTCGGTTCCGCCAGGGAATTTCTCAGCACGCCGTTACCTGATATTCCGGCATGTGTAGTTCTCGACGTCAGGTTGCCGGGCTTGAGCGGTCTCGATCTCCAACGAGAGATGGTTGAGAGAGGGATTCATGTTCCGGTTATCTTCATCACCGGCCACGGCGATATCGCGATGTCGGTGCAGGCAATGAAGGCGGGCGCGGTAGAGTTTCTCACCAAGCCCTTTCGCGATCAGGAGTTGTTAGATGCTGTGCGTTCCGGAATACATCGGGATCGCGAGGGACGCAAAGAACGCACAGAGCTGGCTGCTTTGCGTGAGGGTTTGTCGCACTTGACGCGAAGGGAACGGCAAGTTATGGCGCTGGTAGTCGCGGGCTTGCTCAACAAGCAAATTGCATTGCGACTTGGTACCAGCGAGAAAACGATCAAGATTCATCGCAGCCAGGTAATGCGAAAGATGCGCGCGGATTCCCTGGCAGAGCTCGTTAGAATGTCGCAAAAGCTCGGCATCGAGCCTAGCTAATCTTCGATTGTGGGTCACACATCGAATTGAGGACGTTCGCATCCTGGCTTCCAAACATGCGCGCGTGGGGTTTGCCCCCACATTTGCCGGGGGACTTGACCCAGTGATTACCTGAATCCGCCCGAAACCTGATTTTTCCAAATTCAATAGAAGGCACGTCGGTTGCGATGGTTCTTTAGGCATTACTTAAAGGACAGCGAAGGGATTATGTAGATGTTTCGGGAGAATTCAGTTTGGCGCAACACGCGTAAGATCGATCCGCACTTGAAAGCAATACGACCCGTTAGTCCGAACTCTAATGGCTGCGAAGATTGCTTAAGAATCGGTTCTCCATGGCTGCATTTGCGGCTTTGTCTGACGTGCGGTCACGTCGGTTGCTGCGATTCATCTCCTAATCACCACGCAAGGAAGCACTTTCATCAGACCCAGCACCCAATTGTGAAGTCTTTTGAAATCGGTGAGTACTGGCGATGGTGTTACGTGGATGAAGCATTCGTCTAACGCCAGCTTTGGCATATCGACGCCAGGGGCGCCCCAAAGCAACGCCCCTGACTTTTTTAAATTCGAGTTTAGCAATGCCCACGATTCCAACAACCATGCGCGCGGCGGCGATCGATAAATTCGGCGGTCCCGAAGTGCTGAAGCTGCAAACGCTGCCTGTTCCTATTCCGGATCTGAGCGATGTACTGATCGAAGTCGATACGGCGGGCGTCGGACCATGGGATGCCGACATTCGCGGTGGCTGGTCACCCGGTGGCCGCATAAAGTTTCCATATGTATTGGGCTATGAAGGCTCAGGAAGAGTTGTGTCGCTGGGGTCTCGCATACAGCGCTTCAAAATCGGCGATCGTGTGTACGCGTACAGTTGGAACAATCCGAAGGGAGGCTTCTACGCTGAATACACTGCGGTCCCGGCAGAAAAGGTCGCGCCCATACCGAAGAAGCTCGATCTCTTTCACGCCGGCACGTTACCGATTTCAGGTCTCACGGCGCTCCAGGGGATTGATGATGTGCTTGAGTTAAAGAGAGACGAGCACATTCTAATTCACGGCGCTTCCGGCGGCGTCGGCACCTTGGCGATCCAGTTTGCGAGGCTGCGCCACGCCCGTGTGTTTGCATCCGCCTCGGGAGAGGACGGAGTTGCTCTTGCGTTGCGGCTGGGGGCGCATGCCGCGGTCGATGGAAAAGTAGAAGACATTGCCGAGGCCGCGCGACGCTTTGCTCCAAAAGGCGTCGAATGCGTGTTGGCTCTTGCCGGAGGGTCAGGCTTTCAGAAGTGTTTGGATGCAACGCGCGATGGCAGCCGGGTCGCATATCCAAACGGCGTCGAGCCCGCACCAAGAAAACGAAAAGGAACAGAGATGCTCGCGTACGACGCAGTTGCCGGGGTTGTCGAATTTGAGCGTCTCAACCGCGCTGTCGTCGACGCGGATCTCGAGGTCCCAATGGCTGCCACTTACGATCTCGCTAGCGCCGCCGAAGCACACAAGCGAATTGAGGAAGGACACGTGCTTGGCAAGATTGCATTGCGCATCAGCTAGAGAAACCGTCAGATCAAAGCATTTCGAGCGGTATCTTCCGTTTTGGAGGTGGGAAAATCTCGTCCAGTTTTTCGAGATCGTCGTCGGTAAGCTGGATATCGAGCGCAGCGCGGTTCTGGCGAATGTGTTCCGGCCGACTGGCTTTGGGAATTGCAATTAGGTCCGGCTCGCGAAGCACCCAGGCGAGCGCGATCTGAGCTGGCGTGGCGCCGTGTTCGGAGGCGATCAACTTGATGGTGCGATCATTGAATATGCGCTTCTGCTCATCCGTGTTATGCGCCACCGGAGAGTAAGCCATGATCGGAATTTCCCGCTCGCGACTCCATGGGATCAAGTCCCATTCGATCCCGCGATGCATCAGGTTGTACAACACCTGATCGGTAGCGACCTCATCACCGCCCGGCAGCGCAACCCACTCATCCATATCTACAACGTCAAAGTTGCTCACCCCGTGCTCGAGGATCTTTCCTGTTTCTCTTAACTGCTGAAACGCGTCAAGTGTTTCCGCCAAAGGCACGTCGCCGCGCCAGTGCAAGAGATAGAGATCGATGTAGTCCGTCTTGAGTCGCCGCAAACTTTGCTCACACGCCTTAATCGCGCCGCTTCGCGTAGCGTTGTGCGGATAAACCTTGCTGACCAGAAACAGATCCTCGCGACCTTCGGCAATCGCCTCACCAACGATCTCTTCCGCACCACCTTCACCATACATCTCGGCGGTGTCGATGAGGTTCATGCCGAGATCCAAACCCAACCGCAGTGCCGCAATCTCGGACTTGCGTCGCGAAGGATCTTCACCCATTCCCCATGTTCCCTGACCAAGAACGGGAATTGGCCGTCCCGAAGGCAACGGCGTGGTTCTCACTCTCGGCGCGTGATCAAATTGTGTCGCTTCCCGCATGTTTCTCCCCCCGTCTCTGATAATTCCTGGGTGCTTTAGCCCATTCGGTTGGGTGACCAGACCCAGTAATGCTCCGAATCTGCTTTACAGCGCGTTTTTGCTATTCCATAGAAGGCACATTGCTTGCCACAACGCCCTTCATGGCCACAGCATCATCAACAGCCCAACAGGCGATCTCCAAAAAACCTGCGACGGTTTCGACAATATATTTCTTAACGGCAAGTGGCGTCACGGCAGCACTGATCAGGCCTACGACGATACGGATCCTTATACCAACGATGTGTTGGTTCGGATTAATCTCGCCAACGAAGGTGACCTGAATGAAGCGTTTCATGCCTCGAGATATGCTCAGCCAAACTGGTGTCGCATGTTGCCGGCGGAGCGTTCCAAGATTCTGCGGCGCGCCGCGGACATCATGGAAGAGCGACGCGAAGAGATTGTCGGCTGGCTGATACGGGAGTCTGGCAGCACTCGTATCAAAGCGAATGTCGAGTGGCAATACGCACACGGAATCACACTCGAAGCGGCAACGTTTCCTTCGCGCATTGAGGGACCCATCATGCCGTGCGATATCCCGGGCAAGGAGAATCGCGTCTATCGTCAACCGGTCGGCGTCGTCGGCATGATCAGCCCGTGGAATTTTCCTTTTCATCTAAGCAGCCGCTCTATCGCGCCTGCAATTGCGCTGGGGAACACCGTAGTAATCAAGCCGGCGTCTGAGACACCAGTCACGGGTGGATTACTACTCGGCAAAATCTACGAAGAAGCCGGACTTCCGGCGGGCGTTCTCAACGTCGTCATTGGCCAGGGCAGTGTGATCGGTGATGCGTTTATCCGGCATCCAACCCCGCGCGTGCTCTCGTTCACCGGCTCAACTGAAGTCGGCCGTCACATTATGAAAACTGCCTCACAAGGGCGGACACTGAAGCGCGTGGTGCTTGAGCTCGGCGGCAACAGTCCACTCGTCGTGCTCGACGACGCCGACGTGGGTCTGGCAGTAAATTCCGCCGTCTTCGGAAAGTTTTTGCATCAGGGTCAGATTTGCATGGCTATCAACCGGATCATCGTGGACGCCAAGGTGCACGATGAATTTGTCGAGCTGTTCACCGAGCGCGTGCGCCAGTTGAAATATGGAAATCCTAATGACGACGACACGATCGTCGGCCCACTCATCAACAAGCAGCAGTTACAAAAACTGGTGGAACACATCGCGAAGGCACGTTCGGAAGGCGCGAAGGAAGTGATCGACGGCGAGCCCGAAGGACTCGTATTGCCGCCGCACGTTTTTATAGACGCCACGAATGAAATGTCGATCGCGCAGGAGGAGTTGTTTGGACCAGTGGTCTCAATCATCAAGGTCCGTGATGAAAATGAGGCACTAGCCGCGGCTAACGATACGACGTACGGATTGTCGAGTGCCGTGTGGACTCGCGACCTCGAGCGTGGTAATCGTTTCGCACTCCGGCTGGAAGCAGGAATGACTCATGTGAACGACTCGCCGGTAAACGACCTGCCAAACTGCCCGTTTGGCGGCGAGAAGAACAGCGGTCTGGGCCGTTACAACGGACAATGGTCCATAGAAGAGTTCACCACTGTTCACTGGATCTCAGTGCAGCACGAACCGGTTCAGTATCCATTCTAGCCAAATTCCGCGAGAGGCGATCGACGGCCAGGCTCTCGCGCCAAGCCGTCGCACTCCAAAACGTAGCCCCGGACTTAAGATGCACTGGTTCTTGCTAGGACCAAAGTCCTACATCACAACCTGCAAAGCCGATGTACACTGCTCTCATCGGAAGCTAAGCTGAATTCTAATAAACGACGTGAACCAATGAGGATTCGCAAGGCTCCCGTGCGCAAGAAAAGTCGTAATACTGACGATGAAGCGCCCGTAAGAGCGGCTATAGATCGCGTACATGATCAGGAGTTCACGGGTATGTCGTTACACTCTCCTCATAGTTTTAGGTTTGATCAGATTATTGGCGAATCGCCTGCTATGAACCAGACGATTAATTTGGCCAGACGAGTCGCGGAAAGTGAAGTATCCTGCGTGCTGCTTCAGGGCGAGTCAGGCGTCGGCAAAGACTGCTTTGCAAGGTCCATTCATAACGGATCGCAGCGCGAGCAAGCTCCTTTCGTCGCGATCAACTGTGCCGCGCTGCCATCGAACCTGATCGAGTCGGAATTATTCGGATACGAGAAGGGCGCATTCACCGACGCCAAATCACGTAAGGAAGGTCTACTGGAACAGGCTGATGGGGGCACGATACTCCTCGACGAGATCAGTGAACTTGATATCAACTTGCAAGCAAAACTCTTGCGCATACTCGAAGACGGAACACTCCGCCGCGTTGGCGGTTTGAAGGACGTTCGCTTTACTGCCAGCGTCATCTCTGCTTCCAATCGAGACCTCAAAGAAGAAAGTCAACGCGGTCGGTTCCGACTGGATCTTTACTACCGGTTGGCTGTCGTTCAAATCGACATTGCACCGTTACGCAAGCGCGGCGCTGACGTTTTGCTACTCGCTAATCATTTTTTGAACTCGTTTGGCAAACAACTGGGACGTCAAAATATCCACGGGCTGTCAGAGGAAGTAGAACGGGCCTTTAAGCTTTACGAATGGCCAGGGAATGTTCGTGAACTGCGCAATGTGATCGAGCGTGCAATCGTGCTCGAGGAGGGAGAGGTGATAACAACAAGATCTCTTCCTGCCGACATTTTGGCAACTCCAAGAGTCAAACAATCGCGCCCGGAGCTTGTGAATATGGATTTAACGGATTCCATCTTTAGGCTTCCGAGCGCTGGGATTTCGCTTGAACAATTAGAGACTTCGCTTATGAAGCAGGCGCTGGCGCAATGCCACGGCAACCAAACGCACGCTGCTAAACTTCTCGGCTTAACCCGCGATCAATTTCGCTACCGCTGGAAAAAAGTGAAAGAGTCGAGCCGGCCTCACCTCGTCGCAGTAGCCGGCTCACACCGCTGAAGTTTTTCATCCGCGAAGCATTTTAAATGGCTTTGTGCTTTTGTGCCCCTTCGTAGCTATTAACCTGACGCGTAACGAGGGTGGACCATCAAACTGCTACTTGCCATTGATGCGTTGACGTCGTCTGAAGATATCGTCACCGCGGTTGTTTCACGGCCCTGGCCAGCGCACACCTTTGCACACGTTGTCACCGCTATTTCGCACACACTTATACCAACTTTAGTCGATGGCTGCTGGGGGAGTGTCTCCGGCGCGGTGCTTCGCGATGCGCCGTGTTCGGTGGAGATCGTACGAACAAGTACAACGTCTGCCGAGCTTGCTCCAAGGAACGGCCTGAAGATCTTAATCGGAGTCGACGACTCAGCATTCTCACTTTCGGCGGCGCGCTCAGTCGCTGCGCAGCCCTGGCCCAGCGGAACAATCGTCAAGTTGCTCAGCGTTGAGTAACCAACAATCCACCTGGCTGAACGTGTTATTGACGAACTTCAAACGGCAACTCGTTCGCTGCCGGAAGCAGCGACACAACCCGAAGCAATTCTCTCCCGCGCTGGCTTGAGCACGACCAGCGACATTGTCAAAGCCAATCCGAAGGAAGAAATCATCCGTCAAGCCGCAGCCTGGGGCGCCGACCTCGTAGTCGTTGGCTCTCATGGGAGACGAGGCATGAAGCGATGGTTACTTGGAAGTGTATCCGAAGCCGTAGCCAGACATGCCTATTGTTCGATCGAAGTGATACGAACACATCACGCCTCTTGATCTAACGGCCAGCGAATACCTCGATCGCGGAGCCGGTGGCGGGGCTGAGCGAGCAAGCATCTGGATAAGTTCTTCCAATAGATCAAAGTCGATCGGCTTTTCGAGGCAGTAATTGCACCCAGCCCTGAGAACTTCTGCTTGAAATTGAGGTGTGGCATTTCCAGTAACCGCCACAATCGGAACTCCATGCAGATTTGGATGGGAACGGATAAGGCGAGTCACGGTCAGGCCGTCGAGGCGTGGTATTTTCATGTCGAGCAGGATTAGATCGGGACGTGCCTTTTCTGCCACATTCAGAGCTCGTTCGCCGTCCTCTGCCTCGATCACGTGACACCCAACCATGCCTAAAAGAGTTTTGAGCATTTCGCGGGTGTCATCGTGATCTTCGACGATCAACACAACGGGATCAGCATAATTCTGCCGACTTGGTCCAAGAGGCTGGCGTAGATCACCTTGCCTCGGTTTTTGAGGATCGGGATTCATCGAGAATTTCTCCGTCATGGACTAATCGTAATGTGGTTTTCCACTTTTGTTACACCAGGAGCGGACCAGGCGGCCCTTTCAGCTTCCTCTCGTTCAGCCCAGGCGCGCACGCTGCCATACAGCTTGACCGTTCCACCGTCGGTCTCCACTGTAACGCGACGCGCGTCGAGTTCTGCGCTGCGTCGTAGTGCTTCCTCAATCTTTGACTTGATGTCGGTTGGCGACACTACCGGTTTTACCTCAATGTTGTTCGTCACACCGATAACACCTCTGATTTTCTTAACCGCCGACTCCGCCAGAAGTTTTTGATATTGCCAATCAACGTTGCCCTCAAGGGTTGCCCAGCCGTTTCGCACTGTCGCCTTGATGTTATTCGCTGGGATGCTGATATGACTCTCCAACTCGTGAACGATGTCCCTCGCAATCTCGGGGTCAGTGCGACTCGAAAGTAGTTTGACCTCGAGGTCATTCGCCACGGCCTTCACTCCATAAACCCGTTTCGACGCCTTCTCGGCGGCGTCCTTCTCCCAATAGCTGGGAACGAATCCGGTAAGTGTGACCACTCCATCTCTCACTGCAACGCCAATGTCATCCGAGGCAACTTTTGGATCCCATTTGAGTTCCATAAGCACGCTATTACGAATTTCATCGTCACTGCGTACTGGCGCTTTTGCCGATGCACCTGTTCCCATACGCGACCTTCCTTTCTCGATAGTCTTTTTTTCGAAGTGCGTACTTTTAGCTAGCGCAACTGATGTGCCGTATCTCCTTAACGCACAAAACTGCAAAAGCCCTACTTAACCTGGGTGCCTTTTATACTCCCTGTGGCAAGAGTGGATGAATTTACCCTGACATGGCCGGGGTGAAAACCCCAAAAGTGGTTAAGTTGCCCTCGAAGTTGAGGGAATGCTGATTGCTCAAAATCAGAATCATGAATCAGAAAAATGTGGCGGAAGAAAGTGCATCCATACCACGAATTGAGTTTTGTAAGGTTTCGATCTGCTACGACGATGAGGTAGTGCTCGACGATGTGAGCTTCGTCGTTTGGCCCGCGGAGTTGAAGTTGATGCTGGGCGAGTCCGGAGGCGGAAAATCTACCGTAATCAAACTTGCGCTTGGCTTGCAAAAACCAGATGCGGGCAAGATTCTTATCGACGGCGAAGATATAACTCCGCTTCCGGAAGAGGAGCTTGATCGCATCCGCAACAAAATGGGTGTGGTCTTTCAGGAAGGCGCGTTGTTTGATTCGCTCACCGTTTTTGAGAATGTCGCTTACCGTTTGCAGGAGCATGGCGAGGACGAGGCCATGATCGAGCGCAAGGTAGGCGAGATCCTTGAGTTTGTTGGACTGAAAGACGCCGCCGACAAGTTGCCAGCGGAACTTTCAGGCGGCATGAAGCGACGAGTCGCGATTGCTCGTGCAGTAGTCGACGAACCGGAAATTGTTTTGTTCGATGAACCCACGACCGGTCTTGATCCCCCGACAGCGGGGACGATTTGTGAACTGGGTCTGAAACTTCGGGACGTGCTTGGCGTGAGCTCGATCTGGGTCACGCATCGAATCGAAGACGTTCGTTTCCTGGCATCCAAACGTGTCGCCCTGGCGCCGGATCACCGAACTCGTATCGAAGACGAAGGCGATCGTTTCTGTCTGGTAAACACAAGAGTGGTGATGTTGCATCACGGCCGAATTATTTTTGAAGGTCCGGATGAACAATTCTGGCAATCAGACGATCCGGTCATTCGGGAGTTCCTCGAGTATGACATGATCACTTGACCGAGTAATATTATTGACCTAACAGATCTTTAATGTAGGTCTAGGAAAGCACGCGGAAGTTATTGCAAATACACGACTTGATTTGCCGGAGGGGGGACTCCAACCCCCCATTGTTTTACTGGGTTTTTCACTGCTTTGGCAAAAACCCCATTAAAATCGCACTTTTCACTTCTGCGTTCTCTGCACGGTCTGCATTATCCGCATTCTGCTGTGCCTTAGTTGTGACAGGCACCCACTCTCTGTTGCAAGTAGAAGGTGCCAAAACGACGCTATCGAGGAGTTGATCCGCTCGGCAAGAGGCTCAGGAACAACGTTTGGTTTCGTAATCCGACTGTAACCGGCTCGTGTCAATGAATTACTCATAACTTCCCACAAACTCGCCGCCTCAAACTCCTGTTGATATTATGTCTACCTTCCCACGTTCTCTAGATGGGTACTGTGGCATCGACAATGACTTTACCGACCGCTGGATACAACTACAAAACCGAACGACTGGGGATCTCATCAGTCGCTGAAGCTATCGCCCATGCTGGACTTATTTGGCGCGAAACTCCCACAGGCGATGTTGGGATCGATGGTCAAATTGAATATGTTGACGGACAGGGCAGAGCTACTGGGCGGATCGTAGGTGTACAGGTAAAGTGCGGGGTTTCTTATTTTGAGGACGCGTGCGCTTCGTGGCGATTTAAACCACAAGAAAAGCATCGCTTTTACTGGGAGCGCTATCCTATCCCAGTACTCCTCATGCTGCACCATCCAGAAAACAGACAGACATATTGGGTTGACGTGCGACAGGTGTTAAGAAGTCCAACAGCGGATTCACAATACGTATTTGTCTCTAAAAAGCAGATTCTACAAACCACCAATCCTGAGGCGCTCTTCGCTGGATTTGGTGTGACCGGGGCAGAGTTCCTTGAAATCCCTCAGGCTCTCCAGCGTCTAATAATGACCGAATGCCGCAATAAGTCTTTTCCTCTTTCTTACTTTGATCTTTTTGCTAATGGTCTCACAAACATCTGTCGCAGTCTCTATTTTGGTATGGATCTAGCAGACACGATCGCCGAAGCTGCCTTGACTGCACAGGAAGCACCGGTTGGACTGGGTATTGGTCCAGAGGAGCACGAATTTTTGTTCGGATATACTCACTTCCTGACGGAGCAGCAGATTGCGGATATTAACTTCGCTGACTGTCTTATTGATTGGTATGACAGAGAACTTCAGCCGTCGTTTGTTGCGCCCCTCACATCGCGCGGTCACGATTTAGTACGAGAGATCGGGCGATGGCAAGACGAACTAGAACGGAATGGAGAGATTGAAGTTCGCGCTGGCCTTCGGGTAGCACAAGAGGGGCTTGTCCAGATGATACTCGCGCCTTCACATATTGAGCGAATACCTATTATTTGGCGCTTTCAAAATGCCCTGCGTTCCAAACTTTGACCAATGCTTCTCGTGACGCAACGGATAGCGTGTCCGACGACTTTGTAAAAAGCAATAACAAGAACCGCTCTTCACCGCTCATAGATCCCATTGCGGTAATCTGTTTGCGAATCGTCACCAGCAAGGACGTGGCATGAAGAATCTCGATCACAAATTCTAAAAGTACCGTTACAAGATGTCTCAAGAACTTATCAAACTCCCAACGGATGAACTGTTGACAAAGTTTGGATCCGGCCTACATAAACCGGGATCGGGTAGCGCCGCCGCATTAGTGGGCTTAGTTTCATGCAAGCTTGTCCAGACAGTTATTTCTCTGTCCCATGGACGAGAACAATATCAAGGAGTTGAAGACCAGTTAACACTTGTGAATCAAGACATCCTTGGTGATATTGAGCCGACTCTTAAATCGGCCATTCAGGAAGACTCAGAACAGTTTGATCGTGTTTTCCAAGCGCGTGTTCTCCGTGATAATGAGACCGACGCTCTTAAGAAGAAGCAGTTATCGGAAAAGGCTCTCAATGAACTTCGGATCGCTACTGAGATTCCCATTCGGATAGCTGAAACATGTTTGGCCTTAGCAGAGAAGGCAAAGCTAGTATTTGATCTAGGATTTAAATCAGCACGAGGCGATTCGGGAGTCGCAATCAGTGCAGCCTTAGCCGCCGCTTCTGGTTGCGTTTCCATAATATATCTGAACCTGACAAGTTTTAGGGGTGGTGAATGGGCTGTTCGAACTCGGGAAAAGGCCGATGAGTTGTCTCAAAGAACTCAGAACTTGCAAATTCAACTAGTTGAAAGAATCGGCCATTTGCAGCGAGAGGTTATGAAAAGGGAAAATCAAGGTTGAGCGTTGAGGGTGTAAAAAGTTTTGTGTAAATGGTCATTGAGCGACTAACCGATTAAGGTTGGTCCAGGAGAAAAGATGACCATAGACAACGAGCTCATTGACAATCTGCTGAAGGACTACAAAAAGCCTGAGGACATCATCGGCGAGAACGGACTGCTGAAGCAATTAACAAAGCAGTTGCTGGAACGTGCGATGGCCGCGGAGTTGACCGACCACGTTGGTTACGAGAAGCACGACGCAGCCGGGCACAAGAGCGGCAACTCGCGCAACGGCAAGTCGGCCAAGACGCTGAAAGGGAGCTTTGGCACCATGCCGATCGAAGTGCCGCGGGATCGTAACGGAACTTTCGAGCCGCAGATCATCGAGAAACATCAGACGCGCTTCACCGGCTTCGATCAAAACATCATTTCGCTGTACGCGCGCGGCTTATCAACGCGCGAGATCCAACAACATCTGGAAGAGATTTACCACGTAGAAGTCTCGCCGGCGTTGATCTCGAGCGTGACGGATGAAGTGATTGACGAGGTGAAGACGTGGCAGAATCGGCAGCTCGATGCGGTCTACCCGATCATGTATCTGGACGCCATTCAGTTCAAGGTGCGCGATGGCGGGCACGTAAGAAACAAAGCGATCTACCTGGCCATCGCGATTACGGTCACGGGCCTGAAGGAAGTGTTGGGGTTGTGGATCATCTTTTTAGATGTCTACGCAATGACATCCAACAGAGTAGGATGAGTGCGATCAACTCGAAAGTCCGCAGAATGATCATCGCCGCCTGGTCAAAACGAGAGAGTAACCATTGAAAATCGTGCATACCCTGCCACCTCACAGCCTAACGTTGGCAAACGGTAGCGCGAAATCCACACTGATACTAGCTTAATGTTTAACACGGAGAGATTAGTCTGGACTAGCTAATCGGATTTGCAGGGTTGCCTTCAGCTACCGGCAAGGTGTTGCTTGGCACGACATCGAAGAGCATAACTCAGACCGTCTTTTTCGATTATTATCGTACCTGTTCCAAAACATTGACATTTGAACTGGAGTGGCAAGGGTTCAGTACTCACAGGTGAGACTTTTTTCGATCGTTTACGTGCCGCTGATGGTGCGATGCAAGACAGTGCCCGTGCGCCTGGTAACGTTATGGAGTCAATGACGCATCGAACAAATCGATTTTCGAAAAACAACCATTCTTCGGTAACACCCGAAATTCCGGTCTTGATCGTCCCGCACAATCCGGAATTAAGGTAATCTTCAAATCCTACCTTAGGAAAGTGCAATAATGGCTGGCCGGGCCTTGCCAGCCAACGAGCTACGGGAATTGAGTCGTTGCAATCCCAAAGGATGAACTTCGCCCCCCAAATTCCTAGATCATTCAGTCGTACCACAGTTGACGCGATTGAGGTTTCGAATAGTTCGGAGATCTTAACAACAGAACTTGCACCAAGCTCAAAGTCCGCAGCTATCTTTCCGAACGACCACGCAGGCATTAATAATTCAGCAGCTCCAAGGTTGCAAAGAAATTCTTCTTCTACGTCATGGTTATTCAATGCTTTGAGCGAGGGAGCAGCTTCGTAAAAAAATGTATGCACAACTTCGTGAGCACATGTGAAGTTTTTTCTTCCGTACGGTCGGTCACCGCGCAACTCAATCTTAAATCCATCGGATATCGGAATAAGTCTTCCGTCGATTTCCATTCGCTTCTGAACTATTTCCTTTACATTGCGGAGAGAACCATACAACGCCGGCTTGAATGGAGGCTCACGTACTCCGGAGTCTTGCACCAGACGCTTTGCTCGCTTTTTCACTGCATCGACCGGATCAGAAGCCGCCTCTACACTAGCGCAAAGCTGCCAAGCAATTTTGCCGACAAAGGGTCGCATGAGTTGTTACTCAAAAAGTTTGTTGCCGTTAGACGTAGTACTCAGTTGTCTATACTTAGATATCCAATACTTTCGATCGCCCACTTCTGCGCGCATAGAGCCAGGCCGTGATAGTTCATACTCAAACTCTTGAACATGCTTCTCCCAAAGGAGATCACGATCCTGCGCTTTCATATCCTCATCCTTCGCCACACTCATAAGAACTTGCATGTGTTCTGAGAATATCGGATGCCATTTCCAAATTGGGACTTGATGACCAGTGATAATGTAAGCCTCGGAAGTTTCTAGCGCTCGCGCCAATCTTCGCAAGAGTTTCAGTGAAGGATTGCTCACCTGCTCCGGCAGGTTTTCTATAGCTTCAATTCCAGCAGCTTCAATACCAACCATTCTCGCCAAGCCTTCAGGCTCTAAGCCCCGTTGCTTCCTAAGCATCCGAACACGATCACCAAGTTCCATTTCCTTGGTCTCGTCCAAAGGGACCGTATCTGCAAAGCGTGCGTTCACGAGATCGGAAATAATGTTATCTAAAGCGGCTGGAAGCTTCGCCAGCAGGTCCAACGGAGTGTCGTATTGAACAATGACCTTGCGAACGGGACACCCGAGAACCATCTTTGAAACTTTTACTTTCTCTTTTTCGAGCACTACCAGTGAAGCACATCCCTGATAGGCTAACTGCACTTCGATTCCGGCACCTAGGCTTGGGAATGGCGCGGCGAGAATTACAATGTCAGACGCTGAGACTATCTGACGATCAATTGCGTAGACATCATACTCGGAAATATCGGGATTAATCTGGGGCGCCGTCTTTAACCGTGGCCTATAGAGCACCAAAGAGTGAGCGGCATACTGTTGGCAAATCTTGTGAACTTGCTCATCAAGGTTCTGGATCTCTTTGAACTGTTCCTCGTTGAGTCCCGTTAAAGCACTTGCAAAGTAGACTGTATACGGAGTTCCAGAATATGACGGCTCGTTGGGCGCAATAGCACGGTCTCCAAAAAGAGTGGCAAATTCTGTCCCGCGAACAAGCTCATCAGGATCGACTTCAAAGGCTTCGGCCAAGCTAATGATCGTCTCGACCTTTATTTCTTGGTAACGGCCTCTTTCAATCCGCGAGATTTCAGCCTGACTTACTCCAGATAAGTCTCTGAGAGTTTCTTGCTTGTATTGCCTCTTCTTTCTAAAGAAAAATACCTTTTCGCCAAAGAGTTTCTTCGGGGTATCCATATGCTAGACCTCCTTATGGCGAATCATACCTATAGTACCTGCTGGTTACTACGCTAATATTATTCGCGATTATTAGTGCCTATACTAGCGATTATTCGAGTCCACAGAACCTAAATCCCCCTACTAACGCGCGTAATGCAGGTCTGGTACCCTCCTTTCAATTCACAGCTGGCTAAAAGTAGGGAAAATTGGACCGTTGAGATCGCCGTTGTAAGCCGTGGGTTTCCGCTTCTGTTTTCACAGGCGACCTTGCAAAATGTTCATCCTTCACAAGTCACTTGAACAGGGCTCAACAGATCCCTTGCCCGTTAGAGAACCCGCTAAAAACTCCAATTGGACTCCCAGATGAGAAATCTAAAGAAAACTAAAATTCTCTAAATTTTAATTGTTGCTGTGCCTTAGTTGTGACAGGCTTGGGGTGGCGCCTAGCTAACTTCTTTATTCGTAACGCTTAAAGTTTTGATTGGTGCCGAAGGGGGGCTCATCCGCAATACATTGTTTTGCAGTTTTTGCGAGGATTTTTGATTTTCTTAGGAAAACTGCAAGTCTTGCCTTCCGCACTGTGCGCACTGTCGGTACCGTCGGCACCCAGTTGTACCTTAGTTGTTCCGAACTTTACCCTAGCCTTAGATTCCTCGTAGAAGACTGGCCGTTCAGGGCACGAGCTTCGCGACGCGACGAGCTTGAGAAGAGAAGAAAGCACTGATACGATTCGCCAAAAACCAGGAGCGGAGCAATGCCCTTCACTGTAAAAGACCTCATCGCAGGCCGTCCTGAACCGATTACTACCAGCCGAAACGCATCGGTACAAGATGCTCTCCGTACAATGATAGATGGTGATTTCAGTCAACTGCCTGTCGTCGACTCCGATGGAACTGCACAAGGGATGATCACAAGCGATTCTATCACGAGAGCGCTAAGCCATTTTGATCTGACGATTAAAGAGATGCGCGTGTTCCATGCGATGACGGAGGAGGTTCCCACCTATTATCCAGAGGATGAACTGCTTGGATTGCTCGACGATCTTAAGAACAGTTATGCCGTCCTCGCCGTAGACAAGAATGAACGAGTAATTGGAATCATTACGAGCTATGACACGACGGAATATTTCCGTCGTCGTGGCGAAGACTTGATGTTACTTGAGGACATCGAGACGATGCTCAAGGATTATGTCTTGGCTGCGTTTCAGGATGCCGCTGGTACCGTTGATAGCCACGCCTTGGAATTAGCAATCGAAGAAATCTCAGAAAGCAATTCAAAGTTGAGAGGTCCATTTGGGCGCGCCCTAGAACACTATTTAAGAAATGGCGCCGTGGCTGTTGCAGTAGACCAAATGCGCGCGGAGGAAGCTTTTTCGCTGCACATAAATCCAAAGCAGCAACCTCGGCCATTCGAGAAGTTGAGCCTCAACGATTATATCGACCTGTTTCTGCACAAAGCTCGGTGGGAACAATATAAATCCGTTTTTGATCTCGACGCCGGGTCTTGCCGGAAGCTATTGATTGCGGTGCGCGATATTCGCAATGAACTTGCCCACTTTCGGTCTGAGATGACTCCACACAAACGGGAGCAATTAAGATTTTGCAAGGAATGGTTAACTAGACACCAAGGACAGATCTCGTCGCTCTTTACAAGATCAACCACTGAGTCAAATGTGCAAACTAATGACGGAGGAGCCCAGGCTGTAGATCTAGTTCGCGAAAACGGCACTAACATTGTCGCTAGCATATTCACGGATTTTTTAAAAGCAATTCGGCTCGGAAAGTTCCATACCGACGAAGACATTCCTCTCCAGTTGAGCGAGTCGGAGGATGCTCGTGAAAGTCGATATACACCTTTGGCTGTCTATCTACAAACACTGCCGCTGGACCGCGACAAAGAAGAGATTTCGTTCGAAGATATTGAACTGCTTATCGGTGGTCGATTGCCACCATACGCGAGACAACACCGATCTTGGTGGGCTAATGATTCGACACGCCACGTGCAATCCATCCAGTGGTTAGGTGCTGGGTGGCGAGTTTCATCCGTGAACATGTCTGGCGAACGAGTTGTGTTTAGCAGGATAAAGGAACGTGAACAAGCCTACATTGAATTCTTCAGCAGATTACTTGCGGATTTGCGTCGGACGAACGAAATTCCAATTAGTCCGATTTCACCAGATGGTCAGAGTTGGGTAAACGTTCTGCGTATCGGTAGCCCCAGTGATAGCAATGCGTCGTTCCTTAGTTTTTCATTCGCACGCGGGGGACAATTCCGAGTTGAGCTTTATATTGATCAGGGAGATAAGGAGCGCAACAAAGAGCTTTTTGATGGTCTCCACTCGTGCGCAGAAGAAATCGCCAGCAAAGTTGGCGAGAGCTTAAGTTGGGAAAGACTCGACAACCGACGCGCCTCCCGCATAGCGACATACCGAGGAGGTACTATCACCGACAGTCCTGACGTTCTTGCAGAACTCCGCCAATGGGCTGCTGGGACCATGATTAAGTTCTACAACGTATTTCGGCCGTTACTTTTGCACATGAGCGATACCTCTTGATAGAAACAACCGCGGTCCAAGTCCATTGTAAGTCCGGTCTTGTTAGCTACGCCAATATCACATTGGCTAAACTAGGTGCATCTGTTGCCACAGTTGAATTAGTGTAACTAAGCGGGCTGCTTCCAAAGGAAGTAGAAAGAACTTCGCTCTAACCATTCCTATTAACCTTTTGATAGTCTTGCGGGAATCGCGTCCGGTAGTGAGTGAATCCAATAGGTTGTAGACCAAGTAATCGCGACGATTAGGAAGAATTGGTTGTTTCCACAGTTCATATAACAAGAGAACTACAACGTTCAGGGCTGAGTCATCATCGGATCTTCCACCGGTGAGAATCTTCACCACTTCGGTGTAAGGGTAAGAAGGAAACCAATCAGCTTTCTTTGCGGCCTGTATCAAGATCTCAAAATCGATGCTTGTGTGATAATAATGCCAGCATGTAAGGCTGATTACCGCTTCATTGTAAGCGTCTCGTTGAATGAGGCCCGTATTGAGCCCGAATATCAACAGGATTTGCGTCCAGACGCCATCAACGCCAAATTCAGATTTAGCAAAGGACCGTAATCGTTCGTCGTCTGAAAAGAGCAACATCTCTTTTTCGCGAGCTATAAGTATAGTGTCAAGAAATGAACCTCCTAGCATATCCGTAAGCGGCTCTCTCCGTTCTCGGGGGATATCCAAAGCACCGGTTACAGGAACGATTTCACAATTCTCACACACCCAGCCGATGATCTGTTGAAAAGCATCGACCGTTCGTTGAACCTCTGCTTCCGTGATCTCAGTTCGAACAAACTGCTCTCCCTCCTTAGCAATCATCATGAATCCTTGGCCTTCAAGGCCTTTGTGTTCGCGGACAAAGTTTTGCAGTTCTTCTATTGAGCGTTGAGCGATTAGGAATTTTCCAAAATAACTGACCAAGAGGTCTGCTATCCGCAGACCGTGAATGGTCAGCAGGGAAATCAAGTCGATGGCCAGCTTTGAAGGTTCTTTGCTGATTAGTGAATAAGCGTAATCTCTTTCATCAACGCTTCCACGGGCGCATCTGATTCCGACGTTGGGATTACTCCTTAATGTGTTCCAGACTTTTATCACATCGATGTGCAGGAGATTTGCTATCGAACCGATTGACAGCTTACCCTCGTTGTAGAATTGTTCAAGTTGAGAGCCTCGTTCCTGCTGTTTGCTTACAGAATCGAGAATATTCTGAAGCCCCTTTGGCATTTCACCGTCTTGCGCGGGTTCTCCGACGTGAAACATCCACAGGCCGCCCGTACCGGGAAATATTTTTTCGTAAACTTGGAAGGTCTCGTGTAATGCATGAAGATACTTGCTCTTCAACTCGACAACAGTTCCCGTCTCCTCTTCGTGTAGCCCTTCTTTAATTACAACCTGGTCTCCAATGCTGCTTCCAATAAGCCGCTTTGCCAAACGATGCTCTAAATTGATTTCTCCGCGTCGAAAATCCACGTCCTTACGATCCTCGATGACATACCAGTCCTTCTGTCCGGTCCCATCCTCAATACAAACGGCAACATCCGATGACACTTCTTTTGGTGCCAGCCACTCATAACTGTGTTGAGCTTGTTCAAAAAAGAGTCGGACGTATTCCAAATGAGATTCCGATCGGTCATAGAATTTGCGTCTTAGTTCATATATCGTGTCGAGGCACTTCCTTACTCTTTGCCTCAATGAGTACAGGTGCGCTAATTGAAAAGCGTTCTTCAATGGCAATGCGTAAATGTTAGGAGAGGAATCTAGATAGGCATCCAAGTCTTCGAACTTATTGCTGCGCCAATTTACGACGGCGAGACGCAACAGCATTTCAGGGTCGTCCGGGAATGCCTGCAGATACTCCTCACACACTCGTGTGGCATTTTCAAAATCATCGATTTCTTCATAGATCGTGGATTCAATGTGTGTAATGAACGGCTGAGGGCCATGCTTGCTTCTAAGATGGCGACAAATATCTATAGCGGCACTGAGTTTTCCAAAACGATAATAGCTATTAAGAAGTCGCCGCGTTACTTCAGAATCTGTGTTTGTGTTGGCGATTCGTTCGTAGATGTCGGCCGCCTCGCCGTATTGTTCGAGAGAGTAAAATTCATTAGCGAGAATCAACAGCCGTTTGTAAGACGTTTTTTCTGTCAGGTATTGCTTGGCCTCGTTAAGGAAAGCAAGCGCGTCATCGCGCTTACCTGAGAGTCTAGCTATTTCTGCCGCATCTGTTAGGTTAAGAACGTCCGTAGGCTGCGAAGACCTCATCTCATCAGAGATGACGGCTGCTTTATCAAACTCTCGGAGCTTAATGTATGCTCCGATCAATTCCCGATTCGCCTCTTCTTTGATTTCGGTAGCAAGGTTGGCTTGACGTAGTAACTGCTGCAAAACCTCGATAGCTTCCGACGCGCGATTAGCACTAGAAAGTACATCGGCTAGTATCAAATCGACTTCAGGGAGTTCAGGATTTCCACGGATCAGAGTGAGGAGAGAAATCGCCCGTTCGCTATCGCCGTTTAGATACGCAAGAATGGCTCCATGCTTCATGAATGCCGTGTTATTCGGATCCTCGGCTAGAGCAATATCAAAATCCTGAATTGCTCCCTTCAAATCGCCTAATAGTTTCTTTGCAACCCCCCTATTGGCCAGCCATAAGAGTCCGGTCTTTCTGAGATCAGTGTTTGCAACTCGATCCCAAGCTCCAGTGAGTAAATTCTCAGCACGTAACAGTTGAGCCTTTTGCTCGTCAGTCACCTGTTCATATGTGACAACAGCCTGACGCTTCAATATGGATTCAAGCAGCAAACCGCCCAACGTACCTTTGATCTCAGGAATATTCTCCTGGTCTCCAGCCAGCGCTGTTTCAAACCAATACTGTGCTTGATCAGCGTCACCGTTCTTATGCGCTACTATCCCTAGGACGTATGCAACCTCAGGCAGGGTTCGGAATGTCGGCGGAACCTTAGAGACAGCAGAGTCGAGACTGCCATCGGGTATAGGAATCTGGACATAAATCGAATAGGCATTGCCGCTGGCCGGATTCTTTTCGAGGACCTTTTTGATCGTGCCGATCGCATTTTCCATTTGTCCCAGAACGAGGTTACCAAGAGCAACGTTGGTTAGGGCCTTCTCGTCTTCCGGGTTATATTGCGCGGCCTCAATAAACAATCGCGCAGCTTCTTCATTTTGATCGAGCTTAATCTTCGCCGCAGCAAGATTTGTAAGAAGGCGAAATTTAATAATCGCCGGAGCCGACGACCAGATGCGGGCTTTCAACGTTTCTAAGTACGCAATGCAATCACGATACTTGTACGTGTTGATCAAGAGTTTAGAATGATCTAGCTCTGCTTGATACTCAGTCACGACAACCGGATGTGCGGCATTCTCCGCTGAGGTAGCCGAGCCTTCCTTCTGTTCAGCTAGGACTGCTGTCAAATTGGCTAAGCGATCGATCGAGTTAGCTAGTTCGCTTTCGGAACTCAGAATCTCGCGTGTTCTTTCACTGATCTCATCAATCCGTTTCGCGGTGGCGGTCGCCGTTCTACCAAGCTGCGGGTAATACTTGTCAACTACATCAGGAAAACTTTCCAAGCTTTCGACGATGTCTTTCCAACTCCAGACATGAACCGTAAAGAGTCCGTTTTCAAGGTGCTCCGCTGTTATCTGCCGAGCCAAAGCCTCGACCGCTGCATCTTTTGGCCCAGTGGTCGCGATCGTCCATGCTGAAAGGATGGGATTAAAAGATTTTGCCTTTTCAACCTCTGTTAATAGTTCTTCAGGAGTGATCTTCCGTTCCGAATAGTTATCTTTCCCCTTACATTGCACGCCCGCCCAACTCTTACCTTCATTTGGCCGACCCGAGATATCTACTCCGTGCTGCGGTTGACCTAAACGACCGTTCTTTTGCGCATTCGGGTCGCGCCAAATCGACTTCCAAAGGTCACAGCATAGCGTTTCGAAATCCTGCCAGTTTGCCGGAGGTGGAAGTTGTAACGCGTGCAAATTCATGATTTGTAAAAATAGTGGGATTTGTACCTCAGTTGTTCCTAAATCTCACAAATCTGCGTTTTTATTGAGGAATTTTGAGATTCTGGTGCCGAAGGGGGGACTCGAACCCCCCTATTTTTAGTACCGTTTTTATTAGGTTTTACATACCTTTTTTCAAAACAGACGTTTTTCCTAAGAAAATGAGAGATTTTAAATTGTGCACATTTTGCACTTAGAGCACTATCGGCACAGAAGTGAGACTTAGTTGAGACACGCTTTTTCTTTTGCCTCTAAAAACCGCTAACTTTAGACGTAACCCTTCTGACCAAAACAGCCCCTCCTTTATGATTTCCTCTTGGTCGGTTTCTTCTGTTTTAAGCGACGCGCTGCCTGTATCTCCTTCACGATTCCCTTTGGCACCAAACCATAAGACCTATGGCAATAGGCAAGCCGATCATCCTCTAAAGGACGTGTTGTTTCGATATACCATTTTATAAATCCAGCAAGATTTTCCGGCTTTATTAAGTCTCCGATCTTCATGAGATGTAAATACCCGTATCGTGAAAAGTAAATACATATCTGATTGACTTCGCACTCTTCTTCAAAGTAGTTGATCGGACGTTTGCGTCCAGCATCTATGCCTTCAAGAGATAGCAAGATGTAGTATTGGACCAGTTGATGAAGATGCCGGCGATCCAAAACGAGGTGCTTGGTTGTCTTGATGTCTATAAGCTTCTCATCAATAACAAGGTCTGCGTTTGAGCGTGACGACCCAAATGTTGGATTTAGATAGCAGGCTTTTCGTGATGAGAAATCCTGCTCCCGCACAAGCGACATTAGTTGCCTTAAATCAGCCATATCTCCTTCATCAACGGTCACAAAGTCGGCTTCATCGAAGACGCCGCTCCGACGCGTTCCTTCAAGATGAGCTAAGCACATTGCCGCTCTAATTAGCTCATCCGTCAACAAGCCGTCTTGGATAAATGACAGATATAAATTACGCGCGCCATCCAGATAACCCTTTGCCTTTAGGAATTTGTCGGAGGCTCCCTCGAAAGCATCGAGAAGGAGCACGCCTTCTTCGGCTGCCCATACCGACGTCTGTGAGCCAGCGTTAAGTCGCTCTAAATAAAATCTCAACAAGTAATCAAAGGCTATACCGACAAGCTGATAGTTTGAAGTTAATGGTGGTGCAAGTATCGCTTTATCCAACCTCCCTTGTGGCCGGATAATTGTTGACAGAAATTTCTCGTGGAACGGAGGTCCCGCAATCAATGACTTAACACCCATACCTTAAGCCCGCTCCAATCCGAATTATTCACACCTTACACTTTTATCAGTCTCATCATCGGGCTGACTCATTCTCCAGTCTGCGAAAAGCAAGGAAGCTAGTAAGATCCTCCCGGCAGCCTTCACATATCTTAAGGTGCATATCCCATACTTCCTTTAGCTCTTGATCCACCGTTTCGTCAGCTATACTCACCAGGTCCTCATACTTCAAATGGTCATGACGAAAGACGAAGTCGGGCTCGAGACTAAATGTAAAAGGCCCGGCACCAACTCGACGTCTTAGCTCCTCCACAAAAGCCTTGTGACAACCTGCGCAGTCGGCCACATGCCTGGCATTCACCGCCAGCTCATCATCCTCTAAGCCACCAACCACAAATCGTCGCAGTTGTGTTCCTGTTACGTGTGTGCCCACTCCACAACTTCTGCCCCTTTCACCTATAAATGACGTGGAGTAGAACCAACTCTTCCACTCTGGGAAAACTGTTCTTGATTTAATGTTCTGATCATCGGGCAGGTTCCGAGGATAGGACACCTATCAGGAAGCCGTCTGGATGACGTAAGGATTCGAGGCTTCAATCGAAGTGAGTTTCATCCAATTCACTTGAAACAAACCACACGTAACAACCTCAGCTACGTTTAGGTCAAAAAAGACGAGGTTACTTCCATCTCCGACTGAGCTTTTATAACGAATGCCATCCAGGCCCTCAGATCTGAAACACTCTGCAAGTACTTGTGTTGGTACGTAGTCCGCTATGTGTTCATGGGGCGTTACAGGTCTTGAAAACGCACTGTCGATGTCTTTCCAGACAGCTCGTTCTCGTTCTGGTGCTGAAGGCTCAGTAGCTCGCACTCTCAAGCGTGGGTACGGACTTATACAGTTCACAATTGTAAGTTCACGCTGAACGCGCAGTTCAGCAACTGATACCAAAGCTCCTACCCAGGGACGAACCTCCGCTATCGCAGTTTCATGGTGAGTCGCAGTGTAAAGATACGGAATACCTTTGGGGTTTGCGCGACCTTCGGACGCTTGATAAGCAAGCGGCTTCATCCGTTCGGGTGGAAAAGGACACGCATTATCCTCGTCGTCACCAGATCTCCAATCGTTGCCAACCTGGGCTCTCCATACGGACGTACCCGCAGCGATCTGTTTACGACGACTGTGACTCGAGTCAAGAACGGCTGAAAGAAATTCTTGTTGCTCCGCGCTTCGAGTGAACCGCCACTCTCGCCTAATCGACTCAGCGAAGTTCCAAAACCCTAAGTAAGATTTGAACTCTATCATTTTGCAGATGGAAGCGCCCAAAGGTTGGTATTCAACCTTTCAATTGCGCGACGTAGTTTCAGCTCAGTAACCATCCTTCTACATTTAGACTCTCTGCGACTTCTTAGTCAATAGCTTTTGTTGAAGCCCATTCTGATTACTCGCTCTCCTTGCATTCCGCTTCAGACAAGCGTAGAGTCGGCCCACTCCGACCGACTGCGCATTTAGTGCTTTCCGTACAGCAGGTTTCACCAACACCGATGCAATCTCGCCGCCGCATTCTTTACACTGAGGATGATGCTGACACCCGCGAATTGATCCGATTTGTATTCACGCGGCGCGGCTTTGAGATTGTGTGTGCCGAAAGCGGCGCGGAAGCTCTAGCACTAGCCAAAGTCGAACCGTTTGATTTGTTCCTCGTCGATAACTGGATGCCCGAGCTCACGGGTGTCGAATTAACTCGACACATTAGAGCGTTCAATCAAATCACTCCGATCCTTTTCTACTCAGGCGCGGCCCATCACCAAGACAAACAAGCCGCCTTGAATGCAGGAGCACAGGGCTATCTTACAAAGCCCGCAGCGATTGATGACTTAATTGCGGAAACTGAAAGATTGTTGAAGCAGTCTACGTGAGTTTCGGTTTGTGGACTCGGCCAGGTCAACCTTCCTATTGGAAAAATCATTGGAAGGCTAGAGTTTATAAATTGAATGGCTAAAAAAAGCGGCCGCTTTGAGTCCGCACTCATAACCGTCTACTCGGACGCGGTTACCTTCACGAATGAGAGTAGGTAGCTTCGTTAATTCGTTCGGCTCAAGTCCTCCCTCATAAGGATCAAGTGGGAACGCATAAACCAATACCAATGGCTTCCGACCTTTACGTTGCACTTTAAGTGAAAATGATTCGATCTGTTTCTGATTATTGTATTCAACCTTTGAAATTACGCCCGAGTACGTTTCCCTCCCTCTACAGTCTTCGTCCGACGCAAAGTCGAACAAGGAGATCACAGAAGTCATGCTCCCGTTCACATCATATCGCGCATAGGTATTTTGGGATTGTCCGCCAGCGAGAGCTGCGAGCACCACCATGAGTAGCACCGCCTTCATTACCACAGCTTTTGTTCCTCACTTCCCAAATAGAAACTCAATGGCCTCAGAAGCGCCATTGAATTTATTTATGCCGCTTTTGTTCCACGTTGCCTCATCTGCATCTCTTGACCAGGGCAACGATGGAGTCACCATCTTCGAAGGACTGTTCAGGGCATAACCCTTTGAGTCAACCACCATCCAAATCACATATCGCTCAGTACCAAAGAATCTTGTCTGTGGCACATATACAAACACTCCATCACCTTTAGGATTTCTCTTAGCCTTGAGATCACCCGACGTGACGTTCAACTTATTTGACTCTACAGACTTACTCACGAGCCTAACCGCATTCCGTTCTTCTGTGGTTTGCCGAGAAGTTTCTGGGGACGGGCTTGCGCTGGGAGTATTATTCTCCGATCCATTAGAGGGAGATTTCGTATGGATGCCGCATCCACCAAAGACTACTAGCCCGACAAGCAGCACTAACCCATGCACTCGCGTTGATGGTTTCATCCTCATACTCACGCCGAATTACAATCGCGTTACTCCAGTATCCGTTCCCTAGCAATCCGCTCGATGCTTGTTGAGTTAATACTTCCATCAGGCCCATCCTCAGAGGTGATAACTTGGGGCAGATAGCCGTTCTTCTCGTACCACTCTTTCTTTCTATTCCATTGCTCTCGATAGGACGGCACCGAAAGCATGCCGAGGTGTTCCCAGAAGAATATGTCACCTTCATAGCTCACTGTGAAGTCGGGAAGACGAAAGTCTTTCGGATTATCTTTCTTGTTTAGGAGTTTCTTCTCGTATTCGTAACTGATGCCGAGTCTAGTTAGCGTGTCTGCAACAATGACCTCAGACTTGGACCTCACCAACACGTCCTTGGCAGTTCGATGGATCAGGTGGCTCGCATAATACTTACCTTCAGTCTGCGGTCGTACTGCCGTCAAGAATAGACTCGTGTTTCGTAAGAGGGTAGCTGACTCCTGAGGACTACGGTAGCGTTCAAGCACGTCCGTGTCGCGCTCGACCAAAAGAACCAATTTTTGTCGAAACCTCGTCAGACCGGTATAGAGCAGTTCCTTCGAAAGCGTGGAAGCATTGCGCGGAAGAATTAGGAATACAAAATCGAAATCGCTCCCTTGCGCCTTATGAACAGTTAGGGCGTAAGCCAGCTCGAGACTTCCCTCGACTTCCGCCCGATAGTATCGGTAAGAAACTTCAGGCTGGGTCGAATATACGACTTCGAGGGAGTCATACACCTTGCTCGTATTAGTAACCAGACCGATTTCGCCGTTTGCGACATAATCGATTCCTTCGCCTTTTGGCCACGCTTTACGCCGGCAGTTGAATATCTGTATTACCTTATCGGTCCAAACAATCTCTTGCTCGCCGAATGGTTTTTCCTTAGGACTCCACGATTTCCTCCCCCTTGCGAGTAATCCGCCTTTATAGCTCGCTTGAACCTTGCGGTTTACTTCGGTTGTACCGAACTCGTGCTTTCGTACAGGACTGAGTATCTGCCAATTTTCAGCTTTCCGTGAATTGTGGTTCCCATTATTGTCGTTCGAAATGCCCAGACTCTCGTTAAAAAGTTTGTACGCTCCGTTTCCGTCAGCCAAATCAAGCAGATCCTTCATGCGATCGGAAAGCAAACTGTCCAATTCGGCAGAATCCTTCCAAAAATGGACTTCCAAATCTCCACCAACATCTCGCCGAGCAGCTCGCGAGAGCAAATCATCATCGTCGGGTGTTGCATCTTCACTCAGATAACCGTCAGCCAACTGTAACGCCAGGCTATTGTGATCCTGATGTCTCGCACGTTCTGTGAGGAGCGCAAGACTGGCCATCCGATCAGCAGCAGGAATTTGGAATTTACTTGGGTACAGTTTCTCAATAGTCTCGTCATCAGCCTTTAACCAACTCACAATATCCACGAACGGTCGGCCTGGACCAATAGGAGGCAACTGATTCGGGTCGCCAACGAGAATGAGGCGCGAAACTTGGTTCAGATCGAGCGCCCGAAACAACACCCCGAGCAGATCTATTGGGATCATTGAGGCCTCGTCAATAATCACCGTCGAAGAGCCCTTCGTACTTCCACCGTGATATCGAAGAGCGAAGTTCTCTGGGTTGATCCACTTGTTCCGCATAAGAAATTGGTGGATCGTGTAGGCGTCTCGAACGCTGCCGTCATCCCGCTTTGTTCGTTCCATTAGCCGAACGCGTGCCTTGCCGGTTGGAGCAAGTAATAGAATAGGGCGAAGGCCTTCTAACTCTTCTAATCCCTTTAGGAAGACTTTTAAGACGCTTGTCTTGCCAGTCCCTGCTCGTCCAGAAAGTACGCTAAATCGTGACTCGTAAAGAATGCCAAGAGCCTTTGCCTTCTCTGCTCTCGCTCGTTCCTCAATCTCAGGCGATAACCGCGAGCCTTTGCCCTCTCCGAATTCCTGCTTAAGAAGTCTTTCCCATGACCATCCAGTTTTTGGAGGCTTGTTTTTCCGCTTGATTCGCCGTTTTACGCGCTCGCTGACTTCCTTTTCTAGCTCGGAAAGAATTCGTAGGGCCATTGTCGGAGGATCTGCATCCGCACGAAAATCGAGTCCTTCTTGATAGAAGCTTTGTTGCCCGATGATCAATTCCTGGTCAGGCCGACATGCTCGGCGCTCGGGAAAACGGTGTCTGATGCGATCGAGCGTCTCTGCGAACTCCATTAACGTGTCACCTTCAGCGGCAGCATCCTTCAGAATAGCTACAGAACACGCTCTCACTCTCCGTGCGTCATCTTGAGCAATCAGTTCCGATTTTGATAGGAATACTGCCGCATCACCTTCCGGTCGCATTCCTCGATCGATGATTTCAAGCGTGATTGCGTCGTAGTCGGCTCCGCCTTGGTCCAACTCAGAAATCAAATACGGGTTCTCAAGAAGTTGAGTGTCCGTCGAAGCTATTCCGGCATTAGCCCGCTCATCAGCATCGGCGATTCGTTTTACCTGTTTGGGTGTCAATTCGAAGCGGACCAGCAGCGAAAGCAAATCCCGTCTGGTCCGACTGTAAGCAGCCCACCGCTCTGCGGCCTGTTTCATTGCCTTCGCATATTGCTTTTCGTCGCATTTCCTTCGACCTTCGAGAATCGCCAAGACGTATTCCCACGCGTTCTCACCCTTTTTAGTTCGAGACACCAGCGATTGCCGATGGAACGCAGCCCCGAGTTCCACACCGAGGAATTGAAGAACGCTCCCCACGCCCGGAAAGGCACCACGATCTCGCCAAACATCGGAGAGAAGGTCATTGAGCCAAAGAATGTGCCGATGCCACTCACCTGGCACTTTGTTCTCGCTCCGGACAGCCTCTAATGACTGCAAAAGACGTTCCAGTGCCCCAACCGCCGTGTCGTCGCTGACGTGTTCTCCGACATAAGAGAAATCCACCATCGTACCTTCAGGGATTCGGCAGATAATGTTCGACGGGTCGTGACCGCCACTCAGATATTCTTGATAAGGTAATCGGAAGCCCTCGTTTGCGAAGTTGTGCGTGATACAGCGCGACCAAATCGGATAGTCATCTGCATATTTCGGCGGCTTTTTTCCAAAGAAGAGTTGCGGTCCAATATTCGAGATCCGACCTACCCCAATCAACACGCGATTAAGATTGTCTTCGAGAGGATTACCCTCGTTGCAATAGAAGAAGATTAGCGATCGCCCTTTTTCAAGCCGACCCCAAAAATTTGCCAGCAGAGCCAACTGGCGATCCGGCTCAAACACCCAGCCGCGCTCCTTTTTGGGATCGTCCGGACCTCGAATGTCTAAGCGTTCGTCTTCGCAGATTTGTCGAAAATTATCCTCACGCATCCAGCGATATGGAGTTGTGCATGCCGAGTAAGGCGGTATCTCTTCTCTTGTTGAAGGCAACTGCCGAAAGCTTAATGGGTCGTTATGAGTGATGGTATAACCGATCGGTGAGAAAGCAATAGAATCGCGAGAACAAGGTGGTTGCCAACCATCGAGACCCGCCAGGGGCAAACCCGCGTTATCTTCTTCTCGCTTCAGTTTGTTTGGATTGGAGAGGGTCTCGCGAATGTGTTGCTGCACTATGCAGTAAGCATTCTCGCTAGCGTGATCACAAATGCGACCGTCCCAAGCTCTGTCATGCCAAACCAATCTGCATGATAAGTGAGTTGTCATGCCACTCTCGTTGACTGATCTAAGTTAAGTGCCTTTAGAACGTGAATTTCCTTCTCAATAGCACGACGGATCAGTTTGGATTGAGAATACTTCAGTGTTCAATCCTAGTGTCAATTGGATAATCCCAACTGGGCGTCGGAATTGTACTTCTTAGTTATTGCAAGCACAGTGTAGTGCTTGCTCGCAGATTACGAACTCTTTGTCCTTTGTTTCATCCAGCTTGAAAGCATACGATCGAAACTTGCCGCGAACGTTCTTGGTGATGAACCTCGTCGTTCGCGCAAAGATGGTACCATTCAAAGAGCCACACTCGATCTAGAGAATAGTTGTCGTGCAGGTGCACGAACGCAAGATGGCTCGGACAACCTTCGCCTTCCAATTTAGGGATAGGACTCGAATGCTTCCACCCAGCGCCTTTGCCCTTTCTTGTTTTTACAGATATTAGCCATCCGGTTCGAGTCTCTACATATATAGACTCAGAAATGCGTTTTATTGATGCTGCTTGGATTGATGATTTTTGATCAGCCGGTGCCCCGAATGAGTGAGACCTTTCATCTTCAGAGCCGTCTCCCAACCTTCCTTTGTCCCGATCAACTGAGGTTGTTCGTATAATCCAGCACGTTCTTCTTGTTTTGTGAGTCGCTCAAATCGTTGATGAAGCGGATGGTCTCGTGCTACGAGAGTTTCCTTGCGGTGAAGAATAAAAGGATTCGACGAGCCAAAATATTCAGCATACTTGATTCGAAAGGTATTCAGAGGAACAACCAGTGAACCCGCCAGGGCAGGATGCGGGCTCCTGTCAAACCCTGGGTAATAGAGATATGAGATCTGCGGTTTGCTAATTTTGAGCTTGATTATATTTGCATTCTCTACTGTGCCCACATAAGCGCGGGCACAGCCTTCATATACTCTCAACACGCAAGGCAGAAAAGCGAGTGCGCTTGAATGAATATATAGCGCGTCTGGCAGAAGCTTACCTACTGGCGACGATTGACACGCCTTAGTTATAACCTCGATGCGTCCGGCAGAAAACAATAGATCGTCTGCTAACTCGCAAGCCTTGCTATAATTCCCAAAAAAAGATCGGATATCTAACTGGAGATCTCTCGGTAGTGAGAAAAAGGTCGGGCGCTTACGAAATCTAGATAACGCTAGGTAGACCAAGAGATCCTGTGATCTTTCCGCGCGGATTTCCTCCCACTGTTTCGATCCCGTCACTTGCTGAATAATCCGGAAAGCTCGTTGTAAACTGCCTACCCTTTCGCGGATAGCATCCGCCACATCGAGCTCAGAATGCTCGGGAATTCGCCCGCGCACTGTGATGAAGTTGGCGAGTCTATCTAATAAATTACGGTTCCGTTCGAAGATTTCATTACTGAACTTTCGGGTTGGAATTGCAGCACACCTTCTAAAACGCGCGGCCTCAAACGACTGCTGCAATTCAGTGTCTCTGAATACGAAAAAGATGCCAGGCCCCGCGGCAATACTCTGGACGTTTAGATTTGCCTCAAGCCAGTCCCGTAATTCGAATTGATCGTAATACTTTTGAAATGTACCGCGACTGGTAAGAAAGCCGTCCGAGTAAGGACTTGAGTGGTACGGACGATTCGCTTCTATTGAGAGTCGCGCCGAAGCAATGAGTACCTTTCGAGTCAGCGCCCACGCCTCATTCAAAACACGAATACGTTCCTGAGGGTCTTCGATCACATTAATAACATATCCCAAGTTGACGACATCGGCTGCCGTTCGCGCCTGCTCTGGATGATGTCGTGGGTCCCAACCCCGCGCGGCGATTCCCTTCTGATTCAAGCGACGAACGTCATCGCCACGACCGCAGCCGTAGTCGAAAACTGTGGTGCACTCTGTAACTAGACCGTGGTCCAAACCTAGTTGCAGAGGCCGAGACAGCTCACTTCGCTTAATGGCTGTTCTATGTCTCTGGATGGCGAAGCTCACGAGACGATATCCTATGGGTACTGCAAAGCTGGTATTCGATACTTGAAAGCTATCTGGATATTGCCATTAGGATGGCGAGCCACTACGGGTTAATTCAATCCCACGATCAGTAAACGGAGCTTAAGGAGCAGTTTTACCGTCAGTTCCTTCACGGGAATATAAATGTTAATTATCGGTAGAAGTGGTCCGGACTGCTGCCTCCATAAATTCACTTTCGACGAATGGGACCTGTGCGTAAGTTAATGGAGCGCCCTCGAGCTTAGCTAATAAGTGGCCGCGACCGAGCAATCGTTCTGCGCCCTTCTCACCCAAGGAGATTTCCGACGTTCCTTCCGAGTCAACCCGCAATATTAAACGATTTCCCAAGTTGGCCCGCAATTGCATCGGCATCACATTCGCGTCGGGCCGTTGGGCAGCAAAGACCAAATAAATGCCGGCAGCGCGCGCCTTTACCCCAAGGCGGCCGACCAATGACGTCACTTCCTCTTTGTACTCGTCAACCATCATCCATTCGGCAAATTCGTCATGAATGCACCAAATAACCGGCAACATTGAGGACGCCTCGACTTTGCTATTGTAGGCCTTCAAATTGTTCGCTTTTGCGGTTTTTAGTTGAGAGTAACGGCGGTCCATCTCCTCAACTAATGAGCGGAGTTTATCCAGGGCTTGCGATTGGTCGTCGATTACGCCGCCATCGAGGTGCGGTAATGAATCAAAGTGGAAATAATCAACCCCTTGCTTAGGATCTATCAAGATAATTTTCGCTCGCCGAGGCGTGTTTGTGGCGGCAACGCCAAGGATGATGTTCTGCAGAAGAACTGACTTGCCGCTACCGGTAGATCCAGCAATTAAGGTATGTGGCGCATGGTCCTTTCCAGGCGAGAGATACAACAGACTGCCATCATCTTCCCGGACAGCGATCAGTAATTCCTGATTACCGTCACTTGAGGCAGGCCGCCATCGCTGCCAAACATCCTGAAGCTGAATTACGTTTCTGCGTTCACGTTCTACAGAAATTGAGACAACGCCTGGTTCCGGACGGATAGCAATCAAATTCAGACCGTGTGTAGTTAAGAATTCAGACCTTCGTTTCAGTACCTGCTCAACGGTCAGGTTAGCGCTTCCTTCGAACTTCAATAAGGCTGAATTAGGTGTCAAGATAGCGCTAATCAACTTCGAACGCAGCTGAAACTGCTGAAGCGCACTTCTCATTCTGCCTTCAACCTGCTTTAACCACGCCATATCTTCAGCGGAGTCGGCGGCGCCCTTCGAATCGGTTCTCAACAGGGCGCCCAGCTCCGGGTAGGCCCAAGAACTGTCGCTGGCGGATGGTTGGGCCACAGAAGACTCCGGCTCCTCTGAAATTGTCGACCTTCGCTCAGGTTCAATCGGTGTAGTTTCTTCTTCTTTCTCAATTCCGACAGGCGAAGGGTCCCCAGAGTCAATGTTAGCAGATGTGGGTGGTGCGCCCGACGGCTGACGATAAATTTTCTCCTTCCAGCCATCGCCACCAGCCAACTTCTCTCGAACGTCAGTCGGATCTTGATCGGCATAGTACTTCATCATTAGCTCGCGCACGCGTGGCCTTCCGAATATTTCCTGATACGAATCTTCTAATTCAGCAACCTCGACGAAATCTGATGAGTCAGGTGCATCACTTGGGCCCGATACAAAAACGTGTGAATATCCTCTGACATAGATATCGCAGTTCCCCTCGCGGATCGCTCTTCGCCAATCAGTTAAGGTGAGGTTTGCACTAGCTGGAAATCGAATCCCGTCGAGGATTAAATCAGACAATCTAGCCAACCAAAGGTCTCGATCCAACCGTTCTGGATTGCCGAATAGAGCGTCATTGATGCGTTTGACCGTGTCGCGAAGTTGCTTCTGTGATTCTTTTCGCTTGCTAGCGAGACTTGCTGCGTCGATGTATTTAGCTTCCGAGATTACGACAGCTAACTGCAACCTACCTTGTTTGTTAACCTGAGGACTAAGAACAAGTATGTCGGCCGTCTGTTGTTCGCGTTGGCCCAACCAGTCAGCGTAGTCGTCGAGAAAATACCAACCCAGGTACCTATCTCTGCCTAACTCGTGATGGATCAAGTACCGGCTAAGCACAACCCCCATCAATTCACTCGCATTTCGCCCGCGTCTTGCTGCGCGAAGAACAATGTCACCGGAAATATCTTTCGCGTCATCTATGAAACGCTCGGCTAGTGTCTCGAGCCCGACATTATCTAGTTCCAGATTGAGCGCCTGTATACGGCTTAGCACCATGGACCTGAGCAAGCCTAATGGCGACTTGGATGAGATTATTAGATTGCGGCCTTGCGTCGCCGGGTGCTTATAACGGATTACGCGAACGTTCTGGTTAAGCAACTGTCGACGGTCCAACAGTTCGTCGTAGTTAACGACCCAATTTCCCAAGTTATGAGTTTCCTCAAAGATGCGTGCGGTCGTGTTATCGCGAAAGTCGAGTTGCCGCGCCGGAAGTAATCTCTGATCTTCGTTTCCGTCCCAATTGCCTTTGATATAGCTAGTAACGGCGGTCAGATATGACCACCCTTCTGCTGTTTGGACTGGACAGCAAAGATAAACAACCGATTTCATATCATCAACGGCCGCCGGTCTGCGGCGTGACCATCTCGCCGGTACGAATAAGTCTCGAGAAGCCGGCCGCGCTCTTTCGAAGTACCACTCTACTCGCGCGTGTCGGGCGATGACGTCCTGGGAGAAAACAATGTCGGTGGGAAGCCCTTCTTTTTTTGATGGCGGAGGCGCTTGATCTGCCATGATGCCAATACGCAGCCGGGCCATGAAATCCTGAGTTGCCTCACTGGCGTTGAAACTATCAGCGTCGCCCTCCGAAGTCTCCACTATCTTCTCGTATAGACTTCGCAGGCGCTTCGAATCTCGATGTCTTAGTATCACTTGACATCGAATCTCATCTTCTAATTCATGCAGAGCTCCTATCTTGTCAACCACAGCTTGCGGGAGCCGGGATGAATCACAGTTATAAAGGACAATCGCCAGATTTGCTTGTTCGTGAGGTTGTAGCTCAAGATAACGCTGCACCAATTCAACAACTTGACTGGCTCCCTCCGTGGGGTTCTCGTTAGTATCATCGATACCGTCGCTGCTTATCGTTGGTATCTCATGCAAGCTGTAGTCGCCAACCCAATCGGTTAATGACAACAATACGGGTTCACTTTCCTGCCAACCCAGCGCGAGTTCTGGATAAAATGGATGCGCGAGCTCAATTTCGGTATCTCTAAAAAACAATCTCGGATCCCCAAAGTCCACCTCTTTGATTGTTAACAATGTCTTAATCAAATCAGCGACGCGGCGCGCCTTGATGGCAATTGCCGCAATTCTAAGCGGATGCCACGGAGCCACGATTGCAGTGGCCCGTCCCCCTTCGACGCCAACGACACCAAGATGGAGAATCGGCCGCAACAATAGGTCGCGATTTCGATCTCCTTTGGCTTCGCTACAAATTGCGTTTAGAAGATCCCCATAAGATGTCGCCTGATCTAACAATGACAGCTGGTATAACCCGTCCTCAGCGAACGTCTTTATTGCAGTTGTGTATGTCTCGCGAAAAGCTTCGTACAGTCCAGTCAGTTTGGCAGCTGTCTCCGACGGGATCAGCTTTTGCTCTTTTGCGGTTTCGAGCCCCCGGGTCCACATTCGTCCGATGTCATTAGCCGATTTGTATACTCCAACGAATGAGCCACGATCCTTTCCAAACACCGGTACAAAGGTCCGCACATTTGAAAGATCAACAGTTTGAAACTGTCCCTTACCGCTCAACATCTCACGATTAGCGACGCAAGAAACTAAGGGATGATCGACAAGTCGGCTCCAATCGTCCGCGAACTGACTGCACACCGTGTCAGGGTTGTACTTCCAGACCATTTGCGTCGCATATTTTTCAGTACCTCCCGAATCCAGCGTTACTTCCAATTGAATCAAAAATTTCAGTTGAAGCGCCGCCTTGGCGGTGGAGTATGTTAGTTTCTTATTGGCCACCTTCCACGCGTCCACAAGAGTGGGAAAATCAAACAGAGATCCGACTTCCCAGGTTACCTTCTTGCCGAATAGGGTTTTTAGACCATTATAGCGGCGAGCAAAAAACTTTCCCGCATCGACGTTTAGATCTCGAAGCTCTTTCTTATTACTTCGATCACACCGAATTCTAAGTTTTCTATTAGCGCTTGGCGCTTCTTGGCTGAACAGACGCTCAAGTGATCTAACTAAGCCTATAAGAAAGTCTTCTGATTCAACCGGCTTGCCGAAAACGAAACGATCCCACGCTGCTTTAAGTTTTCGTTCACGTTTAAGTTCGTTTCTGTGACTGTTATAAAAGTTGCGATCTTCTTCTTCCGAACCACTTGTTGTCCTACGCTTAATCAGTCGCAGTAAGTAGTCGGTTTCATCGGGTGTTATTAGGCCCTCATCCAACTCGTCATAGAAATCTATCGTCTCTTGTCCAAGATTGAATTGCTCTCGCTTAAAGCCGTCAAACAGCGGGGCGATCGCCTCCCATTCGCACTCAGCTAACGCGTTTGCGGCATCGTTCCACCCACTCGGTGCTTCAATGAAGGCGCGAACTATCGAGTGCTTATCATCGGGGATACTGTCCCTTACGTCGTCGAATGTTTTTTGCAGATCATCTTCTGTTAGCGGTAGCTGCGAAGGCGTCTGTTTTTCAAGGAAACAGGTCCGCTTCTTAACGGCGGATTCAAACAAGCGCCGCCATCGAGACGCATGGCCTCGCACCTTTTCAGTCAGACTATTGAAATAAGCAGAATCTTTTGGAATGCGTAGCGCAGGTAAAGATGAACCAAGTGCCACAATCAATGGCTGTCCATCATCTTCAATCGCGACACGAGTCCGGATAACGTAATCCGCGGTGCGCTCCAGTGACCAAGTTTGTAAATCAGAAACTCCTGTCAGCGCCTTTGCCCACCACTTCTTATGTTCTGGAATCAAACCCAACCCGTCAGCAGCGACGGTAACCCAGAGATCCGTTTGCTCCAGTAACTGAGGCGAACCAATCGGCTCGATCTCTTTAATCGATTGCTCCTCATTAAAACCTGTATTTGCAACTATTAATACGGGCCTGGTCGACGCCGCATTCCTGAAATACGTCGCAGGTTTTTCCGTAAGAACTTCGTTCGGCAGCGAAGTATCTTCGATGAAATGGCGGGGTAATTTGATCTCAATTTGCTTGTTTAATTCTACGTCGTTGATGATGGCCCATGCTATAGCCGCTGTTTGTTCGGGACTTAAGGAATCCAGTATGAAGCGGGCAGTTCCGTCAAGCTCATCGTTGCGTTCATCGAGCTTAACCCGATCGCGTAAATATTCCGCGGCAACCTTTCCAATTAGTTCCGCACTGTTCATTCGCTTCCTCGTGAGTAAGGATTTTCAACATAAGCGCAGCCATCGGACAACCGAAGCAACATCCCTAGACTTGCCAATCGTTGTTCTAAGCGCCGAGAGTTAGCCTCAAACACCTTTTTATCAAATTCCTCCGCATTTAAAACTCGACCTGCCTCCCGTTCTCCGAATACAAAGCCATATCGCTGGTACAAACGATCGAGGAACTCTTTCAATTCCATCCTCTGACTAACGTTAGCTAGCACGAGTGCTCTAAACAGAGCGTCTGTCGGAGCGTAACGGAATTTGTTTGTGCCTCTTTTCGAAACAAGCCCTGCCTCGCGCCCATAAGAGCGATGCACATTTGCCACATGCTGTCTATGGCCTGTCAGTGCTTGAGACCGCAACTCTCTAATCATTGCTACAGGATCATTCGGACCATCGTAATCGTCCGCCGCCTCACCCCAACGCACTCTGTCCTGAAGAATCTGTCGACACTTAACAAATGAACCTGGTTCGACTATCGCGTTCTGCCATTCTTCGCAAGATTCAACCTGGTCCAAATATGTATCGACAGCCCTGGCAGGTAACAAGTTATTCTCACTGAAACTGGCCGACGACAGTTCGCGAACAGGGGTCTTTTTCGGTGCAATAACTTCACAGACTAAATACAACCTCTTCGGCGAGTTGGACCACTCATTCGCTACATTCAATTGATACAAGACAATATGAAGCGCCGCTAGGGTAACTAGCTGCGGCCACCCGTCGAAACCGGGTAAGGCTAGCTTGAAAACACGCAACCAGTCTTCACCTAAACGGTCGAAAGTAGGATGGGTTTTGTAAGGCAGATAACTTTTGCCGCGAAGGGATAGATCCTCTTCTTCATCAGGCTGCAATAATCCCAGCAAATCATTCCATGGATTTTCGCCCGAGAACATCGCGGCTATGCGATCTCTCAGGGCAACCGCTGAAGAACAACGGCATAACATAAGGTATAGCAATTCTCCGGTTCTTCCGAAATTGATGTAGTCGCGAGTAGGAGCGCCAGAATTGGACACCTTAATGTCTTCGTAAAGCGCCTTTGGTCCGAAAGGAAAAATGAAACGCGATGTCCACCGCTTGTTAGCGTTCGCCTCGACATTAGCGCTGCGGATCATTGCTACCAATGAAGCGAATTGCTTGAACGAATGAAATCTACCTCGTAGATAGGCAAATTCGCTGCTCGATACACCTTGAGCTTTGTCGCGCATCCACTTAAGCCACTCGTCCCAAGCGGAAGAACTGTTAGGCAAGTGATCAGCGATTCGCTCCATGTCTTGGTTATTAAATAAAATATTGCGAAGGTACATCCGCTTGTAGGGTTTAAACTTCGATAACGAAAATTCACCACCTTCATCCAGCAGAACCCCTTGGCGATAGCAGGACTCTGCCACGGTCAGAAACTCCAAAAATACCAACCAGGAAGAACTAGCATCCCAAAGCCGATGGCCCCAAATCTGTTCGTCAATCCACGGCGAGATTTTCACTTCATTATCTGAAGGTGGTGGAACGACATTAGACAGGTCGATCATCTGTTCACCTCCACCAGATCCTCCACTGGATTGCCGAGATCATCCAGGTTCAATAACCGAAATGTGAGAACCTTTGATTCGTTATTCGTTTCGTACAATCGTTGTCGGTCTGACAGTCGTGCCAGCAACTGGCTCTTGAAAGCCAGCATGTCCTCATAACACTCACGAGAGAAACTATTCGGCAATGCACCTTCGGCAACACGACTGAGAAACTCATAGCGGACGAGATGTAAATCCATGGCGCAGTTTAATGACTCGGTTAAGACCACATTTAAGCTCGGCACCGCGCCTCTCAGTACGAGTTCCACGCGTTCATGTCCGCGACGTCTCACGGGAATACTATCTTCGAGTATTCTGCTGACTCTAGCATTCGAGAAAGAGAGACTAGTTGCCAGATGTAGTTCGCGGTCATTAGCCACCAACATTCCGATGAAGATCCGGTTTAGGCCGCGAACGAGACGAGCTAAGATGGGATGTTCGACTGAGCCACCTTGCCGGAGCACATTAACCACCCGATCCAGGTATTCCCCTGCATATTTAAAAACTGTCAAGTCCCAGAGATGCAGATCTTGCTCTTGCTCCGACAAAATCTTAAAAAACAAACCTCGCCGCTGACTGACCAGCATTTCAAGGAATTCAGTGGCGCTAGACTGGTCTTCATCCGGCCCTTCAACGTAGTTCCGCTGCGCCGCATAATAGCTGGCGTCAGCGCCGTAGAATTTGTCATTGACAAGTAGCTGTTCAAAGTGAGGTTGGAGCTCTTCATCGGCTGCTCCGAAGATCAAAATATTATCGATCCGGTTTGATGTTTCGTATCCAATCCGAAATCTGTTTAGATAATTGAAGACAGTAATTCCATCCCTTCGCGTCTCCAAAAGATTGCCACCAAAGACATTGTTATAAAGGCTTGCCTTCGCCACTGTTCCGCTTCGAACAAGCGTTGCAACATCTCGCACCACCATCAAACGATCCTTCACTCCAGGATGTCCGAGAATCGCATTCGATAGGAGAAGCAGTATTTGTCGGATTGGAACGTGCAGTTCATTGAAATCACACAACTGGAAAAGTTCCTTTAGTCGTCTTCGGACTAGCGGCGTCTGTAAGAGTTCGTAGTTTTGTCGGATTGGACAATTTGGCCCAAACGCGTCGAACTCCTCCGCTGCGCCCTGATAACAGTGCAACCACCCCTCATGTGAAATCAGCGCGTCTAACGCTCTCTCCAATAAATCAGCCGAATCTCCGCGACTTAGGTTGAAAAACTTCAACCTGGCGCCTTCACCGCTACGCAAATCATTTACAAGAAGATACTCAAAGAGCTTCCTCGTTTTCACGACAGACTCAGTGTCGGAAAGAAATCGCCACGAGTCCACGAGCTGGCCGTCATTAGCAGCGATCAGGAATATGTCTTTTGGTTCCTCCTCATAAACAGATTCACAAAACCGTTGTAATACGCGTTCCTTATCTTGTTCCCAATTGGCACCTGCTTGTGGTATCCACTCGCTGAGGTCCTTGATAATGTGAAGCCTGACACTGCCTTGTCCATGAAAGTTCACTTGAGTAGTAACGTACGGCTCGTCTAAGACAGCTTTGTTCGTAACTGTCTGCCATACTTGGCGACACAGGTGAGTTTTTCCGTCGCCGGCGGCTCCGGTCAAAACAACAGAAGTGGCAGAGGAAGCGGAATCAAAACATTCAAGAACTTCGTGCCGAAATGGGTGATCAAATATGATTGGTTCGAGCCTGGCCCTCGTAGCAGATTGATGAATCGCCTCGTCGTACATGTTGTCGTTGCGAGGGATGGGGCCGTATTTGCGAAGAAATCGAATCCAATTAATACCTTGTTGTTCCATAGGCATCTGAGGTATGCAATTGTGGACTGGAGCGAATTTGTGAGTTCTGAAAACTGATGAAAAAGAGACGGTGATTAAAGATGACAGATCAAGCATGCCTCACTTTCTTCTTCTTCAATCTCCATTCCTCCTAAAATGTGTACTAGGCTAGGGGACTTCTTTTTAAGTTGGTGACGGGACTCCTCCCATTTTCGCTTGATTTCTTCCATGCGTTCCGGCCTTTCGAGTTCTTCCAGCGATTCTTCACCGTTCCAGTAGAAGGGGATACCGCTACTGCTCATGTGTTCGTACCGTTTGGCGTCTTCAAACTTCTCGGGATATTTCTCTTTTAAACGTACCCATTCTATTTTCTGCTGAAAAAAGCAGAAATAGCATCCTGACCGAGTCCGGCCCCATTGCGTAAAGGTGGGCATTCCTAAACCGCTCTCTTCAAGGATGCGAACGATGTCGGCCAGTACCAACCCATCGTCTCGAAACGGATATACAGGTGTGATATTCGCCTTGTGACTTATGTAGCCTTGCCGCTCCTCATCAGCGCGAAGACCTACGTAATTAAAGACCGGCTCGTTACCCACAAAATCCTCAAAAGGCTTTAGTTTCAACTGACGAGTACACCACCGGCGCTGACTAGACGGGATCATGCCGCCAAATACTTGAAGCCACTTGTCAAAACTATAGTCAGGCTTGGTTTTTTGTATCTCTTTTCCGAGGTATGCTGATAAGCGATCAAGATACTCATGTGTTTCAGGCAGTTCTTTATCCGTGTCATGAAACACATATTCCATCTCGGGCACGCGATCGCGCATATAGATCGCCAGCGCTGCACTGTCTTTCCCACCTGAGAGGCTGAGGATGTGGCGTGGTGTTGTTCCCATATTCATATCGTCTAAACATTTAGGCCAGAGTTGCTGCGGAATGCGCAGGTTTCAATTCTGGCTTTCATCACGCTGGTCTGTTGAATCAGTCTGGTAACATCGACCAAAACGCACGTGCGGCAGCAGCAAGACCCACATCTTTCGTTTCATTGATTAACTCGCCAATCTCCGCTGCTACTTCCGCGATGCGCGGTTCTTCTTCATGAGAGATGAAAATGACAGCTTCTCGCTCTGTCCCATCCAAGTTGGTAATTGCGACACGAACACTAAGGTCAGCCTCCGTTCGATTTCTCCGTTGGAAGCTAATCGCTTCAACTCGCTTGAATGTTGCCACTAGCAGATTCAGTTCCTGAAAGAACTTTTCGGCGTCTAGATCTGTCCATTTAATCGGCGGAACCATACAAACAAAGCTGCCGAGCGATTCTAGCCACTTCGAATCACTCAAGGACAAATCGGCTAGCCGCAGGCAAAACGCTTTAAGCCGCGGTTCGGTAACGAACGGCAGAATACTCGATGCTCGACCTGACATTGCTTGTCGAGCAGCGACAAGTGAACCACTTAGGTCAAACAGATCAATGAAGGAGTTTTGCATTCGCTCTTGCAAAGCTGAGTACGTATGACTGAGCTCCTCGACAGAGCTCCGCAAAGTATTTGTGAAAGCCTCAATCACATTTGCTCGGCTTCTGGAAGTAATTGCGTCAAAGCCGCACGCGGCGGGCAAATCGCGAAACAATAGCATCGCGGGATCGCGCGCCGCCATCAACGCACGTCGCACAGCTAACGCGGTGCCCGATAAGCGATTTGTTTTATGAACATGAGGCGGTAGGTTCGCTGCGAAAAGACATAATGGACGTACAACGTCTAATAAGTTCAGTTTGCCTGTTCTCGCCGCATCAAGCTGCGACACGGTTTCCGGTGCCTCAGCCTCTAATACCGCTAGCATCCGTCTGAACAATTCAGAGCGTACTCCCGCTACTTTGCAATATTGAATCTCAAAGAATTGGGGTACTTTGGTTAGACGTCTTATGTCTAGTCCCGCCATCTGCTGCATAAACACGCCTTCATCATAAAAGGCAATATGTTGTTCGTGCATAATAGCGAAGACTGAGATCAGAATAGGGCTTAGACCGTCACGCACACCGAATGGCGGGCGACGGAGTTCCATCATCAAATCCGTTAATTTGATTCGACTGTCGCCATTCGCCTCTAGGATCTCTTTTATGCGCCGTAAGACAGGGCGCAGCGTGCAAATGTCCCTGCTCGGCTCGGGCTCCGTCAACCGAAGTTGACCTCGAACCTCTCTGTGAAGCCGCCCCTTCTTAAGAATCGAAATGTACATTGCCATTTCTGGCGGATTCTGCGTCGCATTCATCCCGAGGTAAGGGTGCCTAGAGGCGCAGAACATCGCTTCAAGCAACCGGGTTCGCGCGCCGTTGGCCGCAGCACTGGGATTTCGTCTGTTGATCAATTCGTTATGGACGGTAGGCGCCGACGAGTAAACCTCATCGCAGATCTTTGAGACCGTTTCAAATAGCTGCCGGCTATTGTAAACCTGCAAGGGTTTACCTTGCCTAAACCATAACAATTCACTGGCATTAGCAATTTGTTGAAGACCGATTAATGACTGAATTCTTTTTTCAAGCGTGATTCGCGCATTTGCCGTTTGCCGTGTGACTTCTTCGCGAGCTAATTCATCGTTGTTAAGTTCTTGCGTATTGGCAGCAACCCACTCCCATCGTTGCAGCTCGTGTACGAGCTTGTTGAGCACTGTGAGTGGACGAGCAACTGCAAACAAGACATCTCGTAAATCCGTAGTTGCTTCAGAACGAACAAACTTCAAAGCCTCTTGATGCTCTTCACTTGTTTCACACAACGCAATGACAATGCGACCATCGGCCTGGTCGTAACTAAAATGAATGCTGTCGCTCAGCTTCTCGACCGGAGCAAAGATCACCTCAAAGTGACGCAGATTTCCCGTTTGTATGTAGTGCCGTCGAGCGACTATGGCCCGCGTTTCGAAATATGATTCAATCAGTGGCGTAACCCGCTGCGGTATTGCCAAAGCGCGCGTAGATTCCTCATAGGCGCGTTCCAAATTTACACTCGTATGAGGCCATAAGCAGTAACCACCAGAAGCACCGCGGTAATAGAGTACCTGCTTGTCCGCATGTAACCTCTTAATTACACGGTGCACGCGGTCCGTAGTTATACCTTCGACTTCTCCCGAAACGGCCAGTACAATTGCGTCTTCAGTAGCGATCAGATGAGAGTCAATTAGATTGAGCAACCCAACGGTCTTGAGGACCTGCAATTCGACGGGGTCAGTCGACTCAAAGCTTTCTACCAGCGACTCAATGTAGTTCCAGTGACTCCGATAACTTTGCACGCTCAAGCGGTGCCCAAACGTGGCCCTCACGTAATCATATAGGCTGTCTAATCGATAGCAACCCCCGGACTTTACCGACGCTTGCGCAAATTCCATCAGACTGAATGGATCGCTTGATAAGAGAAAGGTGAAGAGCGAGCGCTGTGCCTGGCCAAATCTGCGAAATATCTGAACTAGTACCGGCAGGACAGTTGGGTGCAACGGATAAAATCGAACTGCATTGGACAAAAGGTTCGCTCTTGTCACGGAAGAACCGTACCATCCGAGATCAAGTGTGGCCTGCATGTCAGTACGAACCGACCTTGCTATAGTCTTGGGCAGACCCCCAAGTTTAATATTCAGCGCATCGGCAACCAGTCCCGCAGTTTGTTCCAGCGGTTGGTCGAAAACAATCTCATCGAATCTGCCTGCAACTTTCTCCCATTCTCGCTGCGCAGTCAGCGATAGATGATCCGCATAAGCACCGAAGCCTTGATGTAACAGACCAACAATAAAGAGCGGCGCATCTGCACTCCTGGAAGCCATCTCGCCAAGCCGTTGCATCAAGAAAATATCCTGTTGCTCTGGATAGAGCGCTGCATATTCAAGAAACTTTCCTAGCTCATCAAGAATGATTAAAAGTCCCGATGCCTTGCCAGAACTAACTACATACTCGTTGGCATCCTGAATAATCGTCAGTACGGCGTCGTCCGATACTCTTGCCGACGTAGCTTCTGCAAGTCTTTCCAAAATAGCAGGGGGTCTCCCGCGACCGCAGACACTCCCTAACTCTTTATGCAGAGTACGCAAGAGTGCAGCGGCGATTGGCTCGCGTGAACCAGTAATCAGAATAGGAAGGAGACGCGGACGCGCGATACCTATATCGCGAAAATTCACAGCTTGCCGGATTGTTTGAGGCAGTCTAGCGGCTCGTTCACTGAATAGATGGGCCATGACCAAGGCTATGGACGATTTACCTGAGCCAAAGTCGCCGGTTATTCGCCAAGCACGCCGCCCTGATCGCGTTGTGAGGCCGCCGGCCAATCTATTTAAAATTTCGCGTCCTTCGGGTGTGAGGACATAGCCATTCAGCGCCTTTGGGTCCTGAAAATCGCGCTCCAAGTGTGCGGAACGTAAGAAGCGGCCTTGAATCTGAAATAGTTCAGTGATGGCAGTCATAAGCTGTGATGACTCAGTGTATTACTTAACTGTCCCTCGCGTGCAGCGCGGTCGATAACTAATTCGCATGTGCAAGAGCAAGTTTAGGACGATTATAAATAGCTCCCAGCAGATCCTTTTGCAGAATCTCTTGTCGTCTGGGACATACGATTCGTTGCACTGAGGCAGACTCTTGGTAAATAAGACGACCATTCGAATCTTTTTCAAGTTGCTCAAGACGCTCTCTAACGTCCGGTTCACTTAACTTAAAGACCTGTCCAATGCTGCCGTGGCTGGTTGAAACGTCTTTGAAGGTCAGCGTTGCCTCATTCGCTTTTCGTTTAGCCCAATAGTCAAGAAGGCAGAAGACAAAGAGCTCTGAGGTAATATCAGGTTTGGATTCTCTTCTAAAAGCATAAACAGGTTCAGAACGGCCGCTCTTTCCGACACGCCTCTCGCCGATGCGTTCTATGAGTTCCAAATCGACGAACGGACAATCAAGGTTATCCTCCTGGAGCTGTGCCCGGTTCCCATTGCTGGCCACGTAGGTATGGATAAAGACGTCGAAATGTTGCTCAAGAGTTATTCGTGACAGTTTCCGTTCAATTCTTCTGGTTTCATGGTCGAACACCCGCAGCACTTCAGTGCGAGTCATATCTGGGTGGCCCCAGCGATTGAACAAGTAATCCCACGCAAAGAGCGGGTCCTCTTGGTGGGAGAGCACCATCCAGTGCAACAGCCACAGTGTCCGTCGGTCCTCAAGAAATCTATCCCAACCTCCAGGTCCAAGCAGTGCGTTTCCAAAGGGCGTAACGACGAACTGGTGATCGACTATCTCAGCAATTCCCATTACGAGTATCCAGAACCGAATGGCTCGCACCATGTTCTTGCCAACACCTAACTCCGACATAGCTTCTCGTTCGTCCGCAAATATTTGAGGGTGCTGGTGCAGCGCGGCGACAGCTTTCGGTAACCACGGATAGCGGCATGGGAAGCTTTCGTGACCTGAAAACCTAAATTCGGGCATACGTGAATTGACCGGCTCGCTCTTTCGAGTTATCTGGAAACTCGGAAAATTAGAAGAGCGACACTATATCATGTGGCTGCGATTTTCAGACCTACAATAAGGCGGGAGATGTTCACCTCACCCCCGCCAGTATCTACCTTCCAGCGTTCTGGATGAAAACTCAGAGACAGAAAAATGGAAACCAGAGGGAACAGAAAGCTCAGGCCTGTGGCTCTCACGGGGAACTCCTGACCGAAGAGGATCGGTGTAGCGTAACCCTTTTATTCAAAACTGACAGTTAAGTCAAGAATCCGGGCGGTAAGCCTCACCTCCCACTTTTTTTCCTTCTTACAAACACATCCCCACATCGAAAAATGCTTTTGCTACATCAACGAAGCGATTACAACCGGATCTCTGCAAACTCTGGCCCGCTTTCCACAGTCCAGCATCTCTCAACTGAAGCTGCATCAATATCACTTCCGCTCCTATACCATCCGACAATGCCAAACAGGATACCAATTTGCCAAACCAACCACTCTCTACACAGCAATCACACCCGACTAACTCTTCAAACACTTCTTCAGCACCACCCTTGTCACCCATAAATACCTTTGCCAATCCCAACAGATATAAAAAATCACAGCGTACCGGCGCCGGTGCTGCCTCTACCCTTATGATCACGTTTCCCGCCAACGCTTGAGCACCCTCAGCATCGTCGACTAATAAGAGGGCGATACCTAATCGCCAAACAACATCGTTCGTACCCAGCGACAACACAAGTGCCTTCCGAAAGTCATCAACAGATCTCCATCCAAACTTTGCAATCTCTTCATCAGTCCGACCACACACCGCAAGCTCAAACAATAACTCGCCTCGCCTCACGTAAACCTGCAAACATCGACTATCCCTGCCGATTCCTTCCCCGTAGCACTCCAAAGCTTCATCAAACAATTCGAATGTTCGAAACGAATCACCGCATTCCACAAAACGCAGTGCGTTCGAGCCCCTCGAATCCTGCAACGATCCATACAACAACCTGACCTCATCCGCCGAGCGAAAAACGACTTGATGATCTCCAACATCCCTATCTCTCTCGATTATTTCCAATTCATACATGATAAGTATCCCTTAAAACTGCACCCATACCCCTCGCCGGTCCTTAAAAACCCTTCTCAGAGCCAGCCACGCTCTTGCTTTTGCCCCGAAACCTAAAAAAAGCTAGCAACGCCCTTTGTCCCAGCGCCGCCAGCTCATCACCTCGCATGAAACTCTTAGTTACAATTCGTTGGCTTCCATCAACTCATCTATTGTACTAGTCCAGCCCTTTGTTCCACATGTCTTTCTAAACTGAGTCACTTCACGTCCCAAAATCTTTGCCGCATGTGCCATATTCCCACCGCAGGCTCTTAATACCTTCAGTATATGCTCTTCCTCCAGTTCTGCTAACGTCTTGAACTCTTTCGAAATACCAACCAAAGGAATCTCGTTAGATCGTAATTCCCCTACCTCAATACGAATGCAATCTGGCAAGTCGCTCATCAGAATAATATTTTCCGCAGCATCAACCGCCCGCCCAGCCGTCGCATCAATAACACGCGACAACTCTCTCACATTCCCCGGCCAGCTATAGGCTCTTAGCGCCTCGATAACCCCGACCGAAAACCACACCTTCTTTTTCACTTTCCGCGCTGCTCGCAAAGCGAAGTGATACGCCAACGGAATAATATCTTCGGTCCGCTCTTTCAACGGAGGCAAGAAAATTTCACACCCCGCCAGCCGGTAATACAGATCCTCCCGCAAACCCGACGAATCTCTTTTCAGATTCCGGTTAGTAGCAGCAATAACACGCACATCAACCTTGATTTCTTCAGTTGAACCTACTCGCGTAATACAGCCTTCCTGCAACACGCGTAAAAGCTTCACCTGAAGTGCCGGCGTTGTCTCGGTGATCTCATCGAGAAAGATCGTTCCACCGTGAGCTTCTTCGAAGTAACCCGTTTGGTCAGTATCAGCCCCAGTAAATGCGCCCCTCCGATGGCCAAACAAACACGAGTCAATCAACTCCGTTGGTAAATTGCCACAATTCAACGCCTTGAATTTTTCATCGGCCCGCGAACTCCTCTCATGGATCAGCCGCGCAACAACCTCTTTCCCCGATCCGGTTGGGCCAGAAATTAAGACTGGAGGCAAAGTGCCGATCTTCCCGATTCGCGTGACCGCGATGCTCACGGTAATCATTGAGGGACTATGCGCAATGAACTTAACCTTTGAATCATCGTCACCCACCCCATCGGTCCCATCGACTACTGGGCCTACAACGACCGACCGCTTATCTCCACCCCCCAAGAGTCCGGGATAACGCGTTGTCAATACAGACCGAATCTTACTGATAAGAACTGGCTTCGGAAGATAATCAAAAACCCCATCCTGAAGAGTGCTGTGAGCTTCGGCGCCACTCCCGGCCCCTGTAATAATTGCGCACGACAAATTGGGGCGAATTTTTCTTATTTCGCCTAAGAACTGCACCCCATCCCCATCGGGCAAACACTTATCCAAGAATACAAACGAGAACTCCTTTGTCTTTAGCTGCCGCCTTGCTTGGCGCAAGCTTCCGGTACCGACAACCTCAACATTAAACTTACGCAGACAACGACCAATCATCGTGCGCACTTCGACGTCATCGTCCACAACCAAAACGGGAACACCCATCGGATACTCCGTCCAATCAAGAGTTCCATCAGCTTCAATCAAACCCGTAGCGACCGCAGAAGTTGACATCGACATAATCCTCTACTGCACAATGGTTGATGCCGCCTGACGCTCAGCCCGAATCAGCCGATAACGTTCAGCAATACGACGCACGTAATTCTGAGTTTCCTGGTAAGGCGGAATGCCATCGGTTCTTATCCCCCTGGCATTTATTACTTTTCCGCCTCGCAATACAACCGGCTTACCGCTTAGATACGCTTCCACAGCAATTGGGCCGGCATTATACCCTGATAGAGCCAGCGAAACGTTTCCTCCAAAACGATCCAACAGCCATACCAAGTACGCCACCCCGCCACGAGCTGCCTCGTTCGGATCGTGCGGATCCACTACTCCATATCTCTGCGCAGTTTCCGGCATCAATTGGAAAGGCCCCCGAGCCTGCTTAGGGGATATCGCCCTCAAATCCCAGCGAGACTCCTGCCACACGAGCGCAAAAACCAGATCTGGATCGATCCTGTAACGAGCCGCCTCATTATATATAGCGTTCCGAAGCGCCGCCTCTCCTTTTGTCTTTTGCCCTCGCGTCAGCCTACCTGACTTCTCTCTACGAGTTGTTGACGCTAACCTTCCAACTGAATCTATACGCGCACGAGGACTCAAGGTCTCGCTAACCCCTACTGAATCAAGGAGAGCCACGTCGGCATCACTTATCCTCACACTCTGGCCATTTGCCGCCGTCGCCACCACGGAGACGAAGCACGCGATAAAAAAGAACTGTTTCTGAACGCTAGCTACCAAACATTTGATCTGTAACATAGGCTCTAACCAAATAAGAGCAGGATTCAAACTCACAAGTTCCCCTGCAAAAGAAACGCCAACCGCAAGAACCCCAAAATCGGCATAGAAATCACAACTCCACAACTTGAGACACGGTTTTTAACCTTGCTCGTCCATTTTCCAAAGCCGATAAAACAGGGCAATTTACCGTGCCCCACCCTTTACCCTCACAAAAACCTCGTGAAATACGCTAATTAACTGCACGGCACACCACATGCACCTGACCCACCCGCCAAACTTGCGAAACCACGCAAAATTGGTTTTGGAAAAGCAGATTTTCCTGCAAATCCCAGAAATTCACGCATTCTTAGCCAAACCGCCCACTTTCTCTAAGTCAAGCGTGAAACCCTAACAAAACGGCATTTTCTCAGGGAAACTGCCCAAAGCGAGCGGCTTTTTTGTCTTCGATTCCAAACGGCGAACGTTAACAACGATGTCAAATCTCCAACGCAAACATAGCCCGACCCGGCGACCGTCCCAAACAGGCTTTTCGATGATCGAATTAGTCATTGTTTGCGCCATAATTTCGATAATCGCCGCGATTTCCCTGGCCAGCTTCGCCAATCGAGACCAAGCCGGACGCTTCCAAGCCGACGTAGCAACCCGAATCCGAGAACGCCGAGCGGCGGCCATTCGCATTAACGCCCTCACCGAACCAACTCTGCTCGAAAATTTCCGTCAACCGCCTATTGGCATTGACTTCACGAATCTCGTGACCACTGCGCCACTCGTGGTTGAAGGAACAGAACGCACAACTTTTGCGGCCCCGGCAAATCCTGGCGCCCTCGGCCATTGGACCTTTGTGTATCAGGGCCGCCAGCTTCAAGCTCCTGTTGGCTGGCGCATTGCCACACGTGCCAGCGATCTCTCCCCGATCTCTCTAATTCCATTAGGAACTCTGGCTACGAGTTTTAGCTTCACCGCCGATGGCAAACTCGACGCCTTATCACTGCCCCTCTACACGTCGAACACGAACCCAAACAGCGAAAGCCCTTTTCCAACGATTTACCTAACGAACGGCACCACGGCACGCGCCGTTGCCGTTCACCCTTCGGGCCTGGTTGAGCTTTGGATTTACGACGAAGCCACGCAAAAGTGGACGGGCTTCGCGAACAGACAAGTAACATCCGAGCCAACCGCGACACCAACGCCATCACCTACACCGACGCCCTCGCCGGTCTCCTGCACTATTGGGGCTTCACCCAATCCGCTTCTCGTCCCGAAGAATGGTTCTGCCACGGTGACTGTAACTCTGTGGTCCAACGTAGGTCCCGGCACGGTCCTGGCAGCCGCTTCCGGCGCTGCCAAAATCACTGTTTCACCATCAAGCCAAAACATTAGTGACGAGCAGCCTGCCACCTTTACGGTCAATGTCATGACCAGTAATGGCACCGTTAACTTTTCATCGCCGTGCGGCTCAACCAACCTATCTGTAAAGACGTTCTGACAGTCAAGGAAGCAAACAATGCTGCGTGCTAACAGACATCAAACCGGCTTTAGTCTCGTCGAGCTACTGATCTCAATGGCCTTGACGGTGATCGCTGTGCTGGCGGCCGTTGGCCTCATGACTAAGTTCAGCAGAAGCGTTGCAGCATTCACGGAAGTCAGCACCATGGAAGAATCCCGCGGTGCGGCTGAAACGATCTTACGTGCGGACCTCGAAGCTGCAGGTAGAAACCTTACGCGCCCAACACCACCACTGGCAGGAACAATATTCGCCACGCCAACTTCTTTGGACCACTACACCTGGTCTAACGGCACAATCACTAAAACGGAAACGACCGGATGGGAGAATGGCGCCACCATTACTCACGCGATCGCGACCGGTCTCGGATCCTATTCCTTCACGCCACCTGACACCGGAGGCAGCGCCTATATTTCCTCGCCCAACGGCGACTCTTTTGCCCTTGTCGTCGGTTTCGGAAACCCATTTATTGGTGTTTGGATGGGACTCTATGTTAACGGCGTAGAAGTCGCCAGTACTTGCTGCCACTCCCCAAACGAAACCATTTCGGCGCATGTTAGCGGTGATTCATACACATTCAAAATTGAAAACGGCACATCCCAAAGAGTTGCGAAGCTCTATCGAATCCGCAACAACGTTCCAACCCCTTTATGGACCAGCAGCGTCCCAGTCACTTCTTACCCAATCGCCTTTGGCCTAAACGTCTATGCCCAAAACCAATCGTTCACAAATGTAACGATCACTGGCGCGCCCCTCGTAGCACTGTCGGGTAATTCAACCGAACTCGCGCCCCTTCCCTGGGATCTTGACCATCAACTTACGGCACCTATCACCATCACCGGAGGAGGCTCCGGTATTACTACCCTTTCAGGAGACCAAACGACCGACGCCGTAACCTCGCTCGCTGACCTCAACGATTCCTCTACTGAATTGATTGTCCGAGCCCCACAGCGAGGCAGTATCAATACCGGAGACTTTGTCTTGGTCATAGATTGGGGCAGCCTTAATCCTGCTGCGCCAGGCGGCGCCGCCTCGAGTCTTTGTCGCGTTGTATCTGTAACCTCAAGCGCCCATCAGCTCACCCTTACCATCGAACGCGTACGTCAGAACAATCCAGCTTGGGCACGGCTTTGGTCTACTGATGCAGACCATGCGCACAAATACGCTGCCGGCTCAACGGTTACAAAGCTACAACCACCAGTCTCCTACACCACGAGCACCGATTCTCGCTTGGTGAGAATGGAAGCTGACCGGACTTCAACCCTGGCATTCAACGTTCGCCAGGGCACCTTCGTTCGCTACGTCGAATTCAACTCTACGGCCAACATTTTCCGCGTCGACATTACACTCGCTGCCGAGGGCATCGAGACCAATAACACCACATCAATCGAATCGCGTGGAACGATCGAATTTGAATCAAGACCCCGCGCGATGAACCTTGCCTCTAATCAACTCAACTGAAATCAGGAGCTACGATGTTCAAGCGCAATAACTCAGTACAACTATCTTCTCCTTGCGGGCTTGCCTTTGATGATCGCAATGGACAATTCGTCACCGCTCAGTACGCAGTCGATGGCGGCTTAGATATTCGGAGAGCTGTAATTGGCGAACGTCGGGCCGTCAACATATTCAGCACCGACCTCAGAACGACCCTCACCAGGGGAAACGCACATACTGATGCGTTGCCTCTTGCTCTTAGTCCTGATGCCCCGGAAGAGGAAATCCTCAAAGCAATTCTGGAAAAAACAAATGGCGACACAACCCACGTACTCAATTTCACCCGCACCGCCGACAAACGAATTATTGCCACTCAGGTAGACGCATCTGCCGTCGATGAAATCGTCCTTCGCACCAGGAACTGCCTCGACGACCAACAACCAGACCATGTCAAGACTGGAGATAGAACCCTCCGAGCCGAAACGAGGACCCGTGCGATCACACGCCTATGGCGTGCTACCCAAGTCGACGCCCCTTCGGGAACCGCTGCCATTCTCGTCCTGAGCGACAACGACTACACCATCGCACTGTGGTCCGAGCAGTCAGGGCTGGTTTATGAGACAGAGGAGGATTTTGAACCTGGCGCGAAGAGTGAAATTAAATGTCTCCATACGCGGGACACGTTAGCAAAATTCATAACGTCAGCTAGCCTCGCCAAGCTCAAACTTCCCAACGTCACCTACGTTGTCCTCTCTGCTGCCGAAAGTTATGGCGACTCGATGCTCTCACTGCTAATCGACGCCGCCGAATTCAGGTCTGTTTTGGTCCAACCCCTATACCTCGACCAGAACTCTACTCCACTCGATCAGCCATCGGCGCTGGCGATCGGTGCATTACTTGACCACCCAGCCGTGCCTGACTGCAATCTCACCGCTGGCCCCGAAGCACGACTCAACCAGATCCAGATCGAGCGTGACCTTGCCACCGCATCTCATACGGCCGCCCTCTTTCGGGTAGCGGTTGTATCCATTCTCTTGCCGTTCGTACTCGCTCTCGCCATTCTGGTCGCCCTGTTCGTAGACAATTCCGTCGAGGCAGTTCGACTTCAGGCGCACATAGATCAAGAGACTGCCACTGCCCAACAGCTCGCTCAGGCAAATTCCGACTACGAATCATCAAAAGCTAACTTTGCAGCGTTCCGATCGCTTCTGGACAATTTGATCACTCTTAGAAACAGACAACCCGCAACTCACCAATTGCTCACGGATCTCAACCAGCGTTGGCCCGACGAAAAAAGCTGGTATATCGCAGAGATCAATGTCAAAGGAGCCAACGTTGAAATCAAAGGAAAGACTAAAAACGAACAAGCCATTACGTCTTTCGCCAAATCGCTTGAATTCAGCAACGGACTTTTCTCAGGCATACTCACGAGAAACAACGTCGCCAATAATCCTGTCGGCGCGACGACATCCGCCGCTCACCAGGTTTCCCCGTCGAGTGTAATCGAATTCACGATCACCTCGACTTATGCGCCACTTGCGCTTCCCAACAAAACCGCAGCAGTAACAACCCAACCGCCAACGCCAGCTTCGCCGACAGTCAACTCCCAAACCACAACGACCGGGTCCAATGTGACTCCTGTTAATCCAGCAAACCTGCCCACCCCAACTTTGTCCCAGGAAAAAAACAATGAGTAAGTTCCAAGGAAACATTAAGCGTAAGAAGCAAGCACGGGCCAACATAGGCGCAAAACTGAGAACCGCAATACTCAACGCCGGACGCACTCGATTATTAGTCTTTGCATCGCTAGTTGCTGCGGCTTTAGCTTCCCTTATCTACTACCAGTTTATTTCCGCTCAAATCGCAGCCAACCATGCGCTCAATCAGACTCTGGTTCAGAAGCGAAAACAAAACGCTATTGCTCGCATGGTCCAGGAAACGAAACCTCAATTCCTTGATCAGTTTCGTCGTCTAGTTAATAACTACACCACCGCACGAGAGCTACTTCCCGGCGAGGCTGAAGTCTCAAACGTTCTCGACGCCATCCAACAGATGGCGCGAGCAAATCACGTTCGGGTAACGATGTTTGACGCATCCAAGCCCGGAGCCAAATCTAATAGCCCAGCAGCTACACCCAATCCTGGCCCATCCGCGACTGCCGCAAAGTCTCCCCAGAACCCACAACCTGAAATCATTTTGAACGAGCGCGTCATGCCCGCTCAGATTCAAGGCACTCACGCTAACGTCGCCCGTTTCCTAAGCGATGTCGCCAAGTACCCGAGGATCATTTACGTTCGAGATCTCTCCATCACATCTCTGAACAACCAGGAGAGTGTGAACCTAACGCTAGTAACTTACGACGCCCCCACATCCGGCATACTGCCACCAATACCTGCGGAGCTGCGTGCCGAGTTTCAACCCCATACCGGCCAACTTCCCAACTAGACCACCACCCAAACATACAGAGCTAAGGAAATTATTATGAGCAAACATACCCCCAAACTGTCTCTTGCTAACCCGTTTACTGCCTTTCTTCTACTTATTACCCTCTTTGCGGTTACTGCCGTTGCCACCTTCGCGGCCCGTCGTCTCCTCGGACGTGACTTCGATAACCAACCCACACCAGCCGAACTCTTGCAAGCGCGTTCCGACGCCATCGCCGCGATTCCGCAGTTACCAAAGGACACTGAGGAAAAGCTTTCAGCAGCCCTCGATCCACAACTCACTCCTATTACTGCCGCGTTCGTCGATCCCCTGATAGACCGCTTCGGGGTCGATCCCGGCTCTAAGGGAAATACTCCACGCCTAAGTTCATTGCCTGTATCAGCAACACCAGCATCATTGATCCCTGCAACACCCGACAAACCTGCTCGCCTCACCCAATGGCAACAGGCACTTAGAAACGCAAATGCAAACGGCTTGCCTGCTCCATCAATCACCACTGCCTACTTGATCTCCGAAGTGAGCCCTGCCGGCCGAATTACTACTGCCAAAGCGCGGTCCGTCTGGCTCTATATCGATTCCGAAAAACGCCAGATAGCAGCCAACGTTGGGGCGAAATTCTATGACGGGCTTCTGGTGTCCATTGATCCTCAAGGTGTCGTATTTCGCACCGCAACAGGACAGACAAAACTTATCGAGTGGGATCGTCAAGACGAGTTTTCTACAAGACCCTCAACGGCGCCTAAAACCCTGCCGCAACAACCGCAACCTAAACCCGCATCACAAACCGGCATCACTCCATCTCAGAATCCGCCTCGGCGCAACGACTATTCAGATCTACAAAACGCAGTCCGCGACCGATACGGAGATACAGCAAACCCAAATACAGGCAAGCCCGACAACAATGATGATGATTCACCCGAACAGAGCGCCGAACCGACTTCGAAGTTGTTGCCAGCGCCAATACTGACAACAATCCCCAACCCGTTTTCAACAAAACATCTGCCACCAAATAAGATCGACTACGCACACGCTCCCCAAATACGATCCCGTTCATTCCTGAACTTCCGTCCAACGACTGCAACGCACATCTTTAGCTTTGACGACCCAATCAGCTTTGGCGACAAAACCACTACTGTTATCGAATTACCTACTGAGCCTGGTCAACCACCAACAATCGAAAAACCGACTCCAGACGTAACAACCGAACCCGTTGAAGAAGCCGCTGAAACATTCGCGCCACGTTCGAAACCTGACTCACCCAAAACGCTTTGCGATCCTGCCTACCATGGCGAAAACATCAGCATCACAAACGAATCAAATCGTCCACTATCACTTCTCACGCTGGTAAACCGACTCAACGAAGCATACAGCGCAAACATCGTTCTCGATTACGACGTGCAGGAGACGCCTGTACGTCTGACAGTAAGCAACGCGCCCTGGACTTCTATTCTGCGCACCCTCCTCGATCTCAATGATCTGGATATGGTTTGCCTCGATGGAGGCATAGTCCAAATTGCCAAGCGCACCAAGATCGCATCAATGGGTGATCTCCGTCGACGCAGCGCCCCAATCGTTCGCGAGGTCTTCAGGCTTAAGTATCTCCAACAGACTGCCGGAGCACGTGCGAACCTCGCCGGCCAAACGCAAGCCAGCAACGGTGCCACGATTCAATCCCTTGAAGACGCCATTCGTGACATCCTCAAAGCCGGTGGCGACCCTCGTGGTGAAGCTCGTCGCGTTCCCGGTCGCAATCAATTGCTCGTCGCTGCCACCGCCGAGCAAATGCAGGATATTCGGGATCTAATTGATCGCGTCGATCGACCGGGTTACCAAGTCAAAATCTCCGCACTGGTCTACACCGCAAATGAAAACCGACTGCGCGATATCGGTTCCCAGCTTGCAATAGTCGTAGGCAATTCCCGAGGAACAAATTTGGGTGGAGGAACCACCTTACCTAACTCCAACAACAATTCGGGCAGTGGAACTGGAAGTGACAACTCACAACCTAGCGGCCTTAATCCCGGTGGTATTCCAGGACTTGCAAGCGGTATGCGTGTTCCAACCAATGGACTCGGTGCTGCTAGTCCACTCGCGACCTTCGGCGTCACCAGTGTCTTTGGAACTGCTCAATTTGCCTATCAGCTCACCTTGGCCCAACAGCAGGGCGTAGTCAACATTCAATCACGGCCCTTCGGCATTGTCGCCGATGGCGATACATTTGATCTGGTTGCAGGCACACAGATCCCGGTAGTTACTACAACCATCGCCGGTGGTGCTCCCTTTCAATCCGGCCAGGTTCAGTTTATTGAAGCTTCACGCATTGCCCGCATTACACCCCAGGTTGCCGAAGATGAAACCGGCAAACCCAATTACGTAACCCTCAATCTCCAGCTCGAGAACAATAGCGTCGATACTTCGCTCGGAACTTTCAACGGTGTGCCTGGCGTCAATCGGCAAAGCCTGCAAACCGTCCTGCGATTGCGCGATGGCGAAACTGTAGTCATTGGCGGTCTTGCCGCCGACCAAGTCGCCAATTCCGTCAGCAAAGTGCCTGGCCTTAGCGGCATTCCAATCCTTGGCAATCTATTTAAACGTCGCGCCAACCAGGAGAATCGCGATCGTCTTTACTTCGCGATTACTGTCCAGGTGATTCCGCAGAACTCACCGACGCAGAACTTCGTGGCTCCAGCCGACGCCATCACCACGCCGCCTCCACCACCACGCGCGCAGAAGCCCTCACCTTACGACAAGCGCCAGTAACTTCAGAACGCCAAGGAGATTTTGCAGTGGATACAACAACAGATCGCCCCGGTACTTTTACCGGCATCGGCACAACATCTGAAATCGAAACGGGCCTTGATGAAGCCTTTGAAAAGCTGATTCCAATTCGCGACGTTTACGATTCTGAAATTCTTAAGGAGCTTGCCAAGCATCTTCCCCGACACATAGCGATCGAGAATCAGGCAGTACTGCTCGAATGTAATCAGGATGGAAACTATGTCGTCGGCATGTCCGATCCGCTTAACGCGGTCAATGTCCGCAATGTGGTGCGCGCTCTACGCATACCATCCAGCAGGGTGAGACCGCGACTGGTCGTCGCACAACGCCTAACGATGCTTCAGGAAATCGCCTACGAGGACCGAGGCGATGAATTAGCGAAAGCTGAACCGGAACTAGACCGATTACGACAGTCGACTACACATGAAACTATCGACTGGCACTCACTTGATTCGAACGCCCGAACCGCTTCTGCTCAAGCAGAACTGGCCCAACCTGATGTTGAAATCGGACTTGGCACCGGACTCCGTGCCACGGCAGAGAAAATTATCCTCGCAGCAATCAAGCGTCGCGCCAGCGATATACACGTGGTTCCTGGAAACGGACACGGCCGTATAAGTATTCGCACTGACGGCATCGTTTCAACCCTCATTCCGAAAATCCCCGCCGCTCGCATGGACAACCTCGCCAACGCCTTTAGCGATATGGCAGGCGTTAACGGATACGAACTCATGCAACGCAGCAGGGGTGCTGAAATCAACATCACTGTACGCACAAACGCCGGCACCAGAGAACGCATGACGCTACGTTTTCACGGGACCCGCAGCTACTACGGACGCGCCATCATTATCCGTATCAACCACTCAGTTTTTCGCAACTTCGACCAAATTGGGATTGAACCAAGCCAACAGCAAACACTGCAACGCGCTCTCGATCATCGACATGGCGTCATCCTTGTAACAGGCGCTACCGGATCGGGGAAATCAAACACGCTCGAAGCCATGCTCAGAAAACTAGAGCGTAAACATCAGTACCACAAACACATTATCCAAATCGGCAATCCTATAGAATTCCCAAATGATCTCCGCACACAACTCCCAGTCGATGGCGATGACTCCTGGGGTGAAGCCCTCAAGGATGCTATGCGAATGGACCCGGACGTGTTTTCACCAGGCGAGGTTCGCGCGATCGAAGAAGCCGCAATCGTTTTCCAAGGAGCAGCTACTGGCCACCTCACGTTAACGACACTTCATACTAATGACGTAGCACAAACGTTTTCACGTTTGGATTTTCTCAGAATAGGCCGCGACAAACAGGGAGATCTGATCCGTCTTGTTGTTTCCCAAGAACTCGTACCGTTGCTCTGTCGCAATTGTCGCAAGCCTGATCCTCGAGGTCGCGAAATTGCGGAACGCCTTGTCGAAATCGTTTTTCCAAATCGACCGGATCTGAAAGACGCAATCGCAACTGCTCAAGGCACAACGCCATTCTTTCATGCTGAAGGATGTCCTGCCTGCCACAACCTTGGCGTAAAGGGCCGCACTTGCATCGCCGAAATGCTGGAGATCACCCCCGAGATCAGCCGAATGCTTCGCAAAGGAACTGAAGGTGAAGAGATAGTCGACTATGCCATTCGCACCCAGGGAATGATGACGCTCGCCGAAGCCGCTGCCCGCAAGCTCTGCCGCGGCATGATCTCCGCAGACCACATCCAGCACCTCTTGATGTCAACGCACCGCGCGGCTCCCGAAGAAGAAACTCACGCCTGGCAAACCAACTACGACAACGAACCAGTTCGCGGAGCAGACAACTCGTCGACTGATACCACTGAATCAGAGACTGTCCTTGGAGACGTTATCGACGTTGAATTCAGTGTACCTCCTCAAGCTCACGCTAACTCTACTCAACAAACGGCCGCCGCTGCTGGATTCTCGATGATTGAACTTCTGATAGTCGTGGCAATCGTCGTCATACTCGCCGCGATCGCCATTCCAAGCTTCATCGCATCCCGCCGCGCTGGTTACGAGAATACGGCCAAGCAAAAACTTGCTGCTATCGGTCAACAACAAACAGCTTTTAAAACGCTACTCGGCAAACGCCGCTATGGAACCATCGCAGAATTGCAAGCAGCTACTGCCGGTGGTTCCCCCCTTCTCACCGCCAGCGATATCACCGTATCTGGCTGGACCTTCTTCGACGAGGGCGTCGCGTCCTCAACTACGTTCGGCGCAAAGGTTGTTCCAGCCCAGGGTAATCCCGCCACCTACAGCTTTTACATTTCTGAGGATCAGACACTCCGCCGCTGTGCTCTGACTGGCCCGTGGACCAAAGCAGCCTGCACCACAGTCGAGCAATAGAAGGACAAATCAATGTCAACACAAACCTTTCAACCAGACGTAAATCCACTCGACGCTGACCAGGTCTGCTACAACTACCAAGGCACCGACATCTTTGGAACCTCGCTTGTCAAGCAGTACATATACGCTGCAAATCCCGATCAGGCAGGCGCTATTCTTGCCCGCGCCAAGATAGATGTTGACGCTATTACCCCACGTCGCGAAGCATTCCGGCGCAAAAAGAAAAGGCTGAGCCGCGAGGAACTAGGGACTTTCGCGATCCAGCTCGCTGAACGAACTAAAGCCTCCGATCCGATTCCGAAAGCCATCCTCGACATTGCTCGCTCAACTAACAATCGCCTACTCCGCGAAGCGCTGCTCGACGTTTACGCTGAAATAAAGAAGGAATCAGTAAACCTCGATCAAGCCTTCAATGTTCGCGCCGATATATTCCCTGATGCGTTTATTCACATCATTCGTGTCGGCACTACCAAAGGCGATCCCTCCGACATGCTCTCAAAATATGGTGAACGTCAATTACTCACCGCTGAGAATGTCTCAAAAGTCAAAGGCGCGCTCATTTACCCGTCGGTGGTCCTATCGCTCGCAACTGCCTTAACAATACTGCTCTGTTTCTTTGTCATTCCATCTATGGCCCACATGTATGAGGCCCTTCTTGATCCGACGACCGGCGCCTCACTTCCCTGGCTCACACGAGCTTTGCTGGCATTTAGTAATTTCCTCGTAAGTCTATATGGCTTGATAACCCTGGCTCTTTTGATCTTAGGAATCGTCTTACTCGTCCGCTGGCTCCGTACTGATGCTGGCAAAGACTGGTTTCAACGAAAGAGTCTCAACTGGCCACTAATCGGAAAGCTAATTCGCGAGTTCAATGCCGCTCACGTAATCGATCTGATGGCAATTCTCGCGCCTGTTCTCACCCCTACTGAGTTTCTGCGCGAAGCGTCAGCCGCCGCGCTCAACGTTGTCTATCGCGAAACACTCGATGCGATCAGAGAATCGTTTCGGAGCGGCGCACTCGATCTAACGACCGCCATGACGCCCTACGCTCGACTCTTTGGAGACGAGTTTGCCGCCGCAGTCGCCACTGGCGAAAAGACAGGCCGCCTTGCTGCACAGCTCGGCAATTACGCTCGTCTCGTAGACCGTCGCGTCCAGGAATCAACTGCTCGATTATCCAAAACAGTTGAACCAATGACTTTGATCATAGCCGGAATAGTGATCGGCTTGATTGTCGTAGCGGCGTACTGGCCGCTCTTTTCCCTGGTGGGCGATCTCGCAAATAAGAAATAGGAAGAACACCATGACCTGCCAAACGACATCGACACCAACAATCCATACGAACGCTAACCAGCGCGGCGTCGGTCTGGTCGAAGCGATCATCGGTCTATTCATTCTTACCATCATCCTTTTGTCCGGTGCTCAACTCTTTCGCGTGCATGTCGAACATCTTGCGCTGGTAGAGCGCGCCAGGCGAGCAGACGAACAAGCTCATATCACCATGAACAAACTGGCAGCAATGAATGCTTCTTCCTTGGCTGACGGAAATCCCTTCCAAGGAACTGGAAACCTAGACGCCTTTACAGAAGGTGAACCGATACAACTCGACAACAACATCTGCATCGCCCAAGCGAATTGTGATCGAATCGTAAGAGTGCCTCACGCATCCGATACTGGCTCTGATTACCTAACCATCGGCTGGAATCAGACTCCACCAACCAACTCGTCTATCGTTTATCACCGCGCCTGGCGAGTGACGACGCTAGACCCCCTTAAGAGACTGCGCCGAATAACGCTGGTCATTCTTCCCTTCGAGCCTAATCAGGACACCAACAGCCCGATCGAACCACTCGCGTTGCGGCAAACCGATGTGGTTCAGCGCCAGTAACTCCACAACCCCCCTGGTCGCCACAGTGCAATAAATCAAAAAAAGGTAACACCAATGAGCACAACCGCAACTTCCCGACAACTGGCTAAAGATGTCTCTGTTATTCCCGGTTCGAGCGTAGAAAAGCAACACGTCCTGCTTGTCGTAGACGATGAGCCTGCCGTCGTTAGCATGGTAACCAACGCACTCACCGCCGCGGGGTACGAATGTCTCACTGCGCGATCGGCTGGTCAGGCACTTATTACGCTAACAAATCCGGCCTACGTTTTTGACTTGCTAATTAGCGACGTCCTGATGAGCGGCATGAGCGGAATCGATTTGATGAAACACGCTCACCAAATTCACTCTTCTTTAGGTGTCATTCTAATGAGTGGCACAGCTGAAATAGAGATCGCGGTCGAAGCCCACCGTGCCGGCGCTGCTGACTACTTAATTAAACCTTTCAATAACGACGACCTCATTAACGCCGTCTCACGAACGATCACACGCGCACATCGTGCTAACCACGCACAACCTAATTCTGAGGACTGGAATATTGTCGCTCGAACCTTCGCCGTCGCACTTAACGCCCGAGATAAGGAAACTGAAGGTCATGCCGAACGCGTCGTCGCTTTTAGCGTTCGTCTAGGCCAGGAATTGGGCATGTCTGGCGACGATCTGATCTCTCTCGAACTCGGCGCTCAGCTACATGACATCGGCAAAATAGCCGTCCCAGACAATGTCTTAAAGAAGCCCGCTCCGTTGACTGACGAAGAATGGACCAAGATGCGTGTTCATCCCGTTATAGGCGAGGAGATGGTGCGTGCTCTGGAAGACCGCTTGCCGAAAGGAGCTGCCCTCATTGTCGGTCAGCACCATGAGCAATGGGATGGCCAAGGCTATCCGCGTGGTCTCAAAGGAGACGAGATCTGCCTCGGCGCACGCATCTTCAAAGTTGTTGACACGTTCGACGCAATTACCTCAGACCGCCCATATCGACGTGGCCGACCATATCAGGCAGCGCTCGACGAACTGCTGAAATTCAGTGGCATTCAATTCGATCCCGCCATAGTCGAAGCCTTTGCCAGGATTGATCCATCCGAGTGGGAAAGTCTGCGCCGCCTGTGTCTGCTCCACCCTTAGTTCCGTAAACAATCTTGCTATTCACACTATGCAAACAAACGACTTTCGCGACCCTGCTCCCAAACTTACTGAGCTTCTACAGTTGTTAATCAATCTTAACGGCTCAGATCTCCACATAACCATTAACACTCCCCCTCGCGTACGCCTCAATGGCGATCTTTGCGAACTCTCCGACTATCCGATTCTCACCGCCGAAGACACCAAGACCTATGCCTACAGTGTCATGAGTCACACACAGAAAGCCGACTTTGAAGATCGCCACCAAATAGATCTCTCTTTTGGCATCCAGGGACTGTCGCGCTTTCGCGTCAATGTATTTGATCAACGTAACGGCATCGGAATCGTCTTCCGAGCCATACCATACGAGATTGTTTCCGCGGATAAGCTACAACTCCCCCGACCTCTCATTGACCTTTGCGATCGGCCCAACGGCCTGATCCTTATTACTGGGCCTACCGGCTCTGGAAAATCAACTACGCTCGCCGCCCTTCTCGACAAAATAAATCGCGAACGCCCGGTCCACATTTTAACCATTGAGGACCCGATCGAATTTATTCACGGTCACAAGAAGGGATGTGTAAATCAGCGCGAGGTAGGACCTAACACCGCGAGCTTTCCAGATGCGCTTCGTGCCTCGTTAAGACAGGATCCCGATATCGTGCTAATTGGTGAAATGCGCGACTTGGAGACTATCGAATCGGCGCTGCGCATTGCTGAAACTGGTCATTTGACCTTTGCCACTCTACACACCAACACCGCATCCTCAACGATCACCAGAATCATCGACGTATTCCCGGCTAATCAGCAGCCCCAGATTCGCACTCAACTGAGCAATGTTCTTGCCGGTGTTATGTGCCAGCAGCTCGTCCCAAAGGCTGACGGCACAGGCCGCGTCATGGCAATCGAACTGATGCTTCCCAATTCTGCAATTAAGAACAACATCCGCGAAGACAAGCTTCACCTTATACAAAACGTTATGTCCTCTGGTCAGGACCAACATGGGATGATGATTATGAATCAATCACTGGCCCACCTGGTCGCTGAGGGCACCGTCACCTTTGAAGCAGCCTGCCTCCGCTCGCCCAACGTCGACGAGCTCAGAGAAAAGATTGGTCACCTGAAAAACACCGAACACGTTCACGTCCCGTCATCCGTAACGAATCTTCACTCGCATAACCGAGCAGGAGTATTCGCTTAAGCAAGATCGAGGCAACAAAAAATGAACACTATTATTTACTCAGAATCGCTCGCTACGAATCGTCCAAACGAACGTGGCTCAGTCCTGGTCGTTGCTCTCATGTGCCTACTGGCCCTCTTTGCCATAACGTTTGCTGCCACGAAAGTTCGCGTTGCCAGCGCGCGGGATGTGGAAGATACCAACACTCATGCAGCTCAATACTGGCAGGCACGTTCCGGCGCCGCCACTATTCAAGCCTCACTAATAACAGACATACCAGCGGTTTTTGATGCCGAGATGCTTCGCGCCCAAATCGCTATCGCCGGTTATCCCCTGCCTGCATTCGATCCGATCCATATTGCTCCCAACCTCAGCCGCCCGGTCCTTAACTCAGACGGTTCGATTACAAATAGCAATGCCAGTGACTGCACCAGTCTGCTTGGAAATCTAAACGCCTGGGCAGCACGAAAGACAGTAATCGCTGAAAACTATGCACGCGAACGCGGATACGGATTTGATCAGGCAAGAGTTGCGGTGTTTCAAGAATCACTCAGGCAACAGTTCGTAGGAGCTTCCGCTAACTCGGAGCCAGCATACATTCTCGAATACCAAATTGATTCTGCGGTGGGAGAACAAGGAAACGCACGGGGCCGTGTGCGTCCTTCCGGCACCATCATGCTTGGTCCAGCTCAGCCCGGATGCAACACAAACATTTCACTGTCCGCTAATCCCGTTAATATCGCGCTCGGGTCATCATCTACGCTTACAATCACCTACACAAACGCCAACCACGTCTGGATCACGAATCAAACGGGTGCCACCGTCGCCGGAACCGATACTACTGGCCTAACTGAAACCAATATCTCTCAAACGCTTACCTTCAGCGTCTCCCCTTCAGAAAACACAACATATCGCGCGCACGCCGCGGGCTCTGGATGCCGCGCTGTTTCTGCTGAAACGACAGTAATAGTCGCGTACCCGCCCCCCGAAGTTATTCAGTTCAACGCAAATCCCTTATGCATAAACAGAGGTCAGTCTGCCACGCTCACCTTTCAAGTTCGATACGCAACTTCAATATCAATCACCGGTAGCGGAGTAAATCAAACCTTCCCCGGCAACTCCGGAACTACCATCACATCTGGAAGTTTGGTTGTGTCACCTACAACGGACTCGACATACACACTCACTGCGATCGGGCCTGGCGGAACAACCACTGCGACGATCTCAATAACAGTGAAACAACCATTTACCATCGATCAATTCGAATCCAACACCTACTGTGTTGTTCCGGGAAGCTCAATAAATCTATCGTGGGCCACCACCAACGCTGAAACCGCTAGCATCACCGAAAGTACCACGGGCTCGTCTGTACCTGTGTCTCCGTCAAGCGGCGCACGAACTTTCACGGTCAACTCAAGTACAACCTTTACTCTCACAGCTACTCGCACCGGCTGTGCGGGAGTTGAAACACTCACCCGTCAAGTGACCATCAACACAACTCCCCCGCCAACCGCGACTTTTGCCGCAAACCCAACAGACCTTGAATTAGGCAACAACACAACTCTTCAGTGGAATACCACCGACGCATCGACAGTCACCATTACGCCCTCACCCGTTGCTGGCTCCGGTATGTCTGGATCACAAACTGTCAGCGCTTCAGGATCCTTAATCATTAGACCAACAGCCATCAATCAAAGCCCCGGTTACACCTATACTCTTACTGCCACCAGCAATGGCTGCTCACCGCAAACAATAACCAGAACGGCCGTCGTAACCGTCCGCCCTGTTGCTGTTCCGCCAGCTTGCCCTAACGTAATATCGTTCACGGCCGATTCATGTGTTCTCAGTGGAGGCAGTTCAACGCTTCGATGGAACGTCTCCGACTCAGATTTTGTAACTATCAATGGACCGGGACTTACACCTCAAACATTCTCCAGCAACCCGAATGGAATCGGCTCACTTGTCGTTAATCCAACGGCAGATTCAACCTACACCATTACGGCGACGCGCTCGGGATCATGCACTGCGGCCTCGCCACCTTCTCCCACTGCTGCAAGCGTAACCGTTCAAATTAGTCAGCCTCCAACCGTCAGCAACTTTTCCGCGTCGCCGTCTCTGATCGACGCCGGCCAAACCTCGCGTCTCACTTGGAATGAATCATCAAATATTGCGAATGTGCAAATAACCTCCATCGGCGGTGATACAAACACTTACGTAATTCCCCCAGGCCAACGCTTCTTAGATGTGCGACCCCCCTCAACAACCACGTACACCATCACGGTAACAAGCAATGATTGCGCCGCTCGAACAGCAACTCAGTCGTTGACAGTCACAGTAGCAAGCTGTCCGACTATCAATTCCTTTACCGCGACAACCAATAGTATTGTTGCTGGCGATAGCACCACCCTTCAATGGTCCACCTCGAATGCTGCCCAAGTGCTACTAAACGGAAATCCTGTCATCCCAAATGGCAGCATAACAGTCGCACCGAACACGACCACTACTTATCGACTTACCGCGCTAAGTTCAAACGGATCTTGCAGTATCGAACGCACGATCACGATAACAGTTTCCCCTTGCCCGGCTCCTCAGATAAACGGCTTCACGGCAAATCCCAACTCAGTCCTCATTGGCGGTAATCAAATAGTCCGACTCGCTTGGTCTATAACAGATACCTCTGCTACCGGCGTCGCCGTGACTATCAATCCGGGACTCGGCACCTTCGGCATGACTAACGGCTTCGTCGATATCACCCAACCGCAATCCACCACCACTTACACCCTCACTGCAACAAACGGTTGCGGCGCCACTTCCGTGGCACAGGTCACTGTGACGGCCACCGCGTGTTTGTCTCCCATCATTAATTCCTTCATAGCAACCCCTAGTTCCGTCACAATCGGCGGCAGCCAGACAATCCGCCTCTCCTGGAATATCACCGATCCATCCGGCACCGGCGTTACAATCAACATCCCAGGAATTGGCACATTCTCTACACTGAACGGCTTTGTGGATCTCCCTCAACCTCAGTCCACAACTACGTATTCACTAACTGCAACTGCGGGATGCGGAGCACAGTCACAGGCCCAAACCGTACTGACCGCAAATCCCGGCATGGGGCCTCGACAAACACAGAATGTCATTTTTAATGGTAGTCAGAATTACTACGAGAAGATCTGCACTGGAACGAGCGAACCCAACGTGTGGGGCTTCTTTTCCTCGGCCGTCGGCGTCTTCGCAAGCACTGACTACGCAATCGGTCCCGGTGTATTCCGACTCTACGTACATGGCTTAGAACCCTTCATCCTCGACGGACACGAACAAAATCCCGGCGGCACGTGGAACGATGAAGCATTCATCGCGGACTCTGCCGGCAATGTGATCGAAATTAGACCATTGCTCAACGATCCAGCCTTTACCTTCCAAGCGTTCGTATTCAATGCCTCGACTGGCACGCTCAGTCCCCCGATCAAGGTAAATCTCGACGGCTCTGACTTTATAGAAATGCCGTACAACGGCGGGCCGCTTTTCCTCAGTATGAACAATCACATACCACTGGAGGAACCTGACATCGACAACTTCACGTGCGGTCACGGAGTGAACCGTGTCACGCAGCTCAGTGGAACGTTTACCCCTCCGTAGACGGACCGATAAAAGCGGCAACCATTAACCCAACACACTGACGGAGGTACTAGGAACCATGTCGTTAACGGTTTCACGCTCGAAGACTGTCTTCGCCTTATTAACACTGCTGCTATTCGGGCTTCAGTTCGGAAGCAATGCGTTACAGCGATCACAAAACCCTTCAACGATTGAAGAAGACGCCGATCGCATTATTCGCGAGTACAGTTCACCACAAGCACTCGCCCAGATGCCTAGTTGGAAGGAATTGGTCATCAATGTGGACGACCCAACACGACTGGCTATCCTTACCAATCTTCCCGCTGCATATCGCAAATACCAAAACAACAATAAAACCTTGAATGCAACGCTGAACGCGCTAATCGATCGTTCGCTTGCACCATATAACAAACATTATTCGCTCGTTATTCTCACTCATCCCGAACCTACGGTGATGCACGAGAATTACAGTGTGCTTGTTGTAACCACCGGCCTTTTGGAACGTATCCCCGACGACGCCGCACTGGCGATGTTTCTATTCCATGAAACAGCTCACGATTTCTTCGCCGAGGAAAGCACAATGCTTAAAAAACAATTGAATGATTTAGTAAACAGCAAAAGAGCTAATGGACCCGAAGCTCAACAACTCGTTCGTCAATTGATGTTGATAGAACTTAAATGCGATGCCGTAGCCACCAGATTCGCGATCGTTGACGCACTCGACACCGAGTCATTCATCGATGTCCTTCTCAAGATTTACAAAGACTATCCTGACCAATTGAACGCTCCGTCCTACCTTGGCTTCAACATTCATCCTGCTCCTCAACTCAGAGCCCACGTAATTCACTCCATCGACGCCGCCCATCAACGTTCATCAACACGATTGGCCCAATCACCCGAGTTAAGACAGGTCAAAAACCTATTAGCGACTACTCGCTAGACCGAAACACACAATGCAGGACACCTTTTGCTCCGTGACTGAGGTGTTCTCATTAGACTTCGAGCCGGGATTTCGCCTAAATACATTGGTCCGATTTTCGCTTGTCATAAATGAGAGAACAGAATGATCAGCCAAGATAGATCCAACAGTGTGGAAAGAAAACGCAGTTTGCGGCAGATCGTAGCCAATGCCTACACTTGCCTATGGGATTTCTTTTGGTTTCCAATTCGCTCATTAGCGAAACTCTTATTGCAAGCGAACGTCCTTCCGCGCCACTGGACCCCATGGCTTTTTGGCGCACTCTTAGGACGCTGGGCGGAAAAGATCAACGACGACCATTACACACTTTGCAAAAACACGGATTGTGAGACGTGCAGCTCACTTCTCCCTGGTGAATTGGACATTGATCATGACGGAGAGATTACACACGATCCGTTTGATATCCTTTCCACTCTCAAGCGGAAAACCCACTCTTAACCCTCACTCGCAAAGAAAGCCGATTTACGACTATCGCCTCGACGAGCATTTCGCTTTACGACGATACGCTCCTTGCACCTTGAGAACTAGACTCAGCTAAACACAATTCCCGTCACTCCTCCGACCTACCTAATTGAGAATATAAGGCGGTTAATCAAATCGCATTCTAACCAACGTCCAATTCTCCAAGGAGCGTCGCCGCGATCATGCGTAATATTTGGAAAGGCACTATCAGGTTCAGCTTAGTCTCGATACCCGTCAGAATCTATAACGCCATTGAAACCAGCGAGAAGATTCAATTCAACCAGTTGCACCGCGACGATTTCGGCCCCATCGGTTATGACAAGCGCTGCAAGAAGTGCAGTCAGGTTGTCACAAACGACCAGATCGCAAAAGGCTATCAATACGAGCCGGATCGTTATGCGATCGTAGAACCTGACGACCTCGCTAAGATAAAGATCAAGACCACGAAGGCTGTAGACATTGTCGGATTTGTCAATCGCGAAGAGATCCCGAGCACGTTTTACGATGCGCCTTACTTTGCCGGACCAGATGGCGCAGCTTCGGAGAACCCGTACGCTCTCCTGCGTGAAGTGATGACACAAACGGGCAAGATTGCGGTAGGCAAAGTCGTATTACGCGATCGTGAAGACCTAGTGGCAGTGCTGCCTCACGAGAATGGCCTCTTGCTGCAAAAGCTTCGCTACCCGCACGAGCTTCGGAAAATGGCGGATGTACCTCAAATCGAAAACGTGCAGCAGCTCGACGCGCAGAACCTGAATGCAAACGAATTGGAACTCGCAACCTCACTCGTTGAGCAGCTAGCGACGACGCTTCCAGACATCGATACTCAAGACAATTACTTCAACGCACTCAGAACGCTCATCAATTCAAAGATCACAGGCAGCGAGGTTGCGGAGCTTGAAGAAGTAGACGAAGTTCCCAGACTTGATCTTATGAGCGCGCTGAAGAAGAGTTTGGAGGCGTCAAGCCGCAAGGACCAATCAGGGACTCGGACGACTGAGGCAGCAGCTCCCGACTCGCGAACACTGACTCTCGTACCGTCCAGCTCTACCGCACGCACTCGAAAAAAGAAAACCGCCTAAACAGCCGTCTCCAGGCTTGGCGATCCACCTTCGGGAATCACACAACCAACACCACTAATAGCCTCACGGAACACAAACGGGGCGGCCTGCAACCAGCGCTTCATTCACTCCGAAACAGGACGCCCCAATGGATTTCGAATTCCCTTCCCCTGACGCACTCAATCATCTCGGTAGCGCAGCAGTTCGTTACAAACAAAATATTCACGCCCTTACACTCCTGCACGCACTGAAAGCAAATGGAGCCACGCCGACCAGTGCCGACGCCACTGTCCTCTCACGCTATGTAGGATGGGGATCGTCCGAACTCATCAATAGAGCCTTCCCACAATCGCAACACGGAGAACCCACCAACGAGATACAAGCATTACTTACTGAAGATGAAATCGAAGGTTTACGCAGTTCCAGTTTAAGCGCCTTTTTCACGCCACTTCCCGTCATCGCCGCGATCTACGACATTCTCGAATACCTTGGCCTTTCAAACTTTGCCTCACTTCGCATCCTCGATCCCGCCGCTGGAACTGGACACTTTATCGGAGCGATGCCCACTCAGTTTCGACAAAGAGCTGACTGCGTTGCCGTGGAAATAGACTCGCTTTCGGCTTCCATCACCCGACTTCTGTACCCCAGCATCAAACTCCACCAACAACCCTTTGAAGATGTCTCGCTACCAAAAGACTTCTTTGACCTTGTCGTAGGCAACGTTCCCTTCGGTGATTACCCAGTAGCCGACAGTTCCATCAGCGAGAAATATCTAAAGCAACAGATCCATGACTACTTCTTTGTCAAAGCTGTTGCTCTGGCAAAACCTGGAGCCGTCACTGCTTTCATAACCAGCACTGGAACACTGGACAAGAAAGACGACCGCGTCCGCCGTCATCTATCAACACACGCTGAACTCTTAACCGCCCTTCGTCTCCCCAACGATGTTTTCAAACACAACGCTGGCACACAGGTAAACACCGATCTGATCCTGCTTCGCAAACGCATGACGCCGGATCACACCGCACCGGATCGCGAGCAATGGATTCATACTGAGGAAGCTTCGTTCCCACTTCGCAAAGGCGGGACGGCCACAACAACAATTAACCGCACCTTCATCGACGATCCATCCCGAATACTAGGTACGGCGATGTTTGCTCCAAGCATGTACGGCGGCAGCGAGCAATTGATCGTTACTCCCAACAACACGGATTTAAGACAAGCAATACTCGACGCTGTTCGCACAACTCTTCCCCAAAACCTCCTCATCCCTGCGATTCACTCTCACAAGTCTCATCCACCTTCAGTTCTTTCAGAGCAAGCCATTCAACACGACACTCAATCAGAACTTAATGCGGCGACGACGCCTTTTCATGCTAATCAGACACAAGGAGCCAGAGCGGCTGCACTCGTAGAGATATATGCTGCCGCAAAAACCGTTCTCAACCTCCAGCTCTTAGACACCACCGATTCCGAACTTCAATCAGCACAAGCTACACTTAATACACTCTACGATAACTTCACTTCACGTTTTGGATATATAAACTCGAAAGACAACCAAAAGCTCTTTCGCCGCGACAATCCGTTTGTCAGTTTTCTCAGAGCCCTTGAAGAAAAGACTCCCACTGGTGGATTCACAAAAGCCAGACTCTTTCATGCAAGGACCATAAATACACATCGTCCGGCCACCCAGGCCAGCAACCCCCAGGAAGCACTCCTTCACTGTCTTAACGAGCAAGGCTCAGTCGACCTCGACTTCATAGCAACACTCTCGCGCACGGCAAAGGCCGACGTCATCGCAAGCTTGACCGGTCTCATATTCCAGACCCCGACAGGCAACTGGGTAACGGCAGACGAATACCTTTCCGGAGATGTCCGTTCCAAACTACTCGAGGCCGAATCCGCGGCGGCCATAGATTCAACTTTCCAACAGAATGTCGACGCCCTCCGCGCTGTCCAACCACGCCCGCTGGGCGCCGGTGAGATCGTTGCACGACTAGGAGCAGGCTGGGTTCCTGAGCAGATCGTCAGTGACTTCGCAACTGCTCTTGTGCCCGACTACAACGAACAGATCACTTACAACGCAGCTCTCGCTCGCTGGATTGTGCCTAGCGCATCCTACACGGCCGCAACAAGCTTTGAAGCCACTCAGCGTTGGGGCACACGTCGCGCACATGCCATCGAACTGCTCGAAGACGCTCTCAATCTCCGACGCACTGCCGTTTACGACAAAACCGGAAAAGGGAAAAAACCAGTACGAGTTCTCAATCTCGTCGAAACAGCCGCTGCTCAAGCCAAGTTAACCGAGATTAAAGATCACTTCATGGAGTGGGTTTGGGATGATCCAGATCGTGAACAACAACTCTGCGATCTCTACAACCAGAGGTTCAATGTTTATCGAGCGCGACAATTCGATGGGTCGCATCTCACCTTACCGGGCAGCGCAACCAGCGAAACCCTCAAACCGCATCAAAAAGACTCCGTCTGGCGCGCTCTGCAAACCAAGACTGGCTTGCTCCCTAATCATCCAACAGGCTCAGGTAAAACCTATATCGGGATCGCCTCAGCGATGGAACTACGTCGCCTTGGGCTTGCCAACAAACCGCTTGTCACCGTTCCTTCAATCGCACTCTCAACGTGGGTAACCCAAGCACAGACTCTCTACCCCACGATCCGCCTCCTTACCGCTGACAATGACGACTTCAGTAAAGAGCGGCGTGGCGAAACTCTCTCACGCATCGCAACCGGAGACTGGGACTTAATTATCATTCCTCACTCCAGTTACAAACTATTGCCTTTAATGCCAGCCACGGTTCGCCGCTTCGTTCAGCGAGAGATTGACACGCTGCGCTCTCACATCCTCGATCTCCAAAAAGACGACGACACAGCCAGTCGCCGATCAATCAAACAACTCGAACGCCAAGCGAAAATCCTTGAGGCCCAACTCAAGGAAGATGATGGAGTCATTCGCCGCGACGACGAACGAACCATTACCTGGGAAGAACTGGGAGTTGATGCATTGTTCGTCGACGAGTTCGATGCATTTAAGAATCTCAGCTTTGCCACCAAGATGTCGCGTATTGCCGGACTTCCGAACAGCCACTCGCAACAGGCCTTCGACATGCACATGAAGATTCAATATCTCCGTGAGCAGGGTGGCCGCGTCATCGCCTTAACCGCAACCGCCATTTCCAACACAGTCGCAGAGATCTACACGATCCAACGTTACCTCCAACCCGAATTACTTAAGCAGCTTGGCCTCAGCCACTTCGACGCCTGGGCACAAATGTTCGGTGACACCGTCACTGAGCTGGAACTTAAAGTCGATGGCTCAGGCTGGCGTCAACACTCTCGCTTCGCTAAGTTCGTCAACGTTCCCGAACTGTCCCGACAGCTCCAGCAAGTACTCGATATCAAAACCAAGAAGGATCTGAACCTCCCGACCCCTGCTCTAATCGGTGGCTCCTGTATTATCGAAGAAATCGAACCGAGTCCCGCTCAAGTGGACTTCACCCAAACACTCGCCGACCGCGCAGACGCAATCAAATTCCGCAGAGTAAAACCCTACGACGACAACATGCTCATGGTAACGAGTGATGGCCGAAAGGCCGCGCTTGATATCCGGCTAGTGCGCCCAGAGCTGCCGGAAGACCCGGACAGCAAGATCAATCACGTCGCTCGTAACGTCCATGCCGTTTGGCAACGTACACACACCAACGTGGGTGCTCAACTACTCTTCCTGGATCTATCCGTACCACGGTCGACTACTTCCCAATGCGTAGCACCCGACAATGCAGCCAGCGAACTTGAAACCAGCGAAGAAACACCCACAGAACGCTTTCTCCGTCAAAGCCTTTACCATGAACTTAAGAACAGACTAATTCAGAAAGGCATCCCTGCAGACGAGATACAATTCATTCACTCCGCAAATACTCAGACCAAAAAGGCGCGTCTTATTGAAGACGTTAACGCCGGCAAAGTCCGCATACTGATCGGCTCAACATCAAAAATGGGCGTAGCGATGAACGCTCAAGAACGGCTAATCGCTCTCCATCACATCGACGCTCCCTGGCGTCCACGTGACGTCGAACAACGCGAAGGACGCATACTTCGCCAAGGCAATATCTTCGATGCCGTCTTCATTTTCCTATACGTAACTAAAGGATCGATGGATTGCTACACCTGGCAAATACTCGAATCAAAAGCCAGGTTTATCCATCAAATCCTCTCTGGAGAAATCACACAACGGACTGCAGAAGATATCGGTGACATGGTCCTAACTACCGCGCAAGTAAAGGCGATCGCTTCTGGAAACCCACAGGTCATGCAACGCGTCCAGCTCGAGCTCAACCTCATCAAACTGGAAAGACTTCGCGCCGCTTACTACAACAATCGCGCATCTATGCGCCACGAATTGAGCTACCTCCCTAAGCGCGGCAATATCTACCAAACAGAAATTGACTGGCACAAACAGGCGCTCAGTATGCGTCAGCCGCCCTTACTTGACGACAGGTTTGCAGTTCGCCTTAAGAAGACGCTCGCCGATAAAAGCTTCACTCTTGTTGACAAGCGCCAAGAAGCGGGCCGAATCTTACGCCACCTTAGTTCTCTTGCTGCCAGCGCCGTCAATAAAGCCAAGTCAGGCACCGACATTCATGAACACGTTGGCAACTATCGAGGCTTTAACCTATTCCTTCACACGAACTCCAACATTTTCAACATCAATTCACTGTTTACCGACTACATCGAAATACACCTCGTTCCCGAAAACCAAACGCGTCCTAACGGCGTCCGTCCTTACACCGCATCCATCACTGACACCGATGTCGGCATAATCCAGTCTATCGATCACCAACTTCGTTCGATTGAAACATATCTCGATGACGCCACTACGAGAAAGACTCGCCTCGACAAGCAGCTCGCGGATCTCCAAAACGAAGTTAATCAACCGTGGAAACATCTGCCCGAGTACAGGCAACTGCGCCACCGCTATGAGCAGCTCGCCATTCAACTCCAAAAAGAGGGTATTAGCGTCGACTCAGTGACGTTTACGAGTCTTACGCCAGAGGAATTAGCGGTAGCGCCAGACCTCACCTTACCGCAACCAGCGCAACCAATTTTTACACTTCAGACGGATAATAGGAACCCGTTCACCGGACGCGAACCGGAGTTGATAATTGCTCCACACGATCCACGCAAGAGTGTTACTCCCTCAATGGTTGGCACATCGGCCACCATGCCCTTAACTACATCCTCAAACGATATGATCATCACTCCTGACGTGTCCCCGCTTCCGATTGACCTGGATCACGTGGTCCAGCTTGGCTTCGATTTTCTTTTCTTTGAGCGCGACCCACAACCGGAACTTCATCCTTAAACACCTCCACTTCTAACCGCTACCTTTCAGGCCTGCAATTCACCCGACACAAACTCAAGCGGTTAACTAATTATCACGCTCTCAGAATAGAACTGTTTTCGCTGAAAGGTCTCACAAACTAATGGGCAGAATTGTCGAATCAGTTTCGCTGCACTACACCGATGGCGGGCGCTCAGACAAGGTTTACAACATTCACATTGAAGAGGTTGGCCCTAATCAGTACGACGTTACCGGATACAACGGAAAACGTGGCGGCACTTTGACACCGCGGAAACAGAACACCGCTCCCGTTTCTCTGAGCGAAGCGCGACAACTCTTCGCTAACCTTGAACACGCAAAGGTGAATCATCGCAACACTCCCTACGTCGTGTTATCAAGGAATGGAACAATCACACCAGCTACTTCACAACCATCAACTCCTTCACCAACTACGTCCCCCGAATCGACGGGCTTCGTTGCCAATCATCCCAAAAAGGTCTCAGAACACGATGCAATTAAATTGCTAAATAATGACGACTACTTTGCCGAGCAAAAATGCGATGGCGAGTTCATGTCAGTCTTGTACCGCCACAACAAAGTGCTCGCGTCAAACAAACGTGGCAACGGCATTCCCGTACCACCAAAGATTTCAACCGCCATACGCCAACTCGCCCACGCAGCCTCCTGTGAAACCCTTGGTGTTGCCGGTGAGTACCTCAATTCGACACTTCATATTTTCACTGTTTGGGAGAAAAACGGCACCTCCCTAATGCCTCTCCCACAACATCTCCGCGTTGCAGTCAAAGAGAAGCTTCAAGAGGCACTTACAGAACACCTTACTGGATCCACAACCAAGCACTCGACCCCACTCAAATTCGTTTACACGGCCAAGACGCAAGCCGATAAGACGGTTCTTTACGAAACAATCAAAGCTAACGACGGCGAAGGCGTCGTATTCAAACACCACGAATCCGACGTTAGTTTCAAGTACAAACTCTACGAAACAACCGAAGTCTTACTCGAAGCAAACTGCAAGCGCAGTGCCGAATGCTTCGCCTACCACGACGGAACACTTACGAGCCTTGGATCTGTAACCATCCCACACGACTCGACTTATCAGGAAATCAAAGAGGCGAATCTTCGCAAGCAACCAATTGTCGCAAGCGTCAAGTATCTCTATCTTTCAGCTCCTCCTGCGCTCGGTCCAACCTGCGGCCAGTTAACACAGGCGTCTTTTCTTCGCTTCCGCCCTGACTTCGACCAATACGCTTGCGTCACGGCTGAACTGAAAGTCGTTAACAAGACTGTGCTGTCCCTAACCACCGACGCTTAAGCGGGGCGTAACTCGACCACCACTGCGCCAATATTTAATCAAACGCCTCCAACACCAAACTGGAAATAGAGCGGGGTGTTACCCGTGAAGACAACACATAAAAGGTTCGCACCTCAACCCGTGCGGATAAGGGTAAATCATGCCTGATATCACGAACACAGTTAGTTCTAGCGAGACGCAAGCCACACTCGACACGCTAGAAGCAATCAACACGCAAGAAGCGATCGACACGCTTAAGCGTATCGAAGGCGAACTAAACATCGAGATGATTGAACGCTCCGATGCTATTCGCGCGATCCTCATTGCCCTCATTACACGCCAGCACGGCGTCTTCCTCGGCCCCCCAGGCACTGGCAAGTCATGGCTCGTCACCAAGGTCGCCAGGCGCATTGCCGCGATTGGCCAGAACGGCAAAGGACTCAAAACATTTGTCCGACTGATCACCAAAACCACTCAACCTGAAGAACTCTTCGGGCCTGTTTCCATTGCTGCGCTGAAAAACGACCAGTTCAAACGCGTCGTTACCAACATGCTTCCGGAAGCAGAACTTGCTTTTCTCGATGAAGTCTTCAAAGGCTCGTCAGCCATACTGAATACACTGCTCACGATCATGAACGAACGTGAATTCGATAATGGCACTGACCGTATTCCCGTTCCCCTCATTTCACTCTTTGCCGCTTCCAACGAAATGCCCCAGGGCGAGGATCTTAATGCCATGTGGGACAGACTCGTCTTGCGGGTAATGGTCGACTACACCACCGAGTCAGGTTTCGCCCGCCTCATACGTACGGCAACCGCTCCATTCACCAACACAACCCTCACAAAACTTGAACTGCTTGCCATACAGGACACTGTCCGCCGAGTCTCTATACCCTCGGGCACTTACGGCGCTATTGAAACCCTTCGAAAAGACCTACAGAGAAAAGGCATCATCGTAAGTGATCGGCGCTGGCAGTGGGCCACCACACTACTTCAGGGTCAGGCTGTTCTCGAAGGCCGCACTGCCGTAGAAGAAGACGATCTGATGATTCTGAAAGAAGCATTATGGTCGGCGCCAGAACAACGATCGGAAATCGGCCGAATGGCTGCACGGCTCGCAAATCCTCTTAACGCAAAAGCCGTCGAATTCTCTGACCAAGTAGACTCAGCCTTCGCCGCTTTCACCGAAGCCCAAACTAATGCCCAGAACCAGACTGAAAAGATGAATTCGGCAGTCGAGACTAACGTCAAGATCAAAGATGTGCGGGAGAAGCTCGGACGGCTTAAACAACAGGCAGAAGCACAAAGCCGTCCCACAACACGCATCGACAGAGTTATTGATGAAGTAACAGCCAAACAGCAAGAAGTCTGCAAAGTCATTCTCGGTTAAACTTCCAGTGAACAGTCAATCAACCGTAGAGCTTGTAGAACCTCCGCTGGAGACTACAACAACTCTTTCAACTAATCCCGAAGAACGCGAATCGCGATACTTCGCCGCCGATACCAGCGGCGTGGCCTGCTTGAATCACGATAGCTTCGATCTCGATTCTTTCGACCAGGCAGTTTCAGATTACCCTAACTTCAAACAAACCATTGATGAGTCTGGAAGCACACTTACCACCGGCTCTGCGTTGATGCGCGATCTCTTCTGGAGTTTCCATAAACGCGCTCCCATGATCGCTCCTCCCGCTCCGCTAAAACACGCCTACGAGGTAAACAAACAAATCCTCGAGCAAGTAATGAATACCATCGAGTGGAAACAAGTACGCGAGGCTGGTACTGCTGACGACTTGATGATGAGCTCAATCGCCACTATGAGCGTGGCCGAAAACGCTATCAGGGCTCTGGACCAAACTACGATTCAGAAAATCAACGACCTTGATGGCCTTGAATCTCAAATGGCCCAGCTTTTCGCTCAAGCTGAAACACTGGACGACCTAGCTCAAAAAGCAACCGGAACGAAAGCAACCGAACTCTTCGACCGAGCGCAACAAGCGCGACTTGCCGCAGAAGAAACCCGAGCCGAACTTGACGAACTCAACCAGGAAGTCAACGACGAGATAGACAAAGCGGAAGCTGCCATTCGTCAAGCGGCCCGCCAGGGTCTGTCTGACGCCGAACAAGAAATCGACTCGACGAACCAAGCAATCAAGGCTTATTCAGGTGGCTACGATCAGGCAGGATTCCGCCTTACAAAAGGACGCACAACCAAGGAAAAACTTGACCTCGCTCAAAAGGTCCGTTCGTCCGACAAACTCAAACAGATCGCTGAACTCTGCGGCCGGCTCACCCGAATCGCCCTGGCGGTGCAAAAAGCTAAGGTTAAGCACCCGCCCGATGAAATAGCCTCAATCGAGATCGGCGACAATGTCGCTCGAATGCTTCCCTCAGAACTCTGTCTCCTCGCCGATCCCGACCTAGAAGACCTCTTTCTTGTCAAACTCGTCGAAAAGCGCCTAAGCCAGTATGAACTCATCCACCACGAGCCCCAGGGCCGGGGACCGATCATTCTTGCAGTTGACGAATCAGCATCTATGGACGAACCCGCGTCTCCAGAAGAAACGACAACAAAAGAGGTCTGGTCCAAAGGGATCGCCCTCGCACTAATGGCCATCGCCCGGCTACAAAAACGTGACATCGCCATCATTCACTTCGCTTCACGCCATCAGATAAAAACCCAGTTCTTCAGCAAAGGCCAAGCGTCCGCCGAAGAAGCTCTACAAGTCGCAGAGTTCTTTTATGACGGAAGCACTGCCTTCGAACCATGGATGGAGAAGGCACTTGAACTAATCGAGCAATCCACATTCGACAAAGCCGATGTTATCTGCGTTACCGACGGACTCGCGTCAATTTCCCCGAACGTAAAAGCCAACTGGCTGCGAACAAAAGCGGACCGCGCAATGCGAGCCTTCGGAATACTAATTGGGAGCGATGAAGGAGCTTCGGTACTAGCTTCCATCACTGACGCCATGCTTCCCCTGGACATGCTCAAGAACGACGACCCGATCCTACAGACAATCTTCAGTATCTAAGGAAGAACAACGCTATGACCAGTCCAACGATCACACTCTCACAAATTGAAAACCAGACCGGACCCGACTTCCTTGGTTATGTAGTCAACTGGAGACTGATGAATATCCGCGTTCAGGAATCTGACTTGAAAGCAGCCCTCGATCGCGCCGGTTTCAGCAATCACTTACCTTCCCTTCCAACTCCGCGCAAAGCATTGCGTCGCGCACTTGAAGCGTGGATAGCTGAACGCATTCAACAGCAAACCGGAATTTCCCAACCAATCACCGCCCCATCAGATAACGACGACGAGAACCAGAAAGAAACGACACTCATTCGGGTGATTAATAAAGCAGGCGCCGAGCACCTCGTCTTCGGCATCGTCTCCGAAAACGTTGACTTCAACAAACTAGGATTATCCTACGGCACACAACTCCGCATTCTCTTGCATAAGAAGACTGGCGACATCCTCTGTACTACCGACGCTGACGGCGTTATCAGCGCTCAGAACGAAAGCAGCCAAGTCACCAATGAGATTATCCCTTACTACAACGAATTCCGGCGCCTGTTCTTTACCGACGATTTATCCAAGATGGTCCATGCCATCGTGACGAGTATGAACGCTGTCAGTCTCCGTAAAGAAGGTGGCGTTTATTTTGTCCCGAACGCCGAACGCCACCAGATCGAGCTTGCAAAAACACTGATAGCATCCCTGCCCACAACCGCGACCGAAACGCCTTATCTTCTTGCCATCCCCGTCACCAACAGCGAGGTCGCGAAGGCTGACGTCGCTCTTGCCATTCATCACGGCTTCCTGGACGAACTCAAGGCACTGGCTTCCGATTTGGATCGCTTTGCCCAAGCCGCACCCGGCAGCGTCAGATCTGAAACAATCTCTAATCGACTAATCCAATACCAGCATGTAAAAGAGAAAGTCGGCATGTACGCAACGCTGCTTTCAATGCAACAAGACGACATCGTCAGAGGTCTGGAAGCTCTAACCCGCAAAGCCAGGGAAATTGTCCTCGGCAAATCATCTGACACGACCACGCAACCCGATCAACCCTCCAACAACGATTCACTGACGGTTATTCAAACCGACGCACACTCATTGTCGGAGCCCACTGTCATTCCGCCACCCACAATTTCCAACGCGAATACGACTCCAATGTTGTTTTAACAGACAACCAGAACTCGCCGATCTACGCGGCAGCCCCCTAAGTCTCGACAACCTCTAATTTTTCCCCTGAACAATTTCGCGACTTACAATGAGATCACTTAAATTTTGCCGAGTCATACCCAACAGATTCGCGGTGTTCGTTTTATTCCAACCAGTAAACTCCAAATAATATTTTATTAATTGCCGACTGGTCTTCTTCATCCTGTCCTTATAGGTCTCACCAACCTCCAACGGTTGAAAACCTCCCTCCTCAACCCTGACGAGCGCAGGATTCGGACCCGTCTCTCGTACCGAAGCCTCAAACGCAGCTAAAGTAATATCGTCTTCAGACTTTGCGACCAGACACACTCTCTCCACCACGGCCTGTAACTGCCTGACATTGCCCGGCCATTCAAACCCTTCAAAAAACCCTAGCACTGTTTCTGGAAGCTTATACGGTCTAGCGAAGAACTGCGCTAATGGACCAATATCACCTTTGCGCTCACGCAATGCAGGCACCCTGACCCTGGTAAATCGATCTCGCAAATCTGGCTTGATGAAATCTTCTCCACCACCGACCCGATTCGTGGCAGCCACGAAGCGGACATCACAGGTCATTTCCTCGGCACTTCCCACAACGTTGTAAGTTCTGTACTCAACAACACGCTTCAGTGATGCCTGCATGCGTTCGTCCGCTTCATCCAACTCATCCAGAAATAGCGTCCCTCTCTCAGCCTTACCGACATAGCCCACATGATCATTCTCCGCTCCGGTGAACGCTCCCTTCCTGTAACCAAAGATTTCTGCAGCAGCAAGTTCCTTCGTGATAGCTCCTAAATTTGCCACACTAAACTTTTCTTGACTGCGACCCGACCACCCATGAATTAAGCGGGCCAAAAGCTCTTTGCCAACTCCTCGCTCTCCTTCCAAAAGTACATGCTTGAACGTTTGCTTCGAACCCGACACACCATCAAGTGCGGCCAAATCTCTTAGCGTCCCAAGCATCGCCTGAGTTACAGGATCTACGGCAATAAAACCTGGACTATCCACCACGCCAACAATTCTCTGACAAGGAAGCGATCGCAACCGCTCTACGGCCGTCTTCAATATGACGTCTACCTCTTCTCGACAGCTCACCTCCACACCCTTCCTAAAGCCAACAATCATTTCTAATGGACCGGTCGTATATGTACCCCAAACATCACAAAGCTCTGCACTCAAGCCGCACTCCCGAAACTTCTCACCACTATTCGTCAACACGATCTCAATACGGACTCCGCTTAGCCCCAATGCTCCCAAACATTCAACAACCCTCAATTGCAAAGACACAACATCCCCAGCCTCGAGGATTCCTAACAACAACTTCATCGTACCTGGGGCTCTCACTGCAACTCTCGTAGTCGAAACTCCTTCCTCAGACGCACCTTCTAACTTCACACCACCTTCCCAATTCGCAAACGCGAGATCCACATTGACCTCTTCTTCTTGCTCATCGCTCCGCCCCGAGCGCAGATGGTCCAAACGTTTCGTCAATTCTAAATTGAACTGATTGGGACGAAGGTTCACCCTCTCCGGAACGGGCACATCGCCAGCCCCCTCTTGACGCGCTCCAGCACCTGGTAGTCCCGCAGTGCTAATTCTAAAAATCTCAAAGATCACGTCCTCGACTGACATTCGCAATAAGTCGTGGTCATTCGAATCAAAACAAGCATCCACGTACGAACCATGATTCAAGTGAATCGTTCCGCGCTTGCAACGTAACGCCAACTCCGATATCGCCCCCGCTGCGACCGCAGTACTCAACAGGGCTTCATCACAATCACTCCAATCAACCACCAGATGCCCTGTCTTCCGGTTGTAATCAAACAGCGACGTGATCTCTTCCAACTTGAAACACTCAAAAAGAAAAGCTATCGGCCATAGACTCGATTTCACAGCCTCTACCACGAGAACACTGTGATGAGTAGCTTCCACGAACGCAAGACTCTCATCAACCGCTGCCAGCAGCTCAGACGGTGCTGGCAATCGAGACAAAGCGTCCGACAAGGCAGGCGCACAAGCACCCTCCAAAAGATAATGCTGCACAACTTCAGGTTCAGGTCCATAAGCCCGCCAGCGAACAACCTCGCTTGGACTTAACCCAACCACGTTCGCCATGTCGCCCACCGCAGCGGCGATTCTGGCTCTCACGGCTGCCGACACCGCTGACCCTTCCCGCAAGACAACATGCTGTTTATAAAGAAATGCAAGCGCCGGCGCTCCCGCCCCATCTCCGACGCCCACAAGAACTAACGCCGACAGCAACTCGAACATCGCTGAGTCATCTACATGCTTGACCACCGCGCTTGACATACAGCCCCGCGCATCCGCGAGATCCTGCAACGATCGTTCATACTCTCTCTCTGCCAACCCAATTTCAGCCGACAACAACCAGGTCGCCGCAGTTACTTTCGACAAATCTTCATCATCAACAGTCCGCTCGACTTCACCGAACCCGCGCAACGCCTCCATCACAACCCGCTCAGTCACACTTACTTCAGAACGCGCACTCGCAACGTCGCCGCCATTCAAAGCCAAACGCGCCCTGAACCTTCTAAGCGCACCCAAGAACTCATGGCCCAAACGCTCTTTATCAGCAAGTAGTCTCCCCGTCAGTTGATAGGCTTGCCGCGTTTCGCCGGCCCCCTCTAACAGTTCAGCAGCCAGAAGCATCAAACCTCTTTCCACTTCCGACTCCAACAGGTGCTCATTCACCAACTCTTGAATACGCTCGACACGACACTGAGTCTGAGAAAAATCACCCCGCCGCAACTCGTCTCGGACCATTGTCTCGACCATCCTGGCCGAGCTCACCGCCTGGCTAACATGAAAGCGGGAACCACCTGACAAGTTAGATAACGGTGCATGGGTTGACATCAAAAATCCTCTATAAGCCTGCCGAGATTAGAAGCCGCGCGCAAGACACGACTACAAAGAAGTTCCATTGCATCAACCGTGCCGCACAAACTCCAAACGGATTCGCCCCAAAAGACAGTGCCAAGGCAACCAGAGGTGGTCCACCATACTCAGATCAAGGTTTTTTACCTTGCCCCGCTACAGATCAAGCAGGACTTTTTACCCTGCCCTTTTTCAGTCACAGGGCAAAACTCGCCCGCCCAACGATGACATCCAGCGCCTACGCCAAACTCATAAAAGACGAAGCAGACAGTGTCGGCATCAGTCTCGATCACCATATCCTCGAAGCTTTAGTGAATCAGTCTCCCATACTGGCGGGAGCTTCTGGCGGGAAAGACAGCGCCTGCATGATTATTCTCCTCGCCAAATTCTTGAACTCAATTCATTACAGGGGCGAGAAAGTCATCTGTCACGCTGACCTTGGCGAGATCGAGCACATCGAATCTATTGAGGAAGTACGACGCTTAGCCAAGTTTGTAGGATGGAAACTACAGATTGTCAGAAGAGAGAAAGGCGGACTTCTGGAGCGCTACACCCAAAGATGGCAAGACAACTGCAGAAGATGGGCCAATCTTGAATGCGTTAATCTAATCTCGCCCTGGCCACAACCACATTCGCCATTTTGTCGTTCTGAAACCAAAGTCGCACCCATCACCCAAGCGGCCGTAAAACTATTTCCCAAAGCCTTCATCCTGAACGTAATCGGATTACGAGCCGAAGAGTCAGCTAAAAGAGCCAGAAATCCAATATCTAAGCCCAATGACAAATTATCGAGAGCAGACGGCACACACGGCAGAGACTGGTTTCCGATACTCCACACCACAATTGAAACTGTTTGGCTAACCCATCGAAACGCGAGCTTTCCACGGCATCCTCAATATGACAGAGGGAATGACCGCATCTCATGTGCCTACTGTTTTCTAGCCAGCAAGAACGATTGGGAGAAAGGCGCCAAAGTATCAACCAATCACAATTCATATCGCCACATAGCGGAACTCGAGATAATCTCCACCTTCTCCTACCGCCAACAAGATTGGCTCTCCGACATCCGACCACAAATACTCTCACCAACTCTTCAGGCTCAAATAGAGACGAGCAAAGCGAAAGCTGTTCAGCGCAAACTCATTGAAGCTCGCATCCCCAAAGACTTGCTCTTTACTAACAGTGGCGGAAGACAGGGATGGCCGTCCTTTCAACCAACTATCGAACAATGCGACATTGTCGCCACCGTCCGTCGTGGGATTGCCGCACTAATGGGATCTGAAATCCAACACAGCGCCGGCACTGAAATCCTCTATACCACTGCTGAAGCTGTCCACGATCGTTACGCTAAACTACTTTCAAAAAGACAAACACAATTACTTCAGCGAGCACGCGGAGCAAAAACAGCAAACGCCCATGCCACTAACCTCCAACCACTCCTGACCCACTCCGCCCAACCAGCACTCTTCAGCACTTAACACTAAAGAAACTTAAAGCTGCGAACAGTTGAAGAGAAACACTCAAACCAGTTGATTGGTTTTGATCCAGTGGCACAGACCTTGCCGCAAATCAAGCCGATGGTCCGCTACAGACCTTTTCTGAAAACTGTGCGCGACCCTCTTTCGAACACGTTTCCCGGCGTCGTAGTGACTGTCATTTAGCTTGTTTAGGTCCTTATTTTACAATTCGCAGCGCACCCCCATTACTTAAGGAGCGATGGAAATGCAATTTGTAGTCAGTAAACAAAACCTTCAAAAAGAACTCGGCTTTGTCCAAGGAGTCGTCGAAAAGAAAAACACGATCCCTGTGCTTTCAAACATACTCATCGAATCCGTTGGGCCGAGCAAGATCAGAATTACGGGAACAGATCTCGACGTCACTATTCGTTGTGAGATGGATGTTGAGGAAATTATAGCACCAGGTTCGATGTGCGTTCAGGCACGCAAACTCTTTGAGATGGCCCGTTTACTTCCCGATGCGCCCGTCACCTTCAAAAAGGAAGACAATGAGTGGGTGACTGTCAAATGCGATCGGGCTCGCTTCAAAATGGTTGGTATCCCACGAGATTCCTTTCCCGAAGTTCCCTCATTTAAAGCGGTGCCGACACAACTACCGGCCAGCCTGCTCAAGACCTTCATCGATCGAACAATCTTTGCCATCACTCAAGAGGAATCACGTTACACGCTTTCAGGTGCCAAATTTGTCTTAGACGATTCCGGCGCGCGGATGGTTACAACTGATGGACATCGCCTGGCATTTATCGAAAGGAAAGACATCAGAACAAATGGCACCGGCCAATCGATCGATACGTTGATTCCGCGGAAAACACTCTCTGAATTGACGAAATTGACAACCGGATGTGACGTAGAGATTAGCCTTGGTATCGATGAGAACCACATCTATTTCCAGGTTGGAACACGGCTCTTGATCTCGCGCATGCTCTACGGCCAGTATCCGAATTACGAAATGGTCATGCCGAAGAGCAATGACAAATCAGTCGAGTTCAATACCACTCCGCTCAATCACGCGATCAGGCGTGTTGCTCTGATGGCTGATGACAAATCACACGCTATTCGTTTTCATCTCGAGCCGAATCAATTGGTAATTAGCTCCCAAAACGCTGAAGACGGCGAAGCAAATGAGACACTCCAAACCGATTACGCCGGCGAAACAACAGATATCGGATTCAATGCTCATTACCTCCAGGAGTTTCTAAACGTAGTCGGCGACGCAACTATCGTATTTGAATTCAAAGACGGCAGTTCCCAGGCACAATTAAAGCCATCTGAGAGCAGCGACTACGAATACAAGTACATTGTGATGCCAATGCGGATTTAGGATTCTAACTACCACTTCACAATCCGACGAACTTCCTCTAGCCCAACCTTAGCCGTTGTCCGGGCAGTAGTGCATCTGCGCAAATCTAACCAAGACCTTCACCATCAATGGACACCAGCACTCTGCCCAAAATAACCCTTCACTCAACTTCAGGCGGCAGTGACAAACTCTACCAACTCGCAATTGTCTCCACCCCAACAGCAAACACTTACAACCTGGTTTACGCAAATGGCCCACGCACCGGAACCTTAACACCTGGGAAAGAGCCAAAGAACGCGACTCCACTAACACTAGACCAGGCAACTACCCAACTTGAAACTCTCAAACGCCGTCAAACCAGCCGCGGCTACCACGACCTCGGCAACTGCTCACTCTGTGCCGGCGATCAAGGCTCACGCAGCCAACCGACACTTTCACCCCACACCCACAGAGTAAACGCTTCCTGCCAACTACTGACCCTGCTCCCCAATTCTGATGGCTGCCGCACACTCGAAGACTTTCTAAAAGTCTGCGACCACCTACTTAACGATCCTCGATATTGTGCCGAAGAAAAACTTGATGGCGACCGAGTGCTTCTGTACCTCGATGAAGCAGCCAACGTCACCGCCTACAATCGAACAGAAGGAGTTCGCGAAATCTCCAAAGCCGTCATTAATGAATTACGACGGTTTCGCCTGAACGCACCATTACTGCTTGACGGCGAAAGTATCGGAGACAAGTTTCACATATTCGACCTCCTTCAGATTCAAGGCCTCGACCTTCGTCCTCTGGCCTTCGAAGAACGTAACGCCCAGCTTGCCACCCTTCTTAACCACGCCCATAACTTAAGCTCACTTGTACCCACCAAGACCTTTTTTTCAACGGAAGACAAGACCGCTCTGCTTATTCAGCTATTCAACGAGCAAAAGGAAGGAATCGTATTCAAAAAGCTATCAGCCCCCTACCGCGCGGAAAGAGTAACCGACCAATTCAAAGTCAAATTCGTCAAAGAAGCCACTTTCATCGTCACCGAACTAAAACCGAACGGGAAAAACTCCGTAACCATCGGCCTGCTTAATGAACACTCGCAAATAGTTTCAGCAGGTCACGTCTCAATCCGGCCTTGCATCAAAAACGTAAAACTCGACGATCTCCTCGACGTTCGGTATCTCTACGCCAGGCGCCTTAGCGGCCATATCGTTCAAGCAGTAGCACAACGAATAAGAACAGACCTGCCCCGCGAAGAATGCACCACGGCCCAGCTACGCTACAAAGAGGGAGAATAGCTTTTTCCATCTCGTTTGGGCAGGTAATGGAGGTGATGTTTGATGACCAAATCGATTAACGATGGTCGCATGGATGACCGTGAGTACGCGCTGTTGGATGCGCTCTACCACGGACGTGAGCGAGAGGTGCGCCACATCAGAGATGAGCTGACGTTGCGTGCTCTATTCGCCAAGAACTGGGTCCTATTCCGGCCCGGACGACTACGCCCGGTGCGTTCATCTGCCGATATCACTCGCATGGTGAAGCAAGGCCAGACGTCCGGCATGGTAACGCAGGAAGAAGCGCACCTGACCACCAGTGGGTTGCGCGCCTACCGCATGGAATGGAAAGCCCGCCAGAAAGGAGAACAACATGGCGAAACCACCAAGTGACCGGCGAACGCGCAAGAAGCCGGATGCCAGAGTAGTTCGTAACACCGCGGAGAGTGGACCGAACTTTACGCGTCCGTTTCGATTTCAGTAGACGAAGGTGAACGACAGTTTGCTACGGAAGGCGGTGACCCTCGATGACGACAAATAGAAAATCCCAACGGCCGGTCGACAACGTTGTTCGCTACACCACGAACAAGGCCGACCTTACCACCCGAAAGATCCAACACTTGCGCCCTCATTGGACTGTGCTTCTGGAGCACCAGGACGCCACCAGTATCCTGCTACCTGAGTTAACCAATGAACAGATCACTATCTGGGTCGGACCACTCAACGAAACGTGGGGCGCCAGTGTTACCAATGTCGAAGGTCACGATCTCGGATACCTTGAAACGCAACTGGACCACGACAAAGTACCAGCCTCGGAGCTGGCGCAGGCAGCCGTCAACGTAATCGAAGCGTGGATCGCGTGCGGCAGACCTTCTGGCGGCGTTGACTTAACCGCTCTTCCTTTCGCGTCGCCCACTCAACTGGCCGCTTCCATCAGACGCGAACTCCTGCGATGGGCGAACAACCACAAATCCGAATATGGCACGCCTGAGTATTCCGTCCGTACCGCCATTCTGTTTGGTGACATTCAATCCTTTACCGACTTGCACGACTACTGCGACGCTAACACACTCGGAGATATCGACCGCATTCCTGCATACGGTGAAGGCGACGAAAACGTACAAAAGACCATGGACTTTCTGAACGCCGCACAGGGCGAAGTCGATCGCTGGATCAAGGCAGGTGGTCTGCGTGACCTCAGCAAACAGTTTTCCCGTGGCGCGATGGAAGCCGCCATTGACATCGCCATCAACGCCGGCAATCTGATCACCACCAGCCAAATCAACATTAACGATAGCCGTGACATGGTCAACTACATTATCGAGCGTGCCGAAGCGTTTGAACGGTCGCCTTTGCGCGATGGTAACGACTACATAACGGAGATAGATGCTTTCGCCGAACACTTCCTGAAGCGAAAGTATGGTGCGAGTGACCGTTGCTCAACGGGCAAATGCGGCCACCCGTTAAAATACAACCAGATCTAAAGAGCACCACCTCAACAGCCATCATCGCGACAATCAGATCATGAAAAAATCCAGCACGACGAAACTCACACTTCACTCAGATACGTCTACGCTCGACGGTGCTCGATATATATTGGCCGTTAAGAATGAAAGAAAGCTAAAAACAGAAGGGCCGCTGACCGCTGGAAGCGCTGTCCTCTGTTTGCGTAATGATACCGGCTATTACGTCCCCTGTGTGGCTACGGTCGTCAGCGTGACGCCGTCCGGTCGAGTGACTGTAGACCTTTACACAAACAAGAGTCAGCGGGTGACCGTGACTAAAAAAGCCATTCTCTGGCAAGCGACCAGGAACTAAAACTTTGCGCAAGTAAACCTACCCCACCGCAGGAAACCTGGACAACCCCAACCCCCACACGAGTAAACCGAAGCAATTCCCCAACACCCATGCTGCATCACCTGCAACTTTTCTTACACCGATACTCTTTCGGCTGTGGCAAGAAAAATTGAGCGGTCTGTAATTACCCGATTCGGGGCCGGAAGGCTGCTGCAAGAGATGGCATACGATCATGATATTGGCTCGCGGTCTTAGCCCCGAAACTGTCCTCGCTCAGCAAGCAACCGATCATCGTCGACGGAGCAATTTACAATGCGACCATCACTTACCGCTCTCGCCAGCAATCCAAACCTAATTTCAGGAATCTACAACTATTGTGATCGCTGGTGCGAACGATGTCCTTTAACCTCCCATTGTTTGGTCTACGCAACCGAACAACAGAATGAGGTATCACCTCAGAATCAGGACATTCCTAATGCGGCCTTCTGGCGCAAACTCAATACGATCATGGATGAGACGCACGAGGTGATCGCAGAGTGGGCCAACCAGGCAGGCATCGATCTCAATCAGTCCGCAGACGATACTCAGACGCCGAACAAACGAAAACAACGAAATGTTGATAATCATCCATTAAGCAAGGCCGGCAAGAAATATGCGAATGCCGCCAGCGACTGGTTTCGTGAACTCGAACAGACCAGCGATAACGAGAAGGCCGACGCGGACGCCCGCGAGATTATCCAGTGGTATCAATATCAAATTGCGGTGAAAACGATGCGCGCACTTTCAGATCGAAAGACAGAGGAGGAAGATCCAGATTTCGCGGAACAGCCCAAGGATTCCGATGGCTCCGCAAAAGTGGCGCTGATCGGTATCGATCGCTCGATTGCGGCTTGGCGCTTGATGCAACTAAGCTTACCTGAACGTGCGGAATTTGTTGTCCCACTAATTCTACAACTCGCCCGTTTACGCAATCGGCTGGAAAAACATTTTCCTGACGCACGAAGTTTTGTCCGCCCCGGCTTCGACGAGACTCTCAACTGCCCAACTGAAGCAACGTAGTCTTGCGGAGGCACCCGGAAAAATCACAAACTGCAACCATTCTTACGGGGCAAGTAAACCTGCGCCCACGCAGGAACACTAGACACCTCAAACCTCACGTTCATAAACCATAACGATCCCACAAACTTGCGAGTAGCACGAGTAACACCGCAATCTTTCCTTACACCCCAGAAAAGTCACCATCCAATAAAGCTCGAAGAATCACGTAACAACTCACTGCATTTACTATCCAAGCGGCCACCGATCCGCGTCAGTGACTCCCCGAACCACCCACCAGGAGAATAACTACCTTACCCCCAAGCTCGAACTACCCAGTGGCTTTCAAATCACTAATACGAACAACTTAACAAACGCATTCTGAACGTGGTAAAACCAAGCTAATGGCCAAAGAACCGTCTCCACAAGTACGCGCTCGGACGCTCTTCAAACAGGCAGCCAAACTTCCACTCAACTCCGATAACCGCCTCAACCTTCTCCTCGCGGCTTTCTCCCTTGATCCTCTCAATCTCGACGTAAATCTGGCTCTTCACGACCACTATTACGACCAGCACAACTACGATAAAACCGAAGAGCACCTGCTAAGGGCGTTGCCTTATACTGACGACAGGCCTTTTATTTTTGAAAAACTCGCGTTCCTCTACCTCTCCACCGAACAGCTATCAAAGGCAAAAGACTCCGCGATCAGAGGATTGGAGGAAGAACCAGACTGCATCGAACTACAGTCTCTCCTTACCGACATATACCTCAAACTGAAAGACTACGAACCTGCCGTAGCGTCTGCCATGCGAGAAAATGAGTTAAGCGATCAGGAGTATGAACCCATAGCCATCGTTTCTATGGCCAAAGCGCTTGACGCGCTCGGCCGGACCGATGAAGCCGCCATCGCGCTTAACAATGCTATTACCAAACGCAGACCCCAGGATTTACCCTACGATGTCTCTTACTATTTTCTGGCATCCCTCATCTCTCGACGCGGAGACACGGAAACCGCATACAGGCTGATCATTGAAGGACTCAATTCCGGCAATTTCGAGCCTTCAAATGATGACTTCGAAACCCAACTATATGTGACCGCAGCCAGAGTCTGCGCCGCCCATAACGATCCTCTGAATTGTGCAAGATTCTTAATTCGAGCTGACTTAAATACCGACGCGCCCTTAACTCATATCGAAGAACTCACCGTCGCGCTTAAACAATGCAAGCCGCGACAAAAGCTACTCAGTCACTTAACGTTCGATTTTCCTTCCAGCGCTCACGCCAAAGACAAAAGTGCGGCCATTAAAAACGTGATAATTGACACCGAACAATTGAACGAAACCGCCGCTCACGAAAAACATTAAATCTCCCTCGACAGCCACACCCTGTTTAGAGGACGCCAAGACCCGGCTCTAAGCACAAGCATGTTGGCTTACCGCCCCCCTTCGTCTATCTGCGAAGCTCCTTCCAAGACAAAACCTTTTCCTTTTCACACAGGAAAAAAAATCCCACCGCTTGCTCCAACCCACATTAACCAAGGCCTGATCACACCTAAATACTGTAAAGCTTTCTTGGCTACCGCAAGTTTGCTTGTCACTTTCCAACCTAAAACACGTCCTGCACAATCTTGCTGATCCAGCACTCCAAAAAAAATTTTAGGCCCGACTTTTACAGCACTCAAGCCCGATCCTGACACCCCCAAACCATTCCGTTCCCGCTCAAGGGCACAACCTTTGTTGTAGACCCAATCCGTCGAAGCGACACTCGCCACGACGACAGAACCGATACGGGAGAAAGTCTTCCTTTTAACTGGAGTCACTCGGATGCAGCCACCGACCCAAAACCTCGACGACACAAAGATAGCCGTCGTACCGTTTCAACCTGAGACCCTCGCTGAAGAAATCACCGCGAACATCATTCGAACGATGCTCAAATATGAAGTTCTTCGCGTCCAGATACAAACGCCAGATCTCATCAACCCCCTGGAAACCGAACGATCCTTTTTACGCCTGCACGCTACCAACTTAAGAGTCGAAGGATTTCGCGCCCAGAAGAGAGCTAGCAGCTTAGGGATAAACGTAATTTACGACCACTATTTACTTCGCAGAGAAGGAATACGAATAGCCTATTTCTTAGCTCGCGGCTCCGGGAACCAAGCTCGCCTTATTGAAGAGCAAGTGATCTCAATCTCCGTAAACAAGGCTCTCTACGACATCGATGAGGACCGCATCAGTATCGACTACGACGTCGACCTGATGGCTGCCTAACGTCCAATTCTCCGATGCGGCCTTAGATACTCGAACCAAGGAAAGAAGTTATGGCACAACCCGCAACAAGCCATCTCCCTGATGATGCCCCCCTGGCCCCAAACAACCATGGGCTTATTCAACAACTCTTCGAAAGAATTGAGAGCACAACAACCCTCGATAACGGTTTGCGTGAAATCGCGTCAGCCTTCTCCACTCTGGATGTAATCGTCGAACGGATCACAATGATCCGTAATGACCAACAATTCGACCTTCCTATTAACGAAAACGCTTCTGGAGTACGACGCCACATCGAGGCAAACACCAACCAGATCACCATCACCGTTGCCTGCACCACTGCGATGCCCCCCGAGACAAATGCTACTCTCCAAGCCCTCGTAACTCTTGCGACCATCACAGCCCAACAATGGACCGGTGACCTTAATAGCCTCACTCTGATCTCAAACTCAAAGATGCTCGGTCACAGTCCACAAATGCGCGAACTCCAATTGGATATTGCTCGCGCCGCACGATCACTCCACAACACACTGATCAGAGGTGAATCAGGAACTGGCAAAACTACCGCCGCCTCAATGATTCACGACCAAAGCTCTCGTGCAGACAAACAATTCGTTGATATTAATTGCGCCGCTCTCCCTGAAGCGTTGCTCGAGAGCGAGCTATTCGGACACGAAAAAGGCGCCTTCACCGGCGCCGCCAATATCAAGAAGGGCCTCTTCGAAATTGCTAACGGCGGGACTCTGTTTCTTGACGAGATTGGAGAACTAAAAAGCGAGCTACAAGCCAAACTACTAACGGCTATCGAACAAAAGAAAATCCGCCGAATCGGCGGCACTCAAGACATTCAGTGCGATCTTCGCATCATTAGCGCCTCATCTCGCAATCTGCAAAACATGGTGAGCCAAGGAACCTTTCGCGAGGATCTTTACTACCGTATCGCTGTACTCGAAATCGCGATTGCTCCCTTGCGCGAGCGTCGGGCTGACATTCCTACACTTATCTACAATCGCCTGCTTCAAGAACAAACCCTTACCAACAGGGATACGCCCTTTACGATCGACGACGATGCCCTGAAAACTCTTACTTTCTATGAATGGCCCGGCAACATTCGCGAACTCCAAAACATAATTTCTAGACTAACGGCTAGAGTAGATGATGATAGGTCCATAACTTCCGCCGATGTCGCTGCACAGCTTCCAATCCAAAACATGGACGATGCGGTCATGCTCCCAATAACTGCTCGAATCCTGCTTCCTGGCGAAACCTTGCGCGACTATATGAATCGAGTACAGATGCTAATAATCGACTCCACTATCATCGCGAAAGGCAATCACACGCAAGCGGCCAACAGATTAGGATACGCACGCACCTCCCTCGTAATCCTAAAACAAAGATTACAGAAACTTAGTCAGCCCAAAGCACAGGGCGTCAAAGAAACTCAAGCGGCTAAACCAAATACTGTCTCAACGATTACACCGTCATGATCTCTACCAGCAACCAAGCATCTTCTCAGCAAGAAGCACACACCATAACAATTGAGATCTGGAACACAGGATCATCCGCCGAAATCATGTTTCAAATGCTTTGGGAAGCTTCTCACTCTCACCCGAGTGAGATACTTAAATATGGTCCACACCTACGTCTCTTCGCCGCCTGGTGTGCAAGACGCACAGCCCACCTTTTAATCAACAGAACCAGTTACCATGCGATACAAATAGCAGAACGCTTTGCGACTGCCACCGCATCGTGTTCAATGATGAATCAAGCGCGCATTGCCGCCGAAGCAGTCGTTATCCAAATCGCTGCCAACTATAGTACGCCGGCCACAACCACCCCAAGCAATGGTATTGACACCACTGCAACTCGCACTGCAGCTCTTCTTAATGCGGCCAGCGCCGCAGCTACCTGCTGTCTTTCACATCAAATAGCCGCGCCCCTGAAAGCCGCTGAACTCTGCGCCAAATACGCGCGCCAATCACTATACTGGGACGCCTTAACAAACGGCTCTGATTCTGCCCTGATCGCAGAACAACTCGAACAAGAAGATGCTCGACAAGCACAAACACTGAGAGTGTTCCTCGGTAACCCGTTCAGTCCCTGCGAGTCACCTCCGATGTTCTTACTTGGACCTCAACTCGACCACATGCAGCAATCATCTTCTTAATCGTTTCTAGATCGCACTCCACAGAGACAAAACAAAGCAGCAATCAAATAAGAGCAACTCTGGAAAGCACAAAACACTTCACATGTACGAATTGATTCACTTTCACAATCAATCCCAACACGACACCTACGGCAGAGACGCATTCGGTGAGTTCGGGACATTGCTTGCCACCGATGCCGACCTCTCTATCCCTGAACTTTCTGATTTCCAATCACAGACCGTGGTCCACAACGTCTACACCGAAACAACTGACTCTTAGATCCACACACACATTAAAGCTGAGGGCGGAAAACAGAAAGACAACACTCATTCACAACTCAAACCAATTTAAACATGCTGCCCTCCAACCTTCGCGAGACCGTCCCTATTTCTGTCAGGCAGCGGCATAAACCAGTACGGACTTATCGTCTACGCCCTCCCGGTGAATCCTTACAACCCACTCGCAAATCGCGCCTCGCACAAGTTACGGCTCAACACAGCACCAATCCCTTTACAATCATCACCAACTCCGATCAATTAAAAAAAGCCTGCTGGCTACTAGAACAGGCAGAAGCCGTTGGCCTTGATTGCGAAACTACTCACCTCGACCCCTACAAAGGAGACATTCGCCTAACCCAGCTCTCCAATGACCGACACACTTACGTTATCGATCACAAACACTTTCACGGCCCTTGCGGATTCCAACCACTAAAACAACTACTTGAATCCTTGCGGCCAAGGACCATCTGCCATCACGCAAAGTTCGATCAAAAGTGGCTACTCAAAAAGTTAGGTATCCAGCTTGGCGGCATCTTCGATACCATGCTCGCCTCACAACTCATCCACTTCAACCGAAAATCGCACAACCTCGCAACACTGGCAAAACTCTATCTCGGCGTTACACTCGACAAGACACTTCAATCCAGTGACTGGACCGGAGACCTGTCTGAAACTCAGCTACAATACGCCGTTCGTGACTCGCAGGTCCTTCCACCACTACGAAAAGCATTAATAACAAAACTCTCTCAAGACTCCTTAATACGTGCGGCCCAACTTGAATTCGAGGCTGTTCCAACCGTTGCCGCGATTGAACTCGCCGGCATTTACCTCGACCTCGAGCGCTGGAAAGAACAACTCACCATAATCACCCACCAGCACCAGACTCTCGCTGCAGAACTACAAGAGCTGCTTGCTGCTGGCGCACCACAAGGCACACTCTTCGGACACACCCAAATCAACCTCGACGCACATCCGCAGATCCTTAACGCCCTTAAACGACTAAACGTTCCTATCGATAAGTCCACCAAAAGCAATCTACTGCTTCCACTGGCAAAGCAATTCCCTGTCGTCGCAAAACTCCTCGAATATAGACCACTCTCAAAAGCCTTAACGTCCTATGGAGAATCATGGTTTACCGGCATCAACCCCATCACACAGCGAGTTCATCCCGACTTTAATCAGATCGGAGCGCCTACAGGCCGATTCAGTTGCACAGACCCCAACATACAGCAAGTCCCTCACACTAACGGATATCGTCGCTGCTTCCGCGCTCCTGAAGGACGCACATTCTGCATCGTCGACTACTCGCAAATTGAACTGAGAATTCTCGCAGAATTCTCACAGGACCCTGCTTTCCTCGCCGCCTTCCGTTCCGGAGCCGACCTTCATAAAACAACCGCCTCTCAAGTCTTCAACATAAGCATCGATCAAGTAAGCCCCGAGCAACGAGACTTTGCCAAGCGCTTGAACTTTGGAGTCGTGTACGGAATCGGCGCCCCACGCTTCGCTAATATGACCGGCACGTCACTCCGCGAAGCCGAAGCAACACTACGACGCTATTTTCAAACCTATAGACTTCTCTACAACTACCTCCGTGACGCCGCTACCCAAGCTCTCCAAGACCGACAAATAAGAAGTGCAAGCGGAAGGCTTGTCCGTTACAGATTTGATCCTAACAACAAGGAGCAAGTAAGCAGCACCAGACGGAAGGCCCGCAACGCGCCGATTCAGGGAACCGGATCTGACATTTTCAAACGTGCCCTCCGTTTAGTAGGTGAGGAACTAAGAGGCACTTCCGCTCAAATCGTCAACATCATCCACGACGAAATAGTAGTAGAGGTAGACGCATACGAAGCAGAAGATATTGGACGGCGTGTCTCCCTCAGAATGGTCCAAGCTGGAGAAGAATACCTCACCAGTGTTCCAATTAAAGCCGAACCCCAAATCACTTCAGAATGGATCAAAGACTAGCCTACATCCGATCGGCGTACTTAGCTCACAAAAAACCCAGGCGGTAGCCACAACAATGACGAAGTTAATCACAGCTCACCGTTCCCGGAGACCACAAGACAGATGCACACAACCCCCACTGGCGACGACCACGCAACTAAACTCAGCACCCTCGTCAACCCCGATCGCATCCGCTCCAGCATCAAACGACTCTTTCGCAACCGTATCGATGAACTGCTTTCCGAACTTTTTCAAAACAGCCAGCGCTCTCGAGCTACTACGGTCGACATTGTCACAACTGAAAATACCTTCACCATCCATGACAACGGTCATGGACTATTGAATGGCATCGATGGCTTCCACACGCTCCTCACACTTGCAGAATCGAACTTTGATAATCACACGATCAAGGACCAGGATCCGATGGGCCTCGGTATCGTCAGTCTATTGACCCATGACCAAGTTAAGGCAGTAACCTTCAGTTCCGGTCACCTTGAGCTTACAGTCAACACCGATCAATGGTGGAACGATCCCGCCTACTATTCAAGTTGGTTCACACGGATAGTTACTCTTGAACAACCTGTCAGCGGCTTGCGTATCGCCGTTACTTGCTCACCAGAGCTAGTCAGATCTCTCGTCAACGCCTTGGCACCCAAGGAGCATCTTTATCCGTTCAGCGACGAAGTCTGTATGAGTGCAAGTCCGGCTCAGGGCTACGAAGGCATTCTCAACATAATCCTCAACTCAAAAAACATACCCACAACCCTTCCACGATGGACCACACTCATCAATCCCCTTCTGTCCACAACCTACAAAGGCTGTAAGTTGGAGATTGGCTACGCCGAAAACCACCGCTCAAGCATTCTCTGGTACGGTCAACTAATCATCCTCCGTGGACTCGCAGACTGTTTTCAATTTCACTTGGAAGTTAGATCCGGTCGTCCAATTAACCCCCTATCTCCCAGCCGTGCCGGCATCATCCAAGACGCTGCCTACCACGAGCTGCTCGACTTCATCAAGACCGAACTCTTTAACTTTGTGTTTGACCCTAACAATCGGGCCAAAATCAAAGCGTCTCACGTCGAAGGCTGCTACAAACTCGACACAGCCTACTCGATCGCACACTCCCCTTATTTCGTCGCTGAAACAATCGAAACCACCGATGATCCAACCTCCTTCGAAGAATTTAATGGAACCTCCATCCACGAAATCTTCACCTACGATCAAGCACCGCTCCTTCTTAACGAACAGGTAACTTTACAACTTCCTTCAGGGACCTCTGATTGCGAATACGGACTGCGATCCTTCCTCCGTCAAATCGGACCCGCTTACCAACTCGGCTGCGGCGACGTAACCAGATTGACGATTGGAACTTTATGGTGGAGACCGGACGGACAACCAAAACACGACTGGTTCTATTCACCGGGCCATTATGGAATCTCTTGGCACGATGACACTCCACCAGACAACTGGTTACCCATAACCAACTCACCAGTCTTTGTTTTCACCTACACGAACAGCTATGACGCTGGAGAAATTGACTTCGTGGTAGGGACGAACGCCGACCCCCTAGACTTCCTTCAGGGTGACGCCTGGGCTGGCTTCGAGGCTCATGATGATGACGATAACTACGATTCACAGGAGGATAGTTATAGACATTCTCTCGACCATCTGATCCGAACCATCATCGGCAAATGTGTACCCAAAGATTTTAATCTTTTCGACATCAGTGCATTCCTGAAAAACCCGACCGTACCGATCGTCGAAATCAAATACCACTTCAAGAGCGACGGGCACTTTGTTAATCCCCGACGAACTTACAAGAGCAAACGTGCGATGACACCAGCAGAGATCACGGCTAAAACGGCCACTGGGGAAAAGATTCGACTCAAACTCTATTGATCAACCATCACCCTAAACACCTCTGCCTAATGGCACGACTACCTAGCAACTTTACAAGCACAACCACACATGCGCTTCTTGAGACTTCTTTTCACGCTGGCTAAGATTATGGCTATTGACTTTTGGCTCGAAGACTAAAGCACCTTGTTAACCTAAACGTTGCCACTCGCTATACAACCCAAGACACTCCAACCAACATTTATATGACCAAACAAATCACACTCAGCTACTACGGAGTTGACGGCACGGGTCCTACAGCCACGGCTGCAAAGAACGACGCGGGACGAAAGATCGAAGCGATGCTAAAAGGCGACTACACTCCACGCCTTATTCAGTATCGAACTTTTACAATGGTCCTATTCCGCGATCCCTTTCGGGGATGGGTGTCTAGCTTAATTGAGAACTTGGCAGCTCTGACCGCTGATGGAACCGCATTCACGAAACAACTTAGGAGTAGCAGCGCCAGTGGTGATGATTACGAGACCGCGTATAACAACTCCCTGTTTCACCTGGCCCAGATCACTTGGCAGCATGACGACGGCATCCGCCCGCCTGAATTTCTTAACCCTTTGTTACAAAAAGAATGTCGAGAATACTTCCGCTGGCAGATGGGCTATAAGTTTCTCGAAGCACAAGGCATGAACGATCCAGCAATACGCGAGCGCCTCTTACACAATGGTCGTGACCTTGACTTGCCTATCTGCCATCGATGCGAGCGCAAGGCTTCCGCAAAGAACAGCTCCGCTTGGGAGTGTGGGACTTGCACAGTTCCTTTGGAACATGATCAGCGAGAAAACTAGATACACATCTCTTCAACTTCTTTCCATCAGCACGCCTCACCAAAATTAACGCGGCAGGCAAACACTGCTCTATAGACTCCAGAGGCCGCTCACAAAACACCCCAAAACTTCAGCATCCCAAGCTACGCAAATGGTCGCCTCCATCTCACACCGAGGATCTGTTGTCGATGCGCTCGACTGCTACTGCGGCTTCGGCGGCTCTTCCCAAGGCATCAAAGCCGCGGGCGCTGACCTACGAGCAGCCGCAAATCACAATAAAAATGCCATCGAGTGCCACCAAAAAAACTTCCCCATGGTGGAACACTATCGCGCCGACTTAGTTGATCCTGATAGCGCTGATTACATGGACCCGGCTGATCTACCCGGTGCGCGTTTCGCCTGGTTCTCGCCTGGTTGCACCCACCATTCTCCAGCCAACGCAAAAAAGATATACCAACGAGGGCGCCAAACCACTCTCTTCGACGACGACTTCGACGAAGTCGCCTACGCAAACAGCGAGCGAAGCCGAGTCACAATGTCCTGCGTACTCCGGTACGCGGATAAACACAAACCGGAAATCATCGTAGTCGAAAATGTAGTTGAAGTTACTTTATGGGGACCGGGCCGCGACGGTTCCACGTTCGCTTGGTGGAAACGTACTCTCGAAAACATCGGATACGAGATCGAGTGCCTCTTTCTCAACTCGCAGTTTTTTCCCCCATGTCCGCAAAGCCGTGACCGTCTCTACATAGTTTGTTATAGGCGAGGTAATTTGAGGCCGGACCTCGATTACAGACCGATCGCGTATTGCACAAGCAGCCGTTGCGGAGGCCGCCACATTAGCGCCATCCAAACCTGGAAACGCCCTACCAAAGCATGGCCTCTGCCAAAATGGGGAAAATACAAACGCCAGTACTTCTACCGTTGCCCAAATTGCAACAGCCAAGTCGAGCCCGCATCTTTCCCGGCTTCATCAGCGATCAACTGGTCCAACCTTGGTCCTACTCTGGGCGAGCGTGCTGCACTCGGCATGAAGGACCTGGCAACTCCAACCGTTGACAGAATACGCCGAGCGCTCGCTAAATTTGGCGCTTTCCCGCCATTAATGATCCCGGCAAAGAGTGTCTGGGGAATTGATCGCCCAGTCACTGAACCATTCACCACACAGACAACTCAACAGGACAAGGCCCTCGTCAGCGCCGCAATCATCAAAAACAACGGCGCACCGGACGAAGCCAAGTACCGCGCCCTATCGCCACTTGTGCCTTGTGGAGCCCTGACCACCCACCCAACCCAATCTCTCGCTACCACGATCGTACCCCAACGTTTCAACGGTAATGCCACCAGCGCTCACGAGCACGTCCCCACTATAACGACGCAACAAAGCGATCTAACTCTTGCATCCGTTATCCTGCCTGCTGCTGGCAATACCTACGAAGCTCCCGGATGCACCAGAGCGCGACACGTCTCACAGCAACTCTACACACAACAGACCACCCCGGCCTTCGGCTTCGCTTCCACAGCTTCTGTCATAGAAATGCGCGGAGGAGGATCGATCCAGTCCGGGCAACACTCAGTTATCGAACCCGCTCATACAGTAACAGCCGGTGGCTCACACCACGGCTTGGTATCAACCCCGCTACTGCTTAACGGCCAAGAAAACGATTCCGTGCAAACAGTCCTCGATCCAACCTTCACTGTGAGAGCGAATGGTGGCGGCGGCCGTTTAATATCACCATCACTCTTCGCCAAATTTAACGGTGGTCCAAATGATACCGCCTGGCACCCGGTATCTCATCCCTTCAACACTGTCACTCCACGCGACACTCACGGCCTCATCACGCTTCCGTGGTTCGAACAATTCCGTACCAACCCTGATGAAGTCACGAAACACCTCGCGACAATGATGCCTCAGCTCCGTCACACGCTCGATAACACTCCTGAGATCCCACTGGACCAAATCACCGAAGACGATCTGATGAATACCCGATTTCGAATGTTTGAACCAGACCCCGAACTCAGACGCGCAATGGCCTTCGACGACAACTACATACTCCTCGGAAACAAAACCCAAATGACATTCGGACTCGGCAATGCCGTCACGCCACCCGTTGCTACGTGGATAACAGGCAGATGCCTTGCAACACTCGGCGCACTTGTAAATTAGTCAACCACCCACATTCACACTCTTCACCCCCCAATGAACCCTCAGACCTTCCAGGTTCCGTTTCCATTCACTTGCCAACGCTGGCGTGATCACCGCGGCACCTACCGTCCGCCGCGAGAAGCAATTAGAACCCACGATTATGAGATCGCACCTATCTCTCTTACTACTGCAAAACGCTTTGTCGCTCGACATCATTATCTAGGTTCATCATACCCCGCCTGCCGCTTCCGTTATGGCCTCTTCCTCCGCTACGCACTTTTTCCAGAAGACGAATTGGTAGGCGTCGCCGTTTTCTCGATGCCCATGAGTCACAAGGTTTTGACAAACATCTTCCCTTGCGATGTACGCGAAAGCGTAGAACTCGGAAGATTCGTACTTCTCGATTCGGTTCCAGCCAACGCCGAGTCATTCTTCTTTGCACGCTGCCGCGAACTCCTAAAACAAGAAGGAATCAAAGGCATCGTTGCATTCTCCGACGACACACCTCGCAGCGACGCTGCCGGCAGAATAATTTTCAGAGGCCACATTGGAACAATCTATCAATCTTCAAACGCCTCCTATTATTTGAGATCGACCCCTCGCAAACTTAACGTATTGCCAGATGGATCCGTCTTGAACGCGAGAACTGCTTCCAAAATACGCAACGTCGAGCGAGGATGGCGATACGCCGCAAGTATTCTTGTCAGGCACGGAGCAACAGAACCACCACCAGCCGATCCCAACAACACCAAAGCCATCCGAATATGGCTCAATCACTGGACCACTTTACTTACACGCCCTCTTTACCATTCAGGAAATCACCGTTACGCCTGGAGTATTCACCCTTCAATCAAACTGCCCGCCTCCGCGCCCTATCCCAAATGGCCCAGAGCAGCACGACCAGTCAACCAATGAAGCGAACGATTACCTATCGTGGGATTACTAGCGGTCCCTAAAACGGACCAAAAGACAATGAACATGCACACAAAAGCTCTTGAGGCCCTGCACACGGCGGCGACAGCGATTAAGGCTTTGAGCGGGATTACTGATGTTTCTGTCGATAACGATGGACGTTCAGGCGAAATACTCTTCGATGTAGGCGACCAACGTTACGCATTGCGTCTCGTAGAGGAAAACACAGAAGGACTCAGGTCTCACGAACGCCCCTGCCCTCATCGCGTCGGTGGAGAGTGTCTATGCGGAGCATCTGAACACAACGCCAAGATTTATGGCGAAGAAGAAGAATAACGATCACCCAGCCTGAACGCCTCTAACCAGACAACATGCAAAACCAAGACAGCCCGATAACCTTAATCACCCGCCGAACCGAACGTCGCGACATCGCTAGGCTCTACACCGCAGGCGGCAGGTATCTTTACGATCTGAACCCCGATCGCAACCAATTCTTCTGTGAAACTCCAGCGGCATGGGAACTGTGGGATGAAACCGACCTACTCCAACGAGTACGGCGGTGGCCCAAGGAACGAATCGGTTTTGTCATCCCTAAAGACGACGCTGCAACAGAAAACGCCACTCCCTATCGAGCAAAGCAACTCACCGATCAGCCGCTAGGAGCACTCGATGCCTAACTACAACACTCAATTTAGTTTTGCTTTCCTGTTACCCAACGAGGAAGCGGTTTCTTACGCCCTAAAACTTGTCACCATCGCTGACACACTCCGCTCGCAGTCCGGCAACGACCCAACAGCGGGCGAACCGCACTTTCCCGAAGAACTGATCGATTGTGTAGACGACTGGTCCTTCGAGGCCACTAACTACGACTCAGCCAACGGCATCTGGATTCATTCGGACTCTGGCGGTGAGGACGCAGCTTGTCACTTTGTTCAACATCTGCTCGATAAATTTGGTATCACAGAAGCGATAACCTTCGAGTGGGCCAACACATGCACTAAGCCATGCCTCGATGCCTTCGGCGGTGGTGCCGTAGTCATCACAGCCACTGACATCAACTCCATGACCACTTCCCAGTGGCTGTATGAGCAACTGCATGGACCACAGCCCCACACTGATTGACCACATCCTGCCCCATGCAAAACCCAACGCCAACACCCGACCTCACCTTTGAAGAACGTCGTGTCCTCCGATTGCTCAACAACCACACCTACGACGAAGTAGGCCATCAAACCGGCTGGTCTCGCGGCCGTATTTACAACCTCGCCGTACGAGTCGGCGCCCGCAAGAATGAAGCCCGAATCAAAGAACGCCACGAACAACGTCGACAACGCCAAGCCGAGTTTCTCAACGAAGTGCTGAATACAACTGCCAAGTGCGATGTGCTTGATTTTCTTGACGGACTTCCAACTAATAGCATCAGGGCACACATCACTTCCATTCCGTACAACCTCGGCAAAAACTACGGCGACTCCCTCACCGCCGACAACATGCGTTTCACGTTCTACCTCGGATGGATTCTCCAAATCATTAGTGAGATCGCGCGTACACTCTCTCCCGGCGGAACACTTTTTCTAAATCTCGGTTCCACCCGAGACTGGCAAGATCGACTCCTGCCACTTGACATCCTTTTGTTTGAATACTTACGCCAGGCAGGACTGACTTTTCAATCACGGATCATTTGGGTCTTGCCACACGGCTTAGTTCCAAAACGACGACTGGCCGAACGACACGAAACGGTTCTCGTCTGCTCAAAGGGCGAACAGCAAACTTTCAATCCGAACGCCATCCGAATCCCACAAAAAGAACCAGGCAAGCGCGCGTACAAAGGTCCAAACAAAGGACGACTAAGCGGACACCCGCTCGGAGCGTTCCCTTCTAACGTATGGCCCATTCCTCACGTCGGCAACAACTCAACAGACCTAAAACACCTGAAGTCCCACCCCAAGCATCCCGCGCCGTTTCCCCTCGCTTTAGCCCGCCGCGCGATCCTTCTCTACTCAATGCCAGGTGATCTCGTCTGCGACGTTTTCTCCGGATCAGGAACCACTCAGCTAGCAGCACTCGAAACCGGACGAGCTTTCGTCGGCGCCGACCTCTTCTACGAAGATTTGAGAGCCGCCCGCTTGGCCCAAGCCGCTCCAGATTTAGTCTGCCACCTACCCGGTGTCACTGACGACAGTATTGCCGTTTGGCAAGCAGAAACGATCAGGGTCGAAACACCTGCCGCATGTATTACGAATGAACAAGAAACCCTAATGATCCAGGAGACCTTTCGATACTAACTCACTATGCAACCGTAAATCTCCCCTAAATCTCAATCCAAAAACAGCGGCAACCATCCGTGCAAAGAAAGACATTACCTCGTAAATACGATCCGTCAACTACGGTTCAACATTGCACTGAATTCGTCTCGGCATAATAAGCCAGTTCTCAAACCGGAAGCACCACGCCCAAACAAACCTTAGTCAACATCATCCACACACACTCCCATGACCGTAGACATCACCGATCTCACAAACCACATTCATGCTGCTGGCTACTCAGCCATCGTCGAGGAAGACCTCCGAGGAAGCCTTGCTGGCGGACCTGTCAACATCGCCATCACTCGCAACAACTCAACCTTCACGCACCTTCATCTGCTGACTCTTTCCCCGCTCCCCAACGACCCTGAAAACACTACTCACTACTTCATAACTCACATCACTATCGATCAGGCCATCACTCTACGCATCCCCAAAACAATGACGGCCCAAGAGCTATGGCACCACATTTACGATACGCGGTTGAAAACCATACCAACACCTAAACCATACTTGAAACAACGCCACTACGACGCACCAACGCATCCGGCTCACCAACGTTATCGACGAAACCGACCATCCAGACATCAGCCACACTTCACCCGCACACGGCAACCAACTTAGCAATCGTCACTCTTTCCCACTCCCAAAACCGCCCGCACAAAATCCCATGTCAACACGCATTGCGCTACGAACTACACAGATACCGCCTGTCACCTCTCCAAATCAGGAGATCATCGCCATCATTGAACTAACTCCTGAACGCGCCCTCGAACTCCTCGAACTCATGCGAGAAATCACAATGCGCGCGTCAGCCTCATCAACTACTTTCCGCATCTCCAGTTTCGAACGAGCAGCTCTTTACGCTCCAGCCTGCGCACTTACAACCCTTCCCTCACAAGGCGATTTTGTTGTACTGCCAAACGATTACACCGTAACCGCAACCTCTCTCACGCCAATAAAGCTCGTGCATACAAACGTAATGCCCCTTTTCATCAATTGGACCGCAATCGCCCAAAACGATCGTTTCCTCATCAATTCCACAGAGCTAAACGTCGAAGTCCTAAAGGCCGTCGCCTACGGTTTCCCACTACCTCCAGGCGCTACCAGACTTTATCTTCAAAACCTCCAGCTAGCCTCAGACGACACCACTCTCTTATTCGAGAACAATTGGCTCCACTAATTTCAACGCCCATGAACGTTCTCCTAATCAACACCAGCACCGACGAATACAATCTCGGACTCGCCAAAGCAGCCAACTACTGGCGCAGTACCCGACGCGCTTCAGTAAGCTACGCCCAAAGCGTACCCACCCTCTTTCCTCACACTTTCGATGTTGTCTGGATTAGTGCGATATTCTCCTGGGACGTTCCAGCTCTGATAACTCACGCTCAAGACGCGTTGGCTCTCGGCAAAGAAGTTGCCGTAGGCGGACCCGGAACCTTCGGAGTACAAAAACAAATACAAGCAGCAACCGGCCTCAAACCACAATCCACCCCCGACCCAAGATTCGAAAGACAACCAGGAACATATCAAGCAGTCTTTTGGTCACGCGGCTGCCCTGCTAAGAATTGCACTCTTGGATTCCCCCGCAAGCCCGGCGAACAACCCATCTGCTCAGTCCCCGCGATGGAAGGTTGGCGTTATACCCTCTATACCGACGTCTCCCCAGCTCCAGTAATCATGGATAACAATCTCTCCGCACTTCCACGAGGGCATCAGGATCTCATTATCCGCAAAACTCTCGAAGCTAATTTTCCAGTTGTCGACGCCAACAGTGGATTTGAACCCCGATCCTTTCGACCCGAAACAGCCGAACGCTGGAAACAGCTCCCCCTTAAGGCTTGGCGTTTCGCTTACGATGAACGCACAGAACGTCCAGCGGTCTTACGCATGATGAAGATCCTCGATGACGCTGGCGTCAGCCGCAAGAGCCGTCATATCTATTGCCTCGCTGGTAACGAACCACTCGACGAATGTCTGTCTCGCGTGAGCGAAATAGTTCAGTGGGGAGCTCTACCCTACGTTCAACGACGTCGCCCACTCAACTACATGGCCGGACCACTACCCGTCCTCTACGACTGGACCGAACAGACTCTCATTGATTTCCAACGTTGGGGTAACCGATTCTCAGGCGGCATCCCGTTCAGCGAATACCGCCGCGGTTTAAAAGACCGACACGACCAATTACAGACCTCACTTAAGTACCACGCCTGAACATCTGAACATTCACCACGTAACTGCTCCCAGTAGTTCACCCCACTCCACTGAAGTTGACTCCTGTGCGTAAGCGGACAGAGGAAGTTTGGTAAGATTCTGGCCCACGGACAATAATTCCTTTTCGTTCCAAGCTGTCATAATGCAAGCTATTCCAAAACCTAAAGGTCGTATTCTCTGCACTGAGGACGATGCCGACTCTGAAGCCACGTTCCAACAGTTAAGCGCTACCGCAGGTGGGAAGTCTGCGATAGCGCCCCCTCGCGGAGAAGGGACGAGATGCACTCTCGTCCCTATCCTAATGTGTGTTACCGGGTATTGATCTCAGATGACAATTCTGTCGCACTGCCCCCATTGCAGGCTCAGGGTGTGAACTTCCCACCGACCCACAATTTAACGGCATATCACTTGCTCCTACCTCTGATCGGCAAGGAGCCGAAAGCACAACTTAATGAACCAAACTAAATCATAACCAAACCCACCACCCCTGAAATGGCTCAATCCCAATCGTTTTCTGGCACCCATGACATCGCAGAACAAGATCACTCAATCCGAGGCGAACCCGCTTGACCCAGATTCCACTGATCCGGTGTCAGCGATCGCTAACACCCCTAACCACGCCTCCAAACATCCGGCCTGGTTTCATGATCTCATAAGGCATCTCCGTCAGTACCGTCCCTGGCGGTTTCTCATAAGATCCGATAACACTATCGACCTCCAATACCTGACCGCCCTCGCGGTCCAAGCCCAACAACGCGCGCGGCGCCCTCGCTCACCCGCTCTGCAGCTCAGCCTGTTTCCTATCCGTCCTGACGAGGTAACACTATTGAGAGTTGATCCCGTCCACACCGAAAAACCGGCCATGCCTTCCTTTAGCCTTATTACTGGAGCTAACCGACGCGATAATCAAAACACTATCACTCTTCCTGATCACATTCTCACGATCAGACCCGGTGAACAGCTTCATGAATACCTCCGGCGCGTAGCCGACGCCGCCGTAGCCGCAACCATCGCTGCCTCTGGCTCGCCACAGGCGGCTCTTACCCGCCTCGGAAGTAAGGCCCACACACTAACCCCTGTCAGGCCCACCCTCTCACTTGCGCCCACGTCCACCTCTTTCAAAACCCGAGATCCCGCAGCACGGCCCTAATCCGACCAGGAAAAAACAGCGGCAGACGCTTACGTGACAACTCGGGCCGAATGGCGCTGCAGCGCATGGGGTATTGAACCGCCCCCTCAAAATTTTTCCGAATCACTCTATCACTTTCACTCGGAGTGCTGACGGCATTGCCCATGCCTGCCGCACCTCAAAACCGTTACTGCCAATGACAACCACAACGAAAACTTCGCCACAGACACTGAGGCTAATTGACATGGACTACCAACGATACATCCACCAACACATGGCCCTAATCCTCGGCTTGCTCCTGTTTTTGCAAAACGGTTACGGAGCTAACTTCAATGGCACACAAGCGCAGCCCCAAACAAGAGCGATCACACATCCACTGCTGGCAGACCCAACCGATACCCAAGATGTCATCCGAGTATTCGCATCGCTAACATCCACTCAATTTAGAACATGGCTCCATGCCGAGCTACCTCCGCCTCCTCCCATCGATGAACTCGCCTTTGCCCGCGCTGCCCAACAAGCGCAGATCAATATTGTTAGCGACCCCGACACATGCACACGCTTGCAACAACAAGCACAACCCATACTCAAACTCTTCAAGCGTGATCAAAACGTGCGCTTCGTGGTCTACTACGATTCTTACCCGCAACTTCAAACGCTCGCTCACAATAACCTTGCACTCTCGACCGGCCTTCTACAAATCCTCAAGACCGACGTCCAACTAAATGGTCTTATCGCACACGAACTCGCCAGAGACATTCGAAAGACCGTCTACCACCTGGCTTGGGCGGACCACGATCTACAACGCCTTCGGCAAATGGAGTTGTTCTACGACGCCGTTGCTACGCTCGCGCTGCAAACTACTAACTTCTGTCCCGAAGACTACGCCCTATTTCTTGAACGGATGATCAAGTACAACGTCGCAACCAGTTCATCTAATAGCGCCGCCCAGTCCAACCGACATCCAACTTTGCCGGATCGCCAACGCGTAATCAGACAAATAGACCTGAAACAGTCGTCTACCATGGCTCCAGCGGCACGATGACCACTTTCGCTTTACGTATGGACTTGCATCATGGCGCAGTGCTGGCCGCCATCTCTCTGGTTGAAGAACACTAACGCGCTCTTACCCTCAAACAACGATTCGCAAAGCTGAAACCGATGCGTCACAAAGGCCGACCACCTCTTACCAAACAATTCCTCCGCTACCTTGCAGTCGAAAAAGGACTCTCAGACAATACTATCTCTAATTACCGTAGCGATCTCGCGCGCCTCACACACTACGCCTACCAGCTAAGCACGCCCGTCGAAACTCTTAACGCATCCGATCTTCGCATCTTCATTGCCCAACTCTCTCGCGCCGGCCTCGCCGCTGCAACGGCACGCCGCATCGCAAGCGCTGTCCGCGGCTTCTATGACTTTCTTGCTCTCGATGGTCACATCGACAACCTACCAACCGACGATCTGAACACGCCACCGCCGACCTCCTACCTCCCCAGGTTTTTAACAGAACTCGAAGTAAAGAAACTTCTTGCCACACCGGATCTCACTACTCTTCATGGTATCCGCGATCTCGCGATACTCGAGACCTTGTATGCCGCTGGCCTGCGCGCCTCCGAAGTAATCGCGCTCCGACAACGAAGTCTTGACCTAGACAACGGACTCGTTACTTGTTTTGGGAAAGGGAGGAAAGAACGAACAATACCGATCGGAAAGAGCGCCATCACCGCCCTGACGAACTACATCGCCACTAAAAGATTCCCACGCGCACAACATCTCCATCTCTTCCTACACCAAGAACAACCACTAACTCGCCAATTTCTGTGGACCATCATCAACTATTACGCCACGATTTCTAATCTTACAAACGTCTCCCCACACACCCTGCGACACAGCTTTGCTACTCATCTGCTCGAACACGGCGCCGAAACCAGAGCCGTTCAAGCCCTACTTGGACACGCCCATATAGCCACAACCGCCGTGTACCTACATTGCAGCCGGGCTCACCTCCGCAAAACGTATGACGCACACCATCCACGAGCTAACACAACATGAGAGTACGTCTGGACACCAACGAGTGGGCCGACTTCGGAGCTATTCGCTACAAAGTCGAGTGGGAAACTATAAACACCACGCGCTCCGACAAAAACGACTTTAACTATGACGACGACCTCACTGCTCATGCCCGTTGCTTTCCAGAATCCGAATACAACCTGGCGCAAGCCTTCGCGCAACAGGTCCTCAATCACAATAACCCTTTTTGCGGATTAGTAAGCATCACTCAACAAACCGTTACCTGGTTCGTCGAAGAAGACAAAGTTGCGCAATGGCAAGATACCAGTGAGCCTGAATATATCGACTCCCCCACTACCAAACAGCCACACACCTAAGCGCAAACACGACGAACCACGCGCCGAAGTAACTTATGGCAGCACTACATTCCATTTTTCACGGTGGACACCCTGGAAGGAGAACTAACTGAATGGTCTATCGCCAGCCAACTGTTTACGCGCGGCACGAACCAACCAATGACAGCGCCGCCATTCAATACCTCGACGACAAAACACTCGCCACTTGTAAAGACGTAATCATTTACCACGATCGACGTAGCCGTCACTTTTACGCCCGGTTCCCTTTTTACCAATCCAAGCCCGATCGCCGCAATCGCTACGTCACCATCAACTGCTTCCGCTACAGACTGGTTTGGCTTTAGCCAACTCCAAGATGTGAGCGGTCCCCAGTTACAGAGAAACTTCCAGCATCCGAGAGACAAATTCCAAATACCGAGGCAAGAGTGATGGATCGCGCCAAGACAGATGAGTTAAAGCAGGCCATCGTCATTCGTGCCCGCGAATTAGGCATGGACCCAACTCAACGCCATACATGCTCGCCAGGAATCAAAGCCTTAGCCCAGATGCATGAAGTCGTGGTCCTACAACCACACCTGCTCCAAACCTTCGCCGGCGACCTCCTCATCCATGACTTCGGACTCCTCTCATCCCCCCATGCACCTTCACGATTTGTCTGGACCATCAGACCAAGCGGAACAAACCTGTTCTATCCGGAACCCGGAAGCGACACTCAATTCCTTTTCCATATGCAAACCGAACCTGGCAGCGTGGCCTACACATTCGACTCGGAAAACCTAGAACGGGTACTCAACCTCGACTACGCCGCTCGCTTTCTGACAGATACCAGGACTTTTTAGCCGCCTAAACATTACAAGGACCAGAAACACCCATGTCTAATCGACCATCGGTCTCAGTTGCCGACTTCGAGCACTGGGCCAGAGACAATGCCCGGCTGGCGCTTGCCGCGTGCGGCACTCTCTTTGACAATACTGCTTGGGCCACTCTACTCGAACATGAGCAGGCCCCGAAAGATTCACTACTTCTTTGTACCGTTAACCAGGACGGTGTCGTCGACTGGAAGATTGACGACCCCGAACTAACCCAGATGCCAACTGCGCAGATTGCGCTCCCGATCGATGAAGTCACGTTCAATAACGTTTCGATCACAGTACCCATTTCTGATCCGGCGGCAGCTTACACAGCGCTCTGCGAGGCCCTGGCTCGCTTCCAGTACACAACCGACACCTTTCACACTGACGGAGCTGCCGGCACATCCGAGGAACAAAGCACTACGATACTTTTCCCCTCCCATCTCAGTACCAACCAAACACGACATGATCCAAGTCAGAGCCGCACGCAGAACTCAGAAGTACTTATCGAAAAAGAGCTTCTAACCTTTATCGTCGAATTTTGCTCAGAACGCTTGGAATGGTTCTGTGGTGATTGCTACCGAGACAGCGCGGAAGTTGTCTGGCTCGAAAACGCTCGCGCACAACTGGGCCATCCTCCATTGGATTTCACCAATATCACCTTCGCGCAGGAACCTCGCAACGCCAACGCGTCGCAACCAACATGCTTTGTAATCGAGTCATGCGAAGCCGGTGAAGAAGACGGTAAGTGGGAAGAGTGGGATAGCGACACCGATCCGGCTCAACTACTACGCGCGTTCGTAAATTCGGTTTCGAGCGAAGAGATTGACGACGTAAACCGCTACTGGCGAGTGCGCGAGACTCCTGTTACTGAGGACGAACATTAATCACGGAGCCAAAGCGCCGTCGATATTCTTAACCCCCTATCGGCGAGATCTACTCCCACCCCGCCACCCTCTGACCACAACCACTCACAGCATCTCCAACCGCCTTTAACAACACACTCAAAAACCAATTGCGGCCATCAGTAACGAAATGTGGCAAAGACCACTCAACTCATCCGGCTCAGTGCACGATGACTGCGCGCACGACTACGAGCAGGAAAACCCTGAAGAGTTTTGACGTCTACCTCCAACAGACTTCTCAAAAGGACACCCCCTAAATGGTAAGTACAGACCACGACTTACAGTTACAGCAACGCCGTCAGGAGTCGCGTGCGTTCATACTTCGAGCATTGACCCCTATCGCTAGGGCCCTTGGCCAAGGTTTTGAAGTTGAGTTGCCCCAAGACATCACGTACGAAGGTACTGGCTATATCCTCATGCCCGATGGCAAACGGCTCATTTTCAATTACGAAAAACTAAACGCCGGCAGAGGTCAGTTTGATGTTCGCGGCGACCTCACTGTTGAAAACATCTCCTTGCATAATCATCTTCCCCACGGCCAACACAATCCACACATTAACGTCACTGTTACGCGTCCGTCTGCCGATATCGCCCGCGACATTAATCGCCGCTTACTTCCCAATTACGAAGCTGTTGTGCTCGCCGCGCTGGAACACTGGCGCATCACAGAAGCGACAAAACGTAACATCCAGTCTGAGAGCACCAAATATATCGAGGCCTCCTCTGGCATGCTTCGAAGCTCCCCACACAACAGCGAAAGCGTCTACTGCGCCCAGTTCCATATCTCCAGTAATCGCCGAGACTCGCGCATTATGTCCGGCACCGTTACCGTTTACGCGGACCATGCCGAGTTTAACCGTCTCAGCAACGTACCCGTCTCTCAAGCGTTGCAAATCATCAGGCTGCTAGCAGAAGCAGACGGAAGAACCGGAGATCACAGCTCATCCAAGCACGAATAATTGGTCTTTGCGCAGAGCAGCTCGATGCAGACCACTACCCCTGAGTTCAACCATTGGTTCACTGGTTCACAAGTTGTCAATGACAACGGAAGACCGCTAAAGCTCTATCATCAGGCATCCTGCCACTTTGACAGGTTCGATGACACCTTTGACTCAGGCTTTAATGAGTTTGGTAAAGCGTTCTACTTCTCTAATTCGTCATTCAACACAGGGAAATTCGGCAGTGGCAAAATACGACATCTAATCGAGGCCTATCTTTGTCTAAAACATCCGCTTGATCTAAACGGCGTAATCAGCAAGACAAACGCTGTACGACTCCTGCAACACTACAACACAATTTTTGAAGTAGACATTACGCCACACTTTGATGGTCCGTTGCAGATAGGAGAGCTACTTGAGTTTATTCAAGAATGTGACAAGGCTTCGTATCCTCGCTTGCGACCTTTTATGGAGCGGTTAGGTTACGACGGCTTTAGGCATTATGCGGATGGTTACACGAGTTTTCTTACTCAACCGTCCTCAAGTGGATTAGTTACATACGCCGCGTTTCACCCTACTCAGATTCTTTTTGCCGTCTCGTAATCTACTAAACCTAAGCCCAAAGACCCCTGAACCACTCATGAATATTATTAAGAAACACGTCCCTCATCGGTTAGCCGTTTACGGATTCCACAATGATAACGGTGGGCTTCCGGCCGCGCTGACAATCTTTACCGCCCTCTTAGCCGCAAACTATCACCCAAGCCTCACATCCACAACCTGCGTCAACGGAATTTACTCTCTTACGCTCGTCGAACTCCCATCTAACGAACTTGACACCTTCCGAGCGCAACAACTCGCCGACGAACAATCCTGGGGCAAGCCATTAAGCTACTTCGACTTCGCCAAATTCAATCCACGCGTTCCCGTCGAAATCACTAGCGATGATTACGCATACATGCTGGGAGTCTTACCCCCGGTTCATGGCCTCAACTGCTTCGCAATGGGAGAACTCTATACCCATAACGCGGCCAGGGAACCCGTCTATTACTGGGCCTGTAAACGAGGTCGCCGCTACTTTTGCTTATTAGGCACTCAATCAGAAGCCGAACAGGAATTCGCTCCGACACTTATATCCAACACTCATGCGACCCTGATACAACAACTCATTGATCAAGAAGATATACCCAGGAAACCCACCGCCGCTCTCGAGCAACTACTTGAACTCTGCCAAACCACATCAGTCGTTCTACCCTCAACAACCGCAACTCATGAACTGAGACAACGCTGCCCACCAATCGTCTGGACCAAACCGTTAACCGCTTGTGGACCAGATCATGATCCGAACATCAAATTGCATGGCACCGTTGAGATCAACGGCGTGTCGTTTCACGCAGAGGCATTTGAAGTCTCTTATTCCACCACTGGCGAACAGATCGGCAAGCAGGACGAAGACGAAACCTATCTGGGCGAGATATGCAACATTGTTCAGGGAGCCGCCGAAACCATAATGATCGCAGACCGTGAATACGTTCTGGCAATACTTCCTGCGCAACGATAACTCTTCACCATATCCCGACCAAGAGCGATGAGAGTGTCGCTGCCTGGCACCGCGCCGCCGAAGAATTTTCAGCTATCTTGGAAACAGACGAAACGGAATGATTAATAATTCGCCGATGCAACGCATCGAGTTTGGCTTCACGCGGACCGCTTGTTCCTGCGATGAAGACGTTCTCAACTGCTACTTTGTTCCCGGTTACTTAATCCCCGATGACCTGTCTCGACTCGCGGAACATCTGGGCGTTGAAAATGTTTTCGATCTAGCCAGGGATTATTTACTGGCTTCTCCTGGTCCAATCGTCGGGCTGAATACTGGGGAGACGTTTAGGATCCCCACTTTGGTTCCCGATCGACGCAAAGAGGGCGGCTGTCTATTCCTGGACGATAACGACCGTTGCTCCATACATGCCGTCGCTCCATTTGCTTGTGCCTTTGCTGATGTTCATCTCTTAGGGGAAGAAGTGGACCGGCGTTCAGCATCTGGCTTGCGAGCGATTATGCTTGATCATCGAACGAATGGGATTTACTCACAGTGCTGGAAGTATCTATTCCAACGACAACAACTCGCTCCTGATGTTGTCCAGCAACGCATGCTCATGCAACCGGCCCTGACTCTCATTAAATCAGGGTTACCGCTGGCTGTCGTCAAAACAACAAAAGCCTGGCGCCTTGGGCGTATCCTCCGTGCCAATCAATCCGATCAATAAGAAGCGGCCATTACCACTCGAACCATAGTGACCACCCACGGAGTAACAATGGATATCTTCTGCCCAATTTGCGCTGAACCAGTCGACAATGACGAACTCCACAAATACGCTGAGGAAATCGAATCCACAAAGACACATCGCCCACGGCAGTTCTGCTCGTTCTGACCCACACGGTTTCTACCACGGAATTCGCGTCACACATCAGAGCCGACAATACGTTCTCGCCGGTCCGCCGTTAACCTTCCGCCCCACTCTTCCTGGAACATAAGGCGGTCACCACCCTACCGCGTCGACATTTCCCGAACCAGGATTCAATCAATGACCACCTTCCCGCGACTTTCAACGACAGCGCTCGGACATCACAACAATGCCCCTCGAATTTGGCTCGAAGGGAAGTATCTCCGACACGCTGGCTTCGCTCCGGGCTGTCATATACAGGTTGAATTTGCTACTCACAAGATCGTTATCAAACTCGCTCCCAATGGACCACGCGTAGTATCTTCAAAAAAACATGGTCAGATCCCTGTCGTAGATCTGAACTCGTCCGCTATTCAAACTACCTTCGGTAACACTGTCTCAAAACTACAGGTCGTCGTTTCCCCAAACCAAATCGTTTTAACCCCTGCATACTCTCTTGCTCTCCACGCCTCTCGCTCCAAAAACGGCACCGAAGGTAGTTGCTTTTCCGGTGGCGGCCTACTCACCGAAGCTGCCAAACAGGCAGGCTACAAGCCTGCATTTGCTATTGAGGTAGATCCCGGCTATGCCGCAATCTACGAACACAACCATCCCGAAGCTCAGATGTTCAACCTTAGTGTCGAAGACGTGCCGCTTTTCTCTCTTCCACACGTCGAACTCTTAACCTTGGGTATTCCCTGCCAACCATGGAGCAAGGCCCGAACCTGCCAGAACGGAAAAAAACGAGATCGCTCTTTACCACCCGAGGCCCACCCACTCAGTGATTTATCGATCTGGGCTTCTTTGCTGATAAGGCACGTGCAACCCGCAACAGTCGTTATTGAAGAAGCCCCCGACTATCTAAACAGCAGCGCCGGTTACATGCTTCGTCTATTCCTCGAACGCGCGGGATATTTCGTACACGCCGCCGTTCTAGATCCAACTCAATACGGTGAAATTACAGGTCGAAAGCGAAGCGTGATCGTCGCTACTTCCGATCCTGGCTTCCAGTGGCCTCCCACAACTCCTCCCACAACAACCTTCGCCGACTTTGCTGACCCTCCCGAAATTGTGGAGTCGCTCTATTTCACTCCTGAACAAAAACCATGGCTTTTCAAGCACTGGCAAACACAGACGCAGAAAGGTAATGGGTTTGCGCCCCCACAGCTCACAGATCAGAGTACGCGCGTCCCTGTAATACGTCGGAGATATTTCGCACAGCAGGGAGACGGAGTTGTTGTGAAACATCCTACTCGGGAGGCATATCGCTGGCTAACTCTCGCTGAGGTACGTCGTATTCACGGCGTACCCGACACTTATTTTCTTGACGAAAACCAATCTCTGACACGAGCTGGTGAGGTTATCGGCCAGGGAGTAATAGTTTCATTTTTTCGAAAAATCATTTCTGCAGCGCGGCACCTCACCGACCCGGAGAACTCCAACAAACACACTTCACTACTACAACCCGCCGACTATGAACACGCCAATCCAACAAGCTCGAGTTGCGGCGTTAAACAGTTTGGATTCGCATTCAACTGACATTCGTCTATCTTCCACTCAGGCCGTCCGGCCTGGCCCAATCCGAGGGCCTGAACCATCCCGCTAAGAAATTCAAAAACCCTCACATCAGTATTCTTGCTCGTAACCGCCTGCTTCGCGGGCGTCTAATCCAAACTACAGATAAAAGCGGTCACCGCGGATTTGTAAAAGGAGCAGGGTAGCGACTGGATGACAAACTCGATACTGGCCATCTCCTCGGAAACACCAAACATGCGTACCTACACAACAGCCCAACGCGACCGCTTCGCAAAATTCGGGGATGTCACTAAAAACGGCGTAGTCTTTGATTGGGAACTCGCGAATATCAACGGCGCTGCTTTCACCTTAATTCGCGAGCCACATCACACCGATGCCGACATGCAACTTGCTGAACATCATCTTCGCACCAACCGCGACGTTGTCAGTCTTTCAATAGCCTGTCTCGAAGACGCGACCGAAGACCCACAAAGCATCACTTCAGTCCACGCCGAGTGCTCACAATGCGGAACGCTCTACGAATTTCCCGCAACCAGGGATCAATTCAAACGTTACTTCGCATCCAACCGCGAACCAATACAAGAAATCTTCCCCGAGATCCCAGACCCGGCGCGTGCTGTCCTCACCATGGGAAACCTCTGCGCCTTATGCCTGCCGCAGCAAGAAGACGTAGTCCCAATTCTCGCACCTTACATGCGCTAACCACGACTCAACAAACCTCATGCAACAACATCGCTTTCCACCTAAGAGTCAACTCGTACTCCCCTTACTCGAGTGTCTAAACGAAGCAGGTGGACACGCTACGCCGCGCGTCCTGTACGACGCCGTTGCTCGGAAAATAGGACTCGATCAGTCTCTCAGAGAGGAGCGAGGCTCTGGAGGTAAAGCCGGTGAAATCAACTTATGGGAACGCCAACTACGGAACACGAGACAACTCGCAACCACGTGCGGCCTGATTGACAATTCCCTTGAGAAAAGAAAACGGAACCTCTGGGAGATAACTGAAAAAGGGCGCAAAGGTCTGCGCAACTGCAAACCCGGAATCGTTATAACTGTCTTCACCACCTCGCTCGGCACCGCGCTACTCGCTGAAGCTGAGACAGCCATCGCACTCATTGCAAATAACTCCGTCGATCTAATTTTGACCTCCCCACCTTACCCCCTCACTACCAAAAAGGTTTACGGAAACTTGGACCCTGCCGGCCACGTTGACTGGCTTACTTCCCTGGCCACCGGATGGAAAGACAAACTCACCGACACAGGCTCACTTATCCTCAACCTCGCCGACGTCTTCACACCCGGCTCACCAGCAATCTCTCTCTATCAGGAACGCCTCCTAATTCGCTTATGCGACGAACTTGGATACACGCTTGCCCAAAAGTTCTACTGGGAAAATTCATCGAAGATGCCGGGACCTGCTGAATGGGTATGTGTTCGTCGAATCAGAGTTACCCAGTCAATAGAGCAAATCTATTGGCTCACAAAAAACCCAACGACCGCCAAAGCCAACAACTCAAACGTACTGCGCCCATATTCTGAAAGTATGAAAAGCCGCAACGGCGCAAGCGGCCGAGGAACAACTCGGCCGTCGATGGATCATTAACGAAAGATCACTCACATACCTGCAAGGTGCGGCCCTTCGCTTCGAAGGGAATCCAAATCTCAAGACTTATTTCCACGAACTCGCCGCCTAGAAAAAATCATTGACATGCAACCCTAAGATCACTATTCCCAAAGTCGACAATGGGCCTCACCTTCGCCTTGGTACATCCACATCACGTTTACACAACTCACTCTCACCCTCGTCGCAAGAAACCGTGCAACCTCACTTCAAATTATCGCCATCAACCACTTGCAAATAGCCCAAATATTTCGCTTGCGGAAGCATTTACTTAAGGGCAAGATACATTCAGATCAGCGACACGCACGGCCCAGATCCCCAGTCCGTCATCGCTGCACAAACCACCTATGAAAGCCTTTGTGTCCGAATCGCCCAACGGACCGAGAATTACCCATTACGATCCTGAGAAGGTCGAAATCTGCATTCCTGTGAACTGCTCACTGACAGCCATCATCAACCTGGAAAGCCTCGAAACCTCCAGCTCCGACAACCTTAATCGAGCAGTTGAGAGTATCGAACTTCTTACTGAGTTTCTTCGTGTCAAGGCAAGCGCCATCAAAGCCAAGAACGATCACTTGCCCGAATTAGCTCGTGAGCATGAAATACGCGCTGATCAACTACACAATAGGCTTCTCGCTCAATTCACCGATGCTTTGCTCTTGCTATAACGATACTCTTCCTGCTGATCCATCACTCCCCGCGCGTTGGCGCGTTTCCACGCAGCCAAATCCCTTCTTCAGAAATTACAATTAACCTTTCCAATCACCTTTTTATGTTCGGCTGCACGGCGCTTCGCCTTGCAGCTTGTTCGCCAATCCCACCACATCGAAAACCACGCGGCCTGTGTCGAATGAAAGTTTCCTTAACAACACATGGCCCAACAAAATCTCTCCGACGCCGCAATCGCCGTCCTACAAAACCTTCGTTATGACGGCTTCGCACTTCGCTTCCCACAGGTAACGCCAACTCTTTATAAAGAAATAAATGAAGTGTTGACTCGGCTAGGTGGTAAATGGAAAGGCGGCCGCACCAAAGCACACGTATTTCAAGAAGATCCTGGTTTCCTTGTTGAATACGTCCTCAGCACTGCCGTTATGCCGCCTAAAAATCCTGACGCTTTCTTTCCCTCTCCGAGCGACATCGCACGCGGCATAATGATGATGTCCGACCTCTTCAAAGTGCGGGATGAGGATCTGTTTCTCGAACCACAAGCTGGCTCCGGCGCCTTGCTTGACTACTTAGAACAAAACGCCATCGAACTATTACAAACCAACGATCATGCGCCCCTAAAGCCTCGCATTCACCTCGTAGAGAAGTCACCTATACGTTGCGCCACACTTAGGGCTAAAGGCTACACCAACATTCACCAGGGAGATTTCCTTCTATATCAAACCGCTCTGCGTTTTGCTCGAATCCTAATGAACCCGCCTTTCTCACTACCGGGGAACAACACTGCCTATATCGATCACATCCTGCATGCATTTACTTTTCTCGCACCAGGCGGTGTCCTCACAACAATTGCGCCGGATCACTTCATTCGACATAGGGACCACCACAGCCGAGCCTTCCTCGAGTTTGTCACCTCGAACGGCTCCTTTGAACTCAATGACGCGAACGCATTCAGAGAAACCGGCACCTCTGTTCAAACCGTAACGATCGCTTTAGAAAAACCAACACAGCGGGAAACTCACATTCTCGAAAACGAACCGTATCAAAACTACCTGAATTACTATTGTTTCCTGACTTGCTTAAGAATAGACAACGAACCACACCTTTACGATCGAGCGATTCAGCTTGCGCACAGACTCAACCAAGGCGAATTCAATCGCAATCTCCTCGGCGAACCAGACGCTGAAGCCCGACGCGCAATCCAGGGACTGTACGAAACAGCAGTTGACGAACTACGACATATTGGAACCCAGATAACAATGCAGCCTACCTGGATGAACTGGCTCGTCTCCACATTCATTGCCGAATGCAGCATGGAAAACACACCGGCTAATTCTTTACGAGCAGCATGATATGAAACTCTTCGACTTACAAACCCAACTATAATCAGCCATGCCAGGCGGTTGAACGACGTTCCGCCTCTCTTTTCCCTCCCTCTGTTTTAATCCCCCGAAAACCGCGCACTCCTAACTGTCGGCTGCATCTCCTCAACACCAACTTCTGTAGTTCTAATTTCTCGAATTTCCCAATCCGACCTTTCACCTTCAAAGAAAGGATTTAGCGACGACCGCATTCAGTACTCCTAAACATCGGTAAGAAAATCAAACATGATCAAAATTATCGGTCCTCGCGACAAATCGGATCCAAATGCCGTCAATACCACTTCGCATTCCGCCAACGATTGGTCCAGCGGCCTCTCACCCTTCAACCTCGGACCGCTCGCCTTGTATGACACTCACACCGCTCGCATATTTGAAAACGCTTGGCAGTTCTCCAAGCTCTATCCAGAACACGCCGACTCCCTGGGCAATCCGACCGACGCTTATTGGACTTGGGCCACACGTGGCTGGAATTCGCAACGAGCATACCGTTACCCGCTCGGCAAAGGACGCAAACCCCTGTGCTCACTCTGGAATGGTCAAAGACTCGACTACATCGCCGCTCGCAAACAGATCTACGTACCCCTCTACCAAAGGGCCGTGGCCCACACTGCGGCATATCGGCGACTTGAGGCCACCTACAGCCGAGACGGATCGATCACTCTCTTTGATTTCGATGGCTACGATCACACCCGCTTCAACATGACGCTTGCAGACGTTCTCAATTGCCCCACGCGAATCTGTGGCCATGCCTTCATCCTGGCAATGATGCTTACTCACGGAGCCGACTTCCAACTTAGCGACTTGGAAGGCACCAGCACTAACTCAGCTCAGACTCAACTTCTGTATCCCATCACCGTCGTCAACATCAAGACCTTTCAGGGTACTGCCCACTATATCGGTAGATCGATGCCGGGCCGAAAGGGATCGGTGCTCGGGAATCCATTTAAGATCAGACCTTGGGGACCGTACCATCGCGAAGAGTCGGTGCGGGTCCATTACCGAACTTGGTTATGGAAGGAAATGCAGAAGCGTTCGGGACCAGTCTACCTCGAACTGATTAGACTGGCCTCGATAGCCAGAACCGGTCCTTTGAATTTGGCCTGTTGGTGTACGCCTCAGACTTGCCACGGTGAGATAGTAAAAGCCGCTATTTCATATCTGCTCCACGCCGCGACGCCCACATAAACGGGGAGCACATTTGCCGTTCCAAAAAGTTCTACGACTCACACAAACACCAACGAGCCGTGACCAGCATGCTGGCTACAATCCGCGCTTCCGAAACTCCCGCGGTCCTGGAACTCGCTTCACTCTTAACCACACTCAGGCTGAAAGACCGTGCCAAAACCTGTAGCTGAACAGACCGCACTAAAAACCTCATTTACCGTACACAACCTGTACCCCGATGGCCGCCCCTTGCGCAGCGGTATCAACAAGCGACTGCCACGAAGTAGCCAACCGCCAGAAAACAAAGCAGGGTTTTAGTACTGACTGCAAACAACCGCTTTACCAAGTTGTTTTCGTTCTTTTGATCCGGAGGCAAACCGTGCTGCAACTACATCTTCTTGAACGTTACGCTCCTAATTCACTTCAACTGCTCTTCCACCCAAGGGATACCGGCAATCCACATTTTGATTTCACAAACCACCTCCAGCAGTATGCCAACCGAAAAATAGACGCCGACAGTGCGATAGCATCAGTCCGCGCAAGCCAACGCCTCCAACCCACCTACAGCGGAAACTTAAGACGAATTGATCTCGAGTCACATCAATTGGTCGGTGGTAGAGTTCTCGGTCGCGTAGAGATCGGTCTCGCATCTCCGGACGACGATGAGCGAAACTACAAAATTCTCACCGTCCCTTACGCTGAAAAACAGCTCGGCACTAATGGCGACGCTATAGAATTTGTTCGCGTCATTAAAGCTGCTGTTTCTGCCGGCGTCGAGCCAGATCCCCGTTCGCTCCAGATCTGGGCAACATGGGCCTACAATGAAATCAAACATCGCTATGCCCGAGTACTTCACGACAATCCCACTCTAGCAAAAAGAGCCGCAACCTCACCGACCGACGCTGAAACACTCGCTGAATTTAAGCGCAACATCATTCGCGATGTCCTAACCGAAATAAACACACTCGCGATGGAACTTACCGCAGTCACAACAACCAACGAAGATCGTCTCTTCGATGAACCAGAAGTTCACGAATTCTCATCTATACGCAATCAGCAACTCACCCCACAAGAGCGAAAGGATCTCTTCGAACTTCGCTACAGCGAACTCTTTTATGACGATGAACCAGTGAATTCATTCGCCGCCGAACTAAGGGCCATTTGCTCAAAACTTTCGCCGGCACACGCTTCTGGCACCTCACATGACGACGAAGCGCAATTCCAGTCTTTCCTGAGCGACATCTACCAATCTGGAAAACTAGACGACGATGGCCTCGAAGCCCTTCAAACCAGTCATGAACGCGTAATCGAGCAGTGGAGCGAGGGCGGCGTCGTTTCATTACACATGAGCGACAGTGAACGATTCGTAGTCGAAGGAACTCTCGAAGAGGACGTTACTTTTGAATACTTGCCGGTCGAGGCGAGGTCAATTGCCCTGGCAATACGACAATCATTCCTGGCGGGCGCAAAACTCTTCAGCAACGACCCCAAAGACGACACGATCGACAGCTATATCGAAACGGCACTTGACCGCCTCTACGGGGATCCAGCCGACAAACGAGCTCGCGTAAACCGCACTGTCCGCAGAGTTACCACAATCGCGGGTGAACGCTCTCCCGTCGAATACACATTGGTTAAATCTGTCTATCCCAACGCCGACGACCGAGAATACTGCCGCGCAATTCTCGACATCTTGATCGAAGGAATGCAGCGCGACTTCATCCTCCGGACCATCAATCGCTCTAAGCTATTTCGAACTTTTTACAACGCTATCGACAACGCATCCGATGGTCGATCGCTTAAAGCCATCATCCAAGATGCCTACCAGGCACGCCTGGCACACACGATCAACATCAAAATGTTCACGACCCTCAATACTCTTTACACCGTCAAACGCGCACGCCTTGACTCCACACTCCTCCGCCTCATCGACGACGTCGACGGTCGCGTTCGCACTCTAATGCCAGCAGTTCCTGTCATCGAATTAGCGCGGACTATTCCAACCAAAAACCTCCGAACACTGGCAATCGCGATGCATACGCTTCCACATCAGGAACCCGAGAAAATCTCTCGATTCCTTCAAGCTAACCGCCCCGCTCTCTATAAGGCCATTCTCACTGGATTGCTCAAGATCGTTGCGGAAGCGACCCAAAGGAAACGCATGTATTTACGTTTCGCTTTCTATAAAAATCCTCAAACCGGCCGTCCAAACGAGCCACACAATATGATCCACTTACTCACAGCAGCCGACACCGAGATCGTCTGGAAGAAGCTCATCGAATTGTCTGGAGTACCGCAGCCAGCCGCCGCATAAAACACAGCGTTCAGCCTGACTGCAATCCATCAAACTCACTTAACCATATTCAGGAGCGAGCCGTGCAATATTTGATAACCGTTTTCTATAAGCAACAACCTGAGCGTCCAACAATCGCCCAATTGCTCAAACCCGCCACCCTTCAATCTGGCGATCGCTACACTCGAGTCTTCGAGGCAGAGATCGAATTCTCCAACGCCGCGCATGAAACCGTACTTGACGAGCTGTTCGCTACATTCAACGGTCACGGTAATCCCCTACCACCCACCAGCACACACATTCCCCGCTCGATGTCTGTCGGTGACATTATCGCCACCGGAAAAGAAGCACTCGGCTTCATCGTCACCGGAAACGGATTCGAAAGACTGACCTTCGCCCCACGCGGCGAGAGTTTCGAGATCACAGACGACTTGGTGTCGGCATAGAGTGAAAGACTTCTCTCCATGAAAGCTGGCCAAGGAATACGACTGCCTGGGGAGCACCCGAATTTCCCTCTCACGTTCCAACGGGTAAGAGCGCGTAGTCTCCCGCGCTTGCACAAAACGTGAATCCGTTCATCGCCTCAAACCCTGAATACTAAATACCCACGGCAGTATGTATCGCACCACTCGACAACGAATCAGCGAATCCCAACGCCTAGTTGCCCGTGCGATCTACTCCCGGAAACCAGACTACGGTGAAATCATAAGTGCATATCACCACCTCGCTAACACTCTTGAATGCACAGGCCACACTTCCGAAGCTGCGATCGTTGACCAAATCATCTCCGGCTATCAACAACTCAATCATGATCAAACTCAACTACACTGCACGCAGGGCGGATGGAACGACAATCTCACAATTACGCGGCAACATCCTGGTAGAACAAGCCACAATCGCTGATCTCGAGGCCCGCCTTCAAGCGTGTCGTGACACTCTAGCGGAGTACGTCTCCAGGCTCTCACAAGACGAACGCACTCAACTCGTATCAGACCAACCTGATCTGTTTCCAAAAGGTTTACCCTCCGCTGAAACAGTCCCTTTCGTCGGAAAACAGGCGGACAACACAACTCACATTTGAAAGACCCAGTACGGTCATTTCACAAAGATTCTCGACCAAACCCAGGAAGCTAGAAGCACCTTTTACGGAACTATGAGTGCTCGCAACCGGGAGGTTGATCACAATACAACCAAGAAGCGCAATCGATAGTTGACTATTGAGCGCGCACACAGAAGGAGAAAGGGCCATTCGGAAAATTCACTCCGGGACAGCAACGGATTCCGCATGGTCCTTAATCCACTTCATACGTTTCTAACCTTTCCATCCTTCCCAAGTTCACACGCAGGTCTTCCTTCCTCAATGGTCCAACTTCATCTGCTTGAACTTCGCTTCCCACAGTTGAAAAGCAGAATTTTGGGCTGAATGCAGGGCACGTCAAAGTCAGTTCATCCGGCAGGTGAATCTGATTCTCTGAACAAGTTGTTAGTCATCTACAGCTCGTTCGATTCCGTCAACCAACTAAACACTCTCAAAGGAGTCTCAACGATCATGTCTTCTGAATTAACCATCGTCGGCAATCTCGGCAAAGACGCTGAAATCAACTACATGCCGCAAAGCGGCGACCCTGTCATCTCTTTCTCGATCTGCTCCAACGAATACAGTCGGACTGGCGAAAAGCAGAACTGGTACAACGTCAGTCTGTTCGGCAGCTCTGAAAAGATTCTCGAGCACCTTACAAAAGGCACCGGACTGTTTCTCAAAGGCCGCCTGAATGCAAAACCCTGGACAGGAGACGATGGCACACCCCGTGTCAATCTGAACGTCTACACTAACAGAGTTGAATTCACTGGTCGCAAGCGTTCAGCCAGTCAGACAGCGACCTCGGCCCAAACCCCGGATGCGCCCCCGGAGATCACAGACGCGCCGCCACCCGATCTTGACGACAACGATATACCGTTTTGAGTCCGAAGCCTTTCCGCGCTCGAACAGCCAACAAATACGATCGGGGCGGCGCCAGTCGCCCCTGTCGTCATTCCAGATCAATACCTCTCGTCGCTTTGCAAAGAATCTCGCGCATCGCGACGTTTTTTTTTGCTGGAAACCCGGAGCGTCCCAATGACTACCGAATCGAAACTCGTAATCATCACAGTAGACGGTGCGTGTCTAGGTAACGGCCAATCCCAACTTCAATCACGAGCTGCGGCAGCCGGAATACTCAACTATCGTGGCCGCCGCCGCGCCGTCGCTGAATTCATTGGCCAAGGCACAAACCAACGTGCCGAAGTGATCGCTGCCGCACTTGGCCTCGAATCTCTCAAAGAACCCTGCACCGTCATCATTCGATCAGATTCGGAATACGTCGTTCGGACAATGAAAGGCGAATTCAAACGCCGAACTAACCTCGACCTGTGGGCCAGACTCGACCGCGCCGCCCAACCGCACAATGTCACTTACGAATGGGTCAAAGGTCATAACGGAGACTCCGAACAGGAAGCCGCCGACAAGATTGCTCGTGCGACCGCCGAACTCGGCAGAATTAATAAAGTCATGCTCACTGAGGTAGCGCAGCGACTTGAAAACGAAACCAGCGCTGTACCGCGAGATCGAACGAAACTCCGCAATTATCTATTTCTGAATACGATGGAACATGGCTACCTCCTCGCCACCCCGGAGGAACTTCAAGCCGTACTACCCCTAGACCAAGAAACGCGAATACCGCGCCATTCCGACACTCTCGACCTCTCACAACAGCCCGTAAAGGACAGCGTTGGCAATCAATGGATCCTCTTAGAAGAGGATTGCCAAGCCCCCGAATTCATCGAATTTCTTGCCGATGTGGTTCGGGTTTTTCCTCACCAGATTCGTGAGCGAATCACACACCATGAAACCAACACCAGCTCCGCTCAATTAGTCGTCTACATACAAAACAACGACATGGAGCAACTTTCAACGAGCCACTGACATTCCACCGCGTGCAGTTGCACGACACGGACCTCAAATCAGAATTCAGTTCGAATGCACCTTTCTGAATTCAATTCTGTTTCTTCTTGAGGTCACCCATGTCAATGATTCTCGATCACATTCTCTTTCCCTCGCAGGTCACCGCTGACTTCCACAACCGCATTATCGTCGGCACCGGCCATCGTCCAGAAAAGATCGGTGGCTATACCGATGCGGCCCTGATTCATCTCAAAGAAATTGCTATTGACTGGCTCGCTTCACTGAACCCCCGTGGTGCCATCTCCGGCATGGCCCTCGGTTGGGACACCGCGCTCGTCGAAGCCTGCTTGCACCTGGGCTTGCCCTATGTCGCGTGCATACCGTTCCGTGGCCAGGAATCACGTTGGCCTCTGCCCGCTCGGCGCGCATATGCAAATTACATCCGTCGCGCCGCGAAGATAGTTGTTTGCTCACCAGGCGGCTATGCGGCCAGCAAGATGCAGATTCGAAACGAGCGAATGGTGGACCTCGCCCTGACCAATGGACCCGGCCCCGCCAATGCCCTCGTACTCGCAATGTGGGATGGAACGTCGGGCGGAACCAAGAACTGTCTCTCCTACGCTCACAACCGGATTGAAACGGTCAACGCCTGGTCCGACTACCTCATCCGAACCAACAGAGTGAAGGGAAACGCGAGATGAAAATTCTCAAAGACGATCCAACAATCCCTTTTCTCCAGAAACATGACTCGATTCCTGCTACCGTTCGAAACGCAGCTCTACTCGCGCCGTACAATAAACCCTCGTATCGAAGCGAGCGACGGCTGAGCGTTTGGTTATTCGCCGCACCAGACATGTCCGCTGGCGCTGTCCCCAATTTCGCTCCTGCCTGGCGCAACCAACATCTTGAGGACTTCGTAACGTCACGCGGTTATGACATCGCACAACTCGGCCTCACTCACTTCACCGTGGGCGGTGGAATCATGCCGCACCGGGATACCACCTTTGCAAAACCAGGCATGGCCCTCGGCGTAACACTTTTCGGCGACGCCAGATTCTACATGTGGTCCAATGCGCTCAAACAAAAGCCCACTTCAAATAACGCGTCACTTATCGCCACTCTCGAGGACGGTGACGTTTATGAGTTTCACAACAAGTACATTCACGCTGGCTGGAGTCAAGACCCACGCCGAATAACACTGAATGCGTGGAAACTGCGCGACGAGTGGAAGCCAGCATTCCGCCTTGCACTGAATTCCTGATGCTTTCAGGCGTTCGTTCACCAAAGGACAATCAGCAACCTCTTTAATTGTCCCACGTCGCCGACCCATACCACACGGAGAAAACAGAAATGCAATTAGAAACACTCATCTTTGAACTCCTGAAAACCGGCTTCACAATCGAAAGCACGATCAACGCAGACTTAACGGTTACAATTCTGACGCGCAACTCTGACAACGCTCGCGCCAAGATCCTAAGTACCGCTTCCAACAACATCTATTGCCTCGCCCTCTTTCCCATTCGTGACCTTGATCTCTCAATAGTTATTAAGAGAAACCCTTTCCCCTTCCACCACCAAATTGACGGCGTGCTCAGCGACTTCGCCGACCGAATAAACAGAGCCCGTTCGACCAACAAGCACTTCTTCTACGAGTCAGAAAATTGCACCTGTTCGGACAATACAGGCTGCAGGATGATTTGTGATGGAGGACTGGCCCTCTGCGCCCTTTGTGGCCACCTTGAAGGCTCTCTAACCACGGACTGCCCCGCTACTCAGACCTACTCCCAGTATGGCGACTTGGTTTACGCCGGCACTATTGACTACCGAGAAGGAGCCTGGGTAGCTGGCGTAAGTTCGCCATATAGCCCAGCTCACTACAAAGACATTAAGCGAACACACATTGACTGCCAATCCATCTAGCTCAAAGAGGAACACACAATGTCAGCCCTTAAAGACGCACTCATGTCGGACGAAACATACCGTTACGAGCACGATCAAGTAATGGGCGATTACGTTTTCAGAAAAGGCGATCGCGTTTTATTCCGCGCTGCCTCCCTTGCTGTTTGCTACTCGGAAGACACTCACATGTTCGGCATACCCGGCGAACCCATCTACACCTTGCTTAAGCACGGTAATTCCGAGTACGTCCTGGAACACGCACGCAAACTTCAAATAGCATTCCGAGACGCTGGCTTACCAGGAATGGCATCAGACGTGATCGTAATCCTGAGCGACTTCTGGGATGTTGAAACCCTAAACAGAATCATTTCAACCTCTGGTTACCTCGGCCGCTTCATTCAAGAACAATCCAATACCTGCAATTCAAAAGGGTCCAAAATAGCAAGCGGAGAATCACCTGCGGGTAGGTCGTGAGAAATAGCCCTTGCCAGTTATTCAAAAATACAGATAACGACGGCTCAAAATCGCACCCTGTAACCTTGCCCTCCACATCTCACTGCCCCCGACCTGTCACTCAGGCCGCATGGCCCACATCCCAAACCGGGAAGCAACCCCCTCAACATAAAATTTGCTCAGCCGCACAGATTCAATACTCCTACCCAACCGGCGCTGCCGCGCACGGCTTCTGCTTGAACTTTCATGCGGCCCTCGCTATCTCCACCACAACCAGGCGGACTAACCGTACAAGCCAATCCAACCCGACAGTTTTTTGATCCGGCTGTAACCATCTGATTTCTTACTTCTTGTTGGTTGGAGCCACTGTGTCAACATTCGTATTCATTTCCGGTTCGCGTTCGATCAAGACTCTACCGGCTGAAGCACTTGAATCCCTTGAAGCAATCATCGCCCAAGGATTTACTGTGCTTGTCGGTGATTGTTATGGCGTTGATACGTTGGTCCAAGACTATTTAGCCGAACGGCAATACCGCAACGTAATAGTTTGTCATATCCGCACGCGCCCCAGGACCAACCGCGGTTTCAAGTCCCACCAAGTCGCAGGGACTCGCGAGACCGACAAAGACGCTTACATGGGTCAACAAGCCAATTACGGTCTGGCTATCTGGGACGGCGTAAGCCCAGGAACAGCCAAAAACATCGCCCGCGTAAAGACCAAAGTTATTAAGGTCTCACCATCGCTAAACCAGAACCTTCACTTCACTACCGGAAACATGTTCGATGTTCGAGCCGACATCCGAATTAACACCGTCAACTGTGTCGGCGTAATGGGCGCCGGTGTAGCCCTCGCGTTCAAACGCCTTCACCCACTCATGTTTGCTGAATACCAACGCAAATGCACTGCTGGCTTAATGCTTCCTGGACAACTTCACATTTGGCAATCACCGGATGGCGAGCGTATCGTCAATTTTCCCACCAAACGCCATTGGCGCGACAACTCCCGCTACGACGACCTTGAAGCGGGCCTAATTGCTCTTAAGACGTTTTTGGCCGATCAAGGACCCGTACGCGTTACATTGCCGGCTCTTGGCTGCGGTCACGGTCGCCTTAACTGGAACATCGTCGCGGCAATGATCGCAAAACATCTCCACGGACTCGACGCCCAAATCACCGTGTTCCAACCAGCCGACTCCCGAAATCTCCACAACTAGATCCCATCCCAAAAACAGAATTTCGGCTGAATGCAAACCTTGATTTATCCAGTCCTTGGAGGTAAGCGATGAGTACCCAATATCAACCCACAATAGACACAGCTCCTGACGCTAACAATGCTGACGCTGGCTATGAATGGTTTCTCCAAAATCAGCACGAAATCATAGCCGGATGGACTGAAACTGATCTTCTCGCCCAGCTTCGTCACATCGAAATTGAGATCGATCTACCACCGGGTACGGCCGAGCGATTCGCGATCATCTACAGTGCTGCCTCCAGCGTTTCAGAGCAGGAAGAATCCCATCACGCCGCTGCCTGGGATGCCTACCATGAAGCGCTCGACACCGACTCACACCTAGCCAACCTCGCAAGAGTCTACGGCGAACGAGTTCCCATGCCGATATTTGCTCGCATCAATGCCGAAGGAACGTTCGTTTTCTAACGACACCACCAAGACAACCGCCTTCACAAAACACGCTTTCTCCGAGGACACATCATCATGCGTATCGTCGAACTCAACCGCAGCCAAAAAGACCGTGAGAACAACATCATCACTGTAACTGGCGTCGTCCGCGCCACCTATGCCAGCCCCTTTTCACACTTCCTCATTGAAGACGACTCCGGAACTCTGATATGCCGTCCAAAAGGTCCCCTACCCTCCATAAAACAGCACCTCACAATCACCGGCCCCTTTGTGCTTGAAACTCCTGCCAACTGCACTGTCAAACTGGCAATGCTCGCAGAGACGAATCGTCAATTTTTCGCTCACCAGACAGACACCTGTGACCTTGCTGGCTGCGCCTATGCGAGACAAGCAGCGGCCTAAAAATTTTTCAATTCTTTTTGATTATTACGGAGGCGAAATGTTAGTAGAAACGACGCAGTCCTACGACTCAGTTGACGACGCTAAAGACGCACTCGAAGGACTCAAAAATATCCCTGGATTCCTTCTCGGATACATCACTCCAGGCCAACCGAAAACAAGGCTTGTATTCCTCTGTAACTGCGCCGGCGGTGCTGTAAGCCGAACCCAAAAAGTAGTCGAAGATCTAACCACCGAACTGCAACCATTCCACTCTCTCACAACAGCCATAATTCAATATCCACGGTCAGCTCACGAACGCGAACAGGCTCACCAAAACGCCGCGCATCTCCGAACCCTTAAAGGCGCGATCAGCGACCGCCGTCGAAACGATACCAATGCACTCTCCGTAGTCATTTTCGAAGAGGTTAAGCACCTCGAATCTATCAACAAACTCGACCACCTCACCCCAGACTCGATACAACGAACCATGTCCACTTGGATCGCCACAGGATTAACTCCACTTGAAAACGCGGACCTCCCGACCTGGTAAAACACGCCCACGTCAAAAGCGAAAAACCTGACAGTCCCTCACCACAATTCATTGGAGGCAAAATGTCAGTAGACCGAAGATTTCGAACAGATCACATACCTACCCATCTCAACAAATTACGTCAATACTGTCGAAGACAAATACCCCGATTGATTTACACCAAAGGCGTCATCATCACTAAACTGATTGTCATCAAAAACCGGATTCTTCAACTACCTCATCTCAAAGATCTAAAAGCCGCCACCGTTCGCAATTCATTTACCGACGGCGATCACACACGACCGTTCTACGTCGTCGTACCTAAGACCTTCCCGGATGTCGTTGACCTTCAAACTTATTACTTCGATGGCGACCATTTTCCACCCGGTCGATGCCCGGACGACGAACATTGGGCGCTTGCTACTGAATTCCAAGAACGCGGAGAACCAGGAGCCTTCCTCACAGCTTGCGGAGCCACTCCAAAATCGGCTCTTCGCAACTACCGAAAACACGGAATTGAATTCAGATTTCCTGACTAACCCCCCGACGTCGCAAACCCCGCCAACCCATACAGTCCTCACGTCCCTTTGCCCTATCAAAAGAAGTTTTCGGACGCCGCAGGAAACGCATCTGCGACCGTCCTCAAACATGATGGCCTTGGCGTTCCCAAAGCCTCCCGCCTCGCAAGGACGGTCTTCTGATAACAGGTTATTATGACCTCCCCAAAACAGCGCCTCACTCGGCGCTCCCGGTCATAATAGCTGTTATCATGACGCCCCCTATCTGTTCCCTCTTTTTGCTTCACAGTCCTGACTCCTGTCCCACTCGCTTGATCACACAGAAAGCGCCACCGCACAACAATCCGGTGACGCTCCCTGGTTCCAGTTTCGGTTGTCTTAAAGGGACTCCCTCCCCGCTGCGGAGGCAGCTTTAACTCACCTATGTTTCTGTTGGACCACCCCCTTTCTCGCCTCCGCCGTCAGTGACGGCTGACCGCCGTGTCGCGCCGTTGCCACTTGTGAATTTTATGAATGCTTTGTCTTCTCTAAATACCCACTCAAGGGCTGCGCCTACGACTTCTCCATCGCTCGCTTTTGTGTCTCCTGTTGCCTTTCGATAGAACGCCACATACTCAGTAAGCTTCGCGTGAGTCTCACTCCTGATCTGACCCTTCAATTTCTTGTATGTCACGCGATCTATCTTGACCAGCGGAGTCACTTTATTGCTGTCGGATTCAGCCATTATTTCCTGTCCTCGATCTCTTAGCGTTTACGCGGCCCCTTGGCCCACTTGAACGTTCCCTTCAACTCCTGTGCCGCACCTCGCTGTCATGACTTCCCTTCACCTCTGTCTGGTCCAAACTAGGTTTTTAGGATGACTGCAAGAACTTGATTTTTGAACTTCATTGCTATCAGGTTTCTGGAGGTCACCGTGTACTCGCCATTCAGTCGCAAAGGCACAATTCGTCAGCAGGATCATCAGGCTTGCAATATTGCCCGTTCTGCTATTGCCCGCTCACTTCAACTTGAAGCTCGGAGGACGGCTGTTCTCGTCTCAGCTATCATTCAGAATGTTATGCTGAATCGCGTTACTCCCAAGTCGGTAGAAGACCTTTGGAAAGCCGTCCAAAATGATGGGATACTGCGTCAGCTTCGACGCAGAACCGATGCGAATGTAGACTCCTATAGCCAGTTCTCTGGATGGGTTGACGGTGCGCGCCGCAACCTCGCTTCTGAGGAGCAGCGACGGCTGGATGACGAGATCGGATTTCGCATCTATACACATCAATTTGGTAACTGCGCACGACTTGCTCGCCTGCATTTGATTTCTGCTTAAATTGCACCTCCATAATACCTATCACTTATCCCGCCCTACCCCCAGGCGATAGCTTTCTTCTGCTCCTCACAGCACTCACGTTGTCGTCTTCTTTACATCAGTTCCCTCTTACTTTTCACACGACAAAATACCCTGCTTACTCTCTGTTGTAGCAGGACAAAATCACCTGCTTCTTTTCTCCACCTACATTGGTGTGGTCGACTATTCGTCGTCGTATTTATCTACTGGGGATGCGTCTCAGGAAAGTAAATAAGGCGGCTATATATAAAGGAGACAAGATTATGCGTTTGCTGCGCGTGTCGCGCTTATAACCGCTCTGCTTTCACCACTTACACGTTAACCTTGTTAACCGCCGTCGGGTTTTCCTCACAAATCGTCACTAAACCCGTGTGGATTCAGCATTTACAAGTCCAACCAGCCCAGTCCCGTCATGTTACTGACACCTGAAACTCTCGTAACCTCTACTGGCAGCCACTTGCGTCACGTATCACCACTGGTTCCCTCACTTACGAGCATTTCGCACGCCTTTGCTCGTTAACAAACGTCCCATCTTCCGTGTTTACAACGGCTTGCACGTTAACCAACCATCCTCCATTGGTTAACAATATCGCTAACTCCTTCCGGCACCACACTTGCTCGTTAACAACACGTTCCCAACTCAGGGAACGGAGGAAACGCTTCACGAATGAGTCAACGAATGTCGTCAAGAGATTCGGGCGAACGTCGACGCCGACGCACTGGCGTGAGCCGAAGAAAGCAACTCTCGAAACGCACGACCGGCACCAAATTGTGGCTGGCCGATGAACAGCTTTTGGAGGATTTGGCCCACAGAAAAGAGAAGAGTCCCAGCCAGCTATTGCGCGAGATCATCCACGAGTGGGCAACTACAAAACGAGTGTCAGGACAAGCCAGAGACGCGATCGACGCTGCAGGCCCAATCCAGAAACTTCACCGTCAAATACTAGCCGAAGAGATTGCACCTCTCCGCGAGACTCTTTCCACGATTCTTGGCCTCGTAAGTGACGAAGTTTCGAGCAGGGTGTCAGCGAACGCTAACACCCCCGATTCAACACTGCTTCTCCTAATCGAAAAACTGACCGAGGAATTGAAAGCCACTAAGGAAGAACTCCGCGTGCTCCGAGCCTTCGCTACCGCGCACTACTTGCTCTCTGGACAATCCTTCGCGAACACCTGGTCCGTACTCAGCTTCCTGCAGCGCTACCTGGTTGTACCGACACTCCAGAGAGATCCCGCACGCGCTAAAGACTCTCTACAAATCGCCACCACCGAACGCGACGACGCCCGCCGAGAAGGACTTACACTCGTCGAACAATTGAACACTGAATTGGATATCGAGAACGCACTCCTAAATCCCGAAGGACAAACCTGACCTTGGCACACACTTTGTTATCACAGCGCACGTCGGCCTTGCGATCCCGAAGATCCTCGGCCATACGCGTAAATGGGAAAAGTTATTGTAGCCATAAAACCGGTCAGCGCTTCACGAGGCTCTAGCGGCATCACCCGCTACATTGCCGAGTCCAAGCGTAATCCTGAAAAGGAAGGATTAGGGGAGAAAGAACCTCGCCCACTTTTCTCTACAACTGAAGACCGCCTCACCTATCTTGAAGCAAACGAAATCCTGGCCCAACCTACCGGCGCTCTCGCGGAAAAAGAAGACGTCATTCACCTTGTCATCTCACCGGAGAAAGGACAGTTCGAACAACTCGGAGAGACGCGGGAAGAACGGCTCGAAGCATTCAAAGAAGTCATCCGCGAAGCCGCGCAAGAAATTCAAAAGGAAGTTGAGTTTGTCGAACTTTATTGGATTGGTGGCATACACCTCAATACCGATATTCCTCACGCCCATTTAGCCATCTCTCGCGACGGTTGGCATCGACACACCGAGCGTGCAAAACACATCAAGCACCTCCCACGCACTCTTCTACCTCACAATGTCCGCAATGAAAAAAACGAAAAGATATTCGTGCCTGGAAAGATCGCACTGGCTGTTAGCGACGGTATCGAAAAGCAGCGACAGCTCGTGCTGCAAAAAAGCATCGAGAAGGAACTCAAGTCCAAGCAAAGTGTTCCTACCCAATCCAGTGATCGCGAGGCCCCTACTCGTGAGGACGCCGCTCAGCCATTTCAGCCCGCTGAAACCGATCAAGTCTTAACCGATAAACAAGCTCAAGTAGATCTGAAAAACCACGAATCCACGGAGCACTTCCTAACTCAAAACTCTGAGAGATTTGAAATCATCCAAGTACCCAATGACGATCCCAGTCCGGACGACAGCCATGAGCTAATTCCACCACAACAGCCACCAGAACAACCGGATTCTTTCACGGATCACAGCCTACGCGAAAACATCGAATCTCAATCAGAAGATCACCCGGAACCATTCGTCGATCCACACGAGATCACTGCTCCCGAAGCGGAACTCGTTAAGCCCCCACACGTCTCTGACCACCTGTGGCGCGATCGCTATATTCTCGGCCGCTCCATGGTTGCTCGCGGCGAAGTTGAACGACTCGAGGCCGACCTAAAAAGCACCCGCGAACATGGAGACAAACGAAGGTTCCGAGTCTTCGACGCCACCCACGGTCACACTCGCCCAATCTCAGCCTTCGATATTCAACGCCGCGCGGATGCCGCTGCCGGCGCCGCTGTTCGTGAGGCCCTAACTTCGGACCCTGACCAACGCCATGAGATACGGCAGGAACGCTATGACATGGAGATTGAACGCCACGAAAAAGGTATCCACGATCATCGAATCATCGTCGCAAAAACGATCCACAAAATAGAGACGAACCTCGATGCTGCCTATAGCCAGCACAGCGGACTAAGGCCCGAGGTTCAACGAATTCAGCTCCACTGCAAACACAGCAATCAGCCGCTGCCGGTTCCCTTATTGCGACCCAGCGAAATCAGCAAACTTCAGGATCAGGCCATCGCTGCTCGTAACCCTTCCCGAGTTCATACCCTGGAAACTATCCGAGAACATTTAGCTGCCGAACGCGGCGACCATACTCGCTCCGATCAGCAGATCGCCCGCCTCGACGGTCAGCTCTTACTCGCTCGCTCCGAGCACGCCGCCAGAAACGAACGCGCCTTGCAGTTCGAACGCACTCGACACCAAACTCGATGGGAGATCCACGGACAAAAATACTCCCTCGCTGATCTCGATCGCCGCATCAGTGAACAGGAAAACCGCTCCCGATTCTTTGGCACCCCATTGAAGATAACGACGCTGAATTTGCGTCCGTCCAGTCGCAGACAAGCACACCTTCAGGTTGGCGAATTGAAAGCCGTTCGCGAAACCGTTGTGACATTGATAGAAGAACGAAGACAGGAGCTTCATTCATCCACGAAGGAAGCGGGTCGGCTGACTGCGATCCTTTCAGAAATCCACGTTAAGGAGCAAGACCGACAGCTTGCCCGCAATGGCGAACGTCAGGAAAAAACTCTTACCAGATCTGAACTCGACCAACTAATCGACCACGGCAATGTCCTGACTGAGCCAGCCATGCTGAAACAAGCTTTTCTACTCGAAGTGCGTTTCGAAGAACGGCTCGCCCCGTCAAAACAACCTACAATTCAAGAGCGTGCCGCACGCGCCGCTGGCCGCGAGATTCTCACCGAGATCGCCCTGCGACAAGCCACGGAAAGGCTCGAACGTTTTGATGAACAAAAGCAGTTCATAACCGTGGCCATCAAAGACCGCGAAGGCAACGAACAAACAGCCCGCCTCTTTGATTTTCGTCATCATCACCACCCGTTAGTTTGGCTCGCGCAACGCATCACCGAATCCAAAGAGCAACGCCATCTGAGACGCGAAACTAATAAAGCAATTGAAACCGAACATGCCCGACTAAGAGAGGATCTGGCCAAAGCCGCCGAGTGCCACCAACTCACCAAATCGCTTGCCGACTCACACCGCGAGGAACTGTTGGCTATCAGGCAGCCCATGCCTGATGCCGCCTTTACTCCAAAACAGATTGTCCAACTGGAAATTTATGCGACCCGTCACCATGACCCGTTAGAACGTCTACGAGTGGAGAACATCGTTCAGCGCGCCGAACTCGCCTCGCAAACGAAACAAACGTACCCCCAGCACGAAGCACAGTTACTTCCTGGCGAGCATCTACGTCACGCTGATCAACAGGTTCACGAAAGGCCTAGAAACAGTCTCACCGGGCACCGAACCGATACCTATATCCCTGAGAAGGATCTCGCCACAACATCGCGCCCGTCGCAACACGAACAGCTCCAGCCCCCCAACACAAAAGTTGGCCCAGATGACCTCACAAAAGAAACTCCGGACCTCGACATCACTCTTTAATGGAGCCCAAAAGTGTGACTATTAGACAGATCGGGTGTTAGCGATCGCTAACACCCCCACGACGACGAAAACGTCTCCAACTGCCAGAATCTGTCACTACCCACCACACACTCTCCAACAATGCGCGCATTTCTTACTTCATCGGCGGTTTGAGCTTCCCTCATCACCTCGAAGTAGATCGCATTTCCCTGCGCACACCACTTGCTAACTCGATCCACGACTGACCCTTCGGAGATCTCTGCATCCCATCGCGCCAGTCGTTGAATCCTTTGTATCGATAGAAGAAGAACCCGGTATGAAAGCCCAAAGGGCCAAAGTCAGACTATCAGCGGCGCCAGAACTCGAAAACATCGTCGTAGTCAACCGCCATAGTTACGCTGGTCCAAAAGACAATACTTACTTCTACATTGGTCGTGGCACTCCCCTCGGTAACCAGTGGTCCGATACACCCAATACTGCCGCCACCTATAGAGTCGAAACCCGCCCACAATCTCTCACCAAGTACGATCATTGGCTAGCCGATCAAATCGCCAAAGCCCAAGGCCCTGTTTTTCAAACCCTTCAACAACTCAAAGCCCTCGGCGCTCGCGGTGAACCAGTTACTCTCGGCTGCAGTTGCGTTCCCGAACTCTGTCATGGCGATGTGGTCAAAGCCAACCTCGAGCTTCTTATTCATAACGATCGCTCACCAGAACAACAGCTCGAACGCGAGGCTTTGCAAATCATCTCGCCCCAAGTAAGTGAGCGACTCAACTCCTATCACTTATCCGGACGTGCCCGGCAAGCCCACACCGAAATCAACAACCATTCGCTCCTTGACGACCTCGCTTCGCTTTACAACATACCCGAAGGCACCTCACGAGCCGAACACGCCAGTCGGCTAAATACGATAGACCAATTCACGCGCGCCAACTTCGAGCGCGGAGCAACCCTGACCGACGAAGTACTTTCAATACCGAAAGACCCTGACGGCCACGAGCAAGACGACAAAGTCATAATCGGCACTGAAGTCCACGCAATCAATTTTGTTCGCGGTTTTATCGCCGATCCTGCCGCCGCCCTAGAGAAAGGCCGCCTTCTCTACGAGCTTGGCAACAGAGCATGTGGTCAATGGACCGAACCTAATGGCCGACTCGAAATCTTCCGGCACATCTATAGAGAGATCCGCCAGGACAGCGCAGGTAATTACCGCTCTAACGAAGAAAAAGCGCAGGTCATCGATCAAGTCCTCGAAGGAACTGCACACTGGGCTTTACAGCTACCCGAACCAACTCCCGATCCAACCGCCGAGGAACTTCACCAATTTACCACCACGCTCGCAGAGCAAAACCGCGACTTCTTAAATCAGCAGCTCTTAACCAACCTCACCACGGAAAAATCCGGCATCCTGCAAACCTCGTCGTATTTCGATCACCTGCGATCAGTTTCGTACGGTATGGACGGCAACGGATTGGCAACGCTCGGCGAACTCGCTGGCTACACAACTCTTCACTACGATACCGCCCTTGAGACGCAGGATCATTCACAGGATGAAAACCTTCTCTATGCCCAAATGTATGAAATGGCCGTCTCGGATGTGCCAGAACCCGAAATGGACCATCTGGGTGTAGAGCATGAGACACTCAGCACCGTTACCTTTGAAGCGACTTTTGATCGCATTAGCCTGGCCCAACTGCCGCCCCAAATACCAGACAGCATCCAAACGCCCGACGAACTAATTAACCACGTCCTGCCAGCTATCGACATTCAAATAGAAAACGGCGGGTCAAAAGGGTTCTTTTCAAACGCTGAAGATGCCAAAAGAGAAATCCTTTCACCAATTTACGAAGCCAACCGCGCAGCCGATCAACGTGACTTCGAAAAGAACGTTGCGAACACCTTCACGCGCGCCGGCGAAACACCAGCAGACGCTACCCTGTCTCGTGCTGAGGAACTGAATGCGATCTCCTCGCTACGCATACTCGTCGCCACTGAGTACCGCGAAGAAACGAAACCTTTCTCACGACAAGCTATCCAATGGGCCAAGGAAAATTACTTGGTTAATGCCGACCGTGAGCGCACTCAAGGAAAACTCAAGCCCGGCGAATATCAGAAGATCATTGCCGCACAAAACGAAGCTCGCGCCACCTGGCTGATCAATCATCCAGGCCAAGCTGCCCCAACTCGCACTCAGATCGCTTCTATCAACCGGCTCGAGCAAAGCGGTCATCAACTAAACGCGGCCATCCAACGCATCAATCCAACAGCCCAGGAATACGCGCAAGCACTAAATAATCTGCAATCACATCTTTCATCCGCCACTACGCGAGCTGAATCGCTGTTACGAAACTACGAAGCTGCCGAACGTGGCTCCGACTTACTAAACAGGGTAGCCATACGCTACGCAGAAAACATTCGCCTCACTCCTGATTTCCAACACCAGAAAGCAGCGATCGCAGTCGCCGCTAAAGGAAACTCGATTGACGAACGACAACTGTTAGTCAGCGGTAATAACCCGCTCTACAGCACGTCGTTAGATCCCCTCGCCTCCAACCAACGCTCTAACTACCCAGAGCTAACAGGCGAAACCCGAAGCCCCAGCCCTTACACACAACTCTCACACGACAACAGACTTGCCGAGCGTGAAGCTTCGCAAGCATTAGTAAATACTTTAATCAACCCGGAGATAAAAGCCGCGCAAACACTAAATAACGCAGAGCTTGCTCAATGCAGCAGGCAGTGTCAGCAACTCACGGGCATCAAGGCTGTCAGCGCCAGCCAGGCCCGTGAGACAATTTCTCTCAAACTACAAGGATTTGAAAAAGCGGAGGCCATGGTCGACGCCACGCGAACACGCTTTAACCTTCAGGACCAACCAAAGGAACTGACCAACGTCTCGCCGGCACTCGCTTACCTCTCGCTTACATCCAACAGCAATATTCGCGTCCCTGTAGCCAGTCTTCGCGAACATGAAGTCATGCTGGCGACCGCGAACGAATGCCGCCTCGAGACTTCAACCTGGTCCAGCCTCCATACCCCCAATCCGATTTCCGGTCTCGATCAGGAACGCACCGACACCATCCGTTTTATCTCGTCGTATATCGACTATCGGCTTAACGACCATGCGACCCTACAGCTTTCCACCAATCCAACATTTCGTAATTATTCCGAACGACTGGCGGCGGCACGCACGCCCGATGAGCTAATCAAAGCAGGCAACGAGATCCGACTCGAAAACTACCAACTCAACCAACAACTCATCGCACACCGCTCCGACCCTGCTAAAGTCGCAGCCCCTGAAAAGCAACCACTTCGAGTAATGGAAATGCGCGAAGTCTTTCTTACCGCCACTCCAACCGCAAACACCCGCGGCGAACGTGAGCAGATGAAAGACATCCTGCAGTCAATGACGATCTTTGGAAAAGAAAAGACCGAGCGCGTCAAACTGCTTACCGAAGGGAAGCTTGCCCCCTCTCCTGCCCTCAGTAAACTTCTTACCAATCTTGACACTCGACAAACACCACGCGCCGTAGATCATTTTTACAGCAGTCTGAAAACACAGGCCGACGCCCTTCATACAAAAAATAGCTTTGATATCAAGACTACCTACGAGGGACTACAGCAATTCGAAAAGGATTATCTCTACCAAGTCGCCCTGGCTCGACGCTACGAAGTCGTTAATGCTAAAGCTCAAGGAACCACTCTTAACGTACAAATCAACCAACCAGTAACCGCTAACATTGGCCTTGTTCCAGACACAACACAAGCCCCTCTACCGACAACTACTGACCTATATCGTGATTACTACGGTCGCGCTGACTGGCTCGAAGCAAAGAGTATTGTCCAGGCCGCCGCGACACTCGAAACTGGCACAGCCACAAACCTCGATCGCTCCACAATCGTTCCGGAACTAAGTGACGGCGAAGTCCAGGCTATTAACTATGTCGTCAATACGTTTGACCAAAATCGACAAACACAAATAATTGACCACTTCAAACATTCCGCCGATCCGCACCAGCAAGCGATCGGAGAGATGATCAGGACGGCTTCAGAAGTAAAACTCGCAGGCATCGACCCTAACACTCAACAGGTCGAACTCAATATTCCGACTGACTACACTCTCAGCCCTGACTCTGTTTTAACTGTAATCGACTACACCCAACAGGAAACCGTCAGAGCTACCGAAGCCGCCAAATTACCGCCAAGCCAACTCAGCGAGCTTAGACAAGCTGCTCAGTCCCAAGCCTGGCGCGACCTAACGCAAGAGGTTGTCAGAGACCCTGCAAGTCTGCTCAACGCTCCAGCCGAAACCGTTTATCACGCACAGGATCTCCTTCACGGCATTAACCACACCGCAGCCCTTCAGGAACGTGCCCGTACCGCGAATCGAATTCTCAACACGCATATCGCGATTTGCGCTGCTAAAGCCGAAAAAGTGGTTGCGCTAGCACAAGCTAAAACCGATCCCTTTCGCACCCTTGAGCAACAACAGACCACTCGCGAACTCGTTAAGATCGCATTGAATCCGCAATTGCAGCCAAGCAACGCCGACGTCATCAGGGCTAACGCTCCCGAGTACACGTTAATAGAACAAACGCTAACTGCTAACGACAACGAAAAGGCAGCGCAGCTCAGAGACTACGCAGCCGCTACACGCAGCGAATACGTACAAAGCTTCGTCAGGCTCGACGATAACCGGCGGACTCTAAGGACTATCGAAACTCGTGCGGCTTCCGAGACGCATCTCGCCGGCGCCAACCCGCAGACAACAGCAGACCGTTACCTATCTGCCCGAGACGAGATCGCCCGTTCCCACCTTGGCGAAATCGTCCACACAATGATTGAGAATAAGTCTCTGCCTGACATCGCACCGGACCAACTCGCGACACTCACAGTTCAAGACCTCGTACCTACCGATGTTCAGGAAATTGCGCTTGAGCTTTCCCGTGACCCGGCCTGGCAATCGCTTGAGCCACCAGAACTCAGATCCGATGCTGCCAACCGTGAAGCCCCTGCGTCGCTGGTCATTATTGCTGACGAAGTAATGGACCGCGTTGCCGACGCGCAAATCATCGAACTCGAGCTCGATGAGAAAAAGACACAACTCAAAAGCTTCATCGCCGAACAGGTCGCCAAGGTAGAAAAACCAATTCAAGACCAACGAGCGACCGTTGCCTATGACGAACGATTCCGTGAAACCATTGCTGCTATCGCCAGTGACAAAGAATCGCCAGACCGCGCTGAGACCGCTAACCAACTTCTGGAAACCATCACCCTCGGCGAGCTTGATCCTGCTACCCTGGTCAGCCAAGCAACGACACGACAGCTCGATCCGGCTTCAGCCGAGATCGTCATTGAAGCTAATGTGGCAGCGATGGCCCACGCCGAACAAGTCCGATCACAACCTATATTCGCAACCGCCGAGCGAGAGACGATCCAAGATCGGGCAATCGCCGACTTAACTGGACCCGCGGCCGACCGCTACCACGAACTCCGCGCCGACATCACCGAGGTCCAGGACCGCTTTCACACGTCCCTCGACCGCGTTGACGAAAAGATCACTGAACTCGATCTTGCTCGCGCCGAGCTTGCGCAAGAAGCCACGCTCCAACAATTTCAGGAAATCGCACGTCCCGCAGCCGTTGCGATTAACAACTACATCAAGGACACTGTCCGCGAAGAAGGTCTACCCGCACTTCTGGATCCAGACCGCTTCGAACAACACGTTCAGCAAGTCGCAGCCGTCATCACAGAAACTGCCAGGACCCATAACATCAACCTGGGCACAACTACACAAAGTGAACAGCAAATCAATCAGGTAGCCACTGAACTATTCAAGACCCTTACTCCACAGCTCGAACACGCAAACACACAGCTCGCTATCACACAACAATTAACCACACAACTTGAAACAACCACTCACTTGACAGAACAAACGCTCACGCAGATCACCGCTTCACAACAATTCGGCGCGAACGGCGATCATACAACCAACTTCTTCACTCAACAGGACCGTGAACGCGAACAGCAAGGCAAGCAAGCACCATCAACTCCAACTACGAAGATACAAGACCAATCAACTCGAGAATCTTCTGCGCAAAGCGTGACCAAAGCACCAGAACTAACTCCTGCAGGCGGTCCCACAGCATCGATCGCAAACGGACCGGAAGTCGGAGCCAGCATTGAAGAAGCGGCAGCGCTTGTACTCGTCTAACCAGAGTTGGCTCGTTAGCGGAAACGTACAATCAGAAATAGGCGGGCAGTAAGAGTCGCATTAATGAAAACATATTGGAGTTAAAGAATGAGAATCTTGCTCGGCACTCTGCTTGGCTACAGTCTTCGCCACAGGGAAAGATTACTAATCACAATCCTGACTGTCGTTCTCGTCATTATCTATGTCGTCTTGCCCACTATCTCACTCGGCATCCAGGCCATAGCCGTAACGTACCTTGGCCTTTCGGTCCACCGCGAAAAACTCGCCAGACCAAAACAAACAACCGTTCCCGCAATCAAAGGTTTGAATTACCAGGCTGCCGAGGCCGCACTACGCTCTTCCCATTTGCACATTCGCGTACTGGCGACGCGCTACGACCTACCACAACAGCCGGGGACTATCGTCGACCAATCCCCGGCGCCTGGTGAACAAGTCGACTACGGCTACACCGTTCGCGTTACCATCACCCACACCAGCTCACGCGGGCCAAGTCCGTAAAGACAAAACAATGCAGTCGGGACGGCCAACCCTCACAACGGCCTCCCACGGCGCCGCTAATGTTCACAATGTTCTTTGTAATTTTCTATTCAACAACCGCTCTCAAAATTGAAAACCCAAATCCAATTCCCGTTCGCCAATCAAGTGAGGCATGAACGTTATTGGTGGACCAGACCCGTCGTAAGCAAACGACTATCCGAGCAATACCAACTCCGAAAAGATACCCCTATAGTCAAACCCGACCCAATAATTTTCGTTTTGATCAGTTGCTCCAAGTCCAAACTCGCCACTGAAGCACCAGCCCGAGAACTCTACACAGGCCAACTCTTCAAGAAAGCAGTCGCCTGGGCAGAGCGGCACAAATACCCATGGTTCGTAATCTCAGCACTCCACGGACTTGTCACACCAGATCAGACACTTCAACCTTATAACTTCACCATCAAGGAGCTGCGCAAACGAGAGCGCGAAAGTTGGGCCTACCACGCGATCAGTTGCCAGCTCACCAAATACGCGTCCAGCGGCTCCCACGCCTTTCTAATCATGCCAGAGGTTTACCGTTTGCATATCCAGACAACCCTGCGTGAAGTTGGCATCACCTACGAGAATCCGGTTGAAGGTATGGGAATTGGTCAACAAATGAAGTGGCTTACGCACGAATGATCCGAACGACCATTCATATCACACCCGGCTGACTACGCTATTAGAGTTGGTTTTGCAATTGAACGGGAACTAGAAATATTCCCAACAAGAGAAGAATTTTACGTCACGGCCCCGACCACGATCGCTAGCCGCGCCCGCTACGGAATCCCCTGGTTTGAAACTAAGTGGACCGAAGCTGCTCAAACCTCACTATTTTGACTCTGCATCACCCAACCACTTTCCTTATGATCATTTGGCTCTCGCCTAAACCCCAACAGGACAAATTACCCTGCCTCTAGTATTCGTCGCATCGACACTCGCTCGAATTTCCCAATAAAACACCCCTTCTCGAACTCAGACTCACTACCACTTCGGTGGCACACTAGGTGCAAAACGCATCAAGTGCCGGACCACTTTTCGGCATTACCAAATTCCAACGAAGCACCAAACCCGAATCGAACGAATCATGGGATGTGGAAGGTCAATACTACTTGAAGAACTCCTGTCCTACGTCACCGACTGCGAGTTGCGAGTCGGCCGCATAACCGAAGACGCGAAACCTGCCAGCTTCGTCCTAAACACTTAGGGACCCCCTACCCGCCGATGAAACACGACTTCCTTAAGATCGATACGACCACCAAGGAGCCACTCGAACTCGCCCTGTGGAACGCTTACGAATATGAATACGACAATCGTCTCGCGTCAAGGTTTAAGTGGGAAGACGACAGACGTGATTACACCACAGCTTTCAATACCTCGTTTACCCTCCTATTGAACAATAAGGGCATGGTCGTCTTGCGTGACATGCTCCGCAAGGTAGAACTTTATTGTATCCGCAAAAACGCCGCAGTTCTTCAACTGATGCTGTGCGACTTACTCGGCGACAAGTTCAAAGAACTACAGCTAGAGAAAGGCCAACAAGAAGAATTAACACTCCGAGCCCAAGAGGTCTTAGAAAATCTTTTCAAAGATCGATATGTTCGAATTTACGATCAGCTATGCACACTCGCCATAACATCGCATCTCTATTCCAGCGGCTATGAATTTTATACCCGCGACCTAGCCACAAAGCTCCTAAACCAGAATAGCCCAAAAACCGCGAGCCATCTAATTATGATGTTGGCGGCTTCTGGGCGGGTTAACGCACAGTTACTGCTACTTCAGACTCCATACGATCCCATCGACCCCACTGACTCTGATGACATATCCCTTGCAAACATCATGTCAGCAATCAACTATCGTCTGGCAAACTACCTAGTTGACTCAGCAACCGATAACTACCTCTCCGAACTACAATCCACCACCCTGGCTGAATCTCAAGCGTCCCAACCCGTACTCTCACTTTTAGACCAGACAACAAGTCCGCCACACCAGCTTCGAGAAATTGTCGCGCCCCGGCCCGAACCCCCACGTCTCATACCAAGCGTGGAGCGCGCAACAGAAGAAACAATCGCTCTTATACCCACGACCATAGACGAACGGATAATCCAGCACGAATCAACAGAGTTAAGCGAACTACGAACTAAAGCCGAGTTATTAGAAGCACAATTGATAGAAGCCGAGCGACAGCTCGCAGCCACCACGCACGATCTTCATCTCCAACAAAAAGCAGCCCGGCATCAAAAATACCTTAACTCCATCCTCAACCAACAACTTGCCCAAAAAGAAACTCTTCGTGCGGACAGTAGCAATTTCCCAATTGACGTAACCGTAAGGTGCGACTCCCCGAAACGCCAATCTGCCGATCCTATTCACGACTTATTAAACCAAGTGGTCGCCGCTAAACTAACGCCAGCCGAATCACTGACAACCATAGACAAGCTTCTCACTAACCATGTAGCCATCCTTCCCTCTGCTTACAAAAGTGCCAAGGAAAGCGAAAACTTCCGCGATCGAAAAGGATGCTTCAAACTCTTATGGCGTCTTGCAACCGATTACCGCACGGCTCTGCTTACAGGATCCGGCGATGCGGAAGCGAGAAAGGTGTTTTCCTATAATGAGTTCGCCTCGAATGACGGTGAGGCAGAAGACAGGAGGAAGTCTCAATTACGCTTTGAATACAATGGTCGAATCCTACAATTTTCAAAACACCTAAAGCTCGGGTTCAAAAAATCCAACGCCGAAACAATCCGCATTTACTTTGACTACGATGCTCTCGAACAAAAAATTATCATAGCTTACTGCGGACCACATCTTTAGATTCTGCCTAATCGTTTTGGTCTACGTCGTCGCGTCAACCATGTCATTGCGGTCTCAGTAAACAATGGCTGCACACTCGGAGCGTACTCCCGGCAACCTTCACCGAGTACACTTTGTTTCGCTTCACATAGTTGTAAACCGTCCACCTGTCCACGTCCACGATCTTAGCCGCACCACTGACACGCACGAACTTCACGTAGTCGCCGCAACGCGGACACCACACTTTGTCCCCAAGAACGCGAGGCGGATTTGATTCGCTCATAGTCAGCCCTATCTCCCGCAACCTGAGGCGGGACCGAGGAACGTCACCGACTCACACCAGCAACGCTCCCCGGTAGCCTCATGCTGAGCGGCTGCCACGCAAGCAACCACATGAGGCTTCTGGGCTTAACTCAACTTCTATTTACTACGTCGCAAAAATGAGGCATGGTGTGAGATCAAAACGCAGATTTATTTTCAGGTGCGGCAAATGTCCCCGGAGTATCCCAAAAAACTTCCCGCGAAACTCAAGCATATTCGCGTGATTGAATTGGATCTATCAGAACAAGAAATGGCGGAACGGCTTGGAGTCGCAGAGCGCGAAGTAGCAGAATACGAACGAGGCGCGAGGGAGTGTCCGTTGTCGCTCGTCCTGGAATATGCCAAGTGGATCGGACTCTCGCCTTACGTGTTAGTAAACGACGCGAGCGAGATCCGTCCGAACTGGAAGGGCAGGTGGGAACAAATGAAGTACGAGACTACTGTAATCGCAAACAAGGACTAATCTAGTTCCTAGTGGATGGCTTAGGCGATGTTTGACTTTCCTTAAATCGGACCTCTCTGGCGAGAACCGCGCCAGCGAACTTAAGCCTCAGGCGAAGCCGCAGTGTAGGCTCATGAATCTCTCTAGTTATCTGATCTGCGCGAAACCAATCAGTTGTAGCAAGGGCCGCGAGCTTTGGATCGATTCTTACTTCGCTCAGATTCAGGGGCACGACGCCTAACCTTGTCGCGATTTCTCCAATCTTAGCTTCCAGCCCAAAGGCAAACGGTGGCTTGGTTCGTGATGTGTCTTTTGACGAATTAGCGTACTTTGCTGAGGTCACCAACGTTTCGAATGCTCGGCGAGAGTCGTCCTTCACCAACATAGCGGCTGCCAGCAGCGCCAATTCAGTTTTATATGGACTCGGCGAGGCTGCGTCCAATGCTTTTAGTCCCTTACTGATCGACTCAAAACCTAAGACTTTATCCTCTTTGGCGGCCTCTGTTGCCACTGCAAGCAAGGCCCAGGCTCGCATTTCTTCCGAAGAGAGCATCCCGGCAAGCTGTTGCGCCTCAATCATCTTTTTCTGTTTCACCAGCGCGTTCACGCGAGTGATCGTTAAGAGGTCTGTGTAAGCTGATTTAGCATCCGGGTCAGTAAAACCGTTGATGGCGTCTCCAGCCAAGTCAAGTCTTTTCTCGGAGTCGTTCGACTCGTTCCGTAACAGTTCAGAAACTAAGCGATTAAGTCTGAGGTCACGTCTATCAGCGATTGGATCTTTTAGAATATCGGCAAGTCTCTCCTTCGGGTCTGAGAACGTTTCCGGTTGAGTGCGTTGTGTGATCACCCTCATGTTTTCCGGAACTAAAGCAGCAGTTTGGTCCAACAGCAAATCAAACTGAAGTAGCTGGTCCGGTGCATACTGCGAAATGAGATAGCGTACGTTTCCTGAGAAGACACTAAATCCGCGGGTGATGTAATTCTTATCGATCCCAGGGTCTTTGATAACAATTGCCCATGTCTGAAGTGAGCGCATCATAAAGCTGACAAATGCATTCTTTGCCGCTTGCGGCATGTCCTTATCAACTAGACCGATAGTAGAAGCGGAAAAGACACTGGAGGGATCGAGCGTAACATTTGTTGCCAACACCTGACCGATATTGTTTTCGAGTCTGTCAAGGAGTACGCGGTTTCCCTGCTGCATCAGTTTTTCAACAATATGAAATAGGACGCTTGAGACAGTTGCCCCCTGAAGACTTTGCCCTACTAGCCCCAAGGCTCTCTCAGGTTCAGTGTCGATGAGCGAGAGGGCAACTTTAGCAGCCTGGTCCGCAGCCGTTTGCCGGTCGTTGTAATGAGCACGCCAGGAACTAAAACTCTTGAGCAAAGCTGTTGAGTTGTTGCTGGCGGTCGCTTCCTCTGAAGTTTGCAACTCTTTCTGTCGAATGAGAGCCTTTTCAGAGTCCACCAGCGCATAGACAGCTAAAGCCTCATTGCGGAGAGTTGCCGCAGTATTTCGCTCATGCCAACTCGCGTCGTCCGCAAAACCCCACTCTTTCAAATCACGCAGAACAACTTCCAGCAGCAGAACCGCTTCCTCTTTTTTTGCCGGCTGCAAAATCTTTGCAGCTTCAATCAGGACTTCGGCTCTTTGCGGGATGTCCGGCAGCTTAGTAGCCTCTCCTGTTATCTCTGTAATCGACGTAATGGCGAGCGCATAGTAGTCGTAATCAGCAGCGGGGATCTTTTTCTGAGCTTTACCTAGTGATCCCGGCCAGCACATGATCAACGAAATCAGGATAACTAACGCTAGAGTCTTAGTAATCTGCATGCCTCGTCCCCTTAACTCCTCAAAATCCTTGAGGGCACGTTGAGCGAAGCGGCGCTCAACGTACCCAGCACGACGTTTAATACTCGTTCGGCGTTTCTAGACCGGGTTTAGCAGTTTTGCAGCTCGCTTCACATTTCCTATAGTCCTCACCACACTTCGTGACACAGCTCTGATTATATCCGCAGTCGTTCCGGCAACTTATCTCTCGCCTCTGACAGCCCTCCAAACAGGGATTCCCGGCTTCTTCAGCCAGAGTTGTTATAGAACTCGAATTGGGAAAGGTGGCAATGACAAGCAACAGAATAACCGCAAAGAGTTTGAGTCTCAGACGCATCGGTTTAACCTTTCTGTGAAGGCTGCGCTAGTAGCGCAGTCAGGTTGAGTACCCGTGAAAGGTAAAGGTGTTATGGGTTGGCCTTTACGTTTCGTGAAGAAGGTCCGACTGCTTCGACTGAGGCTGTCGAGTGGCCGGATGCTATGACAACCGAGAAAGTGTTGTGAAACTTTTTGGGCACGAGCGGAAGTGGGCAACTATCACCGAACGCCAGCGGCCGCGACTCACTCTTCGAGAGAAGACCTGCAAACCCTTTTGCCCCATTCTCCACCAAACTCGCGCTGCTCTACATCTGAGGCGACCTCTACGCGACCCTTTTCGTCCTCGAAAACAAAATGAAAGCGTATGGCGGTGCGCGTCGTGATTGGCTGTTGACTGCCATCATAAAGCTCTTTTAGTTTCCATTTTTGAAGAGCCTTTTTTACCGCCTCGGAAGCTTGGGAGTTTGGCGACTCATAAAACTTAATCTTGCTCAACCTACCATCTGTACCGAAAAGAACTGCTGCAAAAACCACGCCCTGAGACGCTCCTGGCTCAGCTTCTTCTGGATACTCAGGTAAGCTGGTTTCCTCTGCGATCATGCGAGTTGTTAACTCGGGCACGCATTGAACTCTCGTGCTCTCCTGGTGCGAGGAGGTTAGCGGCGAAGTTACGACCAAAGCCAAACATAACGCAACGAGCAGGAAGAGTTTGAACATTAACTTGCCTTTGTCATTTACCATCACTATCGCCCCCCTCCGAAATAAACCTTAACGCCCTCGCGCTGTCTCATTGTTTCCAAGCATGGTCCAAATCTCAGTCTCGCGTTCGGGTTGCAGCTTACCAATCCAGGACCCCCGAACAGTCCCGCTAGAATCCGCCAAAATCAGAGTCGGACTCAACTTAACTCCCAGCAATCCTCTATCGCCTTGCAGAACGGTTTTAAATGACAATCCTGCGTTCTTAAAGAACTCGTCGGCGATCTCTGGTCGGTAGGGTGTGATCAGCACCAGTTGGACGTCTGTGGGTTCTTGAAAGGTATCGATGAGTCGTCGGTAGAAAGGCAGACTCTCAATACAAATGTTGCAGTCTTGCTGAAGAAACAGCAGCAGCGTTTTCTTACTACGAGAAAAATCAACTCCCGATACCGAGATCGTACGACCCGAAGGTCGCTTACCCAGGTAGCGTTGAGCCAGACTCGTCGCGAGGAAAGCGCAAGCGAGTACCAGTGCTATGTTGAGAGTTCGATGGAGGTACTTGCTGTGCAACACTGGTTGTCACCATTCACGAAGTCAATTCAGATACGAATGCGAGAAGCGCTGAACTCCGCACGTACTCATTTTTCAACTGCAGTATCAAGCTAACGGCTCCATTTGGATCTTTTGCCAAGGGTACCTTGAACGCTCCTCTAACTGTGCCCGATTTGAAACCCTTAACATCAGTTGAGAAAGTAGCCGACTGCGATCCCACTCTTACTCTTATAAATCGGTCAAATTTTAGCGGCTCATTTAGGTCGGAGTCTAAAGTGTTGATGACGGTTAACGCTTCTGAAAGAACATTTGATCCAGCAGCAACGTCGATCCCGGAGGTGAGTTCAGCGCCAAGCAAGAGAAGTGATGCCTTGCTGGATCCCTCCGTTCTCCGCGCATCAACCAGACCGTTATCGATAGAAAGTCTTCCATTCTGCACGTCGCCCTTGTCTAACATGCGGGCGGCGATTGCAAACCAGAGGAAACTCCGCTCTTTACCAGGTTGCAGTCTTCGAGTCTGTAAAAGCGCAGAGTCTAGATCCCGCTTTTCCAATGAGTTAATCGCTCGTCCAATCGGAATCAAGGACAATAACTGTTCGCGGATTTCGGGTGACCCCATCCGGTTCGTGAGCGCGCTAGCGGATTCAAACTCCCCCGCCATATAGAAAGACCAAATTGCTCTCAGGCAGTACTCGTCTTTTCTGGTAGGGTCTTTGATCGCGTCGAGGGCTTCGGTGACCGATTCCAGGCTTTGTGGGCCAACTGGCTCCGGAACACTGGAACGAGCCTCAACCGAGTTCGTCCGCTTGGGGTCAATTACGCTTGAGAGGTTGCTCAAAATGGGAACGAGGTCAGGCGCAAAGCGGCGCGCTTTTGGCAAAAGCAGAAAAGCTGCCGCACGATTCTGAAGCAGAATTGCTTCAACTTGGACCGGACGGGTCAGGATGGCCGCGCTCGACCGTAAGTAAGCGTCGATAATCTCCGGGGATCTCCCTGGCCTGTCGTATGAAATGTCTGCGTGAAAGCCAACACTACCCACGTAAACTGGTGAGATGAGAATTCTCTCTTCTGGTTCAGAACTGGGAGGACGCCCTGTAAAAAGATAGTTCCCCATCGTCAGTAGATCGTCAGCCGAAGCATCACCCTGACTCTCTATCTGACGCATCAGTTGACTGAAGAGTTGATCCGCTTTCGTCGCGTCCAACTCCCGAAATCTCCTGAGCAGATCCAGGATTTGCAGTGAATTGGCTAACCCGCTTACCCCGTTGGAGATTCCGGCTTCAATAAAATCGTAGGCTTTAGGATCCTTTTCTTGCAGCAGAGAATTGGCCGTGTTTAGGTCGAGATTTCGCGCCAGTCCGGGAGTGTTAAGAAACTCCGGCCCGTCCTTAAGCAGTTGCTCTTTCCAGGTTGGGTCGTGCTTTGCGATAAGTGAAAAGAAACGGACGTAGAGCGCAATGAGCTTCCCCCGAGGCAGTTTTGAACGCGCCTCGTCTGATTTACCTTGCGACTGATCATCCAGCTCGATTGATCTTAGTAGCTCATAGGTCTTTTGAAAGAGCAATCGGCCACCATCAGCGTCTACACTCCAAAATAAATCGGCCAGCTTCCCTAAAGTTTCGACCTTCAGTTCGAGGTTTTTAAAGCGCAAAGCGCTGTCCGCCAATTTTGGCAATTCCTGCTGCAGGATTTGCAGCCGGTCGGACTGCGTATTCTTAGCTTCCGAAGCCTTAGACGTTCGCCTCGGCTTGTGTCCGTTCGGCTGTTGGCCCATTAAAGGCAAAGACGCAAACAGGGCCAGAACTGCAAAAACTATGCAACGCTTTCCCATGTGCCACCTTTCCAGTAAACGACGTTAGTCTCTACGTTTTGAGTAGCCAGCACCGCAATGCTTGCCGCTCACAAAATTGTGACCACGCCAAACTACAAGAGTCGAGTCATCCGTCGATTTCGTTCTGCGATGACAGTCCCTGTTTCAACTAAGTAGAGCGACTCAACGCTCGAAACAACTACTGTATAAGCATATAGGAGCATGCCGATCCTGAGCAGCCTCCCACGTCGGGTGCCGGCTTGCACATATTGACGGATGATTGACTTGGTTCGGGCGGAGGCCCAAGGTTGCAACTGCTATTGACATAGTTGCCTTGTGAGTCGAAGTTAGCTTCGCAAATTGAGAAGATCTCCCAACCGTCCGATGCACTGCCCTGACAACTCGCCAGCACTCGTACCGAGCAGGTCAAGACGATTACGATGATTAAAAGCTTGATTAGCGCACGACTTGGACTGGCCCAAGAAGAAAAGAGGCCGTGTGACTTTCTGGTGTTTTTCATCGCGAGGACTCCTTGAGTTGAGATTTGGCTCCTAAACAGATCCGACGAAACTATGTTTTTTTGGGAAATGGACCATTGAGGGTGGTCACCTTGAAACGTTCATCATATTCAGCTTCGGATCACTGTCAACATAAATCTCGGATTGAGAGTAAAAAACAACAATTGACAGTAGCGAAGCCCCAGACTGCGGCAAAAGTCAGCATATCATTCGGATAGCGTAGCGGAAATCTGGGAGTAGGGTTTTCATATGCCACCTCCAATAAGACAAACTCCCACCTCGCTACTGCTTATCTAGGCTTACAGAGATGGTCACCTCGATTACGGCTCGGGGTCTGATGTTTGAATTCTCACCTTTGGCAAATCGAATGACATCATCTGAGCTTGTGCCTACCCATTGGCCAATGAGCAACTGCACCAAATATTGCTGTAGCGGCACTGCTACTGTGCGAATCTCGTGATAACCAACAGTAAACGTTTCGACTGCAGTCTTCGCTTTGCCATTTCTGATGGCCGAAAGATATTTTGCCGGAATCACTAAGACTTCCCCTGCAGAAGCAATTAGCCAATAAACTGCAGTCGCCGACCAGTTCAGAATATCGTTAAGCTGTTTACTCTCAATTTTCCACGACTCCGTACGAAGCGTCGTCCGACGCTTCTGTAGCAACATCGATTTCTTTACCTGGACCAAGTCAACCCAAGTGCCTCGCAGTCGCTGATTAATTGTGGCGTCCACAATCCAGGCCAAGTCGCAACCGTACACAGGCTCCTCGATACTTTTTGAGATGGGACGCTGCTGTACTGAGAGGAATGGAGCCGCTGACTGAGGCTTTGAAGCAAGTAGCTTGAGCCGAGGCCGAATCTGCCTGAACTCTGCTTCAATTTCTTTTACGAGCGCCTTTGTTAGCGCCTCCTCAATATCTCCACCTTGATCCGATACCTCCGCGGCAAACCTGTTAGCTGCACGGTGATGATCAGGACATTCGGCTAAAATCTCGTGGTTTATCGACGTTGTTGTATGGACTGGAAGACCCGGAGTCTGGATTAGCGAGAACTCTAGCCGATGCGGCAGCTCATTACTTGGATGGCACTCCCTTGTTTCCACATCCGCTCAATCCTTTATCAGCAACTTGGTTGGGCTCAATCGGCGTCGAACAGGCTATAGAAAACGGTATTGAGGGAACTTCTCTCAGAGTTCCTCCCCCTACCAATCACCCACAACCAATCAAGAAGTGGAAAGCCAGCAGTCGCCACTTTTTCACGGCTATATCGCCGACCTCGTCCTAACTGCCACAGTTGGGCCGCCTCTGCTTCGTTGATTGCGTCGTAAAATTTGTCGATGTGCTTGTTCTCAAGCCAACGAAGCCCGTCGCCAATCAGGAGGTCATCCATCTTCACGAGTTCTGAGAGTGACTTCGCGATTTCTGCAGCCTGAAGTACTTGTTGCTCATCTATAGTTTTCGACATGACTTTCGGTTACTTTAGACCATCCTTCAAAAGAGCGCGGCCTTCCGTTTTCTTCTTGCCTTCCAAAGTAACAGGCTCTTCGTGCAGCGGCTCAGATCGCAAAAGGAAATAAACATCGGCCCGATGGACGACGAAAGGCATTAGCGCAACGGGCTTCGCGCCCAAGCACTTTGTTTTAGATCACGTGAGGGATGTATATACTTGTTCTTTGAATAAAGAAAGATCCTTACTGAAACACGCGTGGCGCCACGTGTTCTTCAACGCGATCTAACTTGTGCCAGCAGAAGCTCCCGCTCGTGCAGCATAGGTAAGAAGTCACGACCATTCAATTCGTCCTCAACACTGTGGCACTTCTCAAGTTGATTCGAGAATTCTGCCTACGTGGATCACCTTGGACTCTGAACAGTACCTTGCCGCCTACTTAGCTTACGGGCTTCTTCAGCGTGACGACCATGTGGATGTCGGCGTAAATACCAATCATAACCTCGTCCCTGCCTTTTCACGACAGACCATTCCATCTCATCCACTTTTATTGCGATCTCTTCAGCGGTCAGGGTTGGATTGTTATCAGGAGGAGCATTATTGATGAGGGCTGCGAAACGATCGATATGTAGGCGCCGATGTGGAATTATTTCCCGGTAAAGCGTGACCTTTGAGATAGTTTTCGTTTGGACATTGATGTTGTACTTTTTAAGAATTGACGCAACATCAGCGGTCCGAATCTCACGACGTAGGTAATACGCCCTACTATTAAAAAGCCGATGGAGAGAATAAAGATCGATCAGGACTTTATTTGCCGCAAGCATCTCCGTTCGCAATTCAGCGCGATTAATTAAACGAACCGCATTACTTACTGCTTCCTGAAGTTCGTCGAAAAGTAAAAGGTAGTCAGTTCCACATCGAAGATACAGAGTATCATTCTCAAACTTAGGATCATCTCCCACAATGACCATGTACGGATCACTCCAACAATCGCGGAGAGTGCGTAGATGCATAAGGGCATCTATCGCCGGCGCATTGTCAGAATCAACGCTTTTCTTTTGCGATAGACAAGGCGTTGCCGAGCCTACCATGATAGTGAGGACAACGATCCCAAGAGAGAGGTTTGATACTTTCCGTTTTTTGAGATACATCGCCATGAGCACGCCTCCCGTCACGCCTCCAAGATTTCCATCTGGCGCGATCGAAAACGCTAACTAAAAAGCACGAAGACTCGACAGGTGTCAATGATTTTGGCGAAGCGTGGAGGGTCGTCGGACCTAAAAGACTCAGAGGCCCAACATTGCACTTGCAACCTCTACATCAGGCGGTTTCAGCATTCCATTCCACACAGCATCTGCTTGTCCGTCGCTGGAAATTACAAGAGTTGTTGGAGTGATGCTGAACTTGTATTTCTGTCTTACTTCCTCCGGTATGAGAGCCACACTAAAAGACCTTGAGTCTGGTGGACAACCCATAGAGTTCAAGTATGCGACTAACTTTGATCTGTCCTCAGAATTCATAGCAACTGCCACTACTTGAAACCCTTTAACCGGAGCCATATCGATGATTCTTTTCCAATACCCGAATTGGTCACGGCAATAAGGGCAATCGGACGAGAGAAACAGCAACACGCGCCTTGGCGCGTCGCCCGCGAAATTGATCGCTATTTTCTCACCATCAAGGCCGAGCGCAGAAAATGATTCTAGTTTGTCACCGGCCTTGAGCCGATCCGGTTCGAACTTTTTCAACAGATTGCGGAGTTGCAAATTTTGTCTCAGCAGAAGAACATTCGACACGGCAAGAATGACAACCATAACCCCGAGAGGAAGTCCGTAGTATTTGCTTTGAGCATTGCCGAATCTCATAGTTTCGCTCCCCCTTTTTTCGGCACAGCATCCTTAGTCTTTGCCGCCTCGAGGATTCCCTTTGCAGCTCCAAAGCCAGCCACAGCCCTCAACTCACCCCGTTCAATCTTACCGACAAAATTCAACGCTCCGAGTTCATCCCATTGCACCAAGGCTTCAAAACTCGGCATTGTGTTCCACACAACTGACATTAAAATCCTCCTAGTAGGCTCAGACTGAGGTTTCTCATTCTGTGCAGCGAATTGAAGACCATTGAGCGCCTTTATAGTCTCCTCTGCAACATCGGGAACCATTGCCTGATCTATCCTCGCAAACACTCTAACGCTCGTTAGAAGGGCTATTGCTTTTTCGGGCGAGCTCTCTGAACCTCTGATTAGTTTCAAGCTCTCAGATAGCGACTCTTTAGCTTGCCAGGGGTCTTTCAGGTTAAAGAACAACAACGCGATTCGCTGCAAAGCTTCTGCGCGTGCCAAGGGCATTTCGATTTTTGACACGATGGCAAGACCTAACTTCGCATCCTTATTCTCAACTGCGCCTTTGACCAACTCACTCAGAAACTGTTGCCGCCACTCCTTGCTCTTATCGTCAGAGGATGTTGACATTGCGAGATCAAACGCGAGTTGCGGTTTCTTCTTTGTAAAGGCAAGTTGGGCAGCCTGTATGAGTAGATCATTCTTGACAGCAGGACTCGACGCTGAGTTTGCTTCTGTGATCATCTGACTCAGCGTGTCTGCACTCTGCCTAATTCGCTCTGCGATAGCTGAGCGTTCGACAGTATCGTTTGGCAAACGTGCCCTCACAGTTGCCAACTGAGCGGCGGCCTGTGGGTATATCCCAGGAACAAGTTTTTGTGTTAACGGAACCGTCACCCGCAGCAAGTTAAACGCCGTCGATAGTTTTCCTGAGTCGGACCATTGGTAGCTGTCAGCCGTGGCCGCAACTACAACCAAGAGGAAGCGGCGCTTTATGTCGTCGCGATTGTTCCGCCATACGTAAGGGTCCAGCAGCCAGAACAACATTTCGACCGAGAAAGTTCCCGGCCTTCGTTCTTGCTGTGCCAAGATGTCTGAAAGGAGTTGTGGCACGAGCGAGGGCTGTTGCCTTTGTAGTTCACTCAGAAAGTAGCTGATCGTCATGGTGGGAGGTTCACCACCGTTGACAGCCTGAGTAAGCGTCTGAACCGCGAGTGCCGCTTGTCCCTTAGTGCGTAACATCGCATACGCAACTTCATACGGGTTTCCCGGTGTGACTTTCTCGGTAGTATCGGCACCATCTTTATATCGCGCAGCCAAGTCAGGCGCGTGCACTTCAAGCAATGCTAGTAGGTCTTGGCGAAACGATTCTGCCCACAGCGGCACTAAATCGGATCGGTGTTCATCCAAATCCCGCAAACCGCTCAGCGTGAGTTCGCGGGCCAGATGGCGCGACTGTTCGGATAGCTCAGACCAATGGAACGTAGCAAGCCGTAGCTGTAAGAACACCCTTACTGAGGCATCGTCAACTTTTTTGATCCGTGCCGGCAAATCCTCAATCAGTTCGGTTGCTCTTTGTCTTGCGAATGAGGTTTCGTCTTGAACACTTTGAGCAAGACAGACGTGTACGGCTATTAGTAACAGCAAACACGCGCACCAATATCTAACCATGACGTGTAAACTTTCTTCTCTAAACGCCCGAGGCTAACGGGTGGCCTAGTAACACGACGTCACAGAATTTCCATCTCCGCCACGTCGCACTTCTTTTCTTGTTCTTGGCCTCCCGATATGTATTTGCAGCCCTTAAAATCTTCGGCTGAGCATTCACCCCCGGTGCAAGTTACTGATCCTGTCCGGCACTGCGCAGTGCAAGAAGCTGCGTAAGCTGTTACCGGCATGATCAGGACAACCATACTCGCTACACACAGCGCCACGGTTATCACGCCTGTAGAAATGATCGCAGTTTTCTTCATAGGATCTCCATTTCCTTATTGCAGTCTAACGCTATGATCAAAGTACCGTTCTGGTCATGCGAACTACAGCCCTCGCCATCCTTCGCCGTGCAAGTGTGGCCGTAGCACGTGACTTTACCGCGTCCGCAGTTGGCGGTGCACTCCATAGCGAAGACAGGTCTAATAAGTACTGATAGCGTACATAAGCACATTGCAACAGTCAGAGTGAAAGCAGCGACCACGCTAATTCTCTTCATCGAGACTTCCTCCTTCTTCAATTCAAGTAAGGGTTAGACACACACTAAGCGTTTAGGTTTTTTGATGGGTCAAACGACAAATGAAGCGGGAGGTCGCGTTCCTACCTTGTGAGAGCCTCCCTCTTACGAGTACCGCAAACTGCCTTAACATCTCAATCTAAGATGCGACGAATTTTATGTTTTGGAAATGACCAGGGAGGGATGGCCACTGTGAAAAGGCCCATCATATTCACGTTCGGATCTCTGTCAAGTTAAATCCCAGACTCGAGAGTAAAAAACAACAATTGAAAAAGATGAGAAGCCACACTGCGGCGAAAGTCAGCACTGTATCGACGAAGTTCTCGAAGCATCTAAACACTCAAGGCTACTTCCTTGGTCTAAAGCGATATTGTTTTTTTATCTCTTGACGTGCTATTCGGACAAGGGAATCTACAGAGGCACGAGTCGAGCCAGTGAGCCTTGCTACTTCGCTCCCGCTCTTATTTTTATAGTATCGTAAAATAAAAATTCTGCCCGCTTTCGTGCGGCCCAGCCGCGTCCTTCGGTCTTTGGCAAAATTGTAGATTAATCTGAGCTGCCGCTCAATCGCATGTTGACGCTCACGCTCTTCGATCTCTGCCAATGCATTCACACCACCTTCAATGTGATGCGCTTCATCCAGTTCCGCCACCGTATAGCGAGCTTCTTTGGTCCGCTTATTTCGCAGCATGTACTCCAGCATACGGCGTAGATAACCATCGAGATTTTCGATGCGCGCATTCGTATTGGTGCTGACAAACGCGACGTAGCAATCCTGCAACAGGTCTTCGGCTTCTACAGGATCATCCGTCATACGACAAGCCCAACGATACAACTTGTTGTAACGTGACGTAAACGCCTCCTGGCGTTGACGTACAACCAACGTCTTTTTCTCCGTTGCCAATGAGTTGCTTGTTCCTCTTGAGGATGAAGGCTCCCCTGACAGACTGTAGCACCCTATGCAATTCAGGAATTTCCTGATAGCAAACACTCGGTAGCACGAAGTATCCCGCGAACCAGGATTTACTTCGCCACCGAACGCGTCTGGATCAGCCGCTTGATACTACTGTCTGTTTTCGAGTCCGGATCTCAAAAGAAAATTTCGATCTCGCTCTCAGAACGTTGAAGGGCTTACTGAATGCAGCGTGGTGAAGTTCTGTTTAGAGGACCGGCTCCGCAACCTTTGCTGCGTCGGGACAACATGTGGCTACTCGAAACTCAACAAACAATCCTCAATGGAAAGATGCGCGGAAAACTTCGGGGGAGAGACATTGAGTCGAAGCCCGAGCCTTCGGAGTTCACAGAGCCTAGCGATACTCCTAAGCCACTGTATGACTATCCCTACGCATAATGGATTTGCGGCGACTTCTTTTTGGTCGTCGAGCTCCTGCCAGTGTTTTGCTATGTCGGCCGTCTATAATGTCCGCTAGTCCCTGATGAGTGAGCCCGAGTTCGCGCGCCGCGCGGGTGATACCGCCGTTCGCGCGTTCCAATGCTCGTGCAATGAGTCGCCCCTCAAAATAATTGACCTCATCCTCCAAAGTTCCGCCGATCAGTTCTTCTTCTGCGCTGTTCAACTTCTCGAGTTCGTCGAGGACTCTGCGACGGAAGAGCCGCAAGCGTTCATACTCCGATTCGCTTGGTCGGTCACCTACATAATCATCTGCCCTGCGGTATGAGGCCAGCAATTCAGCTCCGGAAAGCACGCCTCCGAGCTCTTCTATCATCCTGAGTTGGGCCACGGCAGCTAAATGAGAATCACCAGCCGCTGCCGCTATCTCCGAAGCTCGATTAAACGCCTCACGAGCGTTGTCATACTTTCCGCCGCCCGCAAAAATGCTGCCCTCGGTCGTCAGCGCCTCAGCCAGTAATGACGAATCCTCCCCCTTCTCAAAAGTGGCAATGGCAGCGAGTATGGCGCGTTCCGCATCCGCGAACCGCCTTTCACCAAGGAACACTCGTGCGCGTGTATCGTTGACCTGGGCCACCATGCGCGCGTCCTTCAGTGAGATAAAGATCCCTCGCGCTCTATCAAGATGAGTCAGCGACTCTGTTGCTCTTCCCAGGAGCATATGAATAAATCCGATGTTGTTTTCCACGCCTGCCACGTGCCGAATATGACCGGCATCCGCGAGGTGCATGCTCGCCGCGCTGTATTCGACTAACGCATGGTCCAAGTTCTCTGTCCCGCCAAGTCCTCTGTATACAAGTCCACGTTGATAGTGGTAAGCGCCGTGAAGCCAATCTTCGGAAACTTCCTCCAGCAAAGCAGCGGCCGCATTCAGCAAGTCAAGAGCGTCCCCATAACGACCCGAAGAAATCTCCACTGTAGACGCATTAGTTAAAGTGCGCACCTTTGTTTCCGATTTCTGTGCTGCGCCTATAGCCTGTCGAAACAGCGCACGTCCGTTATCCTGCGCTCCTAAGCGCCAGTAACATAGCGCCAGGTCTCCCATTGCTTCGGCCCGTTTGTCCCGCTCGCCCAATGACTCGAACAGGGTGATACTCTCCGTGAGTAGATCGCGCGCGAACTCCTGTGCTCCCGCAATTTGGTTCGCACTGCCCAGCCACCCAGACAACGAACCAACTCTCCATAACACCTCTGCCTGCGTATCCACCGGAAGCTGAGCCAACCTCGGACGGTCCCCGATCCTTCCAGACCACAGTACGCGTAATGCGAAACGCGCCCCCTCATAATCACCAGCTCGTTCCAGCTTACGAGACTCTTCACACGCTCGTCTGGCCTGCGCATCCTGGCACTTGCGCGTCGCCTTTTGTTTGGTCGTCGTGTTCATTAGCAGTGTTCGTTACCAAATAGTCGCATTTGCGACTATTGATGTTATGATTTTTGCGCTCAACGATTTCGCGGTCTGATAACCAGACTGCTTCCACACCAAAAGGATCTAAAAACAATGAACAGACTTCGATGCTTGCTCTTTGCAACCATAGTGGTGATCTCTAGCTCAGCACTCGCGTTGGGAGGAGAGATTCAGGGTCCCGGTAAAAGCGCTCCGGCCCCGACTCCGACACCAACTGCGTTAACAACCGCGTCAACCGACGGTCTGACACAGCCGACGACGACTCAAGAAATTCAGATTGTGTGGCCGGACGCCACCACATTACTCGTGGAGCTCCTGCTCACAATCTTCTAAATCGCTCTGGGCTTTCAGTTAGTTACCCTTGTGGCGCTGGTGCGGTGGGCGCTATAGGTCGCAGTGTGCGCTGAGTAAGGGCAAGGCGAATGCTACTCCAATTTACTGTATTGTCACAATCTAATTCGGAGCGGCCACCAAACCAATACATACTTCGGATCAAGTGGAGTTAGACTTCAGTGCCGTTCGACGTCACTCTTTTTCCGCTGATCCCTTCTTTATTCTCGAAGCCAATCTGCTGTGCCTGCCGTTGAGGATCTTCGATAATCCTGGGCGGCTCAGCCCAAGTTCACGCGCAGCACGAGGTAGGCTGCCATTCGCGCGTTCCAATGCTTGTGCAATGAGTCGCCCCTCAAAATAATTGACCTCGTCCTCCAAAGTTCCACCGATCAGTTCTTCTTCTGCGCTGTTCTTCCCGAGTTTCTCTATGACCATGTGACCGCAGCGCCGGAGGCGCTCGTGCTCCGATTCACTTGCTCGGTCACCTACATAATCGTCTGCCCTGCGGTATGAGGCCAGCAATTCAGCTCCGGAAAGCACGCCTCCGAGCTCTTCTATCATCCTGAGTTGGGCCACGGCAGCTAAATGAGAATCACCAGCCGCTGCCGCTATCTCCGAAGCTCGATTAAACGCCTCACGAGCGTTGTCATACTTTCCGCCGCCCGCAAAAATGCTGCCCTCGGTCGTCAGCGCCTCAGCCAGTAATGACGAATCCTCCCCCTTCTCAAAAGTGGCAATGGCAGCGAGTATGGCGCGTTCCGCATCCGCGAACCGCCTTTCACCAAGGAACACTCGTGCGCGTGTATCGTTGACCTGGGCCACCATGCGCGCGTCCTTCAGTGAGATAAAGATCCCTCGCGCTCTATCAAGATGAGTCAGCGACTCTGTTGCTCTTCCCAGGAGCATATGAATAAATCCGATGTTGTTTTCCACGCCTGCCACGTGCCGAATATGACCGGCATCCGCGAGGTGCATGCTCGCCGCGCTGTATTCGACTAACGCATGGTCCAAGTTCTCTGTCCCGCCAAGTCCTCTGTATACAAGTCCACGTTGATAGTGGTAAGCGCCGTGAAGCCAATCTTCGGAAACTTCCTCCAGCAAAGCAGCGGCCGCATTCAGCAAGTCAAGAGCGTCCCCATAACGACCCGAAGAAATCTCCACTGTAGACGCATTAGTTAAAGTGCGCACCTTTGTTTCCGATTTCTGTGCTGCGCCTATAGCCTGTCGAAACAGCGCACGTCCGTTATCCTGCGCTCCTAAGCGCCAGTAACATAGCGCCAGGTCTCCCATTGCTTCGGCCCGTTTGTCCCGCTCGCCCAATGACTCGAACAGGGTGATACTCTCCGTGAGTAGATCGCGCGCGAACTCCTGTGCTCCCGCAATTTGGTTCGCACTGCCCAGCCACCCAGACAACGAACCAACTCTCCATAACACCTCTGCCTGCGTATCCACCGGAAGCTGAGCCAACCTCGGACGGTCCCCGATCCTTCCAGACCACAGTACGCGTAATGCGAAACGCGCCCCCTCATAATCACCAGCTCGTTCCAGCTTACGAGACTCTTCACACGCTCGTCTGGCTTGCCAGTCGCGCGCCTGACGCGTTTCTTTAGTTTTATTCGCCAACTCCATTAGCAGTGTTCGTTACCACATAGTCGCATCTGCGACTATTGATGTTATAATTTTTGCGCTCAACGATTTCGCGGTCTGATAACCAGACTGCTTCCACACCAAAAGGATCTAAAAACAATGAACAGACTTCGATGTTTTCTCTTTGTAGCCATAGTGGTGCTCTCTACCACGACATTCACTTTGGGAGGAGAAATTCAGCAGCCAGGTAAAAGCGCTCCGACACCAACTGCGTTAACAACCGCGTCAACAAGCGATGGTCAGACACAGCCGACATCGACTCAAGAAATTCAGAATGTATGGCAGGAGGCCACAACACGACTCGTGGAGATCCTGCTCACAATCTTCTAAATCGCGTCTGGGCTACAATTATTTGCCCTCGATTGCGCTGGTGCGGTGCGCTACAGGTCGCAATTTGCGCTGGAGTAAGGGCATTAAATCCTACTCTAATCTCCCCCTTGTGACAATGCACAAACATTGACACTCTGTATGTGGAACTTCGCCTCACATCGATCTGTATCTTAACTGCTCCCACCGCGAACTCGGACCAACGCGTCTGTTTCGCACGTCCCGAACCGTCCTCGGAATAGACCCCTGCTAGTCCGTAACATTTCCTGCTATATGGATTAACATACATCGTTTCTTGCAACTACACTCATTCACTTCCCTTCCATACAGATAGCATCATACCACCTTCGCGTCGGCGGAAAACTTTAGCTTGACCCTGCCTTACAGCTCCATATAAATTCACGCACCTCGTATTCAACCTTTCGCTACTCGACAATACGGGTGACCCAATTCTAATAATGACGGAACTAAAGACCATCACCGGCAAGCAGGACTCCGTTCACTCCTCAATCGTATTAGAGGACGCACCAACTATTCTCCATGTCGAGGATGATGAGATGGTCGCTTCAGTGACAAAGGAGATCCTCGAATCCCAAGGCTGGCGAGTGGAGACTTGTGTTGATGGCAGCGCTGCGCTTGAAAAGATTTCTGGCGAAGTTGAATACGATTTACTGCTTGTCGATTACGACTTGCCAGGCGTTAACGGATTACAGCTAATAAATCACGCTCGTGAACTCGACCACCGCTGTGCCACGCCAATGGTCCTTCTGTCCGCAAATGCGTTAGAGGCAGAGGCACGCGAAGCGGGAGCGGATGTGTTCTTGCGGAAGCCGCAAGACATTGGATTGCTTACTGAAACTATCACCCGATTACTTGACGAGCGACAACAAGAAATGGAATAGGCCGGAGTGGAGCTCCGTTGGGTGAGGAATGCTTCACCAAGCCTCCGAGAGTGGCCTGGGTGAGAAGGCCACGGTGAGTCCGCGGAAGCGATTCGCCCAGCGTCGCCCGCGGACTCACATCTCAACAATGGCAAAGATCATTGAACCTCCCATGGAAGGTCCGTTCGGTGGGGAATGTGACCTTTCACCCCAGGCAGGGGCCATTCGCAAGTAGTTGGGCGCCTTGCGCTCGCGAATGGCTCTTCGTACGGGGACGCAACGAAACCTCGCAGTGAAAGATCAGTTCTGGGAGGGACCGATCTTTCTACGGAGCCATTCGCGGTTGTGTCCGGCGAATGGCTCCGCGGGGGGCACAGAAAATCTATCGCGCTGTAATTTTCCCAAGGGCAAGAGCCACTCGCGAAATGTGGGCAGCACTCGTGCGGGACGGGCGTTGTTCGCGAGTGGCTCGGGGCGGCAAAGCCAAGTTCTCCCGAGGGGTCGACAGAACGACAAAGGTTTTCCCATGGCTGTTGGCCCCGACTAATTTTGACAAGAAGCGGCACTGAGAGATGCGAAAGGCCGGCATCTTTCAGAACCCAGAGCCACTTGCTGAGAGGGGGTTTGCTAGTGGCTCTGCGGAAGGCAACTCGCCATCGTTTTGAGAGGAACATGGTGAGAGAGGGGCTGACGCTACCCGACCGATCAAAGTCGGCCCCTGAACTCTGAAATCCCACACTTAGACCCAGGAGTTGTGGGTGGGGCGTCGGCAAATGTCTTGAGGGGACAAATACGACGCCCCCTTATTTTGAATAGCCGGAATCATGCACGACCCAAGGGATTGGAAGGCCATTCTTGAAGTCTACGCAAGAGAACCAACCTTAGCTCTTGCTCTTGCATATCAATTCATTGGCCTAAAGCAATCCCTCCAACGCGGTCCCAAAGGCATTCCCGCCGCAATCGCCGGATTGAATCAAGCGATTGACAGTCTCTTCCAACACACTGACCTCCACAAGATGGCTCGTCGCGCCTACTACCGGACAATCGAATCAACCATCACCTTTAAGCAAGAAGACTTAATAACTGCGCTCAACAAAAGCCTTAATCAGCCTAAGCGCAAGACAATAGAGAAGGCCGATAGCGCAACGAAACACAAACCTCAACTCTCGCTTGTTAAACCCGCTCCAAAAACCAAAGCTGTCAAAAAGCGAAAGGCGTCTTAGGCTGCAACGAACACACACGATCACCAGTGTCACCCATCGTAATGCGCAACTCACAAATATTCAGAGCAACTGACTGGAGAGCAAGAGGCTAACTATGAAGCACATTGGTCTGGTTCTCGGATTACTCCTCCTGGTTAATGGCGCCAATGCACAATCAACCAATACGAAACAAGCACTGCCCAGCAAGACTGCCCCGAAACCGCCATCGACGAATGCAGAGATCGAGATAAAGGAGCGCCGCAGTCGTGCTCGATCATTGCTCGTCTCGCTTTCAACCGATGCACGTACCTTTCGCGATCAGACCCTGCGCGCGAGGTCGCTCGCTGGCATTGCTGACGCACTGTCGCAAGTCGATTCTGAACAAGCCCGCCTCCTCTTTCGCAAGGCCTGGGAAGCCGCTGAAGTTGCAGATCAAGAAAGCGACAGGAAGCTCCAAGAAGAGATCAATCAACAAAAGGCACGAACGGGCGGCGGTTTTGCCATCAATTTGCCTCCAAATATACGTCGTGAGGTTCTAAAGCTCGCTGCGCGTCACGACCGAGTTATCGCAGAAGAGTTTCTTGAGAAATTAATAACCCAAAAACTGGAAGCCGCCTCGACAAATCGTCCCAATCCGCTAGCTGACCGGCCTGACGAAGCATTGAGCCAGCGTCTGGGCGTAGCCAGCGAGTTACTTAAGGCCGGCGACACAGAACGCGCACTGCAATTTGCCGCTCCCGCCCTCACGGTTATGAGTGTCGGCAGCATCGACTTCCTTTCCGATTTACGCGAGAAGAACCCGACTGCAGCCGACTCCGGTTACGCGGCCTTGCTCGCCAGCTCAGCTAACAATCCAAACTCGGACGCCAATACTGTCTCAGTACTTTCGTCTTACATCTTTACACCGCATCTTTACGTAACCTTCAGTACTAGTGGGGCGTCGAGTTCTCAGATGTATTCGAAGATCACGCCCGCGGCCGTCGCGCCGGAATTACGTGCCGCATTCTTCCAGGCCGCCGCCACAATTCTGCTGCGCCCTTTACCCGCGCCGGGCCAACCGGATCAAACCTCTTCCGGAGTCGACGGAAAATATCTCGTCATAAAACGGCTGCTTCCCTTCTTCGAACAGTCCGCTCCAGCGGAAATGGTCGAATCGCTTCGCGGTCATCTGAATGCTTTGAACAGTGTCATTTCAGAAAATGCACGACGGCGCGACGATGAGTCCATAAGCACCGGCATTAGGCCTGAGAAACCCGCTGCCGAGCGAGAACAAGCATTGCTCGATCGGATTGATCGAGCAAAGACTTCCGCCCAGCGCGATTCTCTGTATATCCAATTAGCCTTCATGACGTCCAACCAAGGCGACGTGAGAGCACGCGATTTTGTAAACAAAATCGAAGACTCTGAGCTACGGAAACAGGCGCAACGTTTTATTGATTCCTCGCTGGCTAATGTCTTTCTCGAAAAGAAATCTCCTGATCAGGCGCTGGAGCTGGCCCAAAAGGGCGACTTAACTCAGATTCACAAAGCGTGGGTACTGACTGAGTGTGCGAAGCTCGTTGCCAAAACCGATCGCGACAAGGCACTGGAATTAATCGATCAGGCAACGAATGAAGCACGCCGCCTTGAGACTTCGGATGCTGCGCTTCCGCGTGCACTGATCGCAGTGGCCAATGCGCTCAAAGTACTTGACGCCTCACGTGTCTGGGATGCCACTTTCGATGCGGTGAAGGCGGCGAATTCAGCCGAGGGCTTTACCGGCGAAGATGGTGAACTGGTGCTCCGGTTTCAGAGCAAAGGGCAGGCATCGATCAGAAACAAATCCATCCCTGAGTTTGATCTCGACGGGATTTTCAGGGACCTGGCCGTTCAAGATTATGATCGAGCAGTTGAGTTGGCCAGAGGGTTTCAGGCTGAAGGACCACGAGCAGTCGCAACCATAGCGATCGCCCGAGCGATACTGCAACCTAAGAAGGTCGCTTCGCAATAAGGGCCAGGAGGCGCCACCGACTGATGCCTTCAAAGCCACAATACAGGCTGAAACATCTTGGTCCAAAGCTGCTTCAGATTAGGAAGGCTTTGGGACTATCACAGGCGCAAATGTTGCGACACTTAGGTGCAGACCCTTCCATTCAGACCGCCAGGATCTCGGAATATGAATCCGGCGCAAGAGAACCGTCTCTTCGTATCTTGTTGGCCTATGGACGAGTAGCGCAGGTCCATCTCGAAAGCCTTATCGATGACGAAGCTACTCTTCCCGACAACATCCCCGGCAACTTCGATTTCAGTCGTTACAAACTCGGTTCGTCGAGTTGAAGGAGTTTAAATGGTCTGCTCTGGCACTCTACCTAAAGATAGCCTCGGCAGGTCTATTGATCGTCCACCCGTTGAACGGAGTCTTGTGATACATGCGTGATCGTCGGGGAACCCAAGATTTGTTACCGGAGAAGCTTCTCGCGATCAGGGAATTTTTAGCTTTCGGCGAAGCTGAGATGGCCCACTCCCTAAAGTCAGACATACTCTCTTACATTGACGGGGCCTATGAACTCAGACCCGCCAAAATCTCAGCTTACGAGAATGGCCGCCTTGAACCAAATCTCTTAGTTTTGGTTGCTTATGCTCGCTTAGGAAAAGTTCACCTCGAATTACTTGCAGATGATCGTTTCACCCTTAACGAGTTTCGAGAGCAGCTTGGAAAACAGACTTCATAAAGGAAGAGACTGTACTGAAGAGCATTAATACAACTATCAATACACACACTCTTGTCACTTGCGGAACTACGCGTGAGGCACGACCTCGAATGGAGCGAATTACCCTATGAATCCTCTCACAGTCCGTTACCTTGCGATCGTTGTTGGCTTCTCAGCTATTACGGTGGAGTATTGGCTCGCGGCCGATCCGCCTAGTCCTTGGTTCTTAGCGATTACTGCCGCCGGCATCTTGGTTAGTATCGGCATAACCCTCGCGAAAAAGCGCGCCGGTCACTTCGATAATCCTGATCCCACGAGAGCCAGAATGATCTCAAGAATAATGGTGGCATGTCTAACCACCTTTGCCGGTATCTTGGGTCTATATGCTGCAACCGCACCGAACCCTGTCAGTAGCCGTCTCGGCTTTGCGACGTTCATGAGCCTAGTGCCCGCCATCTGCACGGCACTCCTTCTCCGGCTCACCAAATCATCTGCTTCTTGGGGTGCCGTGTTGTTCGTCTATTTTGCTCTCTTTGTCGCAGAGCAGCTTCTGTGGAGATGGCTGCACGGGTGAACGTAACGTCAATAGGTCAGGACCGGAGGAATACTGTGGACGCGTCAAACACGCACAAGTCGACTAGCCAGTTAAGCTGCCCGCTTTGTGCCTCAAAAGCAACCGATCCTGATTTGAGCGAGGTATTCACTAGCACTCCCTGGTCCGCGATCCTGGTCCCAGGTGGTTTAGCGATCCTCATAATTCTCGCTGTCCTTGCCCTGGTGCTTCTGGACCAAATAAGACCCTTTACGCCTTTCCGGAACAGCTTGGAAACGAATTCACGCATAGAAGGACAGTAGCCCAACGTACAAAAGAGAATAAACGCATGATCTTGAAAATCCCTGCTCTGATTCTATTGCTCATCGGCATGACCGTCGCGCTGTCTACTCCATCGATTCCCTCCGACGCTTACCAAGTTGGTTATGCTGAGGGACGATTTGATCTTCATACTGAGTCCAGAGCGATCAAGAAGTTTAATGAATGTGTCGCTGAAAAAAAGAAAGCACCAGAAGCGTGCTGGCAAGATCAGATAGCCTGGACAAAGGTTCTTTATCGGACTTGGGATGCCATGACGGACCAACAGAAGGTTGATCATGCCGCACAGTCGAACGGTGGAATAAAGTGGGCAGACATATTGCGTGGTAAAACTGATAGCAAGGTCATGCCGCCCCTTCCAGTCGAAATAAAATGAAGTCGGTCCAAATTACACCACAATGCCTTTCATCATTCCATTGGATAAAATGCGCCAACACTTTGAAGGACGCATTATCTGCGGGCGTTGTGGCAACAGTGATTACTCCAAATTCACGTATATGCTGCCTCGTGACGGTCGCGTGTTAGTTCAATGTACGCACTGCAATCTAACGTTCTTCAAGTCGATGGAACTAAACCAGAATGACTGTACTGAAGAGCATTAATACCAACTATCAATTTCAACGAAATGAGAACTCGCATCAGCGAACATGAAAATGGAACACGTCAGCCTAGTTTACTTACGTTACTATCGAACTCAAGCGGATGGTTCAGTAGTTCACGTGCCCGCCTGATTGGTAGAAGTTATCAAGGCGTGACATGGTTGATAGAAAATAAGTATTGCCGATTTGCTCAAGAAGCGGACGACTCGCTTTGTTTTTGAGTTGTCGGCGTCGAACCGGCGGTCAAATGATCGTCACCTCTTAACAGGAGTTGAAGGTACTTGAAACAGTTTCAACGACTTGAATTGTTAGCGACAATGAATCTCATACAGGTTGCGGTCCTGGTAATCGTTTTCGGCGCCTTTGTAAACGCACAAACAGTCCGTTCCGGCAACCAAAAGCCCCGGAAAAGTGGGACCGATGCGGAACTCCAACAGCGTCGCGATACGGCATTGTCACTGCTACAGTCACTGGCAGTCGAGGCGCGCAGTTACACCGATGAGCCTTTGCGCGCACGCGTTCAGGCCCAAATTGCCGATGCCATTTGGAGCCACGACAGAGAATCCGCTCGAACACTGTTTCGGAGAGCTTGGGACGTCGCCGAAGCAGTGGACCAGGCCGCTGCCACTGCAAATGCGGCGGGCCGGCGTCCCAATAATGGCGTTCGCAGTCAACCCAGAGCAAATCTTCGTCGTGAGATTCTCCAACTTGCATCCCGCCGCGACCAGGCTCTGGGTGAGGAGTTTCTAGCGAAGCTCACCCCAAGAGATGACGCCGCCCCAAAGAGCAGCGCGCGTGAATTGTCCCTCGCTGAGGCCACTGAAAGACTACGATTGGCGGGTGAGTTGCTGGCAAATCACAATGTCGAGCGTGCTTTGCAGTTTGCAGATCCAGCCCTCACGCACATTAACTCGCGAGCTGTTGAATTCCTGGTGTCTCTACGGGAGAAGGATGTTGCCGCTGCTGACCGCCGGTTTTCGTCACTGCTAACAATAGCAGCTGCCGATCCCGCCTCGGATGCAAATACAGTTTCAATGCTGACCTCGTATGCGTTCACACCGTGGATCTATCTTCTTGTGTCACGCAGCGGAATTCCGTCGAGCAATAGCTACATGCGGCGAGTCCCGCCAGAGCTTCACCCACAGCTCCGTACGGCTTTCTTTCAAGTCGCTGCCGGGATATTGATGCGACCGTTGACTCAAATCGATCAGTCGTCCGCAGGCAGAGCCGGCACACACTTTATCGCGATGCGTTTGTTGCCGCTGTTTCAACAGTTCGCTTCAGATTTTGTAGGTCCGCTGAACGCCCAGCTTTCTTCGTTGGGTCCTGAGGCCGCGAAGACAACTGCTGATACTGGTGATGTGGCATTGAGGCACGGGATGATGGCCGACGGCGGAGACTCGAACGATGACGAACTGACAGAACGTCTGGATCGTGCAAAGAATAGCGATGAGCGAGATAGGGCTTACGCTTTCGCAGCCATGCGTGCGGCAGGGGAAACCGCGGACTCTCGAGCGCGTGATTTGGCAGAAAAGATCGAGGACGGTGAAACACGAAAAGGTGTGCGAACATTTGTCGACTACATGCTGCTTCGTGCTTTGGTTACACAAGAGCGTCCGGACGAGGCGCTCGTGCTGATACGAAAAGTCGAACTGCCGCGCGTATTGCGTACGCATTTCTTAACTCGAGTAGCGACACTCAAGCTTAAGAGTGATCCAGTGCGGTCAACTGAACTGCTGGAAGAAGCGTTGACGGAAGCGCGACGACTTGATCTGGGTACGGCGGATCGAGCTTATTCTTTGGTTGGCTTGTTGCGTCTGTTCTCAGCCCTCGACCGAAGTCGTACGTGGGAATTGCTGGCTGAGACAATCAAGACGGCCAACAGTGTCGCCGATTTCACGGGAGAGCGCGGCCAAACGACCTTGACGCTGGAAGGGAAGTTCAGCATCAGGCTAAGCGTCGAACTCGCGTCAGCCACAGATTTGATCGAAGTTTTTCGGCAACTCGCCGAACAGAATTTCTATCAGGCGTTGGATGTCAGCAAAACTCTTCTCGCCGATGCACCAAGAGCCCTGGCAATGATCGCAGTCGCACGAGCCGTGCTGGTCGAGCGTTAGAAGTGGCTGGCACTTAACGTGGTTTACGAGCTGGTTGAGTCGCTATTGCAGTTGGCCCATCAGCGACCGGAGGTGTTCAGCGATCGCTACACAGTCGTACTTTTCAAAATAGTCCTGCCCTAGTCTTACCCACCGAACGTTGATCAATGATTCCTTGTTCTGTCATACCCAATACGTTCAACAAACCCGCTGTCGGCTCTGAAGAGATTCTGTCAATGTCAGCTTTACCCAAAGCAGGTCCCTTCCAATGTCTGATTACACCGGGACTGACCACAAGAAAATGCGTCGAGCCTTCATCACGCTTTGGCCCCGAAGGGATAGCCCAAATGGTACACGTCAAAGGATCCGTTTTTGCGTAGACGTAATAGTAATTCGCAACCAAAAGAGTACGCTTCGTCGAGCCAAAATCCGGAGCCGTCTTATACTTCCAGATCCGCTTATCCAACTCGCTAAAGTCCCCAGGAAATTGACCCGTCTGGCGCTGATACTGCCGCAGCCCCTTAACCATACTGTCAACAGCAAGCCGCGGCACTAATTGCTTTTCACTCTCGGCCCTGGCCCAAGCACCGTAGACGTAACAAATAATCACAATGAGGATGCATACGGGCAACAGCACGAACGTCATCTTTATGCGTTGTTTTCTGGCACCTTCAAACATAACTGAAAGCTACACCCTCTCTAAATCAACTTTACTATCGTAATGCGTCATGCTCCACGTCACGCTCCACGTCATGCTCCACAGGCCCTGCACTTTCTACCGGAGTATCATTTACAATGCTGCCCTGGTCCACAACCTGCGCCAGCGCCTTTTTCTTAACTCTCACTGTACGAGTGACGCTCTTAGGAGATTTCGGGCCTACCACTACCTTCGTCGCGGACTTCACGAAAGTGTCCCCAACAGCCTGGTCCGAATGAAACAACGTTCCTTGATTCGAGTTCTGCTGATTCGGTACTTTCCCGTCCTGAACCTCGCCAACAACGTTACTAACCAACGCGTCATTAACCGTGGCTAGCGGCAACACGCCTTGAGTCCCTGTGTAATTCACACCACCATCAATAGTGGGAAGCATTGAATTATCTGCTACTACTCCGGTAACTTGCTGCTTGTCCAACTCTTCCTTCAACTTAGCCAAGTACGCCGCTTCCCCTTGGATCAATGTCACCAATTGCGGTTCGCCGTAATCGACTGCCAACGCCCGTTGAGGAGACATAGCCAGAGGCGGATAACTCGCTTTAATTGGCGGTTGTGAGTCGATGATCACGACGCATTGCTTATGCTTGACCATCTGCCTGAGTTCAGCCGGATCCATCAACGCTCGGCCAGTCTCCGTCTGTCGCTCATTATCTAAGCTCGTTCCTTTCCCATCGACTGTTGTATGACTCCAAACCGTAGTCTGCCCAATACGACGCGACGCGAACTGCGTAGTCACATCGTCAAGTCCCGGTAAGAAAATAGTTGTTCCGATCGATCCGAGGATGGCATTCGCACCATCAGTCCCATACTGATCATGGACCTGCGCTAAGTTCTGATAACCGAGAATCAACCCAATCCTGCGCCCTCTACCAACTCCTGCAATTTCTTTCAAACCCACCAAAGGGACATTCGCCGCCTCGTCCAAAACAAACGCCACCGGCGCCACTTCAAGTTCCGGCTTGTCGATGCGTAACTCATTAACCGCTTGTCCGATAAAGGTAGCTAAGACGTTCTTGTACCGACTCGCATCGCCCTCACCGACCACAATGTAAATAACCGTTCCTCGTTCCCGCAGTTTTCCAAAATCAATCTGACGTACACCCGCCTCCCGATCAGCACTACTTCGAGGCGCGCAAATCTTCTGCGCGTTCTCTTCCTGAAACGTTCCCAGCTTACTCATCAAACTCGTCAGCACACTCCCCTGAGTCTGCGGCGGCGCTTTTTGAAATGCGCCCCACGCAAGTCGCACATGTCCGTTCGGAGAATTCAACATCTCCCTCGCAATTGTCGGCATGTCGCGCAGCGCAAGATACTCGTAGATCATCGGCGGCGTAGGTTCTACAACAATGTCCGCTAAATGCAACAGAACAGCCTTCAGCAACAACAACGACGATTCCTGCCAAAAAGGATCTGCCGTCGAAACCGTATGCTTGGTTCCCTCCAACCCAATCATCGTCGCCGCCATCTGCCCAGCGAACTCCGGGGAGTCTTTACACTTCAACACAAAATTCCAACGATCAGATCTCGACGGCTTCACCAAATCAAGTCGGTATACCTGACGAAATGCCAAAGCAGTCTGCTCAAACAACTCACCTTTCGGATCAAGGACAATGGCAGACCCTCCACGGGCTATATCCCGGAGCATTCCCATCAAGAACGTCTTCGACTTTCCCGATCCTGGCGGCCCAAAAATTACGATGTGCCTCAACCACTCGACCTCTGGTAAAACTAGACTGAATCCTCTTCTAAGCAACCCAAGCCGCAGGAAACCAAGTGGAAGATCGCCAGCCAAACTCTCTAGCTTGACCGCAAAATTCTTGGTCGCGAGATACGCTTCATCAGCCCAACGGCCCGTACCAAACGTCAGTCTTTGCTGGATTCGGTAATACGGCAAAATTTCCTGTAACGCTTCCATAGCCCCAACAAAAACACACAGAAGCATCCCAGCCACAAAGTAAAGTTTTGTTTGATTCGACACTCCGAGGTAACCGGCAGAAAGCCAAAGCAAGTATGCACAAATAAATCCGAATCCAGTCAGCAGTAACATCATCATTGCCGCTGACATAAGACGCAGAAAAGCCTGATACGCAGGCATACTCTGCATCTCTGCCGGTCGCGGAATTCCACGACTTGCATCAACGCCTTCTATCCAATTAACAAACGATGACATTAACCAGCACCTCGCCCTGATTCTCCAAGCCCTATCTACTCACCACCCCACGCCCTGCTAGCCAGGCACGTTGCGCTTCTTTTTCAGACGTCGAAACGTCAGAAGCCTTAAAACTCTCCGGACGCCAACCACTTTCGATCAATTTAGCTGCTGGCGTAAACGCTGTCGGCATTCCCTCACCACCCTTACTCAAAACGTAATAGGTGAGCGCATTCTCAAAAAACTCATCATCCGGAAGCCTTGCCAATATCAGTGAACCGACCTCTTTTCCCTTGCCAACGGATAACACCTCAACAGCAAGTGGTTCAGGTCTGTAGCGAACGTAGAAAACGGCCTGCTCCGAACTAAAGGAGAGTGCTCCACTCTCCTGCTTCAAACCTGGCGGCAAGAGCCCTTCTGAAACAATGCCTGACATCAAACTCTCGACATTCACAAACGCCTTTCCTTCCATCGATCGTTGCGCTGCAAGCAGAGTCGTACCCATTAACAAGGCTGCTGATTTAGTTACCTGATCGGCTTCGTCATAAACCTCACCCTGAAACGCAAAGACCCGCTGACTGCCGCTTCCGGTATTCCTTCCTTGCTTACTCCGTCTCCCGCTCTCATTAAATACGCGTGCCTCAACCTCGGGAGCCCAAAATCCACCACGACGCGCATAAGCGGCAAAAGCAAACACGAAGACTGTCACCGTCGCCACCGTCAACACCACAACCAACGGTGAAGATAAAAACGTTCGACCCACAGATTTTTTTGAATTGCTCTTTGACATCCGGTTTCACGCTACCGCAGCCAAATATCCCCGTAACCCAAAAGCCTGGTCCACCCAAGCGTCAATCTCGTCATGTGCAATATTCACATCCCGCTCCACGCGAGCCAGAGACTGCAAAAAGTAATCCCGATCGCCGCGCCGTTTCACAATCAATGACGCGTACAGCTTCAAGATCGATTCGTCGACGTGACTCACGCGGTGCCGCATCCATGTACTGAGTATCGAAATGCCTTCGCGCAACGCCGGCTTATCCTGAATCCCTGGAATCATGCGAATGCTGTCGAGCAGCTTCACCACCCATCGCACAGCCTCTGCGGAAGCATTTGGGACCCGAGCGCGAAGTATCGCAACCTCCTCGCGAGCCGAAGGTAGGTCCATCCAGGTGTAAACACAGCGCGATCGCATTGGCACCGACAAGTCATGCCTGATGTCATTCGACAGCAAAACTACTATGGGCCATCGACCGGGATCTTTCACACCTACTTCCCCATAACGAGGTACATGCGCGTACCCTCGCCCAAACAACTGCAACAGCATGTCTTCAATTGTGTCTTCCAGCTTGTCGATCTCGTCAACGATCAGGATCGGCACCGTTCCGGTCCGTGCGGCGTATTCAAACGCCCCTAAAGCCTCACCAAACACCAAGTAATCAGAACCCCACTGTTGTGCTCGCGCCTCCCCTAATTTCATTCCCGAACGAATCGCCTGACTTACGAATTGGCTTTGTCCTTCTCTGTCCCAGCTATAAAGCACATCAGCCAACTCAAGTCCCTTCATCCCCTGCAAATAAAAGATCGGGAGATTGCACGCCACAGCCAACGCCTCGGCCAGTGCCGTTTTCCCTGAGCCTCTTTCACCCTCAATCAAATGCGGCTGACCCGCTTCGATTGCCAAAACCAAGTCCGAAAGTACTGGCTCCTGAATGATGTAACCCGTACCAGCAAGCAATTCCGCCAGCGCCGAACCACCGCCTTCAGCCACGACCGCCCGCGGATTTATGATTGGCCTCTCAGAATTATTCGAGTTCATCCTTAAAACCTACCGTGCGGATGGATCTCCACTCACAACGGCTTCCGCCACTCGCCGCATCTCCGCCGTCATTCGCGGCAATGCAGCCCTGATTCGATCAACGTTCCCCAACTGAATCAATTCTGCCAACTCTTGTTCCGAAATCCCGGTGACTTCACGACGCATACTCACATCAGAGTGCTTTTCAATGTCCGCGCTCGACAGCTTCGACAAAGCATCTACACCCTGAATCCCTTCCGGAAGTTGAGTAATCATCATGTACCCCTGACTCCCTGCCGCGACCTCAACAAAACTATTCCGGTCTCCTCCACTAAGCAGCGCTCCGTCTAACTCATTCGTCACTCTGCCTCCATAACTTCCAAAAGCATCAGTGATAACTATCGGTCTGCGTCCGATCGATCCGACAAAGCTTTCAGCCATCCGCAAACTGGTTTCACCTAATTTCGCGAATACTCGGGACCAACGACTCGACATCTTTCTGCGTTCACCACGAATACCAGCGCCACCGTCAGAACCGAACAACTCACCACCAACCTTTACAAACTGGCCCGACTCGTTATCAATGAATCCCACCAATGAAACAAACGCACGGTTATACTCAGCTCCACGAGCCACTCCCACCAACACTGTCCCTTTTGGCATGGACCAACCGTTGCCCTTAACATCGCGACTCAATTCGAACCGCACCAGCCCACCGGACCGCAGCGTGTAAAGCACACCAAGACTCTTCACTGGCAACATCTTTCCAAATGGCGGCAAAGCAACTCCGCGCTCCTCGCGCGGCGGTCCCGAGTTATTACCACCACCGTTGACTGGTCGCGACTCAGCAGTCGCTCTTATATCCTCGCCAATCAATACCGATCGCTCTTGATTCCGACCCCCAACAACTACACCCACCGAACGCGCAGCATTCTGCTTCTCTTCAGCTTCTACTGAAATCTGATCACTTCCTACTCCACTTGATGCGGTCGCATTCACCGTCGTCGATAAATCCGGATTAAGCCCAAGCGGCTGCATTTGCGTCACCGGCAAGTTTGAGCCAGGCACAGCAACCACCGCAGGCGGAAGGATAGCCGGCCGTACTATCGAGCCATCGCTCATCACAACTCCACGATCAGAAACACCCGCTTGATCAATCGCTCGCTGCGTCATCGCAGCTTCACTCTCAACCGCCGCATTACTCGATCCGGCGTTCCCATTAACCGCCACCTTCGCCTTACGTTTTGCCCCATTTCCAACCAGATACCACGCACCTACCGCAACCACACCCAGTAAGAGCAGCGCGAACAGACCAACAACAATCCTCTTCGCACGCCCTTTCCCCTGGCCTTCTCCGCGTTCTTCCGCAACCGCTTTGACTATGTCACCGTCTTCGACCAACGTCGCTGCTTTTTCATCTTTTCCTGAAAAGCCGCCGTCTTTTCCCCTAACAACGTTTTCAAACTCTGAGTCGTCTGGGTGCATTTCATTCAAACCGATTTGATCAACTTCGCGATTAAGAATTTGCGACATAGGTTCACTTCACTTTTTAAAGAGGATTACTTCTTCGCCTCAGCAAAGCTATTTCTTTACCGGCACCGTCCCTGTCCCAATGCCAGCGGTAGTAGGCACATCAGCAGCTTCTGTCTGACTAACCGACACCCGCAATCGCTGTAACGCCCCCAACACTGGCGCCTCATACACAATGGCGTAGTAAACAACCTCACCTTTGTTTAGTCTTCCGTCCAGTGAAGTGCTTTCCACGTACAGACGTTTAACTTGCTCGAGCTGAAGAGTCTTTCCTTTATCGTCAAACGTTTGCACATAGATTTCAGGATTCCCCTCGACAATCCGTAACACCCCACCACTATCGTTCCGCACCGCGATCAAAACCATCCGCGCCTGCACGTCCAAATCAACCACTGGCATCACGGCCAAACTTAAACCGTGATTAGATTTCCCAAACGTCCCCAGCTTGTTTGGATTCTTAATCACATCCCTCAATCCCACACTCGCAACCTCTGACAGCTTCGGCCGCTTTTTCGACACCCTGCCACTTCGAACACGCTCATCAGCCTGCCTGCTATCTACGTCGGCGATCGAACGAGAGACCTTCGGAAACAAAATTTCCTCGCCGCCTTCCTCCTCGGCCTCGTCTCCAAAACGAACCGAACCGTCTGACCGCTTCGGCGACGGATCATGACCATCGAGGTTTACGGCCAACCCCGCCATTTTCCTGGCCGCAACCACTTCGTCGCGGTTATACATAACCACACAACGATGTGCGTTCTGCGCCAACTCTCTAACCGGATAAATCAAAAACGTAACAACAACACCCGACTGCATCTGCACACTAATGGCTGCTGATGGTCCATGCGTTGTAGATCCAACCGGAGGTGCGACAAACGCCGCGCCCGGACGCAACACCAGCGAACGCTTGCTTCGTTTTGCCGTTTCCTCATCAAAAGAGACCAAATCCGAATTCCCCGGATGAATCATGAAAAACGAATCTGCCGCAGGAAACTCAATAACATTCACCCCATTCTGAGCTAACCCAAGTCGAATTGTCGGATTCTGATTTCCCTTCACCGTTACGTTCGCCTCACCCGACATGTACTCAGGCGGCGAAGCACTCACCAAAGCAACGGGCATGATCGGACTGGCAGAAGGAGACGGCTTCGCAGACGGTACTGTGGCAGCCTCTTTCTTCTCTTGCGCAGGCTTTCCAACCTGCTTCGACCGCGTCTGGCCCAATACCGCTCCGAAGAGAATCAGGAGAAGCAACGTCACACTCAATGGATAAGAGCCCCTAAAAAGATTTGTAATAGTCACTTGATACTCCGTTTCTTAGTCGTTCTGTAATGCCGTGAGCGGCGTTATCGAACCCGAATTAGCAGCCGACGACTTCGCCTCGTTTTCCTGCGCCGTGCCTTTAGTCAATGGATCGTTTAGCTCCTGATAATCCAAAGACGCGACCAGGAATCCCGATCGCAAATTTCGATCAGCCCGGCCCGTATTATCAGCAACCAGCTTGAGAGTTAATCGCAATTGCTTCGTTTCAGTTAGCCTAACCCCTCCTACCACCTTGGTAATTTCCTGTTTACCGATAACAGTCACTGTGTACGGGTCATTCTTATCAACCGAAACGTCCATCGGATTCCAGACCGTTTGCCAACTCTCGGCCTTTTGTTGATCTAAGATCCCATGCTCCTTGATCCACCGGGAAAACTTCACCGCACTATCCGGAACCATCATTCGAAAAGCCTTTTCCATATCGCGCGGCCTGGTGGCGGGATCTACCTGATACACGGCCTTAACAAATTCCTTCGTCAAGTAGACCTTATCCTGCGCTGTAAGTTTCTCAGGCCCAAATTCAATCCCATCCTCACGACCGTGATTCCGGTCGTTAATTGAGAGCACTCGCCCGCTGCCGCCATCCACCACGATTCGATCCGGCCGACGCAAATACTGATAGACATTTCCCACACCACTCGCGACCAAAAGAACCGCTATGATCATCGTTGAAAACGTCAGACTCAAAATGGTCCTTACGTCCGCCGCATCACGATAAACGATTGTGCGTGCAACGCTCTGCGTCCCGTTCACACGCCGAGCCTCCGGTAGCATCGTTTTTCCTTTCTGCCCATCGGTCTTACTAACCTGATGGGCCACCCCTCTACTAATCACTGTGCCAGGCCCATCTAACGCCAGTTGCACACCACGATCGTTTTCCAGTTCAGCCAGCAGCTCCCGCACTTCAGCCGGCAGCTCATCATCCGGTGAGCCAACTACCATTTCTTCATGTCTGCTCATAATTTCCCATGTCGCTCTTCGAGCTCTTTATCTGCGATCTCACTGGCAGGATTGCCACCAGACTCTCGCGCTCTCTTCAACAAACTATGTGCCACACCAAACACTTCGCCAAATGCGCCAAAACCCGAAATACTCACTCACTCAATTGCCACTTTCCACAATTACCCTGTTAGCGATCGCTAACACCCTATTCAATCCAATTGATTTTTAACTGAGCCAATCCGTGCCATCTTCGAATCCACGCACATTTGCCTTTCGCTTAACCACTCCACTGTAGTTGTTAGGTAAGATCGGTAAGGAATGGGGTGAATGCTTGAGGACGCACTGCTCAGGATTTGCGTTACAGGATCAAAGCATCTTAGTGGGACGATCAAAAGAGCCTTGTGTTGCCTGGTCCAAAGTCAAAGATGTCTGCGGAACTGTTGCTGCTTGAACAAACGCGAGAATCTCAACTCTCTTCCAAACTCCTGTTGGCTCGACAAAGACGCAACCCTCGCGCGCCTCGCCAGCCTTCTCTTTCGCTCTCGCGACTCGCGCCATTTATCAAAAAGAAATACTTGCCGCTTTTTGAAAAGGATGAGCCTTAAGCGGCGGTAAAAATCTTTACTGCCCGCCAACGCCAATATAGAAAGACTTCGTAACGCTATGTTGACCTCTCGTCTCATTATTGCCTCCAGTCTCTCCGCCGACAGTAACGGATGTTTCCACCGGCTTAACAATCTGACCATTCATCACAAAATATCGAACCCCTGAGTTCACATCGAAAAATACCGTTTCAGGCTCCGGCCTGGAGATCGCCTCTACAACTTCCGTACCGCCTCCTGGACCAAGCCCCACCGCCGTCTCTTTCACTCTCGAGTAAACGACAGTCGGCTGAAACTCGGCAAAACCTTGCAACTCACTATCAATCAGCCGTTGCTCTCCAGCGGAGACAGTCTCAGCAGGCAGTTGCAAAACCCTGGTCCCAGCTATTATGTCAGGGTGAAATACCCTGCCTGAAGTAACCCGCGAAAACACCACTAACCCCCTTCTCACGTAGGATCGAGTCTCCTTATATGGAGGCACACCTGAAGAAGTTCTGATGCCCCGCGGATTGATCACCTTTCCCCCTGAAGTTCTAATAGTGCGCCCGGACCTGTAGCACTCAACTGCACCTTCTCCTGCGTTGTAGCTCGCCAGGACCAGGTCCAGCCTGCCATCAAAACGTGCCGTTAGCTCCCGCACATACCGAGCGGCTGCGTCAATCGCCGCTGCTGCATCGTGCGGATTCTTCAAGTTAAAGCGTTTCGCTGTCGCTGGCATGAATTGCATCAAACCCCGAGCTTTCTTAGGCGAAACCAACTCCGGGCGAAAGCGAGTCTCTAAATATGCCAACGTCCATAACACTCTCGGATCAACACCGTACTTCCGAGCCGCTGCCGCAATGTAGGGCTCGTACAACTTCGCCCGTTGCCTCAGCCGGGTGTTAGCGCGAAAACGCCGCTGTTTACGATCGCTAACACCCCCCCTCCATTTTTTATCCCGATCGATCGACCGTTCTGCTCCCTTAGTTCGACCTGTTTGGGCCTCTGCTTCCGACTGCCAAAGCATTGCCACCACCATCAATACCGCGAAATTCAAAGGAACTTGTTTTTTGATCTGCATCAATGCCCGAACCTCCAACCACGCCTATCAGCAAAACCAGTGCCGCTGTGTTCCCACCCTTCTCGGTTCTGGCACACGCCTTGTTGAGCAGCCCCGCACCGTCCGAGGAACGACAACCTCGATCGGAAAAGAAAATGTGAAAGAGTGAAACCATTTATCTCAGGAGTAAGAAAAGGAAATGAAACGCAAACTCGGCGCGTGGGTTAGCGCGCAAACCAACACAGTCCACATCGACCAAAAACTCTTAATGCATTCACGCGCCGCTCGCGTGGGTAAGCGACTGATGCAGGCAAGCGTTGTTCTTAATCTGCTCGCGCCAGTGCTTGTCATCTGTCTAACAGCCGTTTGCACCATGGCCCAGGGGCCTTCGGGCGGCACCATCTTCGGCGGAAACGATCAGACTCTCGGTAATGGAATTCGAGAACTCATCAAGTGGGGACGAAACCTTCTGTTTCTCCTCGGCGTGGGCGGCATCGGCTGGGCCGTATTCAATTACATGACTGAAAAGAACTGGGCCAAACAAGCCATTGGAGGAGGTTTCTGCATGGCCTTCGGCTCGATCGCAAGTCTCGTTTACTCGTTCTCCCAGGGCAGTGCCGTAAATCTCGACACAGATCTCGGCAATTAAAAGGAAGCAGAACGCGAGAACAAACCATGCGACCCAGACCCATCCGTTCACAAATCTATCTCCCTGTAGTGCGCTTCGGTGTGAGGGACACTGACTGGAAGTTTGTTATTGCCGTCGTGCTAATCGCTTACGCGCTGCCCTTTTTCTTGAATATGAAAGTGCTTCGGTTTCCGCTGGAAATATGGACCACCATCATCAGTACTGTAGTCTCGGTCGCCTTTTTTAACTTTGTCCGCATAGGTCGCCGCCCTTTCTGGTTGCAGCACCAGCTCGGCGCCCTCCTCACACCTGCGCGGCTCCGCCACTCGCTCCCCACTGATCGTAAAGAGCGTCCCTGGCTGCTTCGTGATCTCAACAACTGATCTAACCGGAGAAGAGAAAACTACTGTGGATATTTCAACTACCATTATCCTGGCCGCAGCCGTCCTGCTCACAGCCATAGGTTTTGCTGTCGGCATGCGACTTATTCCCATCGCCCGACGTGCCAAGCAGGATTTAGCAAGCATCCCGTCTGATCAAACCGACGCTCGTAATAAACAAGATCAGACCCAAATCAGGTTACTTTCCAAACCTGCCGGTCGACTCCGTGACTCTTCCATTATGGATCTCGCCGGCGACCAACTTCGTCACACCGATGGCAGCGTCACCAGGGCCTATCACGTAGCTCTGAACTACACCGTCTTCGACGAGACCCACCTAATCGAAAGCCGCATCGATGAACTCGCTCGTTTGCTCGCATCAAGAAAGCCCGCCGATACCATCATCCAGTTTCGCTTGTCGGTAAACCCCGATCCTGGCCGTGCCATTCAGCGCCATCTCCGTTCGCGTGATGACCAGAATAATGACCCGCGCGCCAGCCTACTGCATATGATGGGTACCTGCTTTTACCAGGATGCGGCAATGGGCGGCGCCTTCAAACAGCACACTCTCTCAGCCTGGATTCGCGTTCCTGTCAAACATCGCAACGACGAAAGTCGCAAAGGTCTGGGCCACTTCTTTCCGACTCTGAAACGAGAACTCAATCTACGCGGCAAACTCGGTTTCCTTAAAGCACTGGCCCAAACATTGAGCGAGATCAGCAACGACCGGATCACTCGCCGCACCATTGAAGATGAACGACAAGCGATCGAAGAAGCTGACAAAACCTTTCGCCTTATCGAACAGCAAAGCCCGTTGCAACTAAAGCGCTTCTCCCGAGAAGAATTGTGGGAAGCCGTCTATCTCGGCCATCGCCAGAATGCCAATAGCGCACCAATCCTTCCCGATCTACCGGGCCGTGACGTTCGCGATTATCTATCACTCGAGACGATCGCCGGCGACGGCAACTTTATAATGCACGGCAACTTCCCTGCTGCTGTCATCTCTCTATTTGTACCTCCCCAACCAAACATCTTTGCCGATTGCATGCGCGTCCTGACCACAAACCCCGCTTTGAACTTTCGTCATACGATCATCACCGATTACATCTATCTTGATCAGGAGAAAGCCCGCAAGAATCTCGACAAACGCATTCGCCAGGTCAACCGCGCCAACCGCGGGACAACCCGACACGGCAGTTTCGAAGGGCGCAAGGCTTTGGACCAGCTCTCGCACGTTCGCGAAGCTGTAACCGGCGACACCCAGGCCCTTGTCAAAGCTCGCTTTTATGGTGTCATCTATAGCGAAGCCGCCACCGATAAAGAATCCCTGCGCGCCTCCCTTAAAAATCTCGATCGCTACTGCGAACAGCTTGTTACCGCAATCCGACACATCCCCGGAGCTGAAGCAGAACGCGAAGAACCCGCAGCCCTGCGTGCTGTGTACCATCGCGGTTTGGTTGGCGAACTCAGTAATCAACCGACTGGCCGGGAGATCCTCGAAACAACCGATTCGCTTGCTCCCCTCACGCCCACTGAATCTGCCTGGCCGGGAAGTCCCCAGCCACATACCATCTGTTCGACTCCCACCGGACATCTGACTGGCTTCAATCTTTACGATCGTAATCTCGTTACCAGTCCCCTTGTCTTGCTAATCGCTCAACCTCGCGGCGGCAAGTCCGTGTTCATGTCCCGCATCATCAACGACGTGCTGGCCAGCAAGGCCAACGTACGCGTCCGCGCTGTGGACTACGGCAAATCACTAGCTCCACTTGTCGAAGTACTAAACGGACGCTATCTACGATTCGATCAAGGCACCAAAACTATCAACACCTGGGACTATCCCGGACTCGAACTCGGCCAACTTCCTGACGACCTACAAAAGACTTTCGTCGTCGCAGACCTGATGCATCTCTCTCGTGCCGAGGACGTCATCGCGGAAGACATCCTGATGTTACTCGTCGACCAAGTCTATAAGAATCAGGTTCCACGAAATCGTCCGGGCCGCGAAAAACACGAACCACGACTTTCACACCTTCTCGATCTTTTGAAAGCTACTCCTTTCAAAGAACAGGCAGCCAGAGAGCGCTCCGAAACCCTGCGCATATCACTCGAATCATTTCGCAATGATCCCTGGATTGATGCGCCAACCCATTCCGACTTTCTGACCGACTCCAGGCTCGACGTTTACGAAATCGACTCCTTACAAAACCTCCCCGCACGGGTGCGCCAATCAATGGCTTTTCGTATCGCCGCTCACGTGATGCGCTCAATTGGTCGCCTCAACAGCGACGGCACGCGCTCGCCAGTATTACTCGCCTTCGATGAAATGTGGGAAGTAGCAAAGCACTACCCGTTGATCCTCAATGTAATTGAACGGGCAGCCCGCACCGGAGGTAAGGAAAACGCCGTCACTTTACTCGCCTCTCATGCCTACGAAGACTTCACGGGCACGAAGGATGTTCCTAACCCAATCGGGATCGCGCTCGCTAAGACCGCTGGTGTCAAACTTATCGGCAAACAAGTAGGTGACTACTCCAGACTGATTACCGAAACAGGACTCTCGCCGGCCGCACATGCCTGCATCGAGGGAATCAAAAACGTTCCCGGACAACATGCGCAGTTCCTGGCAATCATCGGTTCCGGACAAGACAAGATCACCGAAATGCTCCAGGTCGATCTTTCTCCGACCGAACTTTGGACCTTTACTTCTAACCCCGACGAACGAAACGCTCGCGCACGCGTCCAGAGTCTCCAACCTAACTGGCCCATAGCTGCCGTCATTGCATGGTTAGCTGAACGATACCCACGCGGCTTAACGGCCATCGGACTCACGGATGTTGACGAAACCGAATTAACAACGAATGTGAGAGCTGCTTAAAAGTAAATTACGAGGAAACGAAATCATGCGGAAACTACCATTCTTCAGACAACTTCTGCTGGGCTTACTGCTCGGCATCTTCATGACTCCAGCACAGCCCGCGCAAGCGCAATGGACCGTTTTTGACCCCACCAGCTACGCAGCCCAAATCCAAGAGATGGTGCGCGAAGTCGATCGCTGGATGCAAACCGTCCAACACTACATCGCCATGTACGACAAGGCAGTCCAAACAGTCACATCCCTGGGCGGCATCCTCACTAAGGTCGAACAACAACTCGCGCGCAACAAAGAACTTGTTGCCAGCATCGCCACCATTGGAAAAACCGTTCGCGAAGTCTACGCGCTTAAGCGACAGATCGAAAACATGGTCCAATGCCGCATCCGTGCCATCCGCCAACTCGACTCAAGACTAAAAGCCGGCATCTTCAACCCGCAACAGGATCTACAGGATCTGGAAGAGTACCTCCGCAATTCCATTGGCCGCGCCTCACAGGACACTGTAGCCAACATGGAACGTCTCGCCGCCGCCGACAACGAGTTTGAGCGCATGCGCTATGAACTTCAGAACGCTTACGGTCGCCTCGCCGAAGCTCAGGCAGTACTCAAGCAATTCGAAGCCATGCTTGCTACCGAGATGGCAAAGCCTGAAGAGGAACGGCATTCACAACAACTCCTGCAAACACAAATCAGCAATACCAAGATTCAGATCGAGCAAATCAAAACTCAAATCAACGATCTCACTAAGAGTCTGGTGGCTAAGGCAAAACAATACGGCGTACAGCTCGCAGCCCGCGCCGACTACGGTCAACAGGTTCACCAAACAAACAAGATGTGGGAGAGCACAGTTCCTGTTCGCAAAGAAATCCTCGATGAAATTGATAAGGCCTTTGAGAAGGACGAAGGCATCGATGACGATCCGGCAGACGCCGGGAACTAAGTAGGACAAAGTTTCAACCAACCAAGGGAACGATTGTGAAACGTCAACTCGCAATAAAGCTTCGACACGACCAAGGCTTTCAAGCAGGACTCTCTTTCTGCATCACGCACACTCGCGTCAAGACCATAGCTGCATTCCTGGCGATCCTTTTTGCTCTCATCAGTGCCCCTTCAAGTTTTGCGCAAAGCAATGGAGACCCGATCATCATTTGCGAATACTGCAATGGGGACCTCACTTCTGGAACCCCACCAGCTCAACAACCCCCAACCACTGCCCCAACTGGATACGCAATTGGAACCAACGGATCAGGACAAACCGTCCAATATCCGGTAGGAACATTCCCCGCAAATCAAGTCGATGGTCTCCGACCAATCGACCCGGCGAACGCCGCAAAAATAACCCCACCAGCCGGTTGGACTGTTATCGGCCAAACCCAGAACGGCGACCCTGTCCTTCAACGCCCTGACGGTGCTTACACCATCATCTATACCAGCCAACCGCTTGCTGCTGGTTCCGCCACCGATCCCTCGCAAACGGCTGTGACTCCACCATGGGAAGCTGGTCAGCCCAGCGCACAACTCCAGAAACTCTTAGACATGGTCCGCGAACTGGTCCCGTATATTCGCCGCCAGGTCGAAAGACCGCTGATGGAAAAATTCACCTTCCTCGCCATGATCCTCACCAGTATCGTCCTGCTCTTTTCCTTCATTCGCATCATCCGAGAAAACGATGGTGCTTCAACCGAACTCTATTTTTGGTTTGGTCGCGCTGTGTTCTGCATGGCCCTTTTTGCAGTAGCCCCCTCAGTGATTTCGACGCTCTACAAGATCGGACGAACCTTAACCGTACCGATCGAACCCATGATCGAAGAGAAGCGCTCTGCGTTTAATGACCAGTACTACGCATTCGTGCAAGGCCACTTCATCGTCAAAGATGAAAAAAACGTTTACGTCCAACCCGCCTACGTTGAGCCGGGAGAGTATGGTTGGGTAGGCATTCTCACCGACCACGAGTCTGGAGACGGACAAATCAACGGACTTAAAGCAATCGAAGGCGCAACCGATCTCACCTCATGGCCCATGCCGAAATTGTTCTTCGGACTTAATGTCGCCCGAGCAATTCTTCAATCAGGCGAAATCTTTCTCCTGCTACTGAGTGGCTTCATCATGATTGCCCTCAAACTCGCCGTGCCGTTTATGGTCGCCGTGGCGCTAGACAAGAAACTCGCCGAGCGGATTTCTTATCCGTTCATTTGGGGTGCTGTCGTCTTCACAATGATCTTTCCTGTAGTTCGCGACGTGCTGATCTTTATTGCGTACACCGTCGCCAGCTTTGGGCTCTCACTTTACGACGGCGTAGCTCCCTACGCGATCGACGATCGAACCGCGCAAATAATCAAAAACAATGCCTACGACCCGACCATCATAATTATTGCCACCCTCTGCATCATGCTCGTCAACGGCTTGATACTCTGGCTTTCACCCTATCTGGCTTATCGAATCGCTACCGGCCAGGTATTTGAGGCCGTCTCAAGCACTGCCTCCGGATGGATGGCAGCAATCATCGGCTCTGCAGTTGAATTCCAGGGACTAAAGGCAGGAGCTTCTTTGCAGCGCCAAGCAGAGAACACTCAAACAGAAGGTGCCTATAAAGCTGAAGTGACCCGAGCGAAAGGCTCGCTCGATGCTTCTAACATCGGAGCTAATGCGCGTCAGATCGCTGCACACGCAAACATTCAAGGTAACCAAGTCGCTAATCTAAGCGCGATCGAAGGCGGGGCCGCTACTGCCCGAGGAATGGCCCAAACCAACGCCACCTTCACTGTCGCCGCAACCAATGCCCAGGTTGCTGATAGCCGTCGTCAAATGTGGGCTCGTGCCGACCAAGCCAACGCCCAAACAACGATCTCGCAGGGAGCCGAGTCGCTCAGAATCGCCAGCGAAGCAAGAGCACGTAAACAAGAAATCTGGGGCAGCGTTTTCCAACAAGGAACGGCTGGCGTCCCAATCGGTCAAAATGTCGCCGGCGCCGTAGTTCAACCGCTGTTCGCTAACGTTGCCACGGGAAACAGAACCCGAAATCTCAATCTCGCTAACAATACCTTTGCAGCGAACACCATCCAAAACGAAACCGAAACCGCAAACGAAGTGCAATCAAGCCAGTTCATATATCGCTCCGATATGGAAAACGCAGCTCAGGTCCAACGCGACGGCAATGTTGCAGCCATCAACAGTGGCGCTGCCATCTCCGCAGGCGGCGCAGTGCGCGGAGCATCGATAGCTGGTGCCGGAGTAGACAAGGCATATCAACTCGAACTGAACGCCAACCAGGTCCAATTCAACTCAACCACAGTCGCAGCAGGGGAAACAAAGAAAGCTAACCTCGAAGCGGCACATCTACGTGAAATTGCAACCATTGTTAGCGGCGTCGCTCGGGACATGGACCGCCGTATTGAGGAAGGAATGCGCCAGCGTTACTAAACGCCAGCAGAAAGGAATTCGGGACAAGTCATGGTAGCCTCCCAACAATCTCTAACCACCCCTGCGACCAACACCAGACCGCTCACACCAATGAACCCGTCCCAGCATGTAGTGAGTACCAGATCCGACCTCATATCGGCTATCGCCTACAACCTTCCTCCAAACTACTTTGAAGAAAGAGACCCCGACCATGGCTATCGCTGGTTTTGTGTAACTCAAAAGAGCAGCTTTCGAACAGAGCTTTACCTCAATGCTGCTAAAAGACGAATTAACATTTCCGTATTCGACAACAAAGGGACAACCATCAAACCCTGGAGTAGCACTCTCCGCATGACCGGCAACTGGCGACGTCGGCTAAGACGCGTCGCGGGCGAAGCCGTAACTCTCATCAACCAGCGACCCGCTTGCCCAAGCTGTAAATTGCCGATGGTTCTCAAAGAGCACTCCAACGATCATTCCCAATTCTTTGCTTGCTCCACATTCCCTGTATGCACTGAAACACTGCCTATCATGGACCATTTTGTAGATGAAGCGACAACTGCAGACTGGACCACGTCCCCACAAAAAGAACAAGCCTACTCCAGCATCCTATTCAATCTCCCAACCAACTATTACCAGGTCAACGACCCGAAACATGACTTTCACTGGTTCTGCCGAAGTCAGAAAACTGGATTCAAGGCCAGAATCCATTCAACGCTGCACAATGCCAGAATCAGCATTTCCGTCTTCGACCACAAAGGGGAGACCGTAAAAGATTGGAGTGGCGACATTCAGATGGTCGCCGACTGGCGAACCCGTTTGAGACGCGCTGCCGGCGAAGCGCTCGTACTGGTCCACCAACTTCGCAACTGTCCTGTTTGCCACTCTGCAATGGAACTCCGTAAACGTCATCACGACCAAAAACAGTTTTTTGGATGCTCTAAATACCCAAAGTGTATCGGAACCATGAGTATTACCGACTATGACGTGACCAGAAAGAAAGCGGCGAGCTATCCAGCTAATCAGTCAAACGAAAATCACTCTTCAATATGAGTACAGTTCTCGAAACCGCATCCACTCTCGTAAGCCCACAAGCTACACAGCCCCCATCACAACTTGGGTATAACGCTCAAAGGGTCGCAAGAAAGCGTTACTCCATTACCGATGGCGAGGGACGGCCTCTTGAAGAATGGGCCGATATCGTCAACCGCGTAGTCCATCATGTTTCCCAAGCTGAGACGAACGAAATAAAGCGCGAAGAATTCACTCGCACCATGACCGAGATCATGTGGAAACGTGAATTCCTGCCCAACACTCCCTGTCTAGTAAACGCCGGTCGCGACCACGCACAGCTCGCTGCCTGTTTCGTTCTTGGCATTCCGGATTCCCTTTCCGGCATCATGGACCATGCCAAAATCACTGCCACAATCCACCAAACCGGTGGCGGCACTGGCATGACTTACGAAATGATACGTCCTCACGGATCAGCAGTTAGTTCCAGACACGGAACCGCATCTGGTCCCGTATCCTTCATGAACATCGTCAATCAGGTAACCGACGTCGTAAAGCAAGGTGGAGTTCGTCGCGGCGCCAACATGGGAATGATGCGTGTTACCCATCCCGACATCCTTCGCTTCATTCACGCAAAGAACGACCAACACTCTCTCGTTAACTTCAATATCTCAGTCAACCTCACCGACGAATTCCTTGCTGCCGTTGACAACAACGACTGGTTTCAACTCGAGTTCAATAACCAACCCTGGTCTCAACCAATTTACGATCCAGTCACCGGCACCGAGTACGCGATTTACGTTCGCAGAGACGATTTATCGAGCGGCGCAGATTACAAGCCTCCTGCGCCCTTAACATTCTGCGACCGTCATGCTTTCGAATGCAGCGATCTCTCCTCTTACCAGAAAGTCTCACCACCAAGACCAGGGATGATCTATGCACGAGACATCTGGAATCGTATCGTCGCCAGCGCCCATAAGTACGCCGAGCCAGGAATTGCATTCATCGACGAAGTAAACCGCCAGAATCACATGATGGCCTCAATGGGTCCCATCTATTCATGCAACCCTTGCGGCGAACAATTCCTCCACGCTAACAATGCTTGCAATCTCGGCTCGATAGATGTCAGCAAATTCCACGATCCCGAAAACCGAGGCCTGCGTAACATCAACTGGAACCATCTCCGTTACGTGGTCCATGCAAGCACGCGATTCCTCGATAACGTCATTGATACTTGCACCTGGCCGCTTCCTGAAATCGGAGCAACCGTCAAGCGCACCAGACCCATCGGCCTCGGGATTATGGGTTTCGCCGATCTCTGCCTCAAGCTCGGCATCACCTACGGATCTCCCGATTCGTGCTCGCTAATGGACGACGTCATGGGCTTCGTGCGACGAGAAGCATGGACCATGAGCCTTCAACTAGGAGCGGAAAAGGAAACTTTCCCCGAATTTGAAGCAAACAAAACTGCCTACCATGACTTCATCTATAAAACTATCGGCATTCCCCCCTCAACGCCTCTAACTCCCCGTAACTACGAAACAACTACGTGCGCCCCGACAGGCACAATCTCACTTGTCGCCGAAACATCAAGCGGCGTTGAGCCAAACTTCTCCTGGGCTTATGTCCGCAACGACACGCTTGGGACTCGCACCTACGTACATCCTCTCGCTGCCGCGGCCCTCGGAGTTACAGTTGACCAAACCGATCCTGACTCAATCGCCAGCGCCGCCACCTATGTAAATGATCACCTTAGCGATCTCCCCCCACACTTCATCTCCGCAATGGACATTCCCTCCGAACAGCACGTCCAAGTCCTCGCCGCCACTCAGCGCAATGTGGACAACTCGGTTTCCAAAACTTGTAATGGCGCAAAAAACGACACAGTCGAATCAGTAGACCGCCTTTACATGCTCGCTCGTCAACTCGGATGTAAAGCTGTCAGTTATTACCGCGATGGCTCACGAAATGAACAAGTACTCACCAGCATGGCAAACAGGACAGTTGCGAAGTTGGTGGACCAGCCATCTTACGAGCTCGCCCCTACAGGTCTTTCCGTAGCCGACTTCTCAGAGCCTGGTCCCGTCGCTCTCGCAGCACCCGACCGAGAAGATCGCCCTAAAGAGCTAAGTGGCTCTACGTGGCAAATCCCGTTCGAAGGCGCAAAACTTTACGTCACCGTCAATCACAACGGACAGCGAATCCTGGAAGTCTTTGTTACTGGACCAATATCCTCGAGCGTAGGAAAACTAGCCTCGATAATGCTACGCAGCGGCTTCCACGTAAAAGAAGTGGCTCACACGCTTGAAACTACTACTGGAACTCACTCGGTCTGGTTTAACGAACGACTTCTAACCTCGCCCGAACAGGCCATCGCTGAATGTATGCTCATTATGCTTCGGCGTCTGCACGGAGAATTTGATTCAGCCCGCGCGAATAAACCCACAGCCCAAACTGCGACAACATCTTTGATGCCTACCTCGACAATCATCGGATCCTGCCCTGAATGCTATGGACAACTTGAACTCGCAAATGGTTGCAAATTCTGTAGAGATTGCGGCTACTCAAAATGTGGCGGCTAGTCGGAACTAGCATCACCGAATATGTCCGCTCGCAAAATACCAAACACCATCACCCCACCCGTATCTGGAGGATTCCAGCGCGTTAGTCCAACACGGCCCTGCCGCATCTGTCGCAAACCTACCTGGTGCGGATACTCGACCGACCAGCGAACCTCCATTTGTATGCGTGTTAGTGCTGGCTCTCGCGGTACTTCGACTAACGGCGGCAACATCCACGTTCATACAGACATTGGTCCCTCTTTCATCAGCCAGCATCCCCCACGCCCATCACCACCCTCAATCCCACTTGCACCAATCGCAGTCCGCGATGCCGTATTTCGAGAACTCATTAGAATCTCGCCAGCTTCAAACTACTATTCGGAACTCGTGAGCGGACCAGGTGGTCTCTTATCCCGAGGTTTACTCGCTCGACAAATCTCATACTTTGGCGCATTGCCGCCAACACAAACCGACCGTGCTCAGCTCGCGGCGGCCTTGCGTTCATTCGTACTATCCAACTTCACCGACTACGCCACGCTTTATTCACGCGCTGGCATCGTCGGAATCCCTGGCTTCTGGCAAGACCCATCAGGCATGGTCCATATATGGAAACCCCGGACCTACAACATGCCGATCCTCGTCATTCCGTACACAGACGCAGACGGCCTTATTCAAGCGTGTCAGATACGACTACATACTGAGGACATTCCTGGAGACGGCAAAAAATATCGCTGGCTCGCATCTCCACAGGAGCGTCACGGCACCAGCTCTGGAACTCCGATTCACTTCACCTTCCGACCCAAACACTTCCCGGCTGGTGGAAGTGTCCTCTTCACCGAAGGCAGGCTCAAAGCAGAGGTTTTCGTAAGATTCAAACCCGAGGCTCGTGTCATAGCAACCACGGGTGTAAGCTGCTCACACTCAGAAATGGTCACTGCCGGCAGACCATATAATGCCTTTATAGGCTTCGACTCAGATCACAGAACTAATCCCGCCGTCTGCCGCCAGTTAGCCCGCTTCATTGCCCTTCGCTGCCGCGATTCATTTCAAAATCAACTCTCGACTACAACGAGAATAGTCATTTGGGGCGGCTCGAAAGGCCCTGACAGCGCACCCAAAGGTATCGACGAAGCCGTACAACAAAATTTGCGATTAACCGCCATTTCGATTTCAAAATGGTACGACACACTTAGAGACAAACCACTCGACGAAGTTCGACAGTACTGGTCAGCAATCTCCTTCGACCCTGCCTCCGCCAAGTAAACCCAATTCTCGCGTCCAACACTTTCTAAGAACTGAAGCTGCAACCGAGGCATAGGCCGCCTACTCAAACGCGCCTTGACCGTATTAATGATATTTCCAGCATCAGGTGAACGTCAGAAACATCGTTATACCTTTCCAGCGAGCGCGTGGTTTGAATACCACTGTTGGGAAAGTGAAGATTCCGCAGATGCCGAACTATGGAGACGCACTCACCAACGAATAACCGTCTGCAGGATGCTGTCGCCAGATGAATCGGATTATGAAATGTATGAGGTCCGCTTCGCCGATGGGTACATGGGCCACGTATTCGCCGATGAATTAACGCACACTCGAAAGAACTTCGAACGACCCGACTATCCGGGTATTGTAGACCGTAAACCAAACCAAAGAGGTCAACTCTGACTACGGCAGGTAACTCACTCGACTAAATAACCCGATTCCCAACCAGCTCGCCCTGCACACAGCTACGCTCCTAATGCAAGATCATTTGCATTGACGACTATGCGTGTGCTCAATACCCTTCGGAGTTTATATGCCGACAAAATGCAACCAGGCATCGATCTGTACGCTTCTACTCATTAGCATTATCATTTCTTTATCGCCCCTCACTGGCATAGTAGGAGCCGCCAAGTCCGACCCATCAAACATTGCGGCACTTGAGCAGCCCCCACTCACTGGCTACCCTATTGAGTACACCTCATTCGCCGGCACCACTTACAACCTCACCGCATATGATGGCATTCACTGTCGTTATGCTCTCCCAACTAACTGGACACAGCCAGGAGCACTCAGCACCGCACAACTAAGACGATTGATCGATCTAACAGATCTCACCTACGCCCTGCTCACCGAGATTACGTCCGGCGAACCACAAGGCCCAGGTCTTCTAACAATCGCTGTTATTCCAACAGGCTCCGCCGCCGGTCATGCAGGCTCAAATTTCAAAGGCGTCGAACTCTCTGAGAACGAATTGGGCTCTGTAATGCAACACCTCAACTCCGATCTCCTCACCCCAGAAACCCTTCACGAGCTGATTCATAACTTCGAAATCTTTATTCTCCAAATCAACCTCGGTTACAGCGACTCTGTTCACGCCTGGACCGCATTCATGGTCCCTTTTCTTCAATACTATTCTCGCGCTGGCGTCATTCAATCCGATGCCGATGCTTGGCTTCAGAAAAAGATCACCGAATACACGTTGACATGGGATTCAACGAGTGCGACCTGGGCACAATGCGTCAGGAACGGCAACGCTTGTCCTAACATCTCTGCCAATAATGCATGGGCAGGGCTACTCCTAAGATTCAGCAAGTTACATGGTGTCAACGCACTCAAACGCGCATTTCGCTTCATACGCGACTATCCCGCCACTCATCCCAGCACCGGCACAAATCCGACTGGACCACAAACGCGTGAAGAAAAGAATGATTTACTTGTGGAGAGTCTCGCGGAAGGGGCTCAACAGAATATTCTCTGCGAGATCGACACTTGGCACTGGTTTGCAACCGAAGAAGCGCGTGCGCGCATCAGCCAGCGATTTCCCAATACTAATCCTTTTTGCATGGACAGTGATGGCGATGGATTCAGTCCCTTGCTCGGTGATACTAACGATACTGATTCCCAAATCAAGCCCACTGCACTTGAACGGATAAACAACCTCGATGACGACTGCGACCTCGTTGTGGACAATCTCCTACTGCTCGAACAAACGGATTTTCCGTCCGCTACTCAATCGGCCCAAACGATTTCGATCCCGGCAAAAATTCGCGGACAAGTAACCGCCTCCGACAGCGACACATTTATCATCAATCAGAATGACTCTCTTCCACGCCGCCTTCGCATTAATCTTCAAAGCCCAAACTCCTTTGTGGGCTTCATTCAACTCCAACCTGTTGACTTAAACGGTCGTACTCAGTCCTTCTCGGTCGCCGGTGGCGGCGCCCAAATCCTGACTCTCTCACGGCCTGGTCTCTGGGCAATCACCGTTCAGAACTCAATCTCTGCCACTTCTGATTATACGCTCTCGATCGAAAACGCAGCTCCACCACTAAGCCCGGTTCGTTTGAGAGTCATTCCTGGTTCCAATGCAGACACTATCCAAATTACTGCCAATATAGATACCACCTCGACATCTGCCCCCATACCCAACCTTATCCGTCTCTGGAACGGCTCTACCGCGATGGCCGAACCAACTCAACTACAATCGCAACTTTCTTTCACTGTCCCGATCCCTCCTGGTTCCGGTCCATTTAGTCTACGAGCACAACTTCTAAAAGACGACAGCCCAATTACGAAGTTCACGATACCCCTATGGATCGACCGAACTACTGGAACGATGCTCGAACAAAATCCCGATCTCAGTATCGCCGCCGATACATTCCTTCCTTCAGAGACACGAATCGGCGCCACAAATCTTTATGGCTTTACAATTACCAATACAGGTCCCGGCCTAGCGGAAAATATACAAACCAATATAACCATTCCATCAGGACTTCAACCGCTCACCACAGCTACAACCCTCGGCACAATTCAGCTCGATAACAACAACTTTCGTCTGTTCATCAATCAACTTGCCACTGAGGAGTCCGTAAGTTTCTCAGTCACGATTTCCAACGTTAATGCCCAAGGCACCATAACTACGACGGCCATACTTAGCTCGACTACCTCAGATCCCGTTCAATCAAACAACACCGCTTCTATAACTGGTATCTTTGTCGGTTCGCCAAGCCCGACGCCAACTCCGACACCGACACCGACGCCAACGCCAGTTCCCACTCCTACACCTACCCCAACCCCGAACCCAAACGTCACCATCCAAAGTCTTCCGGCAAAACTCGATACTGCCGCAACCCGGAGTGTCCTTGCTCAAGGTTCTCTAGCTCGAGTAGTCCTCGAAATCTCCGAGAACACCGCACTAACAGATAGCTATGGAAAACAAGATCAAAACGGTAACTGGCCAACCATGCTCGCCGGCTTCCAGATAAAAGTAGGAGCCATCACGACTGGCATCATAGCTGTCACCCGATTAGCCAACTCCAGCCCGGCTAGGTACGCAATTGATTTCTTACTTCCTGATCAAGCAGCGACCGGAGATCCAATTCCGGTTATAATTACCCACAGTCAACACACAACTGCATGGACTACAACTGCTACCATTCACGCGACAGCCCCCGCCTTCTGGTCGATCAACGGAACAGCAAACGGACCTCTCTTAATACTTGACGGTGACCTACTCACTGCTATCGATCCCACCACTCCTATTCGCGCTGACAACACGCGGCGCTTGTTAATCTTCGCCTCCGGAAGTAAGACGCTCGTTGCGCAGAACACACTCACAATCCGTTTTACCTGCGAGTCTGGCAACCAGGGTATTATCGTCCACGATTTTGCAACTACGCTTTCATCACTACCCGGCATTCAACAAATTGTCATTCGGATTCCAAACGATTTGGCAGGCTGTGGCCGCACCCGCTTCAGCATCACCGACCAACAAGACAGCGAAGTTTTTTTAATCATTCAGTAAAGAAAGAACAATGACAGAAGAAGAGGACGATCTTCTACAATATTACAAACCAATACTGCCACAACTCCCTCGCAACACCACGCACCAATATGCCTTGATCGTTGGCCCGCTCTTGCAGAAACTCTCGATGGTCCAGCGTACTCGGAATCACCTACTACGATCATTTCTCCCGCAGCAAACAATGGCTGCATATCCGCATTGTGCTGCCCGCAACCTTCACAGAGTAGACCTTATCCTTTTTGACGTAGTTGTAGATCGTGCGACGATCGACGTCCACGAGCTTCCCTGCTTGCGCCACACGCACTAGCTTCACGTATTCGCCGCATCGCGGACACCACACTTTTTCGCCGAGTACGCGAGGCGGATTTGATTCGGTCATAGTTAGCCCTTTCCTGTAACGTGCGGGCCGGACCGAGGAACGTCGCCTTAACTGCGACAACGCTCCCCGGTGGCCTCACGTCTGGGCTCGCCACGCAAGGCGCGCATGAGGCTTCTGGGCTTAACTCGTCTTCTACTTTATATGTCGCTTTTTTGAGGGGTAGTGTGAGATAAGAATTGGGATTTATTTTTTAGGGAATCAGGAGCGTCGGTATGTCCTCACAAGTTCCTCAGAAGCTCGCTGCAAAGCTCAAACACATTCGCACGGTTGAACTCGACTACTCAGAAACAGAAATGGCGGAAGCCGTCGGCGTTAGCAAGGCAGACGTATTGACCTATGAGAGCAGAGCAAAGCAACCGTCGTTGTTAACCGTGCTGAACTATGCTAGGCGCGTCGGGGTGACTATGGATCTACTCGTAGATGACGCGTTAGATATGCGCCCGAATACTGGCAAGTGGTAAGCGGCAAAAGACGTCTGGCCGGTGAATGGGCAACGTTGAGGACACTAGGAGTTGCGTTTGCGCAGTCGCCGCGGGATCGTCTTTCCCTGCTTGTTCGTTTGCTGGCCCGAAATGGATCGCCGGACGCCTATTGACTCAAGGTGTATCAATGACATCCCCATTTTTTTTGTTGACCGCAGGTACTTTTTGAATAGAATCCTTGCCAACGGTGAATGTGGTTGCCGGGGTGAGGACGGTAACCAATCGAGGCTGAATGCCTCCGCCAACCTTGAGGGGCCGACAACCAAGTCGGCCTTTCGGTTTCTGGACCCACTTTCAGAATTCGAAAGTGTTCACGATTGCTAACGCCACTTAGCCCATCAGGACAATTTACCCTGCCGATTGTTTTCCGCCCCTTCTCAATTTCGTAAATGAGATTCCACGATCCCATTTTCGACAACTCTTGCATCAACAGGATAAGCATCAACTGACACCGCAGGTATATGAAAGTTCATACCAGCAGAACTAAAACTCGCATTATGCTGCAAGAACTCTTGTACTCTTCAATCAATAATTCCAGATTTCCGCATCTTAAAATTTTTTTTTGCAGTCGTAAATTTATCCATCACTAACTATGCGCGTGATTTAGTTACCCTTGCTAATTTTCTTGCGTCCCACTTGGCCCAAGAAAGTAATTTTCTCTCTAAAAAAACCTGTTAGAATTTCCGCGCGTCGCTCGCTTGCGCCATCCCTGGCGCTACAAAAAAAGTCTCCCCAAAGGCTGTACCGACGTGTAATGGAATGACGCTTGATAGCTCGGTAACGTTGCGGTGACTTGAACAAAACATCCCAGTAGCCCAGAAACAGCGGCGTAGCATGAACCAAGGCCCCTCCCACACCATTCTTGCTGTAAACGATCGTAAGGACCAACTAAATGAGCTGGCGTCTGCCATTAAGCTAGCCGAGTACGCGGTCCTCAAAGCCACGAATGTGTCAGCCGCGCTCAGACTCGCGACCGGACATCAACCTGATCTAATCATCATTGACGTTTCAAAAGAACAAACTGCTTTGGACCTTCATCGCCGCCTTAGGTCTAATCAGACTGTTAGTGATGTTCCGATACTCGTAATCACCGCCGACGCTGTAGCTCCCAAGAGCTTCGATATTGACCCAACAAAAGACGACATCCTGAAAACGCCTTACCACCCGATCACACTGGCGGCCAAAGTTGCCAGACTCGTCGAACGTAAACGAACTCAGGATGCACAACAACGCTACTTTGAGCTGTTCCACAATGCGAATGACGTTGTCTACACTCACGATCTGGAAGGACGCTACACGTCCCTCAATAAACGAGGACAACAAATAACCGGGTACTCACCTGACGAAATCGCTGACGTCAAGTTCAGTAGTCTTGCTAGTCCCGAGGATGTAGCACTGGCTCACGACATGCTTCGGAAAAAACTCAATGGAGAGGCGACTAACACTATTTACGAATTGTCCGTCAAAAAGAAAGATGGGACTTGGACCCGCTTTGAGGTTAACTCGCAGCTAATAATTGAAAAAGGCAAACCTGTAGGCGTCCAGGGCATCGCTCGCGATATTAGCGCGCGCCAAGCAGCCGAAGAAAAGCTTAGGCAGGCACAAAAGATGGAGGCTATCGGACTACTGGCCGGCGGCGTCGCTCACGACTTTAATAATATCTTAACTGCCATTTACGGAAGCTGTGACTCGCTTCTTCGTGCTCTCGAGCAAGAAAATACAGAGCACGTCCCAGTAGAAATTGGCTACCCTAAAGAGGAGTGCCGCAACACCGTTCCAGTGGAGCGCCAAGACACGGCCGAATGGATCAAGACTTTACGAAGGCACGTCTCTGATATCCAGCAGTCCGGGAGGTCAGCCGCGAGCCTTACTAAGAAGCTCCTCGCGTACAGTCGCAAACAAGTCCTACAACCCGTTAACCTCAACCTCAATGTCGTAGTAACAAATATGGAGGAAATGATTAAACGTACCATTGGTGATGACATTTCGATCACTTTGAAATTGGCAAACGATCTCCCTCAAATCACAGCAGATAGGCATGAGCTCGAACAGATAATTATCAACCTAGCTATAAATGCCAGAGATGCCATGCCAAATGGCGGCACTATAACCATCGAGACATTAATTGTTCAACTCGATAAGAAACACGGAAAGAAACAAACATCAAACAGGAATCCCTACGTTCAACTCTCCATAACAGATACGGGAATAGGCATGAGCTCAGAAATACAGCAACATATATTCGAGCCATTCTTCACAACAAAAAGTGAGGAAAAGGGTACCGGTCTGGGATTAGCTCACGTCTGGGGCTGCGTGGAACAATCCGAAGGCTTTATTACCGTATCCAGCAAAGAAGGAGAAGGAACCACTTTCAATATCCAGTTCCCGGTCGCAAACAGCATCGCTTTCGAAACTTCGATCGATCTTATATCCAATTCAAACCGAGACATACAGGGCACACAAACTGTTCTAATCGCAGAGGACAACCCGGACGTTCGACAAAGGGTAAAGGACTGGCTTACGGGTGCCGGATACACCACACTCGAAGCCATCGATGGAGTACACGCTCTTGAAGTATTAAATGATCAGCACATTCACCTACTTATTACGGACGTTCTGATGCCAAAAATGAACGGGCGAGACCTTGCCCTTCGCATCCTAGACTTGCGACCGACAGCCCAGGTACTTTTCATCAGCGGTTATCCAACGGACATAATAACTGATCGTGGCGGCGTCCTTATTGAGGGAGTGCACTTCCTCAGTAAACCTTTTGATCGCAATGAACTCCTTCATAGCGTCAACCAGATCCTAACTTCAAAAGAAGCAGCGTGAGGCTCAGACGAACCGAACTAATAAGCGCCCCCAACCGTTTCAACTTTTAAGATTTTGATCGTCGCCCTTCGGCCCAGACGCTTTTAGCGAGAAGGGTGAGAGTAACCGCCCGACAAACATTCCCCCTCTCGAATCGAATCCGAGAGCATGGTGAAGTGTATCGTCAACGTGGTCCAACGCTCATCCGTCTTTGATACTGATCAACGACCTAATTCCTTGAGGGTACGTCCGCAGACCTATGGCCACGAAAAGACGCCAGGAGACCATTCAGTCTCAGCCGGGATCTAAGGCACTACGATCCGCAACTGATTCACTTACCGAAGCGATATTCCTCATAGACCGATCCGCACGCATTGTCCTCGCTAACAACGCGGCTCAAACCATGACCGGGCTACCGGAATCCCTTCTTCTTCGTAAACCTATCGCGACGATTCTCTCTCTTCAGCTTTCCCAACCAGGAACACACACAAAGCGGATCACACTTCCACCTCGGGATCTCGTGACTCTACCCGCCCGCCTACACTCCCTGCCATTCTCAGCCACCTTTGTTCCACTTACTGGGCTTCCCAACTTTTCCGACCTCAAACCTCGCCCGAGCGCTTTTGTGATCGTAAGGTCCACTCCGTTACGACAAATTCACGATCACACAAGCACAACGGTCTATCTGCAGACCATTGGTTATCTCACAATGAAACTCGCTCACGACCTCAGCAACTCGCTTACCTCTATAATTGGAAACGCCGAACTCCTTGCTGAACAAATAAACGAGGTACTTTCATCACCAACTCCAGACACTGTCGCTTCACTAAAGGACTACGGCCTCCCCGAGCTTAACGATGTTATCCGTAAGTCTCGTGAACTAGCACACTTCATAAACACACTTCGAGAATACGCACGTCAACAGCCTATCAACACCCATGCTTTAGATCTGAATGATGCAATTAGCGAGACTCTCGCCATTGTTAGGACTCTACTGGGCCGTACCATCCAGCTTGATTTCTTTCCTACCCACGAGCTTCCACCAATCCAGATAGACCGCCACAGAATTGATCAAATCCTTTTTAGCCTATTACTAAGCTGCAAAAAGCAAATGCCAACTGGCGGTCTTATTACTATTGAAACGGACCGCGCTAGTCTTGATCGCGAATTCACAGAAACCCATCGGGGCGCTCGACAAGGAACGTACATACGCTTGAGTATCATTGATTCCAGTACTGGATTCGACTCAGAGCAACTTACGCGCATCTTTGAGTTTCCCCAGCGTCAAGACTTTGACTACGCTGGTCTCGGTCTTTCTATTGTCTATTCAATTCTCAAACGCTTCGACGGCTACGTTACTGTAGAGAGCTCGCCCGGAAAAGGCACACGCTTCAACATCTATATCCCTTCCGTCGCACCACTACTTTCCATCGCACCGATCACCGAAGACGAACGCCCGCCCGACCTTTTAACTGACGACGCAACTATTGCTGCCAACAGCGCTCTAATACTTGTAGCTGATGATGACTCAGATATTCGGAAAACGATTGCCAGGTATGTTTCACGCGCGGGCTACAAAACTGTGTTCGCTGCCGACGGCAAGACAGCACTCGATCTGTATAAACGACTTACAGACGAAGGCACTCAGCCAGCATTACTGATCGCCGATCTGGGCCTGCCTGAGATCGACGGCCGCACATTATCAACAACACTTCAAGAACAATTTTTCACCGCCCGCATACTCCTGACTAGCGGATACACAACTGACGTCAACCCCACGACCGGCACGACACCAGAGGGCTTCACCTTCCTTCAAAAACCATTCGAACCTAATGTCCTTCTAACCACAATTGAACGATTGCTCAAACGGGAGGATTCGCCGAACTCATAGCACCCGACGAAAACAGCACCTCTTCATAGTGTTAGCGATCGCTAACACCCCCTTTTAACCTCACTAAGCCCATCACGACAATATACCCTGCCTCCTGCAACCAAAAACCAGAGTTTACGGTCGAATATCGCCTAAAAGAGACCTTCGCTATAGCTCAACACAACGGCACACCACATGCTACTAGGCTTAACTGTCGGCCTTTCCGGCACCCTCACACCACTGAGCCGTTAGCTTTATTACTTCAAGGAATATGCCCAAACGCGCTATGCCTACTGAACGAAAACCGCGCATTCCCACTACGCCCAAGAAACAAAAAGCATTTGAGCAAAAATATATCTCTGCTCAACAACTCGCCGCCCGCTGGGGCGTCTCCCCCAGCGCGATCTACCACGGAAAATGTGACGCGCGGCTACTGCGACGCATCACCCTCGGCCCAAGGACCATACGATTCTTACTGCAAGAAGTTATCGAACTTGAAGAGAAGAAGAACAACGTTGCGGCGTAAACACAGTCGCTTTTTCAAATCTGCATTAAAAATAGCGCGGCAAACAACCTCCTTGCGATGAGCTCAACTAAAACCAAGACACCTCAGTACGTGAAGAAGCGAACGCGCAGAGGAGTAGAGCGCTGGGGCTATGACGTCTGGCTTCGGAACGAAAGTGGTAAAAGAAAGCGCTTCCGCGACTGGACCTTCGGCACCAAGAGCGAGGCCCAACAAGCACTAGCCGCATTACGAACAAAGGGATGGAAAGAAAGGTATGGAGTCAATCCCCAAGAGGAAAAAACGACCACGACGATCGAACAAGCCGTCGACAGTTATGTGAAATTTAAGAAGGCGGATTTGCTTGCCAACAGGTCAGACGACCCCTCTGCTTATTATCGTGAAACACCTGGCCATCTTCGTACACTCCTACGGTGGTGTGAATACGCTGGACCAGATCGACCCGTCACCTCAATCACCAAAGACGACTTTATTTTTTGGATCGCAGAAGAAACAGAACGTGGAAGACTCAACAAGAAACCAATCAAAAAAGGAACCATAAAACGAGGACTTAATACAATCTGTGCGGCACTTAACCACGCAGTCGAGAACACCGCAACCTTTAAGGATCTCGTCGACTACCACGTACCTAAAAATCCTCTCGGTAAGAATGTTGAGGAAGAACGCGACCGAGTGCTTACGGATGAGGAAATTGTCTTGCTCTCAGAAGCCCTATCCGCGAAACCGGAATGGGAGGAAGCCCTTTTCTTCTTTCAACTCGACTTAATGACAGGCGCCCGAATGGCTGAGCTAATCCGAATGCGTTGGACGGAATCCAGCTCTCGCTTTGGTACTGTGAAACTGTATTCCTCAAAAACAAGAAAATGGCGCACGATTTTAGTGCCCGCCGCCGCGACTCTGTTAGCAAACCGAAAGGCGTCCGGCCTCGGCGGTGCTGAACTCGTTCTCACTCATCCAGATCACTGGTATCGCGAAAGATTTAGGCGAGCGTCGAAGAAGGTCGGAATTAGCTATGGACAAAAGACGCCTGGTGGTTGGACGCCCCACGATCTTCGTCATACGTGCCTAACCAATCTCGCCATCGCGGGAGTACCAATCAACGGTATTAAAGAATTCGCCGGCCATGCGTCAATCGTCGAAACCCAGAAGTATCTCAAGTTCATGCCACAATCGATTGAGCTCGCAGGGAAGGCTTCCAACCGCCTGGGTCAACTTTCAAGAGCGCAACTAGACAGCGAAACACCTCGAGCATCCGAGCAGTCTTTGCGTCTAATTAAAAACACTCTCTAGCCAAGCACCTTCTCGACAAGGCGCGGAACCATCAACAGGAGAGTGCCCCCATCTATTAGAAATGTGGTTCGTTTCTATAAAAGTCCTAAGCTTAAAGTAGTGAATCTCACAACGCGCTGGCAGCTAAACTTTTCAACGAAGGACTTAGACGGTGGCGGCGAATCTGTAGGTGTAAAGTTTTTCGTCAGAAATGGATTAGTTCCGAGCAACGGCAGCGTTCGGGGATCGGTTTTTACCTGCAGCGCACTAAAGTTGCTCGACGACAGACTCCAAGACGTGTTGCCACGTCAAACGATCTTTATTTCCTGAAGTTTCGACAAGGTAGCAACTGACGATGGGCCAACTCGAACGATCGCCTGGCCAATCAGACAGTCTGGGCCAAAACCGGCCACCGGTCTTTTGTCACACCGTCAAGCGGACGAGTTAATTTGCCGAAGTGAGTCTGGACTCAGGACGCGTTGGTACGGTGAGTAACATTGCGCTTCCGACGGCAGTCAGGAATTTCGTTCTCCACAAAGGCTGCTCAAGCTTATTACTCAGCAGTCTGGTCTGAATGTAGTCCTGCGCCACAAACGGCGCAATCTGACTGAAGTTAATAGACTCCGCAGTGGCGCGATCGCTGGCGGAGAACTCATTCCCATTAAGCACGGTGTAGGTCTTGATTCGCAATGGTCGCGGTTTGACCAGCGCGGAGCGCGCCGGAGTTTCCGCCGGCTTTAATTGATTGATGGTCTTAAGCGCACTTCCCAAGCTCTCAAAACCGCGTATGCTATCGAACCTGCAGAACTGTTCAGCAATAGTCAGCAGTAAGTTAGCTTTATCAGGACTCGATTCAGCTTTAAACGTGATCTCAGATGCTTCCGACAGCAGTTCGAGAGCAAAGCTCGTGTTGCGGCCGGAAAGAACCTTGTTGGCTAACTCAGTTAAGACTTTTGCCTGCAACTCAGCCCCGTTAAATTTTCTCGCGGTCTTCCTTGCGTCGTCATAAGCACCGGCGCGCATGAGATTCTGCACAAGAGCGAGATAGATGTCGTTTTCCGCTTCCCGCCGTACTTCTCCCGCTTCAATCATGGCGGCTACTTTAAGAGCCCGTTCGGTGTCTTCCCTCATCAGTGTATGGGCCACGCTGTTCAATAACGAGTCCCGCACATCAGGATCCTTTTCTTTAGCAGCCCGTTCAATCTGCTCGTCGATGTCATAAGTATTGCGGCTGGCGATCGTGGTTTGTTGTTGCTGGGTGGTTTGTAGGAGCGAAGCGCGTTGCATTTGAGTCGCGGTGAGACCCGAGGCAAGCTCGCGCATTTGTCCTTGAAGTTCGGGAAGTCTGTCGGGCGCGTATCTGGAAACGATCGGCACACCGCGCACCTGGACCAGGCTGTAGAACATTGCGCTTGATTCGGGCAGATTCGCCCCTGCGTCGGCTCGTGCCTGGCGCCACGCCGCGTCCACAAAGTAATTAGCCAGCAGTTGCGCGTCGGCCACGGTCGCGTCCGGATGAGCACTACCATTTGAACTGAAAAGGTAATTAACCAAAGAGATCAGCGCGGTGTCATACACAAAGTCATTGCGCCGCAAGGTCATCAAGGCGCCGCGAAATAGCCTGTCGCCGAGACTCTTATTGACATTGCTTAGGGTAAACAACAGACGACCGAAATCAGGCGAGATGTGAGTGCCGGACAATGAATGCAGGCCCAGTTGCAAAGCCTGCTCGGGATTGGTTGCTGCCAGTTCCACCGCGATCTGCAGGAGCAGTTCCGAATGAACGTTGCTGGGTCTGGTAGATGCTGACGTTGATACCTTCTCTTCCTGAAGACTCTTCAAAAGAGCTTCCGCCTGGGCGCGATCACGCGTGCCGATACGAGTCAGGACCTGTCTGATGCTGGAGGCCTGCCGTGCCAAATACGCTGAGCGGGCGGATTCGCCTAGCTCGTCCGGAACTGGCTGGCTCGCTGCTTCAAACGACCAGCGGAAAGCATCTCTCGCAAAGGTGATGTCGAACTGCCACAGCACATCAGCTATCTGCGCCTGCAGTGGGCCCGCGGTCAGTTTGTCGGGCTCACTCTTAAGGTTCTTGGCTAACGTTTTCAGCAGGTCGAGTGCGTCCTGTTGATCGGCTGATAGTCCGCTTGAATCAGCACCATTTTTAACACCACTCTTTTTCTGTTGGGCTGCGGCCAGCGACGATACTAATAATGACGTTATCAAAACGCATAAGGCTTTCTGAAGGAAGCATCCTGGCTTCATACTGCGGCACCTTCTTTCGCAAGTGTCTGACGAGCTGCTTGTTTGCTAGCTGGGCTGAAAAAATTCAACCAATTGTTCGGAACCATTAGTCTTGTCATAGTGTCGGATTCCATCCCAACGACGGAGCACCTGACCGCTGCCATTGAATAGAATGTATTGGGGAACGAAACCCACTTTCAGTTGTGGGCCAACCTTGCCCGTGGGATCGAAGAGGATGGAAAGCTGCTGCAAGTGATAAGCGGTGACGAATCTCTCGATCTCGGCTCGGTCATCACTTACATTGACCAGATAGAAGCTCGCGCCTCTTCTCGCGGCTTCCTGGTTCAGGTCCTGCCAAAGCTCAGCATCTCGAGTGCAACCAGGACAGCGAGTGCTGATAAAAACACAGAGCAGTCGCTCCTTTCCGAGGCTACCAAGACTCACCGTATCGCCGGCAAGAGTGGTGAGCTGTGGCAGCGCGACGACTTCACCTGCAGTCAATCCGCTGACACCTTCGAGGGTGTCCTGCTGACCGGTGGCCTTTAGCACATCCGGCTTAGGATCAACATTCCTCCACCGGTGCACTGCTACATAGGTAGCGCCGGACGCGACAGAGAAAGCGACAACGGTCAGCGCTATTCTGAGTAATAGTTTCATTGGTCTGCCCAGTGACCAATGGGCGACGCGCCACGCGCCATCGACGCGCCGCCCTCTTTGGTCCTTGCCGCTTACTGCATTTCCATTTCGCAAGCGCCAGTGTAGAAACAGTCGACGTCGGTGGGACGATCATTGGCGTCGTAGTAAATGGTGCAGCCAGCGTAGCCGAGCTCACATCCGTTTTTCAGTTTTTTATCAGCACAGTATCCCTGGCACGCGGCGTTGGCGCTCGGGGTCGCCAGCGCCACTGCGGTCAAGACGACGCCGCCGAGGCATGAGAGTAAGAGTTGTTTGATCATCGGTTTTGTTTACCTCCGTGAGAATCAGGTTCATATGAGACTTCCCTTCACCGCCAGGCAGGCGGCTCGAAGAAAGCGCGAAGTAATGAATGACGATTAATCATTCCAGCTATATGAGCCGCTCAAAGCGGCGGATACTCGTCCAGACGAAAAGGTGTTCTGTTGCGGAGAAGGAGAAGCCGGCCATTGCTGATCGCGATACGATGGAAGTTGTTTTCAAGGAGAGCCTTTCTCACGACCCGACCGGTATTGGTTAGAACCAGCAGTTTCTGTGAGCCCTCGGTAAGCGCAGGAACCTTGTTCTTGCCCGACAAGAGTAGATACAGGTTCCCGCGAGCGTCCGCCGCCAAATCCAAAACCACTATTTGATAACGCGAACGAACGACCATTGAATTGCCCTGCTTTCGCGCAGAGATATTCGGCGGTTCAACGGCTATATCGGATTCAGGCTTAAATTCCCGGATCAGACTTCCGCTTCGTCCATAGTGCCGTATTAATGGAGGATAATTAAAGCTGAAGAAGAACCCGCCTGAACTGTCGACGGCAATGCGTCCATCACTCAGCTCGCTGTTCGCCGTTTCATCTTTGTAGTCGAATCGCTCTCCGAAGCCCCGCAACAACTTGCCGTCTGGTCCATAGACCTCAAACAAGTGTTGTCCGACACCGTTCAGAACAATCAACTCGCCAAAGGTATTAGTCGCGATTCGTAGTGGCATCTGCCGCGACACAATCTGTGCCTGTGGCTGGCAGTTAGGAGCGAGCCTGACGATCTTCGAGTGCGCGCCACTCAATACCCAAACATTGCCCCTAGCGTCAACACTTATATCGGACGGAGAAGGCAGGGATTCGGAACCGCACATTCGCTTTAGACTGCCGCCTTTATCCAGTATGAAGAGAGTTGAGAGATCAGTATCCAGAACGAACGTTTTACCTGACGCCGTTACGACCAGGCGCTCAGGAAAGGACACCGGGACCTCAGAGCTAAACAGTTGTGCGCGAGAGCGCAATTGTTTTTCGGATACGGTTTGGCTGCGCGCGATGGACCACCAACTCGCGAGAATGCAAATGAGCACAGCGCAACGGAGCAACGCTTGGTCGCCTCTTGCCAAGAAGCCGCTATTGAGACCCATCGTTCCGAGTATTAGATCCTTCCATTAAGGCCTCCAACTCAAGGAGTTCTCCGACAACCCCCTCTGGGTAGAGTTAGTTCTTTGCTCGTCGCGTGAAGCCAGTAGGATCTATTGACGAGTGAAGTTCGAGAATGGGACGTAATGAAGCAACCATCGCCAAAACAACCTCCGACAGACTGCGGGGAGCGGACGCAGCTTAAGTTAGTCAGAAAATCTTCTGGGACTTTTGATGCTCTGAAGTGAGCCGTGTGAGGAGGATCAGAATCTTATTGACCGCCTCTGCCAGTGTCAATATTTTTATTGTGTTTCTTGTGTTGCAAAGCTCAGTCTTTCCTGTGCTTTGGGGAGTTTTTCCGCATCATCCGCTCGTTCCATCCATTAGCAAGTATTGCCCACGCGAAGGACGGCTAACATCGCGATCGAATCAGGGCATTACCCTCCCGGAGTAGCCGGTTGACTTCGGCATTACGCCTATAACACCCGGAACCACAGGCACCCAAAAAGCGCTCGATTGTGTCTACAAGCGAACTTTTTTGAGCCTTAGTTGAGACACGATCTTGCCGCGTTTTCCCTAAGTCCTTTATTCGCAACGCTTAAATTTTAGGTATGGTGCCGAAGGGGGGACTCGAACCCCCACGAGTTGCCTCACACGCCCCTCAAACGTGCGCGTCTGCCAGTTCCGCCACTTCGGCATGAAGTGAGTTTAGAGGGCTCGGCCATTATAGCCGGAAAAGTTTTCAATCAAAGAGCACTACTTGCTTCCAGCCGGTGATGCCACTGGTGCTGCTGGTGAAGTTTGTTGTACCGGCGCCGGAGTTGGAGTCGGCGTTGCTGCCGGTGCGCTCTCCGATTGCAAAACCGAGCGTGAGCCGGTCAGGATCGGCAATCCGAGCGCGAGTGCTATTAACATGAACGCCACCGCTGCTCCAATCGTGATCTTCGCCAACAGACTCGCAGTGCCACGTGGTCCAAAAGCGGTGCTCGATAGCGTGTTAGAAAAGAGTGCACCCGCGTCGGCCTTGCCCGGCTGAAGCAGTATCACCACGATCAAGATCAGGCACGCTAAAACAAAAAGCGTATAAAGAATGTATGTTAACAAATCAAAACCTCATCGCTTGTAATTCACAATCTCAGCAAAACTCTCCGCCTTCAAACTCGCACCGCCCACAAGCGCGCCATCGATGTCCGGTTGACTCATCAGTCCTGCGATGTTGTCGGGCTTGACCGAGCCGCCGTAGAGAATCCGCAACGCGTCGCTGGCTTCTTTGGAGTGCCTTTCCGCGAAAACGCGCCGGATAAACGCATGCATTTCCTGCGCTTGCTCCGGCGTCGCTGTGCGTCCAGTGCCAATGGCCCAGACCGGCTCGTAAGCGACGATGATACGGTCGAGATCTGAGGCTGTCAACCCGCTGAGTCCCGCGGTCAACTGCTGTGACACAACACTTTCCGCATTTCCCTGCTCGCGCTGGTCGAGCGTCTCACCGACACACATGATCACCATCAGACCGGCAGCCAATCCGGCGTGCGTCTTTCGATTCACCTGCACGTCAGTCTCGCAATAGAACTGCCGGCGCTCGGAGTGGCCAACAATTACATACTTTGCACCGACGTCTTTGAGCATCGACGCCAGCACTTCGCCCGTGTGCGCGCCTTCCTCAGTTTCGGTCGAGCAATCCTGACCCGAGACACGAATGTTTGATCCTTCGAGTCGATCGGCGACTGTCTTAATCGCGGTGAAGACAGGCGCGATCACGACGTCGCAGTGGTTTGCGTTTGCGACAAGCGGCTTCAAAGCGAGCGCGGTATCAACTGCCCCACCCAGCGTCTTATACATCTTCCAGTTTCCGGCGATTACAGGTTTACGCATCTAGTTTGATATTGACGTTTGACGTTTCTACAGACGAGCACGCAGATATTAGCAAGCTTTGATCGTTAACGGTAACTCTGATAATCGTTGACAGCACGCCAATCTCACCGCTAATCTTGCCCCACGCCGCTCACCACCGTCACATCAGCGCTACGCCCAAGAACAAAACACGGTTAGGAGGAAAATCGATGAGAAGAAGACTATCCATACTTGCTCTTCTGTCTGCATGCCTGGTGACGGCGCTGTCGATGCCTGCAAAGTCAACGAACATCTGGTTTTGTGAACGTCTATATAACGATGAAACGTGCGTTTGGCGTTGCTGCGACCCTAACGGAGGTTGTTGGGACAGTCCCTGTTAGTCCCGGTTGTAAAAACCATAGCGCATAGGAGCGTTGAACGAGAGCGCCTGGCTTCAAGTCCTCCGCTCTCGTTCAGCGAGCCAACCGGGAGGAAAGTTTTTCTATTCAAGGGAACAAGCTTCATGAGCAATCTACACAAACGCGCAGAACTCTTCGCAAACATCGCTATCGTCATCGTCGCGATCCTTTTGAGCGTCGTGTTAGTCAAACGATTTGTCCTAAACAGTGATGGATCAGCTAGTCCGGCCGCGGCTAATCAACTTTCTCCCGGAGATAAAGTTCCGCTGGAAACTGAATGGGTGAAGGGCGGGCACACGGTGCTTCTGGTGCTCCAAAAAGGTTGTCGTTACTGCACGGAGAGTGCTCCGTTCTATCAGAAGCTGATCAAAGAAACGGCCAACCGGAGCGATGTGAAACTGGTTGCGCTGTTACCGCAAAGTGTTACTGAAGGCAAACAATACCTGGATGAAATCGGCGTCAGCATCGACGACATCAGGCAGGTATCCCCGAGCCAGGTTAAGGTGGGCGGCACGCCAACACTCGTGATCGTCAACGAGAACGGCGTAGCCGTTGACGTCTGGAAGGGGAAATTATCGCCTGAAGGAGAGTCTCAAGTATTGAGCAAGTTGAAAGTGTAGTTAAGCTTTATCCGTGAGTGCAGTGACGCCGGGGAGCTCTTCGCCCGCGAGAAATTCTAAAGTGGCGCCGCCGCCGGTTGAGATGTGGGTGATACTGTCTGCCACGCCGGCACGAGTAACTGCGGAGACGGAATCGCCGCCGCCGACGATTACAGTAGCGCCGTGTTGTGCTGACTCAGCGACTGCTTTGGCGACGCCGATTGTGCCCTGATCGAATGGTGGTTCTTCGAAGACGCCCATTGGACCGTTCCAGATGATCATGCGAGCGTCTTGTAATGCGGCTGCGAAGTGCGAGACGGTCTCGACGCCGATGTCCATGCCCACGAGGCCGATGTTTGTAAATTCGATCGGGATCGTTTTGGTAACGATCTGTTGACCTTTGATCGGCTCGTAGCTATCGACGACCTGATGATCGGTAGGCAATAAAAAGACGATGCCCTTCTCTTCCGCGCGCTTCTTGATCTCGAGTGCTGTCGATAACATGCTGTCTTCGACGAGCGACTTGCCGACAGTGAATCCTTCTGCTTTCAAAAACGTGTAAGCCATCGCGCCGCCAATCAGGATCTTATCGACGCCACGATCGATGAGCGCATTGATGACGGGAATCTTGTCGGAGACTTTTGCGCCGCCGAGGATCGCGACGAATGGGTGCTCAGGATTGTTGATTGCTCGACCGAGATAGTCGAGCTCTTTCTCCATCAACAACCCAGCCGCGGCTTTCGAGACATGATGAGTTATGCCGACAGTCGATGCGTGCGCGCGATGCGCGGTGCCGAAAGCGTCGTTGACGTAGAGATCGCAGAGCGAAGCAAGCTGCTTTGCAAAGCCTTCGTCGTTCTTTTCTTCTTCAGCGTGAAAACGGAGGTTCTCGAGCAGTGCCACGTCACCGTCGCTTAGAGATTTCACTGTCGACTCAGCCGGTTCGCCGATACAGTCTTCGGCGAACGCGACTGGTTTCTTCAACAGCTCAGATAGATGTTCTGCGACTGGGCGAAGACTGTATTTCTCGACGCGCTCGCCTTTCGGTCGCCCTAAGTGCGATGCGAGAATTACACGCGCACCATGATCGATCGCGTATTGGATCGTCGGCAGCGAAGCTGTTATGCGCGAGTCGTCGTCAACCTTACCGTCTTTGATCGGCACGTTGAAGTCGACGCGGATAAACAGCCGCTGGTCACGAAGTGAAAGATCTTTGATGGATAGCTTAGCCACGAAAATTGTTTAGCCACAAAAAGGCACAAAAACACAAAAAGGAGAACCCTCAACTAAAAGGGTCAAAGTAATCAGAGACCCTTAGAAGCGATGTACTTGATCAGATCGCGAACGCGGCAGGAATAGCCCCATTCGTTGTCGTACCACGAAAGCACTTTCAACATCGTTCCGCCGATTACCTTTGTATACTCCGCATCGACGATCGATGAATTTGGGTTGCGCTTGTAGTCGACCGACACGAGCGGCTCTTCAGAGAAGTCGAGAATGCCGCGCAGCTCCTCATTCGCCGCATCTTTGAACGCGCGATTCACTTCCTCCGCCGTCGTCTCCTTCTCAAGATTCATCACCACATCAACGAGGGAAACATTCGGCGTCGGCACACGCACCGAGATCCCGTCAAACTTCCCTTTCAACTCCGGCAACACGAGCGCGACGGCCTTCGCGGCGCCAGTTGAAGTCGGAATCATCGACAACGCCGCGGCACGCGCGCGCCGTAGATCTTTGTGCGGCAGATCGAGAAGCTGCTGATCGTTTGTGTACGAGTGAATCGTAGTCATCTGCGCCGATTTAATCCCAAACTTCTCATGGACCACTTTCGCTACCGGCGCCAAACAGTTGGTCGTGCACGACGCGTTTGAAATGATGTGATGCGCAGCCGGATCGTAGTTCTCTTCGTTAACACCCAACACGATCGTGATGTCTTCATTTTTCGCGGGTGCCGAGATGATCACCTTCTTCACCGAACCGCGCAGGTGCTTCTTCGCGTCTTCGGCCTTCGTAAATATTCCGGTCGACTCAATCACGATCTCCGCGCCAACTGATTCCCAGTCAATCGCCGCCGGATCGCGTTGCGAGAACACGCGAAACTCCTCGCCCTCGACACTGATTCCGTTTTCCGTTGAAGTGATCTGATGATCCAGATTGCCAAGCACGGAGTCGTACTTCAGCAAGTGCGCAAGCGTTCGGGTGTCGGTGAGATCGTTGACGGCCACGAAGTCGATGTCCGGATCACCGATTGATGTGCGAAAAATGTTCCTGCCAATGCGACCAAATCCGTTGATGCCAACCTTCACCGCCATTGCCGAAAATCCTCCAACTGAATTGAATTTGTCTCGATTGTGGGACAAGACCGGTCGCAAATTCGGGACATAATTCTGCCCGGGCGTCGCGCGCCTTTGTAACCGGGAGTAGCCCCGTAGTGTCTCTAATCAGAGAAACGCAAGATTATGCGGCGCGTTTCGGCCTGTCAAGCCAGCGTTTAGCGCAAGTTTTTGAAACTGCATTTCCTGAGGTAACGTAGTAACCGCTTGATACTGTGGACCTTCGTTTGCCAGAATGTTCCACTCTTTCCTCGCGGTAGTCGCTAGAATTAGAGAAACACGTTTAAGGAGCTCTTTGTTCGATGTTTAATTTGATATCTACTAAGTTAGTTAGGCCGGTGGTTCTGGCATCCATCGTGTTCGCTGGCGCAAGCGCTGCACTCGCTCAAGTCCCGCAGCAAACACCACGACCGACGCCTGCCCCTGGCGATCCAACAAGGCCACCAGGACAGGATCCGATTCCCGGAACACAGACGCCGACTCAGAATCCAGCGGCGCCTCCGGGAACTCAGCAAACCAGTCCGACTGCGCCACCAGGAACCACTGTTCCCCAAACACAGACACCGGGAGTAAAGCCAGCGCCAACGCCACCGGCCGGCAACGTGCCCGGCGGATCGACTCAGCCTGGTGCAACGACTGAGCCTTTGCGCGAGCCGAACATCCCGCAGTTTCAGGCGAAGCCATTACCGCCGGTGCCGAGTCTTTCGCGTTTAGGTGTGGGCGGTGAGTCAGTGCCGCTGTCTATGAACGACGCGATCAGACGTGCGCTAGAAAACAATAACGACATTGAAATCGCACGTGATGATGTTCGCATCGCCGAGACTCAGTTGCGCTCGCTCGAAGGCATCTTCGATCCGATCTTTGCAATCACGCCAACGTACGACAGGCGCATCTCGCCACAGCAGAGCCAGTTGGGCGGCGGTTCCGTGACCAGCACGACGACTTACTCATGGAGCCCTTCCGTGCAGAAGCAGTTCGGTAAGGGTGGTGGAAACTATTTTCTCCAGTTTCAGAATTCGCACACCGACACGAGCAGCAGCTTCAGTTTGCTGAATCCGTTCTACTCGTCGAACCTGTCGCTGTCATTCAACCAGCCACTGCTGCGCGATCGCTCAATCGACAACAATCGCCGGCAGATTCGCATTCAGCGCAAACGTCTGGACCAGACAGACGCAGACTTCCGCCAGCGGACGATCGACGTCATCAATCGTGTGCAGCAAGCATATTGGGAACTCGTCTTCTCATTGCGCGATCAGCAAAACCAACTCGCGAACCTGAATCTCTCGCGCGAGAGTCTTCGAAACATCGAGGCGCAGATCGCAGCCGGCGCGAAAGCCCCACTCGAGAGAGCGGAAGTGCAAACGGAGCTGGCGAATCGTGAAACTGCGTTGTATTCGGCGATTCAGGCAGTCGCGATTGCTGAGAACAATCTAAAAGTTTTGATCTTCAAGAATCCAAACAGCCCCGAGTGGTCCGCACAGCTCACGCCGACCGATACACCGAAGTTTGATACAGCGCCGGTGAATCTTGACGACGCTTTGAAAGCGGCGCGCGACAATCGTCCGGAGTTGCGGCGTTTGCGCCTGCAGAACGATATCAACGACATCGATATCCAGTTCTTCAAAAACCAAACCAAGCCGCAGGTTGACTTAACTGGAACCGTGGCGTTGACTGGTCTTGCCGGAAACAGCCTCGGAACCATTGTGCCTCCGGGAACTACGGAGCCCATAATCGTCGGCACTCCGCTCACGGATCCATCGGCGTTCTTACTCAATGAGATACAAAATATTCAGCGAGCCCAAGGTCTCCCGGTGGCACAGGTACCGTTATCCGTCGTCGAGTCGAATACCATAAACCCGACGCTGGTTGGTGGTTACGGGCGGGATCTTAGAAACCTGTTCGGCGGCAACACATACAACATCACCGTAGGCGTTGCGATTGCATTCCCGTTCAAGAACAAGACCGCGAATGCGAACCTCGCGGGTGCGCGGATTCAGAAGGAGCAGTTGCAGGCGACGGTGAGATCGCAGGAGCAGATCATCGAAGTTGATGTTCGTAACTCTGCTCAGGCGGTTGAGTCGGCGCGACAGCGTGTGCTCTCGGCACGTGAAGCACGAACGAACGCGGAGATGCAGCTCGAAGGTGAGCAGCGGTTGTACCAGGTAGGACGTTCGACGACGTTCCTTTTGTTCCAGCGTGAGAACGCACTCGCGAACGCGCGTGCTTCTGAGTTGCGAGCAGAGACTGACTACAACAAGGCGCTCGCCGACTTGCAGCGTGCGACATCGACGACGCTGCGAGCGAACAACGTGGTGGTAGACAACCCCATACAGCCGTAGACGCGTTACGGCTTAACTCAAAAGGGGCCACAGATTAAATCTGTGGCCCTTTTATCTTTGCTAAGGTACGCTTATCTTGGATGAAGATCAGCGCCACCATCATCACACTCAACGAAGAATCGAATATCAAAGCCGCCTGCGAGTCAGTTGCGTGGGCCGATGAGATCCTCGTGGTAGACTCGGGTTCGACTGATGCGACGCGCGAAGTAGCCGAAAGCTTTGGCGCACGAGTGATCACAAACCCGTGGCCCGGTTTCGGCGCGCAGAAGCAGTTCGCAGTCGAACAATCCAAACACGAATGGATCTTCAGCCTCGATGCCGACGAGCGTGTTTCCGATGAGCTCAAAAAGTCGATCGAATCTTTAAAGCAAGAATCTAATAACGCAGACGGGTACGAGATCGCCCGCCGCACTTACTACCAGGGACGCTGGATCCGCGGCGGCGGCTGGTATCCCGATCGTCAACTACGACTCTTCCGCAAGAACAAAGGCCACTGGAAACAACGTCACATTCACGAATCCGTGACGATGGATCCGGGCGCGCGCGTCGAGCGACTCACAGGCGACCTGTTGCATTACACTTCACAGAACGCCGCGCATCATCACCGGATGATCGGCGAGCGCTACGCACCACTCGCCGCGCGCCAGATGTTTGAAGAAGGCCGGCGCACGTCTGTGCTCGGCGTTGCTTCGGCTGGACCAGCGGCGTTCATTCGCAGTTTGATTTTGAAAGGTGGTTTACGAGACGGATTCGCAGGCTTTACGATTGCGAGCTTCGCTGCGCATCATGCGTTCTTGAAGCATTTGATGCTATGGGAAAAACAGGCCGCGGATAAGACGGATAAAAACGGATTGAGATGATTGATTTAAACCTGGTTCCCCCTGTTGTTGGTTATGTGATCGCGGGAGTTTTTGGTGCGATCATAGGTAGTTTTCTCAACGTCGTAATTCATCGCGTTCCCAATGAAGAGTCGATCGTCTTTCCAAACTCGCGCTGTCCTTCCTGTGGCGCGGCGATCGCTTTCTACGACAACCTTCCAGTCCTGAGTTACGTGATGCTGGGCGCGAAGTGTCGCAAGTGCAAGGAGCACATCTCGTTTCGTTATCCCGCAGTTGAATTACTGACAGCCTTATTGTTCATCGGCGTCGCCTGGCACGACAAACTCAGCCCCGCGTTGCCGTTTGATCTTGTGTTTGCTTCTGCACTCCTCGCGCTCGTCTTCATCGATGCCGAACACATGATTCTTCCGAACGTGATCACGTATCCCGGGATCGCGTTTGCTCTCGTCGCGCGTGTGGCTATTCCTTTATTAACAGGCACGCCACACTTCGACGACATCCCTTCGCTGTCACACGGCGCACTCGCAGGCATGCCGCTGTGGGTTGTTTCACTTATCGGCGCGCTCATCGGCGCGTTGATCGGCGGCGGCTCGCTCTGGCTCATGGGCTGGACGTGGGAAAAACTGCGCGGCATCGAGGCGATGGGCCTCGGCGACGTGAAGATGATGTTTATGGTCGGCGCTTATCTCGGTTGGCGACTGACGATTCTAACGATCTTTGTCGGTGTGTTGAGCGGCTCAGTGATCGGCATCTTGTTGATGGCGAGGCAAGGTCAGAAAAACATGCAGATGCTGCTTCCCTTCGGTGTCTTTCTCGGGCTCGGCGCGATTGCTGCACTGCTTTTTGGCGCGCCGTTAGTCGAATGGTACGCAGGCCAATTCCGGTGACATATCGCAATCGTTTCCAATCCGGTCTGACGATGCTGACGGGACTCTTCCTGCTGGCGGTCCTGTTTGCGATCCTGCTCTACGCTGCCACACCGGAGACGCCCGCTGCTCGTGGTCCAATCCTGCTCGCCTCGTTCATCGCGATCCTGCTCGGTAGTTTGTTGTGCATTTTGTTTGTGCTGCGTTGGCTGCTGCGTCCATATCAAAAGTTAGTTGGTGAAGCGCAACGGGCGTCGATAGCGGCGCCGCACAAATCGCAGGACGAAGCTGAGTTTGTGCTCGAGACGTTTCAGTCAGTCGTGGCGCAGCTTCAGGAGCAACGCAAAGAGCTCGAGAAGTTCAGCGAGCGTATCGTCGCCAGCTTGCCTTCGGGCCTGATCGCCTTCGATGGCGCTGGCCTCTTGCTAACTATCAACACGCCCGGACGCACGCTGTTGGAAGTCAATAGTGCGACGTTGCGCGAGTCGTACAAACGACTCTTCGGCGCACATGAAGAGCTGGCGAAGATGGTTGGCGATTGTTTGCAAACCGGAACGGTTTACCGTCGCACCGAGATCGAAGCCGTCAGTGCTGATGGAAAGCTGCGGCGGTTGGGTGCAACAGTCGCTCCGATCGATCTGCCGCCTGAGCGTGGACCAAGAGGCGCGCTCTGTCTTTTAACTGACATCACGGAAGTGACGGAGCTTCGCGAGCAAGTGGCGTTGAAGAACAATCTCGAGAGTCTAGGCGAGATGTCGGCCGGGTTGGCCCACGAGTTCAAGAACGCGATCGCGACGCTGCAAGGATACGCGCAGCTTTTGCAGAGCATGGAGTTGAACGACAAGGCTCAGGTCGCAACCACTTCGTTGCTCAATGAAGTTCGAAACCTTTCCGGCATGGTAACCGCGTTTCTGAACTTCGCGCGCCCACAGCCATTGCACCTGGAAGAAGTCTCTCTTTCGGATCTAATTGCAGATTGTGCTACCGAGTTGCGACTGAAGTCCGTCATTGATGCTGATCCGTCATTGACCGTGCGTGCAGACGAAAGAATGCTCCGAACGGCGCTACTTAACCTCATGCGCAACGGCGCTGAAGCAAACCCTGACGGAGAGGTTTCTGTGAGTGCAGCCCGTGAGGATGGCGCTATCGTTATCCAAGTACGCGACACAGGCCCGGGAATCTCACCAGCGGATCTGCAAAAGATCTTCATCCCCTTCTTCACCACGAAAGCAAAAGGCCACGGCATCGGCCTAGCGCTCACTCATCGAATCATCACGCAACACGGTGGGACTCTGACGGCTGCTAATTCACCCGACGGTGGCGCAAGCTTTACAGTAAAGTTGAACGCGGATGACGCGGATAAAATCCGGATTTAAATCCGCGTTTATCCGCGTCCAAAATATTCTCCCCACCTACGATCGACGAGGGCTTTAATATCATCCCGCACAACTAATTCATCCGGAAAACCAGGCTTCGTCCGCGCATCGATCACGATCGGTCCTGTGTAAACCAGGTGATGCCGCTTCACTTCCGTTCGCGATGCATAAATATCCGATGCCGGCTCGAAACGCGTCCACGTCGCCCATAAAAAATCCGTCGAAGATCGAGCGACGCTGGCATCATCATGCAAGACGATCAAGGGCCACTCAGCAAACACCGGATCGCTCGCCACATCTTCTGCAGACGCTCCACCTTCCAACACCAAACACCCACCACAAAACACCTCCGCACGCGCGATCGACGCGGGCAACATCCCCTTAAACTCTCGCGGCAGCTTGCGTACCGGCTCACCTAATCCGAGCATGATCGCTTTGCTGCCTTCGTTTACCTTCCCACTCGTGTAATCAAGCGTGTCCATCGAGACGTTTGAGAAAACAAACAGATCCGTCTCCGGCCGAAATCGTTCCAGCACGTGCTCTAACAAACGTGGAAAGTCTTTCAGATCCTGCGGCGTGTCAGTGAGTAGCAAAAACTTCGTGAGCGACAACTGCCCTTCACCGAGTATTCGAAAACCCGAAACCAGCGCTTCGCGACCATAACGCTCGCGCACCACAGCCGCAGCAAGCGAGTGAAATCCAGTCTCACCATACGTCCAAAGATCGCGCACTGACGGCATCACGAGCGGAAAGAGCGGCGACAGTAGTTTCTGCAAGTAATCGCCGATGAAGAAGTCTTCCTGGCGCGGCTTGCCCACTACAGTCGCCGGATAGATCGCATCGCGACGATGAAAGACCGCTTCGACATTGAACACGGGATAATCGTGACGCAGCGAGTAGTAACCATAATGATCGCCGAATGGTCCTTCTGGTCGTCGCTCGTGTGGTGGCGCATATCCGACTAAAGCAAACTCCGCTTCTGCTGCGAGACGATGTCGTCCTTCGCCCAGCGGGTTACGCGTCATCTTGAGTTTTTGTCCCGCGAGCAAAGATGCAAGCACGAGCTCGGGCACGTCTTCCGGCAGCGGCGCGATCGCGGCGAGAATGAGCGCCGGTGGTCCACCGAGAAAAACCGTCACCGGCAACGGCTGATTCAAACGCTCGGCTTCGTTGTAATGAAATCCGCCACCTTTCTGAATCTGCCAGTGCAGACCGGTCGTGCGCGAGTCGTAGATCTGAACGCGATAGATGCCGAGGTTGTGTTTCTTCGTGATCGGGTTCTCAGTGTAGACGAGCGGTAGAGTGATGAATGGTCCACCGTCTTCCTGCCACGTCGTCAACACAGGCAGTTGATCGAGTCGAGCTGGACGATCGACGACCTGCGTGACTGGCGATCGTGATGTGTTGCGCGTTCCGAGTTTCGCTAATTCAAGCGCAACGGAACGATGCTGCCAAAGCTCGCCAAACTTTGGCGGCAGGATCGACTCCGCGATGTGGACCATCTGGCGCACGAAGGCTTCGGGCTTTGGACCAAACGCGAGATCGATCCGTCGCTCCGTACCGAACAGGTTCGTGACGACTGGATAACGACTGCCCTTCACGCGCTCGAACAGCAACGCCGGCCCACCTTCAGCAATCACGCGTCGATGAATCTCGGCAAGCTCGAGATACGGATCGACCTCGGCCTTGATAGTGGTGATTTCGTTTTCTCTGTTGAGTAGATCGAGAAATGTGCGCAGGCTGGCGTGCATTCGTAGCTTATGGTCGATCCGGAGCCTTCTCAACAGTTCGTGGACGGGCCCGTATTGTGGCTGCGGCAGGCTCGCTGAGACGCTTCTCGATTTCGTCGTGAGCGACTTCAGCGGCTTCTGCGACGTATGGCTGGTGCGATTCGCGGAAGGGCTTGACGAGCTCGAGCGTCTGCGCGTCGCCGATGTGCGCAAGAGCTTTGAGCAATCCGGCGTTGATGCGCGGCGCGTTGTTGCCGCGCTTCAGAAATGGATAAAGGACGTCGGGACTTTCGAGTTCTGATAAATAGCTAACGGCCTGCGCGTGACGACCGGAGTCAAGATCGTCGACGACGCGATAAAGCGCCTCGGCTTTACCCATGCGATAGAGCGCCCAGTCGAGCGCAAGCAGAACTTCCTTGTTTTTCTCCTGGAGTTGATACCCTTCGACGAGCTTACGTTGATCGGTGGCAGCAAGCTTCGCGAGCGCCTCGGCACTTTTTTGCCGCATCAGCGGATCCGTGCTGCCCAATCCTTTCGCAAACTCAGCCGGATTCGACCGCGCATCAACGCCATCGATCGGCTCCTGCTGGGCTTGAATGGTGGTTGTAATGAACAGGGAGAGAATAAAGATCGTGAATTTCGTCATGGCGTCTTTATCCTTGTGGCTGCTTTTTCTTTAACAGCGCGGTATTTAGATCCAGCTCCGTGATCGGTATCACTTCAACATTCTCATACTTCTTCTTCAATTCGGGAAGGAAGGCCTTCGCGTTGCCAACGATGATGATGTTGCTCGTCTTCGCATCCAGGCGCGTCCCCGCAAACTTCTGAATATCAGCAGTGCTCACAGCCTGGACGTTGTTGATGTAACGATTGATCTCATCCAATCCTAGACCATACAACGCGAGCGATCCGACCTGGCCCACGAGGCCATTCGCCGTCTCGAGATTCCGCGAAAAGCCTCCAATCAAAACAGCTTTCCGCGGCGTCAACTCAACATCAGCCGGCGGGGCTGAGGAGAGACGGCTAATCTCGCCCAACAACAAATCCGCCACCTGCGCGCCTGACTCATTCTTCGTCTGCGCCGACGCGACGAATGGTCCAACATCGCGTCGCGTATCGAGCTGGCTGCCCGCGCCATAACTCAAACCGCGCTTGATGCGAATCTCCTGATTCAGCCGGCCCGAGTAACCACTCAGCACCGAATTCGAAACTATCCCACGAAAGTAATCCGGATCTTTTCGGTTGATGCCGGTGCGCGCAAGATAAACCGCGGCCTGACCTGCATCCGGTTTGTCGATCACAACCACGCGCCCAGCTTTACTGCCCGCGCCTTCCATCGCCGCACTCAACGACGGCATGGGCGTGCTCGGCTTCTGCCAATCACCAAAATACTTCGTCGCTAACGCGATGCCGTCTTTCCCGCTGATGTCGCCACCGATCACGAGAATCGCGTTGTCCGGCCGGTAATATCGCGAATGCATCTTCGTGATGTCAGCCGCGCTGATCCGCGTCAGCGTTTCAGTAGTGCCACTCACCGGATGACCGTAAGGACTATCGCCAAACACTACACGCGCCGCGACAAAACGCGCGATCGTTCCCGGATCGCCGAGCGCAAGCGTCACGTTGTCGAGATACTGTTGTCGCAGTCGTTCGACTTCTTCACTCTTGAACGTCGGACGGCGCACGACGTCCGCAAGGATCTCCATCGCCTGCGGTATCTTTGACGACATCCCGCTGACGGTTGCGAACGACGAATCCCAACGTGCGCCCGAATCGAGCGATGCGCCCAGGCTCTCGACTTCCTGCGCGATCTTCGTCGCATCGCGCGTCTGCGTACCTTTCGTGAGCAGGTTCGCAGTCATGTCTGCGAGACCGGCCAGTTCGTTCGGATCGACTTCACCACCGTTCTTGATCAGCAGTTGAGCGGAAACAAGCGGCGTCTCGCGACGCTCGATGACTATCACGCGCAGTCCATTGGGAAGTGTTTGTTCGACTGGTTTTGGAAACACGCCAGAGCGCGGCGGCGCTGGAGGTGGTGGCGTTGCTTGCGGTGTTTGCGCGTTAATTCCGAAGGAAAGGAGCGCGGCTATGAAAAGCATGCCCACGCAGCGGCGCAGCGGCGCGACGAGAAGCGCTGCGCCGTAGCGCTGCCGCGTGAGAAATTTCTTCAAACAAGTCATCATCTCTCACCCTCCCCGCTCTTCTTCGACGCTTCCGGCAGGTAGTACAACACCAAACGATTCGTGTCGGCAAAATACTTCTTCATCACACGTTGAATATCAGCCGCTGTGACGGCTTGCAGTCGTTCGAGATCCGTATTGACTCGCGCCACATCTCCGATTAAAACCGCTGCTTCACCGAGCGCGAGCGCTTTACCGTTGCTCGTCTCTCGCTGGCGTAACTGGTTCGTGATGAGTTGGTTTTTCGCCTTCTCCAGCTCAGCAGCAGAAACTGTTTCGTCCTGCAATTTCTTGATCTCCGCGAGCATCGCCTTCTCGACGTCTTCGACTTTCTTCCCTTCCGACAACACCGCAGTCAACACAAACAAGCTCGCATCTTCACGCGTCTCGGCGCTCGAATTCACTTCCGCCGCTAGCTGCTGCGTGTAAACCAGCGAGTGATAAAGCCGCGACGATTCACCACCTGAAAGAATCACATCAGCGACACGCAAGGCATCCTGGTCGGCATCAGCCTGCCGCGGCGTCAAGTAGGTGAACCCAACCGCAGGCAGATCGTTGCTGCCATACTCCGTCAAACGAATCTCACTCTTGCGCGGCGGTTCCTTCACCTCAACACGCGGCAATGGACGCGATGGTTTCGCGATCGGTGCAAAATACTTATCGATCCACGTATCGAGCTGCTTCGGTTCGAAATCGCCAACAACGACGAGCGTCGCATTGTCTGGCCGGTAGTATGTCGAGTGAAACTCCTGAACGTCCTTCAACGATGCGGCATCGAGATCTTCGATGCTGCCGATGGTCGGTCGCTTGTACGGATGTTCGAGAAACGACTTCTGTTGCATTAAGTATTCGAAGCGGCCGTACGGCGGCGCGAGCACGCCTTGTCGATACTCTTCCTTCACCACGTCGCGTTCTGATTTGAAGTTTGCATCATCGACGTTCAATCCGGAGAGTCGATCGGCTTCAGCCCAGATCAGCGTTTCGAGATAATTCGACGGCACGACTTCGAAGTAAACCGTAACGTCGTCGTTAGTGAATGCGTTGTTGAAGCCACCAACGTCTTCGGTCAGCCGGTCCATCATCTCCGATTTCATGTTCTTCGTACTCTTGAACATGATGTGCTCGAAGAGATGCGCAAAGCCGCTGCGATTTTGCGGATCGTCCTTCGAGCCGACGTGATACCAAACCTGAATGGCGACGGTAGGGCTGGAAGAATCTGCCGCGGCCAACACGCGCATACCGTTGGCGAGCGTGCGATCGGTGAATTTGAGTTGCGGCATCCGGGTTTGTGCGAACCCGGTTAACTGAAGACTGACGAGGAGAAAAGCACCGAGAAGAAGTCGAATTGAAGTACGAACCATCAAGTGTTCTCCGAAGGGTTTAATCGATGTCCAGGGGATTTCTGTAAGGCTTGTCTTTGTCTTTTTCCGCGCGCTTCATTGCTTCCTGAAACTTCTCTTCGAGGATGCGGTCGCGGTCTTTCTGCGAGCTCAGCTCCTGCGCAAAGATCTGTTCGCGCATCTGCTTTTGCTTGTCGAGTCCTTTGACCATCTCGTCGAACGAAGCGAGTGGTTTCGCCTTTTCCTCGTGCGAAAGAATGGCGCCGGTTTGCGCATCAATCGTCATCGCTGCTTCGCAACAGGGACAAATGATCGTAAACCTTGAAGTGTCTGCCATGAGTCGTCCTCCTTGCCGCGGGTAGTATAGCCACAAAGAGGCACAAAAAGCACAAGGGTAATCGGCTGGATTATTCTTATTTAATCACCCGGAAGAAAAGCAGGTCATCAAGGCGCTGCTCGAAGGGATCATTCTCAAACACGAAGCCAAACGCTGGTCTTCAGCTGCCTGATTCTTCCCGCAATCAAGCTCTCTGCTTAAGACGCGAGGGTCTTTTCCAGAAATCGTTGCTTGATGTTTCGCATACTAGCGCGAATCGAACTTCTGGCAGCGGTGGTTGGCTCTCGTTTGAGTGCTTCATTTAGCACAGCGTAGATATTTAGGGCACTGTTTTTGTCCTCGACAGTATCACAAAGAATCTTCGCGACAGCACAACGCACCCTATAGTCAACACTAGATGAAAGCATACGCATTAGTTGATCCAAGGCATCACGCTTTCCCAGTTTATAAAGAGCTTGATAGTAACCCACTCTTGAGGTGTCTGAGTTTTCATCTCGGAGATGCTCTTCAAGCCTGGCGATATCTTTCCTGGTGCCGAGTTCTCCAATCGCTCCCGCTATGTAACTCCTAACCAGAGAAGAACTATCCGTAAGAGCTTTCCACAGGTCGGGCAGCGCTTTCTTGTCTCCGATTACGCCCAGGGATTCGGCAGCTTCGATCCGGACGAGTTCGTCCGGATCTTGAAGTCTGCCGATCAGTTCGGGCGGGCTGCTCTTTCCCTGCAAGAGATCCCCGAGACCGGTTGCCGCCATCATTCGCACTTCACTGTCGGAGTCCTCGAGCATGCTGATCAAGGGAGCGATTGCCTCCTTTGTTCCCAGCACACTCAGGCCCTCGACCGCTGCTGCTCGTACCGTTGGACTTCTGTCTGAGAGAGCGTGAATGACTTTGTTCACAACCTGAGGGTCGCCGATCTTAGTTAGCGACTCCAGCGCCCGGACTCGATCTGAAACTTTCCCTTGCTTCAACTGGTCGAGCATTTGGTTGATCCTATGAGACTGAGTGTGCTTTTTTTTCATCGGAATTAACTAGCTCCAAGAGTTATTTGTCCTCTCGTTTCTTTCTGTTCCTTTCCCCTCGGGCTTTCTCCTCTTTCTTGTACCTTTGTCTTTCTGCCTTTGGAAGTGATCTATCACGGGCTCCTTTGGCAACGTCGGCATCGGACTTATCTCTCAGTCCAGTATCCTTCTGATTGCCTTTCCCTCTACTTCTCCCTCTCCCTCTACCACGACTCTGAGCGGGTTCAGGTCGAGCCTGTGGCTGGGCGACTGTTTGCGGGGGAGTAGTAGTTGTAGGAGCCGGCTGCGCGGCAGGTGTTGGTTGGGCTGGTGCGGGTTTTGGTTGGGGGCAAAATGGGCAATATGGGCGAATTTTATCTGCGATCCACGTTATGCCGGTGTAGTCTGCAACTGTGTCAAGTACTGCTTTACCACCTTCTATGATTTCTGCGTCGGTGGGGCCTTTTGGAGTTGTAGTTGGTGTACCAGGCACGACTAAAGGTGGCATGCCCGGAATCGGTGGAAGCGGTACGACCGGCTTGGGCTCCTGCGGTGTCTCGGGTTCCTCAGGATCGTGTCCGTCAGGATCTACCCATCGCAGTGGGTTGTTATACGCATATTGATACTTGTTCAAAGACTGAGGCTTTCGCAGGTCGGCATAGAAAGTCGGATTGTTCGCAGCATCGTCGACGAAGTAGTACAACTCATCCGGGCCACCCGTGAATTCGTCAGGACTAGTGAACCTTCCCTGAGTTGATGAGTAATACCTGGCCAGGAAGTAATCGAGGCCCGTCTCAATGTCCCGTTCTTTTGAGGTAAACTGCTGCCGCACACCATCGCCCGCAGCATAACCCTGCGGTGTCGTGCGTCCGCCGGACCCAGCAAACAACTCCTCACCAAATGGCAGATAATCATGCCGCTTCACGTTCGCGAGACTGCCGGTTTGATCCAGTATTATTCGCGGTGTCCCGAGATGATCCGGAACCAGCCACTTGATGTTAGCTGCCGGCTCGGCAGTTATCAGCAACTCACCGTCGCGATATCCGTACTCCTTCTGCGGGCTGGAACCCGCACCGTTCGCCGGATACTCGGCTACCAACTCGCCATCAATTCCATAGATTTCCCAGGTCTCCTGATTATTAATCTTCCTTTTTACACGTTGCCCATCAGCGTTGTAGGTGTAATAACTCCAACCAGCATAACTATCCTGCGCGGCAACGATCCGGTTGTTCGCGTCGAAGGTCCTTGAGCCGTAACCGGAATATGAATCGGTCGTCAGATTACCAGCCGTGTCGTAAGTCATCGCACCGGATTGGCCCGCTGGTACGCCGAGTCTGTTATTCGCTGTATTAACCGTAAACTGCTTCGTGTTGATGCCCGCACCCCAGGAAGCGGGATTGATGGTCCGATTGCCCCAGCGATCGTAAGTGTAGCTTTGGAGAGATTGCTGCGACTCGGCCTGCGTGTTACTGACAAAATACTCAGCCACCGAACCCAGCCGGTTCAGCGAGTCGTACGTGTAACTCTGGCGTGAAATGGTCCAACCGTTGGCCTGATCATCCAGTGGAATGTAGGTATTCGCCTTCAGCACATTGCCGTTGTTGTCCGGACCGCTGGTGCCGTAGCCGAAACTGCCATCATAAAAGTTTTGTAGGCAGCCGCGATTCCAATTGCCGTTGATGTCTGCACCGGTTGACACACGTATGTCCCACAACTGTCCGCGAATGTTGTATTGCAGCTTGTGGTAAAGCGCCGTTTGCGTTCCGAATAATTCCTGAGTGACTTGATTGCGCGCATTGTAGACGAATGATGAAGCGTAGCTGCGCGTCACTCCATCACCGAGATTGCCGCCGAAGCTGCCGGTGCGCCCTGCCGAATCATACGAGTAAGTGACAGTGTGCCCGGATGGATAAGTTTGTGAGGTGACATTTCCCGCGAGATCATACGTGCGATTGATTTCGTAGGCCGGCGCCCATCCCCCTAGTCCGTCACCGAAGAGGTTGTAGAACTGCTTCACACGCCCTACGGCATCGTATTGGCCCACGGCCGTGTGCAAAGGTTTCGCATCCCATTTATAGGTGAGCCACAATCGTCCCTTGCCATTAGTGGCACTGTCATAGAAATACTGTATGTCGCCGGTGTTTGGATCGGGTTGGCCATTAACGCGATAGAGAATCGTGGTGACACGATTAAGCGCGTCATATCCGAAGTAGGTCACGACGCCGCGCGCATCCGTCTTCTGCGATATATTTGAATTATTGTCGTACTCGTAGCTGATCGTGCCGCTTTCCGGATTGTTCGCGGATTTTAAGCGCTTCAGAGAGTCATAACCGAAGGTTCGTGTCTGTGTTCCCTGAGTAACAGTCGTGAGGTCATCCAGGACGTCGTACGCGTATTCTGTCTTGTAATTAACTCCAGAGGGATCTTCATAAACTTCGATCAGTCGTCCGAGAACATCAGTCACGCTCTTTCGCGCCTTGCCCGCCTGATCTGTGACGGTAGTGCTGTTGCCGCTATAGCTGGTGGAAACCACCGCGTTGTCGGGCGTAGTCACAGAGGTTGGGCGATCCAGCGCATCAAATACAGTGGTGGTCCATACGGGTGTCTCGCTCATTCCGAGCGGATTGGAAGTCTTGTACAACCGGCCCAGTGCGTCGTATTCGGACCGAATCGCAATGTAGTTTCCCCCGCCCACATACTGCCGCGTCTCTTTGGTGCGGCCCATCTGGTCGTATACGAGTGAGTTAACCAGCACATTATCGTTATTCGTATCGCGGTCACTCGAGGTGGTGATAACTCGATTCGTGTCGTCATAACTGAACGTAGTCTGGTTGGTAATGCTGGTTCCCGCCGCTCGCCTTACTTGCGTAGGCCGGTCGAGGCTATCGTTGTAAGTACCGCTGGAGACAACGCCGTTCGCATCTTCGCCGTCAACCGGCGCACCCAGGTAAAAGTCAAACTGGCTATAAGTCCAGTGATTAAGAGGGTTCTTGATGGAAGTGGCAAACGCATAACTGTAAAGACCCGCGAGCTCCGCCGGCGCAGAAGGGGTCCGAGCTTCGCCATTCGGCGCTCCAAAGCAATCGTCGTAATTGAGCTCGGTTGCGTTGCCGCGCCCGTCGATAATTTTAGTTACATTACCGGCGATGTCGTATTGCGAATAGGAGGAGATCGAGCCAGTGACTGCGCCACCTGAAAGCAAGTACTTCGTTACGGCAGTCACGTTGCCGCGCGTCGGGTAGCCGGTGTTGAAGGCCGCGTCGAAACCGCTGATGCTGGGGCGATTTGTTAGTGGCGAGTGGTTCGAGTCCAATGGATAGTTGTCATATTCATACGTGGTGCGGGCCCGCTCGACGAGACCCTCGAAAATCGAAATCTGCGTTGGTAGATTGCGAATATGCACACTGGTCCCTGTATAACTCGCACTCGTCTGATACGTGGTTCGCGTTTCGCGTACGAGTGATCCAACTACACCCGCGCCGTAGTTGTATTCCTTCACGTTGTTCTGGTTGTTGAAAGGAACGGTGTCGTCGTAGCCAAACGTTTGTTTGGTGATCTGATTAGTATCCGCGAGGGTGGTGACCGTTTCGGCGATTCGAACATCATTCGGTGGCGCCGTCGCTGCGCCTCCGGTCCACCAACTCACCGCGGCTCGTTGCTGGAAAGTGTGCTCCACTCGACGTAGCAGCGTTGTTCCATTCGCAGCAAAGGTCTCGGTCTTGTACTCACGACCGTCAGTCCACACCGGATATTCGGTTGGCTGTTTGAAAAAAGAAGCGCGGGGACTGCCGTAGAAGTAATGGATCGCGCGCGTTAACAACGTGCCACTGGAGTTGTACTGATCGGTGGTCACGTAGCCCAGGTTGGTCGAGGTGGTCTCGGGCCGGCTGTACGTCATGCGGCTGGCGAAACCACTGCCGCTGCCGCCATCAGGATAAACGCGACGCTCAATGACGCGACGATAGACTTCTTTCTGGGCCAGGCCGCTGATAACGCCGCTGCCGGTGGTGGAATCAGTCAAGCCGGCAGCGTAGTCATACTCGATCGCTCCGCCTGTCGGTAAAACAACACGCGTTAGCTCGGCGTAGCTGTTATAACGAAACTGATATTGCTTGCCGTTTGGTAACTCAACGGCACTCACGATTAGAGGGTTATGAGAACCGCTGCCAGCCCCATTCAATTCCGGAAACATCTGGCCCGTGGTCAGGAGGGTGAAGTCACTGCGCAACACGGTTGAGAGATAAGCAAAATACACTTTGAGACTGCGGGTTGCGCCGCCAAAGCCTTTGTACGTGATCTCCTGATAGGCGCCGCCACCTGCGTCGTAATTGATCGTCACCTGCCGGTTCAGCGAATCCGTCACCGAGGTCATGCGCAGATAAATGTCATAATTAAAGGTCAGCTTGTTGCCATTGCGATCGCGCATCCACATCACTTTGCCGCCATCGACACGATAGCGCGTGCCGTTTCGCAGCATCATGTAACCCGACGGTGGAATGTTAGCGGGATTGTCGTATTGATAATCAGAGATAGGTGTATCTGAAATAAACGTGGCGGCGCTTCCGTCCGCCGTCACAAACACGGAGCCGCGATTATAAGCAGTGCAGGTAGCGAGAACTGGTTGACCATTAGTTGCTTGATCGCGCAACTCATACTCGGTGCCGTCCGGCGCGATGAAAGTCAACCGCGTCAGCGTCTGGCGGTGAATGTAGCCACAGCCGCCGGAGCCCAGCACAAAGTCGCGGCTGCCGCCCTGGCGCGTTTCCACTCGCCCCATGCTATAAATTGCCGCCCAGCCAATGTCGGTCCACCAACCTGGCATCGGTGTGTAAATGTTGACTGGCGGTTGGCCGTCGTATGGCTCTTTCTGCACCAACCACTTGTGATCGACGCGCAGCATTAATGCATAGCCAGCCTCACCTCGTCCCGCGATTTTGAGCAATGGCAGAGAGAAATTCAGACTACCGTTATAGAGGTTCACCTGCTCAAAATCGCTTAATGGATAAGAGCCGGCTGGAGCTCCTGGTGAGAGCCCGAGCGGAGTGGTGCCGTCGGTAGCCTGTTGTTGCGCAACGATGCTGGCGCACGCGAAGAGCAAAAGTGTGGCTGTAACAGTCAGTGAGCGAATGGTGTGGAATAAAGAAAACATAACGGACCTCAATCAAGAGAAATGAGAGTTGTAGTTAGCTGCGACGAGCGCGCGTTAGTTCGTTACACGAATGATCGACTGCCATTCGGGATGATTGGTTTCGCCGATGATGTACGTGCCGGGAGCGAGCTGAACGTGCGCTTTCCAGTCGCGTTTCTGAGGGTCTGATTTAGCGACTCGCCCTTCGTTTTCACGCGCCAGCCAGAACTCGAGATCGCGTCGTCCGGTGCGATTTTGCAAGAGGATCAGAAACCTCCCCTTCGGAGCGATCGTCTCGCGCGGTTCGAAACCATCCGGTGTGACTTGCAAAGCGACTACCTGCGGCACGTCTTCGCTTTGAGGGATTGCGGTCCTTTCTACGACAGTTGTCGGAGTTGGAACCACCGCTGATCGACTGTTCGCAGTGCGACCGGCGAGTGGAACAGTTACAGCAGTGGCGGCAACAACTGACAGTGCTGCCAGGATGACTTTCTTAGTTGACATGAGTGGTCCTATCTCGAGGCGTGACAAGGCGCCTCGTAGTTCAGAATACGGCCTGATCGGTTAAGAACCTGCCGACAATGTTGGGATCGTCAGAACTCGCTAATCGGGTGTCGAGGAGAAACAACTAACACAGCGAGTGTGGGCCTTCGTGAGTTTGGCATCCTATGTTGTTTCGGAAGAGTTGTCAATGGTCCAAGACTATGAGCCGTGACCTTATCTGAAATTCTCTGCGTAGCCTCTGCGTCCTCTGCGCCTCGGCGGTAAAAGAAAACGAAAGGGCTTGTAAACCGCCGAGGCGCAGAGGACGCAGAGGCTACGCAGAGTTGAAATAAAACGGGCAGCTCGTTGCTGGAGCTGCCCGTCTTTAACCTAACCTCGATCCTAATACTTAAGGAATCACTTTCTTCACTGCCTTGCCGGCTTTCTTCGCACCTGTGGCTGTCGCGCTGCCCACTTTCTTAGCGCCTTCGACACTCTTCTCACCTATGGTCTTGCTGGTGTCGACGGCTTTTTCACCGACGTCCTTGCTGGTATCGACAGTCTTTTCGCCAACTTTCTTGGTCGTATCTACAGTTTTGTCAGCAACCTTTTCAGTCTTGTCTTTCGCGTCTTCGGCCTTGTCGCCCGCTTCGCCGACTACGTCCTCACCTTTATCAGCTACGAAGCCTGCGGCGTCGGCAACTTTGTCGCCCGTGGCCTGGAGCACGTCTTCAGTCGTGTCCACTACTTTCTCCGCGCCACTCTTTGACGTCGCCTTCACAGTCTTCACGCCGTTACGAGTCGTTACTGTCACTTTAGAGATGCGCCGATTGTCCTTGAAAGTACGCGTTTCTGTACGCGTGCCGTCCGCATCGACGGTCGTAGCGATCTCGGAGTTGTCAGGGCCGGGTGATGTTGTGGCTTGCGCCTGAGTTTGTGTCGCAGTCGAGTTAACATTGGCGTCCTGGGCATGGCTTGCACAACCGACCCCAAGTGCCGCGATCAACGGTATCGTAAAAAGGCAAATTTTGTTCGTCACGATTAACATCCTCCTAATGACCAAAGCTTACTCGCAATTGAGCAAGCAACGTGCCAGATCGTTTTGGGGGAAATGTAATACTATCACGTCAGTAAACGTTCAAATAGCATACAGGGCGGGCACGCTCTGTTTTCCATTGACTTTCGTTCGGAATTCCTTTAGAAGCACACTTACTCTGTTCAGAGCTGCCACTTTGAATCTTCTTCAAGGCCGTTCACTATTTGAGACGACAGCTTGACCGCGAAACAACATCCCCAAGGAGCCTTCTCTATGCGCAGACTGTTATTTATTGCAACAGGCGCTTTTTTTGTTCTCGCCACACTGCTTCCGACGCAATCGCCATTCGTCGTGCATGCCGTATCAGACGGCGAACGCCTCGCGATGTACAGCAAGCCGGCAGTGGTGCGCATCATCGACGGCGCCGCCGGAAAAATCTGGTTTCAACCTCCGGGTTATCAAGGACAGTCTTTTGACCTGTCAGTAGTCTCACTCGGCTCCGGTTTCTTCATCAGCTCCAACGGCTACATCGCCACGAACGCTCACGTCGTCTCGATGACGCACGACGGTGAGGAGAAAGCCAAACAGGCTCTGTTCTGGCAGCTTGTGAATCAGCTCGCAAAGCAGGTTGGCAAGGAACCGCGTAGCATTGCTAACTTCATCGACGAGCACAGCACGTTACAAAGCTTTCAAATCTTTCATCATGTGATTATTCCCGATGGCAGTGCTTTTCCGTTTGAAATCAAACAGTACGGCGCTCCGACCGGCGAGGGCAACGATCAGGGCAAAGACGTCTCCGTCATCAAGATCGAAGTGAAGAACGCCCCCGTTCTCAAACTCGCCGATTCCGAAAAAGTTCAGCTTCAGGATCACGTGACCGTTATCGGTTATCCGGGCGCGGCAGACACGTTCAACTCCGGACTGCTCAGCAGCAAATCAGCGCTTGAAGCAACGATTAACGACGGCAAGATCTCCGCCAAGAAAACGGCGACAAGTGGCGCCCCGATTCTGCAAACCAACACCGCCGCAACACACGGAAACTCCGGTGGACCAGTGCTGAACGACGCAAATGAGGTCATCGGTCTGCTCACGTTCCGCGGCGATACGGTGAATGGTCAGGAAGTCTCGGGATTCTCATTTATCGTGCCTGCAAATACCGTGATGGAATACGTGAAGAGCGCGGGCACCACTAACGATCTGGGTCCGACTGACAACTTCTATCGTGAGGGCCTCGGTTATTACTGGGATCAGTACTACTCCTCCGCGATTCCGAAGTTTGAAGAAGTAAAGAGACTTTTCCCGCAGCATTCTGAAGTCGACCGGCTTATTCAGAGCAGCCAGCAGGCAAAGGCAGAAGGAAAGGAAAAATCCGCGTTCCCGGTTTGGATCGTCATCGTTGTCGTAGCCGTTGTGCTGGTGTTGCTGTTCCTGCTGATTGTCGCCATCGCCGGCGTTGTGATTGCCAAGAAACGAAAGAAAGGCAAGAAGGAAGGCCCCGGTCCGGCTTCTGGACCAGCTGCGGACGGTGGAAGGCCACATCACGCACCTACACCTTCGCCAGCTCCGGCTCCGGCTGCAGCGCGGGCGCACTCGCCGTCACCGGCGCCGCCTCCTCCTGCACCAGCGCCGCATATCATGGCTGCCGATCACGGCATGACCGTCGATCTTTCGCGAACGGTGGCGCTCACTGCTGACGATGTTGCTTACGGATCGATCCAGTTCGTTTCCGGACCCCTGTCAGGACAAAGGTTCGAGATCAAACCTGGCGGTGATTTCATCGGACGGGACGGTGGCTCGTCGCAGATCGTGATCGGCGATCCGAGGATCTCGAAACGCCACGTGTGGATCGGAGTTAAGAATGGACGGGTCGTGATCGAGGATCAGAACTCGCGCAACGGCACGTTCGTCAACGATCCGAGATCAGCGCGCATTACGGAGACGTCACTGAATCCAGGTGATACTGTGATCTTAGGTGAATCAGACGTCGCCCGGTTTGAGTATCAACACTAAGAACTGCTCACGCAGCGGCGCAACGTCGCAACGATAGACGCTGCGCCGTTGCGCCGCCGCGTGAGATACTTTAGTGCGAACTGTCGCGTTCAAATTCCTCAAACGTTCCTGAACTCGAATCAAATAACGAGACGAGCTTCTCGGCGGGCAGGGGTTTACTGAAGAAGTACCCCTGTATTTCGTCGCAGCGCAGCAACTGCAAAAAGCGTAGCTGATCTTCAGTCTCAACCCCTTCGGCAACAACTCTCAAACGCAGATTGTGCGCGAGCGTGATGATCGCCATGACGAGCGCAGCATCATCTGGATCCGTCGTCGCATCCCTTACAAACGACTGATCGATCTTCAAGGCATCGATCGGTAATCGTTTTAGCGAACCCAGCGAAGAGAAGCCCGTCCCAAAATCATCAATCGAGATGTTGACGCCCATGTTCTTCAGGCGCGTCAACATGTCAGCCGCAAACTCCGCATCCTGCATGATCGAGCTTTCCGTCAGCTCCAGCTCGAGATACTTCGGCGACCAACCCGTCTCTTCGAGAATCCTGATCACCGTCTCCGTGAGATCCTGCTCGTGAAACTGTCGCGCGGAGATGTTGACTCCGATCTGAATCGGCGCGAAACCCTGATCGCGCCAACGCTGACCCTGCAAACAAGCAGTGCGCAAAACCCATTCGCCAATCGGAACGATCAGGCCCGTGTCTTCAGCCAGCGGAATAAACTCGGACGGTGAAATGAGTCCGAGCTGTGGATGTTGCCAGCGTACGAGCGCTTCGAGGCCGGTGATCGCGAGTGAATCGACAGATACGCGCGGCTGGTAATGAAGTAGAAATTCTTCGTGCTGAATGGCGCGTCGCAAACTACTCTCGAGCGCCAAACGTCTCGTGGCAAGGTCGTGCATGTCGGCGGTGAAGAACTGGTAGTTTGCGCCGCCTGATTTCTTCGCTTTGTAAAGCGCTGCGCCCGCGTTCTTCAGGAGCGTCTGACAATCCTCACCATCCAACGGAAACAAACTGACACCAACGCTCGCAGTCGCAAACAACTCGTGTCCGGGCAGGTCGAAAGAAAACTTCAACACCTGCGACAGTGCTGTGATCGTGTCGATCACGTCTTCGGTGCCGTCGATCTGCGTGCGCAAGAGTGCAAACTCGTCGCTACCAAATCTCGCCACCGTGTCTGATTTGCCGATGCAGCTCTGCAAACGCTCTGCAAACTCACGCAACAGTATGTCTCCAGGTCCATGGCCCAGCGAGTCGTTAACTTTCTTAAACTGATCGAGTGAGATGAACAGCACACCCAGCGACTGCTCTGAAGCTTTCGCGATCGAGCAAGCTTGCGTCAGACGATCTTCAAAGAGGGCGCGATTGGGAAGTTTTGTGACGGTGTCGTAATACGCGAGCCAGTCGACTTGCGCCGTGCGTTGCTGCAAAAGGATTTCGAGTTGTTCTTTGTAACGGCGGTTCTCCTTCAGCACGTTGCAATGGTTGAGCGCTCGTTCAACTGAAGCCTCGACGTGTCGTAGATCGAGCGGCTTGCTGATGTAATCAAAAGCGCCGACTCGCAGCGCGCGGATCGCGAACTCAATGTCAGAGTTGCCGCTGACCATCACCACGACGGTGTCCGGCGAGATTGAATGGACGTGTGGGACGAGTTCGAGTCCACTCATGCCGCCCATGTCTATGTCGCTGATTACGAGGTCGAAGTTGGTGTTAGCGAGCGCAGCTAATGCTTCTTCTGCCGATCCTGCATCTGAACAGCGGTAAGAGTCGCCCAGTACATCGATCAGCAGACTTCTGATCTGTTCTTCATCGTCGATGATGAGAACTCTTGGCTTCTTAGTCTCAACTACTTCCATTGCCTAAAGTCCCTTGCACATTCCCGGCACCCACGGTTCGCGCAGCACGCGCTCGTAGCTACCCTTCACCTCCGCAAGATTCCAGGCTTTTCTTTGCCAGATTGAACCGTCTGAATACTCCACCCGGTTGATCAAAACATCTTCCTTCAAACCGGAGTTGAGTGTGTTCACATTAACGACCTCGCTTGGACCAGAGAGACTGAACCCTTCGAGATCTTTTCCCTTCCCTGCCGGAATGTTCACGCCGCAGAGAAACTGTCTACGCGCGACGAGGTCGGGGTTGGCAGGATCGTGAAACTGGTATTCCCAAAAGACGATCTCAACAACTTTCGTCGTCGGGTTTTGCACTTTGACGCGATAAGCGTAGCCGTCCATGGGCTTCGATTTAGGCGCGCGTGATTCGGCGACGCTCTTTTCCATTGCCGCACTGCGACCATCGACCGTGTCGCCGTTCGGATCCCTGACTCCCTGCGGATCGTTGATTCTCGCATTGCGTGCGAAGTTCCGGTTCTGTGGAATCATCGCCCGTGCCGGAGCCTCGCCTTCGACTGGCGGCGTATCAACGTTACGTCGTGCGCGCGACCACTTGAAATTTGCCACAGTCAGTGGTGAAGCATCCGAAGTCACCATTGGACCTTGAAAAGGAACAAATAGACTTAGGAGAAGCGAAAGAAGCAAAAGGATCTTCATAGTGCCTCCGCCACTTTGCGTGGTCTAAGTATCAAGCCGGGAGTCGAAATTTTAGGAGAGGGCCTTGATCCCCGACGCAGTATGCGCCACTTACCCCAACGATTCAACTAATTTCAACTCCGCGTAGTCTCTGCGTGCTCTGCGCCTCTGCGGTTTACATGCCTTTTTCGTTTTTATTTCACCGCAGAGGCGCAGACGACGCAGAGACTACGCAGAGAAAGCTACTGCTTGGGTTTGATCGTTATTCTTACGTCGCTAGCAGCGTTATCAACAACCGTGACTTGCTCCTTAAATATTTTGTTTGTGTACTGCCCGCTTGGCTCAAACACCGCGGTGGGACGTCCGCGCCAGTCTTCTGTAAACGGCTTACCGAAAGGCTCGCTCAACATTACGTTGGACGGTGTTCAGGTGCAGGATCCACTGTTGCGGAACAGTGACGGCTTCTTTACTTACATCCAGCCGAAGACGGGCGCGATCGAGGAAGTAACAGTTTCGCCTTCACTGATCACGACGGCATTGTTCGCAACATAATCTTCAAAGTGCGAAAGAAGGAGCGATTGGCCGTATTGAGTAAGTACCGAGATATATCTGACGAACTCGCAGGTAAAGCGAATCCGAACTTCTGGATCGTCCAAAAATCTGGACGATTTATCCAAATTCGCAAATCTCTGAATCGAAGTTTTCTTATTAACTACTCGACTTTAGACTTCTCATTACGAAATTTTTTCTGAGTATTTCCACTCACTTATCGAAGCACCCGACAGTCGCGGCGAGTGGCGATATCCTTTGATAATGCGTAGTTGATACGATCTGTCACCAGGTTCGTACTGCCCTCCTCTGTGAGTGTTTTCACCCTCACAGGAAGTAAAACGCGAACCATTCTCTGTCTGCCGATCATCAGGAACACGCATTGCTGTCGTTCAAAAGTCCAACGCAATAACAACGTTCTATCGAACGTTTATAGCGATCACAATTAATGTACTGGTCGTCTGCACCCTCAGCTTGGGCGCTGGTTTGTACTCCGACTATCCCCCGGCCCCCGACTTCGCGATCAGCCCCCGACGGGTCACGCACGCGACCTACACTCAACGACTTTGTTGGGCAAGTTGAAGTGTCGGCTTAACAACTCAATCAACCTTCTGACGGAGGAATACAAATGAAAAGACTCTTTCCGAGGATTACAGCTTTGAGTGCCTTTCTCGCCTTACTTGTGATACCGGTTCTTGCGCAGACCAGCACCACTGGTTCAATCGCAGGAGCTGTGACCGATCCAACGGGAGCGGTTGTGGCCGGAGCTGACGTTGTAATTAAGAACAATGGCAGCTCGCAAGAAAACACCGTCCACACTACCGATAACGGCACCTTTAACGTTCCGAGTCTTGCTACCGGCGTCTACACGGTGACGATTAAGGCAAGCGGATTCAAGCAACTGGTGGTGACTGAAGTTAAGGTCGACGTTGCTAAGGCGTCTACTGTGAACGCGCAGCTCGAAATCGGTGCTCCAAACGAGACCGTTACTATTGTTGGCTCGGGCGAGCTGATCCAAACGCAAAGCGCGAACGTAGCCAGCACCATCACAGGCCGGCAGATCACTGATTTGCCGTACGCTTCAAGAAACGCTCTCGACATCGTGCTGTTTCTGCCTGGAACGTCGACGGTGGGACGTCCGCGCCAGTCTTCTGTAAACGGCTTACCGAAAGGCGCGCTCAACATTACGTTGGATGGTGTTCAGGTGCAGGATCCGCTGTTGAAGAACAGCGACGGCTTCTTTACTTACATCCAGCCGAAGACGGACGCGATCGAAGAGGTAACACTTTCAACAGCAACTCCGGGTGCTGAGAGCGCAGGCGCTGGCGCGGTCCAGATTAAGTTTGCTACTCGTCAGGGTACCTCAGAGTTTCATGGCAGTGCTTACATCTACCACCGCAACTCTTTCTTCAACTCAAACTACTGGTTCAACAATCGAGACTTGCCGGAGGATCCGGTTGATCATAAAGCACCGCGTGCTCGCGTGTTGCTAACACAACCCGGCGTCCGGTTCGGTGGTCCGATCTTGATCCCCGGACTACTCAAGAGCCGCGAAAGAGCATTCTTCTTTGTTAACTACGAGGAATACCGGCTGCCTGAATCGACCGCAAGACAGCGGACGATCTTTGCTACTCCAGTCCTCGGCGGTAACTTCACTTACATTCCTACCGGATCATCAACTCCTGTTGTCAGAAATCTTTTCACCCTCGCAGCGGGAACCGACTGTAATCCGACTGTGGCAGGCCTCCAACCATGTCCGTCAACGATCGATCCGATAGTCGGGAATCTGCTAAATGAGATTCAAGGCTCCACTAATGGCGTAGGCGGTGTAACTGCGACCAGCGATCCAAATCTCCGGCAATTCAGCTTCATTAACTCGGGCGGACAGACACGTCGCTTCCCGACAGTGAATCTGAGCTGGAACATAACCAGGAATCATCAGTTGACCAACGTCTGGAACTATCAACAGTTCACGTCGGTGGTCGATTTCCTGAATGGCGCCGATCCACGCTTCCCCGGTTTTCCGAATTTCGGTAGCCAGGGGTCCAATCGATTTTCAAACTCCACCGCGCTGGTCTCAAAAATTGGCAACTCGATCAGCAATGAAGCACGTTTCTCCCTTGTGGGTGGAACCACTGTCTTCTTCCCGGAAACGAGTCTGGCGCAGTTTGCGAATCAGGGTGGTTTCAGTCTTGGTATCAACGCCGGCGGTGTTACAACAGCTACATCTGCGACCGCTCCGCAGCGACGCAATAGTCCGGTGCAAACGTTCAGCGACACGCTGAATTGGGTCAAAGGCAATCACACCTGGAGCTTTGGTGGGAACTATACCAAAACGAGCCTCTTCAGTTTGTTGCCGCCGGGAGGCATAGTGAGAGGCATTACCTTTGGAATCGATCAGACCAGCCAGGGCGGAGATCCGGCGAACGCGTTCTTCAATGCGACGAACTTCCCCGGCGCGAGCGCAACGCAACTAACTAACGCACGAGGAATCTATGCCACGCTGATCGGCAGAATGACTGCTGTCGCTGGAACCGCAGTTGCCGATGAGGCTCTCAATTACACGTTGAATGGCGATGGGATCGAACGGGCGGGTCAGAACTCGTGGGCCCTCTTTGCTCAGGATCAATGGCGCTTCCGTTCGAATATCACATTGAACTTCGGATTGCGTTACGAGCTACAGGGCCCCTACTTCGCTAAGAATAATGCGTATACGATTCCATTGAGCTTCGAAAACGTCTTCGGATGTTCGGGAGCATTCAACTTCTTCAAGCCGGGTAATTGCACTAACCCGGTCACTCAGATGCAAAGGTTAGAGCCCGGTTCCAACGCCTATAACACGGATACGAACAACTTCGCTCCAAACTTTGGAATCGCCTACAGTCCCGACTTCAAGAGTGGGTTCCTGCACCGCATTTTCGGCGACACCGGCCAGAGCGTTATTCGCGCCGGTTTCTCGATCGCCTATACACAGGACGGTACAAATGTCGGTTCGACAGGGTTAGGAACAAATCCCGGCCAGTCGTTCAGCGTACAAGTGAGCACGGCGAACGGTACGCTGCCCATCGGGAGCTTGTTTAGAACGCCCGGCTCGGTTCCGACGCCGACAATCACCGCGCCGACATTCCCGTTCACACCAGGTGTTAACGATCAGGCCGTCGCCTTCAGTCCCGATCTGCAGATTGGCTACGTACAATCTTGGACCTTTGGAATCCAACGGGAAGTCGCGAGAGATACGGTGTTTGAAGTCCGCTACGTAGGCAACCGCGCTAAGAAGCTCACGCGTTTGTGGTCTCTTAACGAGGTCAATACGATCGAGAACGGTTTCGCGAACGAGTTTAAGCTGGCGCAGGCAAATCTACTTGCAAACAATGCCAGCGGTGTTGCCGCTCGATCCGGCAGCTTCGCGTTTTTTGGACCAAACACTGGCACTTCGCCGCTACCGATCTTTCTTGCGTACCTGAATCGCAGCACAGCTATCAATAGCCCTGCTGCGTATGCTGGTGCGAACTGGAGAGCGACTGCAATAACGAACAACCTCGTTACCGTCTCTCCGAATGTAACAGGCGCGGCAGGTGTTCTTTCAGGTAATGCGGGGTTGCGCGCCAACGCGATCGGAGTCGGACTGCCAGCAAACTTCTTCGTTATCAATCCTGGTCTTCCTGCCGGTGCATTCCTGATTGATAACAGCGCGGCTTCAACATACGACGCGCTCCAGGTTGAGCTGCGGCGCAGAATGTCAGCCGGTTTGTTGCTACAGGCAAACTACACATTCTCGCACTCGATGAGCGACGCGTTCGCGAGCAGCTCTTTCGCTCAGTCAAACTTCACCAGCATCCGCAATCCGCGACTGAACTACGGGCTCTCACCTTACGACATCCGCCATTCGTTCAAGGGCGACTTCATTTATGAATTGCCCTTCGGCAGAGGTCAAAGGTTTGGCACTGACATCGGCACGAAAGCGAACTGGCTATTGGGAGGATGGGGAGTCAACGGTACGTTCCGCGTTCAAAGTGGCTCGCCAATCAACTTCGGCAACGTACAGCTTGTAAACATGGATCGTGGTGACTTGCAGAAGATGATTGAGATTCGTAAGAACCCAACCACGGTCACCTGGTTACCTGATGATGTGATCACTAACACGATTCGGGCGTTTAGTATCAGCCCCACGTCACCAACAGGTTACGCGGGTACACCACCGGATACGACTAAGCCATTCATCGCGCCGGCTGGCTATGGCAATTGCCAGGCAAGCTTCAACGGAGAATGCGGCATTACAAACCTGGTGGTCTATGGACCGCGGTTCACCAGAATCGATGCCAGCTTGATCAAGAAAGTAACCTTCTCGGAAAACAAGAACATCGAATTCCGAGTTGAGGCATTGAACGTAATCAACAACCAGAACTTCAAGGTTGGAAGCTTTGCAGCGGATACAGTTAGTTTGGCAGGTACGTACTCGAATCCAACTTTCGGACAAACGACAGTTGCTTACCAGGATACTTCGACCACGACTGATCCCGGTGGCAGAGTGATCCAGTTCGTACTTCGCTTCAATTTCTAATCTGAGGTCAACAACCAAAGGGGAGAAGACCGCATTCAGGTGCGCTTCTCCCTTTCGTTTAGAACTTACGGGAGTGTGATATGACCAGAATAATCTTCTTGATGTTTTTAGCGAGTTCAGCTCTCATCGCGCAAACCGGCAAGCCGTGGCTCGAATGGAACATGAAAGAGACCACGAAGATTTTGAACGATTCGGCCTGGAGTCAAACGCAACTGGAAACGAAAGAAGCTGAAGGCGCGTCTACCGCGATCACTAACACCGGCTCGTCACGGACCATGGTTCCGCGAGATGCTAGCAAAGACTCGCCGGGAGCAATTACTTCTTACATCAAATACTACGTTCGACTGCTTTCGGCTAAACCAGTTCGACAGGCTGTTGTTCGCAAATTAATGCTCGACTCACCCGAGATGGATGCGGAGCGCAAGGAACAGTTGAAGTCGTTCGCGGAAGCTACGAGTTCTGACTACATCGTCGTCGCTGTTGTGGCTGAAGCGAAAGATCCATCGACAGGTCGCGATGCATCGCAAGCGTTTCAAACCGCAACTTTCGATTCGCTCAAGGAGTCAACCTATCTTGAAAGGCAGGACGGCCAACGAGTGCTGCTGGCAGATTTCAAAGCTCCGGTCGCGGACGGCCTGGGAGCAAAGTTCGTCTTCCCGCGTATGCTGAACAATCAACCCTTCCTCACCCCTGGGAATGGTCAACTGAGGTTCTATTCCCAGCTCAGCAAAAAAATCAAAATCGAGACGCGTTACAAAGTTTCCGACATGCAATACGATGGGCGCCTCGAGTACTAACAATATTTAGCCACAAAGGGGGCACCAAAAAAATCATCGGAAAAATTTGTGCTTCTTTGTGGCCGGAATTACAGTTTCGCCCTCAACACGATAATCTGAATCGCCACGAAGATCAGCGTCACGAAAGCTGGTATGAGAAAGTTCACTCGATCGGAGGAGTGATCGTACCAGCCGCGCGTGCCGGCGACTCGAGCTTTGGCATGATCGTCGTTGGAACTTTCCACTAACGCATCGAGCTCTTCGATCGTGACTGGCGGGAGGAACGCTTCACGTATGTTCCAAAACACGCACATCGCCAAAACAAACACATCCAAAGCGATGAGCAGAGACCAGTAACTTGATTTCCAGGATTCCACGAACGACCAGATGAGGGGTAAGACCAGTAGACCCGCAATGATGTACGTGCGCCCGCGCGTCTCGAGGCTGGCGAGTTTGGCTTGTTTGGTAAGCGCAGTCATCGCTTGTGCAAGGCTCGATTGAGCTGACGCGACTCGCGTCCTCAAACTCTCCATCGCCGGCTCGTCGAGTCGCACGATGCTTTCGGCGCCGCAGAAAACACACCGCACAAGAACATCATCCGGCTGAACTGACAGTGGTGCACCACACTGTCGACAATTCGGCGGTTCGCCCGGAGTCGACGGTGGAGATGCTGCGAAAGCGGCGCCCACATTTGTCGCACCACTCACAAGAATATTCTTCATAGCGACGTTCCCAGCTAACAGTTGCGCCGGAATCAATGTTACCCAAACGTACGGCAACAACCCTGGAAGCTCATTGCTACTCGTCACTCGCAACCAGAAGGTGATAAGAATGATCACGAGTCCGCCAGTCATCAGCATGAACGGCGCAATCGCGGCACAGATTAGCCACCACCGCGGCACCTTGATCCGCGCCAGCCGCATCCATCGCTCAGCCGCTTCACGTGTCGCTGAATCCAGATCGCGCGTGAGGCGAAGCTCCTCACGATAGATCTGGGGCATAACATTGTCGGCCCCACAAAAGCGACAGACGAGCGATGGAGCATCAACCACAACAAGCGGTGCATTACAGTTGACGCACAGGAGCGCCGCCAATCCTGGTCTCGTTACTGAGGTGATCGTGCTCATCAGGCCTCAAGATTCTACTTAAACGAGATCGGAACGGGCGAATAAAAAATTGACTTAAAAAGACACCAGGAGTATGGTCATCCCACCTCGCGAAGCGTTTGCCAATTTCGCCCCTGCTCCGGCAACCCGTCTTGCCTGAGTAGCTCATCGTCAGACTCTTATCCAGCAGCAGTCGATCCTGTTTGCTCATTCTCAACTGGTCAGGTTCCACAGCACGTGCCGGGACGCTGATCGTCAACTGGTCAATTCGGGTGTTAGGCTTTTCCCCCTCCCTACCCCAGGAACTCGAATGACACCGTTAGACCTGGTCGAGCTCACGCCATTGATAAACCGCACTAGCGGTCGAGCCGACGTGACTATCGGTCTCATTGATGGGCCGATCGCGATGGACCACCCGGAACTCGCCACAGACCACATTCGCAAGCTTGACGGAAACGGAGACGCGAGCTGTACTCGGGCCGACAGCCTCGCTTGCTTGCACGGGACCTTTGTCGCCGGAATCCTGAACGCAAAGCGCGGCTCCTCAGCTCCCGCTATCTGTCCCGGCTGCACTTTGCTGGTCCGCCCAGTCTTCACTGAAAAAACCACAACGCAGCCGCAGATGCCGAGTACGACTCCAAAAGAATTGGCGGCAGCGATTATCGACTGTGTCGACGCAGGTGCGCGCTGCATCAACTTGAGCCTCGCTTTGGCCCAACCATCTTCACGCGCTGAACGCGAGTTGGAACAAGTACTCGATCACGCCATCAGGCGCGGAGTCATTATCGTAGCGGCAGCAGGCAATCAAGGGACGCTCGGGAGTACGGTCATCACGCGGCATCCGTGGGTCATTCCCGTGGTCGCCTGCGACGCGCAGGGAAAACCGGTAAGTGAGTCAAACTTCGGAAGCTCTGTTGGGAGACGAGGTCTGCGTGCGCCGGGTGCGTCCATCACCAGTCTTGGCACCGAGGGTAAGCCCATGACGATGGGGGGCACGAGCGTGGCGACGCCGTTTGTGAGCGGAGCGATCGCGTTGTTGTGGTCGGCATTTCCGAAAGCGACTTCGGTGCAGGTGAAGACTGCTATTACTCAGGCGTCCAGGCGAGCCACTGTTGTGCCGCCGTTGTTGAATGCATGGGCTGCTTATCAATTCATCGCCGCAGCACAGAGGTAAGGTCATGAAAAAAGAGAAAGCTAAAGACGTCAAGATAGAACGCTCCCCACACCGGGTACGCCTTCCAGGGTTCATCCTCGAGGAAGACATCGGTTTCGGGAGTGTCGTCAAGCGAGTGACATCAACTTTTGGAATCAGAACTTGTGGTGGGTGCGAACAACGCGCCGCGAGGCTTAACCGGTGGCTCGTGTTCACAGGTAGTCGCGGGAAATAACCAACAAACGATTTGTGAGAGGAGTGAACTATGGAGCAAAACGAAGTGAGAGAACAACCATTCAACCAGGCCATGATGAACGCCAATGTGGCGGCTATTACTCCGGCCCAAGAGGATGTTGCCATGCCACCAATGGCCGAGGCGGCATCTTGCCCAACTTGCTCAGCCGCTTCCATGCCTGTCTCTTTCGTCTATGCATTAGGACAGATCGAAGCGCGCTTCCCGAACCTCTCTGTGGAAAAGGAATTTGCGCAAGCGACTGCACGCACGGAGACCGCTGGGAAAACCGATCAAGATACGTTTCGCACCGTTCTGTCGCAGCGTGAGAACCGCTATCTGGCGCGCCAGCTCTGCTGGGTGCTGATTATCCAGGGTCTCGAAACTTACCTGCTGCGTCCAAACGATTCGGCAGACTTCGATCTACTCATCGAAGCGATCCGCCCGGCGCCCAGCCCGAATGACATCAACGTCGTTATTGGTGTTCTTGGTCCAATCGCCCCGCCGGAGCTGTGCAATGGGTTGATGATCCCCATTGTCGCGTTCGACCAGATTTATTCCTTCGATCGGAACGCACTTATCGAAGCTATTCCCAGACCGAAGAAACCGGAGAAGACCACCGCCGCGCAGTTTCGCCCAGTGGCCGAGGAACTCTTCGATCGAATCATGCAACTGACGGATAACGCCGGCAACACCGATGAACATCGCGCGCTGAACTATTTGGCGATGCGTTACCCGGCCATTTACGCCAGGGCGGCTGACGAATTCGCGCGCGACTTTTCGCTGACGGGAGTGGAGGCTCGTCCGTCGCCTTTGAGTGGCACGCGTAAGGTCGTCGATGTCATTTTCAGTTATACCGAGCGTAAGACTGATTTCATCGAGAAGTTTTCAGTACGTTGCGACCTGACGGACGAGTTTCCTTTTCTGGTAACTAAATTGGCGCCGTACTTTGACCGTTGATCTACGAAAGGAGATCGAAATGAAGAACATGAAGATGCCTGGTTTCACCGCAGAAGCCTCACTTTCCAGCCACGGAACTGGTTATCGCATGGAGGAGGTGGCAATGGTGAAAGATTCTTCCGCCGTCATCCCGCAGTTGTCCTGTTGGAGGGTGTGTTATGACGCCTCTTCCACCAATCATGAGTTGTCGAGCTGCTACAGCGTCTGTCAGCGAATAAAGAGCATATTTCTCCTTGCTTGAAGTTTGAAAGGAAGACTTGAAATGAAGGACACGAATCTGCCCGGGTTTACTGCTGAAGCTTCGCTCTATAAGACGGAGAAGCACTACACCGTACAGTCAACTGAGACCATTTCTTCAACTCCGGTTGTGGTTCCGCAGTATGGTTATTGTGACAAGGCGGCATACTACTGCAATCGTGGATATCAGAACTGGTGCGATGGTCTGGAGAAGTTTTGTTTTAACGACTGACACTTAGACCAAGCGTCACGGCCGAAAATCGTTTGTGAATTACCGTCGCGCCTTTTGTGCGACTCGCTATAACCGTAACCTGAAAACACTAGGAGGTGTGAAATGAACATGCCTGGATTTACCGCAGAAGCATCGCTCGGCACGACGAAACGCGTATACCGCTCGCAGCCTTGTTCTCCTTCCGAAGACAGCCAACGAGTCGTATCGCAGTTTCGGTTTCCTGCGACGTCTGATCCGGATATCGGCGCGTACTTGAGATGCAGGCAGAATGGGGGCGGCGATCTCGTTTGCCGTTTCTTTGGCGGGCTTCCTCCGTTCACCATCGGTGGCCTTCTGTTTTAATCACCTGAATTGAGGCATCACTGTCCTTCACCAACAGTGATGCCCCTGTGCCTCGTCGCAGGCTCATTCCATCCACTTTGGTCCAACGATCCGATCTCGTAGTTACGTGTGTATTGACAGTGTGGGCCGACGGGTGTTAGCACATTGCTTCCATTTATGAGACATAGATTGTCATCGCTGCAAACTGTACTGATGAAGATCTTCTTTCCTAGCTTTTGGATTCCCCTTTGGGGCTTTGGTGTTTTGATAATGTTTGTGGGTCCGCTCGAAGGTGGAGCTCCTCCTAAGTGGGTATTTCTGTTTGTGTGGATTGCAGGCTCCGCGTTCACCTACTGGAGTTGTATCCGGCTGAAGGAGGTCAGCGTTGATGACGATTTCTTGTATGTCTCCAACTACCTGAAGGAGGTTTCTATCCCCTTATCGGAAATTTATGATGTCACGGAAAACATGTGGCTCAATATCCATCCCGTCACGATACATCTGAAATCACCATCGGAGTTCGGTGATAAAATCGTCTTCATGCCGACGGTCAGATTTTTCGGTTGGGGCTCACACCCGGTTGTGACTGAATTGAAGGAATTGGCGAGATCGAAAAGTATGACGACTGGATTTATCCGGTAGGTTTTCGAGGGCCAGTTTCTTCTTTCTATTGGAGCACCTTACCGCCAGCCAACGATCTCAGTTCGCGTCTTTTACTCATAATTCCTGAAGGTATGCCGTTTGCCCAAGCCAGCGCGCGTTTATCTTTTGGCAGGAGCGAACACTATGATCTTTTCAAAATCGTTGGACCAGTGTTTGTCCGTGAGGAAATACGTGTTTGCAGTTGGTTTCTCCCTGGTGGCTTGCGCTACTCCCCTCTTCGCACAGCAACAACTAACGCGGCCCAAGGTTGAAGGCAAGGTCATATTCGGTAGCGCCGTCTTTGGTGAAGACCTTGAACACACACTCGTTGGCGGCGCCCTGCGTGCCTATGTGACGAAGCGATGGAGTATTGAGCCTGAGTACTTATACCTGCGGCGCTCGAAAGACGATCAAGATAATCACGTGCAGATGAACGTCGCGTACGACTTCACCGATCCAACCAAACGCGTCGTTCCTTACGTAATAGGTGGCGCCGGCGTTCTTCACAACAGAGGCAGAGTTTTTCGCAGTGACTTCGTCACTGGTGCGCCCTTCGTTCGTGAAATTAAATTTACTACATGGACCGTAAGCGCCGGCGGCGGGGTGAAGATATTTTTGACGAACAGACTATTCGTCTCACCCGAATTGCGACTGGGCCGAGAACCTAACTTTCGCGCCACAATTAACGTCGGATATGTTTTCGGTGGCAGACGTTAGTTCCTTCAACTGGGCTGGGTACAACTTTTTACAACCTAATTACAGTCTGTGGAGACTCGGAAGTTCAAAGATCATAGGCTGCAGGACGGATTGGAAAGTTGTTACTCAGACCGAAAGGATAGGAACAATGAAAGTTAAAATTCTGCCGGCACTCTTGATTTGTCTTGTGATGGCGATCGTGCACGGAACCGCGGCTGCGCAAACGACGTCGCAGCCATCGGACGCGCAGAAGGCGTTCGACAACATGAAAGCCCTGGTCGGTTCGTGGCAGGGGACGATCATGGGCATTTCGATCAACGTCACCATTCGCCTCGCATCCAGCGGCACTACAATTCTGCATGAGGCGACTACAGGTGGCGGGCGCCCACCGGATCATGAGATCACGATGTTCTACGTGGAGGGCGATCGCCTGCTCGCAATGCATTATTGTGATGGCGGAAATCGCGCTCGCTTCGAAGGAAAAATGTCACCGGATGGAAAGACGAGCGAATTTAACCTTCTCGACGTTGCTGGAGGCACGAAGGGAGGATTGGTAAAGCGTCTGGCGTTCACCATAATCGACCCGAACAAGCACGTCGTAGAGTTCACCTTCATTAAACCTGACGGCAAGCCGATTGAACTGCGCGGCGAATTTGAACGGACAAAATGATGATTCAAATAACGGCGCGCTGCTGCTTCCAGTCGCATTCAAGCAGCAGCGCAGTTAACTAAACGGCTGCCCTAACGTTGTGCGGGCTGAAACAACTCGATCGGATTTCCGTCAGGATCTTCCAACTGAATTTGCTTCCCGCCTGGACCTACTTCCATTTCATTTCGAAAGTGCAGGCCGGCCTTTTTCAACGTTTCAATTCGCGCCGGCAAATCGTCAACTTGTAAAATTATGCGATTCCATCCACCCGGCTCTTGCTGTTTGCCATCGGGCATCTGGCGGGAACCCGACGCACCTGGACCACTGAGAATCAGCTTCAGATTGCCGACCGACACCTGGGCAAATGCCGGTAAGTTCTGCATATCTAACTTTAAGCCAAGCTGCTGAGTGTAGAAATCAACCGAGCGTTTGACGTCCTTTACCTGATAGCGAACACCCCAAAGTCCCTTGACGAAACTTTGACTCTCCGCTGCGGACGATCCACCCTGATTCGACTGCGACGATTGTTTTGCTGTTTGACTCATGTAACCTCCCATTGCAATGACTACAAAACAAAGAACCAAAACACGTGCTACCACTTTCGTTACTCCCTCCGATATTGAAGCTTCGCGATGACCACGTCTGGGGGATGCGCCATTCACTGTACAAAATGTGAATGGGTCCTCGTATAGGAAAAATTTTACTCATCCTAAAAGCACGTGATTGTCCTTCAAGCGAGCGTCCCTTTGGTCCTGGTGGGCCGAATAAATCTTCGGGGTTGATCCCGAGAACTCTCTAAAGTCCTTAATCAAATGCGATTGATCGAAATAGCCGCAGGTCACAGCGAGTTCTGCCCAGTTAGATCCTTCGATCTTTTCCGCCAGGACACGAGCCTGTTGAAATCGTGAAATCCGACAAAATACCTTCGGCGTAAGTCCGACGAGTGAACTAAATATCTGAATAAACCGCCGTTGTGAGAAACCCAGTTCTCGTGATACGTCTCTGACCGAGACTCTGTTGCTCATCATCTTCAACGCGATCCTTATTGAACGTTGAAAGCTGGTGGGATTGTGAAGACGACTTCGCAAAGCGGCCTCCATAATGCGAAAACGTCGCTGAGGTTTTGAGGTCGTGCATAAACGTTCGCGCAACTCACGACCAAACGTTCCCCACAAATCGGATAAGTTGGCGTGCGCATTGGCGAGTTCGCATGCCTCGGCACCCAGGAATGGAAACGCGCCACCTGGCTGGAAATGAACGCCCATCATCGCTTCATGCTGCAGAGCATTGCAGATAAACGATCGCGAATAGGTCCCGGAAAAAACTGCGCCGGACAACCGCTGGTATCGCTCAGGCTGTCCCGCGTCATGAATATGTATTTCGTTGTGCTTGAGATTGACGACTAGTTCAATCGTCCCACTTGGGAGGATCTTTTCCAAGCGTTGCGCTTGGCCACCTTCAATCAGCCAAAGGTATTCGACAAATTCGTTGAGCGGTGGACCAGGACAATAGGAAATGTAACGCACGCGAAACTCGTCATCTTACGATCGAACAATACTCGGAGGCTGCATCATAGGCTAACGCATTTAGAATCTACACTGGTCTTCTTCTGTTATCGATTCGATTGCGTTTCTCGTATGGCTACCAAAGTCAGTAAAAATGGCTAACTGATCCGTACATGAGCGCAACCGAGGCGTAAAGCCAACACAAAAAAGTAACAAATCCAAATTTCTAAACATTCATCCAAATGTCAAAATCTCTTTCGACAACGGAGAGCAGTCATTGATTAATTTGCTTGCTAAGCAGCGCTAACTACTTAGCATTAATGCTGGCATCCTGTTTGCGAACGAGTTTTCTTCCCCTGATCAATCAATAACCGCTAACAAGTCCCTCGACAGGCTTGATTGCGTAACACCTCCCACTGTTTTAGTCACGAGGCTTTGCTTTATTTGCAGCGAAGGAAGTCCAGACCATCGCTCAATTGAAGCTGGCTATCACATCCCCCGTTAACTCTGGTTCCCGACACAAGCCTCGAATAGCACTTACCAGTGCTGATTCAATCTGGAGACTAAAATGATTGGCAAAAAACGATTCGGATTAATCACCACGAGGAAAAACCAACAACCGCGCGTCGACATACGCGCTTACTTCATGACCTTCGCCTTGCTTTGCGGTCTATTACTGCTGAGCCTGATTGCAACCGATAATCGTGTAGGAGCGCAGAGTGGCTTTCCCGATCCAAACGCCAACTGCCCGCATGCTACCTGTGGGGAAGTGTCACCGTTTATCCCGATGCAGAGCACTGAGGCAGTTCACATGGGCCTCGTCTGGAAAAGAAACTCACCGACGCCGAAAATACTTTTCCACGCCAGATTTCCTGAATACACACCAAACGACGTGGCAGATCCTGCGTTGGTTGATCTCGCAATATCCCGCGGCGCTTTTACGACGCCAGGATTGCAGTTCAACTCGTCCCTAAGAGACGTACTTCACGGTTTCGACCCGTTTCTCGGACTGGGAACGAATCGCACAGCAGACGATTCCTTCCAAAGACTCACCTATGGCGGGTATCTCATGCGGCAGGGTTTGAGCCAAAGTGTACCTACGCGCATAGTCGCAAACCGCACAATGGAACGACAGCTAATATTCGATATAGCCAACCCCGACGCTTTCAAGAACACTGGAAAGTTTCACACAGCCTTGCTTGATGAAAACGACTTCGCGTTGAACCGCGCCGCTTTCGCGGAGAACGGCTACGCCAAGGGTATGTTCTACAACACTTACTGCAATGCACGTGTCACCTTAGCGGATGGACGAGTCTATGTGTTCGGTGGTCATGACATGCAAAGCGATAACGGACTGTACAAGGTCAACATCTTCGACCCTGAAACGGAGACATGGGTTCAGCGTCGAGAGCCTTGCACCAGATCTAATTGGACCAAAGATCCTTTTGGGTTGCAGTTATTCGCCAGTAACCCAACGGCACAGTTTTTTCCCGGTTGCGATCCGAGAGATCAACAGAGTACGCAGCCCTCAGAGGCCTCGGATCAGAAGTATGGCCGCTGGTATCCGTCAGCTATTGCACTTCCAAACGGGATGATTCTTGTGGCCGGCGGCTTTGATCAGGACAATACAGTGCCGCCGGATCCAAACCGAGTAGCCAAGGGAACACAGAACATTTCTCAAAGTGATACCGCCTTCACTGCCAGCCGCGTGAACCAGGTTGTCCCTGAGATTTACGATCCAAAGACTGACAGAAACATCGCCTTGGAAAATGCGCGGATGGCCTTCCCGCTCTACCCGCAGCTCGAAGTTGTTCAGACTGGCCCAGGAAAAGATGATTGGGTTGTCTGCACATTTGACGGGGAGAAAGATTACGGGACTGAGGCAATCCCAGGCGGCGCGAAATTCGGTATCGGTGGAGGAACGCCGCCATTCACGAAAGGCAATACGTGGTGCCTCAACGTTCTCGCCGCGCTAAAAGATCCGAATCGAAATGTACCCGCGAAGAATCACTGGACGCTTGTCGACACAGCATCTGAGGTAAGACCTTACTGCTGTCCCACTGCGAGCCTGATGGAGATCGACAGCAACGGGCACACCATCTCACACAAATGGTTCATGATTTCGGGAAACGATACGAGTGGAAATCAGACTGGCACAGTAGAAGTCATTGACTTCGCTGATTCAAAGCCACGTTGGAAATTTGTCGGTAATATTCTGCAACCGCTCGCCACAACCAAAGCCGTACTCCTGCCAGATGGAAAGGTACTAATCGGACAGGGAGTAAACCGTTCACCTAATTGCAACGTTGATGGAAGACCATGCACGTATGAAGAACGCGAAGGTCTTCATTTTCAGATGTTCGATCCGTTAACCGGTTCGATCACAAAACTAGCAAAAACGACTGTTTCGCGAGGCCTGCACGGAACTGCGACTTTGCTGCCGGATGGCTCGGTCTTTTTTGCCGGAGAAAATCGCGAAGCGCTGGTTCGACCCGACGATCCATCGTTTCCTTTGATCTCGTCTTATGCTGGTTTGCTTCCACAGGGAGATCCCGATCAGGGTGTTCCAGTAGGACAACTATTCTTTCCGCCATACCTGTTCAAGCAAGATGGCAGTCGAGCAGTACGTCCGGTAATCACGAATGCACCCGAAGACATCTCTTATGGCGGGCATTTCGACATTACCGTAGCGGGCAATCCGGATCAGGTTTCGTCCGTAGTAATGCTTCGCAGCGATCACAACACGCATAGCCTGACTACAGGTGATCGTTATGTGAAGCTCGCATTTAACCAGAAGGGTGCGGCTCGCAAAGGTGAACTTCGAATTAGATCACCGAAGTTGCCGGCGCAGGCAGTTCCCGGAATTTACATGCTGTTTGTCCTCGACCGAGCTGGCGTGCCCAGCCTGGCGACGCGCGTCTACCTGCAATAGCATTGGAGCAGCCTTGCGAAAGCGTATCAAACGCCGGTAAAGAAGTAGCCACAAAAGGCACAAAAATGATTGTTGTGCCTTTTGTGGCTAAAAAATTCCTCGAAACTATTTGTACGCTGTGACTTCGCTGACGGCAGTGCGCACACGCGATGGCTTGCCGAATTCGGTCCACGCAAAATGCACTTCGTTGCCGAGGCGCGCCATTCGCGGAAAACCACTCGACCGCGAAATATCCGTTTGTGCGATGACAGCGGGTGGTCCAACCGAGCCGTCAGGCCGAACTCGTCGCACCTTAATTGCTCCACCATCGGCGTTTCCTGATTGCCAACAAACCAGAGCCGAGCCGTCCGCAAGCAGTAGAGTATCTACACGCCCGACGGTTTCACCGTCGTTCACCTGTATTGGCTGACCAAATGTCGCGCCGGCATCCTGAGAAAATGCGATTTTTACGGCAGGCGTATTGGCAACGCCAGTGAACCATGCGACCGCGACTCTCTCCCCGTCGGCTGCGATTGCTGGTCCATTTACGGGGCATCCATTGATTTGCCAGTTATCTGCGAAAACCGGCTGAGGCTTGGTCCAACTTCCATTCACTTGACGTACCACATGAATATCGCGCACTTCGGTTTGCGAGCGGTCACGATAGACTGCAATTGGTCCTTCGCTGGTAACCGCAGCAGAGGTTTGACAACACTCGCAAACTCGCTCATCGAGTTCAGCTTCATCAGACATCTTCCCTTCTGCGTCGATCGCAGCATAACGCAAGGTCATGCTCTCAGGAGCAGGCGCATGTTCGTCGCTGTCCTTAATGTTTTTCATATTGCGGCCATCGAGCCAAACGGCGCCTAACCTTCCATCCGATAGTGGAACGAGCGAGACAAAGCCATGCTCGGTCTGAGTGTTGTCACGATGTGGCACGATCGGTTTGGTCCAACTCTTCCCATCGTCTTGCGACTGCGAAACATTTACGTCGTACGCGTACGTTGCTGAGCCGCTCCTGACCAGCCAATGCGCAGCGAGCCTGCCATTCTTTAGGGCAACGAGTGATGGGAAATCTGCCCAGTTAACAAACCAGTTATCTCCTTGAGAGACGGTGCGCGATTCCGTCCATCGGTTTCCATCAAGGATGGCCAGGCGCAGTGAGTATCCCTTGTCGCTTACCTTCTCGACCCAACTCAGAATTACACGACCGTCGTGCGTTGCGGTGAGCTCCGGCTCGCGACTGTCGCCGTTGGTAGGAGATTCGGTTGGACGTATAACCAACACCTGTTCGGGTTCAGCAACACGATTACAGCTCAGACTCATGATTACAAGTCGCTTTGCCTCAAAAGTAGAAATCGCACTTGGATCGGGTCAGTACAGGGAGCGGTAGCGACCTGGTCAAACCGTTAGAGTCAAGAACCATTTAGGAATATCGCATGCTGATCACTGACCAGGTCGCTACCGCTCCCTGTACTGACCCGATCCAAGAATGATTTTGGACTTTTGAGGCAAAGCCATTACAAGTATAAGGAATGAACAAATGTGGGCGGTTCTATAGTTCATTATTCTGGAGCGGGCGACGGTATTCGAACCCGCAACCCTCAGTTTGTGTTGTGAGCATACGGTCGGCCCGCCGCATTTTAAAGAGGGGTAACGAACTATAGCGTCAGATCTTCGTCTATCAATGAGAAAGTTTGGTCCATAGTAAACAGGTCGCGTTCCGAGAGTGCCCCTCAAAAATAGGAGCTACTACCTATATAAAATGGCGTCATTCTCTAGGTGCCGAATTCAAGCAGCAACAACAACTTAATGTTCGTCGAGGAAGTCGCTCATTTCCTGCACTTGCCGAACGGTCAACGCTGGCCTGGATTCAAGTGTCACGTTCGTTCCGATCCAGATCATCCGCGCCCGACTATTTCTCCAGTCGACGTTCGTGAGAGGCGGCCCAATTCGTTTAATCTGAATGCCGGCTCTAATCAGCGCGTAAGCAACGAGCTTTACGTCGTCTATTTTTATTTCTCCGCTGTCAATAACTTCAGGGTTCACCCAGATAGTGTTGGTCGGGTTCTCGTTAGGAGCGGGAATCGCCCGAATTTGAAATCCGAGTCCAGTTAAAACGCCAGCGATCACTTCCTTATCAGCCTTCTTTTGGAAGTACGTGAGGACGATGGCTTTCCTTCGGTTCTCGTCCTCCCGATTCGAGGTTCCGAATATTTGCTGCAAGTTGTCGTTGGCGTCCACGCTTTCCTGCACGAGGCTTTCATTGTTGCCGATGTTTGATAATTGCTCGAGCCGCCACCCATAGGCCTGTAACGAGTCCCTTAACTTTGCTTTCGCTTCGTAGCTTTCGCTCGCGGCTCGTTGCTCCTCAAGCTCGGCTCTTCGCGCCGCAGACTCGGCACGGATCGTCGCGGCCCGTGCCGCGCGATTGCTTCTAAACGCGAAATAGGTCGCTGTGGAAGAAATTAAGGTGGCGATGATGAGCACGACCATCACTATTTTTTGGAAGCGGTTCCTCGCTTCGCGCCGGGTCTCTTCCAACTTCCTGGCCCGCTCGGCTTCCCTCTTAGTGTCGCTCGCCGCAATGAATTCTTTTTCGAGTAGTGTGAGAGTGGTGCCGCGATCCCTGGCGAATTCCTCGGCCTCCATAAGACGCGAGCCTGCGTAGAGGAGAGTAGCGTCCGCGCGATTCTTCTCTTGCCACTCATCAGCCGCACCTTTGAGACGCCGGCTGATCTTCGTGAAGCGCGCCTCTTTTTCGGCCCAGTCCCGGAGACGATCCCACTGTCGGATGAGGCTCTCATGAGAGATATCGATCACGGTGTGCGGTTCAAGTGGCGTGCCTGCGGCAGGCATTAGGAATGAGCGCCCCTCCTCGCGGAATTTGTTTATCACCGACGTAACTTCTCGTTCTATTGCGGGCCTCAACTCTTCACCGGGTGTCGCGTTCTCTCCGCGGGCCTGACGCACGATCTCGCAGATGACGGAAAACTCCGCCGGGCGGCGGACGGTCTGCTGGTCTTCTGTAGTTTCTGTGATTGCGCGGAAGAGCAACTCGGCAACGTCCTTCTGCGACGGCGTCAACGTCGCATAGGCCTCCTCAGCGTGATTCGATAGCGAGGCGCTCAACTCGCCAATCCGCTTGTAGTGTTCGAGGTCGATGGGCCCACCCTCACGGTTCGGCGACCACTGATTCCACATGCGCATCATCGCGTGTTGCAGAATCGGGAGCTGGTCTGCATCGCCGAGATCATTGAGCAGGCGGTTAACGAGGCGTGAGGAGATTTTTCCGTCATAGACTCGGATGGGCTCCTCGATGACATCGCGAAACTGCTCTCGGTTCATCTGGGGTAGGAGGTACAGACCACGGTTGATGGCGTCAGGCAGGCCGGAGAAGTTGGCGCAGTGACCTAAGAATTCCGAGCGCATAGTGAGGACAACGTACACGGGGGCGCTTGAATCCGCGGCCGCGAGCAGCAGCTTAACGAAAGCCTGCGCTTCGTCCGCGGCGCTCCCTCGCCGCAACGAGGCGGCGGTCTGCTGTGTGCTGTTGTTAACGTTATTCGATCCAGTGGTCGTCTCGCGTACGAACCGGAAGAGCTCTTCAAACTGATCGACGAGCAGCAGTAGTTTGGAGCCCGGTGGAAGACCGGCCTCTTGATACGCCTCAACCAGCCCGAGCGCTCCCCTGCGCAGCGCCGCTTGCCGCGTTGTTGCCGACTCCTCCTTGTCGAGGCCCGCGCATCCAAGAGCTGTCTCTTTGTTTAGTGCAAACGCCAACTCTGCGATCGGATCATTGGCCGGACGCATAATCGCGATTCGCCAGGGGGCTGTTGTCTCGGCCATGAAGCCATCCCGAACTGAGGCGACTAGTCCTGCCCGCACCACTGACGATTTACCACAGCCCGAAGAGCCGACGACGGCCTGGAACTTTATGCGCCGGAGGCGGGAGAGCAATTCTTGTATCTCGTCCTCTCGCCCGAATAAGAGTTCCGATTCCTCAACGTCAAAAGGGCGCAAGCCGGGGAACGGGTTGTTGACTTCGAGTTGAGCCTCGGAATACAACTCGGCGGTACTCATTGGCCGGGCCTCCTCGTCGAGCCATTCATTTCGTGCAGGAGCTTTTTGACCTCATCGCAGGTCAACTCTTCCTTGCTCTGCCAACGCCCGAGGTTGTTCAAGGCAATGCCGACGTCATTCTTCAGCGGTGGGGGCCAGTCGCAGACGTACATCTTCATAGGCTTCTTTTTGCGGCGCTTGGCGATGTCAAAAGCCTCCATGGCCTTGTTCTGCACCCACATCTCCGGCGCGCGGCCGTAAAGAATCATGAAGACATCGCAGCGGCGCAAGTTGGCCCGGTGATGCTTCCGCAACGCGTCCTCGTCAGCGCCTTCTGCTGGCGAAATGATGCCCTGACAGTTCTCGGAGCGGAGGCACGCGAGAATCCGGCGCGCGCGCTCGCTATCGTCAGCCGTGCAGGAGATATAGAAGAAAGGATCGTCTTCGAGAGTCGTGACCGGCTGCGGCGTGACCTTCGCGAGGATGGTGTCCTTCAGCTCTTCCATGCCGGTCTTGAGCAACTCGCCGCCGTTCCCCGGATCGTCTTCCAGTGAAGTGAGGAACTCCTTCTGTCGTACATCGGCGCTAGAGAGGTCGAAACCCTTCTTTAGCCACGACAGGCGGGGCAGCGGTCTGTCATTCTCTCGGTTCTTCGACTCAGCCAACGCCTCAAGGTATTGGAGGTGGATGAACGAATGCTCCTCGCCTGCGGGTTTGCGGCCGTAAAACTGGCCGAGCAAGTGGACAGATAACTGCGCACGCCTCAGAGCCTCGCGCGACGCTTCGATCGACGACGCCGCGGTGTGCAGAAGTTCAACCTCAGGGAGAACCTTCACATTGTGCTGTTCCAGTGTCCGCCTGATCTCGTCGCGCTGATCGATGAGATCGTCGGTGACCTCGGCTAAGTAAACAACGGGGCCTGAGAACGCAGGAGTGACCGTCCCGGGATCTTTACCCATGGCGATATCGCGCATCTTTTTCAGCACAAATGCGATGTCACGCGCCAGATCGTCAAGCCGCAGCCAGAAACGTTGGTCTGGATCTTGCTCGGTGGTGCGCCTGAAGCGCTCCTCCGTTCCTGTCATCTCGTTCATTGTGTAGAACTGATAACCCAGCGAACCCCGCAGCAAGACCGGGTGCTCGTCTGGAGGGATGTGGGGCGAGGGCATAACTTTGAAGACGCGGTTCTTGTCTCCGACCGTTCGGCCAAATTTCGAATGAGGCTGCGACGTAAAGCCATCTAACTCTTTGCCACACCACGTCGAAGCGAGGTAGCTCGGCGTTAGAATCGTCAACATTAGTGCACTTCGACGAAAGGCCGCGTCGAGGGTCTCTACGAACTCGTCATTTCCACCCAGTTTGCGGTCGCGCCAAATGGAGAAATTTTCGGCGCGTCCGATTTTTTGCGGGATGAGTTTCAGCAGCGAGGCGTGTAGCCTCGTCACCCAGCCATCCTTATCTTCGGTCGAGGTGTTGTCTACGTGCGCGTAGCTGATAAAGATGTCGTGTTCGAAACCCGGTACGTAGCCCATGAGCAAATTTCCTGTATCCGTGTTTTCTGTAAGTGCTGCTTTAGCGGATGTTACGCAAACAGAAGCCTTCATCCACTAATGAGAGAAAAGGAAAAAATGTTTCTCCCGTCATAAATGCCCGCTTTTCTCTATTTTATTTGGCAGTGTTTTAAGGAGGAGGTCAGCAACTGCCGACGAGTTCAGCAAAATCGGCTTTGCCTCAAAAGTCCGAAACTATTCTTGGATCGGGTCGGTACAGGGAGCGGTTCTATGAAAGGGCTGTCAAGAAAAAAGTTTTCTCCATGCCGCCAACAGTTCTTGGCAGCTAGCCATTCACGTACCGGCACCATTCAAGCTCAGTCACGACGCCCTTGGCACCG